>Ga0190274_10000020_pt1 | contig 263663 bp, 189 predicted proteins | sample Popmic531T_FD_133002 | JGI IMG/M metagenome (GOLD analysis project Ga0190274, IMG submission 133002) | Populus adjacent soil microbial communities from riparian zone of Yellowstone River, Montana, USA - 531 T | ecosystem: Environmental > Terrestrial > Soil > Riparian zone | place: USA...
CCCTTGGCCTTCCGACTTTGGAGACCTGGTCGAAAGCTTAACCAGCCGAACCGCCGTGTACGGACCCGTACGCACGGTGGTGTGGGAGGGGTGGGAGCCGCGAGGCTCCCCCCCTATCCCGATGAGCCTGGGGCGTGAGCCCCAGGAAAAGGGCGCCAACCAACGATCCTCAGCCCCGGAGGGGCGACAGCAGACCGTCGCCACAGCCTGCTGTCGCCCCCTCCGGGGGCTCAAAACATTGGATTCACCCCAACCCGGGGCTGACGCCCCGGGCTACGCGCCGGCGCCCCCTCCGGGGGCGCTCCTTCCTTCAACTCGCCTATGCCCGGGAGCGGTGAGGTCTGCCCGGACCATGCCACAATGGCCCCCGTCATGACCGAGCTCGCGACCTCTTCCGCCCCTCCTGTCCGCGCGCCCGAAAGCGCACCCGCCCGCCCGGTCCTCGCCGCGCGCATCCCTCCGGGCGGGACCTCCGATCCGGACCAGATCCTCTCTCTCTTCCTCGAATGGATCTCCGAGATCGGGCTGGAGCTCTATCCGGCGCAGGAAGAGGCTCTCCTCGAGATCATGGGTGGCAAGAACGTCATCCTGAACACACCCACCGGCTCGGGCAAGTCGCTGGTCGCCCTGGGGCTCCACTTCAAGGCCATGTGCGAGGGGAAGACCTCCTACTACACCAGCCCGATCAAGGCCCTCGCCAGCGAGAAGTTTTTCGCTCTCTGCGAGGACCTCGGCGCCGCCAACGTCGGCATGCTCACCGGCGACGCCAGCATCAACCCGGACGCCAAGGTGCTCTGCTGCACGGCCGAGGTCCTCGCCAACATGGCTCTGCGCGAGGGGAAGCGCCTCGAAGCCCCGTACGTGGTGATGGACGAGTTCCACTACTACTCGGACCGCGAGCGCGGCTGGGCCTGGCAGGTGCCCCTGATCACCCTGCCGCGGACCCGCTTCCTTCTCATGTCCGCCACTCTGGGCGACGTGAGCGCCATCGCCGAGCACATCCAGAATCGCACCGGCATCGAAGTGGCGCTGGTCAGCTCCAGCGAGCGTCCGGTCCCGCTGGACTACGAATACCGCGAGACGCCGCTCCACGAGACCGTCGAGGAGCTGGTGAAGGGCGGCCGGGCGCCGGTCTACATCGTGAGCTTCACGCAGCGCGAGTGCGCCGAGCTGGCCCAGGCGCTCACCAGCATGCAGATCACCACGCGGGAAGAGCGCGAGCGCATCCGCGACGCCATGGCCGGCTTCCGGCTGGACACTCCGTACGGCAAGGAGTTCCGCCGCTTCCTCTCTTTCGGGATCGGCGTCCACCACGCCGGGCTCCTCCCCAAGTACCGCCTGCTCGTCGAGCAGCTTTCGCAACAGGCGCTCCTCAAGATCATCTGCGGCACCGACACCCTGGGCGTCGGGGTCAACATCCCGATCCGCACCGTGCTCTTCACCAAGCTCGCCAAGTTCGACGGCACCAAGGTCTCGATGCTCTCGGTGCGCGACTTCAAGCAGATCTCCGGCCGCGCCGGCCGCAAGGGGTTCGACACCAAGGGGAGCGTGGTCGCCCAGGCGCCGGAGCACATCATCGAGAAGCGCCGGAGCGAGATGAGCGGCAAGAAGAACAAGGTGGTCAAGGGGCCGGCCAAGGGGGAGGTCTCCTGGACCGAGGAGACGTTCGACAAGCTCATCACGCGGCCGCCGGAGACGCTCAAGTCGCGATTCCGCATCACCCACGGGATGATCCTCAACCTCCTGCAGCACGACGCCGAGCTCGACGATCCGAACGCCCGCAACTTCGATTCGCTCCGCGAGCTGATCCGCCTCAGCCATGAGGACGAAGGGACCAAAGGACGGCTTCTCTCCTACGCGTCCCTCATGGTGCGCTCCCTCTACCGCGCCGGCATCATCCGCATGAAGCGGGACATGGCGACCGATTATCTGTGGGCGGTCGTGGCCGAGGATCTGCAGTGGGATTTCTCGCTGTTCCACGCCCTCTCGCTCTACCTGATCGAGACGATCGGCAAGCTTGACGCGGCCTCGCCGGAGTACTCGCTGGACCTGATCACGTTAGTCGAGTCGATCCTGGAAGATCCGGAGGTCATCCTGCGCAAGCAGGTCGACCGGATCAAGGGGGACCTCGTGGCGCAGATGAAGGCGGACCACGTCCCGTACGAGGAGCGGATGGAGCGCCTCGAAGGGATCACGCACCCCAAGCCGCAGTCCGACTTCATCTATGGAACGTTCAACCAGTTCCGCGGGAACCACCCGTGGGTCGGGGGTGAGGACATCCATCCGAAGTCGATCGGCCGCGAGATGATCGAAGGGTACATGAGCTTCGGCGACTACGTGAAGCGCTATGGCATCCAGCGGAGCGAAGGGGTCCTCCTGCGCTACCTCTCGCAGCTCTACCGCACGCTCGACCTGAACATCCCGGAGATGGTCAAAGACGAGGCGGTGCTGGATGCCCAGGGCTTCTTCCGCACGATCCTCCACCATACGGACACCAGCCTGCTGGAGGAGTGGGAGAGCCTGCTCCATCCGGAGCTCCTGCTGCAGCGGGGGGAGACGCGCAAGGTCGAGACCGAGAAGCTGTGGATCGAGGAGCTGCTGGCCGATCCCAAGGGCTTCGCCTCGCGGGTGCGCGCCGAGATGCATCTGCTGGTGCGCGCGCTTTCCAATAAGGACTGGGAGGAGGCGGTCACCACCGTGCGCCAGGATCCGGCTCTTCCCGAGACAGTCTGGGAGCCGGAGCGCTTCGAGCAGATCCTGGAGCCGTTCTTCGCGGAATACGGCGAGCTCGTCTTCACGCCGGAAGCCCGGCGCCACCAGTGGACGCACGTCCGGCCCACCGGCGAGCGCACCTGGGAGGTGGCCCACACGCTCCTCGATCCTCAGGGAGACAACCTGTGGGCCGTGATCGGCTCGATCGACCTGCGCGATCCGGACATGATCGACGGCCCGCTGGTGCGGCTGCACCGGATCGGGGCGTAAGCCGCCCTCGGGAGTCGCGAAACCTGCCCTCCCCAAGAGACGTATGGAGAGGTGAGCCAAAGGAGGGCTCGCGTCGATGGGTACGTTCCTGGCCTGGTTGCTCCTCTTCATCCTCTGCTGGCCGCTGGCGCTGCTGGCGTTGATCCTCTATCCCTTCTTCTGGCTCCTCGCGATCCCGTTCCGGCTGCTGGGGATCACGCTGGACGCCGTGTTCGAGCTCCTCAAAGCTCTGCTTCTCCTGCCGGCACGGATTCTCGCTCCACGCCGGGCCTGATCCCCGGATCCTGGTCTCATGCGCTACGCCCGGCGGGTCTGCCTGCCGGGCCCTTTTTCGCCTCGGAGTTGATAGAGGGTTGAATTTTGACCCTGGGCGGGTCAGACTCATCTCACGGTGGATCAATTCTTGAACCCATTCACCCGCTTCTTTCTTCCCCTGATTTCCTCAAGTCGTTGACCTGTAAGGATTTTCCAGATGGCGCCCAAGTTGGCGCGTTCCTTGCCATCTCATGCGGGTCCAATCACCAAGGAGAGGAAATGAAATCGATGGCTTTGAGGAAGTCTGGGTTGTCGCGGTTCCTTCGTGGCTGCGCTTTTGCGGCAGCTTCCGTTCTTCTGGTTCTCCCCTCGGCGGGCTGGGCTGCCGACGAGGCGGAGGAAGAGGAAACGGCAAAAGACCAGGAGATGAAGGACGCATATCTAAAGGCCGTGCCCTATCCGGGCGGGCTGGAAGACGAGAGCGATCTGATCAAGATGCATTCCGTGCGCCTCTGGTATCTGCTGACCTATCCCACGGGGCAGATGCCCTCTTCGCCCTGGAGCAAGGCGAAGAAGCACAACGACAAGAAGGTGAAGAACGCGGCGATCTGGGAAGAGGAGGGGCTCGTTCCTCCCTCGGGCCGCGGCTCAGGCTCCGGCAACGGCCCGCGCCTCATCACGGATGAGGCGGTCATCGCGCCGGGCACCAACACCTGGGTCTCCTACGGCCCCCAGGCGCTCGACTCGGTGGGCACGACGAACAACGCCTATCGGTACGGCACCGTGGCCGGCCGGATCAGCGCCGGCGGCCTTGCGGTGCACCCGACCAGCACGAACATCGCGTATGCCGGATTCACCGCCGGCGGCCTGTGGAAGACCACGAACCTGGGCTCGGCGACCGTCACCTGGACGCCGCTGTGGGACGACAAGGACTTCGTCGTCCAGTCGGCCGGCGCCATCGAGATCGATCCGAACAACAGCAACGTCGTCTACGTCGGCACGGGCGACTGGGACGCGGCCGACCAGTTCAGCGAAGGCATCATGAAGACGACCGACGGTGGCACCACCTGGACCCACCTCGGCGCGGACATCTTCACCCCCTTCTCGCCGACCCTGCCGGCGGGGGGTAACCGCTGGGCCAGCCAGAACGTCCGGGTCATCAAGGTCGACCCCAAGGATTCGAACCGGATCCTGGTCGGCACCCGCTATGACCTCTACATCTCGAACGACGCCGGCGCCAACTGGCAGATCTGCCCCTTCGGCAACAACTACACCAATCCGTCGATCAGCAACCCGACGGCCTTGGCGGTCAACCGCATCAGCAGCATCCATCTCGACTCGCGCGGTGTGAACACCGTGGCCTACGTGGCGGTCGGCTATCCCTCCACCGCCAACAACGGCAACAACGGCGTCTACCGCTTCACCATGCCGACCAGCGGTTGCCCGACGAGCTTCACCACCCTGTTCGGCGGCTTCCCGACGGGCACCGGCAATGGCACCAACGGCGGCAGCCTGACGGGCCGCGTCGAGCTCGCGGCCGGCACCGGCGCGGATGGCAATCTGACCCTCTACGCCCAGGTCGCCCGGGCCGACAACTACAACGTCGAGGGCACCTACGTGCTGCGGCCGGATGGCGGCGCCACCACCTGGACGAAGCTCAGCGGAAGCACCACGTATGGCACCTGCTCGACCGGCTCGAGCGGCACCGGGCAGGACTGGTACGACCTGTTCATCGCGGTCAACCCCTCGAATGACAAGGACCTCTACATCGGCCACATCGACGCCTTCCGGTCGACGGTGAGCTCGACGTACACGTCGATCACCGCGAGCAACCTGACCAACGTGTACACGACGTCCTGCCCGTCGTACGGCAAGGTCCACCCCGACCAGCACGCATTCGTCTTCGTGCCCGGCACGAGCGGCACGACCTTCCTGCTCGGCAATGACGGCGGCGTCTACTACAACAACGCGAGCGGCGCCGTGGCCAACTGGAAGCAGCTCAACGACTCGTTCAACACCAACCAGTTCTACGCCGGCCAGATCGGTAAGGACTTCGCCAACGGTCAGCAGTGGTGGGCCGGCGGCATGCAGGACAACGGCAACGCCACCTGGGACAGCTCGAAACCGAACCTCACCGCCACCGGCCGGTCGGTGGGCGGCGACGGCTTCTTCATGGCGTTCGATCCGCTCGCGGGCACCGAGACGGCCGGCTGGTGGTTCAGCGAGTACACCTACGGCTCTCTGTACTGCTCGAAGAACAGCGGCGCGGACGGTCCGTTCGCCTCGGCGTGCGGCCCGAACGCGTACACCGGCTCGCCCGATTGGAGCATGCCGTTCCTGATGGACACGCTGCACTGCACCAATAGCGTCTGCCGCAACCTGATCCTCGGCGAGGACTACGTCTGGGTGGCGGGCGCGATCGGCGCGCAGAAGCCGACCTGGAAGAAGGTCTCCGGCTCGCTGATCCGCAGCGGCTCGAGCACCGATTCCATCATCGCGCTCGGCCTGGCGCCGAACAATCCGAAGGCGGCGGCGGCCGGCACGGCCGAAGGCAAGCTGTGGTGGTCGGAAACCATCTTCTCGGGCACCGGCTGCACGCAGGCGGCGGCCAACACCGCGTCGTTCTCGTGCGCGCCGGTGACCAGCGCCACCTGGCGGGACGTGGACTCCACCAACGCCGTGCTGCCGAACCGCGCCATCATGGGCACCGCCTTCGATCCGACGGACCACACCCGGATCTACGCCGCGGTGGGTGGCTTCGACACCAACACCCCGACCACGCCGGGCCACGTCTTCGAATTCAAGTGGAACGGCTCGGCCTGGACCCGGTTGAACAAGACCGGCAACCTGCCCGACGTGCCGGCCTCCGGCATCGCGGTGAACCCCAACAACCGCAAGCAGGTCTTCCTCGGAACCCACTTCGGCTTCTACTACACGGACGACATCGACGCGGCCATCCCGGTGTGGACCCGCTACCAGTGGGGCCTGCCGAACACGGTCATCCAGTACCTGACGGTCGACCGCGGACCGGCCGCGACTCCGTTCGCCGGCACGACCCTGATGGCCTTCACCTACGGCCGCGGCGTCTACGCGATCAAGCTGCCGACCAGCGGAGCCAGCTTCCCGGCTCACTGATTGAATTTCATCTGCTGATTTCCTGCGATCGGGCCCCGGGCGACCGGGGCCTTTTTTTCCCGGATAGATTTTCCGGATAGATTAGCCGCCGCGCCGCCTCAGGGCGTCCCGCCCTGCGTGGAACGGAATTGGTCGATGAGCCGCCAGGCAGCGTCCGTCGAGGTGGCGATGCCGAGGCTGAAGCCTTCCTTGCTCGCCTTTGCCGTGGCGATTCCGACGACGCGCCCCTTCTCATCGCACACCGGCCCGCCGCTGTTGCCAGGCCCGATGTTGACGTCCATCAGCGCGAGATCTTTTTCCACCTTCGCCACTCGGCCCTGCAGATAGGTATCGGTGATGCCGATCGGGTTGCCCACGACGTGAACGGTCTGTCCCAGTTGGAACCGGGTGCCGCGGGTCATCTCGAGACCCGAAGGAACGGAATCGGCACTATAGGGACTCGCCAGGATCAGAACCGCCACGTCATTGCGCTCATCGCGCGCGCGGACCTCCGCGCGCAGATAGCGGGGAGGATCGTCGATCTTCCCCTTGTGCTTTACCGCGACCTGCACCGCGGAATCCTCGCCGACCACATGCTGATTGGTCACGATCAGGCTCTCGCCGCGAACGAAAAAGCCGGTTCCTCTCCCCGTGTCCGACGTGATCTGGACCGTGTTCTCCAGCGTCCTTTCCAGATCGAAGGTGTGAGGAGTGAATCCCCAATGGACGGCGGCGGCCCCGCCGAACAAGAGCACCGCGAGCGACAGAGCACCGGAGACTCCCGGGCTCACGAGAGAGCCCCCCGAGAGCGAGACGACGTCCGCCGTCGGCGCGGCGAGGGCAGAGAGGACCGCCATCTCCTCGCCGCCGCTCTTCTTCAGGAGGTCGTTCATCCGATGCGACAGGATGCGGAGGAGCTGCTCACTCAGGAGGCCTTCGGGGAGTTGCCGGAGCCACGACGGCGTTCCGCCGGTGTACGTTGCCGCGATCTCCTGAAGGACGCCGAGGCACTGGCGCAGAGTGCGGCGGCGCTCGGCCTTGTCGCGGGTGCTTCGCCGCGGGAGCTCCCGTACGAGGTGGACGGTCAAATCGTGGAGCAGGGCATACAGAGCGCCGAAATCGCGGTCGAGCCCCCTGCCGTCCGGGGGCGGGGAGAGGCCCTTGAGCAGCTTCAGTCGATCCTGCAGGCGGTCGGCGCGGCTTTCTTCGGCGAGAGTGAGAAAGGACGAGAGCAGACGGAGCACCGCCATCTGGGCGGGTGAGACGCGCTCGATCTCCCGGAGAAGCTCCGCGACCTTCCCCTCGGCGTCGGCTTCTCCGGCCTTCTTCATCCCAACCACGGTGAGGTGCAGGATCTGGGGCGTGGGCGCGCTGGTCGTATAGAGGCGGGCAAGCACCCGCAGGAAATCCTTGCGGGCGGGCATGCCGGCCGCGTTCTCCAGGAAATCATCCACGAGCATCCGCAGGCCGGCGGCTCCACATTTTCCGCGGAAGACGGCCAGGTGCTGCAGAATGCCCGGAGCATCGTCTTCAAGCAGACGGAAGAGCTCCTTCCGATCTTCGGGGCTGATGTCCTCGGGCAGGGCTTCGGAGCTACCGGCCAGCCAATGGCGCGCGGCGGCATTCTGGCGCACCGCGAGAAGCGCCAACGCCGCGGCGAAGAGCCCCAGCAGCAGAAGAAGACCAACGATCGCCATTTGGATCATGACGAGTACTTCACGTATCCCGTGAGGGGTTGGGAACGGCCGACGATGTAGATGGAGGAGAGGGTGCCGAAGACGATGCCGGCGAGCAGGATCATGGAGTAGCCCCAGAAAACCCCACCGACGAAGAGGGCCATGATGAGCATGGGGAGCGCGGTGGTCAACGAGGTGATCAAGACCCGGGCGGGGATGCGGCGCAGGTTTTCGAGCCGGAGGCCGGACAGGATGCTGCGGTCCTCCTCGTTGAGAGGATCGAGCTCTTTGCGGCGCGCGGCTTCACGCTGCAACTTGAGCTCCTTCAGCTTGTGCAGGATGACGATGGAATCATTGGCCGAATAGCCGATGACGACGGAGAGCGCCGCGATCGCCGGAAGGTCGAGGTGGATGCGCAGGAGGGCCATGGCTCCCAGGCAGAGGAGGAGGTCATGGAGGAGGGCCACGAAAACCAGCCAGCCCGCGGTGAGGTTGTAGATCACGACCGAGATCACCAGAAGCGCCAGGAGCCCGAGGAACATCTCGAAGCTGACCTTGAGCTTGGTCTGCGCCACGAGGCTCCGGCTGATCTCCTGCACCGAGCTGAGGCTGGGGGTGACGCCCAGAGAGGTCTCGAGGGAGCTCACGAACCGGTCCTCTCCCGAAGTTCCCTGAGGGAGCTTGACGAGAGCCCAGCGGATGCCTTCGTCATCCCCTTCGGTAAGGGTTTCGGCGCTGGCGCCGAAGAGCTGCTTGACCTGCTCCTCGAAAGCCAGCCGCTGGACCGGCCGATCGAAGCGGAGCTCGATGGCTTTACCGCCCGCGAAGATCGGCGCCACCGGAATGCGCGGGTACAGGAACACCGCGATCAACGCCAGAGGGACCAGGACGGCGGTCGCCCGGAAATACCATTGGCCTGTCAGATCGAGCCGGGAGAACCAGTGCACGATCCCGCGCAGAGGAAACCGGAGCTTCGAAATCTCCGCCGAGATCGGCAGCGCCATGAGAAGCCGGGCGAAGATGAAGCCGAGGACGTTGATGACCATGCCGAGGAGGATCAACTTGACATAATCGGCGAAGACACCGCCCTGGAACATCAAGGGAAGAACCATCGCGACCGTGGTCAACATCCCCCAGAAAATCACGCTCCATTCGGTTTTGAAGGCCTCACCGACAAGATCCAGGCGGAAGCGCCGATCCTCACCATGCTCCCGAAGGTCCTCGAAGACGAGCACCAGCGAATCCGTGTTCATTCCGAGCAGCAGGGCGAATCCGGCGAGCTGCAGGAGGCTGATGCGGAACAGGTGCAGATTCGCCATGGTCAGGAAGCAGAGGAACCAGAAGAGAAGCGTGAGGGAATAGACGAAGATGAACCAGGGCCGGTCGAGGTAGCAGAGGGCGACAAAGACGATCAGCAGGACGACCGAGAAGAGCAGAGCGAGAACGCCCTTCGTCTGGAGGGAGCGGCCGACCAGCGGATGGATGGAGTGCTCCGAGTCGACGCTGAAAGGGATCGGCATCGGCCCCGAGCTGAGCAGCTTCTTCAAGGTCTCCGCGGAGGCGTGATCGGGCTGCGTCAGAGCCCCTTGGCGAATGGCCCGGTCCTTGACCAGGAAGACGTCCTGCGGCTCGTCATCCAGAAAAAAGGCGATCAGCGGAATGGGCTCGGTTCCGGAGGCGATCTCGACGGGATGATCGAAGGCCGCGTTGGTGAGCACGGAGATCTTGCCGGTCCCGCTCACGTCGAGCGGCAGCGAGACCTGGTATTTCCGGAAACCCTTCTCATCAGGACTCGCGTCCAGTTCGACTTCCATCTGCTCGTAGAGGATTTGACCGCCCAGGTCGGTGCGGTCGGCGACCGCGAACCCGAGAGTACTGTCGCCGAGATTCCATTCGTAGGGATGTGTCTCGTCGCGCTGCGGGGCGACCGAGGTCACGCGGGCGAAGTTGACGACCTTGGGATGGCCGAGGTCGGCCCTGACCTGCGCGATGTTGTCGACTCCTGGAACCTCGACGAGAAGGCGGTCCTTTCCCAGCCGTTGCACGCGAACGTCGGCTCCCTGGAATTTCGCCAGGCGTGCATCGAGCCGGAGATGGCTGGACTCCATGAGCCGCCGTCTCTCCGCTGTGGTTTGCTGGTGCGGGGGAAGCTTCGAGAAGTCGGCTCGATAGACGATCTGGACACCTCCGCGGATGTCCATGTCCAGCAACCAGTCGACCTCACCCCGGCTCGCGATCGGCCAGACAGCTCCGAAAACAGCCCCGAGGAACAACAGAAGACAGACCAGACTCTTGGCGATGTCCATGGTGCCATCTCCCTCCAGGTCTGCCCAATACTGTCTGGCGACCTGATGAGATAGACACCAGGAGCTGACAAAAGGGTGATCGCCCCTCACCCGCCCAGCCGCACCACGACGACCTGCCCCCGCCCGCCGGCATTCGGTGAGAAGAGCAGCACCTCCGGGCGTCCATTGCCGTCCAGGTCCTCGACGAAAGGCCCGCCGAGGGAGGCCGAACGGCTGGTCTCGGTGCTCATTCCGTTGTTGCCGACTCCCACCGAGACGGAGATTGTCTCCTGCGCGCCGCCCAGGTCCACGACCTGGCGCGGCTTCCGGTCGACGAGGTTCCGGCGGTGATCGGCGGTGCCGGCGAAGAGGCTGAGGCCGGTCTTCGCGATGGTCAGCAGGTCGGCCACGCCATCGCCGGTCACGTCCTGGCCGAAGCTCCACGCCCGCGCGTCCAGATTGCCCAGCTTCAGCCGGCGGGGGCGCTCGAAGCGGCCGTTGCCCTGGCCGAAGAAGGTGTCGATCACGAGGTCGCCACCGCCGAGCCCCTCGGGCTGGACGACGATCAGGTCCTGCTTGCCGTCGTGGTCCAGGTCGAGGAGGACCGGATCGATCGGGAACCAGCGGTGGCTTTCGGTTTCGAAGGCGAGCGACGGCGGTTGCCCCGCGCGGCTGCGGTCCGCGCCCAGCGGGAACAGCCGGAACCGCTGCTTCGCGAAGACCCCGAGCTTGTCCGCGTCCGAGGTGGTTACGATCAGAACCGGCCGGCCGTCGAGCGCCACGTAGCGGAAGCCGTCCACGTTCTCCCGGCCGGGGAGTTGCGCCCAGGTGTCCGTCCGGGTGCCGTCGGGACCGAGGAGGACCGTGCGCAGGCGGACCTTGCCGTTCTCCTCCGGTCCGACGACTTCGAGGGGATCGCTGCCAGGGCGCGGAATCGGCGTTACGGGAAGCGACGAGAGCCGCAGCGCCTGCCGCTCCCGTGAGGCGTGGACGGGGAGCGCATGCTCCGGACCGGGCACGAGCTGGCCGCCCTGGAGCTTCCAGGTGCGCAGGCGGCCCATTTGAGCCGCCTGAAATATCGGGAGCAGGTCCGCCGGCCAGCGCCGCAGATCCAATCCGCTCGCTTCGAGGAGGAGCCGCGGAGCGGAGATCGCCTCCGGCGTTCCCAGCGAGAAGAGCTTGCCGGGCTCGCCGAGGAGAACCTCTTCGGCGCCGTCGCCGTCGAGATCCGCCGCCGCCAGCGCGTTGGTCTCCGCGGGCAGCCCATCCAGCAGCAGCCGCGGCGCGCCCGCCTTATTCGGCTCAATCAGATCGGGCTCGATCAGATAGAGAGAGCGCGGCCCCTTCGGCGCGAGGACGGCTTTCGGATCGTCGGGAGTGACCAGGACGAGCAGCCGGCGGCCGCCATCCGCACCGCGCGGCCGGGCCGTCGCCAGCAGATGCCCGGGCAGGACCGCGACCAAGCGCCGGGCACCTGCCACCGGCGTGACCGTCACCCCGACGGCCGGGGGAGGGGGCGGCGGGGGAGCGGCGCCGGTCAGGAGGAGGAGCGCGAGGGGGGTGGCGAGCCAGGGTCGAACCTGGGGTACAGCGGCAGATCTCATCGCGCACCTCCACTCAAATAAAGGTCGAGCCGCACCGGCTGCGTCACACCTTTTTCCGTCCCTCCGGCCTGGCGCACGGGTTGGGGCTGGATGACCAGCAGGTCCGAAAGCCCGTCGCCGTCCAGGTCGCGGATCTGCGAGAGGCTCAGATCGCGCGGCTCCTCTTCCAGCTTCAGGGCGAGATCGGGCTGTGCGTTGTAGCCGCAATCCGGCCGCCCGCGGTGGATGGACACGGCGCGGCCCCGGCCCATCTGCACGAACTCGGGCCGGCCGTCGCCGTCGAAGTCTCCCTCGAACTGCGAGACATGGCCGATCTTCAGGTTGTTGAGGTTCAGATTGAATTTCCCCGAGAGGTCGAGCCCGCGCACCGGCTTGAACGTGCCGGCCGTCTGGCACCAGAGGTGGAAGTCGAGGCCGATGCCGATCCGCTGGACGGTCATGATCTTGACCGCCTGGAGCATGGAGAAGTCGAACGTCGTGAGGATCAGGTCCTCCTTGCCATCGCCGTTCAGGTCCTGAAAGCCGCCGGGCAACCGGAAGTCCACCTCTTCGCTGCTCCCCTCCAGGGCGTACCCCTCGACCTCGAATTGCTGGTAGGCCTTGGGCTCCATGGAGAGATCGGCGCGCGACCGGTGGAGCCGATAGATGAAATGCGGGCGCTTGGCGGCCGCCATCTCCTTCCGGAAGCCCGCGTCCTCGGGGAGCTCCTTCTCCTCCTGCGTCACGTACTCGGCCTTCCCATCGCCATCGAGATCGCCAAACCAGGAGGGCTGGGGCTCCTTCTTCTTCTTGGAGGCATTGTTCGAGCTGTCCTTCGGCTCCGGAGGATCTTCCCGATAGTCCCCCAGAGGAGCGATGGGCTCGCTGAACCGTCCGCCGCCGAGGTTGCGCAGCACGCGGAACCCGCGCAAGCCGCCGGACGCGTGCGACAGGACCATGTCCGGCCGGCGGTCGCCGTCCACGTCGCGCAGCTCGGGAAGCGGATAGCGCCGGACGAGCGGATCGCCGCCGGGGCGCTGGAGGTCGTCCAACGGAAAGCGGACCCGCGCAGCCGGCGTGCTCTTGAGCCCATCGGCGCCGTTCAGGTACACCGAGATCCCCTCGGACGTAGGAAAAAGGACGTCGCCCCGGCCGTCCCCATCGACGTCGCGCACCAGGTTCAGGTTGGGAAGGAACGTGGAGGTCCCGGCGAGCACGGACCGTTCCGTCACCACCGTCTCCCACGAGAGCTCGGGAGGACCGGAGGCGCCGGGCTTCATCCGCAGCACGGACAAGCCGTCGTCCGTCATCGCGATGACCGGCAGCCCCGGAGGTCCGGCCTCGACCGTAAGGATCGACGCATCGATCGGCAGCGCCACCGCCCCAGGTCCGAAGCCGCCATCCGGCCGGCCCGGAAAGACCCGAATCTCACGGCGGTCGACAAGCGATGGAATGACGGTGAGGACCTCGACGAGCCCCTCGACGTCATCCATCTTGGCGGATTCTTCGATCTCGATCTGGCCCCAGCGCGTATAGGCGACCACGACAGCGAGGTCCCGCTGCCCATCCCCGTCCACGTCCGCGGCAACGACGGCGGCCGGAGCGCCCGGCAGCGGCAAGGGAAGGTAGCGAAGCTGCAGCTTCTCCCGCGCCGCCACGGCGGGACGGGTGGGGGAGAGGAGAAAGGAGATGAGGATCAGCGAGGAGAGGAGGGACAGTCGGCTCAGTCGTTTGATCGGGTTGATCATGCGCACGTTTCCCATCGAAGAGACGACGAAGGAGCCCGGATGTTTCAGGGGGACGCAGGCCGAGAGTCGGAGTGGGGCAGTCAGCGCCCTCCAGAAATACGTCGAGACTGTCCGTCTACTCTCGACCTGACCCGGGATTTAAATCATCTACGTCGGCCCAGAGGTCGAGACTCTCGCTTCTGCAGAAGCTACCGTTGCCTCATAGGTCGAGAATGAGAGGAATAAGGTCGAGAATAAGGTCCCAGAAGTCGAGACTGGCCATCCGGAGGGCGCTACAAAACCGACGGAGGTCGAGTATTGCACCTCACTCTCGACCTGCGGGCGCTCTGGCGTAGTACACTTTCCAGGTCAGCTCCCGACAAATCCGACAGTCGCGACACCCGGTCGAGGGCGGGTCGAACATCTCCCGAACGTGGAGGGAACATGCCGAAGCAGTGGTCCGTCGAGCAGATCCTGGCCTCCCTGGAGGCCGAAGCGGCCGTGCACCGCGAGCGGGCCGCCTACTTCGCCGAGCACGAGGCCTTCTACCGGGAGAAGCGCACCCACCACGAGACCCAGCTCGAAGCCATCACCCGCCGCCTCGACGCCTTCCGAGCCGCGCATGCCGACGCCATCGACCTCGTCCGCCAGATCGCCCCCGACCCCGTCCCCCCGGACGAAGGAGACGACATCGGCCCCGCCTCGAAGCCGCGCCTGACCCGCATCGTCAACGCCATCCTGGAAGACCTCCGCCCCGACCAGCCCTTCGGCCCCGGCTGGCTTACTCAGGAAGCCAACCGCCGCCACGGAGAGAAGCTCCGCGACCCCATCACCCCGCGGCAGATGTCGGATGTCCTCCGCCGGCTGACGAGGGTGGGAAAGCTGCGGCAGGTGCGCCAGGGGAAGGCGCGGCGGGAGGCGCGGTTTGTGCGGGTAGGGTAGGGCCAGATCGATTGTTTTCTACTCGGTCTGCACGTCCGGCTCGCCAGGATCCGCGGCAGCGCGAGCCCGAAGGCTCTCGACGCGGGCGGCAAGCTTTTCGGCATCGGGGTGGCCGATCTCCCGATCGTAGTCAACGCAGACCTGCATGACCTCAGCGGCCCGGCTCGGCTCTCCCAGTGTCTCCAGCGCCAGCCCGAGATTCCAGCAAGCATTGGCCTCGCTGCGCCGGTCGCCCATATCTCTGGCAATGACGAGCTGTTGCTCGTAGAGCTCGATGGCGTGGCGGGTCTCGCCGAGGGCCGCGTAGGCGAGGCCAAGGTTGCCGAGGGTCTGTCCTTCTCCGCGCCGGTCGCCGATCTCTCTGGCAATGGCGAGGTCTTGCTCGTAGAGCTCGATGGCGCGGTGGGTCTTGCCGAGGTCGGCGTAGGCGAGGCCGAGGTTGCCAAGAGCTTTCCCTTCCCACTCTCGGTTGGCAAGCCGGCGCGCTGCCTTCAAAGCTGTATCAAACCACCCGATCCATTCTGAAGCCCGGAGGCGAAGATTTAGGCAGTAGATCCCAGTATGCGGGTACCTGAAAGCTAACTCGGCAATTTCTTGATCGCTGGCATGTCTCGATAGCCCCTGCTTCCCGACGGGGTTCCCTCCCACTGTAGAGACGCCCCGTGGGGCGTCTCCTGCGGCGGCGCATTCATTCCCGGGGATCTCTGCTGGACCGCGGGCGCCTCTGCGGAGGCGACGTGGATTCTTGGCGGCCTTCGAGATGTCTCGGGGCCTCGGGGAGGAGACGCCCCACGGGGCGTCTCTACAGTGGGGGCGGCATTAACCGGTCTGCAGGGAGCGAGCCTTGTTCCGCCGCTTCCGCTGCTCTTGGACCCAGTCCTCTCCGCTAGAGATCCCCTGGTCAGCCCACCCTCCGGTGAGGCCGCCGCGCACGATTTCGGCTCCCGTCAGCGGAACGACCTCCACCGCTTGGTCGCGGGCGAGGAGCCGGTCGCGCAGGCCGGCTTGCGGAGAGCGGGCTTCGACCTCGCGCCGAAGTGCTTCGGCCTGCGTACGCCGCTCGCGGAGGTAAGAAGTCGACCTCCTCGCGGTGCCGGAGGTAGTAGGTGACCACTGCGTAGACATCGTCGAGCCGGAGGACGGGAAAATCCTGCGCGATCTCCTCCGGTGTCGCGCCGGTCAGGAACGTGTCGATCACCGTGCTCAGGGTGACCCGGGTTCCCGCGACGCGGATGACCCCGTTGGCATCGGTCGACAGGGGAATCGGCTCCAAGGCCGCGGCGCTCAACATGGGATCAGGATACCAGAGGTTCTCGTGGGCTTCATCGGCCCATCCCCCCTTCATCTTCCATTCATCCCCCCGCTGCCATCCTGCACAACGAGGAGGTCTCGATGTTCAGGATTCTCACCAGAGCCGGTGTGTGCCCACGGCCGGAGGCCGCTCGTCAGGCGGCGCTTCTTCTGTTGGTCTCGCTGGGCGGCGCTCCCGCCGTCCTGGCTCAATTTCCCGCACCCGCGACGGCTACCAGCCAGGCTTCGAGCGAGGCTTCGGTTCCTCCGGATGCGGCCCTGGAGAGCGACGGCGCGGTCATCGGCGATGTCGTCCTTCGGGTCGGCGACGTGTTCGACCCCAGCGATCCGAAGGAGAACCATCTGCTTTTCCGGTTGGCCAACAAGCTGCACAGGAACACCCGGGACGAGGTGATCGAGCAGCAGCTTTTGTTCAAGCCGGGGGACCGCTACTCCCGCCATCTGCTCGACGAGTCGGAGCGGCTGCTGCGGCAGAACCGCTATCTCAATGACGTGAAGATCCGCCCGGTCCACTATGACGACGGCCGGGTCGACCTCGAGGTGGTGACCCGCGACGTCTGGACGCTGAATGTGGGGGCGGGGTTGGGGCGCAGCGGTGGCACCAACTCGACTCATCTCCAGCTCCAGGACACCAACTTCCTGGGCACCGGCAAGAGCATCACCCTGGAGCAGCAGAGCAACGTCGACCGCACGACCTCACTGTTCCGCTATGACGACCCCGCTCTCCTGGGGAGCCGCGCGCGCCTGTCCGTCGGCTATGAGTCCAACAGCGACGGCGGGTTCCGGAGCCTGGAGATCGGGCGGCCGTTCTACTCTCTGGAAACCCGCTGGTCGGCGTTTCTCACGGCGTCGAGCGGCGATCAGGTGGACAGCCTCTACGAGCTCGGGCACGCGACGGTGCGGTTCCATCACTCCCATGACCTCTTCCAGGTGCAGGGCGGACTCTCGCAGGGTCTGGTGGATGGCTGGACGAACCGCTGGAGCGGCGGGTTCACCTTTCTGCGCGACCGCTTCGAGGCGGCTGAGGGGTTCGCGGTGCCGGGCGTGCTTCCGGAAGACCGGACGCTGGCCTTCCCCTGGATCGCCTGGGATGCGATCCAGGACAAGTTCGATCAGGTCCGGGACGTGGACCAGATCGAACGGACCGAGGACTTTCATCTCGGCAGCCGCCTCCACGCGCGTCTCGGCTGGTCGTCGCCCCTCTTCGGCGGAGACCGGAACGCGGCGGTGTTCGAAGGGGGAGCGGGGACGGGGTTCCACTTCACGCCCGCCCAGACGCTGCTCCTCTCGTCGGACCTGGCGGGCCGGTGGGGGAGCGACGGCCCCGAGAACACTCTCCTCCAGGCGAGCGCGCGCTACTACTGGCGGGACTTCGGACGGCACCTCTTCTTCGCGACACTGGAGGGGCAGGTGGCGCACCAGCTCGACCGCGACAATCAGCTCCTCCTCGGCGGCGACAGCGGTCTCCGCGGCTATCCGCTGCGCTATCAGGATGGCGACCGGCGGGCTCTCCTGACGCTTGAGCAGCGCTTCTTCACCGACTACTATCCTTTCCATCTGTTCCATGTTGGCGGCGCGGTCTTCTTTGATATCGGCCGCACCTGGCCGGGGGAGTCGGCCGAGGCTCCCAATCTCGGCTGGTTGCGCGATCTGGGTCTTGGCCTTCGCCTGAGCTCCAGCCGCTCCGGCCTCGGCAACGTGATCCATTTCGATCTGGCGTTCCCGCTGGATGGCGACGGCACGATCAAGAGCATGCAGTGGCTGGTGCGGACGAAGAGTAGCTTCTGAAGCCCTCACCCCCAGCCCCTCTCCCGCAAGCGGGAGAGGGGAGCACGGCGAAGACATTCTTTGCTTTTCACCCCTCTCCCACTCGTGGGAGAGGGGCCGGGGGTGAGGGCTTCAGCGCGCGATGGCCGGACTCGCGGCTCCGGCCAGCCGCTCGCCCTGGCTGCCGGCGAAGGCGTAGGCGCCGGTCCGGTACTCCAGGTCGGCGCCATTGAAGTAGGCGATCGCATCCTCGACCAGTGCCAGGCCGTTCGCGTCCGGAGCACGAACGGGGTTCAGCGCGCCGTCGGGGGTCACGTCGTAGAGGGTTGTCGAGCCGTGCAGGCCGAGCACGGCCATCCGCGATCCGCGCATCAGGGCGATCTCATTGTTGTGCGTCATCAGGGCGCGGCCGGCGGAGGGGTCGATCCGGAAGAGGTCGTGGCCGAAGAACTTGGAGTCGTACGCGCCGCCCAGGACCCCGAGGATCGTCGGCGGTACGTCGAGCGAGGAGGCCATGGTCGCGATCCGCTGGCCGCCGGGGATGACCTTCGGCGCGTAGAAGAGGATCGGCACCTCGTAGCTCGGCAGGGGGATCTCCGCCGCACCGTACACGCGGGCGCCGTGGTCGCCCATCAAGACGAACAGGGTGTTTGGGAAAAAGGCGTGGCTCCGCGCCCGGCGCACGAACCGGCCCAGGGCGTGATCGGCGTAGCGCACCGCGTTCTCCCGTCCGTGCAGCTTCGGGTCGGACCGCAGCTCGTTTTCCGGGAAGCGGAACGGCCGGTGGTTCGAGACGGAGAGGACCAGCGTGTAGAAGGGGCGGCCGGTGGCGTGCAGGCCATCCATCTCGGCGAGCGCCCGGCCGAAGATCGCCTCGTCGGAAACGCCCCAGGCGGTCTTGAACGTCCCGTCAGGGAAATCCTTCTGCTCGACGACGCGGTCCACGCCGTTGTGCAGCAGGTAGCGCCCCATGCCGTCGAAGAGGGCGCGGCCTCCATAGACGAACGTCGTCTGATAGCCGCGGGAGCGGAGCAGGGCCGGCAGGGTGAAGAGGTCCTCGGACTGCGGCCGGCGCACGATGGAGACTCCGGGCAGCGGCGGCAGCGACGACGTAGTGGCCTCGATCGCCCGGATGGTGCGGTTGCCGGTGGAGAAGGCGTGGCTGAAGAGGGTGCCCTCCTGGGCCAGGGCGTCGAATTCGGGGGTGAGGCTCTGCGGACGCGGATGCAGGGCGCCGATGAACTCAGAGCCGAGGCTCTCCTCCAGGACGACGACGACGTTCATCGGCCGGTCAGGGCCGAGCGCGCGGACATGCCGCCGGGTCGAGCCCGGGCTGAACGAGGCCGGGACCGCCGCGGGCTCGGCGAGGAGGCGCTGCAGCCGCGCGGCGACCTTGGCTGCGGGCCGGGTGGCATACATCCCCTCGTACGGCGCATCGCTCCCGAGCAACGCCATCCAGAAGGAGTAGTAGCCGTTCGAGGCGATCTCGTTGAGCGCCCGGTCGCGCGAGACCTGGGCGAGCGACGGTGAGACGGCCAGGGTCAGGACGGTGAGAAGACAGGCATAGGTGCCTGCGACCCGGACGCGCCGCCAGGGTGGCGCCGGTTCCTCCCAGGCCTTGCGCACCTGGCGGTCGAGGAGGAAGAGGACGGCGGCGCTCAGGCCGGCGATCACGGCGAGGATGATCCCGGTAGGGTAGCTCTCCCAGATGTTGGTGACCACCTCGGTGGGATACATCAGATAGTCGACGGCAACGAAGTTGAAGCGGCCATCGAATTCGGCGAAGAAGAAGCCTTCGGCCGCGGCGACGAAGAGCAGGCCGAAGAGCGTGGCGAAGATCCAAAGCCGGAGGAGCACGCGCTGCACCCGGCTGCGGAACCAGCGCTCGGGCAGCACGGTCAGGAAGAGGACGAGAGGAACGGCGAGCCAGAGGGCGGCCAGCAGGTCGTAGACCTCGCCCGCGGCCAAGGCGATGGGCATTCCCCGCTCGGTGAGAGCGTGGTGGGCGACCAGCAGGATGACGCGGGTCGCGAAGGAGATGCCGAGGAAGAGGAGGGTGAACAGGAGGACGAACCGGTACCGGGTTCTGAGCAGGGTGTTGGTCATGAAAGTCTGGTCTCCAGACTCGCAGGATAGGGAGGGGGCGATGAACCGAAGATGAAGAGCCTCCACCCATCCTGGCACCAACCTTGCTTTGCCACCGGGCGAGGATAAAACATGGTTCTTTCCTTCTCGCTCAAACCGGAGCACCTGAAGCGGTACAAGGACATCACTCGCCTGTTTTTGAAGTACGGGCGCGCGGATCTCGCGCGGGCGGTCAGCCCGGATCCCACGTTGCCTCCGGATGAGGACGCTCCGGAGCTGGTGACCGGAGAGCCCGAGCAGCTCGCCCAGGACCTGGAGAATTTGGGGCCGACCTTCATCAAGCTCGGCCAGCTCCTGTCCACCCGGTCCGACCTGCTGCCGCAGCCGTACCTGGACGCGCTCTCGCGTCTCCAGGACCAGATCGAGCCGTTCTCGTTCTCCCAGGTCGAGGAGATCGTCTCCACCGAGCTGGGCGTCCGCCTCTCGAAGGCGTTCTCGGATTTCGACTCCGAGCCTCTGGCGGCGGCCTCGCTGGGACAGGTCCACCGGGCCGCGCTGCGGGATGGCCGCGAGGTGGCGGTCAAAGTGCAGCGCCCGGACATCCGGCAGACCATCCTGGACGATCTGGACGCTTTCGAGGAGATGGCGAGCCTGCTGGACCGCCACACCGACATAGGGCGGAGGATCGGCTTTCAAAACCTGGTGCAGGAGTTCCGGCGTACCCTCCTGCGCGAGCTCGACTACCGCCGCGAGGCGGCCAACCTGGTCACTCTCGGCCAGAACCTGAAGGAATATCCGCGGATCATCGTCCCGCAGCCGGTGGAGGACTACTCGACGTCCCGCGTCCTCACCATGTCCTTTGTTCGGGGCACCAAGATCACCGACCTGTCACCGCTCGCCCGCATCGATCTCGATGGCCGGGCCCTGGCCGACGACCTGACCCGCGCCTATCTGGACCAGATCCTGGTCGACGGCTTCTTCCATGCCGATCCGCATCCGGGCAATCTGCTGATCACGCCCGACGGCCATCTGGCTCTGCTCGATCTGGGGATGGTGGCCCGGATCGACCCGCGGCGGCAGGAGCAGCTCCTGAAGCTCCTTCTGGCGATCACGGACGGCCGGGGCCACGAGGCGGCCGACGTGGCCCTCCAGATGGGCACGATCCTCGAGGGGCATGACGAGGAACGGTTTAAACGCGAGGTGGCCGACCTGGTGGCGAGCGCCCGGACGGCGGCGGCCCAGCAGGTCCAGGTCGGCCGGATCGTTCTCGCCATGGTGCAAAAGGCGGCGGAGTGCGGGGTCCGGCCGGTGCCCGAGCTGAGCACGCTCGGCAGGGCGCTGCTCCACCTCGACGAGGTCTCCCGCGCCCTCGATCCGGAGATCGACCCCAACGAGACGGTGCGGCGGCACACGGACTCGCTCCTGCGCCGGCACATGCTGAAGCGCTTCTCTCCAGCCAGCATGCTCTCGTCGACCCTGGATCTGTACGACCTGGCGCAGCAGATGCCCGGGCGGCTCAATATGGTCCTGGACTCGCTGGCCAACAACAAGCTGCAGGTGAAGGTGCATGCCTTCGACGAGACGAGGCTGATGAGCAATCTCCAGAAGATCGCCAACCGGATCGCCGTCGGGATCGTGCTGGCGGCGCTGATCGTCGGCGCGGCGCTCCTCATGCAGGTTCGTACGGAGTTCACGCTCTTCGGCTATCCGGGCCTAGCCATGCTGCTGTTCCTCCTCGCCGCCTTCTGCGGCTTCGTCCTGGTGCTCAGCATTTTGGTGAACGACGACTTGCGGGTGTGGCGGAACAAGCCGCCGAGTTGAGCCCGCTCCCTGAGACCCTCACCCCCGGCCCCTCTCCCGCGAGCGGGAGAGGGGTGCAGGTTAGTCAGCCATTGCATCTTGATCTTGCGCGAGCTAACCCTCTCCCCTCTCCTGCTTGCGGGAGAGGGGCCGGGGGTGAGGGCTCTCCTGATAGGATCGCGCGTCGTTTGCTCTCAGTCCGACAGGAGGGTGTCTCATGGAGCTGCATACGTTGTCGCCGGCCGACCTCTGCGAGCTGCTTGCCCGTCACGGAATCCGGCGTTTCTTTCTGGTGTGGGATGAGGAGGCGGGCCGGATCCAGGCGTCCCATCCGCTCCTCGAGCCGCTCGCCCGGCTTCTGGAGGAGGACCAGCGCGACTTCGACCGCCACGAGGGCGTCTTCGTCCAGGTCGCTCCCAGAACCGGCGTCCTGCAAAGCGCCTTCGTCCACCGGACGTGCCGCGGACAGGGGGCGGGGGGGACCCGCTACTGGCGGTACGACACCGTGGAGGATTTTCTGCGCGACGGCCTCCGCCTCGCGCGCGGGATGACCCACAAGAACGCCCTCGCCGGCCTCTGGTGGGGGGGCGGCAAGGGGGTCATGGCGCGCGGAACCGGGTACGTGACCGATCCGGACGTCCGCCGCCTGATGTATGAGGAGTACGGCGCATTCATCACCAGCCTCCAGGGGTGCTACGTGACCGCCGAGGACGTCGGCACGTCGGTCGAGGACATGGCCGCCATCTTCCGGCGGACGCGGTTCACCACCTGCATCCCGCCGGCGCTCGGGGGGAGCGGCAACCCGTCGGGTCCCACGGCCCTCGGAGTCGTCTGCGGCATGGAGGCGGCCCTGCGGCACCTCGGCCGCGGCACGCTGGCGGGGAAGACCGTGGCGGTCCAGGGTCTCGGCCATGTAGGCGAGCCCCTGGTCGGATTCCTGGCGGAGAGAGGCGTCCGGAAGGTCGTCGGATCGGACATCGATCCCAGCCGCCGCGACCTCGCCGGCCGCTTCCCGGGCCTGGAGCTGGAGGTCCGGATCGTGGAGCGGGGCGACAACTCCGTCCTCGCCGAGCCGGCCGACATCGTGGCCCCCTGCGCCACCGGCGGCATCCTGAATCCCCGGACCATCCCGGCGATCCAGGCGCCCATCGTCTGCGGCGCCGCCAACAACCAGCTCGAAGATCCGGAGCGCGACGACGCGATCCTCCAGGAGCGCGGCATCCTTTATCTCCCCGACTTCCTGGTCAACCGGATGGGGATCGTCAACTGCGCGGACGAGCAGTACGGCTATCTCGAGGACGACCCGCGCATCGAAAGCCATCTCGGCGACACGTGGGAGAACAGCGTCTTCAATCTGTCCCTCAAGGTCCTGGAGGAGGCGCAGCGGAGCGGCCGGACACCGGCCCGCGTGGCCCTCGACCTGGCCGAGGAGCGCTCCCGGGAGCTCCACCCGATCTGGGGGCACCGCGGCGCGGCGATCATCCGCTCGCTCGTGCGGACCGGGTGGGCTGACGCCGGCTGATTGACCTCGAACAATTCGATTTGAACCTGTTCAAAACCCCTTGACACCCCTTCGGAACCCTCCTATCCTTTAGTTGAACGCGTTCAAAACGAGCGCGCTCGTCCCGAAGGGGGTTGTCGTGACCATGGATCCACGATTGCGTGACCTCCGCAACGTCGAGTGGCGGGACCTCCTGGCGCTCTCTCCGGTGGAGAAGGCGTGGGAGCTCGTCCTCTCCCTGCCCTGGCTCGCCGGCTCGCTCCTCTGCTACCAGGCGGGCTGGCCGGCGCTCGGCGCGTTCTGTTCCTTTTATTTCTTCCTCACCGGGCTCCGCCAGTCCCACGGCGCCCAACACTATTCGCTGGGGGTGCCGCGCCGGGTGCAGGACGGCGTCCTCTTTGCCTTGAGCCTGCTCATGCTGTCGAGCATGCATGCGGTGCAGGCGTCGCACATGCACCACCACCGGCACTGCCTCGACGAGGAGGACGCCGAGGGCTCCACGGCGCTCCTGCCGTGGTGGAAGGCGCTGCTGGCCGGCCCGCTGTTCCCGCTGCGCCTCCACCGGACGGCCTGGGCGCTCGCCGCTCCGGCGAAGCGTTCTTGGATCGCGGCCGAGGTTCTCGGCATCGTCGGAGTGGTGGTGGCGGCTCTCGCCATCGACCTACCGGTGCTGCGCTGGCATGTCGCGGCCATGCTCCTCGGCGAGTCGATGACCGGCTTCTTCGCCGTCTGGACCGTCCATCACGGGTGCGATCCCGACGGCTTGTTCGCGCGGACGCAGCGGGGCCGGTGGATGACCTGGATCTCCTACAGCATGTTCTTTCACGCCGAGCACCATCTGTTTCCCGCCGTGCCGACCTGCCGGCTCGCCCGGCTCGCAGCGCGGCTGGACACGGCGGCTCCGGAGGTCCGCTGGCCGCACGTCATGCCGGCGATGGAGCTGGACGCGCTGCGTCTGTTGGAGCATCCGGGGCATAATCGATCGTGATGAGCGAGACCACCGCCGCCGCGCCGCCCCCGCCGCCCCCTCCAGACACCCTGGCCAAGACGCGCAAGGGGGAGCAGACCCGGGCGCAGATCCTCGAAACCGCGCTGCAGCTCTTCCGGGAGCGCGGGTACGAGGAGACGACGATGCGGGCCATCGCCGAGGCGGCCGGCGTGGCCGTGGGGAACGCCTACTACTACTTCCGCTCGAAGGAGCACCTGATCCAGGCCTTCTACGAGCGGAGCCACGAGGAGCATCTGGAAGCGTGCGGCGAGCTCCTCGCGCAGGAGAAGGACCTGCGGGCGCGCCTCCATGGCGTGCTGCGGGCGAAGATCGACACCTCGATGCCGTATCACCGCTTCGCGGCCGTCCTCTTCAAGAGCGCGGCCGACCCGAAGAGCCCGCTCAACCCGTTCAGCGACGAGTCCAGGGCGCTGCGGGACCGGGTGGTGCAGCTCTTCGGCGAGGTCCTCGAAGGATCGCGCACGCGCGTGGGCAACCCGAAGCTGCGGGAGGAGCTGCCGCATCTCCTCTGGACCTATCAGATGGGGATCATCCTGTTCTGGATCCACGACGACTCGCCGGAGTGCGGCCGCACCTACCGGCTGATCGATCACACGGTGAAGATCATCGTCCGGCTGATCACCCTGATCGACCTCCCGCCGTTCCGCCCGTTGCTTTGGACCACCCTGGATCTGTTGAAGGACCTGCGCGAGGGCCGAGACGCCAAGCCCGCGGATCAAAACTCTCCCACGAACGAGATCTCCGGCTCCAGAGAGTAGCCGGTCCGCTGCTCGACAACCTTCTGGACGTGGGCGATCAGCGCTCGGACGTCCGCCGCCGTGGCGTTCCCCGTGTTGATGAAGATGTTGGCGTGGCGCGGCGTGACCATGGCGCCGCCGATGCGAGTCCCCTTGAGGCCGCATTGATCGATCAGCCGGCCGGCGCCGATCCCCTCGATCTTCTTGAAGATGGAGCCCGCACTCGGCTCGGTGTCGAGGGGCGGATGGCGCTCGCGCCGCCACTCCAGGTTCTCGCGCACGATGCGGCGGAGGACCTCCGGCTCTTCGGGGGTGAGCCGGAATGTAGCGGAGAGGACCACGTCGCGGCGGTGGTGGAGGATCGAGGTGTCGTAGCCGAATTCGAAGTAGTCGGCGTCGACCGTGCGGCGTTCCCCCTCCTCGGTGAGGATCTCGGCGGCCTCGGTCACCTCCGCGATGAACATGGTCCGCTCGCGCGCCGGGGCCGGCGCCAGGAAGTGGAGGTTCTGCCAGAGCGCTCCGCCTACGGTCGAGGGGATGCCCGGGTAGTGCTCGAGGCCCGAGAGGCCATGGGAGACGGCGGTCTCGATCAGGTCCGGCCAGACGACCGCGCCGCTCTCGGCCCGGATCGTCCGCTCCGCGGAATCGACGTCGAGCGCCTGAGCGCGATTGCGGATGACCAGGCCGCGAAAGCCGCGGTCGCCGATCAGGATGTTGGCCCCGAGCCCCAGCAGGAAGTGGGGGAGCCCGATCTCGCGCGCCAGCAGGATCGCCCGCGCCAGCTCGCCGGCGTCCGTGGCCTCATAGAAAAGGTCGGCCGGCCCGCCGATCCGGAAAGTGGTGAACGGGGCGAGCGCGACGGCCTCGCGGACGCGCTCGGGTCCGAGGGCGCGGCGAAGCGCCTCGCGTTGCTCTGGGCTCGGGGGAGTCACTGGTCGAGGAGCTGGATCCGCCGGACGTGCCGGCCCCCTTCGAACGGGGTCTCCAGCCAGATGCGGACGATCTCCAGGGCGGTCTCGAGCGGCATCATCCGCTCTCCGAGAGAGATCATGTTGGCGTCGTTGTGCAGGCGGGCGAGGCGGGCGGACTCGGCGTTCCAGCAGAGGGCGCAACGGATGCCGCGGAGCCGGTTGGCCGCCATCGCCTCGCCGTTGCCCGAGCCGCCGAGCACGATGCCGCGCTCGCAGGTGCCCGCCGCCACGGCTTCGGCCGCCGGGCGGATGAACAGCGGATAGTCGACCGATTCTTCCGAATGGGTCCCGAAGTCCTGCACGTCATGTCCCTGCCCGGTGAGGAAGCGCTTGATCTCTTCCTTGTAGCGGTAGCCCGCGTGGTCGGACCCGATGGCGATCTTCATGGCAGCGGTATTAAACCACGCCGGCGCCGAACCTCGAACAGGACGAGCGCCGCGGCCACCGTGGCGTTGAGCGACTCGACCGGCGGCTCGATGGAAATGGTGAGGCGGAGGCCGGCCCGCTCCAGGAGAGCGGGGGAGAGGCCGGGGCCTTCGGCTCCCACCGCGAGGATCAGCGTCTCGGGGAACGCGACGGTCCAGAGGCTCTCTCCGCCGCGTGTCGCCAGCGCGGCCCAGCGGGGCTGGAGCGGCGTGAGCCGTCGATCGAGCGCGTCCGGCGAGGCGTCCACCGCGACCGGCAGGCGGAGGAGGCTGCCCGCCGAAGCGCGGAGGGCGCGCGGGTGGTTCGGGTGCACGCTCCCCGGCGACAGGACGAGCCCGGCGGCGCCGGCGGCCTCGGCGACGCGGGCGAGCGCGCCCAGGTTACCCGGGTCCTGCAGCCCATCCAGATACAGATAAGGGCTGCCGGCGGAGAGCGGCAGAGCCTCGGCGCCGGAGCGGGGGAGGGGAGCCACCGCCAGAATGCCGCGCGGAGAGTCGGCATCCGTGAGATCATCGAAGAGCTCCGGAGCGACTTCGAGCGGTGCGGCGGGGAGCGCGCGGGCGAGCCGCTCCCCCTCGGCCGATGCGAGAAAGCCGGGAGTCGCGAGGACCGTTTCGAGCCGCAGGCCGGCGGCGATCGCCTCGGCCACCAGATGCGGACCTTCCAACAAGGCATGCTCCGTGCGCTCGCCTTTACTTCGCCGGAGCCGCCGAATATCCTTGAGCCTTTGATTTTGACGGCTGGAGATCATGACAACGGATCTTAAGAACTTCTGGCAGCGGCTCCAAACCGGGGTCGAGGTGGCCGTGGCAGGCACGGCTTCCGAGAACCTTCTCGGCGTGCGGGACGCTGTCCTGCGCTACTTTCACGACGGCATGGACAAGACGGTCTCGGTGGCTGTCGTTCCCCAGACGGTGTCGGATGCCCCCATCGGCCTCCCGTTCACGGACGAGGAGACTCTGCGCCTGGCCCGGCAGCGGGTCGCGGAGCTCGAATCGAAGCTCGGGAGCACCTACCACTTCTACATCGCGAGCGAGTCCGGCATCCACGCGCTCGACGTGGACAGCGGTTCCCCTCGCTACTTCATCCGCTATTGGACGGTGGTCCGCGGCACCCTGGGCGAGGCCTGGGGCTCCAGCGGCTCCGTGCAGATCCCTGACCGCATCGTGGCCGGGCTCGACCATGCGCAGATCCCCTTCGCGGTCCCCGGGACGCGGCGCAGCGGCGGCATCATCCGTTCGCTGACCGGCGGCCTCGAATCGCGGCGCAAGGCCATCAACACCGCGACCCTGCACGCCCTGTCCAGCCTCTTCTACGGCGTCCTGGAGAGCCGGCCGATCCGATGAGCCGGGCACCGGCGCGTCTCGCCTGAGGCCCTCAGCTACACCTTTGCCTTGTGTGAGCATGTTGATCTAGATTTCGTGTGTTGTTAGGATGCTCGGCCTGTCGACCGGCTCGACCCCCGAGACACAGAACCCAAGCCTTGCCGATCTGGATGCCAGAGGTGTGAAATGAGCGAATATGAAGCCAACCTGTTCACGTCGGAGTCGGTGACGGAAGGTCACCCGGACAAGGTGGCCGACCAGATCTCCGACGCCATCCTGGACGAGGTGCTCCGCCAGGATCCGACTGGGAGGGTGGCCTGCGAGACCCTGGTCACCACGGACCTGGCCGTACTTTCTGGCGAGATCACCACGGACGCCCAGATCGATTTCGAGGACGTGGCCCGCCAGGTCATCCGCGAGATCGGCTATGACCGCACGGAGCTGAAGTTCGATGGAAGCAGCTGTGAGGTCTTGGTGAAAATTCATCGCCAGTCCCCTGACATTGCGCTCGGCGTCGACAAGGATGGTGCCGGCGACCAGGGGCTGATGTTCGGCTTCGCCTGCCGCGAGACCCCGGAGCTGATGCCGCTGCCGATCCAGTTGGCCCACGGGCTGACCCGCCGCCTCGCGACGGCCCGCCGGTCCGGCGACCTCGCCTGGCTGCGCCCGGACGGCAAATCCCAGGTCACCGTCGAGTACGACGGCAAGACGCCCGTGCGGGTCCACACCGTGGTCATTTCGACCCAGCACGACCCGGAGGTTTCGCAGGAGGAGATCCGGCAGGGGGTCATCGAGCAGATCATCCGGCCGACGATCCCGGGCCAGCTCCTCGACGACCGCACGGTCTACCACATCAATCCGACCGGGCGCTTCGTCATCGGCGGGCCGCACGGCGACTGCGGGCTGACCGGCCGCAAGATCATCGTGGACAGCTACGGCGGGTATGGCCGCCACGGCGGCGGCGCCTTCTCGGGGAAAGATCCGACGAAGGTCGACCGCTCGGCCTGCTACATGGCGCGCCACGTGGCCAAGAACCTGGTGGCCGCCGGGCTCGCCGAGCGCATCGAGGTGCAGGTGGCCTACGCGATCGGCGTCGCCGACCCTGTCTCGGTCCGCGTCGACAGCTTCGGCACCGGCGAGGTCTCCGAGCGCCACATGGAGCGCCTCGTCCGCGAGCATTTCCCCCTGTCGCCGCGCGCCATCATCGAGCACCTCCAGCTCCGCCGCCCGGTCTACCGGCAGACCGCGGCCTATGGCCACTTCGGGCGCGAGGAGGAGGGGTTCACGTGGGAGCAGACCCACAGCGCCGCCGATTTGCGGGCCGCTGCGGGGCTCCAGGGCGTTCCGGCCCTGGTGGCGACGGCTTGAAAGCTTGACAGTGGACCGACCTTTTCGCCCTGTCGCATGGCTCGAGACGTGAGAGGCCGGCCCCGCCGGCCTCTCCTTTTCGTAGCGGGCAGGCTCCGGACAGAGCCTTCGCAGGTGAGAGAAAAGCACGTCGATGCTTCATTTTGACAAACGCCGGGCAGCGCGACGGTGCCCGGGATTTCGGCTGGACAGGGACCCCCCGGGGTGTTAGCCTACCCGGAGTCAGCACGAGACATCTTGGCGATATGGCGACTCTGGATCATCCTGAACTACGGGAATCTCTCAACAATCTGCTGAAGACCTCCCGACCTCGGTTGGAACGGGTTCTCAGGAACTTCGAGGTCCCTCCGGAAGACGCCGAGGACATCCTGCAGGATGCTCAGCTGACTCTCCTCTACAAGTGGGACAAGGTGCGCAGCCCCGAGAGCTGGCTGATCGGCACGGTCAAGAAAAAGTGCATCATGTACTGGCGCAAGCGCCGGGGCAGCCTCTGTGAGGCGGTCGATACGGCGATCCTCGACCTGATCGCGGTGCCGCAGGCCCCGGACCAGGAACGCACCGATCTCACCACCGATTTGAGCCGCGTCCTCTCCAAGCTCTCCGCGCGCTGCCGCTCGCTGCTCAAGCTGCGGTACGGCCTTGGCTACGGTCCCACCGAGGTCGCGGAGCAGATGGGCTACCAGACGTCGAGCATCCGCAAGGTCACCAACCGCTGTCTGGCGGCCCTGACCCGCCAGCTCCTCGCCGTCGGCTTCCACACCGCGGAGCCAACCGGCGAGATCGATCCCGACGCCAACGACTGAGGCGCGGTCCCCGCGAAAGCAGCCGGCAGCGGCCGTCCTGCGTTCCACGAGAACGGCGACAGTTGACGATTGCCTGGCTTCGAGACATCCTCCTCTGGACAGAGGCGAGGGGGGCTGGTAAAGTCTCAAACATTCATCAAGATTGACGGTGTATGGACCGACCGAATCCGCCGCGTTCGGAGGCTCCGTCCCTGGCTGAATCTTTGGAGAAGGTGAGCCCGAGGCTCAGGCGCATCCTTTTCCGCTACAGGATTCCTGCCCGGGATGCGGACGATCTTCTCCAGGAGACCTTTCTCGTTCTGGTCTCCAAGCAGGAGAGCGTCCGCAATCCGGAAGCCTGGCTCCAGGTGACGCTCTCAAACCGTTGCGTCCTCTACTGGCGCCGGCGGCGCAGCCGGGTCTCCGACCTCGTGGACCGCACCATCCTGGAGCTCCTCGGCGATCCTGACATCCCCTGCGAGGAGGCGGCCGCGATCCGGTCCGACCTGGATGCCCTGATCTCCCGGCTTCCCGAGCGCTGCCAGCCGCTCCTGCGCCGGCGCTACGGACTGATTCCCGCCCTGGATCATCCTGAAGACCATCCCGAAGATGACCCCGAAAAGACGCGGCGCTGCCTGGCTCTTCTCGCCCAGCGCGCGGTCGGCGCCGGTCTGCTCGATCTTCCCAGCTCCTGAGGCTGTCTCTGGCTTCCGGCGAGCGGAAACTCTAGATTGAGGCCGCTTTGTGTCAAATGCTCGATGGCGTATGCCCGCCCGAGCTGGCCGAATTAAAGGAGACCCTTCATGTTCCAGCCCAAGGTACGTCGTATCGTCCCCGTCCTCGCCCTGACCGCCGCCTTCTTCTTCGCCCCTCTGGCGTCCGCCCTGGCGGAGGAGACTGCCCAAGCGCCGGCCGAAATCAGCCTGCTGGAGCAGATCGAGGTGGAGATCGTATCGATCTGGGAGGTCCTGTGGGGCAGCACCGTGGGAGACGCCGGCGTCCGCTGGGACGATAACGGCTAGCGCCGGCCGTCTGCTGGTGCCGCTCCACAAGCCATACCGACCGGGCTCCGGCCCGGTTGGACAGGCTGGACTTGCCTCCGGCATAGTGGTAGTGTATCCAGAATTTAAGAGCTTCCTGGGAAGATGAGCGCTCTGGACCAACGCCACGTCGATACCTCTCTCGAAGATTTCCTTAAAAGGGTGCGACCGCGTCTCAAGGCGCAGTTTCAGCGTTACAGCATCCCTCCCCAGGATACGGAGGACATCCTTCAGCAGGCTCTCCTTGCCCTCATCTATCAGCGCCAGGCCATCCGTGACCCAGAGGCCTGGCTGATTGGCACCGTGCGCAACAAGTGCCTGCTGTATTGGCGAACGCATCGCCGCAAGCTGTATGAGTCGGTGGACGCCGCCGTTCTGGAGTGCATGGCGCAGCCCCTGCAGCCGGCCCAGGAGACTTCGGACGTCCGGCGCGATCTGGCAGCCGCCATCGAGGAGCTCCCCGAGCGCTGCCGGTCTCTCCTGACCCTCCGGTATCAGCACGGCTATGAGCCGGCTGAGGTGGCCAAGCAGCTCGGATACAGCCAGAGCAGCATCAGCAAAATTACCCAGAGGTGCCTCGCCGCGCTGACGCGACGGCTGGTCCTCACCGGACAGTGGCGAGGCAAAAAGAGCCGGCCATGAAAGAGGGACACGACGACCCGTACGACCAGGTGTTCGATCGGGTCCTCCATCGCATGGCGGAGCAGGAGGCCGAGATCTGCCGCGAGAAGGACTCCGCCAGCCAGCTCCTGGACGAGCTCATGGAACAGGCCGTGCCGGCGCGCCGGCTGCTGCTCGTCACCAACAGCCCACGTTTCCACAACCCGTTCCTCTGCGAGCTGCTGATCGACAAGGTCCGCGAAGCCGCTTTCCAGGATCCGGCGCAGGGGCTCGACCTGGCGCGGCTCGCCGTGACCATCGCCGAGAGCCTCGACGAGAGATCCTGTGGCAGCGCCGAGGTGCGGGACGGGCTCTGGTGCAAGGCCTCGGCCCAGTACGCCAACGCTCTCCGCGTCGCGGGACGCCACCGCGAAGCGGAAAGGGTCTTCCGTCCGATCGAGGAGCTGATCGAGGAGGAGGGGCGGGTCGGCATGCACGATCTGGCGCGGGTCCTCGATCTCCGCGCCTCCCTGCACCGCGAGCTCCAGGAGGTCGAGCCGGCGGCGCGCCTGCTCGACCGTGTCATCTCCATCTACCACAAGCTCGGAACCTGGAATCTCCTGGGGCGCGCTCTGCTGCAGCGGTCCGTCATCTGCGGCGAGGTGGGGGATCTCGAAACCGAGATGAGCCTGCTCCGGCGCGCCCTCGACCTCATCGATCCGAACGAGGAGCCGCGGAGCTTTCTCGGCGCGCGCCACAACCTGATCCTCGCCTTGAACCAGAGCGGCCGTTCGCGCGAGGCCTTCGCGCTCCTCTTCCACACCCGCCCTCTGTACTTCAAGTCGGGCGACCGCCTGAGCCTGCTCCGCCTGCGCTGGCTCGAAGGCATCGTGGCCGTGGGCCTGGGACGGCTGGAGCAGGCCGAGGTGGCTTTCCGGGAGGTCCGGGGCTCCTACGTCCAGCTCTCGCTCGACTGGGATGCCGCCCTGGTCTCCTTGGAGCTCGCGGGCGTTTACGTCCGCCAGGGCCGCTCCGCCGACCTGCTCTGCCTGGCCGAGGAGATGCTCGGGGTGTTCAGCGCCCGGAACACCCATCGGGAGGCCCTTCAGGCCCTCGCCTACCTCTGTAGCGCAGCGCGCGCGGAGGGGATCGGGATCGCCTTGATCCAGGAGGTCTCCAAATTCCTGGAAGAGGCCCGCACGAATCCCGATCTCCGATTTACCCCTCGAACATCTCTTCCATGCTAAACTAGCTATATTGTCCCTGCCGGGGTCTCCCTGCGGGAGCTCTCCCATGAGCCCAAGTCTTTCCGATCCTCTCGATCTCAATCCCGGCGCGCGCCGCCGGGCGGTGCGGTCCGTGCTGGCACGGCCGGCCGGAGAGACACCGGAGCGGCTCCTCTCATTCCGGTCCGCGGAGAGCTTCGAGACCTCCGAGCCTCCGCGGCTGGATTGGGCTCGCCTCGAGGAGCGGGCGCAGGCCATGGCCGAGGAGCGGAGCGGTCTGCCGCTGCTCCTTGCGCTCTTCGACAGGATCCCGGCGGAGGAGAGGAGAGCAAAGGCTTTCGCGCAGGGCGCGTTCCATAGCTGGGCGTTTTGTGAATGGCTGATCGAGACGAGCCACGAGCTCTCCCAGTCCGACGCTTTCCGCGCTGAGGAGCAGGCCCGGCTCGCGACCGAGATCGCGGACGGGCTGGAGCCGGTCCGTTACGGCGCCGCTCTCGTCCACGATCTGCGGGCGCGCGCCCAGGTCTGTCTGGGCGAGACGCTGCGGCACCGTTCGGACCTCTGGGGTGCCGACGATGCGTTCTCCCGGGCCGAAGCTCTGCTGGACGAGGGTACAGGGGATACGCTGGAGACCGGCTATCTCCTCGAAGCTCGGGCCTCCCTCCGCCGCGACCAGCAGCGGCTCGCGGAGGCCCACCGGCTCGCCGATGAATCCATTTCCATTTACCGGCGGCATCGGGAGCTCCATCTCCTCGGCCGGGCATTCGTCGATAAAGGAAAGACCTATGCCGCGGAGCATGACCTGGAGGCCGCGATCCACTGGATGCGCAAGGGACTCGGTCTCCTGGACCCGACGCGCGAGCATCGCTTCGAGCTCGGCGCCCGCCTCGGCCTGATGCTCTGTCTCCTGGAGAGTGGCCGCGCCCAGGAGGCAGGCTTCCTCCTCAGAGCCTCCCGCTCGGAATTCGAGGTCCATGCCGGCGAGCTCCTGGGACTCCGGTTCCGCTGGCTGGAAGGCAAGGTCCAGCACTCTCTGGGAGAGCTGGATGAAGCCGAGCGGTCTCTCGCCGAGGTCCGCCGGGGCTTCATCGAGCGAGGCCTCGGTTTCGACGCGGCCGGCGCCTCCCTCGACCTCGCCGGCCTCTATGGCGCGCAGGGCCGGGCCGTCGAGATGCGCCGGGTGGCGGAGGAGATGCTCCCGATCTTCCGATCGCAGGACCTCCACCGCGAAGCCATTGCCGCCCTCATCGTCTTCCAGCAGGCCGTCCGGATGGAACGGATGAGCGCGGACTTTCTGCGCGAGATCCGTCATTACCTGGAGCGCGCCCGTAAGGACAACCGCCTCCGCTTCGAATACACCGGCGAGCCCGACTGATCGACTAAGATCAAGGGGAGGAGGGGAGGGTGATGGAAAGCCGCCCGGATCGTCCGCGCCTGCTCGTCTTGGGCTGCGGTTTTGCCGGATTCTCGCTGCTCTACGGACTGAAAAAGAGCGCCTGGGACGTCACGCTCCTGACGCCGCGGAATTACTTCCTGTTCACCCCTCTGCTCCCTTCCGCCGTGGCCGGCAGCGTGGAATTCCGGAGCATCCTGGAGCCTGCTCGCCGCCGCCTCCGGGGCGTCCGCGTCATCGAGGCCTGGGCCGAGTCGATCGACTGGACCAGCCGTCAGGTCTCCTGCGTCGGCGCCGTCGGGGGTGAGAAATTCACGCTCTCCTGGGACCACCTGGTGATCGCCGTGGGGAGCACGGTCGCAGACTTCGGGATCCCAGGGGTGACCGAGAACACTCTCAAGCTCTATACGGTCGAGGAGGCACAGGCCATCCGGCGCGGGATCCTGGAGCAGTTCGCCAGGGCCGAGATCCCCGGCCTGACGGAAGAGCAGATCCGGGAACGCCTGACCTTCGTCGTCATTGGAGGCGGCCCCACCGGTGTCGAGGCAGCCGCCGAGATCCACGACCTCCTGGAGGAGGAGCTCGCTCATGCCTATCCGGAGCTCGCCCCCAAAGCCAGCGTCGTGGTCATCGAGGCGCTCGGCCGCCTCCTCACCAGCTTCGATGAAGCTCTGGGGGACTACACGAACCGGCACTTCGGACGGGAGGGAATCGACGTCCGCACCGGAGCGAAGGTCCACGCCATCGAGCCGAACGCCGTCCTCCTCGAAGGCGGAGAGCGGATCGACTGCGGTCTGATCCTGTGGGCGGCTGGCAACGCCGCGGTCCCCTTTGTCAGAACCCTCGGCGTTCCCCTCGACCGGCGGGGCCGCATCCTGGTGGACGCGTCTCTCCGGCCACCGGGCCGGGAGGACGTCTACGCGGTGGGTGATTGCGCGGCGGTGGAGGAGCCGCCGCTGCCCGCCACCGCCCAGGTGGCGCAGCAGCAGGGCAAATACCTGGCGAAGGCGTTGGAGCGCCGGCGGCAGGGGAGACCTGTCGAGCCCTTCCGCTTCCGGGCTCAGGGCATGCTGGCCTATATCGGAGGGGGGCAGGCCCTGGCGGACCTGCCCCAGATCAAGTGGAGCGGACGCGGGGCCTGGCTCTTCTGGCGCTCCGTCTACATCACCAAGCTGGTCAGCCCCGCGAACAAGATCAAGGTGCTCTTCGACTGGATCAAGGCGCGGCTGTTCGGCCGCGATTTGAGCCGATTCTAGGTCCGGAGCCGGTTCTAAGTCCGCACTCCGAGGAACAGGTAGGCGGAGAGGATCGCGAAGACGGTCCCCGGGCTCCAGACCGCCACCGCGGGCGGCAGCGCGCCGACCTCGCCCATCTTGGTGAAGAAGACGAAGATCGCCAGGAACACCATCCCCAAGACGACAGACAGACCGATGCCGTAGAGCGCCCCTTGCCGTCCCAGGCGGAAGGCGAAGGGGAGAGCCACCAGGGCCATGATCAGCGAGACCACCGGGAAGGCGATCTTGTTGTAGAGCTCCACCTGGAGCTCGGGCACGGGCTGGCCGCTGTCCCGCAGCTCGTCGATGTACTCCTTGAGCTCGCCATAGCGCATCTGCTCGGGCGGCCGGATCTCCGAATCGAAATAGCTCGGCGTCTCGGGATAGCGGACGATCTTGGGGGTCTCGAACCGCTGATAGTTGGTCACCTCGACCCCCTCGTACGAACGGGACCAGCCGTTGTTGAAGACCCACGCATCGCCGATGTACTGCGCCTTCTCGGTAAACAGGCGCCGGGACAGGCGGTGGCCCGCGTCGAAGTCGAACACCTGGAGCCGCTGCAGCGCCTGCTGCTCCGGATCGTAGTGGAGATAGTTGTAGATGTAGCGCCCCTGGCCGAACAGCCACTGGCGATCCGCCCGCCGATAGGTCCGGGCCGTCTCGCTGCCGCGGATGCGGTCCTTGAGCTTCGCCACCTTCTCGTTGGACGCCGGCAGCACCGACGACTCCAGATAGGCGCAGAACGACGTCACGAGCAACGCGGCCGCGAGCGCCGGGAGAGCCAGGCGGTAGAGGCTGATGCCCAGGGCCTTGGCCGCGGTGATCTCGTTCTGGCGGGCGAGCAGGCTGAAGGTCATCAGCGTCGTCACCAGCACGACGATCGGAGCGATGTCGTAGAACATCTGGAGCGACAGGTACTCGTAGTACCGCAGCACGATCGCGCTGCCGACCTTGTTCTTGAGGATCTCGTCGATCGTCTCGCTCAGGTCGAAGATGATGAAGAGAGACAGCCCCGACATGACGACGAGCAGGAAGACCAGCGAGAACATCTTGACGACGTAACGGTCGAGGATGTTCGGGAAGACGATCCGCAGGCGGGGGAGCCGGAGCACCAGGTCGGCGCGCGATGTTCGCGACGAGCGGTCCGCTCCCCGCTGCAGCCGGAGCTCCCGCCGCTCCTCGCGCTCGCGGATCCGTTCGCGCTTGCGGTCGCGGTGGAACCCCTGAAGCCGCACGATGCCGCTCCAGACGTCCTCGCGGATCCAGCGGTCGATCCGGCCGAGCAGGAGGCTCTTGTCGCGGTTCCGGCGGACCAGCAGGAAGAAGCCGCCCGCGGCGAGCAGCAGGTTCGGCGCCCACATGGCCAACCAGCCGGGCAGGCGCCCGTAGCGCGCCGCCTCCTCGCCGTTGCTGAGCAGCACGTAGAAGAGGACGATGACGCCGATCGACATGGCGAACCCCGAGGCCTTGCCCCCGCGCCGGTTGTTGATGCCAAGGGGGAGAGCGAACAGGCCGAAGACCATGCAGGCCATCGGGATGGCGAACTTCTTGTGGATCTCCACCGACGCCAGGTTGCGCTGCTCCTGGGTAGCGATGGGGTCCTGACGGAGCTGCTGGAGCTCGCCCAAGGTGAGCTCCCGGATCCCCTTGGAGACGGAGATCTTGGCCTTCTGCTCGCTGGTGAACTGGTCCTCCAGGATGAGGTCGAGCCGGCGGTGCCGGCTGACCTCGTAGCGGTCCGGCTCGTTCAGGTTCACCTTGTGGCGGATGGCGTTGTACAGCCGCAGGACGACCTTCTCGCCGGTGGAATCGACCCGCACCTCGCCCCAGTCGGCGATGGTGACCTGGTTGTCCTGGCCCGAGGGGACCGACTCGGCCAGGAAGACGCCGTGCCAGCGCTTCTCGCCCTGAGGGACCTCGAAGACGTAGACGACCTTGCCCTCCCATTCCTCATAGAAGACTCGCGGCTGCACCTGCTGGGAGATGCTCTGGGTCAGGATCTCCAGCCGGAGCACCTGCAGCGAGTGGTTGCCCCAGGGAAGGGCGTAGACCATCAGGAGGGTGTTCACGATCGTGAAGAAGGCGGACAGCAGCAGGATCGGCCGGTAGAGGGCCAGGAGGCTGATGCCGCACGCCCGCATGGCGATGAGCTCGCTGTCCGACGAGAGGCGGCCGACCGCGATCAGGATGCCGAACAGCAGCGACATGGGGAGAGTCAGCACCACGATGTTCGGCAGGCTGAGCAGCAGGAGCTCGCCGACGATCCGGGCCGGCAGGCCCCGGCGGATGATCATCTCCGCCGACTGGAACAGGAAGCGGATCAGCAGGATGAACGTATAGACTAGGAGCCCGAGCCCCAACGGGCCCAGGATCTCCGACACGATGTACCGATCCAGACGTCCTCGCACGGCGCCCATTATATGAATCCATCAGCCGATGTCTCTCTCCGCCTCGAACGCCGCTACCGGTTCAGCGCGAGCCACCTCTACCGGCGTCCGGATTGGACTGAGGAGGAGAACCGGCGCCGCTTTGGCAAGTGCGCCAACCTGCCGGGGCATGGCCACAATTACCGGCTCTGGGTGACCGTCGAAGGAGCAGTCGATCCCGCCACCGGCTTCGTGGTCGATCTCGGGATCCTGGACGCCCTGATCACCGAGCGCATCCTGGACCGCCTCGACCACCAGCACCTGAACGCGGCCCTGCCCGAATTCGCGGAAGGGAAGTCGATCCCCACCAGCGAGAACCTCATCCGCTGGATCCTCGACCAGCTCGCCGGCCATCTCCCGCCGGGAAGCGCCCTGGTCAAGCTCCGCCTCGAAGAAGACGAAGACCTCGCCGCCGAGTGGGTAGGGCCGTAGGGGCAGGCCTTGTGCCTCCCAGAGTCCGCGCAGCTCCGTTGGTTTACATAATGCGCCTTACCAGAATTGATGGGCGGAGCTGCCGAGGGGCCAAGGACTGCAAGGACTTCAAGGACAGCAAGGCCCAAGGACGGATTCCTCGCGTCCTTGCAGTCCTTGTTGTCCTTGAGGGCTTTGTGCTACCGCGCCGCTTCGGTCCGCAGGTCGGAGATGATCTTCTCCAAGGCGCGGATCAAGTCGTCGCGGTCGACCTCGCTCTGACGGAAGGTCAGAGCCAGGCTGTAGCTTTTGTCGGGAGCTTTGAAGCGGAAGACGTACGGCCGGCGCCGGCCAGCTTTTCCCTTGTCGCCGCGACGCAGGCGTTGCCGGAGATCGTCCCGGTTCAGGCCCCGGCGGGCGACCTCCTCGAGGAGATCGATCATCTCGGCCTCGGAGCCCACCTTGAGGACCTCCAGCAGGAGCGACTTCGAGGTGAGCCCCAAGGCCTGGACCGTGTCCCGCACCCGCGGCGGCATCTGCAGGAGGGACAGGCTCTCGGTGACCACCGTCCGGGACTTGCCGACCGCCGACGAGATCTCCTCGTGCGTGTAGCCATGGCTCTCGGCCAGCATGCGGTAGCCTTCGGCCTCTTCGAAGGGCGTCAGGTCCTTCCGCTGGAGATTCTCGATGAGGGCGATCTCCAGCGCTTCCTCATCGGAGACCTCCATCTCGATGACCGGCACCTCGTAGAGGCCTGCCTCCTGGGCAGCCCGGAAGCGGCGCTCGCCGGAGATGATCCGGTACAGCACGCCGGCGGGAGCCTGCTCGTCCTCGGCGATCGGCCGAGGACGGACCAGGATCGGCTCCAGAACACCTTTCTCGCGAATCGAGGCCACGAGCTCGTCGAGGTCTCCCATGGTCGAGCGCGGCTGGTTCGCGTCCGGCTCGATCGTAGAGAGCGGAACCATCTTCCCCACCGGCGTCTCGTGACGCGCGGTGAGCTCCTCGACGAAATGGGTGTCGTGACGCATCTTCACGCGTGTTGGCAGACCTCTCTTGCGGGACGGCTCAGACACGGCTCAGTACCTCCTCCGACAGCCGGTAGTACTCGTACGCGCCGGTCGAGCGTGGCGCGAACGTGAAGATCGATTCGCGGTAGGCCGGGCTCTCTTCGAGGCGGACGCTCTTCGTGATCACTGTCTCGAAGACCTTGTTCCCGAAGACCTGCTGGATCTGCTCATAGATGTCTTTGGCCAGCGTCGTCCGTTTGTCGTACATCGTGATCAGGGCGCCAAGGATCTGGAGCTGCGGATTGGCCCGCACCTTGATCTTGTCGATCGTCTCCAGGAGGTCGTCCGTCCCCTCCAGGGCGAAGTAGCTCGCCTGAATGGGAATCAGGACGTGCGTGGCCGCCACGAGCGCGTTCACGGTGATGATGCCGAGCGTGGGAGGCGTGTCGATGATGATGTAGTCGTAGGCGTCCTGGACGGCGGCCATCTCGTCCTTGAGACGATAGTGGCTGTCGAGCTCCCCGAGCAGCTTCGCCTCGATCTTGGCGAGCGAGATCTGGGACGGAGCGATGGAGAGATTCTCGATCTTCTCCGCCGGCAGGATGACGTCCGCGATATGGACGTGATCCTCCGACAGCGCGTCGTACATCGAGCGCTTCAGCGCGTGGATGTCCAGGAAGGACATCGAGCTGTTCCCCTGCGGGTCAAGGTCGACGACCAGGGTCTTGACACCCTTGCTGGCGAGAGCGGCGGCGAGGTTGATGGTGGTGGTCGTCTTGCCGACGCCACCCTTCTGGTTGGTAATCGCAATGATCATGCGCGGTCGGCAGTCTATAGAGATGCTTCGGACCCGGTCAAGGAGAGCTCGGGCCGCCGCGGATGTCGGCGCGCCGACATCCTGGCTAAACCTATGAAAATCCGCAGGTTACAAGGAAGAACAACGAGGCTACATCGTCCACTTGCCCAGCTCGTCCGGGCTGATCTCTTCGAGCCACTTCTTGAGCTTGTCTTCGTCGCTCGCCTCCGCCGTGAGATCCGCCGCTTGAGCCTTCTCCAGGACCGAGCGGAGCACGAAGATCGGCGCTTCCGTCCGCAACGCCAACGCGATGGCATCGCTCGGCCGGGCGTCCACGGACATCGATTCCTCTCCCCGGCGGAGGTGGATGAGGGCGAAGAACGTGCTCTCCTTCAGATCGGAGATCACGATCTTCTCGACCGTGGCGCCGAGCTGTTCCAGGACAAGCCGCAGCAGGTCGTGGGTCATGGGACGCGGCGGCTCCACCCCCTCGATCCGCAGGGCGATGGCGTTCGCTTCGAAGACGCCGATCCAGATCGGCAGGAAAAGCTGGCTCTGAATGTCGCGGAGGATGACGATCGGTATGTTGGACGCCGGGTCCAGCATGAGGCCCTTGATCTCGACACGTAGTTCCTGGTTGGGCTCACTCATACCGCTATTCTGCGGGGGGCGGAGGGGGAGGTCAAGCAGAGACGGCTGCCGTCACGCGCTCGGCCTTGAGGCTGTGGGTCAGGGCATCTTCGATCCGCACCCGGGTGACCTTCCCGAGCTCGACCGGTTGCGGACCGGTAGCGAAGTGGACGATGCGATGGCAGGGGGTCCGCCCCATCTGCATCCCCGGCTCGCGCCCCCAACCGGTCACCACGATGTCGTATTCCTTCCCCACCAGGCCCAGGTTGATCTCTTTCTGGATCGTCTCCTGGAGCGCGAAGAGGCGCTGCAGACGCTCGCCGGCGACATCGGGGTCCACCGAGCCGTCGAGGCGCGGTGCCGCGGTTCCCGGGCGCGGCGAGTACTTGAAGGCGAAGAGGGTGGCGAAGCGGGCTTCCTCTACCAGATCCAGCGTCTGCTGGAAGTCCTCCTCGCTCTCGCCAGGGAAGCCGACGATGAGATCCGTCGACAGAGCCAGGTCTGGCCGCGCGACCCGGAGCTGGGCCACCAGGTCCATGTACTGGGCGCGCGTGTAGCCCCTTCCCATGCGCCGCAAGACGGTATCGGAGCCGGATTGGACAGGCAGGTGAAGGTAGGGGCAGATGTTCTCGTAGCGTCCGACCTTCTCCACCATCCGCGGGGTGAAGTCCCGGGGATAGGAGGTGATGAAGCGCAGCCGCCGTACTCCCGGCAGGCTCGCGATCGCCTCCAGCAGGTCCGCGAAGTCCAGGCTGCCGCCCGGCTCGCGCCAGTGGTTCACGGTCTGCCCCAGAAGCTCGATCTCCTGGAAGCCGTAGTCCAGGAGGTGGCGCACCTCGCTGAGGATCTCGCTCGAGGGGCGGCTGCGCTCGGGGCCCCGCGTCTTGGGGACGATGCAGAAGGTGCAGTTTTTGTCGCACCCCTCGATGATGGTCACCATTCCCTTGTATTCGCCGTGCCGGGAGACCGCGTCGATGTCGTACTGCCGCTCTTCCGGGAAACCGGTGGCCACGACCCGCTCCCCCATCCGGCGGCGCGTCACCACCTGAGAGAGCTCGCCCACCCGGGCAGGACCCAGGACGAAGTCGAGATCCGGTACCCGGGCCAGCGCCCGCTCCCCCTCCTGCTGCGCCACACAGCCGCACAGGCCGATGAGCAGGTCGGCGTTGCGGCGCTTGAACAGCCGGTACTCGCCGATACGCGAGTAGACCTTCTGCTCGGCCTTGTCGCGGACGCTGCAGGAGTTGAGGAGGATGATGTCGGCTTCGTCCGGCTCGCGCGTGGGCAGGATTCCCTGCTGCATGAGCTGGCCGGCCATCCGCTGGCTGTCCAGCTCGTTCATCTGGCATCCCCAGGTCTCGATGTAGAACCGTCGCGGTGTTTTGGGGACCGTCACCTTCAAGCCAGTCATGCGGCATCCTCATTCTCAAGGGGTGGGGGCTTCTGTTCGTAGATCTGCGGCTCCTCCGGGTCGGCGGTACCGGGCGAGCTCGGTGTTTTCTCCTCGGCCGGCTCGAGCTCTCCCCCTTCCCGCAGCCATCCGGGGAACGCTCCTGCCCGCCTCCCCTCGTCCAGGAAGTCGTTGAGCTCCTTGCGGGTCGTCTCGACCTCCGTCCGGTTCTCCTCCAACTGCGCGAGCACCCGGTCCCATTCCGGCTTGATCTTGCCGTCCCGGACGTAGGGGTCCTCCTCGGCGTAGAAGCGGCGCCGCCAGCCAGCGGCCGAAAGCTCCAGATCCTGGGTCCGGTCCGCGGCCTGGCGCAGGCGCGTGCGGATGTCGAGAGCCCGGCTGCGCCAGTACTGCTCGTCCTTGATGGTCTGGAGGGCCGCGGCGGCCGCCCCGCTCACCGCGGGCTTGGTGGGCGCCGCGACGGTGATCTGTCCCTTCGAGTGCTTGACGCTTTCGTCGGTGATCACCGCCACCGGCGGACCCGAGCGCGCACGGCGCTCCCGCTCGGCCTTCGAGGCCTCGACGAGGCTCACTGGGCCGTGCTCTCCTCCCGGATCAACCACGTCGACCTCTTTGGGTTTGGTCTCGGGCGAGATCTCTTCGGTTCGGGAAGGCCTCTCCGCCGGCTGGGCGGGTGCTTCGGCGGGCGGCTGGGCCGGCTTCGATTTCTCTGGCTTTGGTTGAGCAGGCTCAGAGCGGGGCGGCGCTCCGGCGCAGCCCGCGACGATCAGGGACAGGCAGAGAGAGCCGCAGGCCAGCAGCCTAGGCGCGGCCATATCGATCTTCCAGGCGGATGACGTCGTCGAGCTCGGGCGTCGAGACCTCGATGATGTCGCAGCCATTCTCTCCGGCGACCATCCGGTGCTTGGTGAAAGGGGAGATCCGGTACGACTCGCCGCCGCGCAGGACCCGGGAGACCATGCTCCCCTCCTCTTCCACCACCAGCTCCACTTCTCCCTCGCTGAGGAACAGGGTCTCGTCCTTGACCTCGTGATACTGCAGAGACAGGGCCTGCCCCGGATTCACGTGCAGGATCTTCCCCACGTACCGGTCGGTATGCGCGAAGATCAGCTCATAGCCCCAGGGCTTTTCCACTCGGCGGATCGGAAAAATCATGCACTACCCTTTCGTTCGGTGTCGGAGACAACAGGTTCACGGCGCGAGCGGGACAGACCGGAGCCAAAGGCCTTCTCCAGATGGTTCTGGACCTCTCCCGCGGTCGCGTACCTCATGCAGCTCTGAGCGATCTCCGCGAGCTCGGCCCGGAGCTCTCGCGGATGCGGGTTTTGACCTCCGGGATGGCTCGCGGGCTCACCGACAGACGCCGCAGCCCCAAGCCGACCAGGAGCAGGGCGCAGCGGGGATCTGAAGCCATCTCCCCACACAGGCTGATCTCGATCCCGGCTGCCTGAGCGCTGTCGATGACGAAGCGTAGCATGCGCAGAATCGCCGGATGGAGAGGCTGGTAGAGATCGGCCACGTGCTCGTTGTTGCGGTCCACGGCCAGCGAGTACTGGATGAGGTCGTTGGTGCCGATCGAGAAGAAGTCGACCTCGCGCGCCAGCATGTCGGAGATCAGGGCCGCGGCCGGAACCTCGATCATGATCCCGAGACGGACGTCGCGGCGGAACGGCAAGCCCTCGCGCTCCAGCTCGGCCATGCACTCTGCGGCGAACGCGCGGAAGGCGCGCACCTCTTCCAGGCGGGAAACCAGCGGCAGCATGACCCAGAGGTCACCGTAGACCGCGGCCCGATACAGCGCCCGGATCTGGGTGCGGAACACGTCGCGCCGCGCGAGAGTCAGCCGGATCCCCCGCAGCCCCAGCACCGGGTTCTCCTCGCGGGTGTCCATCACCTCGCGCGCCAGCTTGCGGCCACCCAGATCGTAGGTGCGGATGATCGCGGGGTGCGGCGCCGCCGACTCGATCATCTGGCGGTAGATGGCGACGTGCTCGTCTTCCTCCGGAAGGTGGGGGCTCTTCTCGATGTAGAGGAACTCGCTGCGGTAGAGGCCGATCCCCGCCGCGCCGTAGCAGGAGACCTCGTTGACCTCCTCCGGCAGATCGATGTTGGCCATCAGATGGATCTCGACCTCGTCGCGGGTGACCGCCCCCAGGTCGCGCGTCTCCATCAGCGTGCGGTCGCGCGTCTGGAGCTCGCTGCGCCGCTCCTCGTAGCGCTCCAGGGTCTCGGCGGTCGGATGGAGGATGACCTGCCCCGTCTCGCCGTCGACGATGATCGGCGCCTGATCGGTGAGGCGGTTGGTGACTCCCACCAGACCCGAGACCAGAGGGAGGTTGAGCGACCGCGCGATGATCGTCGTGTGCGAGGTGCGGCCTCCGCTCTCGATGGCGAAGCCGATGACGCGCTGCCGGCCGAGGCGGATCACGTCCGACGGGGTCAGGTCGTCCGCCACGATGACCACCTCATCGTGGAGCTCCGACAGCTCGTGATGCGAGATTCCCTGAAGACTGCGCAGAAGATGGCGGCTGACGTCCGTCAGATCCTCGCTCCGCTCGCGCAGGTAGGCGTCGTCCATGTGCGCGAAGAGGTTGTCGAGCTCCTCCGCGGTCTTGTGGACGGCCCACTCGGCGTTGACCTGCTGGGAGCGGATGCGCGACTCGACGCGGCCCAGAAAGCTCGGGTCGGAGAGCAGGAGGATGTGGGCGTCGAAGATGGCCGCCAGCTCGTTGCCGAGATCCTCGCCGGCGCGGGCGCGGGTGCGCTGGAGCTCTTCGCGCGCCAGGCGCGCGCCCTGGTGGAGCCGCTCCACCTCGGCGTCGAGGTGCTCTTCCGTCAGATGGATGCGGAAGATCGCCGGTCCCCGCGTCTCGATGACGACGGACCGGCCGATCGCGACCCCTGCGGAGACCCCCAGCCCGCGGAGGACCTGCATCTCGGGTATGGGCATCTCAGCTCTCCTCGTCGAAGCGGTTGGCGATCAGGCCGGTGACCGCGCGGAGCGCGTCCTCCTCGTCGGCGCCTTCGCAGCGGATCGTCACCTGGCTTCCCTGGGCAGCGGCGAGCAGCAGGATGCCAAGGATGCTCTTGGCGTCCACCTCCTCACCATCCTTCTCCACGGTGATCCGGCTCTGGAACCCTCCGGCCGTGTGGACGAGCTTGGCCGCGGCGCGGGCGTGCAACCCGAGACGGTTGACGATCTCGGTCTCTTTCTCGATCACTTCTTCACCCCCGGGATCTTCACCCCGGAGATCAGCGCTGGCGCCGGCACGGATTCCGCGGGAATGCACTTCTTCGGCTGCATCTCGCTGACCTGGCAGATGCTCCTCTGCCCCTTGCTCTGGAGCCAGCTCGCCATGTCCGCCAGGATCGGCGGCTCCTCGGATTGGCAGGCGAGCCGGAGGACCATCGGCAGGTTCACGCCGGTCAGCACCTCCACCTTCCCCACTTCCAGAAAGGTGACCGCCACGTTCGACGGCGTGCCGCCATACATGTCCGTGAGGATCAGGACACCCTGGCCTTCATCGAGCCTCTCGATAGCCGCCCGGACCTTCGATCGGGCTTCATCGAAGGTGTCGTTCCAATCGAGCGAGAGAGCCTCGAAACCATTGAGGCGGCCGGAAATGACCTGTGCCGCGGATAACAGCTCCCGGGCCAGGCCTCCGTGCGTCAGAATCAGCTTGCCAATCATGTCGTCGTCTCTACTCTGTCCCCCGTGGGTGACAGTCCTTCTTCCTCAACGATCGGCCCGGCCCGGATATTCTTCGGGGGCTTTATCGGCCCGCTTTTACCTGCCGATATCGCGATGGATGAGGCGTGCCGGCCACCCGCGCTCTTCGAGCTCGGCCTTGAGGCGCTCGCAGACGGCCACCGAGCGGTGCCGTCCTCCGGTGCACCCCACAGCCACCGAGAGGTAGCTCCGGTTCTCGCGCCGGTAGCGGGGCAGCAGGTGCTCGAGGAGGTCCGTGAGCCGTCCGACGATCTCCTCGAAATCCGGCTGCTTCCGCAGGTACTCCAGCACTGGAGCATCCTGCCCGGTCTGCTCCCGCAGGCCGGGCACGAAGTGCGGATTCGAAAGATACCGAACGTCGAACAGCAGATCGGTGCCCTGCGGAATCCCGTGCTTGAAGCCGAAGCTCACCAAAGAGAGTACCATGCCGGGCTCCTCTCCCGGATGGCTGGCGAACTCCCGGTAGACCTGATTGCGGATCTCGTGGACCGACCACTGGCTGGTGTCGAAGACCATGTCAGCCCGCTCGCGCAGCGGCGCCAGAAGCTCCCGCTCGCGGCGGATTCCTTCGCTGACCGGCGCGTCGGTCGCCAGCGGGTGCGGCCGGCGGGTTTCCGAGAAGCGGCGGACCAGCACCTCGTCCGAGGCCTCCAGGAAGAGCAGGGTGACCTCGACCTCGTCACGGTCCATCTCGCCGAGGAGGCGCGGGAACTCCTCGGCGAAACCGGGAGCCCGCACGTCGGTGACGACGGCGATCCGGTCGACGCCGCGCACATGTTCCAGCGGGTCGTAGAGAAAGCGGCGCAGGAGCGGCAAGGGGAGGTTGTCGACCGTGTAGTACCCCAGGTCCTCGAAACACTTGGCGACGATGCTCTTGCCCGAGCCGGAGAGGCCCGTGATCAAGACGAGCTTGGTCGTGCTCATGAGGAGGGGCTCCTAAGGCTCCTTCCCGGGCACCTTGCGGTTCTGCTCGAGCTGCGCTTCGAGCTTGCGCGCGAACTCCCGGGCCGAATGATGCCCCTGCAGCTTGAGGACGTGGTTGCGGGAGGCGATCTCTACCATGATGCTGATGTTGCGGCCGAGAGCCACCGGCATCCGGATGTACGGGCACGGGGTCTCGAGAATATTGTAGAGGGTCTCGTCCAGCCCGAGCCGCTCGTACTGCCGGCCTGCCTGCCAGTGCTCCAGCTCGATCACCAGGTCGATGTTCGTCCTCTCCCGCACGGAAGCCAGGCCGAACAGATCCTGCACGTTGATGATGCCGATGCCGCGCAGCTCCATGTGATGGCGCAGCGGCCCCTCGCTGAAACCCACGAGCTCGCCGTTCGGATAGCGCTTCACGGTCACCCGGTCGTCCGCCACCAGGCTGTGGCCGCGGGTGATGAGGTCGAGAGCCGACTCGCTCTTCCCGACCCCGCTCTCGCCGATCAGCAGGACGCCGAGGCCGTAGATCTCCAGGAGCACGCCGTGTAGGGACGTCGAGGGAACCAGGTGGTCTTCCAGGAAGTAGCTGATCCCCTTGATCACGGTCGACGACAGCTCGGTCGACGAGAGGACCGGCACCTCGCGGTTGCGCGCGAGCTCCAGGAAACCGGGGAGCGGCTCCAATCCCTTGGTGATGACGAAGACCGGGACCGGCAGGCCCGTGATCGTGTCGAGCCGTTCGTGCCGCTCGTCGTCGTCCAGGGTCTTCAGGTACTCGGTCTCGCTCTCGCCGATGATCTGCACGCGCCCCGGCTTGATGTAGGCGTAGTAGCCGGCGAAGGCGAGACCCGGCTTCTGGACGCGCGGATGCGTGATCGGGTTGTCGAGATGGGACGCGCCGGAGAGGACGTGGAGATGCAGATAGCCGAGCTCTTCGTTCAACAGCTCGGCGACGCGGACCGAGGCGGAAGACCAGCGCTCCATCTCATCCCTCCCGCTGCAGGTAGTCGTACAGAGACTGGGCGTCGGGCTGCTCCAGCAGCGCCTGCACGCGGCCTCCCCCCTTGATCCAGCGCGAGAGCGCCGCCAGGATCTGGAGGTGCTCGGCCGGCGACTGGCTCGGGGAGATGACCAGGAAGAAGAGGCGGACGGGCTGGCCGTCCATGGCGCCGAAATCGACCCCCGCAGGAACCCGGCCGAGGCTGACGACTCCGCCGGTCAGCCGGTCGATCTTGCAGTGCGGGATGGCGATGCCGCCGCCGATCGCCGTGGAGCCGAGCTGCTCGCGCTCCCAGAGCTTGTCGAACAGCGTGTTCGCATCGGTCACCAGACCGCGCTCGGCGACGCGTCCGGCCAGGGTGCGCAGCACCTGTGCACGGTCCGCGGCCGGCAGATCAGGGAAGATCAGATCCGGCCGTATCAATGCTCCCAAACGCACGCAAGCCGCTCTCGATCAGAAGATCTGTTTGCGATCCGTCGAAGAGGGAATGCTCAGCTCGTCGCGGTACTTGGCGACGGTCCGGCGTGCGATCTGGATGCCCTCGCGGTTCAAGATGCGCATCAGCTCGCTGTCGGACAGCGGCCGCTTGGGATCTTCCGCCTGGATGAGCTGCTCGATCTTGCGCTTGACCGTCAGCGAAGAAATGTTCTCTCCGTACTCCCGATCGATGCCGCTGTGGAAGAAAAACTTCATCGGGAACAGGCCGCGGTGGGTGTGGATGTACTTGTTCGACACCACGCGGCTGACGGTGGACTCGTGCATCCCGATGTCTTCGGCCACGTCGCGGAGAACCATCGGGCGCAGGTGCTCGATCCCCTGGTCGAGGAACTCGCGCTGCTGGCGGACGATCGACGACGCCACCTTGTAGATCGTGCGCTGACGCTGATCCAGGCTCTTGATCAGCCAGACCGCGGAGCGGATCTTGTCCTTGATGAACGTCTGCGCTTCCGACTGGCGGCCCTCGCTGCGCATGCTCTGCAGCATGCGGCGGTAGGCGCGGCTCACCCGCAGACGCGGCAGGCCGTCGTCGTTGAGCTGGATGACGTACTCGTCGCCGACGCGGCGGACGAACACGTCCGGCTCGATGTAGTGGGGACGGTCGGTGCTGAACTTGCGGCCCGGATGGATCTCCAGGCTGCGCACCAGCTCGACCGCCTCTTCGAGCTCCGCCAGCTCGACGCCCAGCTTCTTGGCCACCGCGGGGAACTGGCGGCGCAGGAAGAGGTCCCAGGCCTCGATCACCATGCGGCGGGCCAGATCGTCCTGCGGCACCTCGCGCATGTCCATCTGCCAGAGCAGGCTCTCCGGGAGGTCCTTGCACGCGATGCCCGGCGGATCGAAGCTCCGGATCATGCAGAGGGCCTCTTCGACCTCTTCGAGGGTGTAGTCGAACCCCTCCGCATCGCCCATGGCGCGGATCTCCTCCGCGGTGGCGACCAGATAGCCGTCCGGGTCCAGGTTGCCGATGATCAGCTCGCCGATCTCCCGCTGCCGCGGAGGGAGCTCCGCCATGTGAAGCTGCCACAGGAGGTGGTCGTAGAGGTCCGGCTCGCGGGAAAGGCTGTTCTCGATGGGGGGCTCGTCGCGCTCCTCCATCATCGAGGTGTGGCCGGTCCCCTCCCAGTAGTCGCCGAAGTAGGCATCGAGATCGATGTTCTCCATCGACTCGGTGTGATTGAGCTCCTCGCCGTTGCTCGGCTCGGGCCGCTCCTCCGCCAGCTCCTCGCGAGGAGGGGCTTCCTCCTCGTTGTTTTCCGAGCTCTCCTCGAGCACCGGGTTCTCGACCAGCTCCTGCGTCAGCAGCGTATCGAGCTCCATGCGAGTCATCTGCAGAAGCTTGATCGCCTGCTGAAGAGAAGGCGTCATCACCAGCTTCTGAGCCAGTTTCAGGGATAGTTTTTGCTCTAACGCCATGCTGGTGCAGCTCTAAAGAGTGAAATCTTCCCCGAGGTAGATCTTCCGGACTTGTGGATCGGTCGAGAGCTCCAGAGGGGTTCCGGAGCGCAGAATCTCGCCGTTGTTGATGATATAGGCCCGGTCCGTTATTTTCAATGTTTCCCGCACGTTATGGTCCGTGATCAAGATCCCGATACCCATCGATTTGAGGTGCCGGACGATCCCCTGGATGTCGAGAACCGCGATCGGGTCGATTCCGGCGAACGGCTCATCCAGGAGGATATACCATGGGTTGATCACCAGGGCACGCGCGATCTCCAGACGGCGTCGCTCGCCGCCCGACAGGGAGAAGCCTTTGCTCTTGCGGACCTTGGCCAGGCCGAAGTCCTGGATGAGCTGGTCGATGCGCCGCTCCTGCTCGGCGTGCGACAGGTCGAGGGTCTCGAAGATGGCCCGCAGATTGTCCTCGACCGACATGCGCCGGAAGACCGAGGGCTCCTGCGGCAGATAGCTGATGCCGCGCTGCGCCCGCAGGTACATGGGCAGATCGGTGATGTCGTCCTCGCCGAGGTAGACGCTCCCCTCGTCCGGAGGGGTCAGGCCGACCACCATGTAGAACGTCGTGGTCTTGCCGGCGCCGTTGGGGCCGAGCAGGCCGACGATCTCGCCGGGGCCCACCTCGATCGAGACGTCCTGGACCACGGCGCGCCCGCGGTACACCTTGCGCAGGTGGCTGGTGCCCAGCTTCTGATCGCCGGCGGCATTGCCGTTCGCGGGACTGTTCGCGGTGCCGTTCACCCATTCGCTCCTGGCGGCGATGCTGGAGGCGCTGGAGCCGCCGGGGCGGGCGGAGCCGCCTGCGCCTTGCCTTTCACCTCGGCCTTCCCGGAGTCGATCAGATACACCACCCGCCGTCCCTGGACCAGGTTCCCCTCGCGGTCCTTCATCGTGACCTTGTCGCCCGTGAACTCCACGTCCCGCTGGCTCAGGCGGTAGACCGCCGTCTCCCCTTCGATCTGGCGTCCGCCCTTCGGGTCGTTCAGCTTCGCCTGGCCGGTGCAGGTCATGACCTGGGGCTTCTTCTCCTCGTTCATCGTCACGTCGAGCCGCTGGCAGGAGAGGGTCGTCCCCTGCTGCTCCACCCGTACTCCGCCCGTGTACGTCAGGACCCGTTTCGCTTCCTGGTAGACCAACTCGCTCGCCCGGACCTCGATCGGCGCGCTCCGCTGCGCTCCCGTGGTTGTTCCCGGGCTTGTTCCCTTCCCGCTCTTGGCGGGAGCCGCGCTGCCGGCTTTTCCGGCGCCCCCTGGATTTTCGGGTATCCATATCGTCTTTACACCGCCCGAGGCCGTCAACCGGTCGGCGTCCGGCTCCCCTTTCAGCTCTTCGGCCAGCATCAGATTTTCACCGCGCCACGCCTTCACGTCGCCGCGGAAGATAAACGACGACGGCTGTTGACGCCAGAATGCCTCGCGGGAGTCGACGCGCACCGGGCCCTCCCCCGAGCCGCCCAGCGGCGAGCCGGCCAGCTCCTGGGACTGCGTCAGGACCGCGCGCACTCCGCCGTCCGCGTTTACGATCTGGTTTTCGGTGTCGTACACGATCCGCGGCGCCTGCAGATTCCCCTTCTCGCTCTCCAGCCCCACGGGCTGGCCGAACAGCTCGCCGCGGCGCGCGTCCATGTCGAGAGTGGCGCGGTTGCCGGTCGCCTTCACCTGCGGGTCCTGGAACGACACCTCGTGGAGCAACCGCACCTCCGCGAGCTGCCCGTCAGGGCGGAACGTGGCGTCGGCGCGCCGGCCGTTCGCCCGCCGCACCTCGCGCTGCCCGCTCTTCGTCCGGTTCGCCTGCGTCGTCTCTTCGATCTCCACGCCGCCGATCGCCTCCGCCTGGGACAGGACCCCTTCCGCGAGAATCCCTTCGAGCCGCGGCGCGGTGAGCTTCCGGGCCTCTCCTGCCCCGCTGCTCAGCAAGACCGCGGGCTCGCGCGTGGTGCCATCCAGCTCCACCTTCCGGACCTGGTTGCCCTCCGGCTGCAACATCACTGCCAGATCCTTCCCGGAGAAATTCACCACCGTGCCGCTCGTGCTCCCCTGGCGCAGATCGGCCGTCTGGCCGGAGACGCCCCAGAGCGCGCGCAGGAAGGTCAGCCCGGACTCGTCCGGCGTCAGAAACCCGGTGATCCGCTGCGCCGCCAGCCGCTGGCGCCCGCGCTGGAGGCTGGCCTTCCCCTCGATGCGCAGCAGCCGCTTCGGCCGGTCGTAGATCACCCGCTCGGACGAGCCCTTCACCGGCTGCTCCGCGCCCGGCACGCTGTTGATGTGCGCGTTCCCATTGAGGGCGAAGACCTCGTCCTTCAGATCCACCCGCATGCGGTCGCCGGTGACGATGTACATCTGCGCGTACCGCACCTCCACCGGCTTCGGCAGGATGAGCAGCTTCCCGTTGTCGCGGATCTGGAGCTGGGCCGTGCGCAGCTCCAGGTTCGACGGCCCGCGGAGCAGCACGTCGCCTTGCAGGCGCCCTTCGTTGTTCTCCCGGTTGAAGCTCGCCTCCTTGCTCTCCACGTGGTAGGCCTGCTGGTTCTCGTCGTAGAACGTGACCCCCACGCCATCGAGGAACAGCGTGTCCTCGCGGTCGGCGCGGATGCTGTCGCCGCGGATGCGGAAGATCGGGCGCTCGCGCTCGGTGAACGTGTAATCGAAATCGTCGCCGATCAGCGTCACGCCCTCGCCGGCCTCGGTGTCCCCCTCGTCGACCGCGGCCGACCCCGAAGGCTTGCCGGCGCGCCCGAACAGGAACAGACCGGCCACCACCAGGACCGTGAGCACCAGCGCCAGCAGGAGCAGCGTGCGGAGGCGGCGGATCGTGGTCGTTCGTCGTGCCATAAAAGAATCAGCTCAAAAGAATCAGATCACATCAAGCGGGCCGGCTGTCGAGAAGCCGCAGACACGGACCGCCCCGATAGTCATCATGCTCGATCCAGCCGAGCGCTTCGAAGCTCCCCTGGAGGTCCGCGGCGCGCTCCTGCCATCCCCAGCCGACCACATCCACGGGTGCGTCGTCCACTCCGCGGGCACGGGCCGAGAGGTGGCCGTTGCCGAAGAGACGAGGCGGGCCCTCCAACCGAAGGGGACCGGTGCGCACGAGCGGCCGGGGATTGCCCTGGCCATAGGGTTCCAGGCGCGCGAGCTGGGCCACCAGCTTGCTGGTCAGCCGGCGCGGCTCGAGCTCCAGCTCATACTCGTGCCGGCGGGCCAGCAGCTCGGCCGGCCACGCGGCGCCCGCAGCCTCCCACTCCCGCCTCAGCTCATCCAACGCGTCGAGGCGCACGGTCAATCCCACCGCCTGCGTGTGGCCGCCGAAGCGGACCATCCGCTCCTTCCAGGGAAGCAGAAACGCATGGAGATCGAGCCCGTGAATGCTCCGCCCCGAGCCGGTGGCCACGTCCTCCTCGACCGCCAGCAGCAGCGTCGGCCGGTTCAGCTCCTTGGCCACCCGCCCCGCGGCGATCCCCACGACGCCCTTGTGCCACTCCGGGCTCCAGCCCACCAGGATCGTCGGCAACGGTTCTCTCTCCGCGAACATCGCGAACGCCTGCTCCACCACCCCCGCCTCCTCGGCCTGCCGGTCGCGGTTCAACGAGTCGAGTTCGGCCGCCAGCTCCGCGGCCCGCTTCGGATCGCGGCTCAGCAGAAGCTCCAACGCCCGCTCCGCCTCGTGGAGCCGGCCGGCCGCGTTGATCCGCGGGCCGATCCGATAGCCCACGTCCGCGGCCGAAAACGGCGGCTTGATCCCAGCCTGTTGCAGGAGCGCCTTGAGCCCGGCCGAGCGGACGTCCGCCAACGCCGCCAGCCCCAGCGAGGCGATCACCCGGTTCTCTCCGCGCAGCGGCACCAGGTCGGCAATCGTGCCCAGGCAAGCGATGCGCAGCAGAGGCGCCGGATCGAGCTCCTTGCCGCAGCGGCCCGCGAACGCCTGCGCCAGCTTGAGCGCCAGCCCGGCCGCGGCCAGATCGCGAAACGGATAGCAGCAGACCTGCTGCTGCGGATTGATGTGCACCGTGCCCGCCGGCAGCTCGCACCCCGGCAGGTGATGATCGGTCACCACCACGTCGATGCCGAAGGACCTCGCCTCCTCCACCGCCGTGAGCGACGAGCTGCCGCAATCGGCCGTGACAATCACCGAGCACCCCTCGGCGCGGGCGCGCTCCACGTGGACCGGCTGGAAGCCGTATCCCTCGCGCAGCCGATGCGGCACGATCGGGATCGCCTCGCAGCCGCAGCTCTTGAGCACCGCGAGGAGGATGGCCGTGGCCGTGACGCCGTCCACGTCATAGTCGCCGACGATCGCCACCTTCTCATGACGTTCGCGCGCGGCGAGCAGGCGCTCGACGGCGGTCTCCATGCCGTGCAGGAGGAAGGGATCGTGGAGCTGATCGAGAGACGGTTGCAGGAAGCGCCGGGCCCCGGCCTCATCCGTCACGCCGCGGCGGGCCAGGAGGAGCGCCATCCAGCGCGGGAGTCCCACCCGCTCCAGATCGGCGGCACCATCCGGCACCGGAGCGGCCACCCACTCCGCCGCGGACACGCTCACGTTACCCTTCGTCGAAGACCCCGAGGGCCCGGAACTTGTCGTACCGGCGGGCGATGAGCTCTTGCGGGTTGAGACGGGACAGGTCGTCGAGAGCCTTGGCGATGACGTCGCCCACGCGCCGGCAGGCCGCCTCTGGATCGGTGTGGGCGCCACCCGCAGGCTCGGGAATGATCTCGTCGACCACGCCGAGCTGCAGCAGATCAGGAGCCGTGATGCGCATGGCCTCGGCGGCCTCGGCCTTCTTCTCCTGGTCCTTCCAGAGGATCGCCGCGCACCCTTCGGGCGAGATCACCGAATAGGTCGCGTACTCCAGGATGTAGACCCGGTCGCCCACGCCGAGAGCCAGCGCCCCGCCGCTCCCCCCTTCGCCGGTCACCGTAACGACGATGGGAACTGAGAGCACCGCCATCTCCATGAGATTGCGGGCGATCGCCTCCGCCTGGCCGCGCTCCTCGGCATCGAGCCCGGGATAGGCGCCGGCGGTGTCGATGAAGGTGAGAACCGGCAGCCGGAACTTCTCCGCCAGCTTCATGACGCGGAGGGCCTTGCGGTACCCCTCCGGCCGCGGCTGGCCGAAGTTCCGGGTGATGCGCTCCTTCGTATCGCGCCCCTTCTCATGGCCGATCACGGCGACGCTGCGCCCACGGAACCGGGCGAAGCCGGCGGCGATCGCCGGGTCATCGCCGAATGCGCGGTCGCCATGCAGCTCGACCCAGTCCTCCATGAGGAAATGGACGTAGTCGAGGGTATAGGGGCGGTCCTGATGGCGGGCCACAAGGACCTTCTGCCACCGGGACAGGTTGCCGTAGACCTCCGCCGTGTTCTTGCGAAGAGCCGTCCGCAGCCGTTCCAGCTCCTTCTCCTGGCTGCTCCCGGCGGGATAGCCCTGAAGCTCCTCGATCCTCTTCCGGAGCTCCGCGAGCGGCACGTCGAACTTGGATTCACTCCCTTGCATCGGTCCGGACGGTAGCAAAGGCCGGGCCATGTGGCAACCCTCAGGTGATGGTTGAGGATTTCACCGGAACCTCAAGCAGTTTCGAGGGTTTGTCGGCGCGCCGACACGAGCGTTCAAGCGCTCTCCCGCAGTGCTGACTTTATTTCGACCCGCACCTTCTCTCTTCCCCTGATCATTCCTCCACGATATCTTTGACGGATCTCGGGAGACTCTCTATACTTGGGGCATGGCCGAGCCTGCCTCGAAGACGCTGAGCGAGCGGCAGGAAGAACCGGACGACGACGGGCCCGGCATCACCCTCCTGCGCTGGGTCGAACGCCCTGGCGGAAAGCTGGAGCAGGTGGCCATGCCCCTGACCCCCGAGCTGTTTCTGCACTCTGAATTCGGGGATCACATGGGCCAGGGGATACGGCACAGCAAAACCGCTCGCAGCATCGCTGACCAGCTGGAGCACCACTTCCGAGCCGAGCGGGATGTCCTGGTCACCTTCGACCTCACCCACTACCTCGGTTCCGAGCTGCCCTACCCTTCTCCGGACATCTCCGTCATCCGCGGTCTTGCCGATGCGGAGTCCAACCGTGACAACTTCGACCTCGAAGAAGAGGGCATCCGGCCGTGTCTGATCGTCGAGGTGGTCTCTCCCCGGTCGGCGCGGATCCGCCAGACCGACCTAGTGAGCAAGGTCGAGATCTACGCTCTCGCCAGAATTCCGGAGTACGTGATCGTCGACTCGACGCTCCGCGACCGCAACTTCCGACTCCTCGAGTATCGACTGGATCGCTCCGGCCGCTATCAGAGCATCCAACCGGACGACCAAGGGCGCATCCTCTCCGAGACGACCGGTCTCTGGTTCCAGATCTCTCCCGACGGCAGGCAGGTTCTTCTTTTTAAATATCCCTCCGGCCAGCGGCTGCTGGCCCGGGATGAGGAAGAAGACCTACGCAAGGTGGCTGAGGAGAAAGCCGCGCGCGCCGAGGCAGAAGTGGCACGTCTCCGGGCGGAGCTTGAACGACTGCGCGGGGAGTGAACGGCGCCAGGAGCGCCTCTTCCTTTGGGAAGAAGGATTAAGGCTCGACGAAGTCGAAGAAGTGAACCCGGCCTGAGCTGTCACCAGCCACAAGGACGCGGCGGTCCAAAATCACGGCAACAGCAGTCACCGGCGCATCGAGTGTAAACAGGCACTCCACGGCGCAGGTGCGGCTCTCGTCGAGGGCCTCCTCTAGCGCCTCCTGCCAGGGCTCTCCGGGGATGAGGTGCCACTTGTCGAGGAACGGCTCAAGTCCCTCGGCTCGGAGCTTGTGGGCGAGGTGCTCCAGGCTTAACGGCGCTGGCGTGGCTGAGGAAGACGTCGTAGCGGGGCATTGATTTGGACTCGGTCTGGGACAATTCTAGCCCGGCTCGCGATCTCGCCCCCGGGTTGAAACCCGGATTGGTGCCCCGCGGACGCCGCCCCGGGTTGAAACCCGGGGCTACCCAAGATGCCGTCCTTTCAGGACGGAGGCGCTACGGATGATTGCGCTTCGATCTCCGCACCCTCCGTCCCGCAGGGACGGCATCCTCTCTAGCCCCGGGTTTCAACCCGGGGCGGGATTGGGCCGCCCACCCGCCCGCCCGATTGCCTCGATCCGGTTACAGCAACGCTGTAGACCTACGAAGGTCGCACAAGGTTCTCCGCCATCGAGTGCAAGAATCGCGACTCGTTTTCCGACTGATATGGGGTGAATTCCGAAGAAAGGAGACGGAAGATGCCCCATACCTATGCCAAGCTTTTGTACCACGTCGTCTTTGCCACGAAGTACCGAGCGCCCTTGATCCTCCCCGAGATCAAGGAAAACCTGTACTGGAAGCTCCATTGCCTCGTCAAAGAGAAGGGAGGAGGAGCGATCGCGATTGGCGGAATGGAGGACCATGTCCATCTTCTCGTGGAGTGCCGGCCTCGCTTCTCGATGTCCGCTGTCATTCAGAAGCTGAAGGGAGCCTCCTCCAATTGGCTGCAAGAGCTCGGGAAAGCCGCGGGAGAGTCGTTCTGGCAGGGCGGGTACGGGATCTTCACTGTCAGCGAATCGGCTCGTGAGACGACGCGACGGTACGTCCTGAACCAGGAGATCCATCACCGGAATCGAAGCGCGCGGGACGAGCTCATTCTTCTTCTCCGCCGTCACCGCATCCGGTTTGATCCGGAACGGCTCGACGATTGACGGCTGCGCCGGCCCGATTTTCGGCCGGATTCCCGCCCCGGTTCCGGGGCGGTTTCCCCGCGCCCACCCTCCGCCCCCGGGTTGAAACCCGGGGCTGTTCAAGATGCCGTCCTTTCAGGACGGAGGCGTTCCGCGGATTTGATCATCGTCTCCGCGCCCTCCGTCCCGCAGGGACGGCATCTTCCTTCAGCCCCGGGTTTCAACCCGGGGCGCTGCTCTGTCGATTTGGTGGAAGCCGGATTCCCGGGGCAGCGTTCACAGCAACTGCTGCGGATCCACGTCGATCACCAGGTCGTAGGCCGGATTCTGGGGGCGGACGGTGCGCAGGAGATTGTGGAGGTCTCGCCCCACGGCGGATCGCGCGAGGAGCTGGAAGCGCCATTCACCGCGGAGGCGTTCGAGGGGGGCCGGGGCGGGACCGGTCACGCGCACGTTGCGGCTCAACGGATGGGCGGCGATGTCGGCGGCGAGCTCGCGGATTGCTTCCCAGGCTTTCTCGCGGTTCTTGTCCCGCACCAGGAGCTGGACCATGCGGGTGTAGGGGGGATAGTGGAAGACCCTCCGGAAGCGCATCTCTTCTCTCGCGAAGCCTTCGTCGTCCTGGTGGAGGGCGGCCTGGATGGCGTAGTGGTCGGGATGGTAGGTCTGGATGACCACACGGCCGGGCCGGTCTCCTCTGCCTGCCCGGCCGGCGAGCTGGGTGAGCAGGTTGTAGGTGCGCTCGACGGCGCGAAAGTCGGGGAAGCCGAGGTAGGCGTCGGCGGCCAGGACGGCGGTCAGGGAGACTCCCGGGAAGTGGTGTCCCTTGGAGACCATCTGGGTGCCGATCAGGACCTGGATGTCGCCGCGGCCGAAGCGCTCCAGCACGGCGGCCGGACCGCCGGGCCTTCGCATGGTGTCCCGGTCGAGGACGTCGACCTCGACACCGGGGAACAGCTCGCGGAAGGTCTCCTCGACTCTCTCGGTCCCGGCTCCCACCGGCTCCAGCGCCTCTTCCTTGCAGACGAGGCAGCGCGACGGCGCCGCGAGCACCGAGCCGCAGTAGTGGCAGATGAGCCGGCGCTGCTTGCGGTGGAAGGTCCGCGGCAGGCCACAGTCCGGGCACCGGTGGTCCTCTCCGCAGGCGCGGCAAAGGAGGATCGGCGCGTAGCCGCGGCGGTTGCGCAGCAGGATGATCTGCTCTTTCGCTTCCAGGGTGATCCCGATTTCGTGTTTCAACCGGTCCGAGAAGTGCACCTCGCCCGGCCGGCGCGAGAGCCCTTCTTCTTTCAGGTCGACCAGGATGCCTTCGGGGAGCGTGCCCTGGCCGGCCCGTGCCGTGAGGCGGAGGTGCTCCAGCTTCCCCTTCTCGACGTTGTACCGGCTCTCCATGCTCGGGGTCGCGGAGACGAGGAGGACGGCGGCGTTGGCGCTGCGCCCGCGCACCAGGGCGAGGTCGCGGGCGTTGTAGCGCGGATCGACCTCCTGTTTGTACGAGCTGTCCTGCTCTTCGTCGACGACGATGAGGCCGAGGTCGGCGAGCGGTGCGAAGAGGGCGGAGCGCGGACCGAGGACGACCCGGGCTTCGCCGCGGCGCACGCGCTCCCACTCCTGGTGCCGCTCTCCCGTGCCCAGGCCGGAGTGCAGGATCGCGAGATCCGCGCCGAAGCGCTGCTCGACCTCGCGCGCCAGGGCCGGGACGAGCGCGATCTCGGGGACGAGGAGGATGACGGAGCGCCCCTGGTCGAGCGCCGCCCGCGCGGCGCGCAGGTAGACCTCGGTCTTGCCCGAGCCGGTCATCCCCTGGAGGAGGAACGGCGCGAACTCCTTTCGTTCGAGGACGCGCGTGACCTCGTTCAGGGCGAGGTCCTGGTCGGGCCGGAGCACGATGGGCGCGGCCGGCTCGTTGCGCTGGCCAAACATGTGGCGGTCGAGGGAGAGGCGTTCGACCTGGGTGAACTGGTGCAGGATGCCCAGATTGACGAGCCTGCGGAGGACGGCCGGCGTGCAGCCGATCGCCGCGACGACCTCGGCGGTGGTGGCCGGCCGGCCCATGGCGTCGAGGTATTCGATGACGGCCTTGCCCGGCGCGGACTTCCCGGCCACCGCGAGGTGGGTGGCCTTGCCGCCCGGCGCCAGCTCGACGGCGGTGACGTAGCGGGTCGAGCGCGGCTTGAGGGCCTCGCCGGAGATCTTGCCGCTCTCGCCGAGGCCGGCGAGGACGGCGTCGAGCTCGGCGATTCCCACCCGCGCCTGGAGTTCGGCCATGGTCATGCGTCCGGTCTCGCGCAGCGCTTCGAGGACGAGCCGCTCGTCCGCCGTGCGTGGGACCGCGAGCGCACCGGCGTCGGTCAGGCGGATCCGCTGGTCCCCCCAGGGCGGCAGGTCGGACGGTAACATGTTGCGCAGGACCTCGCCGATCGGCGCCATGTAGTAGTCGCCGATGAACACCGCGAGCTCCAGGAGGTCCTTGGGAATGATCGGGGAGCGGTCGACGATCTCCTCGACCGGCCGCAACGTGACGCCCTCGGGCCGGTCGTCATGGACGCGGACGATCACCCCGGTCAGGCGCCGCGGCCCCATCCGCACCCGAGCCCGCGCTCCCGCCTTCGCCAGCGGCGCCCAGGCGATCGGGATCTCGTAGGTCAGCGGTGGCAGGGGGACAGGGAGGGCGATGTCGGCGAAAGAGGCCATGCGGGGGGCAGCTTACCGCAGAGGGCCCTCACCTCACCCCGGGTTGAACTACGTGCCGCCGTCCCTGACGGGACGGAGAAAGACAACCAGCGCCAGGTGTTCCGTCCTGGAGGGACGGCAATGGTTAGCCCCGGGTTTTAACCCGGGGTGGAGCAGCTCCCGCACACCACCGCCCCACCCTCCCCCGCCACCGTCCGAGACTTCGGCACCCGCACGCCGCAGCGGGCGCAGGGGACCAGCTCCTCCGCTCCCTCGCGGTGGACGGTCACGGTCACGTGGGACGCGGGCGGCGGGTCGGGGCGGAAGGTGGGGCCTCCGGTCGAGCCGCGCAGCTGGCCCATCAGGCTCCCGATGCCTCGGTAGACCAGATAGGCCAGCAGGATGAGGACCAGCAAGCGAAGCATGAAAATCTCTGTCGGCTCAGGCGGCGTTTCTCTGCTTCTCGATCTCGGCGGCGAGCTGGGCGACGTTCGGATTGCCCGGCTGGAGCTTCTGGAGCTCGTCGAGCACCTTCTGCGCTTCATCCAGGTTCTTCTTGTCGAAGGCCAGGACGATCGCCTTGTTGTACAGCGCTTGCCAATGGTCCGGCTTGATTCTCTGCACCTGGTCGAACGCCTCCAGTGCCTTGTCGTACTGCTGGAGGTTCCGGTACACGACACCCAGGTCGGAGAGGACGTCGGTGTTGCCCGGCTCGAGCTCGAGGAACTTGGAGTAGAGCGCCTCGGCCTGCGGCCATTGCGCCCGATCATAGTTCAGGTCCGCCAGCCGCCGGACAGCCTGCGCGTCCGTGGGATTGTCCTTGACGAACTGCTCGAGCTGCTGCATCTCCTGCTGCTGCGCCTGGGCCGCGGCCATGTCCTGCTGCGGCGCCGGCGGGGCTCCTGGCGCGACGGGGGGGCCACCCGACATCGCGTTCGGAGCCCCGGGGGCGAATCGCGGGGGCTGGCGCGACGCCATGACCTCGTGCAGGAGATAGCCCGCGATGAAGCCGAGCAGGATGCCGAAGACGGCCGAAATCAGGTTGTCCTTGTTCACGGTTGCCTTTCTGTTCCGGTAGCGGGGCGCGTCGCGCTCCAGGCGCCCTGGGCCGGCCGGCCGCCGGCGAGCTCGGTCGCGAGCCAGGTGCCTGCCATGCGTTGCGAGGGCGGATCATACGCCCCGGTGTAGGTGCTGCGCACGTTGCCGGCGGCGTCGAGCAGATCGAGCTGGAGCCGGTTGCCGACCAGGTTGCCGCGCACCGATCCCGAGCTTTCCCCCTGCAGGGTGTAGGTGCCCGAGATGGCCGTCCCGTTGAGCTGGAGGACGAAGGTCCCGGTCTGGTTCGTCGGCGAGATCAGCAGCTGCCAGCGTCCGGCGATGCCGGACTCACGGATCCCCCGGCCGCCGACCTCCCCTTCGAGGAAGCTGATCCGCCGCATCCGCTCCTGCAGGCTCCGCACCTGCCAGTCCATCTGCTCCGCGGCGGATGCCGCGGATGCCCGGGCCGTGGACAGCTCGGCGAACAGCGACTCCAGGGTCCCGAGGGCCAGGGAGTCGCCGGCAAGAGCCTGGTCGAGCCGCTGCATGGCCGCGGAGACACGGTCGCGCGCCGCCTGCTCCTTGGTCCGGTTCTCGCGATAGCTGACGAGGTCGAGCGCGAGGAGCTTGCGCTCCAGTTGCAGCTCGGTCTGGATCTGCGTGGCTGCCGCGGACGCGGCGGGCGCCGCCTCCTGAGCCCATGCGGCAGTCACCGGGAACAGCACGGCGGCGAGCAGGAGGAGGGGGCGAAGCAGGGTGGGTCGGATCATGAGACGGATTGTACCGTCTCCGGAGCAATGAAAAGGCCGCCCCGAAGGGCGGCCTTTTTCCGATCCGGCCGGCGTGAGCCGGCCTCTCGACAGTTGTTTGGCAAGTGGGGGGTCAGCAAGCAGCAGCCGCGGCTCCGCGGGACCGCTGCCGCTTGGCCAGACTGGACGTCAGCGCCGCCTCGACCTGCTCCTCCGCCTCTCTCTCCGTGATCGACCGCACGTGCGCCACCTCGCTCACGATGAAGTACTTGGCCCGCTCGTACATCTTCTTTTCACGGAAGGACAAGCTCTTGCGCTGGCTGACGAGGCGAAGGTTCTTGAGCACCTCGGCAACGTCGACCAGGCGGCCGGTCTTCATTTTGTCCAGATTCTGCTTATAACGGCCCTTCCAGTCTTTGTAGGTATCGATGTTGCCGTCTTCGAGGATGTCGAACAGGGCGCGGACTTCCTTGTGATGGCACAGCGGACGCAACCCGACCAGCTCCAGATTGGCCTTGGGCACCATCACGCGAGAGTTGTTTCCGAGCAGCTTCAGGTGAAAGTACATCTGCTCCACCCCGTCGATCCTCCCTGGCTCGATCTTCTCGACCAGACCGACGCCGTGGTTGGGGTAAACCACTTTTTGACCGACTCTGAATGTCACGTCGACCCCCTTGAGATGTGATTCGGATGAATGGGGCTAAGGCGGTAAGTCACTGAGGGACTTTCGCTTAGGCAGCTCTTTTATACACTGGGGAAGGCTGCCTCGTCAACCCCCTAACAGGGAAAACCCTGGCGGAAACCGGGCGGTGGAGCCTTTTTGCAGGAAATAGTTGACACTCTCCAGCACAGATCCTAGGATTCCCCTCTCGCCCTCGAAGCGCCGGAGTGGCGGAATGGCAGACGCAGGGGACTCAAAATCCCCCGCCCCTTGCGGGCGTGTGGGTTCGACTCCCACCTCCGGCACACAGGCCCTCACAGCCGCCCCGTCCCCCCGCAGTCCGGACACGGCATCGTCGCCGTCCCGCCGGTGCCGCGGCATTTCGGGCAGGGGTGGCCCTTCCGCACGATTTGTAAAAGCTTCCGCAGCAGCTTCGCGAAGGCCGAGTCTTCGCTGTTCGTCGTTCTACTCATAGCGCAGGGCGTCGATCGGATCGAGACGCGAGGCCTTGCCGGCCGGATAGATGCCGAAGAAGATGCCCACCATGGCCGAGAAGCCGAAGGCGAGGCCGGCGGCCCACAAGGGGACGCGGGCCGGCGGGAAGTCGCCGGGCAGGACGCTCGCCACCGCGGCTCCCAGGCCCCAGCCGGCCAGCAGGCCGACCGCTCCGCCGAGGAGCGACAGGGTCACGGCCTCGATCAGGAACTGGACCAGAATGTCCTGCCGGCGCGCTCCCACGGCCTTGCGCAGGCCGATCTCGCGCGTCCGCTCGGTGACCGAGACGAGCATGATGTTCATGATGCCGATGCCGCCCACGAGGAGCGCGATCCCTACCACCCCGCCGACCACGGCAGTGACGCTGTTCAAGAAGTTGTTGGTGATCCGCAGGATCTCGTCCTGCTTGATGACCCGGAAGTCGTCCTCGACGTCCTTCGCGATGCGGTGGCGCCGGCGCAGGACCCGCTGGATGCCGGCCTTGGTCTCGTCGACCACGTCGGTCCCGTTCGTCTGGACGTAAAGGCTCACCTTGTCCCCGGCGTTGCGGCCGAAGAGCGACAGGGCCGCGTCGAAGGGGACGAAGACCAGGTTGTCCTGGTTTCTTCCCAGCGACTGGCCGCGCTCCTCCATCACCCCGATGACCGTCGCCGGCATGTCGCCGATGTAGATCTCCTTGCCGATGGGGTTGTCGCCCAGCTTGAGCTCGTCGACCACCTCCTGGCCGACCACCGCGACCTTGCGCCGGTGCTCGAGGTCGATCTGCGAGATGAAGCGTCCCCGGTCCACGGTGTGGTTCGCGACGTCGGGATAGTCGCTGTTGACTCCGTAGATCACGTCCGGGCGGTGGTGGCGGTCACGGAACTTGACCTCGGTCGCGCCGGTCAGCACCGGAGTGATCTGGCGGATCCCCGGAACGTCGTCGCGGATCGCCTTGCCGTCGTCCCAGCTCAGACGGACCTGGCGGGCCATGTTCTCGTTGTGGGACTGATCGGGAATGACCATGATGAAGGTCGCGCCCACGCCCTGGAACTGCTGGTTGAACATGTATTGCAGCCCCTGGACGATGGAGACCACGGCGATGACCGCGCCGACGCCGATGATGATCCCCAGGGTGGTGAGGATCGAGCGCATCAGGTTGGCGCGGAGCGCCGAGAAGGCGATGCGGAAGTTTTCGAGGAAGATCACGACGCGGCCCGCGCGGTCGGATGGTCGGAAAGAGTCTGGCCGTCGCGCAGGTGCACCTGGCGCCAGGCGTGCTCCGCGATGTCCGCCTCGTGGGTCACCAGAATCACGGTGTTCCCCTGGGCGTGGAGCTCGTCGAAGAGCGCCATGATCTCGGTCGAGGTCGCCGAGTCGAGGTTGCCGGTCGGCTCGTCCGCCAGCAGGATCGACGGATCGTTGACCAGGGCGCGGGCCACCGCCACGCGTTGCCGCTGGCCGCCCGACAGCTCGTTGGGGTTGTGGTGCATGCGGTCGCCGAGCCCGACCCGCTCCAGGGCGCGGCGGGCCCGCTCCCGCCGCACGCCCCGCGAGACGCCGGCGTAGATGAGCGGCAGCTCGACGTTCTGTAAGGCGTTGGTGCGGGCGAGCAGGTTGAAGGTCTGGAAGACGAAGCCGATCTCCTTGTTGCGGATCGCCGCGAGCTGGGAGTCGTCCAGCCCCTGGACGGGGGTGCCGTTGAGGTTGTAGGAGCCCGAGGTCGGCGTGTCGAGGCAGCCGAGCAGGTTCATCAGGGTCGACTTGCCGCTCCCCGACGAGCCCATGATCGCCACGTACTCGCCCCGCTCGATGTCCAGGCTGACGCCGTTGAGCGCGTGGACCTCCTCGCTCCCCATCACGTAGGTCTTGTGGATGTCGCGCAGCTCGATCAAAGCCATCAGAGTCCTCCTAATCCACTTCGACCTGCGTCTCTTCCTCTTTGTCCTTCTTGTCCTTCGCTTCGTCCTCGGGGCTGGAGATCTTGACCGCCTCGCCATCCTTCAGATCGCGCAGCGCCCGGTAGGGTCCGGTGACCACCTGGTCGCCGGCTTTCAGCCCTTCGAGGATCTCGACGTGGGTTTCGTCCGAGATCCCGGAGCGCACCGGCCGCTGGTGCGCCTTGCCGTCCTGGATCACGAACACGACGCTGATCTCGTCGTCGTTCGCGTCGTTCTGCTCAGCCTTCTTCCCCTTGGGCGCCTCCCGCTGGACCACGGCCTGGATCGGCACCACCAGCGTGCTCGCCGCCGGCCGCGTCTGGATCTGGGCCCGCAAGGACATGCTCGGCCGGAGATCTTCGGTCGGATCGTCGAGCAGGATCTCGACGTCGAAGAACGTGACGTCGGGTTGCGCCGGCTTGTTGAAGCCGGAGCTTCCAATCTCCACAACGTGGCCGTGGTAGGTGCGATTCCGCACGGCGTCCACCTGCACCGTGGCCGGCTGGCCCGGCCGGATCTCCACGATCTCGGTCTCGTCGACGTCGACGTTGGCGAGGATCTCCGAGAGGTCGGCGATGATGCCGATCACCGAGCCGGCGTTGTTCATGGTGCCCGAGACGACGACCTCCCCCTCCTCGGCGTTGAGCTTGACGACGCGGCCGGAGAGGGGTGCGTAGATGGTCGTCTTGCTGAGGTCGTCGCGGGCCTTGACGAGGTTGGCCTGCGCCTGCTCCACGGCCTCGCGGGAATCCTGGAGGTGCAGCTCGGCCGAGGTCTCGGCGAGCTGCGAGCTCTCGAGCTGCTCGCGCGTGATGATCCCTTCGGTCTCGAGCCGTTTGGCACGGTCGAGCTTGAGCCGCGAGTCCGCCAGCGAGACCTGGGACTGCCGCACCTCGGTCTCGGCCCGGCGCAGCTGCGCCGCCCAGCGGTCGCGCTCGGCGATGAAGGCCTCCTGCTCCAGCCGGAGGAAGGGCTGCCCCTTCTCGATCCGGTCCCCCTCTTCGACGAACAGCTTCTCGATCTTGCCGACGACGTGGGCGGAGATGTTGACCTTCAAGCGCGGATCGATCTCGCCGCTCGCCTTGACGACCTGGCCGAGCGCCTCCTGCCGGGCCGCTTCGACGTAGACCGTGGTGCCCTTCTGCCGTCCGGCTCTCCGGACGCTGATCAGGACGATCGCGCCCACAGCCACCACGACCAGGGCCGCGATGATAAATTTCTTCAAGGATGTCACCCCCCAGAATTCAGATCATCTCTCAAATCAACTGAATTTCTCAGATCAACTGAAGACAGCGGCGACCCCGGCCTTGCCGAGCACCAGGAGGCCCCAGAGGACGAGGACGATGGCTGCCGCGGTCCTGGTGGAGACCCGGCCCACCGTCCGGAAGCCGAGGATCAGCAGCACCACGGCCCAGATCGCGAAGAAGTCCAGGCTCCCGAGAAGAGACGCGACCACCGGGGAGCCCTCGGGCGCGAGCGGACGGAGGTTCGAGGCGAGAAGGCCGCCGCTCATCACCTCTTCGGGCGAGATCTCGCTGCGCGACAGGACCAGCGGGATGTTGAGCAGAGACGCGACGGCGATCGGCAGCAATCCGTGGACGATCACGGCCAGGCTGCTCATGTACTCGATGTCCGAGCCGGCCAGCCGCAGGGCCATCAGGAAGACCGCCGCCAGAACGAAATAGAAGGCGGCGGCCAGGAGCGGCCCCAGGATCCATCCCGCCCACTGGCGGAAGCCGGGGCTCGCGGCGTCGCTCTCGATCTTTTCCATCTGCTTCTGGCTGAGCTCGACGCCCATTTTGTCCATCTGGTACTTGACCAGCTCGCCCTGGTCCACGCGCTGCTGCATGACCAGGCCGACGCTGACGCCCAGAATCACCAGAAGGAGAAGCGGAACGACCCAGGTGGGCCGTTCCGCGATGGACCGGTACGTCTTGTCCGGCGCAACCAACACCCCGATGACCCGGCCAAAGCCAGATTCATGCATGGAGAGCTCCCCTCCCTCCTGCGTTGGACTGCTGTTGACTATCCGTTCCCGTTCCGCCGGCCGAAGAGGCTGTAGCGGAAACGGCTGACCGGCGCATTGGGATCGTCGATCACGATGCTGTAGGTCGGCAGGAGCTGGCCTGTCGACTGCTGGAGCTGGGTGAGCGCCGTGCGATAGGCGATCACGGCCGTGACCTCGCGGCTTTTGGCACCGGTCAGATCCTGCTGGATGCGCGTGATCTCGAAGCTGGAGGACATGCCGTTCTCATAGCGCTTTTTCTCGGCGTCGAGGCTGCGCTCCTGGAAACGGACGGAGGCGCGGGCGGCTTCGATCTGCTTCGCCGCGCTGTCCACCTGGCGGGCGGCCTGGCGGACCTCGGTGGTGATCTGCTGCTCGGTCTGCGCGAGAGTGGCCTCGGCGCTCTCCAGAGAGAGGTCGGCGATGGCACTGGCGGCGCGGGCGGTGCGGTTCCCGATCGGATAGCCGAAGGTGAGCTGGGCGGACCAACCAGTAAAATCGAAGCCGATGATCTGGTCGAGCGCGTTGTTGAAGTTCTCGGCGATCGTGACCGGGCGCCCGGTCGTCGGGTTGATCGCACCGAAGCCGACGTTGCTGCCGTTCAATCCATAGTTGACGGAGAAATCGAGGCTCGGCAGGGTCTGGTTGCGGAAGTAGTCGGCGTTGATGCGCGCCTGATCGACGAGGAGCTGCTGCGCCCGGACTTCCGGCCGCGCTTCGAGAGCCGTGCGGATCGCCGCCGCGACGTCGGTCGCAGGCGAATCGACTTCCGGGGTGGTGTCCGGCCGGATCTCCGCCTCCCAGAGCGGACCCTGCGGCAGGTTGAGCAGGCGCCGCAGCTCGTCCTCGGAGTTGCCGACCCCGGTCTGGGAGCTGATGATCTGCTCCTCGTTGGTGGCGATGTTCGCCTCGCTCTGCACCAGCTCGATCTGCGCCATCGTCCCTACCTCGACCTGGATGCGGTTGCGCTCGTGGAGCTCCTTGGCGAGCGCCAGGCTCTCCCGCGCCACGTTGAGCTGATCGCGCGCCTCGACCAGGTTCCAGTACGCGTTGATCACCTGCTGGAGCGTGGCCATGACCTGCCGCGCGAACTCCTGGTTGCTCCCCAGGTTCTGGGTCTGGGCGATCAGGAGCTGGCGCTCGAAGGAAGCCCGCCCGAAGTCGCGGAGCAACGGCTGCACGAGGCTGAAGGTCACGCTCGAGTTGTAGAAGGGAGACACCGGATCGCCGATGCTGGTCGACCGGCTGTTCTGCCAGCCCAAACCGACCGATCCGCCGCTCGGCAGGGCCTGGTTGATCGAGAAGGTCAGCTGCTGGGTCTCCGTCGCCGAGCTTTGGAATTGCGAGGTGCTCGGTCGCTGGATGTCGTTCGCCTGCAGATCGATGCCGGCCACCGGATCGTAAACGCCGAGCGCCTGCTCCACGCCCAGGCGCGCCTGGGTGCGGGTATAGCGCTCGATGACGAGGCCGAGGTTGCGGCGCAGCGCGAGCTCGACGGCATCGTTCAGGCTCAACTGGATGACCCCGTCGCGCACCTCGACCGGGACTTCGCCCGGGGGCATGGCGGCCTGGGTGTTCAGCTGGACCTGCGCCGCCGCCGGGCTCGCCAGGGCCAGAGCCGCGAGCCCCCAGGCAGTGAAAGCAGTAAATCGGAAGAGATCTCTTTTCATCGAATGGCCTCTCACCAAAATCGGTTGACGTGACGTGACTTCAAGAATGTGCGAAATCGCGCGTCACCCTCATGCGCCTCTGCACACTGTACGCGCGCGCTGTTCAAAGGTTTACGCCCCCTCCCCAGGGTTTACATTCTTTTCATTTGCAGCACCCAATTCGCCCGGGTAGAAGCAGGCGGCCAGACGTCCCGGCTCCTCCCCCACCGCGGCGAGCGGCGGGGTCTCCACCGCGCAACGGGCGCGGGCGATGGGACAGCGCGGGTGGAACGGGCAGCCGGACGGGGGAGCCAGCGGGCTCGGCGGCTCTCCCGGCAGCACGATTCTCTCACGGCGGCGGCTCGGGTCCGGGACCGGCTCGGCCGACAGCAAGCTGACGCTATATGGATGGAGCGGCCGATGGAAGAGGTCTGCGGCCGAAGCCAGCTCGACGACCCGGCCGAGATAGAGGACCGCCACCCGGTCAGCCAGCCGCGCCACGGCGCCCAGGTCATGGCTGACGAAGAGGAGAGAAAGCCCGAGCCGCTCGCGCAGATCGGCCAGCAGGTCCAGGATCTGGCTCCGGATGCTGACGTCGAGCGCCGAGACCGGCTCGTCGGCCACCAGGAGGTCCGGCCCGGCGGCGAGAGCGCGGGCGATGCCGACCCGCTGCCGCTGCCCGCCGGAGAGCTGGTGCGGCCAGCGCGCCGCGAAGGCCGGATCGAGCCCCACGGCCGTGAGCAGCTCCGCCACGCGGCGGCCGGTCTCGGCGCGGGGGAGGCGCTCGTGGACGTCGAGAGGCTCGGCCACGATGGAGCCGACCCGCTGCCGCGGATCGAGCGAGCCCCAGGGGTCCTGGAACACCATCTGGAAGCGCCGCCGCCGCGCGCGAAGCTCGCGCGGCCGGAGAGCCAGGAGATCCTCGCCATCGAACAGCACGCTCCCCGACGTCGGCTCGATCAGCCGGATCAGACACCGCCCCAGAGTCGTCTTGCCGCTCCCCGACTCCCCCACCAGCGCCAGGCACTCGCCGCGCCGGATCTCCAGATCGACCTGGTCGACGGCCCAAACCGTGCCGAGCTGCCTGCGGAAGAGGCCGCGGCGGACAGGGAAGGTTTTGGAGAGTTGGCGGATTGTGGCGAGAGGGGCGGCCACCACTGTAGAGGCGCCCCGTGGGGCGTCTCCCGCGGCGGCTTGCATTCCCAGAGATCCGTGCGATGCCGCGGGCACCTCGGAGGGAGACGCCCCACGGGGCGTCTCTACAGTGGGGAAAGACGTTTCGGAGGCAACGTGGGCAGTGAGGGCTCCCAGCAACATCCGCGTATACCCATGCCGCGGCGCCGCGAACAGCTCCTCCACCTCCGCCTCCTCCACGATCTCTCCCTGATACATCACCGCCACCCGGTCGCAGCGCTCGGCCACGATGCCGAGGTCGTGGGTGATCAGGAGGACGGAGAGGCCGAGGTCGGCGCGGAGGTCGTCCAGCAGCTCGAGGATCTGCGCCTGGAGCGTGACGTCGAGGGCGGTCGTGGGCTCGTCGGCGAGCAGGAGGTCCGGGCCGGCCGCGAGGGCCATGGCGATACCGACCCGCTGGCGCTGGCCGCCGGAGAGCTGGTGCGGATAGTCCCCGATGCGACGGCGGGCGTCGGCCAGGGCCACGCGGTCGAGGAGCCGCGCCGCCTCGGCGAGCGCCTCCTTCCGCGACATCCTCTGGTGGGCCCGCACGGCCTCGGCGATCTGGAAGCCGATGGTGTAGACCGGATCGAGGGCGGACATCGGCTCCTGGAACACGAAGCCGACGCGCCGGCCGCGCACCCGCCGCAGCTCCCGCTCGGGCAGGACCAGGAGATCGCCGGCGCCGGCGAGCCGGATGCTGCCGGTGACCCGGGCCGGCGGCGGCACGAGGCGGAGGATCGAGAGGGCGGTCAACGTCTTACCCGAGCCCGACTCCCCTACCAGCCCGACGATCTCGCCCGCCCGCAGGTCCAGGGAGACGCCCCGGACCACGGTCACCCAGCCATCGCCCCGCGGAAACGACACCTCCAGATCCCGGATCTCCAGGAGCGGAGCCGGGACCGCAAGCGCAGAGGCGTCCTCCCGCGGTGCGGGAGCCGGAGCTGGATTCATGGGCGCAGAAATCTCCTAGGAGGATGCGGAACGGCGGCGGACCCAGCTCACCGCCGAGGCCACTCCAAAGCCGGTGGCGCCGGCCGGTTGACCATCCTTCTCGGTCTTGAGCCAGGCCGTGCCGGCGATGTCCAAATGGGCCCACTGAGCGAGCCCCCCGACGAACTGGGAGAGGAACGCCGCGGCCGTGCTCGCGCCGCCGGGACGCCCGCCGGAGTTTCTGAGATCCGCGTGGGTCCCCTTCATGTCATCGCCATGCTCGGGATACAGAGGCATCCGCCAGAGCCGCTCCCCCACGTCGGCGCCCACGGCGACGAGCTCGGCGGCGAGGCCCTCGTCCGGAGCGAACAGACCGGCCGCCAGGTGGCCGAGGGCGACCACGCAGTGACCGGTCAGGGTCGAGAGCTCGATGAGCGCCTCGGCTCCATCCTGCACCGCCAAGGCCAGCGCATCGGCCAGGATCAGGCGCCCTTCGGCGTCCGTGTTGGTGATCTCCACGGTCTTGCCGTTGGCCATGCGGAGGATGTCGCCGGGCCGGTAGGCCTTGCTGCCCGGCATGTTCTCGGCCAGGGGGACGTAGGCGCGCAGGCGCACCGGCAGGCGGAGCCCGGCGATGGCGCGGGCCGCGGCGAGGACGGCACAGGCGCCGGCCTTGTCGTACTTCATCTCGTCCATGTCCAACGCCGGCTTGATCGAGATGCCGCCGGTGTCGAAGGTGACCCCCTTGCCCACCAGGGCCACCACCGGACCGGAATCGCCCCACGCGAGCTTGACGAGCCGCGGCGGGACCGAGGCGCCGGAGCCCACGGCGAGAAGGCCGCCCATGCCGCGGCGCTCCAGCTCGGGAACGTCGAGCACGGTCACCTCCAGGCCGCGCTCCGCGGCGAGCTCGCGGGCCCGCTCTTCCATCCAGGCCGGCGTCGCCTCGTTGGGCGGCGTGTTGGCGAGGTCGCGCGCGAATCCCACGGCGGCCGCGATCTCGGTGGCGAACGGCAGAGCGGCGCGGAAGATCTCTTCCTGGCCGGCCGGCGGAGCCACGGCGAGCGGCTCGGGCCGCGCAGACGCCTCCTTCTGCGTCTGGTAGCGGTCGAACGAGTAGGTCGACAACGCGACCAGGCGCAGGATGCGCTCCGCCGCGGGCGCTCCCGTGGTCTCGGCATGCGGCGGCAGCAGGAACGTCCGGCGCCGGTTTCCGCTCGCGGCGGCGTGGTCCGAGGCGCGGCCGATCCACTTGGTCAGCCGCTGGAACGTGAAGTCCTTGCGCTCGCCGAGGCCGAAGAGCGCGACCGCCGGTCCGCCGGGGATCTCGGCCTGGGCGGCCTGATCATCCGATCCCTTCCATCCACTCCGCGCCGCCAGCCGCTCCAGCGCCGCCCGTACCTCCGCGGAGACCCCCTCCACGTCGGGGCTCTCCTTCTCGAAACACCCGGCCAGGATCAGGTCCGTCTCGACCTGGTCGCGGCGAGCCACTACCACCGATGCGACATCCGTCATGAAACCTCTCTCCTCGATTCTCTTCGAAGTAGACCCCGGCGGGAGATCTTACCAGGGGAGGCACGGCGCAAAGGGAAGCGCGGCGCTCCGCGGTATGGTATACGTTACGTCTCTCTTCTTCACTGGAAACCTGGCGGCGATCGCATGAAACCGACGTCTCTCGTACAGCTCTTGAGCGGGCCTTTCAACTTTCTTCGCCCGGATGGCGAAGAGGTCCGGCGCCTGTTCCCCGACCACAACCGGACGCTGCCGCTGCCGCGCGCCATCTTTCTGGAAGACGAAAGCGCGACTCCAGCCTATGGCTTCCCCATCCTCGCTTCGGAGGGGATGGCCGCCCTGCGCGACGCGCTCCACAAATACATCCTCGCGGAAGAGGCGATGCAGATCGCGGCGCTCCGCCGGGAGCCCTACGACCTCAAAGCTTACGGTGCCGTCTGGGAGCGCTACCGAGCCCTGGTGGCGCGCGCGGTCGACAACGTCACGATCTCGAGCTATGGCCGGCAATACCCGGCGATCTTCTGGCTCCACCACTCCCTGGAGGTGGCGCGCCTGCTCAAGGACACGCCGAAGCGGATCCTGCGGGCCGACACCGAGATCGGCCGCCGCCACGGCGATGCCCTCAAGTACCGCATCTTCGACCGCTTCCTCGACCGCGTGCTCTCCACCACCTACGATCTGGTCCAGAAGGTGGCGGGCGACATCGAGGAGGTGGAAGAGGAGCTGTTTCCGCGCCTGCTCACCCGCATGCGCGACAACGTCCTGATCTTCACCGAGGACTACATCGGCCGCGATCTGGCGGAGCTGGCGAGCTATTTCAACGGCTCGCTGCGGATCGACGGCCGCGACCTGCGCCAGCGGCTCGACGAGCTGGGGCGCTGGCACGCCGACCATCTCGGCAAGGACCGCGAGCTCCGCCACCTCACGGTGCATCTCCTGGGCAGCGACAGCCTGCAAGAGCCGCGCGATCTCCTGCTCCGGCCGGGCTACACGAGCTTCCTGACGACGCTCAAGGGGTACAACCCCTCGAAGCTGCTGCCGCCGAACCTGGTGGCGGTCTGGGAGAATCTCCTCCTCAAGCTCAAGGAGTTCGAGCTGCTGCACGCCCTGCGCAAGCGGCTCATCACGGTCGAGCCGCAGCCGGACGAGACGTTCCTCAGCCGCGACCTGCCCGGCATGGGCCCGATCGGCAACCGCGGCGAGTTCCGCCTGTCGAGCGCCACCCGGCCGATGGACTTCCTGGCCCCCTGGGTGGTGGACCCGCGCGTCGAGCGCTTCGGCATGATCTACGACATCAGCGACTTCTCGCAGACGCTGGCACTCCTCCACCGCGCGGGCAACGAGAGCCAGGAAGAGGCCTTCCGGACCATGTTCCGCTTTCAGCGGCGGATCAACCAGCTCGCGCTCCACTACAAGACCAAGATGGAGAAGTACCTGGGCGACGGCGCCTTCTTCTCCAGCCGCGAGGCGCTCAACCTGCTGATCTGCTCGGTCCACATCCAGCGCTACTACGTCCAGGCGGTCAACGAGGGGCTCCCCTTCGACCGCGGGATGCGCATCGCGCTCAACTACGGCTCCTATCGCCTGATCCCGCTCTCCGGCGGCCCGGAGGAGGGAGAGCGCTACGAGTTCTTCGGCCCCGGCCTCGTCGAGCTGTCGCGCCTGACCACCGGCAAGGCGACGCAGGAGATCGACGAGGTCAAGTCGATGCTGATCAACCAGGGGTACGACGGGATCGAGGTGCACCGCTTCTTCTCACCGCTGGCCGAGAAGAACGTGGACGTGGTGGACAAGGGGGAGGAGGCGCGGCGCTTCTACGCCTACCTGAACCGCAACGGCACGCTGCACAACAACGGCATGGTGGCAACGCTGCCCTACATGACGCGCCTGGAGAAGGAGATCGGGCCGCGCTCCTTGCAGAGGGTCTCCGCGGGGGATCGCCGCTACGTGCTCCTGGAGCTGCCCGGGACGGACGGCATGCTCGTGGGAATCCGCAAGCTCGGCATGGCGCACCTCAAGGGGCTGGAGAAGCTGGCTGTCTACGAGATCGTCGACGCCGACACCCTGGATGCCGGCACCTTCGTCCCGGTCGACGGCTCGTTCCTTGTGACCGCGATCGACCGCGAGTTCGCGGGAGCGATGTCGGGGGCGTATCCGATGAGCGGGCTGGGCTGATAACCTCCCACCCCATGGACGACATCCTCTGGCAGAGCGACCTGCCCGAGCTGCCGGCGCCGCGGCGGGGCAAGGTGCGGGACGTGTACGACCTGGGGTCGGAGCTGCTGATCGTGGCGACCGACCGGCTCTCGGCCTACGACCACGTGCTGCAGCCCGGGATTCCCGGCAAGGGCAAGATCCTGAACCAGCTCTCGAACTTCTGGTTCGAGCGGCTCGCCGCGCGGGTCCCCAACCACCTGCTGGCGACCGAGCCGGAGGACTTCCCGGCGATCCTCAAAGGCCACCGCGACACGCTGCGCGGGCGCGCCGTGCTCGTGCGCAAGGCGCGGGTCGTCCCCTTCGAGTGCGTGGCGCGCGGCTACCTGGCCGGCAGCGGCTACCGCGAGTACCGGGTCAACCGCCAGATCTGCGGCATCGAGCTGCCCCCCGGTCTCGAACGGGCGAGCCGCCTCCCCGCCCCGATCTTCACGCCGGCCACCAAGGCCGAGACCGGGCACGACGAGAACGTGGGCTTCGCCACGATCGAGACCGCCCTTGGCCCCGATCTCGCCGCCACCCTGCGCGACCTCACGCTCGATCTCTACCGGCTGGGAGCGGCCCTCGCCGCCGAGAAGGACCTGATCCTCGCCGACACGAAATTCGAGTTCGGTCTTGTTGACGACGGTCAGGCCGAGGACGGCCAGCTCCTGCTGATCGACGAGGTGATGACCCCGGATTCCTCGCGCTACTGGGACGTGACCCTCTGGCTCCCCGGCCAGGAGCCCGCCTCCTTCGACAAGCAGTTCGTCCGCAACTGGCTCGACGAATCCGGCTGGGACAAGGAGGCGCCGCCGCCCGTGCTGCCGAACGACGTGGTGCTGGGGACGCGGGACCGGTATATGGAGGCTTTCCGGCGGCTGACGGGGCGGGAGCCGGTGCTGTAGGGGCCGGCCCCTCAGAACTTCGGTGCAGCCCCCAGCAGATACTTGATGTTGTCGTCGCTCCAGCGGATGCCGCCGCCCAGGAAGAGCGAGTCGTAGCGGCCCTCCAGGAAGTCGTCGTAGCCGCCGATCACGTAGAGGTTCGGGTTCAGCTGATACCGGCCGGAGAGCCGCAGGTGCGGCGCTTCGTCGTTGGGACGGCTGAAGTCGAACGCCTCGAAGGAGAGCCAGAGGCGCTTGTCGAAGAGCGGGTACTCCACCTGCGCGCCGCCGCTGCTCTCGATGAGCCCGGCCCACAACCGCAGGTCCTGCGGTGTCTTGTAGCCGAAGAGGGCCGTCGCCTGGTAGCTTTTCTCCCGCGTGATGGTCCGGGTGGTGGTGGTCTCCGTGGTGCCGTCCGGATTGGTGACCGTCACCTCCTGCGTCTTGTCGCGGCGCTTCCCCTGAGGCGAGTTGACGATGCCGGCGCGGTAGAGCCGGAATTCGTCCTGCGGATCGATGTCCAGGACGAACTGGCTGCGCGAGCCCGAGCCGTCCTCCTCGTCGATGCCCGGCAGCACCGCGGCCTGCATGTCGAGGTTGATCTTGAAGCGGTTGATCGCCCCGAGGGTGCCGGAGAGCGTCTCGACTCCCCCCTGAATGGTGTCGAGCGTCTTCACCAGCTCGTCGTGCGCTTCCTCGCTGTTGACCAGCTTGCCGATCGTCCCCTCGCCGCTCGCGATCTTGTCCGAGATCTTGTTCAGGTTGTCCACCGAGGTCTGCAGGCTGCCCGTGAGCTCGCGGATGTTCTCGGTGCTCCCCGCCACGTTCGAGCGGTTCTCGGCCAGGAGGCCTTCGATCTGGGTGAGCGTGCGGTTCATCTGGTCGGCCAGGCGCGGCAGCTCGCGGGCCAGGGTGTTGCTCGCGCGGTCGAAGTTGCCGAGCGTCGAATTGACCGTGGCCCGGTTTTCGGCCACCAGGAGTCGGATCTCGCGGCTGGTCAGCTCCAGGTCCTTGACCAGGCGGTCGATCGAGCCGCCCAGGTCGACGTTCGAGAACGAGCCGGTCGCCTTCTGGATCGACTTGCCGATGTCCTGCAGCTTGGCCATGGCGTCGTCGATGCTCACCGGCGTCTCACCGGGGAGGATGTAATCGTCCGGGAGCGGTGGACCGCCCGCCGGGCCGGGAAGGATCTCGACGTATTTCTCGCCCAGGAGGCCGAGGTTCGCGATCCGCGCGATGGTTCCGGCCCGCAGGTCGAGCGGCCTCTCCAGCCGGATGGTCACGCGTGCGTTGCGGCCGTTCGGTCCCAGGCCGAGTTTTTCGACCTGCCCCACGCGCACGCCCGCCACGCGCACCGTCGCTTTCTCGTCGAGACCGGCCACCGAGTCGAAGACCGCATCCACCCGGCGCTGCTCCTTCGCGAAGGGGTTGATCTCTTCGATGTTCCAGATCAGCACGGCCATCACCACCAGGCAGATGACCGCGAAGATTCCCACCTTCACCGCTTGCGCCATGACATCTCCCCGAGCGTCGGCCCGGCCTCCTGCTGATTTGGCGGCTTGCCGGCCTGCGGATCGTCCTCCGAAAGGGGACCGTCCGCGTGGCCATGAATGAATTGCTGCACTCTCGGATCCTCCAGCCGCCGGAACTCCTCCGGCGGCGCCGAGGCGATGATCTTACCCTTGTGGATCATGGCGATCCGGTCGCCGATCCGGAACGCGCTCTCCATGTCGTGCGTGATGGTGACCGTCGTGGTCTTCATCCGGTCGTTCAGGCCCACGATGACCTCGTCGATGAGCGCCGTGGTCACCGGGTCGAGCCCGGTGGTGGGCTCGTCGAACAGGAGGATCTCCGGCTCATGGGCGATGGCGCGGGCGAACCCCACCCGGCGGCGCATACCGCCCGAAAGCTGGGACGGCAGCTTCTCCTCCACCCCCTCCAGGCGGACCATCTCCAGACACTCGTGCACGCGGTCATTGATCTCCCCATGAGACATCTGGGTGAGCCGCTGCAACGGGAAGGCCACGTTCTGCCAGATCGTCATCGAGTCGAACAGGGCCCCTTCCTGGAACGCCATGCCGAACTTGCGGCGGAACTCGGTGATCTCGCGGTTGCCCAGCGTCTCCACCGCCACGCCGTCCACCTGGATCGTGCCCGCGTCCGGCTTCAAGAGGCCGATGACGTGCTTCAAGAGCACGCTCTTGCCGGTCCCCGAGCCGCCGATGATCACCAGCGACTCCGCGGGGGCCACGTCCACGTTGACCCCGTCCAGCACCCGCTTGGGCCCGAACGACTTCTGGAGGTCCCGGATGGAGATCTTGGCGCGGCTTTCAGCCGAGGTTATATCGGCCTGGATGGGGGGCTCGCTCATGGCTCCACTCTATCTAATAAGGAAGGAGAACCTTCGGAAGGCTTAGAAGAGGATGCGGGTGAGAAAGAAGTCCGAGATCAGGATGGCGATGCTCGCCACCACCACCGCGGCGGTCGTGGACCGGCCGACGCCCTCGGCGCCGCCCGCGGTGTAGAACCCCTGCTGGCAGCCGATGGCGGCGAGCAGGAAGCCGAAGACGCCCGCCTTGATAATCCCCGAGAACAGGTCGTTCAGGTCCATGAACTGGAACGAGCGGTCGACGTAGGTGACCGGGTTGGCGCCCATCATGATCACGGCCACCAGATAGCCTCCGAGGATGCCCACGCCGTTGCCCATGACGACCAGCAGGGGGAGCATCATCGTCGAGGCCCAGACCCGCGGGACGACCAGGTAGTGCACGGGATCGGTGGCCATGACCTCCAGAGCGTCGATCTGCTCGGTGACGCGCATGGTGCCGAGCTCGGCCGCCATCGCCGAGCCCGCGCGGCCGGCCACGATCAGACCCGAGAGGACCGCCGCCAGCTCGCGCACCATGGAGAGTGCTACCCCCGATCCCACGAAGCTCTCGGCATTGATACGGGCGAGCACTGTGAAGGTTTGAAGCGCCATGACGCCGCCGGTAAAGAGCGTGGTCAGGAAGACGACCGGGATGGAGTTGAATCCCACCTTGACCATCTGGCGCGTGAGCTCGCGGATGTCATAGGGAGGCCGGGGCGTCCACGCGAAGACCCGCCCCACGAGCTGGAAGAAGCGCCCCATGCTCAGAAAGAAGCTTTCGACCGGCTGCGGTAAATTCATCTCATCCTTCCTCCCGCCCGAAGACCCTCACCCCCGGCCCCTCTCCCGCAAGCGGGAGAGGGGTGAACAGCAAAGGATGCCTTCGCTTTGCTCCCCTCTCCCACTCGTGGGAGAGGGGCCGGGGGTGAGGGCTCAGCGTCATCACCCATCCTCCCGCGAAAAGCGCGAGATCAGCTCCTCCACCCGGCCGCCGCGCACGTAGCGGCGCGGCAGGCGCAGGCCCAGGTGGCAGAGGATCTCCCAGGAGATCGTCCCGGCATGGCGCGCCAGCTCGAAGGCGGTGATCTCCTCGTCTCCCTGGCGGCCGAGCAGGACGACCTCGTCGCCCAGATCGGCGCCGGTGTCGGTCACGTCGAGCAGCGTCATGTCCATGGTCACCGACCCCGCGATCGGCACCCGCCTCTCCCCCACCAGGGCCTCGGCCTTGCCCGTCAGCCGCCAGGCGTATCCGTCGGCGTACCCCACGGGGACCACCGCGATCCGGCTGCGCCGCTGCACCACCGTCCGCCCTCCATAGGAAACCGGCGTGCCCGGCGGCACCTCCCGGAGCTGGACGATCCGCGCACGCACCGACATCGCGGGATGCAGGCCGGATTCCGGAAGGCCCACCGGGTCCAGCCCATAGATCGCCAGACCGAGGCGCACCAGATCATAGCGGCTTCCGGGCCGGTGGAGCGCCGCCGCGCTGTTCGCCATGTGGATCATGGCGGAGCGCCGCTCCTCCTCCGTGAGAAGCTCCAGCACGCCGGTGAAGCGCTCCTGCTGCAAGGCGTTGCGCGGGCTGTCGAGGTCGTCCGCCTCGGCGAAGTGGGAAAGCAGACCGGCGAGCTGCAGCCTAGGGTGCCTGCGGATGATCTCCAGGGCGGCCGGCACCTCTTCGAGCTGCACGCCGAGCCGGCTCATCCCGGTGTTGACCTTCAGATGGATCGGTTGCGGCGCGGTCTGCCCGGCGGTCCAGTCGCGCCAGAGCGCCAGCTCGGCGAGGCTGGAGACGGTGGGGGTCAGCCGGTAGCGCCGGTAGAGCGAGATCTTGGACGGCCGGGCCGTGCCCAGGACCAGGATCGGCAGCCGGACGCCCGCGCGCCGGATCTCCGCCCCCTCTTCGAGGAGAGCCACGCCGAGCCACTCCACGCCCGCGGCCTCCAGCACGCGGCTGACGCCGACCGCGCCGTGGCCGTAGGCGTCCGCCTTGACCACCGCCATGGAGAGCGCGCCGGAGACCGCCCCGATCCGCTCGCGGAGGACCTGGACGTTGTGCTCCAGCGCTTCAAGGTCGACGTCCACCCAGGCCGGACGAAGCGCCGCCTCCAGATCCTCCACCGGATCAGAAGGGCGCGCCGCCACTGTAGCCCCCCCCGTACGAGTCCTGCGCCCGGCTCTTGAAGGTCGTCGTCTCGCCGATGAAGACCATCTCCACCGTGCCGGTCTCGCCGTGGCGGTTCTTGCCGATGATCAGCTCGGCGAGCCCCTTGTTCTCTTCCGAGGAGTTGTAGACCTCGTCGCGGTAGACGAAGGCCACCATGTCGGCGTCCTGCTCGATCGAGCCCGACTCACGAAGGTCCGAGAGCTGCGGCCGGTGGTCGCTGCCGCGCCGCTCGGGGTTGCGCGAGAGCTGCGACAGGGCGATGACCGGGATCTCCAGCTCCTTGGCGAGCTGCTTCAGGCCCCGGCTGATCGCGGCGATCTCCAGATTGCGGTTCTCGTACTTGCCGCCCGCCTGCATGAGCTGCAGGTAGTCGAGAACGAGCAGGGCGAGCCCCTTCTCCGCCTTGAGCCGCCGCGACTTGGATGCGACTTCCAATAAGGACGGGTTGGGCGAGTCGTCGATGTACAGCGGCGCCTCGCCGATGCCCCGGACGGTCTGGTAGATCTTCGTCCACTCTTTGCTGGAGAGGTGGGCGCCGCGCAGCTTGCCGAAGGAGATGTCCGCCTCCGAGCAGAGGACGCGGAGCGCGAGCTCCTGCTGGCTCATCTCCAGGGAGAAGACGCCCACGGTCTTCCCTTCCCTGACCGCCACGTTCGAGGCCACGTTCAGGGCGAAGCTCGTCTTCCCCATGCCCGGACGGCCCGCGATGATGATCAGGTTCCCCCGGTTGAGCCCGTGCGTGATGCGGTCGAGGTCCGTGAAACCGGTGGGGATGCCGGTGAGCAGGCTGCCCGACCGCTCCTCCAGCTCCTCCAGGGTGTTGTGGAAGATGTGGCCGAGCTGGGCGAAGCCGCGCTGCACGGCTTCCTCCCCCAGCCCGAGGACCGCCTGCTCGGCGCGCCCGAGCGCCTCCTGGGCGGTCAGCCCGCCGTCCAGACAATCGCGGATGATCTGGCTGGAGGTCTGGATCAGCCGCCGGCGGATCGACCTCTCCTTGATGATCTCCGCGTACTGGTCGACCCGGCCGATGTCGGGCAGGTCGAGATCGAGAGTCGCCAGGTAGGCGAGACCGCCGATCGAGTCGAGCTGGGCGCGCTGCTCCAGCTTGGCCTGCAGGGTGCGCAGGTCGACCTCGACCTGGTCCTCCTTCAGGTCGATCATCGTCTGATAGAGGACCTGATGGCGCTCCAGGTAGAAATCTTCGGGGCGCAGACGGCCCGAGATGGTCGGCAGGACGTTCGGATCCAGCAGGATCCCGCCGAGCACGGCCCGTTCCGACTCCTCGCTGTAGGGGAGTGCCTTCTGTTGAGGGAGAGTGTCGATCATGCCGGGAGGTGCGAGACAGCTCTGCCATTCTCCCGCAGGGCCGGGCAGGCGCGCAAGTCTCAGAAGGGGTCTCGGAACTCAGCCGGGAGGAAGCATGCGGGGAGGCCTCCTCTCATCCCGATCGCGGAGGCGCGGACGGCCTCCCTCTCATCTCATCCCTAATCCAGAAGAAGAGTATGGAAAAGGCCCGGGAAGTCATCCCCCCGGGCCCCTCCGCCTGACCTCGGGTCGCGACTCCAAAGGAGCCGCGGCCGAAACTCAAGCTTCTCTCTTCCCTCCAGGTGCTGCAAACTGCAAAGTAAAATTTGGCGAGCTTCGGTTCCCTCCGCCCGCGACAAGAGGAGAATAGGGGAGAGCCCTGTCTAAAGTCCTCACTGACGGTCTCACAGCTCCTCAAAAAACATCAAATCCTATTAACCTACAGAGAATAAAGGGCTAAGCCTGTCACGTCCGAGGCGGCGGCCCAGCCTCGACCCTGAATCGGGACCTCAGCGCTCCTCCACCACCTTCTGCTGCAGCGCCTCGATCGCCGAAATCAGCTCCTCGAATCGCTTCTGTTTGGCACCGTGTGTCTCGGGGGTCAGGTTGGCGAAGCGGCGGGCCTGGAGGGTCTTCTTCTGGTTCAGCACCCGGATCTCCAGATCCTGGTACCAGGTCGAATAGAGGTTGACCGGCAGGTCGTCCGGCTGGGCCGCGGCGAGCTGGCCGGCCAGGGTGGTGGCCTGTTCGCGGGAGAGCCGGACCTGCCGAGGAACGGTCCACGCGGTCTCCGGTGAAGGCAGGGAGAGCCGGGCCATGCCGTCCTCGATCCGGAGGATCCAATTCCCCTCCCTGGCATTCGGGTCCTCGGCCTGGCGCAGGAGCTGGAGGGTCAAGGCCTCGGGGGCCAGCTCACCGCGATAGATCTTCCAAAGGCCGTCCTCCAGAGAGCCCGCGGCCACGCCGGATGGTCCGAGCTCCGCGCCCACGGCCAGGATCTGTTCGGCGAGTTGCTTGAGCTCGGCCGATTGGCGCCCCTCGGAGAGCTGGAACGTCTGCTGCTCGACGCCGTCGAGTGTCACGCGCACGCGGCAGATCATCTGCAGCTTCCACGTCCCGGGCTTCTCATCGCCGCCGAACGACTCCGGCATCGCGCTGAACCTGGAGCGGCGCACCGCTTCGAGCAAGCCGAGCAGGCGCTCGCGGGAGACGGTGAACTGCCGCTCATGATTCCAGATCCCCACGCCGGTTCCGAACAGCCTGGTGGTCCGAAAGGTACCCTCCTCGTTCCGGCACTCGGAGTCGAGCCGCAGATCGTCCCATGACTTGCGGGCCAGAGCCGCGTCGAGGGCGCGTGTGAGCTGCGTCCCGGTCGCCTGGACGCTGGCCTCCGCATCGCCTCCAGGTTTGGCGGAAGCCTCGGGACGGGCCGTGCTGGAGCAGGAGATCAGGGATAGGGACAGCAAAAAAGCTGCAAGCGCTGCGATAGGTTGGATTGCCTGGTTCACAGCACGGTTGTACCATACCCGCGGCAACTCCGAAGAAGTGCGCAGGAAGTGGGCGGCGGCCTTGTCACGAAAAGTCCGTCTCGCGCACCAGAAAGTTCAGGAGTGCCCTTGACGCACGATCAACACCTGGTATGTCTTCCCCCGGAATGCCCGGCCGAGCCCCTCGTCGGCTCGCCGATGTCACTGTCCAGATAAGGAAAAGGAGGAATGAGGATGAAGAGCAGAAACGTCGCTCTAGGGTCTGCGCTGTTGCTGGCAGCTGGTTTGGCCACGGCAGCGAACGCCTCGCCGGACCGGCCGGATGTCTCGATAGCCGTCCGCCACGACGTCTCTCCAGCATTCCGTGATCTGGCTGCGATTCCGCGGCGGGTAGCCGCCCAGCCGAACCGGGAGATCGAGAACCGCGTTCCGCTCGACATGGCGCAGCGGGCGAAGCCGACCCAGGGCGGGCCGGACCCCGTTCTGCAGCAGAGCGGACCGACGGACGCCGCCACGCCGACGCCGACCAGCAGCTTCGACGGCATCAGCGACGATGACAATGCCGCGGTCCTCGGCGGCCGGGTCGTACCGCCGGACACCAACGGCGACGTCGGAACGACCTACTACGTCCAGGTGGTCAACCTGATGATGGCGGTGTATCGGAAGTCCGACGGCGTGAAAGTCTTCGGTCCGGTGACCGTCAACACTCTGTGGAACGGCTTCGGCGGCAAGTGCCAGACCGACAATGACGGCGACCCGGTCGCCCTCTATGACGACGTGGCCGACCGCTGGCTCATCAGCCAGTTCGCGGTGGGCGGCGACGGGCACCAGTGCGTCGCGATCTCGACCACGAATGACCCGACGGGCTCCTACTATCGCTATGACTTCCTGGTCAGCCCCGGCCGGGTGAACGACTATCCGAAGATCGGCATCTGGTCCGACGGTTATTATGTCACGATCAACGAATACACCAGCTCCTTCCAGGGCGTGGTCGTCGTGGCCCTCGAGCGCGCCAAGATGATCCTCGGCCAGCCGGCGCAGATGGTGAAGTTCGGTCCGCTGGCCTGCGGCACCGAGTGCCCGTTCGCGGTCCAGCCGGTCCACTTTGACGGCGGCACCGTTCCTCCGGTCGGCTCGCCGGCTCCGTTCATCATGTCCTGGGACGATGAGACCTGGGGCGCCGGCACCAATTCGGACGGCTACCGGATGTGGGAGTTCAACACGAACTGGGCCTCCCCGGGCAGCTCGACGTTCGTCGCTCTCCCGCAGGTGAACGCTGCCGAGTTCGACGGCAACCTCTGCAACTACAGCCGCTCCTGCATCGCCCAGCCGCGGCCGGGTGAGAAGCTCGATTCCCTCGGCCAGTTCACCATGTACCGTGCCATGTACCGGAACTTCGGCACCCACGAGTCGATCGTGATCAGCCACACCACCGACATGGCGAGCAACAACGCGAAGAGCCGGGGCGGCATCCGCTGGGCCGAGCTGCGCGACAACGGCAGCGGCTGGGTGCTCCACCAGACCGCCACGTTCTCGCCCGATACCGGCACCAGCCGCTGGCTGCCCAGCATCGCCCAGGACAAGCAGGGCAACATCGCCATCGGCTACAGCGTCGCGGGCTCCAGCACCAACCCGGGCATCCGCTACGCGACCCGTGGGGCGGGCGACCCGCTCGGCACCATGGGCAGCGAGCAGGTCCTGGTCAATGGCGGCGGCGTCCAGCAGAGCTCCAGCAACCGGTGGGGTGACTACGCTTCGATGAGCGTCGACCCCTCCGACGGCTGCACCTTCTGGTTCACCACCGAGTACTACTCGAACAGCGGAACCTTCGACTTCAAGACCCGCATCGGCTCCTTCAAGCAGTCGGGCTGCATCTAGAAGCAAGGACACAAGAGACTTCAAGGCCATCAAGGCCCTCCTCGGAGGGTCCTTGGTGTCCTTGCTGTCCCGCTGTCCTTGCTCACCGCCCTGGCGCGCCACTGCCCCGCCCGCCTCGCGGGGGATTTCATTACCCATGACCATGAACCTGTTACAAAATAGATCCGACTTGTAGCGACGAAGGGAGTACTCGTTAACGGTACTGGAGTACCGGTGACAAGGGAAGCTTCCCTTGTCACCGGTACTCGAATGAACGTGACGACAAGGAGCCTCTTTGTTACCTAATCTCCCTTGATCGCCTGGACGACCAGGAAGATTGTTGCGACGCTTCCCTGGTTCGTGGCAACGAACGAGAGCTTCGTGACGACAGGCAAGAGTGTTGTCCCAACCTGCGGATGCTTCATTACGATTACTTCTCCCTTCGTCACAACGTTCCATTCGTTCATTACAACGGAAGCGGCTGATGTCGCAACCAGTCCGCATGTGGTGACAAATTTATTCGCCGGCGAGCGCTGGAAGAAGGTCGGGTTCAAGACGACCGCAGATGTGGTAACAAAGGATCCTCTCGTCGAGGCAAGGAAGACTTTGCGGCAGGCGTGGAGATGGAGCTTTGTTACGACGTTGATCCTGGTCGTTACATTCTGTCCTGCCGGGCAGGAGTGTCACGAGGTCGTTGTCACGACCTGCCGGTTCCTTGCGGCGAGTTGGAGGGATTTCGAGCCGAGGCGGAGGCTCCCGACAAACGGGAGGCTTTCCTTTGCTCCCCCGATCAGGCACGATCCTCGCTAGTGGTTCGACCGTGTGAAAGGGGGTTTGCCCATGCGTTGGACGCCTGGTGGCAGTCGCGGAAATCTCGAGGATCGCCGGGGACAAGGAGGCGGAGGGGGATTCGGTCTTCCGATCGGACGATTGGGGATCGGCGGGTTTCTCGTTCTTCTCGTTTTGAGCTTCATCTTCAAGACCGATTTCTTCGCTCTCATCGGAGGCGGTGGCACCACGGCGCCCGTCGCGCAGGCGCCGGCCTCGCCCGAGGAGGAGCAGATGATCGAATTCGTCAACGCGGTCAACAACGACGTTCAAGGGACGTGGCAACAGCACTTCTCTTCGTCGGGCCAGACCTATCAACCGGCCAAGCTGGTGCTGTTTACGGATTCCACCAGATCCGGCTGCGGCTATGGCCAGGCCGCCATGGGACCGTTCTACTGCCCTGCGGACCAGAGAGCCTACATCGACCTCGGGTTTTACCAGGATCTCAAGAGCCGCTTCGGAGCCCCTGGCGATTTCGCCCAGGCCTACGTGCTGGCCCATGAGATCGGGCACCACGTGCAGCACCAGCTCGGGATCGACCAGAGCGTGCGCCAAGCTCAGGAAGCGGACCCGCGGCAGGCGAATGAGCTCTCGGTGAGGATGGAGCTGCAGGCCGACTGCTTCGCCGGAGTCTGGGGCAACGCGGCAGCAAAGCGGCGAGACGTAAGCGAGGGAATGGTCCTGGATCCTGGAGACGTGGAGGAGGCGCTCACCGCGGCTTCGGCGATCGGCGACGACCGCATCCAGCGGCAGGCCGGCGCTTCGGTCAATCCGGAGAGCTGGACGCACGGCTCGTCCGACCAGCGCATGCAGTGGTTCCGGGTCGGGATGGAGACCGGCGACCCGGAAAAGTGCGACACGTTCGAGGGTGGGTTGTAAAAAGGGGTACAGACATCTCGATCACCCGAGCGTGATGTTGGCCATCACCTCGGGCTCATTCTGGATCTCGACCGTCACCTCGGCGGTCTCGAACCCCGCCGCGCGGACACCGATCCGGTAGGTCCCCGGCGCGGGCGCCGCCAGCCGGAAGCGCCCTTCTCCATCAGTCAGCTGGGCGATGTCCGGGAGGGGCACCGGCCCCTCCACAAAGTAGACAGACGCCTCAGCGATCTTTGCCCCGTTCGGGCCCGTGACCGTTCCGAGGATCCTCGTCACACGGCCGCCCGTCCCTCAGGCGCTCCACTGCCGGATGTTCCGGTAAACGTCGGCCGTGATGCGCGTCCCCGAGTTCGAGGTCGTGCCGCCGTAGGCATGGACGGCCACGGCGACCGGCAGACCGTCCTGGAGCAGATATACAGCCGCGCCGCTCTGGCCGCCGGCGGTGTCGATCGCGTAGAAAACCTTCGGCCCGGTGACCGATTGAATCGGCAGCGAGTGGTGCCACAGAGTGCCCGGCGGCTTGTCGCCCGGGTACCCGGTCACGTGCGTGTCCACGCCGACCAGCTGGTTGTCGTTGAGCACCCCATAACCAAACCAGCCGGTCGAAACGCCGAAGGGCGAGTCGAGGATGATCGCGCCGTAATCGTGGTTCTGATCGCCTTTCTCGGTCCACCCCCGGACGCTCCAGAACGTCGTCGATTTCACCGATCCGAGGGGCTTCACGAACCCGTTGCGCCCCGGGGTCACCTCGATATTGCTCACCCAGCCGTCGCGGTCGGGATCGCCGCTCCCCTTGATGAAGACGCAGTGGCCGGCCGTGATCAGCGTGCGCGGGCTGATGAACCAGGCGGTGCCGATCCACTGCGAGCCGTCGCGGGCCGTGATGCGCAGCGAGGCGATGGCGCGCCAGAGATACTGAGTGGTCTGCGTCACCTGCTCGCGCTCGTCCGTGCCGATGATGGCCACGGCCCCGCCTTGCGCCTGGCCGAACGAAGCCGCGCCGATGTCGATGAACGCGGAGTCCGCTCCATCGCCGAGCCCGGCGGCCCCGCCCATGTCGGAAGCCCCTGCGGAGCCGCCGGCCGGTTGGGCCTCGGAAGCCTGGGGTCCTTGGAAGGCCGGCTGCCGCAGAGCGGCCGGGGTGGACACGTTCGTAACAGCGGCGTCTGGTTCGAATGTCGCTTCGAGAACGCTCATGGTACCTCCGTGCGGAGAGAGTCCTTCACATCTCGGACAGGCGCGCGAGACAGCGGTTTCGTTACTTATAGCACGGAGGTGAGATTCCCCTACCGTTGGATCTGGAAGTTCACCGTGAGCGTGTAATACACCGCGACCGGCTGCTTGCCAATCCTGGCGGGCTCGAACACCCACTCCTTGACCGCGGCCACCGCTTCTTCGTCGAGCCCCATCTTCAGCTGCTTGAGCACACGCACGTTGGTGACGCGGCCCTGCTTGTCGATCACCGCCTCCAGGACCACCACTCCCTGGGTGCCCGCGCGGCGCGCCATCTCCGTATAGCGCGGCTGCCGGCCCGACAGCATCACCGGTCGCGTCATGGTGCCATCGAAGCGGAGGATCTCATTCCGGGGCTCCGGCGCCACGATGGGGCCGGAAAATCCGACGCCGCCGCCGCCGCTGTTGGGACCCCCTCCGGTCTCGCCGCCCGGGAGGCCGCCCGCCACACCGTCCTGCGAGCCGAACGGGGAGGCGTCCTCGATCACAGGCCCAGGAGTCTCCGGTCCCGGATCGGCCGGCGGGGTGTCCGGAATGCGGTCCGCGTCCGGCTGCCGGACCGGCGGCGTTGGGGCCGTCGGCGCCGTGGTCGCCGTGTGTTGCGTCTGGCCACCGGCCGGCGGGGGCGGAGCCGGAAACACGGGAATCGGTTGGTACGGCCCCATCGCGCGCTCCGGCTCCTGGACCGCGCCGACGTTCCAGACCTGCGCCAGGGCCACAGAGGCCAGCACCACGAGGTGCAGGCCGACCGCGACCGGCAAGGGGGCCCACCGGCGGCGAGGATGCTGCTTCTCTTCCAGATCGATCAGCGAATGCTCGAACATGGCACACCTCCGAAACCTTGGAGACCGGTTGCCCCTCGTCGCCTAACCTGCTGGCTCCGAGAGAGTTATCCGGGGCGCGCCCCCTTTGCACAGATTAGACGGCGGGTGGTTTCGGAAAGTTCCGCGAGGGGAGATGCCTGGCCGCGGCGCGGACACCGCAGCCAGGCGGGAAAGGGCTCAGTCGGGCAGACAGCGGCAGCAGTCGTTGCCGGTCGGCGCGAGGTGGTACCCGTCCGGGCACGCCATGCAACGGACCAGATCGCAATTGACGGCCTCGGCCTTCGGAACAGTGACCTGGGCGGCGAACAGAGCGCCGAGAGACACGAGACCCGCGAGAATCAGTCGCTTCATGTATCTACTCCTACTTCTCTATAAGTCGTTCGAGACGACTCCCACCCCGAGACCATCCCAGGTGGGAGGCGCAGTCTAACCGCCTGCGCCCGGAGAAGCAAACGCGCGCTGCGGAGCAACTCCCTCACTTCGTGCGCGGAACCAGGCCGCGGTCCGCGCGAGCCCCTCGGCCAGAGAGAGGGGCGCCGGGACGTTCAGCTCCTTGCGCAGGAGGCTCGCGTCGATCACCGACCGCTTCTGCTCGCCGGCCTTGCCGGGGCCATGGGTCGCCTCCGCGCCGCTGCCGAGAGCGCACGCGATCCCGCGGTAGAGCTCGACGACGTTGGTCTCGACGCCCGTCCCCACGTTGTAGGTGTGGAAACCCGGCAGGCCCGCCGCCGCAAGGTTCGCCTTGACGACGTCCGAGACGTGCACGTAATCGCGGGTCTGCAGCCCGTCGCCGTTGATCGTGGGGACGCGGCCGGCGAGGAGGCGGTCGTGGAAGATCGCCACCACCCCCGCTTCTCCATGCGGGTTCTGGCGCTCGCCATAGACGTTGGCGTAGCGCAGGCAGGTCACGTCGAGGCCGTAGGCCACGTGGTAGAAAAAGAGGTAGCGCTCGAACGCCAGCTTGCTCACGCCGTAGGGGGACACCGGCCGCGCCGGGTGGTCTTCCGTGGCCGGGAAGAAATCCTGCTCGCCGTAGATGGCGCCGCCGGTCGAGGCGAACAGCACCTGCCGGACGCCTCCGTGGCGGGCCGCCTCGAGCAGGTTCAGACCGCCGAGGATGTTCACGTCGGCATCGAACACCGGATCTTCGACGGAGCGCCGCACGTCCATCTGCGCGGCGTGGTGGACGAGGACGTCCACCTGCGACTCGCGGACGAGCCGCGCAGCCTCGGGCGAGCGGATGTCGAGGACGTGGAGCTCCGCGCCCGCCGGCACGTTCTCCTCGCGCCCCCCCGACAGGTTGTCGAGGACGAGCACCCGCAGCCCCCGCTCGACGAACGCTTCGGCCAAATGGGATCCAATGAATCCCGCTCCCCCGGTGATGCAGACGGTCCGGATCTGGTGGTCATCGCGCATGATGGCGGAGCTTATAGCAAGAGGTGGACCAGGCGGGCCGGGGTGAGGAGCCAAGCGCGATAAGATCCGGGGCAGAGGGGAGGGAGAGACTCATGACCGATCTGCGAGGCAAGACCCTGTTCATCACCGGCGCCAGCCGGGGCATCGGCAAGGCGATCGCGCTGCGCGCCGCGGCGGACGGCGCCAACGTCGTCATCGCGGCCAAAACCACCGAGCCGCACCCCAAGCTGCCGGGGACCATCCACAGCGCGGCCCAGGAAGTCGAGGCGGCCGGCGGCAAGGCGCTCGCCGTCCAGTGCGACATCCGCGACGAGGACCAGGTCCAGAAGGCGGTGGCGCAGGCGGTCCAGACGTTCGGCGGGATCGACATCCTGGTCAACAACGCCAGTGCGATCAACCTGACCGGGACCCTGGAGACTCCGATCAAGCGCTTCGATCTGATGTGGGGGGTGAACGCCCGCGGCACCTTCCTCTGCTCGCAAGCGTGCATCCCACATCTGGAGCAGGCGGCCAACCCGCACATCCTCACCCTTTCGCCGCCGCCGAACCTGGACCCCAAGTGGTTCAAGAACCACGTGGCCTACACGATCTCCAAGTACGGAATGAGCCTCTGCGTGCTCGGCATGGCCGAGGAATTCAAGGACCGGGGAATCGCGGTGAACGCCCTCTGGCCGCGCACGGTGGTCGCCACCGCCGCGCTCGCCATGCTGGGCGGCGCCATTCCGCCCGAGCGTTGCCGCAAGCCCGAGATCATGGCCGACGCCGCCCACGTCATCCTCACCCGGGACAGCCGCTCCGCCACCGGCAACTTCTACATCGACGAAGACGTGCTCCGTGCGGACGGAGTCAGCGACTTCGAACGATACGCGGTGGAGCCCGGGCAGCGGCTGATGACGGATCTGTTCCTGGAGTAGCGCTCACCTGGGCACCACCAGGTTGAACGTGGACGGTGCGAACCCCACGGTCACCCGATGTCCGGAGAGGAACTCCAGGCGGTCGGACTCGATCCCGTCCGCGAAGATCACGCCCCCTTCACCCATCTCCGAGGAGAGCGTCAGCGTCTCTCCTTTCGTCAGATCCCCGTGGCGCAACTCCGTCTGGGTGGACACCGAGGGGAACGGTTCGCGGACGAACCAGGCGAGGCGCGTTTCTTCCGGCGCAGGCAGCGGACGGACGAGGCCGATCTGCTGCGAGATCGACCGCGCCCAGCCTGTGCTCCCGGTGCCCGTCGCGCAGATCACGCCCGACGAGGAGTGCCGCTCCTCCCCCTTCCCCACCCGGATGCGGTAGCGGGCCGACTGGTGCGTCTGGTGCCCGATGAAGACCTCGTTCAAGGCGAGGAGGCGTTGGCCGTCCTCGCGCTCGGCCAGAGCCATCATCCGGTGCTCGATCCGGAACGCCGGCCCCTCCCGCTTCTCCACCCATTGCAGGAGCGCGCCCACGGCGGCGGGTGGGTGCTGGCAGAGGACGCCGTCGTAGCGCTCGGGGTCGGGGTTGATCCCGACCGCGAGCTGCCCGCTCAGATACTTGGCCGCGTTCGGCACGAGACCGTCCTGCCCCACGACGACGACCAGGTCCTCCGGCGCGAAGAGAAAGCGGTCGAGCTCGTCGCGGTCCACGCGCACCCGCCGCCAGTCCGGCGGGATGGCGCGCTGGACCTCCGACAGCCCGGCGTGGAACCGCTCGTGGGCCTCCTCGTACTCCTCCTCCCGTTGGCCGCGCGACTTCAGATAGAAGCGCACCTGGTCGAGCGTGCCGCGGCTCTCGCGAAGGACCTCGAGCTGCGTCTTCCGGGTCACCAGCACCACCCGCGGGAGACCGGAATCCATCTTGATCACACCCGCTCCCGCAGGAGCCGCTGGACCGTCTCACCCAGAAGGTCCGGCGTGAGGTTCAGGTGCTCGATGGTCTGCAGCTTGCCACCGAGCTCCTGGAGAGCCAGCCCGAAAACCACGGCCGGCGGCAGGTCCTTCCAGGCAGCGAGGCGGAGGGTCTCGCTCTCGGCGTCGGCCTGGCCGATGAGGCGGCGGGCTTCGGCGTCGGCCTCGGAGCGGACGCGCGTCTCCTGGGCGGCACCCTCGGCGTCCAAGATCCGACGTTGGACCTCGGCCTCGACCTTGGCCCGCTCCGCTTCGGCGTCCTGGCGGACCGCCTCGGTCCGGTTGGCGCCCTGCTGGCGGATGAGCGTCTCCTGGCGGCGCGCCAGCTCGATCTCGGTGGACAGCTCGTTCTCCTTGATCGCGCGCTCCTTCTCCACCGCGAGCGCGCGGCGCTGGAACGTGGCCTCGTCCGCCTTCTGCTGCACGGACTCGCGCGTCGGCGTCTGGAGCGCCTTCTCCATCTCCGCCGTGGGCGCCACGCGCAGCACCACCAGGCTGACCAGCGCGAGACCGCCGGCCAGGATCTCGGGATCCTCGCGCAAGGCCTGCTCCATCGCCCCCTGGATCACCTGGGCGCCGGACTGCACCGCCTCCATCATCGGCACGCTCTGGATATAGGCGCGGGCCGGCTGCTGCGCCCGCTGGCTCCAGAGGTTCGCGAGCCGCTCCAGAGGCTCCTCGAGCCATACCCCATGGTTCGGGGAGATCGCGAAGCTCACCCGCGCTGCCACCTTCTCGGGCTCGACGCAGCGGTAGCGCAGCGTGTACTGCACCGTAATCTCCTGGAAGTCCTGCGACAGCTCCTTGAATACGAACGTCGCCTCGATGTCCTCGACAGGGACCTGGGCAAGCGAGGCGGACAGTGGAGTAAACCAGTACGCCAGGCCTGCGCCCCGGCGCACCAACTTGCCCTTATTAAAATGAAGAATGTACTGGTTCGGCTCTGCGCGTAGATGGGAGACAAACGGGTACCGGCGGATCTGTGCCATCCGAGACCTCCTTCTCTCGTTAGGGGACCTGCTCGAAATGCTCAACAAGAGTATAACGCTCGGATTCGGGTCCTGCAAGGGGTCCGGACAAAAGACTCAGGTCGGCTTCTTCTCCGACCGCAGCTGGTCGATCGTCTCGAAGGCGTGACGCAGGTGCGGGATGACGATGCTGCCGCCCACGACGAGGGCGACGTTCAGGGCGTCGTAGAGCTCGTCGTCGGACCAGCCCACCTCGACGCACTGGTCGAGGTGGTAGTCGATGCAGTCGTTGCAGCGCAGGACCGCCGAGGCGACCAGGCCGAGGAGCTCCTTGGTCTTGCCGTCGAGGGCGCCATCGCGGTAGGCGGCGGTGTCCAGGTTGAAGAAGCGCTTGATACCGAGGTGATCGGCTTCCGTGATGCGATCGTTCATCCGCTGCCGGTAGGCGCGGAACTCGTCGATGCCTTTGGACATGGGATCTCCTTCTAGTCCTTGACGAACGTGCCGCGCTCCGGGTCCTTGCGGACCCCGGGGAACCGCAGGGCGCGGCCGTGCGCGACGCAATACACGCCGGGTGGGAGAACTCCAGCAGCGAAGAGCGCCTCGGTCAGGTTCTGGAGGGCGTCCGAGCTCTTCATCTCGAAGGGGCGCATGGCGCCGGTCAGGACGATCGGAACCCGCGGGCTCGGGACCTCGGCCAGGAGCCGCTCCCCGGTGATGGCAAGCCTGTCGGTGCCGTGGAGGATCACGATCCCCGAGGTGTCGTGCTCCTCCACCGCGCCCATGATGCGGACGACCTGGCAAATCCGGTCCCGGTCGGCGTCGTTCATGTCGAGGCTGTCCTTGCTCATCAGCTCCATGACGTTGACCTCGCAGTCTTCGAGGCGGAGCTCGGACAGCATGCGGCGGACGATGGAGCGCCGGTTGGCGAGATCACCGGAAACCTCGTCGTAGGTCTTCTCGATGGTCCCGCCCGTGGTGATCAGGGTGATTCTGCGCACGGAGGGGAACTCTACAGCTTCCCAAGGACGGGAGCGAGCCCCGGCGCTACGGGCGTCAAAGGGATTCGAGAAACCGGACGAACGGCTGGAAGCATTGTAGGAGGCGCTGCCGAGAATCAGAGGAGCGTCGACCGTCTCGCGGTAACTCTGTCCCTGCTCTCGAAAGAGCTCCTCCACGACACGCTTCGGAGGCTTGCCGTGGTCCACGTCCTCCACGGGAAGAGACCAAGTCCGCCGCAGGCCGGGGGCTCCGAGCCGCGCCTTCAGTGGCTCGAAGGCAGCCAACACGAGAGCTTCCAGATCGTGCTTGAAGCAGAAAGCCCGGAATCGGTTCTCCAGGCGCTCTCCGTCGTCCAACCCCTTTCTCGCCAGGATCGCCCGAAACTTCTGGAACACCCCATCGACCAGCTCCTCCGGCGTGGAGTGCGGGAATCCATGATTCTTCGGGTAAAGATCCGGAAGAGCCACTACAACATCGTGAGGTCGGTTCCGCAGGATGCTGACGGCTCTTTCGGGGACTTTCAGGAGAACGGCCTTCTTCCGGTCTCCGGAGGGCGTGTCGTAGAAGTGGACGGCCACGCCGCGCCGCCGGAGCTCGCTGAGGAGAGGCGCCAGCAGCGCCTCCATGGCCGCCCTGTCCGACGGTCCTTCGACATAGACATGAACGGTCTTCACGCGAGCTGTTCCAACTCGTCGCTGCGGTGCAGGGCCTCGATCTCCTCGGGGCCGAAGTCGGCGAGGGTTTCGGTCAGCGCGGCCGAATCGCGGGGCTTGTAGAAGCGCACTTCCCCACCTTCCTTGCGCAGCACCGCGATCTGCCCGAGATCGAACTGGAGGAGGAAGTAGGAGGCATGCGTGGAGAGGAGGATCTGCGTCCGATCCGCCGCCTTCTGGAAGAGCCCCGCCAGGAGCGGCAGCGTCCGAGGATGCACTCCCTGGTCCGGCTCGTCGATACAGATGAGGCCCGGGGGATGGGGGTGGACGCAGAGGGTGATCCAGCAAAGGAGGTGCAGCGTGCCGTCCGAGAGATCGGCGAGGCTGAGATCCTCGTCGACGCCTTCCTCCTGCCAGAAGGCCATCACCTGCCCCGGGCCACCGCGAGCCTTGACCGAGAGACCCCGGAAACCGGGGATGATCGAGCGCAGATGCTGCTGGAGCTCGTCGAACGCCGGACGATGCTCGGTCAGAAGGTAATGCAGGACCGAGCTGAGGTTCCGGCCATCCTCCCGGAGAACCGGTTCCTGCTCGATGAAGGCCGGCTGGCGGATCTTCTCTTTGGACAGGGCGAAAGCCCCGTAAAACCGCCAGCTCCGGATGTACTCGCGGAGGCTATAGAGACTCCTGGCGCTCGGGGCGGTCGCAAAGCTCAACATAAGCTCATTAGCGCGCGGGGCCCCTCTCGCCTTTTCGCCCAAACGCCTCATCAGAAACTTTCTCTGCGGGGAATCCGGGATCAGGGCGAGCACGCGCTCGCGGATAACCTGTGGAGATCCAACAGGCCCCATGAGCTCGGCTTCATATTCAATGCTCTCCCCTTCGAGCTGGACTTCAAGCGTCCAATTGAAACGCGGCGGCCCTGGACGATGAAAAAGCTGACTCCCCACATTTCCCGCCACAATTTCTGGTGAGATCTCTCTCTCCACACTCTCCCGGAGAAACCGGAGAAACTCGAAGAGGCTTGATTTCCCAGCACCGTTGGCGCCGACCAGCACCTCGAGAGGTCCCAGAGGCGCCACAAGCTCCCGGAAGGGCCGGTAGCCGCGGATCGTGATCGAGGTCAGTCGTGGGTCCATGGTCGGCTCGCGCCCGACATCTTACTGCGAAGTCCAGATCGAACCGACAACGTCCCTGCCCCCTAGCGGTGAAAGCGAGGAGATCAGAGGGATTTAGGGTGTCAGAAGGCAATCATGGGAGAGCAGGATCTTCTTGAGTCGGGGCGTGAAGGACGAGCCCATTCAGGACGCGAGAGAGAGCTTCTCGTGACGGTGGCTCGTCAGCTCGAAGGAAACGTCCTCAGGCGAATCACCGATGAGGAGTTGATTCGCCTCCAGAAGCTCCGGGATGAGATAGCGGAGCTTCTCGGTGAGAGCCTCGATGGTGGAAGCTTCAGTCGCCAGACCGGGCATGTCATCGCTAGTGGCCACCCAGACATCGACCTCGGAGTCCCAATCTGCATGGACGTGGAATACCCTCGTACCCATCGAGTCGCAGGATAGCACAGGCCAGAAACACCCTAGGCGTGCTTCGCGAACAGGTCGGCCAGCGCGTCGCGGCCGCGGATCTTTCCATCGCTCGTGAAGACCTCGACCTCCACCGTGCCGTCCGCGAAAAACTCCACCTCCCAACGCTCCCCCGGCACCGCTACTGTGACCATGATGGCCTCGTCCCGGTTGTGCGCCAGGGTGTAGCTCAGGCGGTGGGCCTCCAGGCGGCCGAGGAATTCGAGCAGGTTCTCCATCGCGCGCTCGTACGCCCCTTGACTACCAGGCTTCCGTCGGGCGGGGCGAGGCGTCTTCCGGGTGCTCCTCGCTGTCGATGGACCGGAGGAGCTCGGCCGGGCTTTCGGTCACTTCGAGCTTGGCACCGGACGCGAAGAGGATCTCGCTCCCTTCCTGAGGAGATCCGGCCACGCGGTCGAGGATGGCGGCGATCAGGTTCGTGTGGAGGTTCGCGTGCTTTTTGTCGAGAGTGGTTGCGATAATCCAGGCCATGGCCGGGAGGCTATCACGCCTTCTGCGATAGCATCCCCCGCCATGCGAACCACCCGCCGCCAGGCCCTCACCGGCGCCGCCGCCCTGGCGCTTGCCGGCGTCCTCCCCCACTCCCTCTCCGCGGTCAAATCATCCGGCGACAAGCCCAAGACGATCCGCCCTGGCCGCCTTCGGCCTGGTGACACGGTGGGGCTGGTGGACCCGGCCAGCGCGATCTGGGAGCCGATCAACGTCGAGATCGTCGAGGAGTCGCTGGCGGTGCTCGGGTTCAAGACGAAGCGTGGGGCCAACCTCCTGGCGCGGCGGGGGTACTTCGCCGGGAGCGACGAGCAGCGCGCCGCGGACGTCAACGCGATGTTCGCGGACCCGCAGGTGCGGGCGATCCACTGTGTGCGCGGCGGTTGGGGGTGCGCCCGGCTTCTGCCGCTGCTCGACTGGCCGATGATCGCGCGGAACCCGAAGATCCTTCTTGGCTACAGCGACATCACCGCCCTTTTGCTCTCCCTCCATGCGAAGACCGGTCTGGTGACGTTCCACGGGCCGGTGGGCATGTCGCAGTGGAATCCGTTCAACGTGAGCCATCTGAAGCGAGTGCTCCAGGAAGGCGAGGCGGTCACCTTCGAGAATCTGAAGGAGATCGATGAGGACGAAGATCTGACGGTCGTCGAGAACCGGATCCAGACGCTCCACCCGGGAACCGCGCGGGGGCGGCTGCTCGGCGGCAATCTCACGGTGCTGACGAGCATCATCGGGTCGGGCTATCTGCCGGACTTCGACGGCTGCATCCTCTTTCTGGAGGATGTCGAGGAAGCACCCTACCGGATCGACCGGATGCTGACCCAACTCCGGCTCGCCGGCATCCTTCAGAAGGCACGAGCTGTGATCTGGGGGAATTGCAGCGACTGTGATCCGGGAGAAGGGTTCGGCTCGCTGACGGTCGCCGAGGTGCTGGAGGACCACATCCGGCCCTTGGGCGTTCCCGCCTGGAGGGGGGCGATGATCGGCCACATCGAGCGGCAGTTCACACTGCCGGTGGGAGCCGAGGTCGAGGTGGATGCTGATGCCGGCAGGATCAGGTTGATCGAGCCGGCGGTGGGTTGAGCCTCATGACCATCAAGTAGACTATGATGGTCATGATGAAGAGCCTTCACCCATCACCCGCGCGGACGCGACGCTTGGGGGTTGCCGAAGCGAAGAGCAAGTTGTCGGAGGTGCTGCGGGAGGCGGCGAGCGGGCCGACGATCATCCACAGCCGCGGCAGAGATGTCGTCGTGGTCCTGGCGATCGAGGAGTATGAACGGCTCATGGCCGACCAGCAGCCTCCAGCGACGGGCGGCGCCTCTTTCTTGCAGCGTGTCGAGGATCTGAAGTATCGCCACGGGGGTGGCGTGAGCGACTTTGAGCCGGCGCGCCTCGATTTCGTGCCGACGGACCCCTTCGCGCGGAAACGACGGAAGACGGGGCGCGCGTGACGCGCTATCTGCTCGACACGAACGTCATTTCCGAGACGGCCCGTCCCAAGCCGGATGCCAACGTCGTCCGATGGATCGGCCAGCTTCCCTCCATTGCGCTTCCCTCCGTCGGTGTTTACGAGATCGCTGCCGGAATCCAGCGGCTGCCGGCAGGCAAGAAGCGTGAATTTCTCGAAGATTGGCTCGCCGAGCTCCTAGCAGCCAATTGCGACGTTTTGCCGTTCGACTCTGATGCGGCACTCGACTGCGCCGCATTGGAGGCGGAAGCGCGTCAACGGCGGCGAACGATCGAGCTCAGAGATCTGTTGATCCTCGCCACGGCCAAAGCGCATGGCTTGGGGGTCGCGACACGGAACGTCTCCCATTTTCGGGGCTTCGGCGTTCCAGTCTACGACCCCTTCAACGACCTCCAGATCCTCTGATCCGCGCGATCCCTACCCCGCTCCTCCCACCTCTTTCGCCGCGCGCACCCCGGACATCAGGGCTCCCTCGACCGTGCGGGCGACCGCGGAGGTGTGCTCTCCCGCGAAGTGCACGCGGCCTTCGGGCTTGGCGAGCTCGGGCATCCACTCGGTGAGCTGGCCGGGTTTCCACCAGGCATAGCCGCCTCCCGCCCAGGGGTTGTTGGCCCAGCTGTAGGAGGTGCCTCCTTCCACATATTGCCGGAGGCCGGGCTGCACCTTCTCGATGTTCTCGATGGCGAAGGCGAGCTGCGCTTCCGGATCGAGGGCGGCGATGCGCTCGGCCTGCTCCCCTTTCATGTGCGATTCGAGGACGCCGCGCGGCCCGGTGAGGACCGACTGGGCGAACGGCTGCTCGCTCACGATCTGGATCGGCAGATCCGTGGAGGCGCCGCCGCCGCGGCCGGCGTCTTCCCAGAACCGCCGCCGTATTTGCAGGTAGACGCGCGTCACCGGCAGGTACTCCAGCTTCTCCACGATCTGGCGCTTGGCCGCGGGGAGCGCCGGGGTGAACTCGATCTTGCGCAGCGCGGGGACGGGCGCGGCGCAGATCAGCCGGTCCGCTTCGAGCGTCTGCTCCGCTCCGCCCTGCCGGAACACGACGCGGACCTTGTCCGGCTCCTGGATGACTTTCGTCACCGGCGCCCCGTAGTAGATCCGCTCCCGGAGGGGCTTGGCGAACGCGCCGGCCAGCTGGTCCATGCCTCCCGGCAGGGTCAGTGCCGCGCCGCCGCTGGCGAAGGCGACTCCCGCGTCGGAGAGGAGGCGGTGGAGCGCGGAGACCTCGGACCAGCCGTAGCCGAAGAACACTCCGGCGCTCAGCAGGGCGATCGCCTCGGCGGAGGCCCCCTGGCTCGCCAGGTAGTCGGCCAGGGTCACGGCGTCATATTGCTTGAGCGCCGCGAGGTCGAAGTCCGGCGCGAAAGGGTTCATTTTCGCGGCGGCCCCGAACAGCTTGGGGATGAGGCCGAAGCCGATCTTCTTCTCCTCTGGAGTGAGGTCGTAGGGCCAGTCGGCGGGCTGCCCCGGTGCCACCTCGAAGCGTTTGCCGCGCAGGTGGTAGACCGCGGCGCGCCGGTTCATCCGGAACGGCTCGGTCGTCAGCTTGAAGGCCTCGACGTAGTGCTTGGTGATGGCGTTGTCCGCGAAGCTGACCGCTCCCGCCTCTGCGTACATGCCGTCGGCGAAGGGGCTGCGCAAGGTATAGACGCGGCCGCCGGCGCGGTTCTGGGCTTCGAGGACGGTCACGTCGTGGCCGGCCTGCTGGAGCTCCCAGGCCGCGGCGAGCCCGGCCAGACCCGCTCCGACCACGATGACCTTCCGCGGAGAGCCGGCGGGTGCCGGGACCGGCGCCTGGGTCTCCGCGGTGGCCGCGAGGTGGGGGAAGGCCGCGAGCGCCGGCAGCGACAGCGCGGCCCGTTGCAGGAAAGTCCGGCGGGTCCAACCGGGGCGCCGGCTCATTTCTTCTGAGCTCCGGCCTGGTAGTCGAGCAGCTCCGCGAAATACGCGTCCGGAACGCCATTGCGCCCGTCGGGCCAGACCACGAAGGTCCGCTCCCCCGTGGTGTAGATGCCCAGGACGTCACCGAAGTTGGCGTACTGGGTGGTCTCGTAGTCGTATTTGACCTTGCACCAGTTGGTGGTCTCGGAGGTCACGCGGACCGGCGGACCGAAAGTGGCTCCGCCGTCTTTCGACTGCACCCAGTAGACGTCGATCAGCGAGGCGAACCGGCCGGCGCGGGTCCAATCGATCACCATCGTGATGCTGCACTCGATGTCGCCGGGGTCCCGCTTGTTGAGCTGCGTCTCCTGGCTTTCCATATAGATCACGTCCACGGTGCCGTCCTTGCGGACGGTGAGGGTCGGCCAGAAGCGCTTGAGACCTTTCGGCGGAACGTCGGCGGCCAGCGGCACCGGCTTGCTCCACGTCTTGCCCTGGTCGTCGGAGTAGACCAGGAAAACCTGGGAGGAAACGATGAGCTGCTCCCAGGGCATCGCGGGGGCGGGCTCCACCGCGCTGGTATAGGTGACGTAGACGCGCCCCTTGTGCGCCCCGCCGGTGGCCACGGCGATGCGCGGGATGTCGTTCATGGTGGTCTTGCTGTAGGCGACCGGCGAGTTCTCGCGCATCGAGTTGACCACGGCGAGCACCTGCGGCTCGCTGAAGGTCTTGCCGCCGTCGAGCGACCGGGCAAATCCGATCTTCGTGAGGTTGCCCAGCTTGATCGGCGCGAGGCTCTCGAGGTCGGGCCCCTGCTGCCAGGTGATGTAGAGCTCGTCCTTGGGGCCCTGCGCCAGGGACGGCAGGATCTTGATCGCCCCCTTGTTGCCGCAGTCCGTGTTCTCCGGAACCGCGTTCTCCGGGGTCTCGGTGAACTCGTCCGGGCTCACCAGCACGGGATCTTCCCAGGTCTTCCCTTCATCCAGGCTGCGGCGGACCGAGATCTGGCCGCCCGAGCTGCCGGTCCGGCCGCAGATCTCCAGCAGGACGGCGTGCGCGATCCAGACCCGGCCGCTGCCGTCCTTGGCCGCCAGGATGCTGGGGCTGCGCAGCAGGTCCTTCGGCCGCGGCGGCTGGAAGAGGTGCTGATCGGTCCAGGTCAGGGCGCCGTCCTTGAACCGGCCGCGGTAGAGGATGAGCCCGGCCTGGTTCGTGCCGCCCGGCGTCCTCATCTCTCCCGTCTCCACCTTCTGATTCTCCGCCTCGACGTCCGCCGCCCGGCTGATCAGGAAGTAGGTCTGCTTGTCTTTACCCCCCCGGTCGAGCCAGGGGCGGCCGGAGGTCATGGCCGGACCTCCGAGGTACGGGGCGCCCAGATCGGTCCAGGTCTTGCCGCCGTCGGTCGAGTAGCCGACCGCGGTCACGCCCGGCGACTTCGGCGGCTTGCAGGCTCCACCGAACGAGCCGCCGCAGGTCCCTTCCACCGTCTCCCAGGCGGCGACCAGCAGCTTGCCGGTCTCATCCCCGACAATCGCTTCGGCCGGCCGGCCCAGGCGGCCGTCCGGCATCGGGGTCTGCGGTCCATTCATCTTGACGTTCGGCCCAACCGCCGCCGGGTTGTAGGCCGGCAGCTCCGGCGCCTTCGGCCCGCCTCCGGGTCCGCCTTGCGCCTGGAGGGTGCTGTTCGAGCCACCGGCAAGAGCCAGCAGCAACAGAGCCTTTCCTATCCTCGTCATGGTCTCACCCCATTTAATTCAGATTTCTGCTGAATAAGTATCAATTTGGTTGGTTCCGTGACCTTGTGGCATCTTGCGGCCAGCGAGTATACTCAGCGGGAGTCATCGAGTCGAGGACAACAGCGCATACTCTGAAGCGCACCAGGTTCGACCCGAGCTCCCTCCTCAAAGCATTGTCGCGCGCTTTTTTTCTGTGATTGAAAGGTTTTCGAGCAGCTCGGGGGTGTCCAGATGGAACGGAACGAGATCGCAGCACGCCTGGCCGGGCTCTCCCCCGCAAAGCGCGCCCTGCTCGAAAAGCGGCGTCGGGGTGAGGTCGCGGCGACGCAGGCGTTCACCATCGGCCGCCGGCCGGACGCCGGCTCGGCGCCCCTGTCGTTTTCCCAGCAGCGCATGTGGTTCCTGGATCAGCTCGAGCCGGGAGCCGCGACGTACAACCTGCGCGTGCTGCTGCGGCTCTCCGGCCCTCTCGATCGCCAGGCCCTCGCGCGCAGCTTCCAGGAGGTCGTGCGCCGTCACGAGGTCCTGCGGACGGCGTTCCGCGAGGAGGCGGGCGTGCCGGTCCAGGTCGTCCTGCCGGATCTGGAGCTGCCGCTTCCGCTGATCGACGGCACCGCCGTGCCGGCCGCGGCGCGCGAACGGGAGTCGCTCGACCGGATGCGGGAGCTCGCGGCGGACGGCTTCGATCTCGCGCAGCCTCCCCTGCTGCGGGTCGCGCTCGTCGAGCTCGGCGCCGCGGACCACCACCTGCTCGTCGTGATGCACCACATCGTGTCGGACGGCTGGTCGATGGGGGTGCTGGTGCGCGAGATCGGCGCGCTCTATGAGGCGTTCGCAGCGGGCCAACCCGTCTCGTCAACCGGACCGCTGCCGGAGCTGCCGATCCAGTACGCGGACTATGCGGTCTGGCAGCGGGGGTGGCTCACCGGCGAGGTGCTGGAGCGCGACCTCGGCTACTGGCGCGAGCGCCTGGAGGGGGCGGCGGACCTCGACCTCCCCACCGACCGCGTGCGGCCCGCGGTCCAATCGTCCAGCGGCGATGCCTGGCGGTTCGCCTTCGACGCCGGCCTGATGGAGGGCGTGGACGCTCTCGCGCGGCGCGAGGGCGCGACGCCGTTCATGGTGCTGGCGGCGGGTCTGCTCACCCTGCTCTCCCGGCTGAGCGGCCAGACCGATCTCTCGATCGGCTCGCCGATCGCCGGCCGCAACCGCCCCGAGGTCGAGGGGCTGATCGGCTTCTTCGTCAACACCCTGGTCTTCCGGACTCATCTGGAGGAGACCCCCGACTTTCTCGCCCTCCTGCGCCACGTGCGCGAGGTGACGCTGGGCGCCTACGCGCACCAGGACGTGCCGTTCGAAAAGCTGGTGGCGGAGATCGCTCCGGAGCGCGACATGTCGCGCACGCCGCTCTTCCAGGTGGCGCTCGCATTCCAGAACGCACCGCGGCTCGACGCGTCGCTCTCGGGCCTGGAGATCCATCCCGCGCAGCTGCCGGTCGACACGGCCAAGTTCGACCTCGCCTTCATCGTGGGCGGCGAGATCGGTGCGCTGTCCGCCTCGCTGGAGTACACGACGGACCTCTTCGACCGCGCGACCGCGGCGCGCCTCTGCGGGCAGTGGCTGCGCGTGCTTTCCACGGCGACCGAGGCGCCGGAGACGGCGCTCGCGCGGATTCCGCTGCTCTCCGCGGCCGAGAGCCACCAGGTGCTCCTGGAATGGAATGACACGCAGGCGAATCTTTCTGATTTCTCGGGCAGTGCGGGGGACGCCCTCCTCCACCAGGCGTTCGAGGAGCAGGCGGACCGCCAGCCCGAGGCGCTCGCCGCGGTCTGGGAGACGGAGTCGGTGACCTACCGCGAGCTGGAATTCCGGGCCAACCAGCTCGCGAGCTTCCTCAGCTCGATCGGGGCCGGACCGGGGGCGCCGGTGGGCGTCTGGATGGACCGCTCGATCGACATGCTGGTCTCGCTGCTGGGTGCCTGCAAGGCCGGCGCAGCCTACCTGCCGATCGACACGAGCTGGCCGGCCGAGCGCGCCGAGGCGGTGCTCGCCGGGACGCGCGCCGGAATCGTCCTGACGCGGCGGGATCACCTGCCGGCCGTGCAAGGCCTGCAATGGGGCCTGCCACGCCTGACGCACGCCGTCTGCCTCGACGTCGAGGCGCCGCAGCCACCCCCGGAGCCGCTGGACCTCGACAGCATCCAGGAGCTGTGGGACGTGGTCTCCGAGCGCGCCGTGGACTGGGTGACGGAAGCCGGCTTCTGGAGCGCCTACACCGGCGAGCCCTTCTCCGAAGCCGAGGTCCTGGAGTACCGCGACCGGGTGGTGGGCCTGGCGGAGCCCTGGCTTGAACCGGCACACTCCGGGCCGGGCAAGCGCGTGCTGGAGATCGGCGCCGGCTCGGGTCTGATCCTCTGGGAGCTGGCGCCGCGGGTCGGCCGCTACGTGGGCGTCGACCCTTCGCCGCGAACGCAGGAGCGCAACCGCGAGCGCGCCGAACGGGAGGGGTTGACGAACGTCGAGCTGCTCACCGGCTTCGCTCACGAGATCGAATCGCTCCCGCCCGGCTCGTTCGACCTGGTGATCCTCGCCAGCACGGTCCAGTTCTTCCCCGGCCTGATCTATCTGGAGAAAGTTCTCGACCTGGCGCTGTCGCGCCTCGCGCCCGGCGGCGGCCTGGTCATCGCCGACGTGATGGATCCGCGGCGCCGCGAGGACTTCCGGCGGTCGCTCGCCGAGTTCGCCGCCGCGCATCCGGGCAGCGCCGCGGCGCGGGCCGCCAGTCGGACCGAGGCCCGCGAGCTGTACGTGGACGAGGCGTTCTTCGCCGACCTGCCGGGCGCCCTGCCAACGGCGGACGGCGTGCGGGTCCTCCACCGTGAGGCGGGCTTCCCCAACGAGCTGCGCTTCCGCTACGACGTGGTTCTTCAGAAAGCCGCGGCACCGGCCGCGCCGGCCGCCGTTGGACGGAGCAAGCGGGTGTGGACCGGCTGGCACGTTGCGCAGACCTCCGCGGTGCGGCCGCTGCCGGCGGCGTCGCCCATCGACATCGCCTACGTCATCCACACCTCGGGCTCGACCGGCGAGCCCAAGGGGATCGTGGTGCAGCACCGGCCGGCCGTGGAGCTCTGCCGCTGGGTCAACACCAGCTTCGGCGTGGGCCCGGAGGACCGGCTGCTGTTCGTCACCTCGCCGGCGTTCGACCTGTCGGTCTACGACGTCTTCGGCGTGCTCGGGGCGGGCGGCACGGTGCACGTGGCCTCGGAGTCGACGCTGCGCGATCCCGAGGAGCTGGTGCGCCTGCTCGTCGAGGAGCCGATCACGGTGTGGGACTCGGCGCCGGCCGCTCTCCAGCAGCTCGCTCCCCTCCTCCCCGCGCCCGGCACGGTGGAGACCCGGCTGCGCCTGGTCCTCCTCTCGGGCGACTGGATCCCGGTGCCGCTGCCGGACGTGGTGCGCGCCTCCTTCACCAACGCGCGGGTGATCAGCCTGGGCGGCGCCACCGAGGCGACGGTCTGGTCCAACGTTTTCCCCATCCGCGAGGTCGACCCGGCCTGGCCGAGCATCCCCTACGGCCGGCCGATCACGAACGCCCGGTACCACGTGCTGGACCAGGAGCTCGCGCCCAGTCCCATCGGTGTCCCGGGCGACCTCTACATCGGCGGCTCCTGTTTGTGCGTCGGCTATGCCCGGCTGCCGGAGATGACGGCCGAGCGGTTCCTCCCCGATCCGTTCGCGGGCGAGGCGGGATCGCGCCTGTACGCCACGGGCGACCGGGCCCGCTACGGCCACGACGGCAACATCGAGTTCCTGGGCCGCGTCGACCAGCAGGTCAAGGTGCGCGGCTACCGCATCGAGCTGGAAGAGATCGAGGCGGTCCTCTCCCGCCATCCCGGCGTGCGCGAGGCGGCGGTGGTGGCGCGCGAGGACGTCCCCGGCGACAAGCGGCTGGTCGGCTACGTGGTGCCGATGGCCTGGCCGGCGCCCACGGCGGCCGAGCTGCGCGCGGCGCTGCAACAGGTGATGCCCGAGTACATGGTGCCGTGGACGTTCGTGGCGCTGGAGCGCATGCCGCTGACCGCGAACGGCAAGCTCGACCGCAAGGGGCTGCCGGCTCCGCTGGAGATGGCGCCGATCGAGACCGACTTCGTGGCTCCGGAGACCGACACGGAGCGGGCGGTCGCGTTGATCTGGCACGAGGTGCTGGGGCTGCCGCGGATCGGCCGGAACGACAACTTCTTCGAGCTCGGAGGCAGCTCGCTGGTCGCCGCCCAGGTGATCTCGCGGGTGCGCCAGGTCTTCGCCGTGGAGCTCCCGCTGCGCGCCCTGTTCGAGAACCGCACGCTGTCGAGCCTCGCGGGCCGGGTCGAGGAGCTGCAGGCCGAGGCAGCGGAAAGCGCGGCGCCCGCGCTCGCTCCGGTACCTCGCGGTGAGACCCTGCCGCTCTCCTTCGCGCAGCAGCGCCTCTGGCTGATCGACCAGATCGAGCCCGGCAGCCCGCTCTACAACATCCCGGGCGCCATGCACCTGGCCGGTCCCCTGCAACCGGAGCTGCTCCGCCAGGCGCTCGGCGAGGTGGTGCGCCGCCACGAGGTCCTGCGCACGACCTTCCAGGCGGTGGACGGCCTGCCGGCTCAGGTGATCGCCGAGCCGCGGCCGTTCCCGCTGCCGGTCGTCGATCTGTCCGGGCTCGGCTCGCCCGCCCGCGAGGAAGAGGCGGCCCGCCGCATGGTGGCCGAAGCCCGCACGCCCTTCGATCTGCAAACGGGGCCGCTGCTCCGCGCCGTGCTTCTGCGCCTGGACGCCGAAGAGCACGTGGCGCTCGCGACTTTCCATCACATCGTGTCCGACGCCTGGTCGGTGGGGATCTTCTTCCGCGAGATCGCGGCCCTGTTCGAGGCCTGGTCCCAAGGAGAAGCCTCGCGGCTGCCGGAGCTGCCGGTGCAGTACGCCGACTTCGCGGTGTGGCAGCGGCGCTGGCTGACCAGCGAGGTGCTGGAGAGCGAGCTGGAGTACTGGCGGCACCAGATCGGCGGCATGCCGCGCGTCCTGGAGCTGCCGGCGGACCGGCCGCGCCCCGCGGTCCAGAGCTATCGCGGCCGCACGCGGCCGGCGGCCGTGCCCCCGCACCTCGTCGCGCCCCTGGAGAGCCTGGGGCAGCGGAAGGGGACGACCCTCTTCATGACGCTCCTCGGCGCTTTCGCCGTGGTTCTCGGCCGCCACACCAGCCAGGACGACCTCGGCATCGGCACCGCGATCGCCGGGCGCGACCGCCAGGAGACCGAAGGGCTGATCGGGTTCTTCATCAACTCGCTGGTGCTGCGCGTCGACCTGTCGGGCGATCCGGCGTTCGACCGGCTGCTCGACCGCGTGCGCAGCATGGCGCTCGGCGCCTACGCGCACCAGGGCCTTCCCTTCGAGCGCGTCGTCGAGGAGCTCGCGCCGGTGCGCGATCCGAGCCACGCACCGCTCTTCCAGGTGGGGCTCTCGTTGCAGAACGCCCCGGCGGCGTCGCTGCGGCTGCCGGGCTTGACTCTCACCCAGGTGCCGGTCGACAGCGGCACGGCGAAAATCGACTTGCTGCTCTCGCTCAACGAGAGCGGCGGCGCGCTCGCCGGGTTGTGCGAGTACAGCACCGCGCTGTTCGACGTCTCGACGGTCGACCGCCTGCTCTCGCACCTCGAAAACCTGCTCACGGGCATCGTGGCCGATCCCGAGCGCCGGCTCTCCGAGCTGCCGTTCCTCGCCACGGCCGAGCAGCACCAGCTCCTCGCCGAGTGGAACGATACGGACGTGCCGTTCCCGCGGCAGCCGTTCGTCCACCAGATGCTCGCGGAGCACGCGCGCCGCGCGCCCGAAACCCTGGCCGTGGTCGACGGCGCGCGCCGGCTGACCTATGGCGAGCTGGACGCCCGGGCCGAGGAGCTGGCCGAGCGGCTGCGCGCCGTGGGGGTGGGGCCGGAGGTGGCGGTGGCCCTCTGCACCGAGAGATCGCTGGAGATGGTGATCGGCACCGTGGCGGTGGTCAAGGCGGGCGGCGCCTACCTCCCGCTCGATCCGTCGCATCCGGCGGACCGCCTGGCGTTCATGATCTCCGACAGCCGCGCGACGGTGCTGTTGACCCAGCAGCGGATGGCGGCGGCGCTGCCGCAGGAGGGGCTGGAGGGGGTACGCGTCCTGCTGCTCGACGACGAGGCCGCCTCCTGGGCTCCGGCCGGACCGATCGGACCGGCGCCGGAGGTCCACGCCGAGACGCCGGCCTATCTGATCTACACCTCCGGCTCGACGGGCCGTCCAAAGGGGGTCCAGGTGCCGCATGGTCCGCTGGCCAACATGGTGCGCTGGCACCATGCCTGGAGCGGGCTCGCACCGGGGCACCATGCCACGCAGGTCGCCGCGCCGGCGTTCGACGCCACGGTCTTCGAGATCTGGCCCTGCCTGACCGCGGGCGCCTGCCTCCACATCGTGGACGACCAGACGCGCCTCGCTCCGCAGAAGCTGATCGAGTGGCTGGCGAGCGAGGAGATCACCCTCGCATTCCTGCCGACGCCGCTCGCCGAGGCGCTGCTCGACGAGCCCTGGCCCGCGGAGATGGCGCTCCAGGCGCTGCACACCGCGGGCGACCGCCTGCACCACCGGCCGAAGCCGGAGCACCCGTTCGCCCTGTTCAACCTGTACGGGCCGACGGAGGCGACCGTGCTGGCGAGCGGCCGGCGCGTGCTGCCCGCCGGGACCGAAGCCGGATCGACCGCCGAGGACGGGCCGCCGCCGATCGGACGCCCGATCTCCAACACCCGGCTCTATCTGCTGGACCGGCATCTCCAGCCGGTGCCTCTGGGAGTGTCCGGCGAGGTCGCGATCGCGGGCGCCGGCCTGGCCCGCGGGTATCTGGGGCGGCCGAGCCTGACGGCGGAGCGCTTCGTCCCCGATCCGTTCTCGGCGGAGCCTGGAGCGCGGCTCTACCGCACGGGCGACCTGGCGCGCTGGCTCCCCGACGGCGAGATCGACTTCGTCGGGCGCGCCGACCAGCAGGTGAAGATCCGCGGCTTCCGCATCGAGCTCGGCGAGATCGAGGCGGAGCTGCGCGAGCACCCGTCCGTGCAGGTGTGCGTGGTCCTGGCCCGGGAGGACGCGCCCGGCGAGAAGACGCTCGTCGCCTATCTCGTGCCTCGCGAGGGCCAGGAGCCGGAGGCGCGCGAGCTGCGCCAGTTCCTGGCCACGAAGCTCCCCTCCTACATGATGCCGTCGGCGTACATCACCCTGCCGGCCCTGCCGCTCTCGCCGAACGGGAAGGTCGACCGGAAGGCGCTGCCAGCCCCTCCCCGCGAGGCGCGCGAGGTGGTGGCGCCGCGGACGCCGGATGAAACGACCTTGTGTCAGATCTGGGCGCAGGTGCTGAGCCGCGAGGAGGTCGGCATCCACGACAACTTCTTCGATCTCGGCGGCGATTCGATCCTGGGCATCCAGGTCGTCTCGCGCGCCCAGCAGGCGGGTCTGTCGCTGACTGCGCAGGATCTCTTCCAGCACCAGACCGTGGCCGAGCTCGCGCTCGTCGCGGTGCCCGTGGCACCGCCGGAAGAGCCCGAGGTGGTCGAGGTGTCGGTGCCGGCCCAGGCCGAGGCGGTGCTCACGCCCGAGGCGTTCCCGGAGGCCCGGTTCAGCCAGAAGGACTTCGACTCGCTGATGTCGCAGATCGGGAAGAAGCGGCGCTGAGGGGCCCCTACCCCTTCCGCGCCGCCTCGTGCACCTCGAGCGCCGCGCGGTAGCCCGACATCACGGCGCCTTCCATCTGGCGGCAGAGGTGGGAGGTGTGCTCTCCCCCGAAGTAGACCCGGCCTTCCGCCTTGGCGAGCTCCGGCATCCATGCGCTGAGCTGGCCGGGCTTCCACCAGGGGTAGCCGCCGCCGGCCCAGGGGTCTTCGTGCCAGCTGTAGGAGGTGCCTCCCTCGACCTGCTTGCTGAAGCCGGGGAAGAGCTTGTTCATGTGCTCCGCGGCGAAGTCGATCTGCTGATCGAGCTCCAGCGCGCTCACGGCCACCGACTCCGGACCCCGGATGTGCGACTCGATGATGCCGCGCGGCCCGAGGCCGTCGGGCCGGGCCATCGGATGCTCGGCGACCAGCTTGATCGGCAGGTCCGTGACGGAGTTGCCGAGCACCCCCTGCTCGTCGCGCCAGAAGCGCGTCCGCGCCTGCATGAAGATGCGCGTCACCGGGGCGTATTCGAGATCCTCGAAGATCTGGCGCTTGCGCGCCGGCAGCGTGGGGGTGAACTCGATCTTGCGCAGCACCGGGACGGGCGCGGTGCTGACCAGATAATCCGCTTCCAGCGCCTGCTCGCCGCCGGCCCGCCGGAACACCGCGCGCACCTTGCCGTTCTCCTGGATGATCTTGGTCACCGGCGCGCCGTACCAGATCCGGTCCTGCAGATTCTTGGCGAACGCCCGCGGCAGGGCGTCGCAGCCACCTTCGAAAAAGTGCTGCTTGCCGCCGCCCATGTTGAACAGGCGGAAATCCGAGGCCAGCCGGTGGAGGGCGGAGCCCGTCCGCCAGCCGTAGCCGACGTTGACCAGATAGGAGAGGAACTCGACGGCCTCGTCCGACGCTCCCTGGCTCTTCATGAAATCCGCCACGGTGAGCTGGTCGAGGTTCTTGAACTTCTGGATGTCCCAGTTGAGGTCGGTGACGTCGCCGAGCCCGTCGGCCGCGGGGGCCAGATATTTGAAGTAGATGCCGACGAAGCCGAGCTTCTTTTCCTCGGGCGTCAGGTCGAACGGCCACTCGGTGTCCCGCCGGATCGGGAGACGCTTGCCGCGCACGTAGGAGACCGTGTCCAGCTTGGCCGGGGGCTTCGGCTCGACCAGGGTGAGGTTGAAAATCTGCGAATAGTGCTTCATGTGACGGGCGCTGTCCGGGAAATCCATCGCCCCCGCCTCGGCCCAGAGACCGTCGGAGAACGGGCTGCGCAGCGTGAGGACGCGGCCGCCGGGGCGGGTCTGCGCCTCCAGCACCGTCACGTCGTGCCCCCAGGAGACGAGCTCGTAGGCGGCGGTCAGGCCGGCCAGACCCGCTCCGAGGACGATCACCTTGCGCGGATGCTCGGCGCGCGGCGGCGGCGGCTCCGGAGCCGCCTGCGCGGGTGCCGGAGGGGCCTCGGCGGACGACAGGCGCGGGAACGCGGCGAGGGCCGGCAGAGTCAGCGCGGCATTCTTCAGGAAGCTGCGGCGGGAAAAGCTCGAAAAGGTCACCATGGATCGGTGGTCTCCGGTGAGCCGCGGGGCGGCCCGGAAAAGAGTCCGGTGAGCATAGACCAATGAGTTGAGTGGGAACAAGCGGGGGGAACAAGCAGGGGGACAAGCGCCGCACGGTTTCGTATACTTGCGCCTGCCGCCAGGGGAGGCGGCCGCCTCGATGAAATCCACCGAGATCGAGCTCATTTACGAGCTGTCGCCCATGCAACAGGCGATGCTCTTCCATACCCTGTATGCACCGGGGTCGGGCGTCTACGTCCTCCAGATGAGCCTGCGTCTGACCGGCCGGCTGGACGTCCCTGCCTTCGAGCAGGCGTGGCGTCAGGTGGTCGCGCAGCACGCCATCCTGCGCACGGCCTTCTTCTGGGAGAACCTGGAGAAGCCGCTGCAGGTGGTCTATCGCCAGGCCGGCCTGGAGGTGGCGCGCGAGTCCTGGACCGGGCTCGGCGCGGACGAGCAGCAGGCCCGCCTCGCCCGCTATCTGGACGCCGACCGGGAGCACGGGTTCGACCTCTCGCAGGCGCCGCTGATGCGCCTGGCTCTCATCGAGCTGGGCCCGCAGACCCACCAGCTCGTCTGGACGCAGCATCATCTGGTGGTCGACGGCTGGTCCCAGGGGGTGATCCTTCGCGAGCTGTTCGTCAGCTACGCGGAGCTGTCCCAGGGCCGCGAGCCCCGGCGGGAGCGGCCGCGCGGCTTCCGCGAGTACATTGCCTGGCTGCAACGGCACGACCCGGCGGAGGCCGAGTCCTTCTGGCGCCAGAGCCTCGCGGGGTTCAGCTCCCCCACCCTGCTGGCCGAAGGCGACGACAAGGCGAGCGGATCGAGCGAATCGCGGCGGGAGGTGCTCGCGCTGCCGCGGGAGACGACCCACGCTCTGCGCGAGATGGCGCGGCGGCACCGGCTCACCCTGAACACGGTGGTGCAGGGCGCCTGGGCCGTGCTGCTGGCCCAGATGACCGGCCGGCAGGACGTGGTCTTCGGCGCGACCGTGGCCGGACGGCCGCCGGAGCTGCCGGGCGTCGAGTCGATCGTGGGGCCGTTCATCAACACGCTGCCGGTGCGGGTGGAGGTGGCGCCGGAGAGCCGGCTGCGCGAGTGGCTCGGCCGTCTCCAGGAGCGTCTCTCGGCGATGCGCCGCTACGAGCACTCGTCCCTGGTGGACATGCAGAGGTGGAGCGAGCTGCCGGGCGGGGTGCCGCTGTTCGACCACATCCTGGTGTTCGAGAACCTGGCGCTGCCGCAGGAGCTGTCGCAGCAGCTCCCGGAGCTGACGATCGAGGAAGAGGCGGCGGCCACGCGCACCAACTACCCCTTGAACCTCGTGGTCATTCCAGGTGCCGAGCTGGCGTTGACGATCCTCTACGACACGGAGCGCTTCGAGGCCGCGGCGGTGACCCGGCTCCTGGAGCGCCTGGCGCACCTGCTGACGGTCTTCGCGGAGGATCGGGACCCGGTGCTGGCGGAGCTGCCGGTACTCCCGCCGGCGGAGCGGCAGCAGCTCTTCGAATGGAACGACACAGGAGCGCCGCCTGCCCCGGATCTCTGCCTCCACGAGCTGTTCGGCGCCCAGGCGGAGCGCACGCCGCTGGCCGTGGCGCTCGCGCACGAGACGGAGCGGACGACCTATGCCGAGCTGGCGGAGCGGGCGGGTGGCCTGGCCCGGCAGCTCCGCGCGATGGGCGTCGGCCCTGAGGTGCGGGTGGCGGTCTGCCTGGAGCGCTCGCCGGAGCTGATCGTCTCGCTCCTCGGCGTGCTCGCGGCCGGCGGCGCCTACGTGCCGGTCGATCCGGCGTATCCCATGGAGCGGCAGCAATGGATGCTGGAGGATTCCGGCGCCGCGGTGCTGGTGACGCGGGGCCGGCTGGTGGCGGATCTGGTTGTGCGGAGCGCACCCTACAGGCTGATCGATCTGGACATCGCGGAGATCTCTCCCGCGCGCCTGCCGGCCGGCACCGGTGTCACCCCGGAGCATCTCGCCTACGTCATCTATACGTCAGGCTCGACAGGCCGGCCCAAAGGGGTGGCGATCGAGCACCGGAGCGCCGTGGCCCTGGCGCACTGGGCGCGCGCCTCCTTCTCGGATGGCGAGCTGTCGGGCGTTCTCGCCGCGACCTCGGTCTGCTTCGACCTTTCCGTCTTCGAGATCTTCGCACCTCTCGCCTGGGGCGGCCGGGTGATCCTGGCGGAGAACGCCCTGGCGCTCCCTGGGCTGCCGGCCGCGGACGAGGTCCGGCTGCTCAACACGGTGCCATCGGTCGCGGCGGAGCTGCTGCGCGGGGGTCTGCCGGCCTCGGTCCGCACCGTCTGCCTGGCAGGCGAGGCGCTGCCGGCCGCGCTGGTGGCCCGCCTGTACGAGACGGCACCGTCGAGCGGGTGCTCGACCTCTACGGCCCTTCGGAAGACACCACCTATTCGACCGGCGCGCTCGTGCCGCGGCCGGGCGCGGGGCGCGAGCGCGCCCCAGCCATCGGGCGTCCGCTCCCCGGCACGCGGACCTGGGTGGTCGACCACGGGGGCGAGCTGGTGCCGATCGGGGTGGCCGGCGAGCTGTGGCTGGCCGGAGCAGGGCTCGCGCGCGGTTATCTGGACCGGCCGGAGCTGACCGCGGAACGGTTCACTCCGGATCCCTTCGCCCTCTCGGGGGCAGCCTCCGGCGCAAGGGTCTATCGCACGGGAGACCTGGTGCGCCACCGGCCGGACGGCGACCTGGAGTACCTGGGGCGGATCGACGACCAGATCAAGATCCGCGGCTTCCGCATCGAGCCCGGCGAGATCGCGGCGGTGCTGGCGCGCCACCCGGAAGTGCGCGATTGCACGGTGCAGGCGCGGCGCGATCCGCCGGGCGATCTCCGCCTGGTGGCCTACGTGGTGGGCCACGGCGGCCGGGCGCCGCGCGGCGAGATCCTGCGGGCGTGGCTGCGGGAGCGGCTGCCGCAGCACATGGTGCCCTCCGCTTTCGTGGCGCTCGCTGCCCTGCCGCTCTCCCCCAACGGCAAGCTCGACCGGCGGGCGCTCCCCGCTCCGGAGCGGACCGGCGCGGCCGAGGGCTCCTTCACCGCTCCCGCCGGCCCGGTCGAGGAGCTGCTCGCCCGCATCTGGTCCGAGCTGCTGGGGGTCGAGCGCATCGGCGTCCACGAGAGCTTCTTCGCGCTCGGCGGGCACTCGCTGCTGGCGACCCAGGTCATCTCGCGCATCCGCAACCTGCTCGGCGCGGAGCTCCCCCTGCGCCAGCTGTTCGAGACGCCGACGATCGCGGACCTCGCCCGCGTGATCCGGGCGAGCCGCCACGCCCAGCCGGCCCCGCCGATCGCCCCGGTCCCCCGCGAGGATCTCGCGGAGCTGCCGGTCTCCTTCGCGCAGCAGCGCCTCTGGCTGCTCGACCAGCTCGCACCGGGAAACCCGGCCTACAACGTGCCCTGGGCCGTGCGGCTCTCCGGCGCGCTCGACGTTGAGCTCCTCCAGCAGTGCTTCGGCGAGGTGGCGCGGCGCCACGAGGGGCTGCGCACGACCTTCGCCGCGCGCGAGGGAAGGCCGGTCCAGGTGATCGCCGCCGAATTCCAGCCCGAGCTGCCGCTGGTCGATCTGTCGGGCCTGTCGGATCGGTCCGATCTCCAGGCCCACCGGCTCGCCCGCCAGGAGGCCGTCCGTCCGTTCGATCTGACGCGGGGTCCACTGCTGCGGCTCACCCTGGTGCGGCTGGCCCCGGCCGAGCACCTCCTCCTGATGACGCTCCACCACATCATCGCGGACGGCTGGTCGATGGGCGTGCTGGTGCGCGAGGTGGGGGCTCTTTACGAAGCTTTCTCGCGCGGGGCCGAGCCGCCGCTCTCCCCCCTGCCGGTGCAGCCCGCGGATTTTGCCGTATGGCAGCGCGAGTGGCTCCAGGGCGAGGTGCTGGAGGAGCAGCTCGCCTACTGGCGGGACCGCCTGGACGAGGCACCGCGCCAGCTCGATTTGCCGTCCGACCGGCCGCGCGCCGCCGCCGTGAGCCGCTCCGCCGGGCTGCGGTCCGTGGCGCTCCCCCTGGGCTTGTCGCGGGAGGTCGTCGACCTCAGCCGGAGCGAGGGGCTGACTCTGTTCATGGCGCTCCTCGCCGCCTTCGGAGCCCTCCTCGGCCGGATGGCCGGCCAGGACGACCTGCTGGTGGGCAGCCCGATCGCCAACCGCAACCGGCGGGAGATCGAGGACCTGATCGGGTTCTTCGTGAACACCCTCGTGCTGCGGATGGAGCTCGGGAAGGCGCCGACGTTCCGCGAGTTTCTGGCGCAGGTGCGGCAGACCACCCTCGACGCCTACGCGCACCAGGACCTGCCGTTCGAGCGCCTGGTCGAGGAGCTCGCGCCGGACCGCGATGCACGGCAGTCGCCGCTCGTCCAGGTCCTCTTCGTGCTCCAGAACGCTCCGCTGCCGGCGATCGAGCTCCCCGGGCTCGCGCTGCGCGCGCTGCCGCCGGAGCCGGGCGCGGCGAAGTTCGACCTCTCCTTCACGCTCCAGGAGACGGACGGACGGCTGGCCGGAGCGCTCGAATATGACGCGGACCTCTTCGACGCCGCGACGGTCGACCGCCTGCTCGCTCACTTCGAGACACTGCTCGCGGCCGGGGCCGCGGATCCGGACCAGGAGATCGGCGCGCTGCCGCTCCTCCCGGCCGCGGAGCGCCATCAGGCGCTGGTCGAGTGGAACGACGCCGCGAGCGCCTACCCACGCGAGGCTTCCCTGCCGGAGCTGTTCGCAGAGGTAGCGCGCCGGGGACCGGACGCGCCGGCCCTGCTGACGCCCGCGGGCGACGTCTGGACGTACCGCCGGCTCGACGAGACCTCGACCCGTCTGGCCGACTACCTGCGCACCCTGGGCGTGGGTCTCGGGACGGCCGTGGGCCTCTCGCTGAACCGCTCCCCCGAGCTGATCGCCGGCCTCCTGGGCATCCTCAAGGCCGGAGGCGTCTACGTCCCCTTGGACGCCGCGTATCCGGACGAGCGCCTCTCCTTCATGCTGGCCGATGCGGGCACCAGGGTGGTGCTCGTGGACGAGCGGAACCACGCGCGGATGGCGGCCCTGGACCCCTCCCTCGTGCTGCTCCATCCGGGCTCGCCCGTGGAGTCTCCTTCTCTCCCGGAGGGAATCGAGCGGCTTGCCGAGAGCCTGGCCCTGATCGTCTACACCTCCGGCTCCACCGGGCGGCCGAAAGGCGTGGCGCTGACGCACCGGGGAATCGTGCGACTGGTGCGCGACAACGGCTACCTGCGGATCGGCCCCGGGGACCGCATGGCCCTCGCCGCCAACATCAGCTTCGACGCGGCGACCCTGGAGATCTGGGGAGCCCTGCTCAACGGCGCGGCGCTCGTGGTGCTGCCGCGCGAGGCCGTGCTCTCTCCGGCCGACCTCGCGGCCCACCTGCGGCGCCACGAGGTCACGGCGCTCTTCCTCACCACCGCGCTGTTCAACCAGGTCGCCCGCGAGGAGCCCGCGGCGCTCGGCCGGCTGCGCACCGTGATGTTCGGCGGCGAGGCCGCGGACCCGGCCGCGGTGGCGCGCGCCCTGAGCGAGGGGCCGGAGCGGCTGCTGAACCTCTATGGCCCGGCGGAGAGCACGACGCTCGCCACCTGGCACCGCGTGCGCGAGGTCCCCGCGGGCACCACCGCCGTGCCCATCGGCCTGCCGATCGGCAATTCGACGGTCTACGTGCTCGACCCCTGGCAGGCGCCGGTGCCGATCGGCGTGGTCGGCGAGCTCTACGTGGGCGGCGACGGCCTGGCCCGCGGCTACGTGAACCGGCCGGAGCTGACGGCCGCGCGGTTCGTCCCCCACCCATGGAGCGCCGGAGACCGCCTCTACCGCACCGGCGACCTGGTGCGCCGGCGGCCGGACGGCGCGATCGAGTTCGTCGGCCGCGGCGACGCCCAGGTCAAGATCCGCGGCTTCCGCATCGAGCCCGGGGAGATCGAGGCGGTCCTGGCCGGCCACACCGACGTGCGCGAGTGCGCCATCGTCGCCCGCAAGGACGCTCCCGGGGAGCTGCGCCTGGTCGCCTACACCGTCCTGGAGCGGACCTCTCATCTCCAGAATCCGCCCGCCGCCCTCCGCCTCTGGCTCCAGGAGCACCTCCCCGGGTACATGATCCCCGCGGCGTTCGTGCTCCTCGAAGCCCTGCCGCTCACCCCGAACGGCAAGCTCGACCGCCGCGCCCTGCCGGCGCCGGAGAGGGCCGGCTCGGGCGAAGCGGAACCCCACGGCGCCCTGGCCGATCCGGTCGAGGAGCTGCTCGCCGGGATCTGGTCCGAGGTGCTGAAGATCGATCGGGTCGGAGCCCAGGACGACTTCTTCGCGCTGGGCGGTCACTCCCTGCTGGCCACGCAGGTCGTCTCGCGCATCCGCGGGGTGCTCGGCGTGGACCTGCCGTTGCGGGCTCTCTTCGAGAAGCCGACGATCGCCGGCCTGGCGCAGGCGGCCCGCGAGAGCCGCACGGGCCGGCCGGCCCCGCCGATCCTGCCGGTGCCGCGCGAGGGCGACCTGCCGCTGTCCTTCGCGCAGCAGCGGCTCTGGTTCCTCGACCAGCTCGAGCCGGGAAACCCAGCCTACAACATACCCGCGGCCGTGCGCCTGACCGGCGCGGTCTCGGGCGAAGAGCTGGCGCGGATCTTCGCCGAGGTGGTGCGCCGGCACGAGACGCTGCGCACCACCTTCGCCGCGCGTGAAGGGCGGCCGGTGCAGGTGATCGCGACGGAGCTGCGGCTGGAGATTCCGGTCCTCGATCTGACGCACATGCCGGAGACGGAGCGGGAGGTCTGGGCGCGCGAGCTCGCCCTGGAAGAGGCGCGCCGGCCGTTCGACCTCCAGAATGGACCGCTGCTGCGCCTGTCTCTGGTGCGCCTGGGCGAGGCGGACCACCTCCTGATGGTGACCATGCACCACATCGTCAGCGACGGCTGGTCCATGGGGGTGCTGCTGCGCGAGATCGCGGTCCTCTACGCGGCGTTCGCCGAGGGGAAGCAGGCCGTGCTGCCGGACCTGCCGGTGCAGTACGCCGACTTCGCCTCCTGGCAGCGGGCCTGGTTGCAGGGGGAGGTCCTGGATACACAGCTCGACTATTGGAAGCGCCAGCTCGCCGGATCTCCACGAGTGCTGGAGCTGCCGCTCGACCGTCCCCGGCCGGCGGCGCAGACGTCCAACGGCGCGCTCACGGCCGTGGAGCTCTCCCCCGCCCTCTCCGAGGCGGTGCGGCACCTCTGCCGGCAGCAGGGAGTCACCCCGTTCATGGCGCTGCTCGCCGCCTGGAGCGTGTTGCTCGGCCGCCACGCGGGGCAGGACGACGTGCTGGTCGGCTCGCCCGTCGCCGGGAGGACCCGGCGGGAGATCGAAGGGCTGATCGGCTTCTTCGTCAACACGGTCGTCTTCCGATCGAACCTCAGGGATGCGCCCGCGTTCAGCGAGCTGCTGGAGAGAGTCCGCCAGGTCGCCCTCGACGGCTACGCGCACCAGGACGTGCCGTTCGAGCGCATCGTCGAGGAGGTGGCCAGCGAGCGGGACCTCGCCGTCTCGCCGCTCTTCCAGGTCCTCTTCGCGTTGCAGAACGCTCCGGTCGCCGCACTGAGCGTGCCGGGCCTCTCGCTGACGCCCCTCCCCCTGGATAGCGGCGTGGCGAAGTTCGACCTCTCGCTGACCTTGGGCGAGAGCCCGGCCGGCTTCTCTGGAGGGCTCGAATACAACACCGACCTGTTCGACGGCAGCACGGTCGAGCGCCTGTGGGCCCGCTTCCATGCCCTGCTGGAGGCCGCGACCGGCGATCCGGAGCGTTCCATCGCGGACCTGCCGCTGCTCCTCCCCGCGGAGGGCGAGCAGCTCCTGCGCTGGAACGACACCGGGGTGGCACCCGCCTCCGGTTCCTGCCTGCACGAGCTGTTCGCCGCCCAGGCGGCGCGCACCCCGGGGGCTGTTGCTCTGGTCCATGGCACGAGCCGCTGGACGTACGCCGAGCTGGCGGCGCGGGCCGGCGGCCTGGCCCGCCACCTGCGCGCCCTGGGCGTCGGCCCCGAGGTGCGGGTCGCGGTCTGCCTCGAACGTTCGCCGGACCTGATCGCCACATTGCTCGGCGTGCTCGCGGCCGGCGGAGCGTACGTGCCGGTCGATCCGGCCTATCCGGCGGAGCGGCAGGCATTGATGCTGGAGGATTCGGATGCGACCGTGCTGGTGACGCGAGGAAAGATCCTCCCCACTGTAGAGACGCCCCGTGGGGCGTCTCCTGCGACGGCGGCCTTGGAAGGAGACGCCCCACGGGGCGTCTCTACAGTGGGGGCAAGGCTGGCGTTGCTCGACCTCGACGCAGCCGATATCGCCCCCGCCCCCCTTCCGGCCGGTCGTGCGGCCCCTGGCCATCTGGCCTACGTGATCTACACGTCGGGCTCGACGGGGCGCCCCAAGGGCGTGGCGATTGAGCATCGCAGCGCCGTGACCCTTGCCGGCTGGGCGCGCGGGGAATTCTCGGACGAGGAGCTCTCCGGCGTGCTGGCCGCGACCTCGGTCTGCTTCGACCTGTCGGTCTTCGAGATCTTCGTGCCGCTGGCCTTCGGCGGCACCATCCTCCTGGCGGAGAACGCGCTGGAGCTTCCCGCGCTGCCGGCCGCGGCCGAGGTCCGGCTGCTCAACACCGTGCCCTCCGCGGCCGCGGAGCTGGTGCGGGGCGGCGGCCTGCCCGCCTCGGTGCGGACGGTCTGCCTGGCCGGCGAGCCGCTGCCCGCCGCCCTTGCCGCCCGCCTCTACGCCACCTGGACCGTGCAGCGGGTGCTCAATCTGTACGGCCCGTCGGAGGACACGACCTACTCGACCGGCGCGCTCGTGCCGAGCGACAGCGATCGGGCGCCCGCCATCGGCCGGCCGATCCGCGGCACCCGGGCGCACGTGGTCGACCGCCGCGGCGTGCCCGTGCCGCCCGGGGTGGCCGGCGAGCTCTGGCTGGCGGGCGCCGGGCTGGCGCGCGGCTACCTGGGCCGGCCGGAGCTCACCGCGGAGCGCTTCACGCCCGATCCCTTCGGGTCCGGACCAGGGGAGCGCGTCTACCGGACGGGCGACCTGGTGCGCTTCCGGCAAGACGGTGAGCTGGACTTCCTCGGCCGCATCGATCACCAGGTCAAGCTCCGCGGATTCCGTATCGAGCTGGGAGAGATCGAGGCGGTCCTCGCGAGCGATCCCTCGGTTCGCGAATGCGTCGTGGTGGTCCGCGAGGATGCGCCGGGCTCACGCCTCCTCGTCGCCTACGTCGCAGGCGACGGAGCTCCGCCCGACACCGGTGCGCTCCGGACCGCGGCCGGCCGGCGGCTCCCCGAGTACATGGTGCCGGCGGCCTTCGTGGTCCTCGATGCCCTGCCGCTGTCGCCCAACGGCAAGGTGGACCGGCGAGCGCTGCCGGCGCCGGACCGGACGGGGCGCCACCGCACCGGAGAGTTCGTGGCGCCGCAGACGCGCACCGAGGAGACCGTGGCGGAGATCTGGAAGGAGCTGCTCGCTCTGGAGCAGGTGAGCGTCGACGACGGCTTCTTCGAGCTGGGAGGGCACTCGCTGCTCGCCACGCAGGTCCTGGCCCGCGTCCGCCAGGTCTTCGGCGTCGACCTCCCGCTGCGCGAGATCTTCAAACACCCGACGATCGCCGCCCTCGCCGAGCTGATCGACGCGCAGGCGGCGACGCCCACCGACGAAGACGAGTTGGCGGCGCTTCTGGCGGAGCTGGACGTCCTCTCCGACGAAGAGGCGCGCGAGCGCCTCGAAGAGATCCGCGCCCTGGAAAGCGAGAGCTGAATGGAAGGGGCCACGGGGCGCCTCGCAGGGTTGTCGCCGGACAAGCGCGCCCTTCTTGAAGCCCTCCTCCAGAAGAAGCGCGCCGCTTCCGCGGGCGCCGCCACGATCCGGCCGCGGAACGCGGGCGGCGGCCCGTGGCCCCTCTCGTTCTCCCAGGAGCGGCTCTGGCTGATCGACCAGATCGAGCCGGGCACGCCCGCCTACAACATGCCGCTGGCCCTGCGGCTGACCGGGGAGCTGGCGTCCGGCCTCCTCGCGCGGGTCTTCGCCGAGATCCTGCGGCGGCACGAGGCGCTGCGGACCACCTTTGCGGTCCAGGACGGACACCCCGTGCAGGTGATCGTTCCCCCGAACCCACCGGAGCTGCCGCTCGTCGACCTGGCCGGCCTGCGCGCGGAGCGGGACGCGCAGGCGCTCCGGCTCGCCGGCGAGGAGGCGGCGCGGCCCTTCGATCTTCAGCGGGGACCGCTGCTGCGCCTCTGCCTCGTGCGTCTGGCTGCGCGCGAGCACCTCTTGCTGGTCACCCTGCACCACATCATCTCCGACGGCTGGTCGCTCGGCGTGCTGCAACGCGAGGTGGGCACGCTGTACGCCGCCTTCTCGGCCGGCCGCCCCTCTCTCCTGTCCGAGCTTCCCGTGCAGTACGCTGATTTCGCGGTCTGGCAGCGGAGCCGGATGAGCGGCGAGGCGCTCGCCGGGCAGCTCGGCTGGTGGAAGGAGGAGCTGGCGGGAGCGCCGGGGGAGCACGCCCTGCCTTTGGACCGGTCCCGCGGGCCGTTGCAGAGCCGCGAAGGAGCATCCCTTCTGCGGACCCTGCCCGGCGCTCTGGCGGAGGCCGTCCAGGAGCTGGCTCGCCGCGAGGGCGCCACGTCGTTCATGCTCCTCCTGGCGGCGTTCCAGATGCTGCTGCACCGCCTGAGCGGCCAGGAGGACGTGCTGGTGGGGACACCCGTGGCGAACCGGGGGCGGGTCGAGACCGAAGGGCTGATCGGATTCTTCGTCAACACGCTGGTGCTGCGTGGGAGGTTGGGCTCACGGGGACTGACGTTCCGGGGCCTGCTGGAAGCCACCCGCGAGACCGTGCTCGCGGCGTTCGAGCGCCAGGACCTGCCCTTCGAGCGGCTCGTCGAGGAGCTGGTGCCGGAGCGCAACCTGGCGGTCGCACCGCTGTTCCAGGTCTTCTTCTCTCTCCAGACCGCCTCCCGCGCGCGCTTCTCCCTGCCCGGGCTGACCCTGGAGGCGCTTCCTGTGCACAGCGGCGCAGCCCAGTTCGACCTGAGCCTGGACCTGCTCGAGTCCGGCGGTGAGCTGCGCGCCTCGCTGGAGATCAGCCACGCGCTGTTCGACGTGGTGACCGGCCAGCGGATGCTGGAAGCCTTCGTCCACCTGCTGCGCGGCGCCGTCCACGCGCCGGAGCGGCGCACCGCGGAGATCCTGCTGCTCGACGAGGCGCAGCGGCACCAGGTGCTCCGCGAGTGGAACGACAACGGGGATCTCCCGAAAGGCTGCGGCTCGATCCTGCCACTGTTCGAGAGCTGGGCCGCGCTCGCGCCGGATGCGCCCGCGGTCTCGCAGGGGGACCGGCGCCTCACCTACGGCGAGCTCGATCTCCAGGCGGGCCGCCTGGCGCGCCGTCTGCGCCGGCTCGGGGTGGGGCCGGAGACGCGCGTGGGCGTGGTGGCCGAGCGCGCTCCCGAGCTCATCGTGGCTTTACTGGGCATCCTCGAGGCCGGCGGCGCCTACGTGCCGATCGACCCGGCATATCCGCAGGAGCGCCGGGCGTTCATGCTGGCGGATTCGGGGGCGGTGCTGCTGGAGGAGGTCGAGGACGACAAGGACAGCAAGGACGGCAAGGACAGGCGGATTCCAGAGGCCGAGCAACTCGCCTATGTGCTCTATACATCGGGGTCGACAGGGCGGCCCAAGGGAGTGATGGGGTCGCATGGGGCGCTCGCGCGCTATGTCGAGGCGGTCCGGTCGGTCTATGGGATCGGACCCGGTGACCGCGTGCTCCAGTTCTGCTCGACGAGCTTCGATACGAGCCTCGAAGAGATCGTGGCGTGCCTGGCCTGCGGGGCGGAGCTGGTGCTGCGCACCGATGCCATGCTGGGCTCGGTGGCGACCTTCCTGGAGTCATGCGGCGCGCAAGGAGTCACCGTGCTCAGCCTGCCGACGGCGTACTGGCACGAGATCGCGGCGAAGGTGGAAACCGAGGGGCTCTCCCTACCGCCGGGGCTGCGCCTGGTCATCCTCGGCGGCGAACGGACCCTGCTCTCCCGCGTGGCGGCGTGGCGGCGGTCCGCGCCGGAAAGGCCGCGGCTGCTCAACACCTACGGCGTGACCGAGTCGACCATCGTCTCCACGGCGACGGACCTGGCGGTGCCGTCGCCCGCCGAGGCGCGGGGCGAGGTGTCGATCGGCCGGGCGATCCGGGGCACGGAGATCCTCCTGCTCGACCGCGAGGGCTTGCCGGTGCCAATGGGCACGGCCGGCGAGCTGCTGCTCGGCGGGGCGCTCCTCGCCCGCGGCTATCTGGGACGGCCGGACCTCACCGCCGAGCGCTTCGTGCCGCACCCGTTCGCGAAGGAGCCCGGGGCGCGCCTCTACCGCACCGGCGACCTCGCCCGGGCGCTGCCGGACGGCCAGCTCGAATTCGCCGGGCGCGCGGACCGCCAGATCAAGGTCCGCGGCTACCGCATCGAGGTCGAAGAGATCGAGGCGCGCCTCCTGCGCCATCCCGAGGTCGAGTCCGCCGTCGTCGTGGTGCGGGAGGACCGGCCCGGCGAGAAGCTGATCGCCGCCTACCTGGTCCCCCGTTCTTTTCCGGGTCCGGCTCCGGCCGCCCTGCGCGTCTTCGTCCGCGAGACCCTCCCCGACTACATGACGCCGAGCGCCTACGTCCCGCTGGCCGCGCTGCCGTTGACGCCCAACGGCAAGCTCGACCGCGGGGCCTTGCCGGTGCCCGAGAGTGCGCTCGCGGTGGACGAGAGCCTCGCCGCGCCGTCCGATCCCATCGAGGAGCTGCTGGCCGGGATCTGGGCCGAGGTGCTGGGCCGCGACCGCGTCGGGGTCCGCGACGACTTCTTCGCGCTGGGCGGGCACTCATTGCTGGCGACCCAGGTGGTGTCCCGGATCCGTGGCGTGCTCAACGCCGGGATCGCCCTGCGCCAGCTCTTCGAGGCGCCCACGGTCGCGGAGCTCGCCCGGGTGGTGCGGGCCGCGCGGCAGGACGCGCCCCAGCCGCCGATCGAGCGCGTGGCGCGCGACAGGGACCTGCCGCTCTCCTTCGCGCAGCAGCGCCTCTGGCTCATCGACCAGCTCGAGCCGGGCAGCCCGGCGTACAACATCCCGTCGGCCGTGCGCCTGAGCGGCGAGGTCTCCCCCTCCCGTCTGGAGCGGATCTTCGCCGAGATCGTGCGGCGGCACGAGGCGCTGCGCACTACCTTCGCGGCGCACGAGGGCCGGCCGGTGCAGGTGATCGCAGATCCGGCCCCGGTCCCTCTCCCGCTCGTCGACCTGACCGGCCTCGCCGAGGACGACCGGGAGACCCGGGCGCGCGAGCTGGCCACCGAGGAGGCCCGGCGGCCGTTCGATCTCCAGCGGGGACCGCTCCTCCGCCTGGCGCTGCTGCGGCTGGCCGCGCGGGAGCACGTCCTGCTCGTCACGATGCACCACATCGTCTCGGACGGTTGGTCCATGGGCGTGCTCCTGCGCGACATCGCCGCGCTCTCCGCGGAGTCGCCTCTCCCGGAGCTGCCCGTGCAGTACGCTGACTTCGCGGTCTGGCAGCGCGGCTGGTTGCAGGGCGAGGCGCTCGAGGCGCAGCTCGCCTCCTGGAAGCGGCGGCTCGCCGGGGCGCCCCACGTGCTGGAGCTGCCCACGGACCGCACCCGGCCGGCCGTGCAGACGGCCCGCGGCGCGGTGCGGCCCATCGACTTGCCGCCGGACCTGTCCGCGGCGCTCCGCAGGCTCTGCCGGCAGGAGAGTGCGACGCCCTTCATGGCCCTGCTGGCCGCCTGGTCCGTGCTGCTCGGGCGCCACGCCGGCCAGGACGACCTGCTCGTCGGCTCCCCCATTGCCGGCCGCAACCGGCAGGAGATCGAGGACCTGATCGGGTTCTTCGTCAACACCCTGGTGCTCCGCGCGGATCTCTCGGGAAGCCCGAGCTTCCGCGAGCTTCTCGCCAGGGTGCGGAGCGAGGCACTGGAGGCGTTCAGCCACCAGGACCTCCCGTTCGAGCGGCTCGTCGAGGAGCTGGTCCCCGAGAGGGATCTCTCTCATTCTCCGCTCTTCCAGGTCCTGTTCGTCCTGCTGACCGCGCCGGCCGGCGAGCTGTCCGTCCCAGGGCTTTCGCTGGCGCCGCTCGCCGTGGCCAGCGGGGTCGCCAAGTTCGACCTCACCCTGACCCTGGGCGAGGCGCCGTCCGGCATCTCCGGCGGGTTGGAGTTCAACACCGACCTCTTCGACGCCAGCACGGCGGAGCGCCTGCTGGCCCGCTTCGCGGCGCTGCTGGAAGGAGCGGCCGGGGAGCCTGGGACGCCAGCCCACGACCTGCCGCTCCTGCTCCCGGCGGAACGCCTTCAGCTCTTGGAATGGAACGACACGGGAGCGGCGCCCGCATCCGGCCGCTGCCTGCACGAGCTGTTCGCCGCCCAGGCGGAGCGCACGCCGGAGGCCGTGGCCCTGGTGTACAAGACCGAGCGGCTCACTTACGCACAGCTGGCTCATCGCGCCGGAGGCCTGGCCCGTCGCCTGCGCGAGCTGGGCGTCGGCCCCGAGACGCGGGTCGCCGTCTGCCTGGAGCGCACGACGGACCTGATCGCCGCGCTCCTGGGAGTGCTCGCCGCCGGCGGAGCCTACGTGCCGATCGATCCCAACTATCCTGCTGAGCGCCGGGAGCTGATGCTGGAGGATTCTGGCGCCGCCGTCCTCATCACCCGTGAAGGGGTCCCCATGGAGGTCCTCTCCACTGTAGAGACGCCCCGTGGGGCGTCTCCTGTCGCGGTGCCCGCGGAGCCGCAGGGATCGCGGGGAATTCATGGCGCCGCCGCAGGAGACGCCCCACGGGGCGTCTCTACAGTGGACATCCCCGACGCCCCCCTGCCGCGTGACTCCGGCGTCACGCCCAGCAATCTCGCTTACCTGATCTACACCTCCGGCTCCACCGGAAGGCCCAAAGGGGTAGCCATCGCGCACCGCAGCGCCGTGGCGCTCGCCGGCTGGGCGCGGGAGATGTTCTCGGACGAGGAGCTGGCCGGCATGGTCGCCGCCACCTCGGTCTGCTTCGACCTGTCGGTCTTCGAGATCTTCGTGCCGCTCGCCTTCGGCGGCACCATCTTCCTCGCCGACAACGCTCTCGCCCTCCCCGAGCTGCCCGCAAGGGACGAGGTGCGCCTGCTCAACACGGTGCCCTCGGCGGCCACCGAGCTGGTGCGGAGCGGCAGCCTCCCCGCCTCGGTGCGCACCGTCTGCCTGGCCGGCGAGCCGCTCCCCGCCGCCCTCGCCGCGCAGCTCTACGCGACCGGCACCGTCGAGCGGGTGCTCAACCTGTACGGCCCGTCGGAGGACACGACCTACTCCACCGGCGCCCTGATCCCCCGCGCCTCCAATCGGCCGCCCGCCATCGGCCGGCCGATCCGCGGCACCCGGGCGCACGTGGTGGACTGCCGCGGCGCCCTCGTGCCGCCAGGGGTGGCGGGTGAGCTCTGGCTGGCGGGCGATGGCTTGGCGCGCGGCTACCTGGGCCGGCCCGAGCTGACCGCCGAAAGGTTTACCCCTGATCCGTTCGACGGACCGGGAGGCCGCGTCTACCGCACGGGCGACCTCGTCCGCTTCCGGCCGCACGGTGAGCTGGAGTTCCTCGGCCGCATCGACCACCAGGTGAAGGTCCGCGGCTTCCGCATCGAGCTGGGCGAGATCGAGGCCGTCCTGCGCAGCCATTCGTCGGTGCGTGACTGCATCGTCCTGGCTCGGGAGAACCGTCTGATCGCCTACGTGGTCGGCGTGGACGCTGCCGGCCTCCGCGCCTTCCTAGGCCGGCGTCTCCCCGAGTACATGGTGCCCGCCGCCTTCGCCCTCCTGGACGCCTTGCCGCTGTCACCCAACGGCAAGATCGACCGCAAGGCCCTGCCCGATCCGCAGGGGAGCCACGCGCCTTCGGCCGCGCCGTCCGACCCGGTCGAGGAGCTGATCGCCGGAATCTGGGCCGAGGTCCTGGGGATTGATCGCGTCGGCGTCCACGAGAGCTTCTTCGCCCTGGGCGGTCACTCCTTGCTGGCCACGCAGGTCATTTCCCGATTGCGCGGAGCGCTCGGCGTCGAGCTTCCGCTGCGCCAGCTCTTCGAGACCCCCACGGTCGCGGATCTCGCCCGCGCGCTGCGGACGGCCGGAGGCGCGCCGGCACCTCCACCGCTCATGCCGGCGTCTCGGGACAGGGATCTTCCCCTCTCCTTCGCGCAGCAGCGCCTCTGGCTCCTCGACCAGATCGAGCCGGGAAGCTCGGCCTACAACATCCCGCTGGCGCTGCGGTTGGAGGGAGAGCTGTCACCGGGTCTCCTGGAATACGTCTTCGCCGAGATCGCGCGCCGGCACGAGGCGCTGCGCACCACCTTCACCGCGCGATTCACCCCGACCGGGGGCGAGCCGGTCCAGGTCATCGCCGCGGAGCCCCGGATCGCGCTGCCGGTCGTCGATCTCTGCGGCCTGCCCGGCGGCACCGAGGAGGCGCGGGCGCTCGCGGTCGCCGAGGCCCGGCGCCCCTTCGATCTGGAGGCAGGGCCGCTGCTGCGCCTCCTCCTGGTGCGGCTGTCCGCGAGAGAGCATCTCCTGCTGGCTACCTTGCACCACATCATCGCCGACGGCTGGTCGCTCGGCGTGCTGCTGCGCGAGGTCGGGGCGCTCCACGCGGCCTTTTCCCAGGGCGCGCCGTCTCCCCTGCCGGAGCTGCCGGTGCAGTACGCCGACTTCGCCGTCTGGCAGCGGCGCTGGCTGCGCGGCGAGGTCCTGGAGGCGCAGCTGGATTTCTGGAAGCGGCAGCTTGCCGGCGCGCCCCGTGTGCTGGACCTGCCCCTCGATCGCCCGCGGCCGGAGACGCCGGCCTCCCAGGGTGCCCGGCTTCCGCTGGCCCTCTCCTCCGCGCTCTCCGCGGAGGTCCAGGGCCTCTGCCGGAGGGAGGGACTCACCCCCTTCATGGCCCTGCTCGCCGCCTGGGCGGTCGTGCTCGGGCGTCAGGCCGGGCAGGCCGACATCCTGATCGGCTCCCCGGTCGCCGGGCGCAACCGGCAGGAGGTCGAGGGGCTGATCGGGTTCTTCGTCAACACGCTGGTCTTGCGGTCTGACCTCTCCGGAAGCCCCTCCTTCAGCGAGCTGCTCGGCCGGGTGCGGCGGACGGCTCTCGACGCCTTCACTCATCAGGATCTCCCCTTCGAGCGGATCGTCGAAGAGGTCGTCACCGAGCGGGATCTCGCGGTCGCGCCGCTCGTCCAGGTGCTGTTCACGTTCCAGAACGCACCGCTGGGGAACGCGGCGGTGCCGGGCCTGGTGATCTCCCCGGTCGAGGTCGATGCTGGCGCAGCGAAATTCGATCTCGCTCTGACGCTGGGAGAGGGTCCGTCCGGGTTCGCCGGTTCGCTGGAGTACGACTCCGGCCTGTTCGAGGAAGCCACGGCGGAGCGCCTGCTGGCCGCGCTCGCGGCCCTCCTGGAGGGCACAGTGCGCGACCCCGGCCGCTCCCTGGGGGGTCTGCCGCTCCTCCCGCCGGCCGGGCGCCTCCAGCTGGTTTCCACACCGGCCCGGGAGCCGCACATCGGCCCGCGGGATGGCCTGGAGCTGGAGATCGCGCGGCTGTTCGAGGAGGTGCTGGGCGTGCGGGGCGTGGGCGTCCGCGACGACTTCTTCGCCCTGGGCGGTCATTCGCTGCTCGCGGCGCGGCTCACCTTCAGCCTACGCCAGCGGCTCGGCCGGAGCTTCCCCCTGGCGGCGGTGCTCCGTCATCCGACCGTCGAGGGCTTGGCGGCTCTCCTCCGCACCGACGGCGAGCCTCCGCCCCGCGGTCCGCTGGTCGAGCTGGCGGCCGGGAGCGGGCGTCCGCTCTTCCTGATCCACCCGGTCGGAGGCGAGGTTCTCTCCTACGTGCACCTGGCCCGCTCTCTGTCGTCCGAGCGTAGCGTCTACGGCCTTCAGAGGCCGGACGGTGCGCGGGCCGAGGCGATCGAGGAGATGGCCGCCGGCTATCTCCAGGCTATGCGGCAGGTCCAGCCGGAAGGACCCTACACCCTGGGCGGCTGGTCGATGGGCGGCGTGGTGGCGTTCGAGATGGCCCGCCAACTGGAGACCCGGGGCGAAAGCGCGGATACCGTCGTTCTCATCGATTCGTTCGCACCCGGCGCCGTCCCGGAGGAGCCGCTGTCCGGCGGAGCGCTGGCCGCCGCCTTCGCCTACGACATGGCGCGCCTCCTGGGGATCGACCTCGCGGGGGCGCCGGCCGGGCTCGCCGAGTTGGACGAGGACGAGGCGCTGCGCCAGCTCGCCGGCCAGGCGCAGGCCGCCGGGCTCCTCCCGCCGGGTCTGGATCTGCCGGAGCTCCAGCGGCGCTTCGCCACGTTCGCGGCCAACGCGCGCGCCCTCGAACGCTACGCCGGAGGCCCCTGCGCCGCGCCGATCCTCCTGGTTCGCGCCTCCGGCCGGCCGGCTCCGCAGGACCTGGGCTGGACCCGGTTCGCCCAAAATCCGATCGAGCTGCACGAAACGCCCGGCGACCACTACACTCTGCTGCACACATCCCACGTCGGGACGCTGGCATCCGTTCTCCGGGAACGGCTCGCCTGATCTCGATCCAGAAGGGAGCGCGAGAAGGGTGAGTCCCGAGCAGATCGAGCTGGTCTATGAGCTGTCGCCGATGCAGCAGGCGATGCTCTTCCATACGTTGTACGCCCCCGGCTCGGGCGTCTACGTGCTCCAGATGAGCCTGCGCGTGACCGGCCGGCTGGACGTGGCCGCGTTCGAGCGGGCGTGGCAGCACGTCGTCGACCGCCAGGCCATCCTGCGCACCGCGTTCTTCTGGGAGGACCTGGAGAAGCCCCTCCAGGTGGTCCACCGGAGCATCGAGCTGCGGGTGACGCGCGAGTCTTGGCGGGATCTCGATCCTGCCGAGCAACGCGTCCGCCTGGAGCGCTGGCTGGAGGACGACCGGGAGCAGGGGTTCGATCTCTCGGAAGCGCCGTTGATGCGCCTGGCGCTCATCGAGCTCGACGAGGACACGCACCAGCTCGTCTGGACCCTTCACCACCTGCTCGTCGACGGCTGGTCGCAGGGCCGGCTTCTGCGCGAGCTGTTCACCTGCTATGCGGCGTTCGCTGCCGGCCGGGAGCCGCTCCTGGAGCCGCCGGGGCGCTTTCGCGACTACATCGCCTGGCTCCAGCGGCAGGACCTCGGAGAGGCGGAGTCGTTCTGGCGCCAGAGCCTCGCGGGCTTCACCTCCCCCACCCTGCTGGCGCCGCCGAACGGCACGCCGGGCCGCAACGGGACCAGCTTCCGGGAGGCGCGCCGGCGGGACCTCCGCCTCTCGCCGCAGACGAGCGCGGCGTTGCGCGAGGTGGCGCGGCGGCACCGGTTGACGCTCAACACGCTCGTGCAGGGGGCCTGGGCCCTGCTGCTGGCCCAGGAAACCGGCCGCGAGGACGTGGTCTTCGGCACCACCGTGGCCGGACGCCCGGCGGAGCTGCCGGGCGTCGAGTCGATCGTGGGCCTCTTCATCAACACCCTGCCGCTGCGCGCCGCGGTGCGGCCGGAGCAGCGGCTTCCAGACTGGCTCGCCGGGTTGCAGCAGCGCCAGGTCGAGGCGCGCCGCTACGAGCACGCGCCGCTCGTCGAGGTGCAGCGCTGGAGCGAGCTGCCCGCGGGGACTCCCCTCTTCGACCACCTCCTGGTCTTCGAGAACCTGGCGCTGCCGGCCGAGCTGTCGCGGCCGGTGCCCGGCCTGGAGATCGCCGATGAGGGATCGCACGAGCTGACCAACTACGCCCTGAGCCTGATCGTGATTCCGGGTACCGAGCTGACGCTGTCGGTGCGCTTCGATGCGGGTCATTTCGACGCTCCGGCCGCGGCGCGGATCGTCGAGCGGCTGGCAGGTCTGCTGACCGCCATCGCGGAGGACGGGGCGCGGCCGGTCGCCGACCTGCCCTTGCTGCTTCCCGCGGAGCGCCATCAGGTGCTGATCGAGTGGGGCGGAACGGGAGACGAGGCGTCGGCGGAGCCCATCCACGCCCGCTTCGAGGCGCAGGCGCGGCGGACCCCCGAAGCACCGGCCGTGACCTGCCAGGGTGCGTCGCTCACCTACGCCGAGCTCGAGCGCCGGGCCAATCAGCTCGCGCGGCATCTGCGGAGCCTCGGCGTCGTTCCCGAGCATCCGGTGGGCCTCTGCTGCGAGCGCTCGCTGGATCTGCTCGTGGGCATCCTCGGCATCCTCAAGTCCGGCGGAGCCTACCTTCCCCTCGATCCCTACGCTCCGCGCGAGCGGCTGGCCTACATGATCGAAGACGCCGGCGTCCGGGTCGTGGTCGGGATGCGCGAGCCCATGGCCCGGCTCGCGACCGAGGAGATCGAGGCGGTCCTGCTCGACGCGCATCGGGATCTCCTGGAGGCGCTCCCTGGCGGCAGCCTGCCGCCGCTGGCCGACGGGTCGAGCCTGGCGTACGTGATCTACACCTCGGGCTCGACCGGCCGCCCGAAGGGCTCGCTGGTGACCCACGGCAACGTGGTCCGGCTGTTCGACGCCACGCACGCCTGGTTCGGCTTCGACGCGCGGGACGTCTGGTCGCTCTTCCACTCCTACGCCTTCGACTTCTCGGTCTGGGAAATCTGGGGAGCCCTGCTCTACGGCGGCCGCGTGGTCGTGGTGCCGCACGAGGTGAGCCGCTCGCCGGAGCTGTTCCTCGACCTGCTCGCGGCCGAGCGGGTCACGGTGCTGAACCAGACCCCGTCGGCCTTCGCGCAGCTCGCCCGCGTGGATGCGGAGCGCGGCGGCGCAGCGACCGACCTGCGCCTGGTCATCTTTGGCGGCGAGGCCCTGGACGTGGGCGGGCTGGCCCCCTGGTTCGACCGCCACGGCGACGAGCGGCCGCGGCTGGTCAACATGTACGGCATCACGGAGACGACGGTGCACGTCACCTACCGGCCGCTCCGCTGGGAGGACGCGGGCGGCGAGCGGCGCAGCGTGATCGGCGTCCGCCTTCCGGACCTCGGCCTCTACGTGCTCGACGCGGGTCTCCAGCCGGTGCCGATCGGCGTCGCGGGCGAGCTGGTGGTGGGCGGCGCCGGGCTCGCGCGGGGGTATCTGGGCCGCCCGGACCTGACCGCGTCGCGCTTCGTCCCCGACCCGTTCAGCGGCCGGCCGGGAGCGCGCCTCTACCGCTCGGGCGACCTCGCCCGCTTCCTGCCGGACGGCGACCTGGAGTACCTGGGGCGCATCGACCACCAGGTGAAGATCCGCGGCTTCCGGATCGAATTGGGGGAGATCGAGGCGGTCCTCGGCAGCCATCCGGCGGTGCGCGAGTGCGCGGTGCTGGTGCGCGACGACGTGGCGGGCTCGCGCGCGCTCGTCGCCTACGTGACCGGCGACGCCCCCCCCTCCTCTCGCGAGCTGCGCGCCTTCGTGGCCGAGCGCCTGCCGGACTACATGGTCCCAGCCTTCTTCGTCCCCCTGGCCGCGTTCCCGCTGACCGTCAACGGCAAGCTGGACCGCCGGGCTCTGCCGGCGCCGGAGCGGGGGGGCTCGGAGGAGGATTTCGGCGCGCCCGCCGATCCGGTCGAGGAGCTGCTGGCCGGCGTCTGGGCCGGCGTGCTCGGGCTGGAGCGCGTCGGGGTCCGCGACGATTTCTTCGCCCTGGGCGGGCATTCGCTCCTCGCGACCCAGGTGGTCTCGCGCATCCGCGGCGTGCTCGGCGTCGATCTGCCGCTGCGCGCGCTGTTCGAGTCACCGACTGTGGCCGGGCTGGCCGAGGCAGTGCGGCAGAGCCGGCAGGGCGCCGCGGCGCCGCCGATCGTCCCCGTCCCGCGGGACGGCCGCGCGCTGCCGCTGTCGTTCGCGCAGCAGCGGCTCTGGCTGATCGACCAGCTCGAGCCGGGCAACCCGGCGTACAACATCCCGACCGCCGTGCTCCTGCGCGGCGAGGTCTCCGCCGCCCGGCTGGAGCGGATCTTCGCCGAGATCGTGCGGCGCCACGAGGCGCTGCGCACCACGTTCGGCGTGTGCGACGGGCAGCCGGTGCAGCCCGTTCAGATCATCGCGCCCGCGCTGCCGCCGGAGCTGGCAGTTTTCGATCTGACCGGTCTGCCCAGGGCCGGGCGGGAGGAGCGGGCGCTCGCCCTCGGGCGCGAGCTGGCCGGGCGGCCGTTCGACCTGCGCCGCGGGCCGCTGCTGCGCCTCGGCCTCGTGCGGCTCGACGAACGGCTGCACCTGCTGGTGGTGACCCTCCACCACATCGTCTCGGACGGCTGGTCCATGGGCGTGCTGCTCCGCGAGATCGCGGCCCTGGCGGGCGACGACGCCACCCTCCCGGAGCTGCCCGTGCAGTACGCCGACTTCGCGGTCTGGCAGCGGGACTGGCTGCAAGGCGGCGTGATCGCCGCGCAGCTCGGCTGGTGGCGGCAGGAGCTGGCGGACGCGCCGGGGGAGCTGGCTCTCCCCGTCGACCGGCCGCGCGGGCCGTTGCAGAGCCGCGAGGGCGCGCTGGTTCCCGTTGCCCTGCCGGCCGGGCTGGCCGCCGAAATCCGCCAGACGTCCCGCGCCGAGGGGGTCACGCCGTTCATGCTCCTCGCCGCGGCGTTCCAGACGCTGCTGCACCGGATGAGCGGCCAGGACGACGTTCTGGTCGGAACGCCGGTGGCGGGGCGCGACCGGCTGGAGACCGAGGGGCTGATCGGTTTCTTCGTGGAGACGCTGGTGCTGCGCGGCCGGCTCGGCGCTCCGGAGCTGACCGTGCGCGCCCTGCTGGAGCAGACCCGCGAGACCGTCCTCGGCGCGTTCGAGCACCAGGAGCTCCCGTTCGAGCGCCTCGTCGAGGAGCTGGTGCCGGAGCGCAACCTGGCGATTTCTCCGCTGTTCCAGGTCCTCTTTACCTTGCAGACCGCCGCGCCGAAGCCGGTCTCCCTCCCGGGGCTGACGCTGGAGCCGGTCGTGGTCTACAGCGGCCAGGCGCAGCTCGACCTGAGCCTGGAGCTGGCCGAGGCCGGCGACGCCCTGCGCGGCGTCCTGGAGATCAGCCGCGCGCTGTTCGACACGGTGACCGGCCAGCGGCTCGCGGAGTCGTTCGTCCACCTGCTCCAGGCGGCCGTGGCGGACCCCGAGGCGCGGATCGCAACGCTGCCGCTGCTCGGCGCGGCGGAGCGCCACCAGGTGCTGCGGGAGTGGAACGAAGGCGGCGGTCTCGCGGACGGCGATTCGATCGTGGCGCTATTCGAGCGCCAGGCCGCGCTCGCTCCGGACGCTCCGGCGCTCTCCCACGAAGGGCAGCGGCTCACCTATGGCGAGCTGGACCGCGAGGCGAGCCGGCTGGCGGCACGCCTGCGGCGGCAGGGCGTCGGGCCGGAGACGCCGGTCGCCGTGGTGGCCGAGCGGAATCCTGAGCTGATCGTCTCGTTCCTGGGGATTCTCAAGGCGGGCGGGGCGTACGTGCCGCTCGACCCGGCCTACCCGGAGGAGCGCCGGGCGTTCATGCTGGCGGACTCGGGGGCGGTGGCGCTGGAGAAGGAAGACAAGGACGGCAAGGACACCAGGGACGACAAGGACAGGATTCCGGAGGCTGAGCAGCTTGCCTACGTGCTCTACACCTCGGGGTCGACGGGCAGGCCCAAGGGGGTGATGGTTTCGCATGGCGCGCTGGCCCGCTATGTGGAGGCGGTGCGGCCGGTCTATGGGATCGGCCCGGCGGACCGGGTGCTCCAGTTCTGCTCGACCAGCTTCGACACCAGCCTGGAGGAGATCGTCCCCTGTCTGACCAGCGGCGCGGAGCTGGTGCTGCGCACCGACGCGATGCTGGGGTCGGTCGCCGCGTTCCTGGCCTCCTGCGAGAGCCAGGGAATCACTGTGCTCAGCCTGCCGACCGCGTACTGGCACGAGATCGCCGCGAAGATCGAGAGCGAGGGGCTCGCCGTCCCGTCCAACCTCCGCCTGGTGGTCCTCGGCGGCGAGCGCGCGCTGCCCGAGCGGGTCGCTGCCTGGCGCGCGGCGGGGGGACCGCGGCTGGTCAACACCTACGGCGTGACGGAGTCGACGATCGTCTCGACCGCCACGGATCTGGCCCTTCCCTCCTCGGCCGAGACGCGCGGCCAGGTGTCGATCGGCCGCGCGATCGGCGGCACCGAGGTCCTGCTCTTCGACCGCGGGCTGGAGCCGGCGCCGGCCGGCGCGGCGGGCGAGCTCTACCTGGGCGGCGGGCTCCTCGCCCGCGGCTACCTGGGACGGCCGGACCTGACGGCCGAGCGCTTCGTGCCGCACCCGTACGCGCCGGACCCCGGAGCCCGCCTCTACCGCACGGGCGACCTCGCGCGCGCCGCCCACGACGGCGCGCTGGAGTACGTCGGGCGTGCCGACCGCCAGGTGAAGATCCGCGGCTACCGGATCGAGATCCCGGAGATCGAGGCCCGCCTCCTGGGGCACCCCGGGATCGAGGCCGCGGTGGTCCTGCTCCGCGAGGACCAGCCGGGCGAGAAGGTCCTCGCTGCCTACGTCGTGCCGCGCCCGGGATCCGACCCCGCCCCGGCCGCCCTGCGCGCCTTCCTGCGCGAGACCCTGCCCGACTACATGGTGCCCGGCGCCTGGGTGGCGCTCGCCGCTCTGCCGCTGACTCCCAACGGCAAGCTCGACCGGCGCGCCCTGCCGGCTCCCGAGGGCCTCTCACCGGTGGACGACGGCCCGGCCGCGCCGTCCGATCCGGTCGAGGAGCTGCTCGCCGGGATCTGGAGCGACGTGCTGGGGAGGGGGCCGGGGCAGCGCGTCGGGGTGCGCGACGACTTCTTCGTCCTCGGCGGGCACTCGCTCCTGGCCACCCAGGTGGTCTCCCGCGTCCGCACGGTGTTCGGCGTCGAGCTGCCGCTGCGCCAGATGTTCGAGTCCCCCACGGTCGCCGAGCTGGCGCGCGCCGTGCGGGCGCTGCGGCAGGAGGGGACGGAGCTGCCCTTCGCGCGGTTCTCCCGAGACCGCGATCTGCCCCTCTCTTTCGCCCAGCAGAGGCTCTGGCTGGTCGACCGGCTGGACCCCGGGAACCCGGCCTACAACGTTCCCACGGCCGTGCGGCTGACCGGCGCGGTCTCTCCCGCCCTTCTGGAGCGCACCTTCGGCGAGATCGTCCGCCGCCACGAGGCGCTGCGCACCATGTTCGCCGAACGGGAGGGGCAGCCGGTGCAGGTGATCGCTCCTGAGCTGGCGATCGGCCTGCCGGTCCTCGACCTGACCGGCCTGCCGGAGGTGGAGCGGGAGGCGGAGGCGCGCGCGCTGGCCGCCGCCGAGGCCCGGCTCCCGTTCGACCTCCGGCGCGGCCCCCTGCTGTGCCTCGCGCTGCTGCGGCTGGAGGAGCGCGAGCACGTCCTCCTGGTGACCCTGCACCACATCGTCTCCGACGGCTGGTCGACGGGAGTGCTGATGCGCGAGATCGCCGTGCTCTCCGCGGCGTTCGCAGAGGGGCGGCCCTCTCCCCTGCCGGAGCTGCCTGTGCAGTACGCCGACTTCGCGCTCTGGCAGCGGGGATGGCTCCAGGGCGAGGTGCTGGACGCCCAGCTCGCCGCCTGGACGCGGCGGCTCGCCGGCGCGCCGCAGGTGCTGGAGCTGCCCACCGACCGGCCGCGCCCGGCTGTTCAGACGTCCCGCGGCGCGGCACGCTTCCTCGACCTGTCTCCCGCGCTCGCCGCGGCGGCGCGGGCGCTCTGCCGGCGGGAGGGGGTCACCCTCTTCATGACCCTCCTCGCCGCCTGGACGTCCCTCCTGGGGCGTCTCGCCGGCCAGGACGATCTGCTGGCCGGCACGCCGATCGCCGGCCGCAACCGCCTGGAGACCGAGGGCCTGATCGGGTTCTTCGTGAACACCCTGGTGCTCCGCGCCGATCTCTCGGGCACCCCGGCGTTCGGCGAGGTCCTGGCGCGGACCCGCGAGACGGTCCTCGATGGCTTCGCCCATCAGGACCTCCCCTTCGAGCGCCTCGTCGAGGAGCTGGTGCCGCAGCGGGACCTCTCGCGCTCTCCGCTCTTCCAGGTGATGTTCGCGTTGCAGACGGCCGCCGCCGCGGCATGGGAGATTCCGGGGCTCGCGATGCGTCCGCTGGAGCTGCCGGTCGAGATCGCCAAGTTCGATCTGAGCCTGAGCCTCTCCGACGGGCCGGCGGGGCTGCTGGGGATGCTGGAGCACAACACCGACCTGTTCGACGGCACCACGGTCGAGCGCCTGGGGACCCGCTTCGTGGCGCTCCTGGAGGCGGTGACCCGCGACCCCGGCATCACCGTCGCCGCCCTGCCATTGCTTCTCGCCGGCGAGCGCCAGCAGGTGCTGGTGGAGCTGAGCGACACGCGGGCGGATTTCCCCCGCGGCGCGAGCCTCCCCGAGCGCTTCGCGGCCGTGGCCGAGGCGATGCCGGACGCCCTGGCCGTGATCGGCGAGGACGGGGAGGAGCACAGTTACCGCCGCCTCGACGAGGCCTCCACCCATCTGGCCCGGCACCTGGCCGCTCAGGGCGTCGGCCCCGGCGCGCGGGTGGGGGTCGCAATGCAGCGCTCGGCCGACCTGGTGGTGGCCCTGCTGGCGATCCTCAAGGCCGGGGCCGCTTACGTGCCGCTGGACCCCGGCTATCCCGAGGAGAGGCTGCGCTTCGTCCGCGAAGACGCCGGAGTCGAGGTGGTCCTGCGCGACGCCGATGCGGCTCCGAGCACGGCGCTCCTGCCGCGGCGGATCCCGCCGGAGGCCCTCGCCTACGTGATCTACACCTCGGGCTCCACGGGCCAGCCCAAGGGCGTGGCCGTGCCCCACCGGGCCGTCCTGCGTCTGGTGACCGGAACGGACGCCCTCCAGCTCCGGCCCGGCGACCGGCTGGCGTTCAACGCCAACACCAGCTTCGACGCGGCGACCTACGAGATCTGGGGTGCGCTGCTCCACGGCGCCACCCTGGTGGTGATCTCGCAGGACCTCCTGCTGTCGCCGCGCGACCTGGCGGAGCATCTGCGGCGGCACGAGGTGACGGTGCTGCACCTGACCACCGCCCTGTTCAATCGCGTGGTGCGCGAGACGCCGGAGATCTTTCCGCCGCTGCGCTGCGCGCTCTTCGGCGGCGAGGCCTCGGACCCGGCCGCGGTGGCGCTCGCTCTATCTGGCGCGCGGGCCGGGCGTCTCCTCCACACGTATGGCCCAACCGAGAGCACGACGTTCGCCACGTTCCACGAGGTGACGGATCTCGCGCCCGGGGCGGCCACCGTGCCGATCGGCCGGCCGCTCGCCAACACCACCGCCTACCTGCTCGACGGCTCGGGAGAGCCGGCGCCTCTGGGCCACCCCGGGGAGCTGGTCCTCGGCGGCGACGGCCTCGCCTGGGGGTATCTGAACCGGCCGGAGCTGACCGCGGAGCGGTTCCTGCCCGACCCGTTCGGCGGCCCCGGAGGCCGGCTGTACCGCACGGGAGACCTGGTGCGCCGGCGCGCCGACGGAGCTCTGGAGTTCCAGGGGCGAATCGACCACCAGGTGAAGATCCGCGGCTTCCGCATCGAGCTCGGAGAAATCGAGACGGTCCTGCGCAACCACCCCGCGGTGCGGGAGTGCCTCGTCGCCGTGCGCCGGGAGGCCCTGGTCGCCTGGGTGATTCTTGATCCGACCGATCCGTCCGATCCCCGCTCCGCCATCGCCGCCTGGCTCCGCGAGAAGCTCCCCGACTACATGGTGCCCTCGGCCTTCGTCGTCCTGGACGCTTTCCCGCTGACGCCGAACGGCAAGGTGGACCGCAAAGCCTTGCCGGCGCCGAAGAGCGTCCGCTCGGGTGAAGGCGATCCCACCGCGACGCCCGGGGACGTGGTCGAGGAGCTGCTGGCCGCGATCTGGGCCCAGGTGCTGGAGCGCGACCGCGTCGGGGTCCACGACGACTTCTTCGCCCTCGGCGGGCACTCGCTGCTGGCCGTGCAGGCCGTGTCGCGCATCCGCGATGTCCTCGGCCTGGAGATCCCGCTCCGCCAGCTTTTCGAGCATCCGACGGTCGCGGATCTCGCCCGCGCCATGCGGAGCGCGGACCCGGAGAGCGCGCCGGCTCTCCAGCTCGCCACCGGAGCGCACGAGGGGGATCCGCCCCTCTCCTTCGCCCAGCAGCGGCTCTGGCTCCTCGACCGTCTCGAGCCCGGGACCGCCACCTACAACCTCCCGTCCGCGCTGCGTCTCACCGGCGAGCTGTCGGTGGAAGCGCTGGAGCGGACCTTCACCGAGGTGGTGCGCCGGCATGCGGCGCTGCGCACGACCTTCGCTCTCGCCGCGGGGCATCCGGTGCAGGTGATCGCGGATCCGCGGCCGCTGGAGCTGCGGGTCCTCGATCTGTCGGGCGCGGCCGAGGACGAGCGCGAGGAGTGGGCGCGCCAGCTCGCCCTGGAGGAGGCGCGGCGGCCGTTCGACCTCCAGCGCGGTCCGTTGCTGCGCCTCGGCCTGCTGCGCCTCGACGCGCGGGAGCACCTCCTGCTGCTGACGCTGCACCACATCATTTCCGACGGCTGGTCCATGGGCGTGCTGCTGCGCGAGATCGCGGCGCTCTATCCCGCGTTCCTGCGCGGCGAGCCGTCGCCCCTCCCTGAGCTCGCCCTGCAATACGCCGACTTCGCCGTGTGGCAGCGCGGGTGGCTCCAGGGAGCCGTGCTGGAGGCGCAGCTCGATTTCTGGAGGCGCCAGCTCGCCGGGGCGCCGCAGGTGCTGGAGCTGAGCACCGACCGGCCGCGTCCCGCGGCGCAGACGTTCCATGGCGCGATACGCCCCGTCGTCCTCACCCCCGAGCTGTCCGAGGCGGTCCTCGGCCTCTGCCGGCGCGAGGGCGTGACCCCCTTCATGGGCCTGCTCGCCGCCTGGGCGGTGCTTCTGGGGCGCCACGCAAACCAGGAAGACGTGCTGGTCGGCGTTCCCGTCGCCGGGCGCAGCCGCAAGGAGACCGAAGAGCTGATCGGGTTCTTCGTCAACACCCTGGTGCTGCGGTCCGATCTGTCGGGGAACCCTCCGTTCACCGGATTGCTGAGCCGCGTGCGCCGGGCGGCGCTCGACGCCTTCACCCACCAGGACCTCCCCTTCGACCGGATCGTCGAGGAGGTCGTGGCCGAGCGCAACCGGGCCGTTTCGCCGCTGTTCCAGATCCTCTTCGCCCTGCAGAACGCACCGCAGGGGACGCTGGCCACGCCGGGGTTGGTCTTCTCCACGGTCGACGTTGATCCCGGAGTGGCCAAGTTCGATCTGTCCTTGTCGCTGAGCGAGGGGCCGGAAGGCTTTTTCGGCGGGCTGGAGCACAACACCGATCTCTTCGACGGCAGCACGGCCGAGCGCCTGCTCGCCCGCTTCACGGCCCTGCTGGAGTCCGCGGTCGCGTGGCCGGAGCTTCCGCTGGCCGAGCTGCCGCTCTTCCTGGAGGCGGAGCGCCAGCAGGTCCTCGTCGAGCCCAACGAGCCGCGCCACGCGGCGCCGCACGAGACCACCATCCCCGCGCTGTTCGCCGCCTCGGTGGCCCGCTCACCCGAAGCACCCGCCGTGGTCTTCGCGGGAGAGCCCGCCGAGACCCTCTCCTACGCCGAGCTCGACGAGCGCTCGGCGCACTGGGCGCAAACGCTGCGCCGCCTCGGCGTAGGACCCGAGGTGCGCGTCGGCCTCTGCGTCCGCCGCTCGCCGCGCATGCTGGTCGGCCTCCTCGCCGTGCTCCGCGCCGGAGGAGCCTACGTGCCCCTGGACCCCGCCTGGCCCGCCGAGCGCCTCGCCTGGATGCTGGACGACGCCGGAGTCGATCTCGTCCTGGCCGAAGAGGCGACGGCGCAGCGCGTTCCGGGGAGCCGCCGGATTCTTTTCCTGGATGGCCTGTCTCCCACTGTAGAGACGCCCCGTGGGGCGTCTCCCTCCGAGGCGCCCGCGGCACCGCACGGATTCCCGGAAACGAATGGCGCCGCCGCAGGAGACGCCCCACGGGGCGTCTCTACAGTGGGGGGAACCTCCAGTGGGGTTCCCGAGCCACTTCCTTTCCCCGACCCATCGCAAGCCGCGTACGTGATCTACACCTCGGGCTCGACCGGCCGGCCGAAGGGCGTCGTGGCCTTGCATGGCGGCCTGGCGGCGTTCAGCCAGGCGTTGGCCGGCGTGCTGGATCTGCATGCGGGCGATCGGGTGCTCCAGTTCGCCTCGCTGTCGTTCGACGCTTCGGCGGTGGCCCTCTATCCGCCGCTGATCCGCGGAGCGGCTGTCGTGCTCCATCCCGATCCCGCGAGCCTGACGCCGTGGGAGCTGGTGGCGCTCTGCGAGTCGCAGCGGCTGACCGCGGTCGAGCTGCCGGCGGCGCTCTGGCGCGTGACCGCGCGCGAGGCCGAGGCCGCGGGATTGCGCTTCGGTCCGGCGGTGCGCCGGTTCATGACCGGCGGCGAGAGCCTGCTGCCGGAGGCGCTGCGGCAATGGGGCCGCACGGTCGATCCCGAGGCCCGCCTGCTCAGCTCCTACGGCCCCACCGAGGCGACCGTGGTCGCCACCGTCTACCTGGCGGACGGCCGCGAGGCCATGGGGGCCGCAGAGGCGGGCTCGCAGCTCGGCCGGGCGCTCCCGGGCACCGGCGTCTACCTGCTGGATCGCCAGCTCACGCCCGTCCCCCTGGACGTGCCCGGCGAGATCTACCTCGGCGGAGCCGGCGTGACCCGCGGCTATCTCGGCCGGCCGGACGCCACCGCGGCCGTGTTCCTGCCCGATCCCTGGGGCCTCCCGGGCTCGCGCCTCTACCGCACCGGCGACCGCGCCCGGCGCCGGCCGGACGGGAGCCTGGAGTTCCTGGGGCGGATCGACCACCAGGTGAAGATCCGCGGATTTCGCATCGAGCCCGGCGAGATCGAGGCAGTGCTCGGCGAGCATTCGGCGGTGCGCGACTGTGTAGTCCTCGCCCGCAAAGACGCCCTGATCGCCTGGGTCCTCCTGGATCCGACCGATCCGTCCAATCCGACCGATCCGTCCGATCTCATCGCTTGGCTCAGCGAGAAGCTCCCCGCCCATATGGTACCGGCGGTGATCGTCCCGCTCGACGCCTTCCCGCTGGCGCCCACCGGCAAGGTGGACCGGGAGGCCCTGCCGGACCCGGAGCGCCGGACCGGCGAGACCGCCTACGTGGCGCCCAGCGATCCGCTGGAGCGGATGCTCGCCGGCGTCTGGAGCGAGCTGTTGCGGCTCGACCGCATCGGGCCGCACGACAACTTCTTTACCCTGGGCGGCCATTCGCTGCTCGCCACCCAACTGGTCAGCCGCCTGCGGACGGAGCTCGACGTGGAGGTGCCGCTGCGCTGGGTCTTCGAGGCACCCACCATCGCCCAGCTCGCCCGCGTCCTGCGCGACGCGGGACTGGGCGGAGTGACCGCGCCGCCACCGCTGCTCCCTGTGCCGCGCGACCGCGATCTCCCCCTCTCCTTCGCGCAGCAGCGCCTCTGGCTCCTCGACCAGATCGAGCCCGAGAGCTCCGCGTACAACATCTCCCTGGCCTTGCGCCTGACCGGCGCCGTCGCGCCCGCCTTGCTCGAGAGAGTGTTCGCCGAGATCGTGCGCCGCCACGAAGCGCTGCGGACCACGTTCGCCGCGAGCTCCACCTCGGACGGCGAGCCGGTCCAGGTGATCGCCCCGGAGGCGGCCCCCGCGCTGCCGCTCGTCGATCTCGCGCACCTGCCGGAGGCGAACCGCGAGGCGCAGGCGAGCGCCCTGGCGCGGGATGAATCGCGGCGCCCCTTCGACCTGCGGCGCGGGCCGCTGCTCCGCCTCGCCCTGGTGCGGCTCGCCGAGCGCGAGCACCTGCTGCTCCTGGCCCTCCACCACATCGTGGCGGACGGCTGGTCCATGGGCGTGCTGCTGCGCGAGATCGGAGCCCTCCACGAGGCGTTCTCCGCGGGGCGGCCCTCCCCCCTGCCCGAGCTGCCGGTGCAGTACGCCGACTTCGCCGTCTGGCAGCGGAGCTGGCTCCAGGGCGAAGCCCTGGAGGCGCAGCTCGATTTCTGGAAGCGCCAGCTTGCCGGGGCGCCGCAGGTGCTGGAGCTGCCCACCGACCGGCCGCGCCCGGACGTGCAGACGTCCCACGGCGCGGTGCACCCCGCCGCTCTCTCTTCCGCGCTCTCGGAGGCGGTGCTCGGCCTCTGCCACCGCCAGGAGGTGACCCCGTTCATGGCCCTGTGGTCCGCCTGGGCCGTGCTCCTGGCGCGCCACGCGGGCCAGGACGACGTGCTGATCGGCTCGCCCAGCGCCGGACGCAGCCGCGGGGAGATCGAGGGGCTGATCGGGTTCTTCGTCAACACCCTGGTCCTGCGGTCCGACCTGACGGGCACCCCCACGTTCGCCGAGGTGCTGGACCGGGCGCGGCGCACCGCCCTCGACGCGTTCGCCCACCAGGACCTCCCCTTCGAGCGGATCGTCGAGGAGGTCGCGACCGAGCGCCATCTGGCGATCTCGCCGCTGTTCCAGTCGCTCTTCGCCCTGCAGAGCGCGCCGCAAGAGGAGCTGGCGACGCCGGGCCTGACCTTCTCCGCGGTCGAGGTGGATGCCGGAGTGGTCAAGTTCGATCTCTCGCTGACCCTGAGCGAAGGGCCGTCCGGCTTCTCCGGAGCGCTGGAGCACAACACCGATCTCTTCGACGCCAGCACGGCCGGGCGCCTGCTGGACCGCTTCGCGGCCTTGTTGGAGGTTGCGGTCGCACAGCCGGATCTCCCCATCTCCGAGCTGCCGCTCTTCCCCGAGGCTGAGAGCCGGCAGGTCCTCGTCGAGCCCAACCAGCCGCGTCTCGCGGCACCGCGAGAGACCACCATCCCTGCCCTGTTCGCCGCGGCCGTGGCCCGCTCGCCCGAAGCGCCCGCCGTCATTTTTGCCGGCGAGCCCGCCGAGACCCTCTCCTACGCCGAGCTCGACGAAAGCTCCGCGCGCTGGGCGCTGACGTTGCGCCGCCTCGGCATAGGCCCCGAGGTGCGCGTCGGCCTCTGCGTCCGCCGCTCGCCGCGCATGCTCGTGGGCCTCCTCGCCGTCCTCCGCGCCGGAGGCGCCTACGTCCCCCTCGATCCCACCTGGCCCGCCGAGCGCCTCGCCTGGATGCTCGACGACGCCGGAGTCGCCCTCGTCCTCGCCGAGACTTCGACGGCGGATTCCGTCCCCGGCGCACGCAATCTCCTTCTCCTTGATGGCCTACCCCCCACTGTAGAGACGCCCCGTGGGGCGTCTCCCCCCGAGGCGCCCGGGACACCGCACGGATTCCCGAAAACGAACGGCGCCGCCGCAGGAGACGCCCCACGGGGCGTCTCTACAGTGGGGCCCGATCCATCGCAAGCCGCCTACGTCATCTACACCTCCGGCTCCACCGGGAGGCCCAAGGGTGTGGTCGCTCACCATGGCGGTCTGGCGGCGTTCAGCCAGGCCTTGGCTGGTGTGCTGGAGCTGCATTCCGGCGACCGGGTCCTCCAGTTCGCCTCGCTGTCGTTCGACGCTTCCGCGGTCGCCCTCTATCCACCCCTGATCTCTGGGGCCACCGTCGTCCTGCACCCCGATCCGGCGGCTCTGTCGCCTTGGGAGCTGGTGGCTCTCTGCGAGGCGCAGCGGCTGACCGCGATCGAGCTGCCGGCGGCGCTCTGGCGCCTGATGTCGCGCGAGGCGGAGGCTGCGGGATTGCGCTTCGGGCGGGCAGTGCGCCGGTTCATGACGGGCGGCGAGAGCCTGCTCCCGGAGGCGCTGCGGCAGTGGGGCCGGATCGTCGATCCGCAGGCCCGGCTGCTCAGCTCCTACGGTCCCACCGAGACCACCGTCGTCTCCACCGTCTACCTGAGCGATGGCTGGGAGGCCGCGCAGGCCACGTTCACCGGCGCGCCGCTCGGCCGGGCGCTGCCGGGCACCGGCGTCTACCTCCTGGACGCGCGGCTCGCTCCCGTCCCCCTGGACGTGCCGGGAGAGATCTTCCTCGGCGGGGCCGGCGTAACGCGCGGCTATCTCGGACGGCCCGACCTCACCGCCGCGGCGTTCCTGCCCGATCCCTGGGGACCGCCCGGCGCCCGTCTCTACCGCACCGGCGACCGCGCCCGGCGGCGGCCGGACGGCAGCCTGGAGTTCCTCGGACGAGTCGACCATCAGGTGAAGATCCGCGGCTTCCGCATCGAGCCCGGCGAAATCGAGGCGACGCTCGACAGCCACCCCGCGGTCCGCGACTGCATCGTCCTCGCCCGCGAGGGTGTGGACGGGCCCCGGCTGGTCGCCTGGATCCTCTTCAATCCCTCCGATCGGACCGATCCGACCGATTCCCAATTCGCTCTCACTGCCTGGCTCCGCGAGAAGCTCCCCGAGCACATGGTGCCGTCAGCAATCCTGCCGCTCGACGCCTTCCCCCTGGCACCCACCGGCAAGGTGGACCGCAAGGCGCTGCCGGACCCGGAGCGCTCGGGAGACGAGACAGCGTACGTGGCGCCGCGCGATCCGCTGGAGGAGATGCTCGCCGAGATCTGGAGCGAGGTGCTGCACGTCGGGCGGGTGGGGCTGCGCGACAACTTCTTCGCCCTGGGCGGCCACTCGCTGCTCGCCACCCAGGTGGTCACCCGCATCCGGAAGACGCTGGGGATCGACGTGCCGCTGCGGCGGTTCTTCGAGGCACCGACCCTGGCGCAGCTCGCCCGCGTCGTCCACGACGCGGACCCCGACGCCACGCCGCCCGCGCCGCCGATCGTCCGCGTGCCGCGAGAAAGCCCGCTTCCGCTCTCCTTCGGCCAGCAGCGCCTCTGGCTGGTCGACCAGATCGACCCCGGAAGCCCGGCCTACAACATTCCCCTGGCCCTGCGGCTGTCCGGAGACGCCGAGCCCGCCCTGCTGGAGCGCATTTTCGCCGAGATCGTGCGCCGCCACGAGGTGCTGCGTACCACCTTCGCTTCCTATGCGGGCGAGCCGGTCCAGGTGATCGCGGAGGCGGCCGCCACGGCTCTGCCGTTCCTCGATCTCTCACACCTGCCGGCCGAAGAGCGGGAGGAGCAGGCGCACCGGCTCGCCGAGGAGGAGACCCGCCGCCCCTTCGACCTCCAACGCGGACCGCTCCTCCGCCTCGCCCTCGTGCGGCTCGCCCCGAGCGGGCACCTGCTGCTCCTGACCCTCCACCACATCGTGGCGGACGGCTGGTCCATGGGCGTGCTCCTGCGCGAGATCGCGGCCCTCCATCAGGCGTACTCCCACGGGAAGCCGTCGCCGCTCCCCGAGCTGCCCGTGCAGTACGCGGACTTCGCCGTCTGGCAAAGAGGCTGGCTCCAGGGCGACGTCCTGGCCGCGGAGCTCGACGTCTGGAAGCGCCGGCTCGCCGGAGCGCCCCAGGTGCTGGAGCTTCCCCTCGACCGCCCGCGCCCGGCCGTGCAGACCTTCCGCGGCGCCCGCTCCCCGGTGGCGCTCTCTCCCGCTCTCTCGGAGGCTGTGCACGGACTCTGTAGCGAGCAGGGGGTGACCCCCTTCATGGCCCTGCTGGCCGCTTGGGCGGTGGTCCTGGGGCGCCACGCCGGTCAGGACGACCTGCTCGTCGGCTCCCCCATTGCCGGGCGCAACCACCCGGAGATCGAGCCGCTGATCGGCTTCTTCGTCAACACCCTCGTGCTCCGCGCCAACCTCGCGGGCGCTCCGCCCTTCCGCGAGCTGCTCGCGAGGATGCGCGCCGAAGCGCTAGAAGCCTTCCATCACCAGGATCTCCCCTTTGAGAGGCTGGTCGAAGAGCTCGCCCCGGAGCGGACGCTCGCGCGCTCCCCGCTCTTTCAGGTCCTCTTCGCCCTCCAGAATGCCCCGGCCGGCGACGTCACCCTCCAAGGCCTCTCCCTGGAGCCACTCGCCGTGGAGAGCGGTGTCGCGAAGTTCGACCTCACCCTGACCCTGGGAGCGGAACCCAACGGGTTCTCCGGAGCTTTGGAGCACAACACCGACCTCTTCGACACCGCCACCGCCGAGCGCCTGGCCGCCCGCTTCACCGTCCTCCTGGAGGGAGCCGTGGCCGCGCCCGGCACCGCGCTCTCCGACCTGCCGTTGCTCCTCGCCGCCGAGCTGGACCAGGTGCTGCGCGAGGCCAACGCCACCGCGACCGACTACCCGCGCGAAGCCTCGCTCCCTGCCCTCTTCGCCGCCAAGGCGCGCGAGCTGCCGGACGCACCGGCGATCGTTTCCATGGATGGCGATGTCTGGTCGTACCGCCGTCTGAACGAGGCCTCGGACCGCTTGGCGCGCGACCTTCAGTCTCTGGGAGTCGGTCTCGAGACGCCGGTGGGCCTCTCTCTGGAGCGATCTCCGGAGCTGATCCTTGGCACGCTCGCGATCTTGAAGGCCGGCGGCGTTTACGTGCCGTTGGACGCCACGTATCCCGATGAGCGGTTGGCTTTCATGCTGGAGGATACGGGGGCGCGGATTGTGTTGGTGCATGAGCGGACGCGGGAGAGGATTGAAGCTTTGGAGGGCCGGCTTCGCCGGGACCCTCACCCCCTAGCCCCCTCTCCCACACGCACTCACACCCACCCGGGAGAGGGGGAACCTTGCTTCGAACTGGTGGATGTCGGTCTTTGGGCGGGGGCGCCCCCTCTCCCGGGCGGGCGTGAGTGCGTGTGGGAGAGGGGGTCGGGGGGTGAGGGTAGGGAGGGGGAGCTCTCGGTGGAGATGGAAGTTCCCGCAACTTGCCTCGCCTACATCATCTACACCTCCGGCTCCACCGGCCGCCCCAAAGGCGTCGCCGTACCCCACCGTGCCGTCGTACGGCTCGTGCGAGAGACGAACTTCGCGCACCTCGGCCCCGGAGACCGCACCGGCCAGGTCGCCAACAGCAGCTTCGACGCCGCCACCTACGAGATCTGGGGCGCCCTCCTCACCGGCGCCGCCGTGGTGGTGATCCCGCGCGAGGTGGTGCTCTCCCCTTCCCTCTTCGCGGACACGCTCCGCGAGCACCAGGTGACCTCGATGTTCCTGACCTCGGCGCTGTTCACCCGCATGGCGCGCGAGGTGCCCGGGGCCTTCGCGGGGATGAGCGAGTTGCTGGTGGGCGGCGAGGCGGTGGACCCGGTGGCTGCGCGGACGGTACTCGCAGCGCAGCCACCGCGGCGCCTCTTGAACGGCTACGGCCCGACCGAAAGCACCACCTTCGCCGCCTGGCACCACATCCAAGAGGTGCCAGAAGGCGCCGCGAGCATCCCGATCGGCCGCCCTCTGGCCAACACCACGCTCTACGTCCTCGATCGCTGGTTCGCCCCGGTGCCGCCGGGCGCGGTGGGAGAGCTGTGCATCGGCGGCGACGGCCTGGCCCGAGGCTATCTCGGCCGGCCCGAGCTGACCGCGGAGCGCTTCGCCCCACATCCCTTCGAAACCGGCGAGCGCCTCTACCGCACCGGCGACCTCGTCCGCCTCCGGTCCGACAGCGCCTTGGAGCTCCTCGGCCGCATCGACCACCAGATCAAGCTCCGCGGCTTCCGCATCGAGCTCGGAGAAATCGAAGCCACCCTCGCCAGCCACCCCGCCGTGCGAGAGTGCGCCGCCGCCGTCCGCGGAGACCTCCTGGCCGCCTACGTCGTCCTCCAGCCCGGATCGGACCTCCAGAATCCGTCCGCGGCTTTCCGCGCCTATCTCGCCGAAAGGCTCCCCGACTTCATGGTCCCGGCCACCTACGTGCTCCTCGACGCCCTGCCGCTCTCGGCGAACGGCAAGCTGGACCGCAAGGCACTGCCCGACCCAGAGCGGGCGGCCGGCCCAGAGCGCCTCGGCCCGCGCGATGCCCTGGAGCTGCAGCTCGTTCAGATCTGGGAAGAGGTGCTGAACGTCCACCCCATCGGAGTCCGCGACGACTTCTTCGCCGCGGGAGGCCATTCGCTCCTCGCCGTCCAGGTCACCGCGAGAATCGAAAGCCGCCTCGGCCGCACCCTCCCCCTCGCGGCCCTCCTCCGCCACCCGACCATCGAGCGCCTCGCCGCCCTCCTGCGCGAGGACGCCACCCCGCTCCTCCGCACCCCGCTCGTCGAGCTGGCCCCCGGCGCTGGAACGCCCCTCTTCCTCGTCCACCCGGTCGGCGGCGAGATCCTGTGCTACGTCCCCCTCGCCCGCCGGCTGGACCGGCCGGTCTATGGGCTCCAGTCCACGGAAGAGGCGCTGAGCTTGGAGGAGATGGCCACCCTCTACCTGCGGCACGTCCGCGAGGTCCAGCCGGCGGGGCCGTACCTCCTCGGCGGCTGGTCCCTCGGGGGCGCCGTGGCGTTCGAAATGGCCCGCCAGCTCGAAGCACAAGGCGAGACTGTGGAGAGGCTCGTCCTGATCGATTCCTACGCGCCCGGTCCTCTCTGGCAGCAGGATTTGGACGACCGCGCGCTCGTGGCGATGTTCGCGGACGACCTGGCGCAGCTTCTGGGGATCGGAGGCCGTGCCCTCCCCGAGGGCCTTGGAGAGGATGCCATCTCCTGGCTCGCCGCACGAGCCGAGGAAGAGGGTCTGATGCCACCCGGCCTCGGAGTCGCCGAGCTGCAGCGCCGCTTCGCCACCTTCGCGGCCAACTTCCGCGCTATGGCCGGTTATGTCGGGGGATCTTGCACGGCGCCGCTGCTTCTGGTGCGCGCCTCTCAATCTTCGGGAGATGCCGACGGCGGCTGGGGGCGGGTGGCCGGGCAGGGGGTGGAGATCCGGGAAATCGCCGGAGATCACTACACCCTGCTGCAAGAACCCACGGTGGAAAGCCTCGCCACTCTCCTGCAAGAGCAGGGAAGGCAACGATGATCCCGAGCACACCCAGAGAACCCGCACACGCCCCCTGGGACCGCCGGCGTCCCGCCGGCCTTCAAAAAAACCGGGCCAAAGGCCCGACCTTCTAAAAGGCTGGGCCTTCGGCCCATCGATTGGAAAAGCCGGCGGGACGCCGGCGGTCCCAGGGGGGCGCATACCGCACCTCCCGGGGTGGATCGTTTGATTTCAGGGGCGAGACAAGGGCTCCGGGAGGTCTCCCGGAGCCCGGGAAGGGCGTGCCTACTCCGACCGCAACGCGGTGAGCGGGTCCACCCGCGTGGCTCTCCGCCCCGGCAGGAAGGCGGCCGCCAGCGAGATCAGGATCAGCCCCAAAGCGACGGCGACGAAGATCAGGGGATCGGTCGCCTCCACTCCTCCGAAGAGCTGCGAGGAGAGGAACGCGGAGAGGACCTTGGTCAGCGCGTACGCCGCGGCGAGGCCGAGGACGACGCCGAGCAGCGCGAGCTTGCCGGTCTCCCCGATCACCATGCCGAGAATCCCTCCGGGCTGGGCGCCGAGGGCCATGCGCAGGCCGAGCTCGCGGGTCCGCTGCGAGACGGCGTAGGCGGTGATGCCGTAGATGCCAACGATCGAGAGGACCAGGGCGAGCAGGGCGAAGAGGCTCAGGAGCATCATGCTGAAGCGCGGCTTCGCGATGGAGCTCGAGACGAGCTGCTCCATCGTCTGGACTTTCGAGACCGGCTGCTCCGGATTGACCTCCTTGACTGCGGCCCGCACCTTGTCGGCCATGGTCTGCGGGTCGGCGTCGGTGCGCATGGCGATCCGCATGATGAACGGCATTCCGCCCGGCGGCACCTGCGAGACGAGCCGGTACAGCTCGGAGCGCAGCTCGCCCTGCGGACCCGAGTAGCGGATGCCGGCGACCACGCCGACGACCGAGCTCCAGGTTTCCTCGCCCGCGAGCTTGATCTGCTTGCCGATCGGGTCCTCGTTCGGGAAGAGGGCCTGCGCCATGGTGTCGTTGATCACCACCACCGGGATCGTGTCCTTGCGGTCCTGCGGCACGAAGTACCGCCCCTTGCGCAGCGGCACGCTCATCACCTCGAAGTACCCCGGGGAGACGGTGCGCAGCGCCACGGTCGGCGCCTCGCCCGGCTTCGGCTCCGGCCGCCCCTGGATGACGATGGGCGTCACCGTCTCCCCTCCTCCCATCGGGAGGTCGGAGATCAGTGCGGCGGACTGCACGCCCGGCAGCGGCTTCACCCGCTCGATAACGCTCTCCATGAACGGTCCGCGCTCGGGCACCGGCACGATCGCGGGCGGCATGGCGAACTCGGCGGTGAGGATGCGTTGCGGCTTGAAGCCGTTGTCCACCTCGAGCAGCCGGCCGAAGCTGCGCAGCAGGAGGCCGGCGCCGATCAGCACCAGGACCGCGATGGCCACTTCGAGGACGACCAGGGCGTTGCGCGTGCGGCCGCTGCCCGCGGTGCCGGCGCCGGCGCGGGTCCCCTCGCGGAGCGTCGAGGCGAGGTCCGGCCGGGTCATCTGGAAGGCCGGCAGCAGACCGGCCAGCAGGGTGGTCAGGATGCAGAGGAGGGCGGCGAACGCGAGCGTGCGGCCGTCGAGGGTCATCGTGGTCGAGCCGAGCAGGCCGGTGGGGACGTAGCCCGCGAAGAGGCGCAGGCCGGCCCATGCCAGGAAGATGCCCAGGACGCCGCCGAGCACGGCGAGCAGGCCGCTCTCGGTGAGGAGCTGCGAGACCAGCCGCTGGCGGCCGGCTCCCATGGCCATGCGCACCGCGATCTCCTTCTGGCGCGAGGCGGCCCGCGCGAGGAGAAGATTCGCGACGTTGATGCAGGCGATCAGCAGCACGAGGCCGACCGCGGCCGAGAGGATGAGGAGCATGGGACGCAGGTCGCCGATCATCTTCTCCATGATCGGCTGGAGCTTCGCGCTCCACCCCTTGTCACTGTCCGGGAACTTCTCGGCGAGCCCCTGGCTGATCCCCTTGATCTCCGCCTCGGCCTTGGAGAGGGACACGCCCGGCTTCAGACGGGCGACCGCCACGTTGCCGCGGAAGTTGTGGTCCAGCCGCGCTTCGGCGGGGAACTCCAGGGGCATCCAGAGGTCCGGCTGCGCCTGGAAGCCGTAGCCCCCCTGCGCATCCTGGCCGCCGCGCGGGTAGTTGAAGCGCGGGCCCATCACGCCGACCACCGTGTAGGGGCTGCCGGAGAGCGTCAGCTTCTTCCCGATGATCTTGGGATCGCCGCCGAACGTGCCCTGCCAGAGCTGGTGCGAGAGCACCACGGTCGATCCCTTGCCCGGAGGGTCGTCGTCCGGGCCCAGCGTACGGCCGAGCTCGGCGTCGGCGCCGAGCACCTTGAAGAAGTCGCCGGAGACGCGGACGACGCCGAGGAGCTGGGGGAAGCCGTGGTCCGTCAGGACGAGGCGGCCCGCCTGGAGCGTCGCGATGCTGTCCACCGAGGGCGCCTTCGCCCAGTCCGCGATGTGCGCGGTCGCGGACGGCAGCTCGTCCTCGATGCCGATCGCCCGGGCGAAGTCGGGATTCGAGGCCCAGATGACCGCCACCCGGTCCGGGTCGTGGAAGGGCGGCGGAGTGAGAAGGACCGAGTTGACGATGCTGAAGATCGCCGCGTTGACCCCGATGCCCAGGGCCAAGGTCAGAATCGCGGCCACGGCAAGGGCGGGCTGCTTGCTCAAATTACGTACGGCAAAGCGAAGATCCTGGGTGAGCTGGCTCATGACTCCCCTCTACGGGTCATAGGGTCTTGGGTGACAAGTTTAGTCCTGCGGCCACTGTGGAAGAAGCCGCGCGGGATGGTATCATTCATGGCCGGTTCAGACTAGAAATACACGGTTTTATCCGAATTTCTTCAGCCTCTGAATCATCAAGGAACCCCATGACTCTGATCGAGATCCTTCGTTCGCGGGCCACCCGCCAGGCGAACAAGACCGCATACATCTTCCTCGCGAATGGCGAGGAAGAGGAGGCTTCGCTGACCTACGCCGAGCTCGACCGCCGGGCTCGCGCGCTGGGGGCCTTCCTCCAGAAGCATGGCGGCGGCGGGGAGCGCGTCCTCCTGCTCTATCCGCCGGGCCTGGAGTTCGTCACCTCGTTCCTCGGCTGCCTCTACGGCGGAGCGATCGCGGTGCCGGCCTATCCCCCGCGCACCAACCGGCCGGATGCCCGGCTCGGCGCGATCGCCGAGGACGCCCGGCCACGCTTCGCGCTGACGACTCCGGCGCTCTCGGGCCTCCGTTTCCAGGACAAATCTGAGGCCTTCGCCGCGCAGGTCCCCCATCTGCGAGAGGTGCAGTGGATCGCGACCGAGGATCTCGACGTCGCCGCCTGGGCGGACCAGTGGACGCCGCCGGATGCCGATCCAGCCCAGACCGCGGAGCGGGTGGCCTTCCTGCAATACACCTCGGGCTCGACCGCCACACCCAAGGGGGTGATGGTCACCCACCGCAACCTGGTCCACAACGAGCGGATGATCCAGCTCGCCTTCGGCCAGTCCGAGGAGTCAGTGATCGCCGGCTGGCTGCCGCTCTACCACGACATGGGGTTGATCGGGAACGTCCTGCAACCTCTCTATGTCGGAGCCACCTGCATTCTGATGGCGCCGGTCGCATTCCTCCAGCAGCCGATCCGCTGGTTGCGTGCGATCAGCCGCTACAAGGCGACGACGAGCGGCGGCCCCAACTTCGCGTACGAGCTGTGCGTGCGGAAGACCGACGCGGCCTCCCGCGAAGGCCTCGACCTCTCCTCCTGGAAGGTGGCGTTCAACGGCGCCGAGCCCGTGCGCGCCGAGACGCTGCACCGCTTCGCCGCAACGTTCGCCCCCTACGGCTTCCGCTCCGAGGCGTTCTATCCGTGCTACGGCTTGGCGGAGGCGACGCTCTTCGTCACCGGCGGTGCTCCGGGGCAGGGCGCCGGCGTGCGCCTGGTCAATTCGGAGGCGCTGAGCCGCAACGTGGTCGAGCCCACCGGCGCGGGCCAGTCCTCCCGCGCGCTGGTCGCCTGCGGCCGGCCGTGGCTGGAGCAGGAGGTGCGGATCGTCGATCCGGAGAGCGGCGCAGTCCTGCCGGAGGGACAGGTCGGCGAGATCCGGGTGACGGGTGAAAGCGTCGCGGCCGGCTACTGGAACCGTCCCGAGGCGAGCGCCGAGGCGTTCGGCACGGGCGAGGACCGGTCGCTGCGCACCGGCGATCTCGGGTTCTTCGCGGACGGCGAGCTCTTCGTCACCGGCCGCGTCAAGGACCTCATCATCATCCGCGGGCGCAACCACTATCCGCAGGACATCGAGCTGACCGCGGAGCGCAGCCATCCGGCGCTGCGGGCCGGCGGCGGCGCCGCGTTCTCGGTGGATGTGGAGGGCGAGGAGCAGCTCGTGATCGTCCACGAGGTGGAGCGCAGCCAGCGGCGCGAGCTGGACGGCGTGGTCGAGGCCGTGCGCCGCGCCGTGGCGCTGGAGCACGAGGTGCCGGTGCACGCGGTCGCCCTGATCAAGCCCGGCGCGCTCCCCAAGACGTCGAGCGGCAAGGTGCGCCGCCGTACCTGCCGGGCGGATTTCCTGGCCGGGCAATTCGAGACGCTGGAGGCGTGGACGTCCGGCGAGGAGACCGGCGCTCCCGCGGAGGCTCCGCGGACGCCGACTGAGGAGCGGCTCGCCGCGATCTGGCGCGAGGTGTTCGAGGGGCGCGGCATCGGCATCCGGGACAACTTCTTCGAGCTGGGCGGCGACTCGCTCAAGGCGACGCAGATGGTCTCGCGCATCAACGAGTCCTTCGGCGTGGAGCTGCCTCTCGACAGTCTGCTGAGCACGCCGACCCTCGCCGCTCTCGCCGAGCTGCTCGACGGGCTGACGGGATCGATCGGCGGCGCGATCCCCGAGGCGCCGCCGCTCGCCGGACGGCCGCGGAGAACCAGCGACGTGCCGCTGTCGTTCGCGCAGCGGCGGCTCTGGTTCCTTCACCAGCTCGATCCCGACAACCCGGTGCACAACATCGCCGCGTTCCTGCGGCTCACCGGGCGGCTCGACACCGTGGCGCTCCGCGCGGCCCTGGACGCGATCGTGCGGCGGCACGAGGCGCTGCACACGGTCTTCAGGAGCGCCGGGGACGAGCCGGTGCAGCAGATCGCTCCGCCCGCGCCACTCGCGCTCCCGGTCTGCGACCTCGCGGCACTGCCGCCGGCCGCCCAAGCCATCGAGGAAGAGCGGATCGCGGCGGAGGTGGCGCGTCTCCCCTTCTCCCTGGAGCACGGGCCGTTCCTCCGAGCGGCTTTGACCGTGCGGGGAGGTCACAGAGGCTCCCCCCCCACTGTAGAGACGCCCCGTGGGGCGTCTCCCGCGGCGGCGCCATCGCTTCCCGCCTCTCCCGGTGGTCTCTCGGGCACCTCGGAAGGAGACGCCCCACGGGGCGTCTCTACAGTGGGGGGGACCTTCATCAGGCAGAAGGGCGATACGCACGGCCTTGTCCTCTCCTGGCACCACATCGCGGCGGACGGCTGGTCGCTCGGCGTGTTCGTGCGCGATCTGACCGCTCTCTACCGATCCTCCGCTCCCCTGCCGGCCCTGCCGCTCCAGTACGCGGACTTCTCCAGCTGGCAGCGGCAGTGGCTGCGCGGCGAGGCGCTGGAGGCGCGGCTGGCGTTCTGGCGCAACCGGCTCGCCGGAGCTCCGGTCTTCGAGCTGCCCACCGACAAGCCGCGGCCGGCGGTCCTCTCGCACCGCGGCGCGCACCACGAGCGGCCGGTGCCCGTGGCGCTCTCGGACCGCCTGGCCGAAGTGGCGCGCGCGCGAGCGGCCACGCCATTCATGGCGCTCCTCACTGGCTTCGCCGCCCTCCTCCACCGCTCGACCGGCCAGGAGGACCTGGTGCTCGGCACGCCGATCTCGGGCCGCAACCGGCGCGAGCTCGAAGACCTGATCGGCGTCTTCATCAACAACCTCGTGCTGCGCATCGACGCCTCGGGAGACCCGAGCTTCCGCGAATTGCTGGGCCGGGTGCGCGAAACGGCGCTCGCCGCGTACGCGCATCAGGACCTGCCGTTCGAGACCCTGGTCGACGCTCTGGGCGGTAGCCGGGATCTCTCGCGCACGCCGCTCTTCCAGGTCCTCTTCGTCGAGCAGAATGTGCCGCTCCGGCGCCTGGAGCTGCCGGAGCTGGCTCTCGATCCACGCGAGATCGATCTCGGCACGGCGCGCTTCGACCTCGCTCTCGCCGTGGCGCCGCTCGCCGCCGGCTGGCTCGGCACCTGGAAGTACAGCACCGACCTGTTCGATGCTCCGACGCCGGTGCGCATGGCCGGGCATCTGGAGAACCTGCTCGCCGCCGCCGCGGCCGAGCCGGACCTCCCGCTCTCCCGCCTCGCCTGGCTGAGCGAGGGCGAGAGGCATCAGGTGGTGCTCGCCTGGAACGACACCGTCGTGGCGTACCCGAACGAGACACTCCTGCACGGGTGGATCGAGGCACAGGTCGAGCGGACGCCGGAGGCCGTGGCCGTCTCCTACGAGGGGAACGAGCTGACCTACCGCCAGCTCAACGAGCGCGCGAACCGCCTGGCGCGCCATCTGAGCCGCCTCGGCGCCGGACCCGAGAGCCTGGTCGGCGTGGCCGCCGAGCGCTCGCTGGAGCTGGTCGTGGCGCTGGTCGCCACGCTCAAGGCGGGCGCGGCCTACGTGCCTCTCGATCCGGGCTATCCGCGCGAGCGCCTGGAGTTCATGCTGGAGGACGCCGGCATGTCGGTCCTCCTCACCCAGAGCCATCTGGAGGACGTGGTACCGGCGGGACAGGCGGAGCGCGTGCTGCTCGACCGGTTCGATTGGGACGCTGGAAGCGGCGCAAACCTCGGCGTGACGGTCGATCCCAGCAACCCGGCTTATGCCATCTACACCTCGGGATCGACCGGCAAGCCCAAGGGGGCGATGATCCCGCACCGCGGCATCGTCAACCGCCTCCTCTGGATGCAGGAGATGTACGGCCTCGGGCCGGCCGACCGCGTGCTCCAGAAGACGCCTTTCAGCCTCGACGTTTCGGTCTGGGAGTTCTTCTGGCCGCTCCTCACCGGCGCGCGGCTCGTCGTGGCCCCGCCGGGCGCGCACCAGGACGCGGCGTGGCTCGCGCGGATCATCCGCGAGAACGGCGTCACCACGCTCCACTTCGTGCCGTCCATGCTCCAGCTCTTCCTCGAAGGGAAGGACCTGGACGAGGCCTGCCGCACGGTGCGCCAGGTGATGGCGAGCGGCGAGGCGCTCCCCTACGAGCTCCAGGAGCGCTGCTTCGAGAAGATTCCGCACGCGTCGCTCAACAACCTCTACGGTCCGACCGAGGCGTCGGTCGACGTGAGCTTCCACGCGTGCGAGCCGCACAGCGGGAAGGCGGTGCCGATCGGGCGGCCGATCGCGAACATCGCGCTCCACATCCAGGACCGCCACGGCGAGCCCGTGTCCACCGGCGTCCCCGGGGAGCTGCTGATCGGCGGCGTCGGCCTGGCGCGCGGCTATCTCTATCGGCCCGCGCTGACCGCGGAGCGATTCGTGCCGAACCCCTGGGGCGGGCCGGGCGAGCGCGTCTATCGCACCGGCGACCTCGCGCGCTTCCGGGCGGACGGCGCCATCGAGTTCCTCGGCCGCATCGACCACCAGATCAAGATCCGCGGCGTGCGGGTGGAGTTGGGCGAGATCGAGGCCGCGCTCTGCCGCCAGCCCGGCGTGCGCGAGGCGGTGGTGATGGCCCGCGCCGAAACGACGGGCGAGACACGGCTGGTCGCCTATCTCGTTCCGACCGCGGAGCCGGCGCCGTCCGCGGCCGACCTGCGGACCGCGCTGCGCGACAGCCTGCCGGAGGCGATGGTGCCCTCGGCGTTCGTGGTGATGCCGGCGTTCCCCCTGTCGCCGAGCGGCAAGGTAGACCGCAAGGCCCTGCCCGCGCCCGACTTCGAGCACGCCGAGCGCGAGCGGCCGTTCACCGCGCCTCGCACGCCGCTGGAAGAGCGTCTGGCCGCGATGTGGCGCGAGCTGCTGCGCGTCGAGCAGATCGGCGTCCACGACAGCTTCTTCGAGCTGGGCGGCGACTCCATCCAGGGCGCGATGTTCATCAACCGGTTGCAGGAAGAGCTGGGCCAGATCGTCTACGTCATGGCCCTCTTCGACGCGCCGAACGTAGCCGACTTCGCCGCCTATCTGGAGCGCAGCTACCCCGAAGCCGCCGCCCGCCTGGGCGGCCGGGCCGACGCCGCCTCCGAAGCCAGCGGCGCCGCGGTGCCCACGCCCGACGCGCTCACGGCTCTCCACAACTCGGTGGTCCGGCGCCTCGCCCGTGAGCAGGAGGTGCCGAAGGCGTCTCTCGAAGGCCTGCCGAAGAACCCGCGCGCGGTCTTCATCCTCTCCCCCTTCCGCTCGGGCACGACGCTCTTCCGCGTCATGCTCGCCGGCCATCCGCGCCTGTTCGCGCCGCCCGAGCTGGAGCTGCTCGCCTTCCGTACGATGGGCGAGCGCGCCCATGCCTACGCGGGCCGCAACAGCTTCGCCCTGGAAGGCCTGCTGCGCGCCGTCATGGAGGTCCGCGGCTGCGACGCCGACGCGGCGCGCGAGTGGGTCGCGGGCTTCGAGCGCGAGGACCTGCCGACGCAGACGTTCTATGGCCTCCTCCAGCAGGAGAGCCAGGGCCGGATTCTGGTCGACAAGACGCCGAGCTACCCGCTCGACCTCACGACGCTGCGGCGCGCCGAGGAGATGTTCGCGGAACCGCTCTACATCCATCTGACGCGGCATCCGCGGGCGACCATCGACTCCTACGTCGAGGCGCACATGGACCGCGTCTACGACTTCCCCTATGGCGCGGAAGAGCAGGCCGAGCTGGTCTGGCTGCTCAGCCATCAGAACATCGTGGGCTTCCTCCAGGAGGTCCCGGAGGAGCGCATCCTCCGGCTGCGTTTCGAGGACCTGGTGAAGGCGCCGCAGGCGTCCATCGAAGGGGTCTGCGCTTTCGTCGGGCTGCCGTTCGAGCCGTCCATGCTGGAGCCCTACCAGGGCAAGCGCATGACCGACGGCCTGCACTCCGAATCGCGCATGATGGGCGACCCGAAGTTCCACCGCCACCAGGGGATCGACGCCAAGGTCGCCGACCGCTGGCAGGAGGCGCGCGGCGCGTTGCGCGCCGAGACGCTGGAGCTGGCCGCGGAGCTCGGCTATGAGACCCCGGGCGCCTCGTCGATCCTCGGCCCCCGCAAGGTGGCGCGCGAGGCGGGCGTCGAGATGCCGCTTTCCTACGCGCAGGAACGCCTCTGGTTCCTGTCGCAGCTCGATCCCGAGAGCCCGGCCTACAACATGCCGGCGACGATCCACCTGCGCGGCACGCTGGACGTGGCGAGCCTCGCCCGCAGCTTCGACGAGGTGCGGCGCCGCCACGAGGTGCTGCGCACGGTGTTCCCGTCGGTCGACGGCCGGCCCATCCAGGAGATCTCTCCGGACCCGGTGCGCCCCCTGCCGATCGTCGATCTGGCGGGTCTCCCTGACGACCTGCGCCGGCCCGAGCTGGAGCGCCTGGCGCTCGCCGAAGGGCGGCAGCCGTTCGACCTGCCGCGCGGGCCGATGCTGCGCACCTGGCTCGCGCGGCTCGGCGGTGACGAGCACGCGCTGCTCGTCACCATGCACCACATCCTCTCGGACGGCTGGACGATCGGCATCCTGATCCGCGAGCTGGCGGTGCTCTACCGCGCATTCGTCGAGGGCCAGCCCTCGCCGCTGCCGGAGCTGCCGCTCCAGTACGCGGACTACGCGGTCTGGCAGCGGCAGTGGCTCGACGAGGCCGCGGTCACGGGCCATCTGGAGTACTGGCGCAAGCGGCTGGCCGGACGGTTGCCCGCGCTCGACCTGCCGACCGACCGGCCGCGCCCGGCCGTGCAGACGCTCCACGGCGCGCGGCTGTCGCGCACCCTCTCCGCGGCCGCCTCGCAGCGGCTGCGCGAGTGGAGCGCCCGCCAGGGGACGACGCCGTTCCTCACGCTCCTCGCCGGGTTCAACGCGCTCCTTCACCGCTACACGGCGCAGGACGACCTGCTGCTCGGCATCCCGATCGCCAACCGCAACCGGTTGGAGACCGAGGGGCTGATCGGTTTTTTCCTCAACATGGTCACGCAGCGCACCGACGCCTCGGGCAACCCGACGCTGCGCGAGCTACTCGGCCGCGTGAGCGACGGCTTCCTCGGCTCGGTGCCCCACCAGGAGGTGCCGTTCGAGAAGGTCGTCGAGGCCGTGCAGCCGGAGCGCGACCTTTCGCGCGCGCCGATCTTCCAGGTGCAGTTCTCGCTCCAGAACACGCCCACCGAGGCGCTGGTGCTCCCCGGCCTGACGCTGGAGCAGCTGGAGATCCACAACCGCACCACGAAGTTCGACTTCACCGTTTTCCTCTTCGATCTGCCCGACGGGCTGAAGACGACGCTCGAATACAACACCGACCTGTTCGATGAGACCACGATCGCGCGACTCCTCGGCCACTGGGAGACCGTGCTCGCGGGCACGCCCGAAGCGGCTGACCTGCAGCTGTCCGACCTGCCGCTCCTCACCGCGGACGAGCGCGACCAGCTTCTTCGCGAGTGGAACACAGACGCCACGTTCGCCGCCGAGCCCTGCCTCCACCGGCTGTTTGAGGAGCAGGCGCGGCGCCATCCGAAGAACGTGGCCGTGGTCTATGAGCTGGAGGAGCTGACCTACGCGAAGCTCAACGCGAGAGCGAACCAGCTCGCGAGGAGGCTGCGCGCCCTGGGCGTCGGCCCCGAAGTGCCGGTGGGCCTGTGCGTCGAGCGCTCGATCGACACGATCGTCGGCCTGCTCGGCATCCTCAAGGCGGGCGGCGCCTACGTGCCGCTCGATCCGGCCTATCCGCGCGAGCGCCTGGCCTATTCGCTGGAGGACGCCCTCTCCGGCAGCCGCGCGCCGGTGCTGGTCACCCAGTCGCACCTCGCCGGCCTGTTCGGCGACGACATGCCGTTCTCCATCGTCCGCCTCGACGCCGACCGCCAGAGCCTCGCGGCGGAGAGCCCTGAGAACCTCGAAGACGGCCCGGCGCCGGACAACGTCGCCTACGTGATCTACACGTCGGGATCGACCGGCCGTCCCAAGGGCGTGCAGGTCACCCACGCCGACGCTGTACGCCTGATGACCGCGACCGAGCCCTGGTTTGGCTTCGGCCCCGACGACGTGTGGACCCTGTTCCACTCCTACGCCTTCGACTTCTCGGTCTGGGAGATCTGGGGAGCCCTCGTCTATGGCGGCCGGCTGATCGTGGTGCCGCGCGAGGCCACGCTCTCTCCCGCCGCCTTCTACGAGCTGCTGCACACCGAAGGGGTCACCGTCCTCAACCAGACCCCGTCCGCCTTCCGCCAGCTCGTGCAGCATGAGGAGACGGAGCGGGCCCAACGTCTCGCCCTGCGCTGGGTGATCTTCGGCGGCGAAGCGCTGGAGCTGTCGGCGCTCGCCCCCTGGTTCGCCCGCCACGGCGAGGAGACGCCGCGCCTGATCAACATGTACGGCATCACCGAGACGACCGTGCACGTCACCTACCGGCCGATCACTCTCGCCGACCTCGGGTACCCCGGCAACGCGCCAATCGGCGTGCCGATCCCCGATTTGACCGTGCACCTCCTCGGCCCCCACGGCGAGCTCGTGCCCGTGGGAGTCCCCGGAGAAATCCACGTGGGAGGCGCCGGAGTCGCCCGAGGCTACCTGGGCCGGCCGGCCCTCACCGCGGAGCGCTTCGTGCCCGATCCCTTCGGAACGCCCGGCGCCCGCCTCTACCGCTCGGGAGATCTCGCCCGCCGCCGCCCTGACGGCGACCTCGAGTACTTGGGCCGGATCGACCACCAGGTGAAGATCCGCGGCTTCCGCATCGAGCTGGGCGAGATCGAGGCCGCGCTTCTCACCCATCCGGAGCTGCTGGAAACGGTCGTCATGGCGCGCCACGACAGCACGGGAGACAAGCGCCTGGTGGCCTACTTCACCTCCCGCGCCGCGGGGCCGGACCTGGGCGAGCTGCGCTCGCATCTCCGCGCCAGCCTGCCGGAGTACATGGTGCCGGCCGCCTTCGTGGCGCTCCAGCGCATGCCGCTCACCCCCAGCGGCAAGATCGACCGCCGCGCGCTCCCCGATCCCGAGGACGTGCGTGCCGAGGCCGAAACCGCGTTCATCGCGCCGCGCACCCGCACCGAGCGCCGGCTCGCCGACGCCTGGCGCGAGGTCCTGCGTGTCGAGCAGGTAGGCGTCGACGACAACTTCTTCGACCTCGGCGGCCACTCGCTGCTCGTCACCCAGCTCGCCTCGCGCATCCGCGCTGAGTTCGGGATCGAGCTGCCGATGGCGAGCGTGTTCGAGGCGCCGACGCTCGCGGCTCTCGCCAGCCGGATCGAGGCTCTGCGCCCCGAGGACGCCGAGCCCGAGCTGGCGCCGATCCCGACCGTGCCGCGGGACGAGCCGCTGCCGCTCTCGTTCTCGCAGGAGCGCCTCTGGTTCCTCGACCAGTTCCAGCCGGGGAGCCCGCTCTACAACGTGCCGATGTCGCTCCGCCTGCGCGGCCGGCTCGACGTGGAGGCTCTGGAGCGCACATTCCAGGAGATCGTGCGCCGCCACGAGCTGCTGCGCACCGGCTTCACCTCGGTCGAGGGGCAGCCGGCGCAGGTGATCCAGCCCGAGGCCCATCTGGAGCTGCCGCTCACCGACCTGAGCGACTCGCCGACCCCATGGACCGAGACCCGGCTCGCCGATCTCGCCGAGGAGGAGGCGCAGCGGCCGTTCGACCTGGCGCAGCCGCCGCTGATGCGCGTGCGCCTGGTGAAGATCGCCGAGGACGACCATGCGCTCCTCGCGACCATCCACCACATCGTCAGCGACGGCTGGTCCATGGGTGTGCTGATCCGCGAGGTGGCGGCGCTCTACACCGCCCTCGCCGCCGGACAGCCCTCGCCGCTGCCCGAGCTGCCGATCCAGTACGCCGACTACGCCGTCTGGCAGCGCGGCTGGCTCCAGGGCGAGGCCCTCGAAGGGGAGCTCGCCTTTTGGCGCGACCAGATCGCCGGCGCCCCGCAGGCGCTCGACCTGCCGGCGGACCGCACGCGTCCGCCCGTGCACGGCTTCGCCGGCCGCCACCTGCGCTTCACGCTGCCGAAGAGCCTCGTGTCGCAGGTCCAGGCGCTCGCCCGCCAGGAGGGCGCGACGCTCTTCATGGCGCTCCTCGCGGCGTTCCAGGTGCAGATCCACCGCTACACCCGGCTCACCGACTTCCTCATCGGCTCGCCGGTCGCCAACCGCCAGCGGCGCGAGCTGGAAGATCTGATCGGCTTCTTCGCCAACACCCTGGTGCTGCGCGCCCGCGTGCCCGGCGACGCCCAGGTGACGGAGCTGCTCGCGCAGGTGAAGGCGACCACGCTCGCCGCCTTCGGCCGGCAGGACCTGCCGTTCGAGAAGCTCGTGCAGTCCACCGAGGTGGCGCGCGACACCAGCCGCTCGCCGCTCTTCCAGGTCCTCTTCGTCCTCCAGAACGCGCCGGCGCAGACGCTCGCCCTGCCCGACGTGACGCTGGAGATCCTGGAGCCCGAGAGCGGTACCTCGAAGTTCGACCTGACGCTCTCGATGATGGAGACCGCCGAGGGGCTCCACGGCTTCCTCGAATACAGCACGGATCTGTTCGACGATGCGACGGCCGCCCGCATGCTCGGCCACTTCCGCAACCTGCTCGAAGAGCTGGCGACCGACCACCGGCGCCGCATCTCCGAGCTGTCGATGCTCGGCCATGCCGAGCGCGCCGAGCTGCTGACGGCCTGGAACGACACGCGGACCGACGTGCCGGAGCTGCCCTTCCACCGCCTCTTCGAGCTGCAGGTGCGCATCGCGCCCGAGGCGCCCGCCGTGGCCGGCAACGGCACCGTCCTCACCTACGCGGACCTCGACCGCCAGGCCAACCAGCTCGCCCATCACCTGCGCACCCTGGGCGCCGGCCCGGAGATGCGCGTCGGCATCGCCCTGGAGCGCTCGCCCGCGATGCTCGCCGCTCTCCTCGCCACGCTCAAGAGCGGCGCCGCCTACGTGCCGCTCGATCCGTCCCACCCGCGCGAACGGCTGGCGATGATCCTGGAGGACGCACGGCCGGCCGTGCTCGTCACCGAGGAGCGGCTGCGGAACGAGCTGCCCGGCCCCGCCGGCTGCCAGGTCGTCTGCCTCGACAACGCCTGGAGCGACGGAGGCCTGCTGGCCGCGGAGAGCGGCGAGACCCTGCCCGCGCTCGTCGAATCGCCGGAGAGCCTCGCCTACGTCATCTTCACCTCCGGCTCGACCGGGCGGCCCAAGGGCGTGCAGATCCCCCACGGCGCCCTGGTCAACTTCCTCCTCTCCATGCAGCGAGCGCCCGGCCTCGGAGCGAGCGACGTGCTCGTGGCGGTGACCACCGTCTCCTTCGACATCGCCGCCCTGGAGCTCTTCCTGCCGCTCCTCGTCGGAGCCCGCATCGAGCTGGCCGGCCGCGACGAGGTCTCGGACGGCGTCCTCCTCGCCGCCCGCATCAAGAGCGCGCAGGCCACCACCCTCCAGGCCACCCCCGCCGGCTGGCGCATGCTGCTCGACGCCGGCTGGCCGGGAGATCCGTCCTTCAAGGCCCTCTGCGGCGGCGAAGCCCTCACCCCGGACCTCGCCGAGCGCCTGCTGCCCCTCGTCGGCTCGCTCTGGAACGTCTACGGCCCTACCGAGACCACAATCTGGTCCGCCGCCGGAAAAGTCGAAAGCGTGAGCACCGCGACGGCCGCTTCTATGGGATCAATTCCCATCGGCCCCGCCATCGCCAACACGACCCTCTACGTGCTCGACCAGTACTTCGAGCCCGCGGCCGTGGGAGTCATGGGAGACCTCTTCATCGGAGGCTCCGGCCTGTCGCGAGGCTATCTGGGCTCGCCGGAGATGACTGCCGACCGCTTCATCCCCGACCCCTTCGCCGGCAAACCCGCACCGGGAGCCCGCCTCTACCGCACGGGAGACCTGGCCCGCCGGCGCGCCGACGGCTCGATCGACTTCCTCGGCCGCGCCGACCACCAGGTCAAAATCCGCGGCTACCGCATCGAGCCGGACGAGATCGCCGCCGTTCTCGCCAAGCATCCAGGAGTCCGCGAAACCGTCGTCGTCGCCCGTCCCTCCGCGATCGGCGATCCGCGCCTGGTGGCCTACCTCATCCCCGCGGACCCGGCGCCGGTCCTGGACGATCTGCGCGCCTTCCTGCGCGACAAGCTGCCAGCCTATATGCTGCCGACCGACTACGTCCTGCTGGAAACCTTCCCCCTGAACCCCTCAGGAAAGGTCGACCGCCGCGCCCTCCCCGCCCCGGAAGGAACCGCCGCCGTGGGCCGCGAGCTGGCCCTCCCCGAGACCCCGACCGAGGAGACCCTGGTCGCCGTCTGGGAAGAGGTCCTCGGCCGCACCGGCATCGGCATCCACGACAACTTCTTCGAGCTGGGAGGCCACTCCCTCCTCGCCCCGCAGATCATCGCGAGAATCGAGCAAACCTTCCAGATCCGGCTGCCTCTGCGGGCCTTCTTCGAAGCGCCGACGATCAGCGCCACCGCGCTGAATGTCGACCTGCTGCTGCTGGAGGAGATCGAGGCGCTGAGCGAGGAGGAGGTGGAGGATTTGGGAGTGGGGGTGTCGTGAGGCCCTCGTGTACACTCTCCTGGACGAGAGGAGTCATCCGATGAAGTTTCTTTCGGTCCGCGATCTTCGAGACAAGTCTTCCGAAGTCTGGAAAGGACTGGAATCCGAGCGGGAGATGGTGGTGACAGACAACGGCCGCCCCATCGCTATTCTCTCGCCCGTGACGGAAGAGACTTTCGAGGAGACCCTGGCGGCAATTCGGAGATCCAGGGCCATGGCAGCCGTCGCCGAGCTCCAGCGAAGCTCCGTCCAGCAGGGAACGGACTCCCTCACCGCAGAAGAGATTGACGTCGAGATCGCCGCCGTCCGTCGAGCCCGCCGTCAGCGGAGTGACTCTCTGCAATGAGCGTAGTCTTGGACACGAACGTCGTCGTGTCCGGCCTGCTTCAACCCTTCGGCCCCTCCGGCCAGATCATCAGCTTGGTGGCTGCCGGTGATCTGACCCTGTGTCATGACCCGCGCATCCTCGCCGAGTATCGGGAGGTCCTGCTGCGAGATAAATTCGGCTTCTCCCCCTACCGCGTCGCCGCACTCCTGGAGGAGATTGAAGCCAGGGGCACTCCTGCCGTTGCCCACCCGCTGACCATTCGACTTCCCGACCCTGATGACGAACCCTTTCTGGAGGTTGCGCTGGCAGGCGGAGCCCCGCTGGTGACGGGCAACGCCAAGCATTACCCTCCTGAAGCCCGGCAAGGGGTCGAAGTTCACTCACCCCGCTCGTTCATCGAGCTGTATCGCACCCGGTGAGCGCACTCCACAGCTCGCCGTGCCCGATCAGCGCCACGGCGCTCAACGTCGACCTGCTCCTCCTGGAGGAGATCGAGGCGTTGAGCGAGGAAGAGGTGGAGGATTTGGGAGTGGGGGTGTCGTGAGGCCCTATGGACAGTAGACTGAAGAGCATGTCGATCGAAGAGGCCTCCGACTTCTGGGACACCCACAGTCTCGTCGCTTTTCCTTCCCACGAGGTGGAGATCGAATACACCCCGGAGGGACCAGCCCCCCTGGAACTGCTCGGAGACGACGATGAGACAGATCGAGAGTGATCAGGTGATCGACGAGGTCCGGGAAGCCCGGCACCGTATTTCGGCACGCTTCGACCACGACCCAAATCGGCTGGTGGCCTACTACATGGAGCTGCAGAAGCAGTTTGAGGACCGCCTAATCCGAGCTGAGAAAACGTCGGAGCACCGCCGCCCAAAGCCGCCCTGAAGCAAAGGAGAGGGGGTTCCAGATTGAGTACCCTCCGGCGAGCCGGTATTCGACATCGAGCGCCTCGTACGCCTCTTGAAATCCGGGACGGTTGCGTGCCTTTTCCAGAAAGGCTTCGTGATCATGACGTGCGGGTTGATATTTGAGGTCAGCCATTGCGCACCTCCTTCAGGCGTCTGCGATCCTCGCATAGTCGGCGAGGACATCCACCGGCCACGATTCAACCTCTGCGGGCGCAGGAGGGCCGTGACCGAGAGATCATTCTCCCAAAGGGGCGCACTGTTTGCGGCAGCCTTGGAGACATTCCGCCCGAGACCACCGCCTCAACCGCCGGGAGGCGCGCGGGTCGCCCCGGCAGCGGTGCCTCTCCTTCCGAAGTCCGCGGCATTCCGCCCGGGATGCGCAGCGTCTCCTCCGGCAGCGGCGGCGCTGCCGCCACGATCGACGGATTGCGACCCACGGCGTGCGTCATTCCCGATTCGGCGCATAGACCCTCCGCCGCGGTGTGCGACATTTCGATCGTGGCGCGCGCCATTCGCTCCACGGCGGGCATCATTCCCATCTCGGCGGAACACATTCCACCCACGGCGTGCGTCATTCCTCTCGTGATCGGCAACACAACCGTCCCGGCGGGAATCATTCGCTTCGCGACGGGAATGACGCACGCCGTGGAGCGAATGATGCACGCCCCGGCGGGAATGTCTCCGACCTCGGAGCGAATGGGGCCTACCGCGACGGGACTGGCGCCCATCGCGGGCGGAATGACACCAGCCGTTGCGGGAGTGTCGCCGCTCGGGATCGGAATGTCTCCGACCTCGGGGCGAGGAGCGCCAAGTTCGGGATAAATGTCGCTCGTCCGAACGGAAGCGAGGTCGATTCGTCTCGGAATGTCGCACGCCGATCTCGCGGCGGACGAGATTCTGGGCCGAATGTCTCAACTACCAGGCGGTATGTCATCCGCTTCTGGGCAAATCGGGTGCGCCTGTTCCAGGAAGCGTCCATTGCGACGCACCCCCCTCACGCCTGTTGAGGCGCCTCCCCCGGGCTCCACTGAGCCCTCTGCAACGAAGCCGCAATCTCTTCCAGCAGCCGAACCGTGAGCCGCTCCTCCTTCGCAGCCTCCTGGAACAGCAGCACCGCCGCTGCCGCTTCGCGGTGGACCGACTGGGCTTCGAAGATCGTGTGCATCTCCTCGGCCAGGCGGCGGACGTCGCTCCAGTGCGCTTGCCGGCCGTAGAGGATCGCCAGGTCGAGGGAGACCAGGGCGGCGTCGTAGGCGATGCGGTCGCGGAGGAACCCTTCTCGTGCTTCGAGGTAGGCCTTCTCGGCCTCGCCTCTTCGGCCCCGGTCGGCCGCGATTCGGCCGCGCAGCCAAGTGATGCGGAGTTGGGTGTAGGAGTCTTTGAGCTTCGCGAAGACGGTGCGGTCGGTCTCCAGAATCTCCAAGGCGGCTTCGTGGTCCCGCGCTTCCCAGAGGAACAGCGCGAGATTGAAGCGGGCGGAGACGTAGAGCCGCAGGTGCTGCCGCGGGTGCAACCTGTCCGTGGCCAGCCGGGTGGTCTCGATGGCGTTCTGGAGCTTCCCCTGGTGGTAGTACACCAGACCGAGCGTCACGAGAGGATGGGCCGATTCGGTCAGCGTTCCGGCCAGGAAGTATTGGCAGATCGCGCGGACCAGCAGCGTCTCGGCGCGGCGGAAGAGGCGCCGCTCCATGTACAGCATGGCCTCGCAGGAGTCGATCTCCGCCGTCACCGCCGGATCGGTCACTCCCCCGTTCGTCACGAGGGCGCGGGCGAAGGCGAACCGTTTCTCGGCTTCCTGGAGGTCGTCGAAGTAGCGGGCCGCATTTCCCAGATAGGCGGCCGTGCGCGCCCAGAGGTCGGCGACCTCGGGACCATCCGGTGTCCGGCGGAGCACCGCATCGGCCGTCTTCGCCAACTCCTGCGCCGTGCGCATGTCCGCGGGCATCTCCTTCTTGCACCTCTCCAGGAGGAGGCGAGCCAGGGCGGGACTCCGGAAGCGCTCGACGGAGCGCCCGATCTTCTGCAGGCGCACCTCCAAGGGGAAGGTCAGGAGCTTGCGAAAGTCGCGGCTGGCCGCCGCGGAGTCCTCGTCCCGGTACTTCTGTTCCACGAAGGCCGGCAATACTCGAAAGAGCGCATCCCGCTCCGTGGGGCGAATCCTCCGCTCCCGTTCCCAGGCCGCGATCTCTTCACGGCAGAACCGGCACGAATCCGTGAGAGCTTCGACTACGGCGGTCTCGAGGACCGCCGTAGCGACCTCTTTGCGCAAAACAGCCCATAGCAGCTCACGGGTGATGTGGAGATGAGGCACGGAGTCTCCTTTTCCAGTAGCCGGCCGAAAAGATTGTAGATCAAAGTCACGATATGAGGACACGGAAAGGAGGAAGACAGAACCAATGGTCTACCCCCATGGATCCATGCCCGGGCCGCGATCACCGTTTCCGCTTCCAGGAACGACTGGTGCCGGCTCGGTCTCGTCAGCGGAAGCGAGGATCTGCGGGAAGATCAGCAGGAGGACCAGAAGAATTCTGCGGATCATGAGACAGCTCCTTATACAGCAATGCTGACATAGAAAAGGGCCGCAGGGGCAGGCGGGTCCATGTGATAGCGTCCCCGGGCACCATGAAACCGCAGCCTTTGTCCTGGGAAGGGGAGCCCTCTCGCGTTCTCCCGGACCGGCCTCCGGGGGCGGTCGACATCGTCGTTCCCGTGGCCGGAGCGCCGGCGGAGCTCACACGTTGCGTGGAGAGCCTCCTCGCCTGGACGAATCTGGAGCGCCACCGCCTTTTGATCGTGCTCGACGGTCCGCAGCCGGTGGAGACCGAGGCGCTGGTGGCCCGGCTGGGACGCGAACGGCCCGAGGGGCTCCTCGTCCTCCGCAACGCCGAGCGGCTCGGGTTCGTGGCCAGCGTCAACCGCGGGATGGCGGCCACGCCGCGCGACGTGATCCTGCTCAACAGCGACACGCAGGTGACCGAGAGGTGGGTGCGCAAGCTCCAGGCGGCGGCGTACTCGGCGTCCGAGATCGCTACGGTGACGCCGTTTTCGAACAGCGCCACGATCTGCTCGCTCCCCCGCTTCCTCGAGACCAACGCCCTGCCCGCCGGGCAGACCGTGGACTCGTTCGCCCGGCTCGTGGAGGCGCGGTCCCGCCAGGCTTATCCCCGGATTCCCACGGGCGTCGGCGTCTGCCTGTACATCAAGAGGAAGGTCCTCAACCAGATCGGGCTGTTCGACGCGAAGAGCTTCGGCCACGGGTATGGCGAGGAGAGCGAGCTTTGCATGCGGGCCTTGAAGGCCGGCTACGTGCACGTGCTCGACGATGCGACGTTCATCTTCCATGAGGGGCAGCGCAGCTTCGGGACGAGCCGCGGCCGGCGGGTGGACGCCGCGCACCGGGCGATGCGCCGCCTCCATCCCGAGTACCTGGCCACGGTGGCGGCGTTCATCCGCGAGGACCCGATCCGCCCCCTGCGCCAGCGGGTGCTGGCCGAGCTGCGGCCGGCGCGGCGGCCGCAGCCGCCGGGCCGCCCCGAGCGGGTCCTCCACCTGGTGCACGGCTGGCCCCCCTGGAGCCCGGCCGGCACCGAGCTCTATGCCGCCTGGCTCGCCCGCCGGCAGGCGCAGGTCCGCGAGGTGACGGTCTACGCCCGGATCGCCGATCCCTCACGCGCCAAGGGGGACGCGGTCGAGCTGCTGGACGAGGGGGTCCGCGTGCGGCTGATCGTCAACAACTTCACGCAGCGCGATCCGCTGTCGCGCAATGCGATCTACGACCGGGCGCTCACCGCCGACTTCGCGCGGCTGCTCGACGAGCTCGCCCCGCGGCTCCTGCACGTCCATCACCTGGCGGGTCACGCCGCCTCGCTGGTCGGGGCGGCGGCGCGGCGCGGGATTCCGGTCGTGTTCCAGATCCAGGACTGGTGGCTCGCCTGCGCCCGCGCCAATCTGCTCGACGCGCAGCGGCGGCTGTGCAGCGGCCCGGCGCCCGGCAAGTGCTCGGCCTGCCTGCCGCTGACCGGCCTGCCTCCGGCCTCTCTCCTCAACCGGCTGCTCTACGCCGCACGCTGGCGGGCGATGCGGCGCATCCTGGATCAGGCGGACGCGTTCGTGATGGGCTCCGAATTCATGCGCCAGAGCGCTCTGCGGCTCGGCATCCTGCGGCCGGACGATCCAGCCTATGTGATCCCCTACGGCGTCGAGGTGGGGCCCCGGCCCGCCTCGCGTACGCCGCGGACCGCCGGAGCGCCGCTGCGCTTCGGGTTCATCGGCGCTCTCCTGCCGCACAAGGGAGCGCACGTCGCCGCCGCGGCGTTCGCCGGGATCTCTCCGGACCGGGCGCGGCTGATCGTCTGGGGAGATCCGGAAATCGATCCGGCCTACGCGCGGGAGCTCGCGACCGGGCCGGCGGTGGAGCTGCGCGGCCGGTTCCCCGAGGAGCGGAAGGCGGAGATCTTCGCGGAGCTCGACGCGCTCCTCGTCCCCTCCTTGGGCCTGGAGTCGTTCGGCCTAGTGGCTCGGGAAGCGCTGCACCACGGCCTGCCGGTGCTGGCGAGCGACCGCGGCGCCCTCTCCGAGCTCTTCGCAGAGGGTCAGGAGGCAGGGGCCTTCTTTGATCCGGACAATCTTGATCTGGATGACCCCCACGCGCTCCGCGGCTGGATCGAACGGCTGATCGCCGATCCCGGCCAGCTCGACCGCTGGGCCGCGGCGATCCTTCCGGTCAAGGGCTTCGACGTCCATTTCGAGGAGATCGAGGCGGTCTATGAGCGGGTGCTGGCCCGCCGCTCGACCGCGGACCGCCTCGAACGGACCATGACGGGCACGGGGAGCGGCGTGCGGAGGCGGCGGACGGGGTGAGCGCGGCGCACCGCCTCCAGGTCGCCTGGCGGGTGCTCCGCGCGGAAGGGGCGGCCGCGGTCCGCGACCGGACGTGGGACCATCTCTCGGAAGCGGCACGCCGGCGGTCCTACGCCCCGATGCCTCTGGAGTGGCGGCCGGAGGCCCCGATCGCGGTCCTCCTGGTCACCTCGACACCGCCCGCACCCTGGCTGGGCGGTGTCCCGTCACAGTTCCGGACCCGTCTGGAGGCCGAAGCGCGCGGGAGGTCGATCGCCCTCCTCTACCCCACGGGCAACGTCTGGCGCCTGGACGTGGTGTCAGGCGCGGAGCGCTGGTTCCTGGAGATCCCCGGTGCGGCTCCGTCTTCGGTGGCTCTGGAGGACGCGGCGTTCGAGCGCGCGGTGCGCTTGGCCGCCGAGCGGGTTGGCGCCCGGGCGGTCCACGCCGAAGGAGTGGCGGGGCTCCCTCCCGCCTCGCTCCTCCGCCTCGCGCGCGAGGGGATGACGCTCCTCCTTTCCCTCCACGACTTCGCGGCGCTCTCTCCACTCCCCCACGAGTGGCCGCTGGGCGCCCACGAAGAGCGGCGGGCGCTCGCCGCCGAGCTCCTCGCCGCTGCCGGTGCCGTGATCTTTCCCTCGGACTTTCTGCGGCGGTCCCACGCGGAGCGCCTGCCCGCCATCACTCCGGAGGCCGCCGGGCGCTGGCACGTTCTCGAGCCGCCCATCGCCTCGACCGTCGCGCTTCCGCGCTCGTCTCCGAGACCCTTGCGGCACGTGGCGTTCTTGGGGAGCGTGCAGCCGCACAAGGGATCTCTGGTCTTCGCCGAGACGGTCCGCCGCCTGCAGGGCGCGGGTCTTCGTTGGAGCGCCTACGGTGGCGGCGACGCGCCGTTGCTGCGGGAGCTGCGCCGGCTCGGCGTACGGGTGCGCGGCTACTACCGGAGCGGCTCCCTCCCCGCGCGTCTCCGGCGGGACGGCGTCGATCTGGCGCTCCTCCTCTCGATCGTGCCCGAGTCGCACAACCTGGTGCTCAGCGAGTGCGTGGTCGCCGGGGTGCCGGTGGTGGCGTTCGCACTGGGCGCCATGGCGGACCGCGTGCCGGCGCTGGAGGCCGGCCGGCTGGTCCCCCTGGAGCTGGGGGCGGAGGGGATCGTGGCCGCGGTGCGGGAGATCCAGCGGGACGGCCCGCCCGCCCTGCCGGAAGAGGCGGCGCGCCTCCTCGCTGATCCGGTCTCGGCGGCGGCGGGATATCTGGCGCTCTACCGGGAGCTGGGGCTCGGCGATTGAAGAGCCGCCCCGCCTACAGGACGCCCAGGCTGAATCCGTTGAGCGTCAAGCCGAGAGAGCGGTCCGGGACCGGATCGTTCCCCTGGCGCAGCACCCCCTGGACGGACGGAGGATAGCTCCAGAGGGTCACCGCGTTGCCTGGCACGGCGTCCGGAGATTCGACGCGGATGCGGACCTCGCGACCCTGGCAGCCGCGCAGCGGCTCGTCCAGCGGGACCTCGACCCAGGCACTGTCGAGCAACCCCACGGCCGACACGACGCGGGAGCCGAGCCGGCGCCCCCCGGACTCCACGGTCAGCAGCAACTGCGAGGTGTTCGCCCGGCCGTAGGTCGCGAACGGGACCGCCACGTCGTGGAGCTCGCTCACCGGGCAGACGAGCGCCTGCTCGACCGGGCGGCCGGGCAGGATCTCGTTCAGGGGGACCCCCTCCTGCCAGCGCACCAGCAGGAGGAGCTCCTGCGGATCGGCGAACGGGCCGAGCCGCTCGTCCCGCAGGTAGGGAGCCATCTTCCGCAGGAGGGGCACGAAGTAGAGGCTGCCCAGGTCCTGGTCTCTCTGCTGCTCGAAGGTCTGCAGCAGGAACTTCTCCCGCAGCCGGGCCACCCGCCAGTCCCGCGCCTGGTCGAAGCCGTGGAGGTTGGCCGCGGCGATGCCGACGGCGAGGAAGGTGAGCACCGCCGCGAAACGGGGGCTCGCGCCCGGCGTCTCTCCCCGCCGCCACAGCCCGGCGCAGACCAGCAGATAGCCGCCGGCCACGGCGAGCGAGGAGTAGGCGATATAGCGCGGCTGCAGGGCCGGGACCGACATCGCGGCCCGCCCGATCGACACCATGGCGCACGAGAGGAGCCCGAAGAGGAACAGCGCGGCAGGCAGGGCCTCCTCGCGGATCCGTGTCCGCCCGCTGCGCCACCAGGCGATCGCCGTGGCTGCGGCCAGGGCGATCAGCGCGCACCCCGCGACGAAGCCCCACGACACACTCCCGGCGGCCAGCGGCGCGCCGAGGGAGATGACGGCGTAGAGGCCCGTCTTGGCGATCCCGATGGCCGACAGGTCCAGGGGCGGGCGTCCGCCAGGCATCTGGAACCCGGTCAGGTAGAGGGCCACGGCGGCCAGACCGACGGCCAGCCAGGCGGCCGCGGCGAGCCGCCGGCCGCGGGCCAGCAGCAGGAACAGGCCGACCGGCCAGATCAGGAACCCGTTGAGGATCGAGAACGAGGCGAGAAAGCCGAAGAAGACGGCTCCCGCGAAGCCGCCGAAGCCTGGACGGTCGAGGCAGACGAGTGCCCAGACGACTCCCAGGACCGTGAACCAGTGGCAGGTCATCATGCCGTACAACAGGTTCTCGTACTGGGCGAGGCTGCAGGCCAGCCAGGCCAGGGGTGCGAAGACCAGGAGGTCGCGGCCGCCGGAGCGCCGGTACAGCCGCCAGAGGCCCAGCACGACGAGGGTGCTCAGCACCGCGCTGACGTACATCTCGGCGACGCGGCTCCAGTGCAGGAGCAGGGCATTCGGGATCATCACGAGCTTCATCGCGATCACCCGGTGCTCGTTGTGCTGCATCCAGAGCCAGGGGAGCCAGTCGCCCCCTTCGCGCACGGCGCGGACGAAGTCCGTGTAGAAGAACTCGTCCCAGAGCAGCATGTCGACTCCCAGGGTGGCGATGAGGAGGAACGGCAGCAGAAGGGGGGTGATGACGAGCGCGAGGCCCGCGCGTTTACCGTAGATCGGTCCCATAGTCGTCCTTGATCAGAAACCATAATATGCTATGCCGGCTCGCTTCAACGAGTCAAAGAGGAGCCGAGCGATGGCCGGCCGCCGCTCTGGAAGGAGCAGGCTCTTCCCTTCCGGTGTCCGAAACCGATATTCTTGAAACCCTGGAAGCTGACGTTTCACCGTGAGGATCTCATGCCGGACCCGCAGTTCGAACATGACGCGTGCATCATTGGCGGCGGCGGCCATGTCGGCCTGCCCTTCGCCCTCATCTGTGCCGACTCGGGGTTGCGAACCGTCATCTACGACGTCGACTCCCGCAAGGTCGAGCAGATCCGCTCCGGCCGGATGCCTTTCTTCGAAGAGGGCGCGGAGGAGGTGCTGCAGCGGGTCCTCGGCAGCGGCCGGCTGACGGTCGAGGACCGCCCAGACCTCATCGGCCGGAGCCGGTTCCTGTTCATGATCATCGGCACCCCGGTCGACGAGCACCTGAACCCGTCGTTCTCGGCGATCGACCGGGCGCTGCGCGCCTGCTGGCAGCACCTGCGCGACGGGCAGATCCTGATCCTGCGCAGCACGGTCTTCCCCGGCACCAGCCAGCGCATCCAGCGGATGCTCGCCAACGACGGCCTGCGCATCGGCGTGGCCTGCTGCCCGGAGCGGGTGGCCCAGGGCTATAGTCTGCGCGAGTTCCGCGAGCTGCCGCAGCTGCTCTCCGCCTTCGATACCGAGACCCGGGACGCGGTGCGCGGCCTCTTCGCCCGCTTCACCCGCGATTTCGTCGAGCTGGATCCGATGGAGGCCGAGCTCTGCAAGCTGATGACGAACGCCTGGCGCTATATTCAATTCGCCACGGTCAACCAGTTCTACATGCTCGCCAGCTCGTGCGGCGTGGACTTCGACCGCATCCTCCACGGCTGCCGCTTCAACTATCCGCGCATGGCGGGCATGCCGGGCCCGGGCCTCGCCGCGGGCCCCTGCCTGGTCAAGGACACCATGCAGCTCGCGGCCTTCAGCCACAACCATTTCATGCTCGGCCACTCGGCCATGCTGGTCAACGAGGGTCTGCCGAGCCATCTCATCGAGCTGGCCCGGCGGGAGGCCGACCTCAGCCGCATGAAGGTGGGTATCCTCGGCATGGCCTTCAAGGCCGAGAGCGACGACCCGCGCGACTCGCTGGCCTACAAGCTGCGCAAGATCCTCGCCCTCGAAGCGCGCGAGGTGCTCTGCACCGATCCGTACGTCAGCGATCCGACCCTCCTGCCCCTGGAGCGGGTGCTCGCCGAGGCGGACGCGCTCTTCGTGGCCACGCCGCATCGGGTCTACCGCGAGCTGCCGCCGATCGAGGGCAAGCTGGTCGTCGACGTCTGGAGCTGTCTGCGGCGGCCGGCGCCCGCGCCGGCCGTCTCCGAGCCCGCAACCAGTCCAGTCACCGCCGGGGCGTAGCCCCCCCGGCGGTCTTTCTTTCCGTTCCTTTCCGAGGAGTTTTCCGACGTGAAAGTCCTGATCACCGGGTCGGCGGGGTTCATCGCCGGCTATGTCGTGCAGCAGCTCCTGGAGGCCGGCCACGAGGTCGTCGGCCTCGACAACTTCTCGAAGTACGGCGTCGTCGAGCGGAGCTTCCAGAACCATCCCCGCTATCACTTCCTGCGGGCGGACGCGCGGGACGCGGACCTCCTGAAGGAGCAGCTCGCGGACTGCGACCACTTCCTGGCCTGCGCCGCCCGGATCGGCGGCATCTCCTATTTCCACGAGTACGCCTACGACCTGCTGGCCGAGAACGAGCGGATCACCGCCGCGGCGTTCGATGCCGCCATCCACGCGTTCAAGAACCACAAGCTGAGGAAGATCACCGTGCTGTCGAGCAGCATGGTCTACGAGAACGCCACGGAGTTCCCGAGCCCTGAGGGGCACGAGCGGCAGTGCCCGCCGCCGTCGAGCACCTATGGCTTCCAGAAGCTGGCCTGCGAGTACTTCGCGCAGGGGGCCTGGCAGCAGTACAAGCTCCCCTACACCATCTGCCGGCCGTTCAACTGCGTCGGCATCGGCGAGACCCGAGCGCTCGGCGACAAGGAGATCCCCAGCGGCAACATCAAGCTGGCGATGAGCCACGTGGTGCCGGACCTGGTCCAGAAGGTCGTCAAGGGGCAGGACCCGATCCACATCCTGGGCGCCGGCGGCCAGGTGCGCTGCTACACCTACGGCGGCGACCTGGCGCGCGGCATCCTCACCGCCATGTTCCACGAGAAGGCGGAGAACGAGGACTTCAACCTCTCGACGCCGGTCGCGACCAACGTCCTCGAGCTGGCGGAGCTGATCTGGCGCAAAGTGCATGGCGACGGCAAGCCATTCCGCTGGGTCTCCGATCCCCCCTACCCCCACGACGTGCAGATGCGCATCCCGGACACGCGGAAGGCCCGCGAGGTCCTGGGCTTCGAGGCGATGACCCCGCTCTCCGGAGTGCTCGACGAGGTCATCCCCTGGGTCGAGAAGGAGATCGCGGAGGGGCGGATTTGACGGCGGCTCTCCCGTCGCGCGACGGCGAGGTCTTCGACCGCCTGGTCCAGGAGGGGGGCGATTTCAACCCCTTCACGGACCGCGGCTGGGAGACGCTCGCCCGGCGCTTCGCCGCCGCGGTACCGGGCGGCCCGGGGCTGCGCGTCCTGGACGTGGGGTGCGGCACCGGCCAGTCGCTGCGCATCTACCGCCGGCGGGCCGGCCTCTACGTGGGGGTCGACCTGTCGCTCGGGGCTCTCCGGCTGGCGGGTGGACGCTTCGGCCATGCGTCGTGGATGCAGGCGGACGCTCTGCGCCTCCCCTTTCGCGCCGGCAGCTTCGACGTGGTGGCGTTCAGCAGTGTTCTCCACCACATCGGCGACCGCGGGGGCGCGCTGGCCGAGGCGCGGCGGGTGCTCTCGCCCGGCGGCTGGGCGTTCGCCTTCGATCCCAATCTCCTTCACCCGGCGATGCTCCTGTTCCGGCATCCCCGGAGCCCCTTCTATTCGTCCCAGGGGGTGAGCCCCGACGAGCAGCCGCTCCTGCCGTCCGTCCTGCGCCGCGACTTCGCCGCGGCGGGCTTCGCGGCGGTCGGCCAGCGCTGCCAGTCCGACATCCCCTACCGCCAGGTGGCGCCCCGCGGGCTTGACGCGCTCCTCGCGCTCTACAACCGCGCGGACTGGCTGTGGGAGAAGGCCGGCCTCGGCCGCTGGCTCGGCACCTTCGTGGTCACCTGGGGGCGCACACCGGCGCGAGACATCCCGACGTGACCGGTCTCCGCTACTCCGTGGTCGTGCCAGTCTTCCACGAGGCGGACAACATCGGCCCCTTCTGCCGCGCCGTCCGGGAGTCGTTCCCGCCCGGCTACGAGCTCCTCGTCTGCTATGACATGGACGAGGACAGGACGCTCCCTGCCCTCGCCGCCCTGCCGGCTGACCAGAAGCCCGAGACGGTCCGGCTCGTGCGCAACGACCTGGGGCGCGGGGTGCGCTATGCCATCGAGGCCGGGATGCGCGCCGCGGCCTCGCCGGTGGTGATCGTCACCATGGTCGACCTGTCGGACGACTACCGGATCGTGGAGGAGATGGTCGCCCGCGCCGAGGCCGGAGCGGCCGTGGTCTGCGCCAGCCGCTACATGCCAGGCGGCCGGCAGATCGGCGGGCCCTGGCTCAAGGGTCTGCTCAGCCGGACCGCCGGCGTGTCCCTGCACCGGCTGGCGGGCGTGCCGACGAACGATCCCACGAACAGCTTCAAGGTGTACCGGAAGGACTTTCTGGACCGCACGCCCATCGAGAGCACGGCGGGGTTCAGCCTGGGCCTGGAGCTGACGGTCAAGGCCCACTTCTCCGGCGCCCGGGTCGAGGAGATTCCCGCCACCTGGCGCGACCGCACGGCCGGCGAGAGCCGCTTCCGCCTCTTCGCCTGGCTCCCCCTCTACCTTCGCTGGTATGTTTGGGCTCTGCGCCAGCGCTGGCTGGGGTGACTCTACAGGAGACTGAAAGCTTGGATTCCCGATTCGACACCGTCCTGGCTCTCTGCGCCTTCGCCATCCTGGCAGGCTTCCTGCTCGCCGGTTGCGGGCTTCTCGTCTGCAGGTTCGTCCTGCCGCGCCGGCTGGCCCCCCTGAAGCTGCCGATCTCTCCGGTGGTCGGCGCCGCATTCATCTCATTGCTCGCGCAGTGGCTCTCGACAGGCCTCGCTGTCGGCGAGACGGCTTGGCTGTACGTCGTTCTGGCAGGGATCGGCTGGATGACGACCACGGCCCGGCGATTCCGCTGGCGGACGCTGCCGCTGCTGCTGGTGGGCGTCCTCGCCCTCGCCGCCGCCACCGCCCCTGCCGTGCGGCTCGGGTATCTCACGGCGGTCAGCGGCAACATCGACGCGCTCTCCTATGTGACCCGCGCCGAGTACCTGGAGGATCACTCCGCCAGCCCGCCGGACGCGCAGGAAGGACCGCTGGCGATCGTCGCCTCTCACGCGCGCCTGCGGATGGTGGACACCCTGCTCCTCGCCCTCTTCGGCCACCTGCTCGACCGCCGTGCCTTCGAGCTGCTCAACCCGCTCGGCGGCCTCTTTCTCGCCTGCTCTGCCCTCGGCACCTGGGCGTGGGCGCGGATCGGGCTCGGGTTCCGGCAGAACGGCGCCCTGCTCGCCGCCGCCCTCGTCAGCGTCTCCAGCCTGCTGCTCTGGGTGGTCTTCGATTCTTACCAGTCACAGGGCTTTGGTCTCGCGCTGGCGCCTCTCGCGCTCGCGGTCCTGGCTCATGCCGTGCGGCGCCCCAGCCCTCGCTCGGCCGCTCTGTTCGGGTTGCTGGCCGCCGCCCTGATCTCCGCCTACATCGCTTATGGGATGTGGCTGATCGCGACGACTGCCGCGGTGTGGGGCGTCCGCCTGCTGGGCCGCCGCCGGCTTCTGCGGCCGGCGATCGGCTGGGCCGCCAGCGCTCTGGCAGTCACCCTCGTCACCGGATGGCCCGGCCTGGTCAAATCCGCCGGGGAGCTCAAGGAGATGAGCGCCATGTTGGGAGCTGCCGGCGCGGCCTGGGCGACGTCGGGGAACATCCACGTCTTCCCTCCGATCGGCGAGATTCTCGGACTCTATCCTCATGCCGCCGCCGCAGTGGGGACCGAGCCGCCGCTCGGGCCCTCTGCGACCCTCGTGTTGACCGCCGCGGGCCTCGCCCTGGTGCTGTTCGGTGGCTGGTCGCTGCCGCGCCGGCGCTGGCTGGCGCTCGTCCCTCTGCTGGTCGCGGTGGTGATGGCCGTGCAACAGCGGTTCCTGGTTGCGCCGCCCCATGGCTTCCCCTATGGCTATTTCAAGCTCGCCGCGCTGATCGCCCTTTGCGTGGTGCCGCTCGCCGTCGCTGGAATGGTCCGGCTCGGCAGAGTCAGGCAGACGCGCTTCGTCGGCCTCGCTGCGATGCTTCTCCTGGTGGGCCTGAATCTCTTTCACTGCGCCTGGACCCTCCAGGTGGCCACCCGCTACCGCGTGGTGCCGCGGCGCGAGCTCCTGGAGCTGGCTACGATCCGGGACGTCGAGCCTGGAGGCTGGGTCTCCGTCGACGTGGAGCCGGGGCTGCCCCAAAACTGGATCGTCTACCTCCTGCGCGACTACCGCCTCCACTTTCCAGGCGGGGTGCTGATGTACCAAACGAATCGCACGCCTCCATGGCCGCCGCGGCTTGCGCTCGTGCAACCCTCGCGCGCTGCGACTCTCGATACCAGCGACAGCGCCTATCGGGTGCTGTGGCACAACTCCGAGTACGAGCTGCGCGAGCTCACCGATCCCGCCGCAGTGCCGGTCGCTTCGCTCGCCGGCAGCCCGCAGCCGGTCCAGGCCGGCGAGAGCTTCGTCTTACGGGCCCAGGAGAAGGTCTTCAGCATTGCCAGCCCGGCGCTCACCGGCCAGCTGAAGATGCCGTCAGACGCCCGCAGGATCCGGGCCACACTCCTGGTGGTCGCTGACGACAAGCTCGTTCTGCCCAACGATGGAGCGCGTCCGCTCGCTCGCGGTGTTTGGACGCTGGAGGCCGATCTCTCGTGCCTGCGCTCCGGCCTGCCATTGCGGCTGGCTGGAGGAAGGCCGTTCGGCATCTCGCAGCTGGTGGCGCTCCGCGCCTCGCCGGAGCAGCGGCCGGGGTGCTTCCGCGTCGCTCCCTCGCCGGAAGGGCTCGCCGCCGTCAGCTGGCGCCCCACGAAGCGCGATCGCCTGCGCTTCGACGTCTCCCTGCAGCGGCCGGCGCTGGCCGCCGAGCGCAACTATCGCTTCGATGTGTGGATTCGGCCGGTGGGTGGGGGGGATCCGTGGGCGGTGTGGTGTCTGGGAATGCCAGGAAAAGCGTCGCTGGCCTCCCTCGAGGTCGACCTGAAAAAACGTTCCTATGTGGCCAAGCTCGAGGAGAAAGATTCCGTCGCGGACGTCACCCTGGGTCGAGAGCAGGCCGGAGCCTTCGACTCCCAACTGGCCTGGTGGGACCTCCAGACGGGGGCGTTGGCGGCCGTCTTCAAGGGGCCCAGCTTCGTGCGCGATGACGAGGGCCACGTCCGGAGCTTCGAGCCGGCCGTCGCGACGCGCGTCGGCGCGGTGCAGACCAAGGCGCCCTGATGCGCCGGAAATCCAGCCCTCCCTCCTGGCTCAAGGTCCTTCCGGCCCCTTGAGCCTCCACTGTGGGAAGGATCTCGAGAGAGGCATCTTGGGAGCATTCTGGATATCGAGGCTCACCGCCTGGAGGAGGAGCTGGAAGCCGAGGATCAGCGGCACGACCGCCACCATCACGGTCCCCGTGGAGGCCGCCACGCCGGTCTTTGCCGATCGCACCCAATGGACCACCCCCCAGAGAAAACCGAACGCGGCGAGAGGCACGCCGGTGGTCAGGAAGAGCGACACCGGCGAGAACTCGCGTACGAAGTACCGCAGCCAGAGGCGGCGGAAGAAGGCGGCGAGGAGCTTGCGCGGGAAGCGGACCAACGCGTTGGTCACCGAGAGCGAGCTGGTCTCGTTGGCGTACCGGGCCGGGATCTGCACGTCGCGCACGACCGCGCGCGCCAGGTTCAGCTCGATCAGCATCGAGGTTTCGAAGAACCAGCGCCGGTCGACGTTGCTCCACTCGATCCTCTCCAGGGCGCTACGGTGGATCGCCGTGTACCCGTTGGTCGGATCGAAGACGTCCCAGTAGCCGGAGGAGGCTTTGGTCAGGAAGGAGAGCCCGACGTTGCCGATCCGGCGCAGAAGCGGCATCCGCCGGAGCTGGCGGGTATGGAAGAACCGGCTGCCCTTGGTATAGTCGGCTTCCCCGGCCAGGATGGGCTCGATCAGCGGGACCAGGAACGCAGGATCCATCTGCTCGTCGCCGTCCATCTTGACGACCACGTGCGCCCCCAGCTCGAGCGCATGGCGGTAGCCGGTCATCATGGCCGCGCCGACCCCGCCGTTGCGTTCGTGGCGCAGCAGATGGATCCGCGGGTCCGCGAGGCTCCCGACGATCTGCGCGGTCTCATCGGGGCTGGCGTCGTCGACGACAATAATGTCCGACACGAAGTCCGGCAGACCCCGGATGACGTTCTCGATGTGCCGGGCGACCCGGAACGCCGGGATGACGACCGCCACCCGTGCCAGCTCGGCGGGTTGCGGTGCGGCTCGAACCTCGGGGATCGTTGCGAAGAAGCTCATCGTCAGCCGGAACGATATCGTAGAAACAGGACTATTCCATGTCAAACGAAAGCTGCCCTGCCTGCCGCGGACCTCTGACAGCACGGCTGGAGAGCTGGCTGCGGCTCTGCCCCGCCTGCGGCCTCTGGCGCTCCACCCTGGGCCATGAGGACCGGCTCCAGGAGAGCCAGGCCTTGGACGAGTCGCGGCGGGTGAGCGGGCTCGCCTCCCTGCGCGACGAAAACTATGGCCGGACCCTCAACGCGCTGCGGCGGCTCGGACCGCTCGAAGGCAAACGGCTCCTGGATGTCGGCTGCGCCTATGGCTGGTTCCTGAAGGCCGCACAGGCGGCCGGTATGGTCCCTGCCGGCCTGGAGCCGGACCCCGCGATCGCGGCGGCGGCCGTGCGCGAGGGGCTGCCGGTCCGAGCCGGCTACTTCCCCGAGGCCCTCCCCTCCGGCGAGACCTTCGACATCCTCGCCTTCAACGACGTGCTCGAGCACATCCACGACCTCGACGGCATCCTGGCCGCCTGCCGCCGGATTCTGGTCCCCGGCGGGCTGTTGGTGGTGAGCGCTCCCGACAGCCGGGGCACCCTGTTCCGCGCTTCCGGAGCGCTCGCCCGTCTCGGTTTCAAGGGGCTCCTGGAACGCCTCTGGCAGAAGGGGTATCCCAGCCCCCATCTCAGCTATTTCCATGCGGGCAACCTGGCGCGGCTGATGCGTCGCCACGGGTTCGAGCCGCAGGTGGAGGCCTCCCTGCGCAGCTTGCGGATCCGGGGCCTGTGGGCCCGGCTGCACATGGACCGTCGCCCCTCGCCCCTTTCCCTGGCCTCTTATCTGGTGCTCGCCGCCGCTCTGCCGGTGCTCGTCTATCTTCTTCCGTCCGACCAGCTTCTGGGCATCTACCGCCGCGAGCCAACACTTACAGCCGCCGCGCCACCGCGATGAGCCCGAGGCCGCGGCCGGGCACGAACGGATCGATGCGCCGGATGGCCGGCACCAGCATGTTGAAGACCTTGAGCTGCGAACGGCTGAAATGCCGCCGCTTCAACATCTTGCCGTTCAGCCACCAGCCGGGGATGGCGAAGTGGTTGAAGTCGCGGAAGGATTCGATCTCGAAGCCGGTCGCGCCCAGCTCCTCGGCGAGCATCTCCCGGTTGTAGCGGCAGCGGTGGCCCAGGACCTCGTCGAGCGACGAGTAGAGGTGCTGCCCCTGCGGCACGTAGAGCACCAGCCTCCCGCCGGGCAGGAGCGCGCTCGCCATGTTGCGCAGCGAGAGGAGCGGGTCGCGCACGTGCTCCAGCACGTTCAGGCAGACCACGGTGTCGAACCTCCCCTGCCAGGGCGCGAAGCACGCCGGATCTTCCAGGTCGATGCGGTCCACCTGCAGGTAGGGCTTGCCCAGGGCGAAGTTGCGGAGGTAGTGGAGGTAGTGGGGGTTGATGTCGCTCGCCAGGTAGAAGTCGCGCGGCAAGAGCCAGGTCGTGATGTTGCCGATGCCGGCGCCGATCTCCAGGACGCGGGCGCCCACGTACGGGGCGATCGACTCGGCCATCCAGCGGTTGAAGCGCTGCGCCCGCTCCAGGCTGTGCAGGATGTGGGAGCCATACTCGTCCTCGGCGTAGACGTCGTCCATGAGCCAGTACTTGGTCATGGCGCGGAGCGCCTTGAAGCCGTCCTTCCAGCCGATCTTCTTCCCCTCGCGGTAGGTACGGCCGAGATAGCTGATCGGCACCTCGAAGACCCGGCACTCGCGCTTGGCGATCTTCGCCGTGATCTCGGGCTCCATGGCGAAGTCGTTGGAGCGGATGGGGATCGACTTGAGGAGCGGAGCCCGGAACATCTTGTAGCAGGTCTCCATGTCCGTCAGGTCGAGGTCGGTGAACCAGTTGCTGAGCCCAGTCAGGAACCGGTTGCCCAGGGCGTGGCGGTGGTAGAGGACGCGGCGGCGCTCGCTGGGCAGGAAGCGCGAGCCGTAGACCACGTCGGCGCCGTCCTCCAGAAACGGGCGGACCAGGCGCGCGTAGTCGCGCGGGTCGTATTCCAGGTCGGCATCCTGGAACACGATCAGATCGCCGGTGGTGGCGGCGATGCCGGTGCGGATGGCCGCGCCCTTGCCGCCGTTCTTCTCGTGCTCGATATAGCGGATGGACTGCGGATGGGCGGCGGCGATCTCGCGCAGGATCTCGCGCGTGCCGTCCTTGGATCCGTCGTCGACGATGACGATCTCGATCTCCTGGATGCCGGGGACCTCGACGGCCAGCACGCGGTCCACGAGATCCCGGACGAGGAAACGCTCATTGTAGACAGGGATGACGACGCTCAGCTTGAGCTCGTTCGAGAGATCGGCACTCAAGGGGTTTCTGGCTCCTCTGGCAGCACGCCCGCGGGGCGAAAGCCGCGGAAGGATACCATGGGCCGTCCGGTGGCGCACCGGACCGGCCCGTCTGGGGCTCCGAACGGCGGGATCTGATAGAACGCGCGCACCCCCTCGCCCTGCTGCGGCGGGCCGAGGACCGCGATCCGCGCCCGCCGCCAGTCGAGCCGCCTCCAGAGATCCCAGGTGGGCGTGCTGCGAAACGCGATCCCCCAGACCTTCCGGTCCTCTCCCCGGTCGCGCAACATCACCCGGGCCTGGAAGACCGCCGGCCAGACGCGCCAGTAATCCCCCAGGACATGGGTGCAACCGTCCGCGACGATCTTGCGGCCGTCCTCCGCGCCCGGTCCGGCGCCGAGCGCAGCGTGTGCCGCCGCGGGCGAAGGGGGGCCGTAGCGCAGGAAGGCCAGCGGGAGCAGGGCGGCCAGGGCCAGAGCGTTGGCCACCTTCCCCCACCGCTCCGGTCTCCCCTCCAGCAGGAGCCCCAGGAGCAGCACCGGACCGGCGGTGGCCGTCGCGAGGAGAGTCATCGCCAGGAAGCGGCTGCGGAAACCGTTCTGGTAGACCCAACCCGTCGTCCCCAGGATCAGGAGCTCCGCGGCGGCCGTCCCCAGCAGGCAGAGCGCGGAGGCCCTCACCCCCGGCCCCTCTCCCGCAAGCGGGAGAGGGGTGAACAGCAAGGAATGCCTTCGCTTTGCTCCCCTCTCCCGCTTGCGGGAGAGGGGCCGGGGGTGAGGGAGCGACGCCAGCAGCAGGAGGCAAATGCCAACAAGCAGGCCCGGTCCGAGGCTCTCGACCACCCGCCGCGCCAGGGCCATCCAGGCGTGCGGCCAGACCGCGGGCGGGGCGGCACCCAGGTTGGTCGCCTCGCCGTACGGAGAGAAACGCGAGATCAGGAGAGTGACCGCGAACAGGATGCCGGCCGCGGCGAACGGCAGGAGAGCCGGATCGTGCCGCAGGTCCCGCCGCCGCGGCCAGAAGCCCGGACCGGAGCCCGGCTCCAGCCCCAGCACCCGCCGCAGCCAGAGCAGCGGCACCAGCCAGAAGAGGATCACCGGCGCCACCCAGAAGGCGAGAGCCCACAGCGCGTAGGCCGCGACCTTCCGTTTCCTCTCCCCCTCGAGCAGGAGGACGCCCCCCAGAGCGAGCGAGATGGCCTGAAAATAGGGCTGCATCTGCTGGAAATTGTGCTGCGCGAGGTCCTTGCCGGCGAGGAAGAAGCCGAGGGTCAGGGCTCCCGCGGCCGGCCACCAGGGGCGCCGCACCACGGTCCGGGCGAGGAGGAAGAACGAGAGGAAGAGAGCGAAGAGCCGCATCGCCCCCTGCACCAGGAGATTGGCGAACGGATCGCGCACCGACAGGGCCAGAAGAGGCACGATCATGCCGAACCGGTTCTGCTCCCAGTAGAACGGCGTCCACCGGTCCAGGCTCAGCAGGATGGGGATCAGCGAGTCGCTGTTGTGGAACCCATGGATCGGAGAGAGGTCGGCCCACACCGCCAGAAGGGCGGTCAGCGCCAGGACGGCGGCCGGAGAGCGAGGTATCGCGGAGCGAGAAAGCACGGCGTGCGCCGGGAGGTTATCAGATCCGGAATCAGGTCGTGTATGCTTGCCATAGCACGTAGTAAGATTCGTCACCGTTGATGAGCGCACCCCCGGTCGCCTGCACGATCGTCTCGAACAATTACCTGGCGTACGCCCGGGTGCTCACCCGTTCCTTCCTGGAGCAGCACCCGGACGGCAAGGTCTACGTCCTGATCGTCGACAAGCCAGATCCATCCCTGCGCTACGAGGACGAGCCGTTCACCGCCGTTCCCGTCGAGAGCCTGGGCATTCCGGGGTTCTCCCGCTTCGCCTTCCGGTATTCCATCCTCGAGCTCAACACGGCGGTCAAACCCTGGTTCCTGCTCCACCTCCACCGGACTGGAGGCTACGACCGGATCTGCTACTTCGACCCGGACATCCTGATCACCGGCAATCTGTCAGCACTCTATGATCGGCTCGGCGCGTCCGACGTCCTGCTGACGCCGCACATCATCGAGCCGATCGAGGACGACCGCACCCCGTCCGAGCGGGACTTCCTGCTCTCGGGGGTCTACAACCTGGGCTTTCTCGGGGTCGGCTTCAATCCGCGGACGCTCCCCTTCCTCGACTGGTGGCACCGCCGGCTCTACAAGGAATGCCTGCATGCCGTCGAGCAGGGCCTGTTCGTCGACCAACGCTGGATGGATTTCGCGCCGGTGTTCCTGCCCCAGGCGCAGATCCTCCGCGATCCGGGCTGCAACGTCGCCTACTGGAACCTGATGCACCGGACGCTCACCCGGCGCGACGGTGGCTGGTGGGTGGGCGACGCCCCGCTTCGCTTCTTTCATTTCAGCGGCTACATGCTGCACCGCCAAGAGCTGATCTCCAAGTACCAGAACCGCTTTTCGCTGAAGCAGCGGCCGGACATCGAGCCGCTCTTCCACGAGTACGGAGAACGCCTCCTGGCCGCGGGGCATGCCGAGCTGGAGCCGCTCCCCTATGGGTTCGGCTTCTTCGCGGACGGTACGCCGGTCCCGGGCGTGGCGCGCCGCCTTCTGCACCTTCTCGATCCCGATGGAAAGCGCTGGCCCGATCCCTTCGCAGCCTCCGGGCCGGACAGCTTTCTCGGATGGCTCCAGAGCCCGGACAGCCGCCTCGCCTCCCCTCCGCTTCCGCGGATCGCGTTCTCCATCTGGGAGCAGCGCCAGGATCTGCAGCAGGTCTTCCCCTCTCCCGACCGGCGGGACCGCACCAGCTTCGCCGAATGGTTCGTCGCGCACGCTGGCGAGCACCAGATCGGAGACGTCTTCACCGATCCCGTCGCGCTCGCGCTCCAGCGCGCTCACAGAGGACCTTGCCCGCTTCTCGAGGAGACGCAGCGCCGGACCTGGCACGAGATCTCCCAGGGGGTCCCCCTGCAAAAGAGCCGCTTCACGGCGGACGAGATCGCAGCGCTCACCGCCGAGTCCGGGCCGGACCCGGAGGGCCGTCCGCTCATCCCGCGCCTCGCCCTCATCCTTCATCGCCAGCGCGCCGATCTGCGGAGCTCCTACCCGGATCCGTTCGGAACGGACCGTACGGCCTTCGCTCTCTGGTACGTCACCTCCGGCCGCCAGGAGTACAACCTGCCGTCCGCGTTCGTCTGGCCGGTGATCCGCACCCTGCCTCCCCGCTCGATGACGTGGGCGGTTCTCTGGTGGCAGCGGCAGAGGTGGCGGCAGTCGCAGAAGAAGATGGAAGAGCCCAAGGCATACCCGAAGCCAGCCTCGGCCGGCCCGTCGTCTCTTCGCGCCGCCGCGTCCCCTCTTGCGTCGACCGGCGCGAGCGGCCTGAACGTGATCGGTTGGGCCGCCGCTCCCACCGGCGTGGGCGAGGCCTGCCGCGGCACGCTCCTCGCCCTGGAGAAAGCACGCATCCCCACCGCCCTCTGGAACCTCGGCGAGAGCGCTGCCGACGATCCGCTGCGCGGCGGCACGCAGGGCCTGCCGTTCGACACCCTCCTGTTCCACGTCAACGCGGACATGATTCCGGTTGTGGGCCGGCAGCTACCGCGCTCTCTGCTGACCGGGCGCCACCGGATCGGCTACTGGTTCTGGGAGCTCTCCCACTTCCCTCTCGCGTTCGCCGAGTCCTTTCGCCATCTCGACGAGGTCTGGGCACCGACCCGCTTCTGTCAGGACGCCTTCCAGGCGATCGCGCCGTTCGAGGTCCGCTGGGTGCCGCCCTCTGTCGCCGCGCCCACCGAAGAGGCGGCCAGCCGGCAGGTGCTGGGCGTACCGGCGGAGAGCTTCCTGTTCTATTTCGCCTTCGATGCGCTGAGCATCCCGGAGCGCAAGAACCCGGAGGGCCTGCTGCGCGCCTTCGCGCAGGCGGTGCGCGACAGCCCCCGCCCTCTCCATCTCCTCCTCAAGGTCAACCACATGGAGGCGGACGCGGCGCTCGGCCGGCAGCTCCTGCACCAGACCTCCGAGCTGCCGGTCACCCTGCTCACGCAGCCGATGAGCCGCGCGGAGGTGAACTCCGTGATGGCCGCTTGCGACGCCTATGTCTCCCTGCACCGCTCCGAGGGGCTCGGCCTGCCGCTCATCGAAGCCATGTACCTGAAGCGGCCGGTGATCGCCACCGGCTATGGCGGCGTGACGGATTTCTTCGACGAATCGACGGGTTGGGTGGTCCGCCACTCGATGCAGGTGCTGGAGGAGCGGCGCGGCCCCTATCCTGCCGGAGCGGTCTGGGCCGAGCCCGATCCCGAGCACGCGGCGGAGCTGATGCTGGAGGTGGCCACGGCCTCGTCCCAGGACCTGGACGGCCGGATCGAGGCCGCCCGCCGGCGGATCGCCGAGATCTACGCCCCCGAGGCCGCCGGCGCGCGCCTGCGGCGGGAGCTCGAGAGGATCAGGCACCTGCGCTGTGAAAACCTCGGCGGCCCGCAGGCCGTCAGGAGCGCGTAAAAAAGCGTCACTCCAGGACTGATTGGTAGAGCCAGCTCCGTAGACCTCACCCCCTGTCCCCCTCTCCCATCGCCCCCCCACCGACCGGGAGAGGGGGAACCCCTGCGAACCCTCGTGGCACGATCAAGCTCCGGGCGGTGGCGCCCCCTCTCCCGGGGGAAGGGGGGGCGATGGGAGAGGGGGGCGGGGGGTGAGGTCTCGGAGGCACCAGCGACCACTTCTGGCTTGACAGCGCACTAAAACAGAAAAGCGGGCCGCCTGGACCGTCCGGTCCATGCGAGCCCGCCTCGTCAGCCGCTCTCGAAGGCGCCTACTCGAAATAGCCGGTCACGTCGACGATCAGGTGGCTCGTGCCGCTCGTGATCTGGTAGAGGTAGACCGACAGGTCGTTGCCCCCGGCAGCCGCCGGCATGGGGACGATGGCGCCGTTGGCCACCGCATTCTCGCCGCCCGCGAAGTTCAGGGTCGAGGTGTTCGGCAGCGCGACGTCCGCGGGGAACACACGGAGGTGCCCCTTGACCGTGGGAGTGAACGCCGTCACGTTGATCGCCACCGCCTTCGCCGTGGTCGGAATTCCGCAGGCGCCGCGGATCTGGAAGCTGCGCGTCGTGAGCGAGCTCATCACGGGAGCGTTCGCAGGCTGCCGCGTGTCGATGACACGGCAAGGGGTGAGCGGATAGAAGCGGAAGGGACCGGCCGCGAACGCCGGAACCGCCGTCAGCAACAGGGCCGCCATCCCAAAGACGCGGCTGAGATTCCTCGTGGTCATCGCTGTGAACCCTCCTTCATTGGCTGGCGAGACTTTTCAGAATGATACCACGCCCGCCTATTCTACGACAACAAGCGCGAGCGCCGGACCCTCTTCACGTGCAGCTTGTAGTCGGCGAGCACCCGCAGGACCCCGAAGCCGTAGCGGACGCTGCGCCAGAACCCAATCTGCGAGGCCTCCGCGAAGTACCGGGTCTGGATCGGGACCTCGCGGATCCTCATCCCTAGGTGCACTCCCTGGGAAATGATTTCGGTGTCGAACACGAAATCGTCCGAGTTCCGCTCGAGGCTGATCGTCTCCAGGTACTTCCGGGTATAGGCACGCAGCCCCGAGTGGTACTCCGAGAGGAAGACGTAGAAGGTAGCGTTGGCCACCGCTGTGAGGAAGATGTTGGCCAGGTACTTCCACTTCGGCATCCCCCCCTCCAGCGGACGCCCTCCCAGCATGCGGCTGCCGAACACCGCGTCGCACTCGCCGCGCAAGAGCGGCGCCACCATGGCCGGGATATGGGAGGGGTCGTACTGGTGGTCCGGATGGACCATCACCACGATGTCGGCGCCGCGGGCGAGAGCCTCGCCGTAGCAGGTCTTCTGGTTCCCACCGTAACCCCGGTTCCGCGGATGGACGAGCGTGTGGAGGCCGAGATCGCGCGCCACCTCGACGGTGCGGTCGGAGCTGGCGTCGTCCACGACGATGACGTCGTCGACCCAGTCCATGGGCAGATCGTGGTACGTCCGCTCCAGGGTCTTCTCGGCGTTGTAGGCCGGCATGATGACGCAGATCTTCTGCGTCCGGCGCCTGGCCACCGCGAGGTTCGGTCTGTCCGGGTAGTCTGGGGTTTCAGATTCCCTGGGGGAACGTTCGGGAGTCGACATCGGGCTCTAGTTTAGCATCGAGTTGCGGCTGAACAGACCCTGGGCTATGCTGCGGGCGCGATTCTCCCGGCATGAAGGTCATTGTCCAGATCCCCTGCTTCAACGAAGAGAGCACCCTTCCCCAGACTCTCGCCGATATCCCGCGCCAGCTCGAAGGAGTCGACCGGGTCGAGGTCCTGGTCGTCGACGACGGCAGCACGGACGCCACCTCCGAGGTGGCGCGGCGGCACGGCGCCGATCACGTGGTCCGGCATGCGCGCAACCAGGGGCTCGGCCGCGCGTTCCGCACCGGCCTCGATACCTGCCTGCGCCTCGGCGCGGACATCATCGTCAACACCGACGCCGACAACCAGTATGCCGGCAGCGCCATTCCCGACCTGATCCGTCCGATCCTCGAAGGGAGCGCCGAGATCGTGATCGGCGACCGCCGGACGGGCGAGATCGCCCACTTCTCGTCCGGCAAGAAGCGCCTCCAGAAGCTCGGCAGCTTCGTGGTCCGCGAGCTGTCGGGCACCGCGGTGCCGGATACGGTGAGCGGCTTCCGCGCCCTCTCCCGCGCCGCCGCCCTCAAGCTGAACATCGTCTCCTCGTTCAGCTACACGATCGAGATGCTGATCCAGGCCGGCAAGGAGCGGATGGCGGTCACCTCGGTGCCGGTCACGGTGAACCCGCAGACGCGGGAGTCCCGCCTGTTCCGCAGCGTGCCGCAGTTCCTGCTCCAGTCTCTGGTCGCCATGGTGCGCACGTACACCATGTACAAGCCCCTGCGGGTGTTCACCTTCGTGGGCTCGGCTCTGGTGCTGGCCGGCCTGCTGCCGGTGGCCCGCTTCCTGTTCTTCTTTCTCCAGGGGCAGGGCGGCGGCCACGTGCAGTCGCTCGTCCTCGGCGGCGTCCTCCTGGTGTTCGGCTTCGTGTCCCTCCTCATCGGCGTGGTGGCCGACCTGATCGCGTTCAACCGGGCGCTCCTCGAAACGGTCCTCGAGAAGGTGCGCCGGCTGGAGGCCGCCGCCGAGGCGGAGCGGCCGAGGGAGCCGTGACGGAGCACCCGGTCTTCGGCCTGAGCGCTCCGGAGCTGGGGTGGGTCCCGGCGCTGCGCTACTCCCTGCGGCGGGAGCGGGTCCTGGCGCTGGCGGACCGCCTCCCCCGCGGACGCCTGCTGGAGGTGGGATGCGGCGCCGGCGCCCTGCTCCACGACCTCACCGGACGCGGCTTCGCCTGCACGGCCCTGGAAACGTCCGAGGACGCCCTGGAGCTCGCCCGCGTGATGAACCAGACACACCGCGACGTGGCGATCCACGCCGCGCCGCAGCCGGATTGGGCCGGGCGCTTCGACGCCCTGGTCTCGCTGGAAGTGCTGGAGCACATCGAGGACGACGCCGCGGCCCTCGAGCGCTGGCGCGGCTGGCTGCGTCCCGGCGGGCACCTGCTGCTGTCGGTGCCGGCGCGGCCCGATCTGTGGAACCCCAGCGACGTCTGGGTGGGCCACTACCGCCGCTACGACCGGGAGGGCCTGCTGCGCCTCCTCGACAGCGCCGGCTTCACGGTGCTGCACGCCGAGTGCTACGGCTACCCCCTCGCCAACTTGACCGAATCGGTGCGCGGCTGGCTCCATGGCCGGCGCCTGCGCGCCGCGGGCGCGCCCGCCGCCGCGGTGGGCACGGCGCGCAGCGGCATCGAGCGCGGGATCGAGACGCGGCTCTATCCGCTCCAGGCGAGCCGGCTCGGCAGCCGCCTGTTCCGCGCCTGCTGCCGGCTCCAGGAGAGATACCTGGACCGCGAGCTCGGCACCGGCCATCTCGTCCTGGCGGTGCGCCGGTGAGCAGAGAAACCCGAAAAAATCGATGGTCGAGGATCTTCGGCCTGCTCGTGATCGCGGCGAGCGTCGCCTACCTCCTCGCCCTCGCGCGGCAGGCGGCGGATCTGCCGCGGCTGCGCTGGGACGACGCCTCGCTGGGCGGCTTCGCGGCCTCTGTGGGCCTTTACCAGATCGCTCTCGCGGGAGGCGCCTTCGCCTGGACCGTCCTGCTCGCCGCCACGGGCGAGCGCCCGCGCTACCGTTCCCTGCTCGCCGTCCAGCTCGTCTCCCAGGCCGCCAAGTACCTGCCCGGCAACGTGGCCCAGTACGCCGGGCGCACCGTGCTCGCCGCGCGGCAGGGGCACGCGCCGGCCAACGTGCTGGCCACCCTGGTGGTCGAGACCGCCTGCGCGGTCCTCGCGGGCGTGGCCTTCGCGCTGGCGACCCTCGGACCGGCGGGCCCCTGGGAGGGCAATGCGCTCGTCTGGCGTGCCGGCGCCGTCCTGCTGGCGGTGGGCGCGGCCGGCGTCCTCGCCGGGCACCTCCTCGGCAATCCCCGGTTCCGGCGGCTGGCGCGCCTGCCGGAGGCGCCGGAGGGGCGCAGGATCGGGTGGACTGCCTGGCTGACCTGCATCGGCTTCAACTGGGCGAGCTTCCTCCTCCTCGGCCTGTGCGCCGCCCTGCTCGCCCGCTCCTTCTTCGGCGCCACGGCCCCGTTCCCCGAGGTGGCCGGCGTCTTCGCCGCCGCGTGGGTGGCGGGTTTCGTCACCCCGGGAGCCCCCGCCGGACTGGGCGTGCGCGAGGCCGTCCTCGCCGGCGGCCTCCGCCCCCTGTACGGACCGGAAGTCGCCCTGGCGCTGCCTCTCCTTTTCCGTCTGGTGACGGTCACCGGCGACGGCGTGGCGTTCGCCCTCGGGAGCATCCTCCGCCGTGTCTGAAATCCTGGTGACCGGAGGCGCCGGCTTCATCGGCTCGCACGTGGCCGAGGAGCTGCTCCGCCGCGGCCATTCCGTGGTGGTCCTCGACGACCTGAGCGGCGGCTTCCGCGACAACGTGCCGGCCGGCGCGCGCTTCGTCCACGGATCGATCCTCGACCGCGCTCTGCTGGACGACCTGTTCGCGGCCCATTCCTTCACGGCGATCTTCCACCTGGCGGCGTACGCGGCCGAGGGGCTCTCCCATTTCATCCGGCGGTTCAACTACGAGAACAACCTGATCGGCTCGATGAACCTGATCAATCTGGCCGTCAACCGCGAGGTGCCGCGCTTCGTCTTCACCTCGAGCATCGCCGTCTACGGGCGCAACCAGGTCCCGATGCTGGAGGAGACCCCGCCGCAGCCCGAGGACCCCTATGGGATCGCCAAGTACGCGGTGGAGCTCGACCTGCGGGCGGCCCACGAGATGTGGGGCCTCGACTTCACCATCTTCCGGCCGCACAACGTCTACGGCGAGCGCCAGAACGTGGGCGACCGCTACCGCAACGTGATCGGCATCTTCATGAACCAGATCCTGCGCGGCGAGCCGCTCACGATCTTCGGCGACGGCACCCAGACGCGCGCCTTCACCCACATCGCCGACGTGGCGCCGGTAATCGCCCGCTCGATCGAGGTGGAAGAGGCGCGCAACGAGATCTTCAACCTCGGCGCCGACCAGCCGTGCTCGGTGAACGATCTGGCGCGGATCGTGGCGCGCGAGATGGGCGCCGAGCCGCGGATCGACCACCAGCCGGCCCGCAACGAGGTGCTGCACGCCTGGGCCGCCCACGAGAAGACGCGGCGGGTGTTCGGGAGCACGGAGGAGATCCCGCTCGAAGAGGGCATCCGCCGCATGGCCGCCTGGGTCCGCCAGGCCGGAGCGCGGGAGACTCCGCGCTTCACCGCGATCGAGATCGAGCGCGGATTGCCGCCGGCCTGGCGGTAGTCGTCAGGGCTCTTCGGCCGCGGGTTAACCCGCTGGGATAACGGTTAACCCGCGAGGGATAACGCTTATCCCGTCGGGATAACGGTTATCCGGCCAGGGTAGCGGCTATACGGCGCCTGCCAACACCCGCAGCAGCGGCGCCACCACCACTTCCGGCCGCAACCGGCTCCGGTACAGCTCGTAGCCGTTGGTGGCGAGGCGCTCGGCGAGGACAGGGGCGGCGGCGAGGCGAGCGACGGCGCCGGCCAAGGATTCGGGAGAGCCCATCTGGCAGAGGAGCGCGTTCTCGCCGTCCACGAACAGCTCGCGTGTGGCCGGGCTGTCCCCCACGATGACCGGCCGGCGCATGGCGATCAACTCGTAGACCTTCCCTGCGATCACCTGTTTGGCCTTGGGGATGGTCGAATAGTGGCCGCCGAGGCCGATCTCGGCCGCGGCGATCTCCTCGATTACCTGCCGGCGCGGGATGCCTCCCAGGAATTGAATGTTCCGCACTCCCTCGGCCTCCGCCCGCTGCCGCATCCGCTCGATGATGCGGCTGGCGCCGGCGAGCCGCAGGACGACGGGCACGCCGCGCTCCTGGAGGAGACGGAAGGCCTCGTAGATCACGTCCAGCCCCTGGAGGGGGATGCCGCTGCCCGACCAGAACACAGTGGTCTCGGGTCGGCTCTTCGGCGGAGCCGGGCGGGGCTGGAACAGGCGTTCCTCACAGGAGATGTAGACGCTGGTGATCTTCCCGGGCGGGAGGCCGAAGGTGCGGATGAAGTAGTCGCGGTGGGTCTCGGTGTCGATCAGGACGTGATCGGAGATCCGGCAGTTGAGGCGGTCCAGGAAGAACAGGAGGCGGCCGGGCAGGGACTCGGGGCGGAACCAGCCACGCTCCTCGCAGGCGCTCTGCCAGAAGGAGATGTGGGCGTCGTGCACGATCGGCTTGCGGGTGAGGAGGCGCAGCAGCCAGAGGAGCTCGAAGCTGCGGAAGTTGGCGAGGACGACGTCGCAGCGCCCGACACCGCGCAGGAACTTCGCCAGGGCGAGCGGATAGCGCAACGGCCCCCGCCGGTTCACTTTGCACTCGACCAACGGCACGCCGTTGGCGCGCAACCCGTCCAGCAGGGTCTCGGTGCGAATGTAGTCGCGGTTGTACGCCTGGAAGAAGCAGACCCTCACCCCCGGCCCCTCTCCCGCAAGCGGGAGAGGGGAGCAAGACGAAGACATTCTTTGCTGTTCACCCCTCTCCCACTCGTGGGAGAGGGGCCGGGGGTGAGGGTCCTTCACTGGATGTAGCCCAGGTTCTTCAGGCTCTTGAGCATCTCTGCGTCCGAGGGAGACGGCAGGAGCGGTCCGATGGGACGCGGGCCGTAGGTCGGGACGCGCCGGATCGGATGATCGCGGACGAAGCTCTCGTCGAACGCTTCGGTCAGAGGCTTGCCCGGCAGGTCGTCGGCGACCGGCAGGCCGGTCAGCCAGGCGAGGGTCGGCATCACGTCGTAGGGAGTGCCGCGCGGCAGCACGGTCCCCGTCTTCACGTGCGGTCCCAGAATGAACAGCACGCCGCGCGCCTGCGGCCCGTGCTCGCCCGGGCGGCCCTCGTAGGCCGGATCCTGGGCGTAGGGCGACGGCTCCGCCCCGTGGTCGGAGGCCACGATCAGCCAGGAGTCGTCGCGCCGGGCCTCCAGGACCTCGGAAAGGAACGTGTCGACGTAGCGGTAGACCCCCTCGATGAGCCCGCGGTCGCGCTCCAGATTGGGGGGCTTCCTGGCGAACTTCTCCGGCTCATAGAGGTCCCAGCCGTAGTGCTGGACCGGATCGGGTCCGCGCAGATAGAGCATCTGAAGGTCGGTCGGACGCTCGCGGCCGAGGTCCAGGCCGATGCGCAGGAGGGGCAGGTCCACCCGGTAGAACGTCTTGAGCCAGGAGTAGACGTTGCGGTCGTTCCAGGGGGCGGCGCGCAGCTGCTTCATCTGGGTCGGGGTGAAGCCGCCGCGGCGTTGCAGGTCATCCCAGGGGAACTGCTCGCGGGAGATCCAGTGGCGGGCCAGCACAGGCGCGATGTCGAGCGGCAGGAAGTCGCGCTTCAGGCGGGCCAGGGTGGCGGTGTCCGCGGTCCAGTAATGCTTGTCGGCTGTGAGCAGCTCGGAGAACGCCGGGTTGGCGTGGTCGCTCACCACGTAGCCGCTCACCTCTTCAGCCGGCCAGCTCGCCCACCAGCCGATCACCCCCACGCTGGCGCCGCGGCGGCTGGCCAGCTCCCAGATCGCCCGGGCCTTGCGGACGCTGCTGGTCACCGGGATGACCTGGCCGTTGGGGAGCTGCGACGTGAAGGAGGTGACACCGTGGTCCTCCGGCGTGCGTCCGGTCGCGATGGTGGTCCAGATGACGGGCGAGAGGGTCACCGTCAGGGTCTCGAAGTCGGGTTTGGAGGCCCCCTCCTCCACCAGGCGGCGGAAGGCCGGCAGCTCCCCCTTCTCGATCAGCGGGCCGATCACCTTCCAGGAGGCGCCGTCGACCCCCACGAACAGGACCTTCGGTCCCACCGTCTCGCGCGCGCATCCAGCCGCGCAGAGGACCGCCAGAACGAAGAGGATGAGCATTCCCAGCCTATAATCACGGCTTCCATGCTCCCGAACCTCCCCCGCTCCCGGACCGCCGCGTGGCTGGCGGCAACGTTCGCCGGCCTCCTGGCGCTCCATCTCACCCTCGCGCTGCGCCTTCCCGGCCCGATCCTCTACGAGGACACCATGGGCTACCTGGCGATCGCGCGCCACCTGGCAGGGTGGGGTCCCCGCCCCCTTCTGAGCTGTCCCAGCTTCTACCATTTCGGCTACTCCCTGCTCCTCGCGCCGCTCTATCCGCTGCTCGACTCTTCGTGGAAGGTGTTCCGGGCGGCCCTGGTCCTCGACAGCGCGCTCGCCAGTCTGCAGGTGGTCGTCCTGTACGCTCTCGCGCGCGGCCTGTTCGGCCTGCGGCGGAGCCTCTCCTGGATGGCCGCTCTGGCGGCAGCACTCTACCCCGCCTGGCTGCTCCAGTCGAGCTTCGCCTGGACCGAAAGCCTGTTCGCGCTGGTCTTCTCCGTGTACGTCCTGCTGGCGTTCCAGGCCGTCCGCCGGGGCACGGCCGGATGGCTGATCGCGTTCGCGTTCGCCGGAGCGTTCCTCTACACGATCCATCCGCGCGGCCTCGGGATCGCCGCCGTCACCGTCCTGTTCCTCCTCGTCTGGGGAGCCCGGAGGCGCTTCGGCCGCGGCGCCACGGCGGCGGCCCTCCTCGTCGCCCTGGGCACCGTCGCGTTCACCCGCCAGCTCAACCATGCGCTCGTGACCACGCTCTGGGCCGCGCCGCCCAGCGCCGCGGAGGGGACTTTTCTCGGCCGGCTTCTCGACCCGGCGGTATGGACGGGAGTGCTGCCGCTCCGCGCGGCCGGGCAGCTCTGGTATCTGCTGGCCGCGACGCTCGGCGTGTTCGCGCTGGGCGTCTGGGAGCTCGGCCGGCGGGCGGCCCGGCCTCAGCCGGAAGGCGAAGAGGCGGCCGGGACCGAGGCCGCCCGCGTCACTCTCCTGGCGATGGCGGCCGTGTTCGCCGCCTCGATCACGGTCATGATCCCGGCCCTGCGCTCGGACCATTTCCTCTACGGCCGGTACAACGAGGCGCTCCTCGGCCCGTTCCTGGTGGCGGGGATCGCCATGATCGCGACAGGATCGCGCCGGGCGGTCCTGCCCTGGTGGGCCGGCGCAATGGTTGTCTGTGCGTTGCTCGGAGCGGCTCTTCCGCGCCTCCTCCCCGCCGAGGGGCTCGCCCATCCACCGATGGTCCTGAACGTGCTCGGCATCCTGGTCTGGAATCCGCCGGATTATCTCGGGCTGTTGCGCAGCACCCTGGGAGCCGGGGTCGCCGCGGGCGCCCTCGGGCTCCTCGCGCTGGCGTCGCGGCGCGCGGCGGTCCTGGGGCTCGCCCTCTTCTTCGCGCTTTCGGCGGTGGTGGTGGAGCAACGACTGCTCTTCCCCTTCTGCCGGTACTGGCGGGGGATCGTCACTCTCCAGGACACGCTGCGGCCTCTCGCCCCCGCGGCGGTGTCCTATGAGCGCTCCCGCATTCCGGGCGACTTTGGCATCAACGCCTATCAGTTCTGGCTGAACGACATCCGCTTCCGGCTGTTCGACGCCGCCGCCGGTGAGAAGCCGGCGGAGCCCCTGGTCATCGCGCCTCGGGCCTGGGGCCCCCCGGGCTACCGCAAGATGGCGGCCGAGACAGTGCTCGACCAGGTGCTCTGGGTGGCTCCCGGGCCGCTGCAGGCCGAGCTCGAGCGCCGCGGGCTGCTTGTCCCGGAGGCGAGCACCGCCCCGCTGGCCCCGGAGGCCCTCCGCTCACGGATCGAGCGGCTCGACGGGAGCGGAGAGGTGACGGCGCATTCCGGCGCAACGCTGCGGCTGCGGTTCCGCCTGGCCCATGCCGGCCGAGGCGCCGCCTGGGTCCCGATCCACCTCGCCGACTCCCCCTGGGGGTCGGTCCGCCTGGGCGCCCTCTGGTTCCGCGCCGGCGAGGCGGTCCCCGTCGATGGGGGCGGCTTCCGGGGCGAGCTCCCGCGCGTCCTGCGCCCCGGCGAGGCCGCGGAGGTGGAGATCTCCGTCCCGGCCCGCGGCGTCGCCGGCGAGCCGCTCGCGGCCGGACGCTACGAGCTGGAGATCGGCCCGGTGCAGGAAGGAGTCGTCTGGTTCGCCGCTGCCGGCGACCGGCCGCTGCGCCTCGCGGTCACCGTCCGGCCGTAGAGAAGACGGGCTAGGGATCCCTGCGCCAGGCCAGGACCCGCACCGGACCGCCGACGGCCAGGGGCACCTCCCGATCCTCGACCTGGATCAGGCGCTCGTGCCGCGGCGGCTCCCCGGCGGCGGGCGCGGTGACCAGGAGAAGACGGCCGCCGGGGGCCAGCCGCGACACCGCGTTCTCGAGGAGGATCGGGCGGTTCCATTGAGCCGTGAAGTCCACGTGGATCCAAAGGTCGTTGGGGCCGCGGTATTCGGGTCCGGAGGAGGCGAGCCGGCCGCCGAAGTGGCGCCGGGCCACGAGCAGGAGATTCTCGGCACGGACGTCCTGCAGCGAGACCTCGACGGCCTGCGCCTTCTCCCCGGCGGGAGCGTCCCTCTCCAGCACCGCCAGCAGCTCGGCGAAATCCCGCGGCGTCAACGGCAGGCGCCCGGCCGGCGCGGTCTCTACAGGGCCGCCGGCCCGGTGGCCCAAGGCGGCGATCTCCTCCCGCAGGTCGGACAGGGCACCCTCCAGCCGGGCCTGGCGCACGCGGAGGATTTCGTGCCGGTCGCGCAGGTTGACCATCTCGCCGGAGCCCTCCTCGCCCTCGCGTCCCGTGGCGGCCCGGTGTTCCGCATGCAGGTTCCACATCACGTCCAGGGCCCCCAGGATGTTGGCCTCGGAGGCTTTCAGGCGGGCCACCTCGGCTTCCAGACCTCTGCTCGGCCGGCCCTTCTGATGATCATCGATCAACGCCCGGAAGAGGTCGCGCTGGAGATCCCACGAGATGCCCAGATCGCGCACCCGGAGGACGGTCCGTTTCAGGAAGCCCAGGACCCGTGGGAGGGCGCCCTGCTGCGCCTCCTGCAGGCTGCTGCGGGCGCGGACCGCGTCCCAGCGGTGGAAGGCCTCCTCCAGGCGCGCCGCCTCTCCGGAGCCTTCGCCGGGCTGATCCCCGAGAACGGGAGGAGCGGCCGCCGCCGGCGCCGCGACGTGCGCCCGAGCTCCAAACAGCCGCCTCTCCGCCTCGGTCTCGTTGCTCCGCACCCCCGCGCGCAGCGTCTCGGACGGCCGGGCCCACGCATTGTCCTGGACCGGATAGCGCTCCGTCTTGCGCAGCGTCAGGTGCACCGAGGTGAAGAGCTGGCCTTCGTGCGAGAGGACCACCAGCGGATAGGTCTCCCGGCCCTGCTCCACGTCGCCGATCATCCCGAGAAGCGGGCGGACCGAGGCGAGGGTGCGCGGAGAGACGGTCAGATCGAGATCGTCGACCAGCTCCAGGCCAGTCGCCTCGATGATCTGGCGCCGCAGCTTCTCCGGGGAGAAGAGCACCACGCCGGGCCATCCGGTCGATCCGGGAGGACCGTCCAGAAGGAGCTCGGTGGCCAGGGTCAGGACTCCGCCCGGCTTCAGCACGCGGCCCAGCTCGTACGCTCCGGCGGCGATGTCCTCGAAGTCCCCGAAGTGCTCGATCGAGCCCGAGGAGAAGATGCCGTCGAAGCTGTCATCCGGGAAGCGCAGCCAGCGGCCGTCCATGTGCAGGACCTCCAGCCGCTCGCGCTCGAACGGGATCCGGCTCAGCCGCTCGGGAGCGACAAGCATGAGCGGATGCGCCTCCCGCTCCCACTCCCCGGGAGACAGATAGAGGTCCGTGGCCACCACCCGCCGGGCATGGCGGGTGAGATAGAAGACCGTCATCTCCGATCCGGCGCCGACGCCCAGGATCTCGGCGTCCGGCCGCAGCGCGCCGAAATCGCGCAGCGCCCGCACGCTCATCGCGACCTCCCAGTGCTTGCGGAGCTCGAAGCCGGCCGGCCAGGCGGCGGAGCGCTCCGCCTCGGCCGCATAGACGTCGCGCAACACCGCCACCAGCTCCGGGTCGGCGAAATCCTCCCACCCACAGGCCTTGTTGTACGAAAGACTGGACGGGAGCCGCCTCCCGGGGGTCGCTGCCAAGACCGTCTCGCTCATCATCCACGCTCCTCGATCCGCCGGCCCAGGACTTCGGAGAGGACCCGGCGGTAGCCGGCCGCCATGCGGGCCGGCGTTGCATGTTCTTCCCAGAAGCGGCGCGCCGCTTCTCCCATGGCCCGCCGCCGCGCCGGATCGCGAGCGAGTGCGAGCAGATGCCCGGCCAGAGTCTCCGCCTCCGCCCTGTCCGGAGCCACACGCAGGGAGAAGCTGTCGGGGAAATGACTCCACTCGGGGACGTCGGTGATCACGACCGGGAGGCCGGCGGCGACGGCGCGCATCAGGGTGGCCGACATCTGGTAGCGGAAAGGGTACCGCAGGTTCACCACCGCGTCGCAGGCGAGGAGCGCCAGCTCGAAGTCCCGCCGCGAGGTGCGGCCGAGGTAGCGCACGCGGCCGGCGATCCCGAGCTCGCCGGCCAGGTCTTCCAGGCGCCTGCGATAGGAGGGATCGGAGAACACGCCCACGATCAGCAGAATCGGATCGCTCTCCGGCAGATCCGTGGCCAGCTGCTCCAGGGCGAGGACGGCGGTGTCCAGCCGCTTCACCGGATGGGCCACGCCGAAGGTCCCGGCCACGAAGGCTCCCGGCGGAATCCCGAAGCGCGGCCGGAAGTCGTTCCATCCGGTGTAGGCCAGGGAGAGGCGCGGGTCCTCGACGCCCATGGGAAATTCGAACACCCGGGCGCCGGCATAGCGCGCCGCCAGGTCCGCGGCGGCGCGCGGCATGTGGACGATCTGCGCGGCGCTCGCCTTGACGGGACCGCCCAGGAGCAGGTTGCGGTTGAGGAAATCCTCCATCCGTCTCGGCAGTCCGTGCGGATCACCGGTCACCAGGGCCGCGTGCTCCGCTGCCGCCTCCTCGCCTTCAGAGGCGGCCAGGGCGCGCCGGAACTCCTCCTCCTCGCCCAGCAGGGCCGCCTCGCGGTGGAGCAGCGCCCCCCAGGTGAGATCGTGCAGGGTGAGGATCACCGGAATCCCCGCCGCACCCTCGAGGACGTCCTTCATATACAGATGGAACAGCGACGCGCCGAGCTGGACGAGGGCCGCGTCGAAAGGAGCGCGCCGGTGGCGCCGCGCCGCGGCGGTGAAGAGGCGGACTGGAGCCAGCCCGGCGATCTCGGAATCGGGCAGGACGCCGTCGTCCACGAAGACCTCCACGTCGGCCCAGCGGGTCACCTCGCGGAGGAGCTCCACGCTGTAGTCCGCGATCCCGCTCGCCTGCGGCGGCACCGGAGTCCAGACGGCGAGGCGCACGGTCTTGCTCGAATGGGGGCTCGAATGGGGGCTCGAATGGGGGTTGGAGCGGGGGCGCTCCCGCCCCGCGTGCGCCTCCTCCTCATAGGCGGCCAGCGTTTCCCGTCCCAGATCCTCGGCGCGGAACCCGGCCGCGCGCTCCCGCGCACGCTCCCCCAGCTCGCGTCGCCGCGCCGCATCGCTCCGCAGCTCCTCGATCGCCCGGGCGAGCGCCGCCGGGTCCTCCGGATCGAACAGCACCCCGGCCTCCCCCACCACCTCGGGGAGCGAGGTGGCGTTTCCGGCGATCACCGCCGCGCCGCAGCGCATGGCCTCCAGCACCGGCAGGCCGAACCCCTCGTAGCGCGACGGATGGACGTACAACGTGGCCGCGTTGTAGAGCGCCGCCAGCTCCTCGTCCGTCACCAGGCCGGTGAGGCGGAGATCCGCCTCGATCCCCTGCTGCCGCGCCCAGTCCTCGACCCGGGCCACGTCCGCCAGTCCGAGCTGGCACGCAAGGACCAGCGGCATCTCCCGACGCGCCGCCGCCGGCAGGAGCCGCCAGGCCGAGAACAGCCCCTGAAGATTCTTCGCGTGATGGAGGTGAGAGACGGTGAGCACGAAGCCCTCCGGCAGGCCGAGCCGCTGGCGCAACGGCGCCAGGAGCCGCTCGCGCTCGCCCTCCGGCAGCGGCCGGAAGATGGGGTCCGCCACCGGCCAGGCCACGCGGATCCGCTCGGCCGGCAGACCCAGCCAGGTCGACGCCTCCCGTCGCACGTGGTGCGAGATGGCCACCACCCGGTCGGCGCGGCGGAGCAGGCCGAGCGCCCGGTCGTAGAGCTGCCGGACCGCGGGCTCCTGCAGGTAGTGGTGGGGAAAGAGGAGCGGGATCAGATCGTAATGGGTCGCCACCACCGGGCCATCGAGGCGGAACGCCACCAGGTCCTCCAGATGGCAGGGGATCGTCAGATGAAAGACGTCCAGCTCCTGCGCCTCGATGGCCCGCTGCAGCTCTTCGGTGGCGCGCAGGACCCCCTCGGGGCGGTTCAGCTCGTACCAGGAGCGCCCTTCCAGAGGGGGCAGGGTGGCGAACGAAACCCGAGGCGACGCCGCGATCTCCGGCAGGAGGGCCGCGAAATCGGCGTCCTCGCGGCAGAACAGGACGAGCTCATGCCCGCCGGCGAGGCGCAGGACCTCCCGGAGCTGCTGCTGCGTGTAGCGCCCGGTGCCGCGGTGGATCGTGAGCCCCCCGGCCGACAACAGACGGAAATCGATCCCGATGCGCATCCGGCTCAGGGCTCGTAGGCCACGATGGCAGCGATAGCGCCGGCACCGGCGTGATCGTCGAGACGGTCGCGATAGTCGAAGAGCTTCAGGTCGTCCTCCGGGATGGGGTGATAGACGCTTCCGTCGAATCCCCAGTAGCGGATCTCATGGCGCCAACCGTGGAACAGGCGGTGGAGGTCGGCGGGACTGTACTGGCGATACCAGGTCATGAGCTTGCTCTGCCCGGCCGGTACGGTGAGAAGGGCCGGCGCGCCCGGCTTGAGCAGCTCGCGGATCTCGGCCAGGGCCCGCGCGTCGCCGCGCGGGAACGGCTCCTGCTCATAGCACGGCAGGCCGATGTGCTCGATGACCGAGATCACCAGCACGGCGTCGAACCAGCGCCGCGGCAGGGTGTTGCCGATCAGGCTCTCGTGGTGGAACACGGCGCCGGCGGGGATCTCGCCGGAGCAGTCGCGCGGATCGAGACAGTGCAGCTCCCGGTCCCTCTGCTGGATCACCCGCAGGTAGGTGGCCTCGCAGCTCCCGACGTCCAGGATGCGCCCGGATTGAGGGATCTGCTGGAGGCACCAGGGGATCTCGATGACTCGTTCCGTCGGCATGGTAGTCTGCGAGGCGTTCCGGCGATCGGCAAGCGATCTTACTACGACCTCATGACCTCCCCCGGCCGGCTCTCCGTCGTCGTCCCGACGCACGACACGCGGGACCTCACCCTGCGCTGCGTCGAAAGCCTGGAAGCGGAGGGGACGGATGGCCTCGAGATCGTGGTCGTGGACGACGGGAGCACCGACGGCACGGCCGAGGCTCTCGCCGCCGCCCACCCGCGCGTCCGCGTCCTGCGGAACGTTCCCGCAGCGGGCTTCACCCGCGCCGCCAACCGCGGTCTGGCGGAGGCGCACGGCGACGTCCTCCTCCTGCTCAACAGCGACACCGAGGTGGAGCCGGGCGGCTTCGCGCCCCTGCTCGCGGCCTTCGACCGCGACCCGCGGCTCGGCGCGGCCGGCGCCGCCCTCCACTATCCGGACGGCAGCCCGCAATGGAGCGGCGGCCGGGCGCCGACCCTGCTCTGGCTCTTCGGCCTGGCGAGCGGCCTGCCGCCGCTCCTCGCGCGCCTCTCGTTCTGGCGCCGGGTCAAACCGGTGGGAGCGCCCGCCGGCCAGGTCGAATGGGTGACCGGGGCCGCCCTGGCGCTGCGGCGGCGGGCCTGGGAGGAGTCCGGGGGGTTCGACGAGGAGTTCCGCTTCTACGGACAGGACCTGGACCTCTGTCTGCGGCTGCGCGACGCCGGCTGGAAGGTCGAGCTGGTCCCGGAGCTCCGGGTCCTGCATCACCACGGCGCCACGATCGGGAGCAGGTCCAACCTGGAGCTGCTGTGGACCGATCTGTTGCGCTGGGCACGGAAATCCCGGGGAAAGGGATTCGCGCGGCGGGCCGCCCTCGCGTTGAAAAGCGGCGCGGCCCTGCGCCGGCTCGGCCGGGCCGCCGCCTCTCCGTTCGTGCCGGCGCGGCGCTGGGAGACCTGGCGGGCGGAGAGCGAAGCCCTCCGCCGCGCCACCAAGGCCCTCAGAGGGTAGGGTCGTCGGGAATGAACGTACAGATCATCCGGGACGACTGGATGAGGTCCCCGCTGCTCGCCCCGGTGATCATCCGGGCATTGATGTAGTAGGTCTTCGTCCCCTTGGCCTGGGAGAAGATCCGCTTGTGCGAGAGCGTCCAGTCGATGCCGTTCTCCGCCGGCAGCGAGTCGGGGCTCTCGTAGTCCGTGGCATTGATCGACTGGTCGTTGTTGCTGCAGTTGGTGGGATCGGTGGCCTTCACGCCCATGGCGATCCGGTCTCCCCCCACGTTGGTGCCGTGGTCGAGCTGGATCTGCGTCCAGGCCCGGACGATGACCTTGCCCGCCGCGCCCGCGGTGATCGTGCAGGAGCTCACCTCCGTGCACTCTCCAGCCGACAGGTCGACCGTCCCCCCGTTGACCACCGCGGTGATCGTCTTCTGGGTGGCCTCGAACTGCTCGATCGGGAAGCGGGTGAAGTAGCCGGTCACGTCGGCCACGATATGGGTCGCGCCGAAGTTCGCCTTGATGTTCAGATCGGCCGGGACCTGATTGGTGCCGGCGATGGGAACGATCAGGCCGTTGGCGACGTTCATGCCGATCTTCTGAAAGTTGATCGACGAAGCGAGAGGCTCGGGCTCGCCGTAGGCCCAGGCGGCCAGGTTCCCCTTGCCGGTCGGATCGATCGCCACCAGATTGATCATCACCGCCGCGGCCACCGGCTCCGTACCGCCCGGCGGCACACCGCAGCCGCCGATGTTGCCGCCCTGAGGGTCGAACTCGGTGTCCCCCGAGACTTGGAAGCTGCGGGTCGCGCCGGGTGAGAGGATGCCTCCCCCCAGGCGGGTGTCGATGATGCGGCAGGGCGGGAGCGGAACGAACGTCAAATGCGAGGTGGCGGCGCCCAACGAGGCCGCCGTCGTCAAATTCATCTGCTTCGGCGCGATCGTCTCCTGGACGTCCTCACCGGCCGCCAGGGCGCGGAGCTGATCGTCCGACAGGCGCTTCGCGATCCGCCGCGCCTCCTCGGCGAGCAGCGACGGATCAACCGGGCGCACGGCGCTCTTCTCCACCTCTTCCTGAATTCTGGCCCGCGCCACGCTCCGGAGGGCGGCACGCTCGGCCGCATCGCCGCCCGCTCCCTCCGTTCCCTGGGCCCTGGCTGCTCCGGTCGAAACTGCCAGGAGGACACCCAGCGCGGCGACCACTCTCTTGAAACTCTTTCTCATGGTCGGCTCCTTTTCGCTCGGGTATCCATCAATCGGGAATGAAGGTGCAGATGAGCCGCGAGTTCTCGATCTTGTCGGAGGCGCTCGCGCCGGAGACCACCTGGCCGCTCAACCGGTAGGTGCGGGTCGTGCCTCCGGGTTGCGTGAACGTGGTCCCATGGCTGATGGTGAAGTCCACGTCCGGATTGCTTCCCAGAGAGGCCGGAACCTCGTAGTCGGAAGCCTGCACCGAATCCGGATCGAGACAGGACACCGTGTCGGCCGTCTCCACGCCGATTCCCACACGGTCGAGCGTGCCGCCCGTGTGCTCCATCACGAACTGTCCCCAGGCCTCCACCACCACCGTCCCCGGGACCACCGTGTTGATCGTGCACGAATTGAGCTCGTGGCAGGCGCCGTCGCCGAGGTTGATCAGAGTTAGGAAGTCATGGGTCTTCAGGCTGGACTTGAGCCCGCCCTTAAAATTTTCGACCGGGAAACGGGTGAAATAACCGGTCACGTCCGCCACCAGATGGGCATTGTTGAAATTGGCTTTGACATTGAGGTCGGCGCTCTGGCTCGACACGCCGGCGATTGGAACGATCAGGCCGTTCGCGATGTTCATGTCGATCTTCTGGAAGTTGATCGAAGAGGCGACAGGCTCGAGCTGCCCGAACTCCCAGGCCGCCAGGTTGCCTTTGCCGGCCACGTCGATCGCCACCAGGTTGATCATCACGGCCGCGGCCTCCGGCTCCGAGGCGCCCATCGGCACTCCGCAGCCGTCGCTCTTGCCGCCCTGGGCCTCGAAGCCGTCCGTGCCGGCGACGCGGAACGCCCGGGTCGACCCCGCGGTGATGATTCCACCGCCCAGACGGGTGTCGATGACGCGGCAGGGCGGCAGCGGGACGTAGAGCAGATCCGATTCGGGGCTCCCCACCGCCTCGCCGGTCACCGACTGGACCGGCGCCTCGTCTCCCCCGGCGAGCGCCTCGACCTGCTCCGCGGTGAGCTGGTCGACGATGCGCTTCGCGTCTTTCTGGACGGTGCTCTCCTCGACAGGGCGGACCGATTGATCCTCCAGCTGACGAACGACCTGCCGCAGGGCCTCCTCACGCTGCGGTGCCCGCCCCTCCTCGACCGGCGCCGCCAGAGCGGGCCGGACCACGGCCAACGCTGACGCGGCTACCATGATGCACAGGGGGATCGCTGATCGCTTGCGTAGCTTCATTGTCTTGAGTCTCCTCACGTTGATGTTCCAGATCGGTACGAGACTTTTGCGGACCCCAAATCAATCAGATTGGACCGTCACTGCTGCGTACGACTACCACTGGGGGGCCTTTAAGCAAGAAGCGGACCAGGTCCCGCGATCCTCTCGGCCGGGCCTCCTGGCCCCCTGCGCGGGAGCGGACCGGCGCGGTAAAACTTGCCAAGGCGAGGCGACCGGTATACAAAGCAGCGCCATGGAGCTTCTCCGCTATCGTGACCTGGTGGGCGCCCTGGTGGCCCGCGACCTCAAGGTGCGCTATCGCCGGTCCACCATCGGCTTCCTCTGGACCATGCTGCAGCCGCTGCTGATGATGCTGGTCCTGCGGACCGTCTTCAGCACGCTCTTCCAGGCCAAGAGCGCGGAGGTGCCGACGAACTACGAGATCTATGCGCTGGCGGGGATCCTCTTCTGGAACTTCTTCAGCCAGAGCATCGTAGCCTCGATGAACAGCCTGCGCGGCAATGCGCAGCTCCTCCAGAAGCTGCCCGTCCCCAAGGTGGTCTTCCCTTTGGCCACCGTGCTGTCGGGCCTGGTCAACCTGCTCTTCGCGCTGCTGCCTCTCCTCGTGCTCCTGATCGTCACCGGCCATCCGTTGCAGCCGGCGCTCCTGTTTCTCCCGGTCGCCATCTTCATCGCCGCGCTGTTCACGCTGGGCGCGGGCCTGCTCCTCTCCCCTCTCGCCGTGTTCTTCAGCGACGTGGTGGAGCTGGTTGGCGTGCTGCTCACTCTCCTGTTCTATCTGACGCCCGTCATCTATCCGAAGGACATCGTGCCCGAGCAGCTCCGCTGGGTGGTGCGCTTCAATCCGATCCGGTCGATCCTGGAGGTCTTCCGCGACCCGATCTACCAGGGGGAGGTCCCGCCGCTCTCCCATCTGAGCGTGTCGATCGGGATCGCGCTGATCCTTCTGGCCATCGGCGCCTGGGTGTTCCGCCGCAGCAGCGACCGCATCCCGTTCTATATCTGATCGACTACATCATCTGAGCGACTTTGCGAGAAAGAGAGTCTCCACCCGTGATCGAGCCCGAGCTCCGCGTGCGCCTGGAGGGAGTGTCCCTCAGCTACCGGCTGGCCAAGCAGAGGATTCCATCGCTCAAGGAGTACGCGATCCACTGGATGCGCGGGGCCCTCTCCTACGAGCAGCTCTGGGCTCTCCGGGACGTCTCCCTCACCATCCGGCAGGGGGAGCGGGTCGGCATCGTGGGCAGGAACGGCGCGGGCAAGAGCACGCTGCTCAAGGTCATCTCCCGCGTGCTCAAGCCGAGCCGGGGGACCGCCGAGGTCCGCGGCAGCCTGTCCCCGATCCTGGAGCTGGGGACCGGGTTCGACTACGAGCTGACCGGTCTCGAAAACATCTATCTGAACGCGCTCCTCCTCGGCCGCACCCGCCGGGAGATCGATGAGCGGATCGAGGGGATCGTGGAGTTCAGCGGCCTGGGCGACTTCATCCGGACGCCGATCCGCAACTACTCCTCGGGCATGCAGGCGCGGCTCGGCTTCTCCATCGCCACAGGCTGGATGCCGGACATCCTCATCCTCGACGAGGTACTGGCGGTGGGCGACTCGGCATTCATCGAGAAGTGCGTGCTGCGGCTCGGCGAGTTCCACGCCGCGGGCACCACGGTCCTCATGGTCTCCCACACCCCCACAGCGATCCAGGACAACTGCGACCGCTGCATCTGGCTCGACGCCGGCCGCCTGCGCGCCGACGGTCCCACCCAGGAGGTCCTCGACCTGTACGCCCACGCCGGGACCGAGCCCGGCCAGCGCCCGGCGGGTCAGCTGCACCTGGGCTAGAGGCCCTCGTAGGCCGACAGCAGATCCGCCGCGATCCGCGCCGGCTCGTGCCGCTCGCGCCGGGCGCGCCGCCCCTCCTCCGCCAGACGGGCGGCGAGATCGGGCTCACGCGCCAGGCGGCCGAGCGCCGCGGCGAAAGCGGGCGGATCGCCGGCCACCAGCGCCTCGCGCCCATCCTCGACTTCCAGGCCTGCGAGAGCCGCGGGCGTCCCCACCACCGGCACGCCGCGCGCCCAGGCCTCCAGCACCTTGATCCGTACCCCCGAGCCGATGCGCAGCGGCACCGCCAGGATGGAACCGGGAGCGAAGGCTTCCGCGCTCTCCCGCGGCGGTGGATGGACAGTCACCCCTGCGGGGGGCGGCCCAGGAGGCGCGGCGCCGAAGAGATGAAGGAGCGCCCCGGGCAGCGCGCCGATCACCAAAGGCCAGACCTCGGCCAGGAACCAGGCCACGGAATCCTCATTCGGCAGCCATCCCTGACTCCCCAGGACCACCACCGCGGGATCGCCGGGCAGCGGTGGGACGGTCACGGCCGGCAGCTCCGGGAACGCGGCGCGAACCACACGGATCGTTCCCTGACCCTGAGCCAACGAGCGGAGCCGTGCCGCGTCCTCCGCGGTCAAGGGCAGAACCGCCGCGGCCCGCCGCACCGCCTCCCCCTCCCACCGCGCCAGCCGCCGCGCCTCGATCGTCAGAACCCTTCCCCGCCAGCCCAGTGTCCGCCGCGCCGTCTCCGCCCAGAGGTCGCTCTCCACGTTCTGAGCGCGCAGCACCACGGGAATGCCGCGAGACCTGGCAGGAGCCGTCTGCGGAAGCGCCTGGAGCTGCTCGGCGTGCACGACGTCGAACCGCTCCGCCGCCCCCCCCGCAAGACACCTCTCCACCTCCCGCCGCACCGCGGGCAGCGCATGGCGCGCCACCGAGAGGGGCATCCCGGAGACCCAGGAGCGGAGCGACGACGGTACAGGATGGCCCGGCGCCGCCGGCACCAGCCGCGGCTCGCAGCAGCCGGCGAGCTCCGCCGCCACCATGGCGAGATCGAAGCGCGCGGGATCGACCGGCGCCACCAGCACCGGCCGGTGGCCCGCCGCCGTCAGGGCCTCCAGCGTATTGCGGAGCAGGAACCGCCCGCCATCCACCGGGGGCCAGGGAGCCTTCGTGGCCACGATCAGGACCTTCATCTGAAAAGGGATGTTAGCCCGATGTCCACTTTCCTGCTCGAACGTCGCCATCTGGGGTAGATCGACTTTGTGCCACCAGGCACAAAAAAGGAGCTTGCCATGTCCAGTCGCCGTTTTACCTGGTCCGCCGCCGTCCTCGCCTTCTCGACCTGGATGGTGCCCGGCCTCACCACCGCGCAGACGCTGTCGCCGGCGATGTGCCCGGCGGGGAGCCCGTTCAACCTGCAACCGACCTTCACGCAATTCCTGCCAGGCCAGCCGGGGATCCCGCTGCTGCGCCGGACGATCGACACCGCGGTGTATCCCGAGGCGCGGTGCAACGACGGCTCGGCGGCGGTGATGTACATCCGGCCCGCCAATGCCGCCTACGGGGGCAATCCGATCGTCAACAGCAGCAGCAGGTGGATCATCTTCCTCGACGGCGGCGGCGGCTGCCGTGACGCCGAGCAATGCCTGCTCGATCGCTGGTGCAGCGGCAGCGGCCAGGTCTTCGACCGCGCCGGCAAGATGAGCTCGCTGAACGCGCCGGCGGCGATCCGCGGCTTCGGGATCTTCGAGCTCGCGCCGCCCGCACCCTCTGTCAACCAATTCGCCGGCTACAACCACGTCCTCGTCCACTACTGCAGCTCGGACAACTGGATCGGCTCCGCCAAGCACACCGGCCTCAACACCTCGACGGGCACCACGTACGACATCCGCTTCCAGGGCGAGGCCATCGTCAATGCCGTGGTGTCGACCCTGCTCGGGGGACCGGTCGGCGCCGATCCCGCAGTGGCCGCGGCCTTCTACAACACCACCGTGCCCAACCTGCAGGGAGCGAGCGAGATCATCCTGGCCGGCGAGTCCGCCGGCGGGGGTGGGCTGCGGCATCACCTCGACCGTCTCAACTTCGACGTTCTCCAGCCGGCGGTCGCCAACCCGAACGTGCGCATCCGCGGCGTCGTCGACGCCGGCACGCCGCCCAGCCTTGGGGACGCCGGGATCTCCTGGGCCGATCCCTACTCGCCCGGCGACTATCCCGACTACCTGTTGACCGAGGCCCAGCCGTCCGTGCGCAGCTTCTGGGGCGCCAACGACAGCGCGCTCGACCAGTCGTGCCTCGACCCGGCCTGGACCGCCACCCACAATCTGGACGGCGGCCACCCCCAGGTCTGCTACGACACCACCTACACGCTGATGAACCACATCACGACGCCGGTCTTCCTGCGCCAGGACATCAACGATCCGCTCGGCAAGCAGCGCTACGTCGACTGGGCGCTCTTTGCCACGTCCGACGACTACTGGTCGGCGCAGTTTGCGCAGCTCGGCCTCTTCGCAGGCTACACCCCCGCCGCCGGAGGGCTCGAGCCGCCGCTCGCGGCGCCGGGAGTCCAGGGAATCAACTGCACCCGCCACGTGGCGATCCAGACCAACAACGGCTTCTTCCGACATCAAGTCATCGGCCCTGGCGTGCCGGCGCGCTCGTTCCACGACCTCCTCGTCTCCTGGCTCGCCGGCGCCCCCACCGGCCCGAACACCGTCCAGATCCAGACCGACACTCTGGGAGCGGGCGCCTACAGCGCCTCATTCTGCCCCTGAGAGAGGGACCGCTCCCCCGCCGGAGCGCCTGCACCTGGGGCGCTCCGGCCAACTTTCCGAAAAAAGTTTGAGGTCGAGTGAAAGATTCGAGCCTCGTTTTACGACTCTTTATAGGGCATGTTAGCCCGAACCATCACCACCACACCCTGGGGCATTGAAGCCCGACCCGTCCAAGTCGAAGTCGACGCCCACTTCGGGCTCCCGCAGATGCAGATCGTGGGGCTCGCCGATGCCGCGGTCCGCGAGAGCCGCGAGCGGGTGCGTGCCGCGATCAAGAACTGCGGCTTCGACCTCTCTCCGATGTCCGTCGTCATCAACCTCGCCCCCGCCGACCTGCGCAAGGAAGGCAACCACCTCGACCTGGCGATCGCCCTCGCCCTCCTCGCCGCGAACGGCGAGCTCCCGGAGGAATCCCTGCAAGGCCGGCTCTTCTGCGGCGAGCTCGGCCTGGACGGCACCATCCGCCCGGTGCGCGGCGGCCTGGCAATCGCCGACCTCGGCCACCGCCTGGGAATCCGCGAGGTCCTCCTGCCGGCCGCCAACGCCCCCGAAGCCGCAGCCCTGGGCTCCGTCCCGGTCATCGGCCTCGCCAATCTCGCCGAGGCCATCCGCCACATCCTCGGCGAAGAGGAGCTCCCCCCGGTCCCGCCGCCGGTCTTCGCCGCGGACGCGACCGACCATACCCCCGACCTCTCGGAAGTGCGCGGGCAGGAGACCGCCAAGCGCGCCCTGGAGATCGCCGCCGCCGGAGGGCACAACCTCCTCTTCATCGGCCCTCCGGGCTCCGGCAAGACCATGCTCGCCCGCCGTCTCCCCGGCCTCCTGCCGCCGCTCACCCTGGCGGAAGCCATCGAGGTCACCAAGATCCACTCCCAGGCGGCCGAGCAACCGCCCGCCGGGCTAATTCGCCTCCGCCCCTTCCGCAGCCCGCACACCGGCATCAGCACCGCCGGCCTGATCGGCGGCGGCAGCTCGCCCCGCCCGGGTGAAGCGAGCCTGGCCCACAACGGCGTCCTCTTCCTCGACGAGCTCCCCGAGTTCCGCCGGGACACCCTGGAATCCCTCCGCCAGCCTCTGGAGGAAGGCCACGTCACCGTCGTCCGCGTCCGAGCCCACCTCCGCTTCCCCGCCCGCTTCGCCCTCCTGGCGGCAATGAATCCCTGGGACCGCGTTGCCTTTCTGCCATGATTTCAGGAGGGGACGGGAGGTAGGCGAGGTCCATGGTGACCTCGTCCTTCCCGACGGTGATCTTCTCGACGATCGTCTCTACAATCCCCCGCTTCTCGTCGAAGGAGAGGTCCGGCCAGCGGCTGTAGAGGTCCTGAGCTTCAGTCAGGACCTCGGCCCCGGAAAGGTGCTGGATACTCATGAAGTCGATCTCACCCTGGAGCCGGGGGATCTCCTCCCCGAGCTGGGCCAGGCGCTCTTCAAGCGGACGGTTCCGCTTCCCGAAGCCTTCAGAGGAGAGATCGTCGGCGAGGTAGAGGCGGTAGAGCTTGTCGGATTCGGCAGCGAGGCGGTCCCGCTCCCCTTCAAGGGTGGCGAGGAGGTCGCGCTTCTCGGCAAGGACCCGGTCTCCTTCGGCCAGGTGGCCGGCGATTTCTTCGGGATCGAGGAAGAAGTTCCGTAGCTCCTCCGAGAAGATCCGCTCCAAGTCGACCACCGGGATCTTGGTCCGGCAGCCGTAGCAGACGTACTTGGGGGTGTTCGAGGGGACGTAGAGCTTCCGGCCGCAGCCGCAGAAGGCGACCCCGGTGAAGAGGTGGACGGTCCGCTTGGGCGGGGTCTTCCCCTCGGCCCGCTCGGCCAGGATGGCCGTGCACTCCCTGAAAAGGTCCTCCGGGATGATGGCCGGCACTTCGGTCCAGACCCACTCGCTTTCGGGCTTGAGCTGCCATTGCTTCCCCTCCCCGGTGCTCCGGGTGTAGTTGGCCCGGCGGCGGCCAGTGGCGGTGGGGTCTTCGATGAGGCGGCGGACGGTGGTGTCCGAGAAAGGAGCACCGGAGCGGGTCCGGTGGCCGGCGTCGGTGAGAAGCCGTGCCACGGTCTTGAGGCGCTTGTGCTCCCGGAAGAGCTCGTACATGACCTTGCGGACCGGGGCTTCGGCCGGATCGACGAGGAGCTTGCCGTCCTCCCAGCGGTAGCCGAAGGGGGCGGCGCCCCCGAGGGGCTTGCCGAGCTTGGCCCGGATCGGCACCGAGGCGGCCACTCGGTCGGCGATCTCCTCCCGCTCCCATTGGGCCATGGCGGCGATCATGGTGTAGAAGAGGCGGCCGGCGGGCGAGGAGGTGTCGATCGACTCCTGGAGGGAGATGAGGTCGGCGCCGTTGGTCTTGAAGAACTCGGCGAAGTCGAGGAGCTCACGGGTGTTCCGGGCGAGCCGTGCGAGCTTGGAGAAGATGAGTCCGGTGATCCGCCCGGAGCGGATGTCCTCCATCATCCGGGCGGCTTCGGGGTGCCCGATGACGGTCTTCCCGGAGACTGCTTCGAGGTGGTACACCCGGAGCACCTCCCACCCCTTGGCTTCGGCGTACATCCTGGCTCGGCGCTCGTGGTGCTCGGGGCTCTCGCCGCGGGCCTGGTCCTCGGTTGAGACCCGAATCCAGATGCCGACGCGCTTGGGCTCGGTGGTGGCGGGCGGGGTGTAAGTTGACTTTTTGTGGTAGGAGAGAATGCTTTGCTGAACCACGTATAAGTGCCCCCTTCAAAGGAGCAATAATAGCACCGTTGCGCGCCTCTGTACCATCCTTACAAGACAGAGGCCAACGAGGGACTGATGGGTAAACAGATACAGTTAGGCAGTTTCAGCAGTTTGGCTTAGGCAGAAGTTTAAAGCCAGGCTTATGCCTCGAGCGATCAGGAAGTATAGCTACGCCAGCCTTTAGACCACCACCCAGAATGACAAGTTCCCGTCCTCTTCGCACCTCACGCGCGGAATAACTAATTTCACTTTCGATTATTTGATGTCGGCCATATAACTGTCGAATCTCAGGGCAGTCGTCGTACGTCAGCAGCCACGGAGCATTGAACCTGCTAAGCCGATTAGCGATTGAACCATGGTCCTCGGCCGTGTAGAAATTAGGATATAGATCCCTTCCCTTTCTGAAATAAGGCGGATCGAGATAAAACAAACTCCGGCGGGCATCAGGAGGCCTGAAGTCATCCAAAAAGTCCATCGCATCTCCACGATTGATAGAAATAAGCCGCTTCATATCGCCTATTGCCCGAATACGCCCGGCAAGATCAGCACGATTGAAACGCACATCAATACGCCACTTCCCTTCCTGAGATCGTCCACCGATCACTCCGCCATTCATAATTCCCGATCGATTGGTGCGATTCAAATAGAAAAACGCGAAACCTAACTCAAAGCCCGATCGAGCAGACCGGTAGACCTCCTTCTGTCGATCCCACTCTTCGAGAGTAAGAGGAATAGCCTCAATCTGCCTAGCAAATCGCTCATTTTGCCCAAGAACAGCTCGCCAGAACGAAGTCACGCCGACATCTATGTCATTCAGGTAAATTCGTGAGGCATACCCTCGAAATAGAAGGAAAAGCGCAGCCCCAGCCCCTCCTGCATAGGGTTCAGCGTATACGCCGTCCACCAACCTGTTCGCTTTAAAAACCGAGACAAGGAACGGGCCTAACTTGGCCTTGCCGCCAGGGTACCTGAGCGGAGTGTATATAGATGGCATTACGAAGCATTCATCCCATTAAAGACAGGGCGCACGACTTCCAAGATGTGATCTACCCGATTCATTGATGGAACATTGTCGAGTCTATGGATAGAATCGTTTAGCAAAGCTATGACATCACTAGCATTCAACTCGCGAATCTTCGCATTCCCCTCCTTCGGACTAATGAACCCCCGCCTCATTAGATCTTTGATGACCAATTCAAGTTTTTTGCTTAAGCTCATAGGACGAGTAGCCGCCCACCTCAATGACTCCCTCACAACCTTTGTCGGCGTGATATTTGCTGTACTCAAAATTTTTAAGAAAGATTGCAGCTCAAGCTCGAGTTCGTTGTTTTTGTCGCCAGCAAAGGCGAGACCATTGATGCTGGCGTAGTGATCGACCGAGAGTTCTAGCAGTACACGAGTAAGAACCATAGCTGCATTTACAGCATCAATTCTTCTTACCTTATTGAGCTCGTCGTATATCTTTCGCAACCGAGGAGCCGTCGGCACCGTTAGCAACTTGAGTACGTCGGGTGTTCTTATCTTGGCGTAGCTCGGTTTCTTTGGATCTGTGGCGGTCTTTGGACCACCTGGAGCCACTAGCGTTATAGGTGATTCATCGCACTCAACACTGATTCGCCTCTCCGCTTCACCCAAATATTCCATAGTCTGAGCCGTAGTGTGAATGCGGCGAGATGTAAGCTTCTCTCGGCCATGCTTCCGAAGATCCCTCAACACCTCCTCAAGCAGACGAAGGGAACGCTCTCCTTGAGTAAGTACCACATTCTCTTGCGCATCTACGTCTATTCCAATGTGGGCCCTAGCTTCTTGAGAATCCAAGACTCTGGTAAACGTTGTGAACGTACGCGCTGGTGGCTCAAGAGGACCGAATCGATCGGGGTAGGATTCCTTGAGAGAGTCAATAAGAGAGAGCGCCCTATCCTTTACACCACGCCTGCGTGATTCCCGTCGTGCCTTTGCCTGAGGATTCCATTGGGCAACACCAACCCCCCCTTGAGGACCAAGGTGACGCCTATCTACCCAAGCTTCGTGATCTTCACCAATGACAACCAGTGCCGTGAGGGGCAATTTACGTGCGTTATCCGTTCGTGAGAGTCGGGTCCAGCGGTCAAGTTCTGCTTCGGATACATGGCCGCGAAGCTGCTCCGTGTTGCGAAGGATCTTCCTCACGGCGACTCGGCGATTCCCTTCTTTCACTACAAACGAGCCACCAAATGGCTTAACGTTCAAGAGTTCCGCAGGATTTGTGCCACGCAACCGAACGATGTCACGCGCCAAGTTGAACAACCCGTCGGGGTCCTGTCGTACCAAAGCAAGAACTGTCTCAAGAGATGATTCCTGGATCGGAATTCGCGGATTCTCTGGATCAGGGATTAGTAGATCGAGATCTACTTCGGCGTACGCATACCCACGGGGATCTCTAAAATCCAGCATGCGGACGTAGCGATCGCGTCGAGGCATCAGCGGCACCCTTCTGGCAAGTCATCGGCTGGGCGAGTCGCAGCAACACCTCGTGCCCATAACCTACTGCACAACCGATATTTAGAGAAGGATAGACTCTCCTCGCTATGGAAGTCAACGGGAAGAACGAGGGGCAAGTCAGCCTCACTTCCCCTTCACCCGCCCCACACTCCTCGCCACCACCTTCGCCACCGCCTCCCGTTTCTTCGCCGCTCCCTCCCCCTCCTGCTTGTACCGCACGTTCACCCGGTACCCCCCGACCATCTTCTCCTCGCTCGCGCTCCGCGGCCGGTTCTCCAGGTACGAGAGAAGCTCCTCCGGAGTGAGGAAGATCACCCGCTCTGCCGTCTCTCCTGTAAGTCGCTTCCCGAGTGCCGCCCGGACCCTCCCAAGCTGCTGCTTCTTCCGGGAGACCAGCACCACCTGGTCGAAGCCCGCTGCGAGGCACTTCTCCACGTTCCCCACCTCTTGCTCCGTGGTCGTCGTGACCGAGATCTCGCAGGCCAGCGACCATCCCTCCCTCTCGATCGCCACATCCACGCTCCCCGCCCCGTCGAGAATCGGCTTTTCGACGACGACCCGGAAACCCATAGACTCGGCAAACCGCTTCACCAGTTCCTGAAGGTACTGATGCTCCGGCCCGCCGCGCCCCAGCGGCGCCGGCACCCGCTCTACCGTCTCCTTGAGCGCCGGCCGCGGCGCTTTCTTCGGCAGCTCCGGTGTAGGGGCAAGAGGAGGCTCTACCGTCAGCAGCGACTCTACCGGCCGCTCCTCGACAGGCGACTCGGAAGCGGTCGTGAGCTGCGGCTCCTCCCGCCGCCCATACCGCTCCCGGCCGATCGCCCGGATGCGCTCCCGCCGCGCTCGCGCCTCGTCAGCGGGAACCGCCGGAAGCGGCAAGGTCGTCAGGTTGAAGTCCCCGTCCGAGCGCTCCATCCGGCAGATCGCCTCCCCCACCCCGAGGTTCACCAGGTCGGCCGCGGCAAACGATGCAAAGCCCTTCTCGAGCTTCCGGGCATCCTCCTCCCCCACCCGAAAGCAGATCCGAGTGCCGGCGTTCGCGAGGAGCGCGCCCGCCACCTCCGGAGCTTTCTCTTGAAGCTGGCGAAGCTCTTGGTGGACAAGGGTGAGCCCAAGCCGGTACTTCCGGGTGCCGCTGAGAAGCCCGGCCATCGAGGGGGTGGCCACCTCTTGGCACTCGTCGATGTACAGGGAAAAGAGGCGGCGCTCCTCCGGGGCCAGGTCCTGCCGGCTCAAAGCCACCTGGTGGAACTTCGAGACAAGGAGGGCGCCCAGGAGCGCCGCGTTCTCCTCTCCGATCGCTCCTTGGGAGAGCTTCCCGAGGAAGATCGTGCCGCTGTCGATTACCTCCCGGAGATCGAGCCGGTTCTCCCGCTCGGCCACCACCCGGCGTACGAGCTTCGAACGGAGAAACGTGTCGAGCCGGGTGAGGATCGGACCGAGGGCCTTGGTGCCGATCTGCGGAAAGTCCCGCTCCCAGAAGCTCCGGATGTACGGGTCCCGGACCGTTCCGAGGAAGCTCCGGCGCTTGGCCGGGTCACGGAGGAACTCCCGAAGATCGAGCAAGGTGCCGCCCTGATCGGACTCCAGGAAGGCCAGGACGGCGTTCGCCAGCACCGAGGTCATCTGGTCGCCCCAGGAAGTCGAGAAGCGGCGGAAGAGGCCGACCAGGTCGGAAGCCAGGAGCTCGCGCTCGATCTCCGAGCGGGCAGCCAGCATGTTCCAGCCGACCGCCTGCTCCTCGTCGGAAGGATCGAAGAGGATGACATCCTTGATCCGCGACTCCGGGATCCGCCCCAGAAGCTCCTCGATGAGGTCGCCGTGGGGGTCGATGACTCCGACTCCGGTGCCTGCTTCAATGTCCTGGAGTATGAGGTTGAGGAGAAGCGTCGACTTGCCCGTGCCGGAGCCGCCGACGATGTGGAGGTGGCGGCTCCGGAGTTCCGCCGGAAGGTGAACCGGCACAGTCCGGCCGCGGTTGGTGTTCGTTCCAAGCACTACCCCGCCCTGGAGCGCAGCCTCGGGCGGGGCCTTCGACGGCCGTTCGGCTTTCCGGAGGACCGGGATGCGGACCGACGCGGCCGGGAGGTGGACAAGCGACAGGAGCTCCTCGCTTCCAAGGAGCATGCCGCTCCGGTGGCTTTGCCTGGCGAGGAGATCAAGCTCAAGGTCGATCTCCTCGGCTTCAGAGAGCGGGACGAGTTCATTTCCCGAGGGGCTGCCGAACCGCTGCATGGCTCCGGAAAGCGCCCGGACAATCTGCCAGGAACGCTCGGTATCCGCGCCCTTCCCCGCCAGCCGGACCACCGCCGCAAAGAGCGGCTGATCGACCTTCTCTTGTCCCTTCTTGGTTATCTCCGGGGCATCGGGGAAGAACGGCTTCCCGTCCTTCACGACGATGGCCCGGAGCGCACTCTCGGCCCAGCGGTGCCTGACGGGTGTGAAGAGGATCTGGAAGAGCCCGATCTCCCCCGCTCCAAGCTTTGAAAGCGCCCCGAAGACCGCCAGCAACGGATCGGGATCGAAGCGGCGGAAGCACGAGATCGGGAGGAGCCACTCCCGGGCAAGGCCAAGCTCGACGATGACCGGCTCGCCCTCCCCGGCTGCGCACCACCGTTCAAAGAGTCCCTCCGCCTCGCCCGCGATGACTTCCGGGAAGAAGGCCTGGAGCTGCGGCTCAAGAATGGCCCGGTCAGGTTCGCGGCAGACGAACACCACTTGGAGCCGGCCCGGAAGGCCCACGATCTCGAACGCAAGCGGCTCCTCGCAGGCCGACAGGGCCGAAAGCCAAGCCTCGGTCGATTCCGCCCCGACGGACGTTCCGGGAGGCACCGAAACGGCGAACTCGACGAGCGGGAAGTCGCTCTCGACCGGCTCCGGGTCTGGTTCCTCCTCGTCGGGGTCTGGTTCCGCATCATCCCGGCCAAAGAGTCCACCGAACAGTCTGGCGAGAAGACCCGGCGGCCGGCCGTCATCCTTTGGGCGGGTGATGTAGTGGCCGGGAAAAGGCCGGAACGGGGGCTCAAGCTCGACCTGATAGTCGAAGCTCTCCCAGCCCCGGCCCCGGCGCTCCCAGGCGTAGAAGCGGGCGGTGAGGATCTCGGCGGGAGTTAGCAGCCGCTCGCTCATGCCCCGCCAGGGAGGGGCACCGCCGAACGAAGCTTGCGCCCGGCAAGCGGAACCATGGGCCGGCGCTCAAACTCGGAGAGCTCCCGGATGCCCCGGGCGGTCGTGACCGTGTCGATGACCTCGAAGAGGGCATGGGCCACGGACTCCTGGAACATGGTCGTGGTGTCGATCTTGAACCAGGTGACCGGCTGGAAGATCCTTCCGTAAAGGAAGCCGAGGACGGGCATGGCGAAGACCGCCTCCTCGTCCCCGAGCTTTCCGGAGCGGACGGCGAAGGCAAGGCCGATGAGGAGCGAGAGGGCAAGGACGATCCCGATCCAGCCGCCGGCATCGCGCCCGTCGAAGAGGGCAAGCGTTGCACCGACGATGAACATGGAGAGCAGGAAGACCCCGACGAGGTACAGGATGGCCTTGAGGCGCTTCGGGGGACTGGTGACCCAATACGAGAAGAAGAAGCCGGTGCCGTACGGGGCGGCACAGATGTCGAAGTTCACGGGACCGCGGCTGACCCTAAGGTAGGTGCGCTTGGCGGTGAAGACCCCGCCCTCCTTCCAGACGACCCGGGAGAACTCGACCTCCGGGATCTTCCAGCGGATGATCTCTTGCTCGACCATGGTGTAGAAGTCGAGGGGAGAGGTGGCGAAGTTCTCGTACACCTTGTGCCAGTGGGAGATGACGTCGGGTTGTTTGCGCATGGAAAATCCTCCCAGATTGATGGATGCAGCCATAGCTGCACGCTCGTAGCCGGATACAGCTCGGTACGTCAAGAAAGCGCAAACGGAAGTCCAAAAGCGTCAACGTCGACGCACCCTCGGTGCTCTCGACCATCTCTTTACGCTCTAAGATGTATGAGCGCCCGCAGGGCGGCGGAGGAGGATGGTCATGGACGCCAATCTGCCGATCACTGACCTGCTTGATGCCTGGTCGGAAGGAGACCGGGCAGCCCTCGACGAACTCATGGAGCTCGTCTACACCGAACTCCGGGCCGGAGCGAAGCGGGCAATGGCCAGGGAGCGGCACGCACACACCTTGGAGCCGACCGCGCTCGTCAACGAGGTCTACCTCCGGCTCCTCCGGCTCAAGAAAGTCTCCTGGGAAGGCCGGAACTCCTTCTTCGGCTTTGCGGTCCGGCTCATGCGGCGGATCTTGGTCGAGCACGCCCGAGCTGTGGGAGCGGAAAAGCGGGGAGGTAACGCCGAGCGGGTGAGCCTCGAGCATGCAGAGCTCATCGTCGAGAACCCGACCATCGATGCGCTCATCCTCGACGAAGCCCTCGCCAGGCTCGAAGCTGTCGATCCCCGGCTGGTGCGGATCATCGAACTGCGCTTCTTCGGCGGTTTTAGCGAGGAAGAGACAGCCGAGGCGCTCCACATCAGCCGGTCATCGGTACAGCGCGAGTGGGCCGTCGCCAAGCGGCTCCTTGCTCACCTGCTCGACGGCGAGGAGCCAAAGGCACCCTGATGGATCTCGCCCACTGGCAAGAGATCAAGCAGCTCGTCGCCGAGGCGCTCGATCTCCCGGCCGCCGAACGACCCGCCTATCTCGACGGCATCGGCGAGGACATCCGGCCCGACGTGGCCGCGCTCCTTGCCGTGTCTACAGCCCGGGCAGATGTCTTTGATCGCCTCCGGGTCGGCCCGCCGGCCGGCGAGATCGCCCTTCGAGAAGGCGACCGCCTGGCCGGCTACACGATCCTCCGCCCCCTCGGCCGCGGCGGCATGAGCGCCGTCTACCTTGCGGAGGACACCCGGAACGAGCGCTCCGTCGCCCTCAAGGTACTCCACCCGCGGCTGGTCCGATCTGGCACCGACGAGCACAAACTGCTCGCCCGCCTCACCCATCCGAACATCGCCCGCCTCTACGAGAGTGGAACGACCGAAACCGGGCTCCGGTACGTGGCGATGGAGTACGTGGACGGCAGTCCGCTCATCGACTACTGCAATGAGCACTGTCCGAGCATCGAGAGCCGGCTCGATCTCTTCCAGAAGATCTCAGCCGCCGTGGCCTACGCCCATCGGAACCTCGTCGTGCATCGCGATCTGAAACCCGGCAACATCGTCGTCTCAGCGGCCGGAGAACCCAAGCTCCTCGATTTCGGCATAGCCAAGCTCTTGCCCTTTGATCGGGCTGATCCGACCGTCACCCGGCTTGAGGAACGTGCACTCACCCTAGCGTTCGCGAGCCCCGAGCAGCTTAGCGGCGAGCCGACGAACACGGCGACCGACATCTACTCCCTCGGGCTACTGCTCTGCATCCTCCTCACCGGCTGCCTGCCGTACACGGTGCGGAACACGTACGACCTGCCGTGGGCCATCCGGAACATCGAACCGGAGAAGCCAAGCGATCTCACAGCGGTTGCCTCCCCCACCGGCGGCTCATCTGCCGCGCTACCCCTTGGCCCCAATCCGCCCGAGGGACATGCCTCGAAACTCCGGCGACGCCTCCATGGCGACCTCGATGCAATCGTGTTGCGGGCGCTCCGCAAAGAACCGGACCAGCGGTACCGATCGGTCGGCGATCTTTCGGAAGACGTGCGCCGCTACCTTGAGAACGAACCGGTCTCGGCCCGGAGAGGCACCCGCTCATACCGTATCGGCAAGTTCGTCCGCCGTCACCGGAACGGTGTTCTCGCCGGAGTGCTTGCCTTCGTCCTCCTTGCGGGCGCGGTCTTCGCCCTTCTCCGGGAGGAGCGGCGGGTCGCCCGCGAGCGAGACCGGGCCGAAGCCGTGGCCCTCTTTCTGGTCGATATGTTCCGGGTGCCGGACCTCTGGACGAGGATCGGGCAAACCATCACGGCAAACGAGGTTCTCGACAACGCCCTTACCAAGCTCAACACCGCTCCGCCGGAAGCTCCTGGAGCCCGCGGCACCCTGCTCCACTCCCTCGGCAAGATCTACTTCAATCTCGGCCTCTATACCCCCGCGGAGACGCTCATGACGCCCGCCTTGGCCGATCTTGAGGCGATCCACGGCAAACAGCATCCAATCCTGGCCGGGGCATACCTCGATCTGGCGATCCTTCACTACCACCAAGGCCGATACCAAGAGGCGGAGCGGTACCTCGATCGCGCCATGGCCATAGCGAATGAGCTCCCCGAGAAGCAGCGCCCCCGTCTCTCAGACACCCGACTGCTTCTCGGCCACATCGCCTTTGCCCGCGGGAACTTCCCGAAAGCAGAGCGGCTTTTCCGAGATGCGGTCGACCTTCGGACCCCTGTGTACGGGGCCGAGCACCCGGCTGTCGCGAGCGTGCTCAATGATCTCGGCTGCGCCCTGCACGAGCAGGGCAAGTTTGCCGAAGCCCGGGAGCTCTACCAACGATCCCTCAAGATCCGGCGCAAGCACTTCGGCGAACAGCATGCCCTCGTCCTCCAGTCCCTCCACAACCTGGCCCGCCTCGAGGAGGACGAGGGCAACCTTGATGCCGCCGAGGCGCTCTACCAGACGATTTTCCCGTCCCGGCAGTCCTTCGGCTACTACAATCCGACCCATACCCTCCTCTACCAGAACATGGGCTCGCTGTTTCTGACCCGTGGGATCTACGACCAGGCCGGGCTCCGCCTCGACGACACGCTCTCGCTCCGGCGACGCACCTTTCCCGACCACCATCCGGACGTCGCTCGGGCAGCGGCCGAACTCGGGCGGCTCGCCCATACCCTGAAGCGCTACGAGGAGGCAACGCCCCTCTACCGCGACAGCTATGCGCGGCTCAGGCGCGTCCTCGGAGCAGACCATCCCGACTGCATAGTGGTGGGGAACAACCTGGCCGTACTCCTGGCTGATACGGGAAAATCCCGAGAGGCGGAAGCTCTCTGGCGAAACCTCAACCGACAAGCTTCCGGACGGTCACTGCGGCCTCTCATTCCCCTGACCCTGACGTACAACTTAGATCTCCTTCGCACCTCCGGATACAGAGCTGTCTCCGCACAGAGACAGCGTGGCCATCCGGGGTACCGCACCATCGGCCTAACCATGCCGAGCTTGACCGAGCCGAGCCAGATCGTCGCCCCGCCTCCCGATGATCCTCTGCGTGGCTCAAGCCCCGGCCCCGAGCGGTCGCGGCTCCTCTTTGCCGATACGTTTGATGACGGGGTGATCGACCCGGCCAAGTGGGAGTACGGCGGAAACATCGTCGCCGAGGAAGGCGGCGAACTACGGATACTTCGGACGGTGACTGATAGCGGGGGCTGGGCTAGAACCCGCCCGATCCCTATTGATCCGCAGCGTCCCTTGATAATTAGGCGAAAGGTGAAGGTCCTCGCCGCCAATCAATATTTCGACGGTTCACTGTCGGTGGACATCAGAAGCGCTTCGGGGTGAGCTACGCCAACTACTACTACACCGGCGCCGGCGAGTGCGTAACGGTCGGCTTCTCGCTCTTCCGTCGAGACGCCAATACCCACCGTTACGCCGACCGACAGGCGAATGCAAGCCCGCTCCTGCCGCCGATCTGGGGCCGCTGGTTCGAGGAAGAACTCATCTACGATCCTCGAAGCGGCAATCTCCGCTACTCGACCGACGGAAACCTCCGCTTGGTCTACAGCGTCGGCTCTCTTCCGCCGAAGACTTCTCGCATAACCCTCTCCTTTGCCACGTGGGGCTGGTATACGGGGCACTACCAGCAGGTGGATGACCTTGAGGTGAGGCAGTAGGGGGCTGTGAAGCTTTGTGTCCCTGCTCTTCGCTTCCTTAGGTAGGCACTCTCATCGTGCTTACCGCCCACATCTTCGTGAGCGGGTGTCAGGAAAGGTGCGGTTATGACTCAGCGAACTACTGCCGTCCTCCCTAGCGTGTGTGCCGTGCTCTTACTTTTCGCCGCTAATCTAGCGGCGCAAACCACGGTGATCTACCAGCCGACCCCGTACCCAGCGTCGATGACAAATGGCATTCACATCCTGGATGACTGGTTCTCCAGTTCGTACGAAAACGATTTTCAAAAGGATGACAAGTTGCAGATCGGCGGCTGGATGGATAACTACAACACGTATATACAGTTCGATACTGAAGGCTTACCTGCTAACGTAAGCTCCGCCCAGCTTCGTCTATATGCCTATCCACGCGGCGACAAATCGACGCTCGTGAACTTTGATGTCTGGTCACCTAATACCACTTGGGCACCGAACCTGAGCACAACTATGGACTGGGATAGCCAGCCCTCGAGTTTCGCTTTTGTAGGCAGTTATAGTGCAGGCCAAGTAAACAACTTCTGGAATATCAACATCACATCCCTCTACAATGGATGGAGGAGCACCCCCTCCTCTAACCGAGGACTGGCCTTGATGTCATGGACTCAAAATAATAACTTTGATGTATGGCGCAGCTCCCGATATATGACCAATATCACAGAGAGGCCGGCCCTGAGGCTTACGTTTACGCCTCCAGTGGGAATGCCGAATTTCAAAATGCCATTGCCCGGAGGAGCATCCTGGCTCCTCACTACAGAAATTGGAGGATATGAATGTAAGCCAGGACAGTATAATCCCGACAGCACCCATCAAGGGGATAACTACTTCACCCTGGACTTCTCCGCAGAAAATACTAAAGACGGTGGTGGAAGCTATTCTTCGCCAATACCAGTCTTGGCGGCCAGCGGGGGTACGGTTAAGAGCGTCGGCTCTGGGACAACAACCGGTTACTACATCATCCTCGATCACGGCAATGGCTATCTTACACGATATCTGCACTTCGATCACCCGGCGGCCCGCAAGAACGGAACGTACCTAACGCAAGGTGACTACGTCAACCAAGGAGATCAGATAGGGATCATGGGAGGCTCCGGGACAAGTACAGGCACCCACCTGCACATGAACTTCTGGCATAACGCCACCTTCAAGGGCGCAAGCACGGTCACAAATCTATCGTATGTTGTCATGGATGGTTTACTCCTGAAGAGCTACCAGACCGAGTGCTCAACTTCTTCAAGCGGCGAGATAGTTCGCATTCGTAAATACCACTCCACGAACACTCCCACCGGAATTTGATCGTCACCACGCAGCAAGACGGACCGGATATACTCGGTCCGTCTTGTGAAACGTAGGCCACATGCTATGATAAAAGCATGGGAATAAGAATCCGCTTTCTGCTCGCAATGCTAGCTGTGGCCTTGTTCGGCACTCTCCTCGGTTGGCACGCTCACCGCCATCAACCCGCTCCTTCAGACACCGTCGATTATACGGGTACAGTTTCAACTAGTACGGATGGGCAACTCATCTACTCGAACAGTACACTTGGACTCTCATTCACCTTTCCTCAAGACTGGCACCTAGGAAGCAATATACTGGGATACGGCACGCTTCAGCTTTTTAACTACAATGAACAGGTTGCCGAGCCTAAAGATACTTTTCCTCCTGATTCCAGAACCAACAAGATAGAAGCTGTTATAACCTCCGACACTTCATTTACAAACAACGAGTATCCCGAGAGGGCAAGAGACGCAATGCAGATGGTGATAAATGGCCAAGAGCTGACTCGTCAAGATGTAGAGTTTGCATACGGGGGAAAAGTTCGCGCCTACTTTATACCAGTGCCTTTCAAGCCTGGCAAAGTCCTCAGCATGGTGATCTTCGGAGATCCAGGTAATTTCTACGTATTGGATAATATAGTCAAAGGTCTTCGATGGAGTGTTCCGAGCGAGAGTTAGCATTCAGTAGCGTCCCTGCACTAAACGCCCTCCCCACCTCCCCCTCAATCATCAGCCGCAGGTAAACCGAGAAGTTCGGAAGCGAGAGGAGATCCTCCGCCTCGAACTTCGGCGCAAGCTCCCGCGCCACCGTCGGAGCATCCAAGGCCCCCACCCGAAACGAGATGAACGTCCCCACGTTCCCGAAGACCGCGTCCCGCACCTCGCTCTCGAGCTGGGAGAGGTACTGGTGGGCCAGGATAAGGTTCAGCCGGTACTTCCGGAGCTCCGAGAGCATGGTCGCCAGGGTAAGCGTCGCGAAGGTGTGGAACTCATCAAGGTAGAGGTAGAAGTCTCGGCGCTCTTCCTGCGGTCGGTCAGCTCGCTCGAGCCCGGCAAGCGACAGGTGCGACACCAAGAGCGATCCGAGGAGCGCCGCCGGTCCTTCCCCGATCCTCCCCTTGGCGAGGTTCACGAGAAGGATCTTGCCCTCGTCCATGATCCGCCGCAGGTCGAAGGAGCTCTGCTCTCCCGTGAGGATGGCGTTGAGCCGGGGATCAGAGAGAAACGCCCCCACCTTGTTGAGAAGCGGCGCCGTTACCACAGCACGGAACGCCGGGGAGTAGCCGGCGAACTCCTTCTCGAAGAAGTGCCGCACTACCTCGTTCCCGATCTTCCGCACGAACGGCAGCCGGTAGTCGCGGTCAGTGAGAAGCCGGGGAATGTCCCCGAAGGTCGCTCCCGGCGTATCCAGAAGGACGAAGACGACGTTCCGGAGCAGGTGCTCCAGCCGGGGACCCCAGTCATCCGGCCAGAGCTTCTTGAAGACCTCCACCATTCCCGAGGCGGCGAGGGCGTGGCGCTCCTTGGGGATGCCGGCGAACGGATTGAAGTGCCAGATCTTCGAGGTATCCGGCACATTCAGGTAGACGAGATCTCCCCGTCGATCAGAACCGACCCCGGCCACCACCTCTTCCACCAGATCCCCGTGGGGGTCGAAGAGGGCCAAGCCCTCCCCCGCCGCAATATCCTGGAAGATGAGCGTCTTGAGGAGCGTCGATTTGCCCGTGCCAGTCTTGCCGATCACGTACATGTGAGAGCGACGATCAGCCCTCCGGATACCGAAGGGTGTCCCCGCATTCCGGTGGTTGGTCCGGGCGAAGTAGGTGATGTCGCGGTCGGAGGGCATCCGTCCATGGTGGCCGTTTCACCCGAGCCGTTGTAGACAGGGGATCATGCCTGACAGGGCAGCACCGCGCCTCCGCTTGCTCCTGCGGTTTATATGCGGTCATCACTTCGGCGGCGAATCACCTTTGGGCTCAGGAGCAGGGTTGCCGCTGGAAGGGCCACGCTTCGCCTGGTCGTATGCGACCTGAGCGTTAACCGTATCTCCTCGCTCCTCAAGTATCTGCCCGACTTTCTTGTAGGCTTGGACTCCATTTGGCAGAAGGACGGCTGCGGCTTGGTAGTAACGAAGAGCGCTGTCCTTGTTTCCTTCCTTCTCGAACGCCCGGGCCAGAACAAACGCATGCACGCCGTTTGGGGGATCGAGAAGACTGGCCTTGGTGAGATACGGGATAGCCTCAGCAGCCCTCCCCTGCTCTTCGAGTGCCGCCCCTAGGAGCCCGAGCGCAACGGACGACTGCGGCGATATGTCGACCGCCCGTCGAAACTCCACGATCGCTTCGTCCGTCTTCTTTTGATTGTGCAGCAGCAGGCCAAGGTTAATGTGCGCCCCGTGATGCCTTGAATCGAACTTAAGCGCCTCCTGGAACTCCCGCATCGCTCCGGCACGGTTCCCCCGTCTCGCCAGGATCGTTCCTTTGGTGTTGTGCACCGAAGCAGAGCGTGAATCCTCACGAGCGGCATGATCGATCTCCCGCAGCGCATCGTCATACTTTCCAAGAAGCCGAAAGTACACGGCCTTGAGCCGATGCGCTTCCGCATTATCGCCGTCGAGCATCAGGACCTTGTCGATCTCCCGCTTGGCGAGCTCAAGCTTCTCCAGATCGGCCGCAGCCAGATCCGGCGAACGGGCGATGACCGATGAGCCATCCTTCCCTGCCAGTTGATCTCCGGCCTTGGCAAGCAGATCTTCGATCTTGATTTGCCGATCGGCCCGACCGTCCAAAAAGGTGATCGCAACCACAACGGCTATTAGGGCATCGATGACGAGGCCGAGGATCGCCAACCGGCGGGAGACAGCATCCTTCCCTTCCATGTGGAGAACTCCTTTCCCTGTACTTCCTCTTGTATCGGCAGCGGCGAGGCTCTGTCAATGACATTCACCTTTTGAAATGTGCGGCAGGGCCTATGCTGGCCATCCGATCACCTAGGCCGCCGCAGCTCCCGAATTTCCTCCCGCAAGCGCTCCAGGTCGCTCTTCTCGGCCAGCGTCTCCACCGACCAGGCGAGCACGGCCGCAAGCGTCTTCACCTCGCGCTTCATCGCACGAGACAAGCTCGACCGCGAACGCTCAATCTCGGCTCGGAGCGCACCCAATCTCCGCTCTATCACCTCTGGACGCGAACGTCGGTGAGGTTGGTGTACACGTTTGGACATACCAGATTTCGTTAGAAGTTGATAACCGGGAGGTTGCCGACTGCTTCATCAGCCGCCGTCACCGCAAGGGCCAAGGCATCGAAGATATTCATCCGCTCGTCCTCGCTTTCCCACGGCTTGCGGGGACGCGGCAGCCGGGAGCGAAGCTCCGGGAACCGGTGGCAGAGCGCCACGGCGATCTCGTGCTTTCTCCGGGCCTGCGGCGCGAATCCCTCGACCACCCTCCCGCGGGGAAGCTTGACTGTGCGCACCTTCCGGAGCCGCGCTCGCTCGCATAGCCCCTCGATGAGCTCTGCCGCCCGCTTTGACCGGCGGGCGCCTTCGACCGTGCAGTCTTCAAGGACGAGGATGTCCGGCCGGTACGTGGCAAGGAGGGTTTCCGCCCGGAGCAGGCAGTTTCGATTTCGTGGCACCGGAGCCTGGATCGAACCGTACGCAACAAGGGTGTGGAGCCCTTCGATGAGCACCCAGGCGAAGCCGGGCGTCGTCGGATCGATAGCGAGAGTTCGGGTAGTTGGGGTGAAGGTTTTCATGCGAGGGGAAAACGGTTAGCGATTCTGGTAAGGGAGGCAAGCTTCGCCGCGAGGTTGGGATCATTTGGGTCGATCCGCTCGGCCAAACGGCTTGCCGGAGACGAGAGGCGCCGCGCCAGCCGCTCGATTCGGCCGGCGAAGAGCTCGACGACCGGTTGCCCGAGGATCACCTCGTACGCGAGGGCGGCATCGAGGCTCGGCACCCTTCGGTTCTGCTCGTGGCGCGACACGTCCGATCCGTTCTCAAGGCCAAGGAGAAAAGCCACCTCCGCCTGGGAGAGATCGGCGCGCTTCCGGTGCATGCGGAGGTAGTTGTCGAGACGAAATTCAGACATGGTCGCAGAGCAATCGTACGCGGACGGGCGTGCCGCTCGGAGAGGGGGAAACATGCCGCGAACGGCATGTTTCCCCCTCTGGCACACACTGAACCACCCTCGCCTAAAGGCGAGGGGTTTCCATATCACCACCCAGACGGCTAAAACCGATACGGTAACCCACCAGTTGAACGATAGGTGGTGAAGCAAAGAACTCACCCATAGGTTAGTACTCACGCTGTTGTACGGTCCATGTACCAGGCACGCTTGAAAGGATCGCCTGAAGGCGGGGGTTTACTCCCAAAGGTGGATACGAAAACAGACCATCGGATCGATGGTCTGGAAATCCAACCGCGAACCCTTGATCTATACCAGAAGGAGATAAAGACGGAATAAAGGAAAAGTAAAGGAAAGATAAAATGAGCGGGTGGACGTTGGGGATGTTGGGGACGTTCGGAGGGCGGTCAATGTGCAGGGCTCACGGCCACCGCAGACTCTTTCGGCCAAAAGCCCCTCCCAGTCTGCTCCCGAAAACAACGTCCCCAATGTCCCCAAAGTCCCCCAGACGAGAACCCCAATGCTCGGGAAAAGGGCAGCCGCAGAGTTGCGCCTATTTACCAGTTCGCATACACTACAGATCCAAAGGAAGTTCCGATGACGAGATTCGACTCGCTCACCACCTTTCCGGCTCTCTTCCTCCCCTTCGGTCTTCTCGGAACCCCCGCCAACGCCATTCCGCTCTGCGACGGCGTATGCGACGGCCCTGATGACTGCCCCGACGACTGCGCATACTGCGGAGACGGCTTCTGCACCGGCATTCTCCACCGGTACCAAGAGCGAGCCTGTTGGCAGCCTGAGGTTGCTTGCAGTAGCGTGATAGACATTCTACTAGCCGCCTGCTAGGCTGACGGCCTAACTCAAAAATGGAGGGACATCATGGCCTTGAAAGAACTCACCTCAGCGGAACTCCACGCAGTCTCGGGAGGACTGACGACGACGGTGCAGACGATCACTGTCACGGAGGTTCATATTATTAACGGGCAGGAAGTATTCGTCCGAGTGACTTACTACAAGTGCCCTGGTGCTAGCGGGTGGTCCACGACTCCTTGCTGTTGAGAGTGAGTAGGGGCTGGATAGCGCAGATCGGCCTCCTTAGGCATCGACTCTGTCCAGCTCCACCCCATACTTCTCATACAGTCTTTGGAGCTTCCCCCGCTCCTCCGCCGGGATCACGAAGACTCCGTGGCTCTTTTCCGGCACAAGCCCAAGCTTCCGGCGGATCATCCCCCCGATCCGCTTGGCCGTCACCGGCCGGTCGAAGTCAGCGCCGTAGCGCTCGGCGAACGCTTCAGCGATCTCCTTCACCCCGAGCTGGCCATCCCCTGCTGAGAGATCCCGGATCACTTCAAGGAGCTGCGCCTCAAGATCAAAGCCGCGGTCCGCCACGAGCTCCCGGTTGTACCGGAGGGCCAGGCTTGAGAGCGCCTCCCGAGCCGCGGCGTCCTCGATCACCGAGAGGAGCGGGGCGAAGATCTGGGAGAGGCGCGGTTCGATCCCCCGCGTAACCGCCGCTCTAAGATCCCGCGGCTTCCGGAGGTTCCGGAAGCGAAAGAGGAGCAGCTTGTTCCGGAGAACCCGCGCCTCTTCCTTGAAGTCATCCGGCAGGTTGAGGGGAATGTCCTCGCGGAGCGGTCGATCCCCGAGGTCCTCGGTGATGCAGCGGCTTTCAAGCGCCCGATCCTCGAAGAATCCGCGAGTGGCGATCAGCTTCGGCCCGAAGACCGAGTAGGCCCGGGGATCGAACTCCTTGCTCCGGTTCACCTCGGTCCGGAGCACCGGGAAGCCCCGGGCATTGCCATTGTTCAAGATCTTGGTGATCTCGGCCTTCTCATCGCTTGCCCGAAAGTCCCCCTCGTCGATGACCAGGGTCCCCCCGAAGGCATCGATGATCCGGAAGATCGGCGAGACGGTTGAGGCGCCGCTGGCGAACATGGGCTTGTAGCAGAGAGAGCCGACGGTGAGGAGGAAGCGGGACTTGCCGCTTCCGAAGTCGCCGCGGACCCGAAGGTACGGCAGCTCGTTGAAGGCATCGTGGATCCAGGTGAAGAGGACGTAGTACGAAGCGATCTCTTCAAAGGTAGGGCCGAGGTCCACGTAGCGGTGGATGAAAGCTCGGACCAGCTGCAGGAGCTCCGTCTCGCTCCCGTACTCCTCGACGCCCGACGGCAGGAGCACCACTCCATGCGCGAGGAGGTTGTTCTCCGGCCGGTACGGCACCCGGCGCTCCTCTCCCGGAAGATCGAGGAAGGGCTCTTCGGTCGCTGCACCATCCCGATAGAGAGCAAAAGCCGTCCGGCTTTCGGCCGGCAGGTAGATGAGCTCGAGGAGCCCGTCATCGAGGACGAGGGAGGCAGTCGGGACGGTGCGCCGCTCCTTCTTCTGATCGTTCGATTGTTCCGGTTGTTGCACCCCGCCACCGTACCGGGACCTCGCTTCCCAAACGAGGCGGAGCATCGTGCCGGAAGCGGCACCTTCCCCCGTCTCGAGGATATCGGACATCGGCGTAGCGTGGGGCACAGACGTTCCCCACAACCCGGCAGGGCAGTGCCTTGCCATCCGCCGGACCCTCCGGCAAGGAGTCCCTATGCTTGCGGAATCCCAAACGACCGTCATCGACTACGCCTCGCGCCAGTGGTGGAGCCGCCCCGACGACGAACGCTTCCTCACCCTCGAGGACCTCCACCAGCACACCCGAGAGCGCTCCCGGGAGAGCCGGGTCTATACCGTTCCAAACAAGACCCTGCTCGCCCGCGGCAGCGAAAACGCAGGCGGAGCCCTCTACCTTGAGCACTCTGAGCTTGGCATCCTTGAGCCGAACCACTGGAGCCTCGGGCAGCTCGCCCGGATCTCTCACACTCCGGCTGCCTGGCTCCGGGAGCTCGCCACCGTGCCGGCCGGCCCGGCCTTCGCTGCGCATGCAGTGAACCTCGGCCTCCGGCACCTGGCGGAGTTCGAGGACGTGCAGGTCCTGGCCGGCGAGCTCTCCCGGCCGGAAAGCTCGCTCCTTCGCTGCCTGGTTGGTCCCGACTACGGCCGCATCTACGACGACCAGGTGGTCTTCGCGGTCATGGACGTGAATGCCGACGGCCGCTGGCACGTCCCGGCCGCAAGCTACCAAGCCCAGAATCCCAAACGGGCCACGACCCTCTACGCCAGCGACCGGGATGTCTTTATCTTCCTGGTCGACGAGCAGAATCCCGTCTCGGTCAAAGTGGGCGGCACGACCCGCCACCTCTTCCGGGGCTTCATGGTCTGGAACTCCGAGGTCGGCCACCAGCAGTTCGGCTTCCTGACCTTCCTCTACGACTACGTCTGCGACAACCGTATGGTCTGGGGGGCGCGAGAGGTGAAGGAGCTCCGGATCAAGCACACCAAGAACGCCCCGGAGCGGTTCAAGCGGGAAATCCGCCCGCTCCTTCGCGCCTACGCCGAAGCGTCGGTGGTCGATGTCGAAGCGCAGCTTGCGCGGGCCGCCCGGATGAAACTCGGCGATACCGACGAAGAGGTGCTCACCTGGCTCCGGTCGCACGACTTCACCAAGCGGGAGGGCGAGCGGATCATCGAGCTTGCCAAGTCCGAAGAAGGCGGAGCCCGCACCGTCTGGGAGATCACGAACGGGGGCACGGCCCTCGCCCGCTCGATCCCCCACGCCGACGAGCGGGTGAAGCTCGAACGCCGGATGAGCCGGCTCCTCAACCAGGCGGCCTGAGTCTCATCATGAGCACCCGTGCCACCGGACCGCGTCCTCAACCATCCCTCCAAAGGAGATACCGATGTCCGCACAGGAAACCGTTCAAACGCTCATCTTCACGACGAACGCCACCGAAGGGGTGGCCCAAACTACTCTCTCCCTTCTCACCGGCGCGCTCCAGGCGGTAGCGACCGATCTCCGGGCCGTCCACGAAACGCTCGCTGAGGATGCCCGTCCGGAGTCCCTGACGGCACACCTTCGGAGCGCGATCGAGTGCGTGCTCTCAGATTACCTGGAGCCCGCGACCCGGACCCTCGGCAGGGCCGCTATCGCCACGCCGATCGAGGTGTACGAGGCGTGGGAGGAGGAAGAGAGGTGGCAGCCGGCGGAGTCCTAGCGGAAGATGTTCTTTCAACCCCGGGAGATCCCTGGGGTTTTCTCGTAGGCGGCACCGCTTCTTGCGTTTCGTGGCAGTCCCCTCCTTCTTGGTTCCACACCACCGTCCCGCTACCGTACTTCTAATGCTCGATGAAAGCCGCAAAAAGCCGACGCTACAGGATCTCTATCCTGATCTCTCCGAGGAACAACTCGCCATGCTCGATGAAGACCTGACCCGCTACGTCGAATCCACGGTGCGGCTCTATGAAGCCATCTGCGCCGACCCCGAACGATATGCAATATTCAAAGCTTTGACAGCCGAAGGGCGCGCCCGTACCATGGATCATCCAGAAAGGTCGAACAGTGATTACCCTAAATAAACTTCATGAAGCCATACTTTGCCTACATCCGCGTCTCTACTGCCAAGCAGGGAGAACGTGGCGTCTCGCTCCAGGAGCAACGAGACGCCATCACCCGCTCTGCCGAGCGGAGCGGCCTCCGTATCGTAGAGTGGTTTGAAGAGCGGGAAACAGCAGCCAAGCGTGGCCGTCCCGTGTTCTCCCGGATGCTCCAACTCTTGCGAAGCGGAAAAGCAACCGGCATCATCATCCACAAGATCGATCGGAGCGCCCGCAACCTTCGGGATTGGGCCGACCTCGGCGAACTCATCGACCAGGGAGTTGAAGTCCGGTTTGCCACCGAAGATCTCGACCTTCACTCCCGCGGCGGCCGCCTCTCCGCAGACATCCAGGCAGTCGTCGCCGCCGACTACATCCGCAACCTGCGGGAAGAAAGCCGCAAGGGCTTCTACGGCCGGATCAAGCAAGGCGTGTGGCCACTCCCTGCTCCTTTAGGTTACCTCGATTGCGGGGCCGGCAAGCCAAAAGCTATTGATCCTGCGAAAGGCCCCCTGGTTCGCCTCGCCTTTGATCTGTATGGAAGCGGCCGATACAACCTGCATACCCTCTGCGAGGAGCTGACGCATCGCGGCTTACGCAACCGCCGCGGGAAGCCCCTGGGCGTGAATCGCCTATCCGATCTACTCAATAATGCCTTCTATATTGGCTTATTGAAGATCAAGCGGACCGGAGAAACCTTTCCGGGTGGCCACGAGCCCCTCATCAGCACCGACCTCTTCGAGCGTGTCAAGCGCATTCTCAAAGGAAAGCTGAATACTCATGCCATTCGCCACGACTTCGCCTTCAGGCGGCTTCTCGCCTGCAAGACCTGCGGTTATTCGCTCATCGGAGAGCGCCAGAAGGGCATAGTGTATTATCGCTGCCACACCAAAACGTGTGCAAGAACTACCATTCGCGAGGACTTCGTAGAAGAGGAATTTGAACGGGCACTCCTGCCCCTCGAGTTCCTGCCTGAGGAACAAGTAATCTTGGGAGACAAGCTCATTAAGATTCGCGGGGAATGGATACAGCAGCACGAACGTATGCTTCAAACCACCAGGCTTAACCTCGACCAAGTGGAAGCCCGGTTAACCCGGCTCACAGATGCGTTCCTCGACGGCAACATCGAAAAGCCATTTTTCGAAGAACGAAAAGCCAAACTACTCCTTGAACGAGCGGAGGCACGAGAGAAACTGGCCGAATTAAGGAACACGCCGACCAAGGGCGCAGAGCGCCTATCGGAATTCCTCGAACTCGCCAGAACGGCCTATATTCAATTCAAATTACGAAATGGCGAAGAAAAACGAGAATTGGTCAGAATGGTCACCTCGAACCGATCTGCTGATGGAAAAAAGCTTGATTTTAGGCTCTCACGTGGCTTCGTCCTAGTTGCAAACCGCTTCCAAAGTACAAATAGTGGACCGTACCGGGACATACCTCGAAGTAGGGGAAACGTTCCACTTACGGAAGAAGACCTGTCTGAGATCTGGGACCGGTTGCTACCGAAGCTCCTCGACGAGTACCTCTCTTATGTTACTTGAGTCTTCCCAAGGCATACTCCCCTCCTTCTTCCTCTTCATCAAACAAACTCCAGTACTTCCCGTCTCCGACAATGATGAAGTCAAGAAAGATCCGATGGAGAATCTTTGATTGGATGTGAAGCTCTTCGATGAACTCGCGATCAGCCGAAGACGGGGTCGGATCTCCGGATGGATGATTGTGTACCAGGAGGAAATATCGAGACCGGGTAATAATCGCCCGGTTGAAAATTTCGTCGGTGCGAATGGAAGCTTCGCTCGCCGAGCCCACCGCTAGGATATCATAGACATTCACCTCCAAGTTGTCTGCCAAGTAGACACCGATCAAGATTTCCTGATTCTTGTCCTTGATCGAGCGGAACACCTTATAGACATGCCTCGGGTCGCGGATCTGGCCTTGGACCGGATTCTTGTACTCCCCCTTGACCAGTTTAATTTCGAGCCTTCGCAGGTAATCCATGCATATTCAGTCTACCAAACTGAGCAGCGATGACAACTAACACGATGGCCGACCTCATCCCGCCTGTCCCTCAAACCGCAACCCCGGTCGGTACCGCGCGCTTCTCAGGTACAAGAGGATGCTTCGCACCAGTCCCTCGGTGGCGCGCCCTTGCTCCGCCACCTGGCGGAAGAGGAGGAGCGCCGCAAGCGCCTCCTTATGGACAGCCTTGGATTGGAAGATCGGCACCATGTGCCGGGCCAACGTCTTGACCTCCTCTACCTTCCCTGCCTTCGCGTAGTACGAGGCGAGCTCAAGAGAGACAAGCGCCGTGTCGAAATCCATGCGGTGCCGTGCGAACACTGCCCGGACTTTGGTGAGCATCTCCACTCCCTCGTCGAGGTTGCCGAGTCCGGCCGCGACCCGCGCCTCGATCCAGGCGAGCCGGGCATGGTCAAGCTCGCCGCCCGTCTTCCGCGAAAGCGCCCGAACGCTCGGGAGGAGCGCCTTCGCCTCCTCGAAGCGCTCAAGCTTGCTCAGGTAGTCGGCCCGGTTGTGCCGGACGCAGAGGAGGAGCCTGTCGTCATTGGTCGGAAGGTCGTCCTCCCGTATCTCTTCGAGGAGGAGGACGGCGCGTTCAAGATCGCCCATCTCATGGTAGAGCTTCGCCCGGCTCACCGCGACCTCGACCCGGAGCCGCTTGCCCGTGGCATTGGCCGCTGCGCAAGCGAGAAGGGCCAGGGCTTCCGGGAAGTCACCCTCATCCCGCCGGAGCGACGCCTCAAGCGCATCAAGAAGCCCTTCCTCGACGTACCCCGGATGGGAGGAGCCGCCAGCCTCCCAATGCTCCCGGGCCTTTCGAAACGTCCGTGAGGCCACCCGAAACTCGCCCTTGATCCGGAGCACGTTCCCTGCGTGGCCATACGCGAGGCCGAGGAGCTTGTTCCGCAACGCCTCATCCCGGACCATGTCGGCTACCAGCACCGCCAAGTCGGCGAGCCTGGCGGCGTACGCGAGGTCGCGGGACGCCGCCTGCCGGCTTCCGAGGCAAAGCAGATCGCAGAGCGCCCAATTCCCGAACCGTCCCTCGCTCTTGATCCGCTGGATCTGAACCTTCCGCGGCAAGGACCGCAGTTCAATCAACAGGGTGCCGGCGATAGCCCGGTCCCGCTCCTTGTTCTCCTCCGCGGCTGCAATGGACGATTCCCGGAGATGTCCGAGCAGGTCGCTCACCCGGCTCGTGGATCGGAGCAACTCGGCGGCCCGAGCGCTCACCTCCGCCACCTCTTCTTCCGCCGCCCGGAGGAGCGCCTCGCGGTCCGCGCCAGTGCAAGAACCCGCCGTGATCTCATCGGCCCCCAGGCCCCTCAGAAAGACCTTGGCTCGATCGATGGCGCCCCAGGTGAACCCGAGCGCTCGAAGCAAGCGGGCCAGGGTAGACGCATCCGGCACCGTCTTGTCGGCTTCGTAGCCGGAGATGTTCGAACGCTTGACCTTCGAGCGTCGCGCGAGTTCCGACTGTGTGAGGTTCCGGGCGACGCGGAGCTGCCGGAGCGCGCCGCCGAGGCTCGCCGCAATCGGCGGAAGCGACGATTCCTCGTTAGTCCTCGCTTCCATGCTCCCCCGCCTCGACGCTGCGCTCTATGCTCCGGTTGAATACCCCGAGCGCCTGGGCCAGAAGCGCTCCGGTGAGGCGTTCCTCCTCAAGTGCGCCGCTAAGGAGCGAAACCGCCGCGAGCGCTTCCCGTTCCACAGAGAGCGCGGCAAGCGTCGGCAGGGCGGCCGCAACCCACTGCTTTGTCTCGGCCGCTTCGTGCGTCTCGGCAAAGATGACGGCAAGCTCAAGGGCGAGGAGGGCCGCATCGTAGCAGAGTCCTTCCGCGACAAGCCGCTCGTGGAGGACCGCGAGGTTCGCGATCGCCTCTTCAGTCTTCCCCAGCCCTCGTGCGATTCTCGCTGCAATCCACTGGAGCCGCAGGGTGTCGAGCGGAGTGCCGAGATCGCGGGCAACCGCTTCGACGTCCGAGAGGGCAAGCTCCGCCTCCACGAATCGTCCGAGCTTCGAAAGGTAGTCCAGGCGGTTCTGGGCAAGGCAAAGCCTCACACGGGGATCATGCTCCCCCGCCGGAACGTGCGCCTCGGCTTCCTTGAGCGCCTCGACCGCTAGCTCGAAGTCTCCCCGGTCCGCATAGAGCTTGGCCTTGCTGATGAGGATCCGCATCCGAAGCTCGGGAGGGGCATCTGCCTCAAGGGCCTGCTCGATGCACTCCAGAGCCTCGTCGAAGCGCCGTTCGTCCCGCCGCAACGATGCTCGAAAGGCAAGGAAGCGCGCCGCGTACCCGAGCACATCCCCCACATCCGCATAGGCCGGCGTCCACCACGAGCAGGCGATGACAAACGCCTCGTCAGCGCCCCGGAGATCGCCCTGTGCCCGGTACGCGTTCGCGAGGTGGGCGTACGCATAGGCCCGAAGCAGGTGAAGCCAGTGCTTCTCCGCCGGCTCCAGCTCGCGAAGCGCGAGGGCCACCGCCACCGCAAGCTCGGCGATCTCGCCTGAGCGCTTCGGGTTCCGGGCCGCTTCCTCTTCGCTCATGCGGCAGAGGAGCTCGGCGAGGCCCCAGCTCTTGAAGCGGCTGATGTCTGCAACGATGGCCCGCTGCCGGTCAAACGGGTAACGCCGGAGCTCGTCCCATAAGGCCGGCGCCCCACGCCTCGACTTCGCAAGCTCAATGGCCGTGACGGAGAGATCCTCAAGCTCCCCTGTCTTGAAGAGGTCGAGGAGATACCCGGCCGTCGCGAAGCACTCAGGACAGACGGAGAGATGGTGGAGCAGCAGCCGTTTTCTGGCTTCCGGGTCATCGTCCAGGAAATCCTCGATCTCCTCATGCGTGAGGTGCCCTTCCTTCATGCTCATCTCCTCCCAGGAGTATCCAACGGACGGATGTCGTCCACAGTAGCAAGTGCCAAAAATCCGGCGAGACGAGTCACCTGAGTTCGAATTCGCGGAAACGCGCGCTACCGGGAGCAAGGTGTACCGCGAGCGGGTCTGTTTGTCCCTCCCTCGGTGCACCATGGAGTCGAGGCTGTCCGACCCCGCCACTACCGGCAGGCAGGAAGCACGCCTCGAAAGGAGCCCGATCATGACCCGTCTTGTCGTCCGCGTGGCGCTCATCGTCTGCTTCGCGTGCACCGGCACAATGTATGGAGCTGATACCGCCGCCTCACCCCCAGGAGCAGCACGCCTCGGGGAGCTCATCTCAGCACCCTGGGAGACGCTTTCGAAGCTCTGGCAGAAGGCGAGCAGCATGCTTGCTCCCAACGACGCGACCTCCACCGCAACGACGGATGCGGGAAGCGACCTCGATCCCTTCGGCAAGCCATAACGACCGCGAAAGCAGGAAGGACGAGGAAAGCACTCGTCCTTCCTGCCCCCCATATGGGGCAGGGTGTCCCCTTGTTCGCTCGTTTTGTCCGCGGCAGAGATTCCGCCGTATCGTCCTGCGCTGTAGGCGCTACGGAATGACTGCACGAACGAACGCCACTTATTCCAATGACCGCGAGCATGTTCGAAAGCCTCGGGAGCACCCTGCGGCTCCTCCGGGAGCAGGCCAGGCTTTCCCAAAGCGAGCTCGCCCGAAGGGCCGGCATGGGCAAGAGCCAGGTGTCGAAGTACGAGAGCGGCAAGGAGCTGCCGAAGCTCGAATCCCTGGAACGCCTCCTCGCCGTGCTCGGTGTCGAGCCCCTTACCTTCTTCTACACCGCCCACCTCATCAAGCACCGGACCGAGGTCTCCCCCGCCGCGATCCTCATCACCACCACCCCGCTCCTCGGTGATCCGGCCCTGGAGAGCTTCCGGAGCCTCTTTGGCCACTTCTTGGACTCGTTTCGAATCCTCATCACCTCTCGGATGCTCGAGAAGTCTGCCGGAAAGGATCTCCGGAGCACGACGGGCTCCGGCCGGGAGGCATCGGTATGACTGCATACGAGTTCACAAGCTACGAAGACTTCCGAGCGCACCTCGATCCGGTCATGACGGAGTTCCTGGAGCAGAAGAGCCGGCTGGAGGTGGAGATCATCCTCTTCCAGTTCCGAAGCCATACCGAACGGCTGACGCTTGAGGAGATAGCGGCGCTCTTCGATGCCGCGGCATCCTCCGGCCGGGAGGTGCTGCTCATCTACCTGAGCTACGGTCGTCCGCGTCCCGCCTCCTCGCTCGCGCAGATCGGCAGCCTCTACGACACCGCCGCCGCGGCGGTCCGCGAGGTTCTCGTGGCGGCGCTACGGCACCTTGAGCCTATCGCGGTCCGAAAGAGTCCCGCCTCCTGATCAAGGCACTGTCCGGGAAGGTCTCGCCGCCGGTCCAGCAAAAAGCAATGACCCCGGCGTGGTCTTGGTGTTCTTGACCACTCCTTGGGTGGCGTTGATCTGGAGAAACTCTCTGAGTTGCACCGCAGACGCCTTCGGGAACTGTTCGTGAAGCAGGGCAAAGGTTCCGGAAACCTGCGGAGCGGCAGCGGACGTTCCCGTGCCGAACCATTCTTCCGATCCATAACCGCCCGCTTGCTGGATGTTTTCTGCCGGGGCGTAGATGGCTACTCCTTTGCCGTAATTGGATCGGTCGTAGCGTCGGTCGGTCTCCGTGACCGTACCGCCGACTGCGATCACGTAGCGGCTGTTGGCTGGCGCGAAGCCTGCCACATCCATCGCTTCGTTTCCTGCGGCAGCTACGACCAGCACTCCGGCGGCCTGAAGCTTCTTCAGATAAGGGTCGTACCCAGCAGACGATCCCTTTCCCCCGAAGCTCAGATTGACAATCCACAGCTTGTCCGGATGAGCCTTGGCGTATGACAAAGCCCAATCCAGTCCTCTAATGATCTGCGATCCCTTGCCACGACCATCACAACCAAGCACCCGACCGACAACAATAGAGACTTCCTTGGCCACACCATACCGGCTGCCGGTTATCAGGGACACTACCCCGGTGGCATGCGTGTCCCCTACGCCGCAATCCGTCGAAACTCCCAAACCATCTCCGACAAAATCCTTGCCGTCGGGCAGAAGCCGATCGGCAAAGTCGTGGTTAGGAAGAACAGCGGTGTCGAGTACGATGGCTCCGGTAGGCCCCCCTGTGTATGGCCCAGGAATACCGAAGCCGTCAAGCGGTAGTAAGTGTTGGCCGATACGATCCAGATGCTTCGGGATAACAGACTGCGCGGCAACGGAACGAGTGAACGAACCTGTCGCCCGGACTTCCCATTCCGGCATGACATCATATCCGGTCGCCGCCATGAAGCGGGCGATGTCGTCGGATACGCGGACGACGAGCGCCCGCCGGTCGTTTTCGAAATCGAGCTGCCGCACGATCCGGAGGCCGAAGACGGCATAAGCCGAAACAGATCGGAGCGGCTCGCTCCGCCCCCACTTTGCCGGCTGGATGATGTATTCGCCGAGAACGGGAGGGCCGGAGGGCGGGAGGTATGCGGCGGTCGCCGAGCTTCCGCACAGCACCGGAGCAAGGAGGATGAAGTAACCCGGATAACGCATCCCGCACCTCCTCTCCCGAGGGAGATCATGATTCGGCGAGTATATCCGAAGTTGGGATATCCCAAGTCGGGATGTACGAAGCGGGTGTGCCGACGCTCTCCTTCCCCGATGAGTACCGTGAGATGCTCCGGCTCCTGCGGCATGCCCGAGAGCGGGCCGGCCTCACCCAGGTGGAGGTAGCCCAGACCTTGGGCCGGCACCAGAGCTTCGTCTCAAAGATCGAGAGCGGCGAGCGGCGGATCGACCCAATCGAGCTCCTGCGGTTCGCGGAGCTCTACAGCGTCGACCTGTTGTCCCTCCTGCCGACGCTCCGGCCGACCATCTCGCCACGCGGCTCAAGAGCTGCTAAGAGGTGAGACACGGTTCCGGTAAGTTGGTTGGAGGAAATGGAGCACAAGTAGGCGAGTCTCCCGCTCGTGAGCGTCGACAGGTGCGCGCTGGGGAGGACACCCACTCAGGTGCAGCTACGGCTGACGCGCCAATATGGCACGCCGGCCGCCGTGCCACACATCTCTGGCCAACTTCCCGAAAAAAGTTTGAGGTCGAATGAAAGAATCGACCCTCGTTTTCCGACTCTTTATGGGCATGTTAGCCCGAACCATCACCACCACACCCTGGGGCATTGAAGCCCGACCCGTGCAGGTCGAAGTCGACGTCCAGTTCGGACTCCCACAGATGCAGATCGTGGGACTCGCCGACGCTGCGGTCCGTGAGAGCCGCGAGCGGGTGCGCGCCGCGATCAAGAACTGTGGCTACGACCTGTCCCCGAAGTCCGTCATCATCAACCTCGCACCTGCCGACCTCCGCAAGGAAGGCAACCACCTCGATCTTGCGATCGCCCTGGCCCTCCTGGCAGCCCATGGGGAGATCCCGGAGGAGGTCCTTGAAGGCCGGCTCTTCTGCGGGGAACTCGGCCTCGACGGCAGCATCCGTCCGGTCCGCGGAGGTCTCTCAATCGCCGACCTCGGAAGGCGCCTGGGGGTTCGCGAGGTCCTCCTACCTGCGGCCAATGCCCCCGAAGCTGCGGCCTTAGGCTCCGTCCCGGTCATCGGCCTTGGAGGACTCGCCGAAGCCATCCGGCACATCCTCGGTGAGGAAACTCTCTCTTCGGTCCTCGCGCCCGCCTTCGCTGCGGACGTAGCCGACCATGTTCCCGACCTCTCGGAAGTGCGTGGACAGGAGACTGCGAAGCGAGCCTTGGAAATCGCGGCGGCGGGAGGGCACAACCTGCTCTTCATCGGGCCGCCGGGCTCAGGGAAGACCATGCTCGCCCGGCGCCTGCCTGGCCTTTTGCCGCCGCTGACCCTTGCTGAGGCGATCGAGGTCACCAAGATCCACTCCCAAGCGGCCGAGCAGCCACCAGCGGGACTCATCCGCCAGCGCCCCTTCCGCAGCCCGCATACCGGGATCAGCACCGCCGGGCTCATCGGCGGCGGGAGTTCACCCCGGCCCGGCGAAGCGAGCCTCGCCCACAACGGCGTGCTCTTCCTAGACGAGCTCCCGGAGTTTCGGCGCGACACCCTGGAATCGCTCCGCCAGCCGCTTGAGGAAGGGCACGTCACCGTCGTCCGCGTACGAGCCCACCTTCGCTTCCCGGCTCGTTTCGCGCTCCTTGGTTCCCTTAACCCGTGTCCTTGTGGGCATTTAGGGGATTTGCGAAATAGATGTCTGTGTCCGCCGCCGCTCATTGAGCGCTATCGCGCCCGAATCTCAGGTCCCCTCCTCGACCGGATTGACCTGCACGTCGAGGTTCCAGCCGTGAGTCTGCGGGAGCTCCGCTCCGGACCTGGAGAGCCCACCGCGATCGTTGCCGAACGGGTAGCGGCAGCGCGACGGATTCAACAGGAGCGCTTCGGCGTCACTGCCTCAACACCGGTCAACGCCGCCATGGGGCCGGAAGACCTGCGGCGCTGGTGCACGGTTGATGAGGCTGGCCGCTCTATGCTCGACCGCTCTTTCGAGAAGCTCGGGCTCTCGGCCCGGGCGCTCGACAGGATCTTGAAGGTGGCACGGACAATCTCCGATCTAGGAGGGAGCGAGACGATCCGCTCCAGCCATGTAGCAGAGGCGATTCAGTATCGGAGCCTGGATCGACGAGTGACGGTATGAACCGCTGAGCTGGTCGAGGAGGGGCAGCATGGCTGTCCCTCCTCCAGGCGAGCCCAAATAGAAAACGCCGCACCAGAAGGGACTCACCCCTCGTCCTCCCTCAAGAACTCCTCGACTGCCCGCATCACCCTCCGCGCCGGCCTCCCCTGCTTTCCTCTCTGCTCCCACTTCCAGAGCGTTGACTCATCGATCCCGATCAGCTTGGCGAGCTTCTTCCGGGAGAGTCCCCGGGCGCGCCTTGCCGCCCTGAGTCGCTCCCCTATAGATACTGTCGGGTCTGGCGGCGCCGGGTCGTATCCCAGGAACCGGACGATGGCCGGGTAGTGCCGGATCTCAGGTTCCGCCGTTCTCCCCTGCTCCCAATACTCGTAGGTCTTGTGGCTCACCCCGATCTCGCGAGCGACCTCCTTCTGGGTCTTCCCAAGGTCAAGCCGCCGTCGCTTGAGGTGCTCCCCCACCGTCCGGGGCTCTTCGGGATAGCCTGGCTGGAGATTCCGTCCTCGCAAGGTGACATGACAGAAAGGCAACGCAGGAATGCCCCTGCGGCCACCTCGGAGATCCCCGCCACCAATGCCTCTGTCCCCCGCCGCTCATCGAGCGCTACCGCGGCAGGATGTCGGGTCCCCTCCTCGACCGCATCGACCTGCACGTCGAGGTCCCGGCCGTCAGCCTGCGGGAGCTTCGTTCCGGACCCGGAGAACCGACCAGGATCGTCGCCGAACGGGTCGCCGCGGCGCGCCTGACCCAGCAGGAGCGCTTCGGCTCTGCCGCCTCGACCCCGGTCAACGCCGCCATGGGACCGGAGGACCTCCGGCGCTGGTGCACGGTAGACGATGCCGGCCGCTCCATGCTCGACCGCTCCTTCGAGAAGCTCGGCCTCTCGGCGCGGGCGCTCGACAGGATCTTGAAGGTCGCCCGGACGATCGCCGATCTGGGAGGGAGCGAGACGATCCGCTCCGGCCATGTGGCGGAGGCGATTCAGTACAGGAGCCTAGACCGGCGGGTGGCGGTATGAGCAGACGGGTTGACAGTTTGTTAACGTGGAGGTTAACATAAGCTCGTCCGGATCGCACAGAAGCGTTGGGAGGTGCTGGGGATCTGCGACTCGCGAGGGAAGTGCCGGGTGTTGGAGTTTCTGTCCGATCTGGAGGGTACGACGTACCAGCTTGCAGCAGAGCAGATCGGTCGCATTTTAAAGCTCCAGATTCCGGCGAGCGGCCCTCCGAAGACAGAACCTCTCTGCAAGCATCTGGGGAGTGGGCTGTACGAGCTCCGCAAACAGCCCAAGGGGAAAAAGCTCCGCGTCGTCTGGTTCTATGGAGGCGGCAACGTGGTGGTTTGCTCCGTCGCTTTCACCAAGGCAGAACGGACGCCTCGCGCTGAGATCGAACGGGCTCGCGCCCAACAGAAGGAGTATCTGGAGGCACGACGAAATGGCCGACTCGAAATCTCCGATGACTAAGCAAGAGAAGGAGCGGGCTCCGAGCTCCCTGGAGCGCTTCAACCAGTTCATCCAGGAAGCGGAGAAATCCGTCAACTATTGGGTCGATGGTCCGATCACCGAGTTCGCCGAGGACATCTGGCGGCTCATGGAGGAGCAGAACGTCTCCCGGGCCGAGCTGGCGCGGCGGCTCGGGACCTCCAGGGCCTATGTCACCAAGCTGCTCGGCGGCAACGCCAATTTCACGCTGGAGACCATGACGAAGGTAGCCATGGCCTTCGGGTGCACCGTCCATGTCCACGTCGCGGGTCAGAAGGCGACCACCCGGTGGATCGATGAGCTCCCCTCGGAGGAGCCCGCGGCCGCCCCGGTCCAGACGGCGCAGGGCTGACGCGACGCGTCGGGGGGGCGGTTCCGGGAATCGCCCCGATCCGGTCTCCGTCGAACGGGCGAAATTTCGCGTGCCCGCCTCTCCTGGGGCTTCGTGAATTCGACAGCAAGAATCGGAGTGTCATTTGCCGGCACCGATGCGAGAGTGAGCGGGCGGGAGAAACGACCGCGCTTCTCAGGAAGGAAGGTGCAGCATGACGATCGCTGTTGCCGCGGAACCGGAGAAGGACTTCACGGGCGACGAATTCGTGCTGACCGAGCAGGGCCGCCGTCACGCCCTGGGCGTGATCTTCCACGACGCGAAGTGAGCGCGGACGAGGCATGACATGGATCGCGGGAAGCTCCTGAAACGGCTCGACAAGGCGTGGATGGCGTTCAAGGAGTCGTACGCCGGCTTGACCGAGGCGCAATTGCTGGAGCCGGGCGTGACCGGCCGGTGGTCGATCCGGGACATCATCGCGCACGTGACCACATGGGAAGAGGAAGCGCTCGAGCACCTGCCGGCGATCCTGGCCGGCCGGCGGCCACCGCGGTACTCCGTCCGGTATGGTGGCATTGATGCCTTCAATGCCCTGATGACGAAGCGCAAAGAGGATCTGTCGCTGGCCGAGGTGCTCCGGCAACTCGACGACACCCACCAACGGCTCATCGACCTGATCGAACGTGTACCCGAGGATCAGTTGATCCGCGAGACGCGCTTTCGGCGCCGCCTCCGCCTCGACACCTACGGCCACTACCCCAAGCACGGCGAGGCGATCCGACGGTGGCGAGAACAGCGCTCCATCGGTCGGCGAGCGCCTGGGCTCGAGGTATGAGGTCCTCAGAGCCCGCGATCCACTCGCTCGGGGTGGCGATCCGGCGCATGGCGTAGGCCGGCGCAGCTCGAGGCAGGCTGTCCTGACTGTCTACGGCAAGTTCTCCAAATCCGCGAGATCCTTGCTGCGCCCGCTCGCCTTCTTGTTGGCCTTCAGGTGCGCCAGGCTGATCACCTGAACCGGCACACCATCGATCTCGGTCTGTACGCGGGATGAGTAGCAACTCGCGAAATCGACCCCAGGGATCGCCGTAAAGATCTCCAGGCGAATCGGGGGGACGCCCATCCGGACAATCTGGTCCTCCCGGAGAAACAAGTCCGCCGAGAGATTGGGTACGTCGAACCCGAACTCCCGAAGCACACGCACCATCTTTTGGGCAGTTTCGGGACTCCGGCCGATCCAGATGTCCATGTCCACGGTGGCTCTGGGATAGCCGTGATAGCCGACCGCATATCCGCCGACCAGGAGATACTCAACCTGGGTCTCGTTGAGCAACTGTAAGAACTCTTTGAAGTCGGGTGGTAGCCGGATGGTAGCCATACAGGATCTGCCTCATCTGTTCCAGAGCTTCCAGTCGCTCCTCGGGGGTCTTCTGCGCCCAGAAGGCTTTCTCGTCATTCTCCGCATAGAGCGGCCGGACGGAGAAGGCTTTGCGGTCCAAGCGAGGAAGGGAGTCATGAATGGCCATGAGGTCAGTGTAGCACCGGGCATTCAGGGCTCGACGAAGTCGAAGAAGTGAACACGGCCCGACTGGTCGCCAGCCACGATGATGCGGCGGTCCGGTATCACGGCGACGGCGGTCACCGGTGAGTCCAGTGTAAACAAGCATTCGATCTTTCCGCTCTCCACATCCCACACCCGCAACGTCCGGTCGTAGGAGCCGGAGACCACCCGGCGGCGGGCATCGAGCGGATCGAGCTGCCAGAGCTTCTCCAGGACGGTGAGAGGTACGTTCGTATCCTCGGGGAAGATCGCCAGCTCGGTGAATCGCTTCTGCTCTTCTGGGGAGAGCCGCTCCAGACTGACTTCCAGAGTCAGGGCAGAAGCCTGGGAGCGCTCCTTTGCATCTTTCGGATCGAAGTACGTCAGCCCTCTGGCCTTCAGGGTGTTTTCGGCCCGATGGATGGCCTCGCGGAGATCGAGCCCCTTGCTGATCCAGCTCGACACCTGCCGGTTGACGATCTTGAGAAGCAGGGGCCATTCGCCGAGGAGCGCCGCGAGGGTCTTCAGCTCGGCCTCGGCTCCGGCAGGGAGGCCGGCCCCCAACAACCGAACCGCCTCCGGAACCTCCATCGCGTCCACATGGATCGGCACCGAATCCGTCGGTAGCGTCCGGCTGTCCCGGGTCGTGACGAGGAGCGCAGCCCTGGGGTCGAGACCCTGGAACGGGGTGACGTCCTCGGGGCGCCAGACGTCATCCACGACCAGAAGCACCCGCTTTCCGTTCAGCTCTTCGCGGAGGTGTGCACTGGCCGCAGAGACGGTCTCGAAGGCGGGCGGGTCCTTTTCCGTCCACCAGCGGATCAGGTCGCGGACTCGAGCCAGGCGGCCGGCGGCGTCGATCTCCTCGCCCATGGTGGTCCAGAGAATGCCGTCGGGATACTGCGCGCGGACCTGCGCGTCATAGCAGAGCTCGATGGCCAGAGCGGTCTTGCCGAACCCCCCGGCGCCGTGGATGGCCGTGGTGATGCCCACGGTCGTGGCGCGGCCGGTGCCTCCGGTCCCATCCAGGAGCAGGGCGTCCCGGACCTTCGCGTACTCGCTGCGCTGGACGAACAGCTCCTGGGCCGGCGCCATACATCTATAAGGAAGGGATGGCTTCCCCCCTCCTCCCTCGCCGGTGTCGGAACCGGGCGGTTTGCCCTTGATGCCGGCGAGGAGGCAGCGGAAGGCGTCTTCATCTTCGAGGCCGGTGCGGAAGTCGACCCAGGCGAGGCGGCCGAGGAAGCGCGGAAGCTTTTCCTTGCCGCGCTCCTTCCCGCCAGGCAACAGGACCGGGATCACCCGGAAACCGGCATCGCGGACGCGCGACTCCAGGGCCGACCGCATCTCCTCGTTCTGCCAGGGGCCGAGTGTCTTACCGAGAAAGACGGCGCAGGTACGGCTCTGGTCGCGGGCGTCCTCCAGAGCTTCCTGCCAGGGCTCGCCGGGAATCAGGTGCCACTTGTCGAGGAACGGCCCGATCCCCACCTCCCGGAGCTTGCGGGCGAGGTGCTCCACGGCCGGCTTGTCGGCGCTGGCGTGGCTGAGGAAGACATCGTAGCGGTGGGGCATCAGCGATCTTCTTTGGACTCGACTGATTGTAGGGGAAGTGGGAGGGTTGTCGTGGGGACGGCGCCTCCCCACCGTGGGGAGCGGCCGGATCACCGTGATCCGCCCCGGGATCATGATGATCCGGGCCGGGATCACCGTAATCCGGAGCCCGGCCACCGTGATCCGGTCCGCGGCCACCGTGATCCGGGGCGCGGCCACCGTTGCCGCGAGCCGGGAAACCGTGATCCGGGTCGCGGTCGCGGTGATCCCTCGCCGGGTCGCCGTGATCCAGAGCCTTGCAGCGGTGTCGATCGCTGGATCGCCGCGATCCCGACGCGTTCCGCGATCTCAAGGCCGAGATCACCTTGATCCCTGCCCGGTTGAGCATGTCACGCCGCGTGGAGCCGCTTCCCAGGCAGGATGGCGGCGTCATGCCGGAGATCGCGGCAAAACCGGCCCGGCCAGCGAGCTGGCAGACCGGGTTCATCACCTGCTGGGAGTACTCGGCCTCCAGCCATTCCATCCGGGTATGGTCCGGGCCAGGCACTTTCAATTTTTTCGAGATAAGCCGAGATTTCGCCGGATAGCGTTGTCACGCCGCAAATCAACGATGAGCTTCCGCGGCAAAACCTTATCTATGCCGGAAGATCGTTATCCTCGAAGGAGTCAAGCTTGCTACAAAGACAAAGCACCCCGAGGGGTCCTCCTCGGAGCGGGTCTTTCAGTAGCGATAGCAGCTGCAGCTCTGGTAGTTCCACTCGGTGCAATAGGGATCGGGTTGGCACGGGTCGACGCAGTTGCAGTCCCAGGATTGCCAGTTCCAGCCGATGGAATAGCAATACTGCTCCGCTTCGGGATCACACTCCGGGGGCGGAGGCGGGGAATAGGTCGAGCAGACGTAGGCGACCCAGATCGTCGCCCCAAAGGTGCCGCAGTTAGGATAGACGCCACTCTGCGAGCCGCCGTTGCAGTTCTGGACCGAGGCCTGGCCCGGGCTGTTGCCGGAGCCGTTGGCGACCGGCACCGAGACCCACAGGGTTCCCATCGGATCGTCACAACACCAGGGATCGTTCTCCTTGATGTACTCACTCACGTTGACGTAGGCGCCGTCGCAGGAGCCGGCCACCGTGAAATAAGGTGTCGAGACCTGATGCACCCAGGCGCTGTCCGAGAGGTCCCCGCCGTACCAGTCCCCTGTCGGGTTGTAGTACTGCGAGTGCCAGGTATCGCAACTGCAGACGTTGCCCCACTGCCCAGAGTGCGCGGTGCTCGGGCCATGGAAGCAGGTGGTGCCGTCGTCCGGGCACTCTTTGTACTGGTGGTAGGAACCGAAATAGAGATTGATATCGCCGGTCATGGCGCCCGTGCCGGGCGAGTGGGACGAGTCGACGTTGTTGCTGCAGACGCCGTGGCTCGCGTGGTTGTTGCACTCGAGCGCCCACCAGCGGTTCATCCACCGGTACCCGCTGTAGACCGACAAGGCGCAGGTGCAACTGTCGCCGGGGGAGGCCTGGGTGACGCTCTGCATTCCGGCCCTGGCGGCCCGGGCGGCGTCACGCTCGGTCGTATCCCGTCGACCGTCGCGGAACTCGCGCGTCGAGAGCCCGGTCTTCTCGCGGAAGCTCGCCTCCACGGCCGCCATCTCCGCCTCCATCGCGCGGCAGTCCCCGGCTTTGATGCTTCCCAACTGGCACTTGTCGAGGTCGATCTGGAGGTACGCCCGCCGTCCGAGGAGATCGGTCAGCTCGTCGGCGGAGGCGCTCACGCCCATCTCACGCATCCGCTGCTTCACTTCGGTGAGGACATCCTTCCGCTCTCGGCGCGCGAGCTCCATCTCCCGGCGTGGGATCGATTCCGCGAGCGCCTGGCGCGCCTGGGGACTCGACCTCACCGCCGCCGGGCCGCTCTGCGGCTCCTCCCCGTATCCATCAGAGGCAGTGACCAAAATCAGAACAAGGACGAGCAGAAGGCGGGTACGGTTGGCCATCGGTGTCTCCTCTCTTGTGTATCTGATGCGATCGATTGACCCGTGGGAAGGTTTCTCATGGACCGGAAGTCGGAGGCCTCCTATCCGTAGGTGGGCTGCGGCGGCGTTGAGGGATCAAGCCCCAAGCGCCGCGCAAGCTCCCGCTGTGAGATCCCCTGCAAGCGCCGCGCCGCCCTCGACAGGCTGGGCGGAGACGGGCGTGGCAAGGAAGAGAACGGCGAGAGCGCGGTGCATCTGGACCATCGGAAACCTCCTGCGGCCCGGGCGCGCCTCGGGCGACCTACGGTCATGGTAAAATCAGGCCAGAACTCATTTCCTGTCCCTGGAGATCACGATGAAATTTCTCAGCCGCTCACTCCTCATCCTGCTCGCGCTGTACGGGTTGGTGTTTGCGGTCGGTGACGCATTTCTGGCGCGTGCTCATGCCCCGCTCTGGAGTGCGATTGCCTTCGCCATGGCCGTGGTGGGGCTTCAATATCTGATCGGGCCATGGCTCATCGAAGTGCTCCTGAGCATCCGCTGGGACGATCGTGGAGCTGAGCTGCCTGCGCGGAATCGCGAATTTATCGAGCGTCTCTGCCGCGAGCGAGGTCTCAAAGTCCCGCGCATCGGCATCATCGAAAGCGGCACGCCCAACGCGTTCACGTTCGGCCACGTGCCGGGGAATGCGCGCGTCGTGGTCACGACCGGGCTGCTGGACGTGCTCACGCCGGAGGAGGCGAACGCCGTCCTGGCTCACGAAATCGGACACGTCGAGCACTGGGACTTCGTCGTCATGACCATAGCGGCCCTGGCGCCGCTCCTTCTGTACCAGATCTACGCCTTCACCCGGCACAATGACAACACTCGGGTGGTCGCGTACTCGGCCTATCTCTGCTACCTGGTAAGTCAGTTTATCGTCCTGTCGTTGAACCGCACGCGCGAGTACTTCGCCGATCACTACTCTGCTGAGGTGACGCGCGCGCCGGATACGCTCGCCTCGGCTCTCGTGAAGATCGCGTATGGCATGGTCAAGGCCGACGGTGAAACCAGCCAGGCTCTGGAGAACAAGGAGGAACGGGCCAGGGCACGGCGCGGCCAACGGATCGCAGGTGCAGTGGCTGTCATGGGAATTTCCAACCTGCGTTCGGGCTCCGCTCTTGCCCTGGGAGGCGCCGATGCCACGGCCGCGGCCGCCGTCATGCGCTGGGACCTGGTGAACCCGTGGGCCCGGCTCTATGAGCTGAGCTCGACGCATCCGTTGACCGCGCTGCGCGTGCGTGCCCTGAATCAGGATGCGACGGCGATGCACCAGGCCGTGCAGTATTCGCTGCCCGAAGACCGGCGCATCCAATGGGGGAGGTTCCCCATCGAGGTCTTGCTTTGGGTAACGCCTTGGCTGAGCGGGGCGGCGCTGGCGACGGTCCTGTGGCATCCGGAGTGGTTTGCGGTCCTCGGCAGCGGGCTGACGATCAATACGGCGAAGCCGCTGTTGCTCATCATCCTCGGCGTTTCTTGGATCTTGCGGATTTCATACCGGTATCGCGGGAGATATGAAGACGCTTCCGTCGGATCGCTCCTCGAGGACGTGCAGGTCTCGGAGATGCGACCCCGTGCCGTGCGGCTGCAGGGTGAGATCCTGGGGCGCGGGGTGCCTGGCGCCTTCTGGAGTGCCGATCTGGTCCTGCGCGACTCGACCGGTATCCTCTTTGTCCTCTACCGCCAATCCATCCCGCTGGCGCGATTCCTGTTTGCTCTGACAGAGGCCGAAAACTACATCGGCCAGCACGTTGAGATCGAGGGTTGGTACCGTCGCGGATTGACCCCGTATGTCGAGTTGACCCGCATGACGGGCGAGGATGGGTCCACGCATCGCGCGTATTCCCGCTGGGTGCAGTACGCGCTCGCGGGTACGGCTGTCGTCGCCGGATTTCTCTGGCTATATCGTTGAGCGGCGCCTGCGGCACTGGTGCACCGTGGACGACGTCGGCCGCTCCAGTCATGTGGGGAGGCCGGGATCAGGAAGCGATCCCGGCTTTATCCTTGAAGATAGGCCTGAGTTATCCTAGGCGTTCCTATGTCTCAGTGCAGCCTGTTGGGCGCACCAGTCTTCCTGAGCGTGGTTGATTTGAGGTGATCATGGACACAAGCGGTCATCGCATTCTTCTCGGCGGCCTGGGTGGGGATTCGCATAGCGTCGGGCTTCATATCCTTCACCGGGCACTGGTCGCACACGGCTACCGGGTTGAATTCCTGGGTACACAGAACGCTCTCGAGGACTTCACGCGCCGCGCCGCCGAATTCGATGTCGTGATGATCTCGAACATGGACGGTCATGCCGAGCACTACCTGAAGGACTTCCGCCCCCCCGCCGCCGCGTCCGGCCACCGTGCCCTCTGGTTCCTCGGGGGGAACCTGACGATCGGCGATGCCGGTGACTACCAGGCCCGTTTCGAGCGGCAGGGCTTCGACTGCGTCTTCGTCAAGTTCGTCGACCTCCTGACGGTCCTCGACCATCTTGCCCAGGCCCTGCATGGGCGCGAGCCGGTTTTCGTCGAGGCCGCGGACAAGCGGCTCGGCGACGAGCCCTTCTCGAGCGAACGGGAGAAGGTCCTCGCTGCCTGGCCCACGGGCCGCGAGGCGACGTCCCTGGAGGACAACGCCGCTTTCCTCAGCGGGCAGCCGAGCTTCCCCCGCTTGCTCGCCGAGGTCGAGTCCGGCCTGCAGCCGATGGTCATCCAGCCGCGCTCCGGAGTGCCGGGGCTCGACGAGCAGATCGATCTGTTCCGCCGCTTCCGGGCTGCCGGCGCGCAGGCGCTCTCCTATCAGGTGGACTCCCTGACCCGCAACAACCGCTACGCCGACGCGGCGGAGGCGATCGCCACGAGCGCACGGACGGGCCAGGCCGTGCTCAACGGCTTCCCGGTCGTGAACCACGGCGTCGAGGTCTTGCGCCGCATCGTCGCAGAGACCGGCGTGCCTCTCCAGAGCCGCCACAGCACCCGGGATCCGCGGCTCCTTGCCGAGATCTCCTATGCCGGCGGGGTCACGGCTTTCGAGGGCGGCCCGATCTGCTACAACATCCCCTATTACAAGAACTACCCGTTGCGCGACGCGATCGCCACCTGGCGGTACGTCGACCGGCTGACCGGGATCTACTTCGAGCGCTTCGGCATTCCCCTCGACCGCGAGCTCTTCGGCACGCTCACCGCGACGCTCATCCCGCCGTCGATCGCCATCGTCACCAATCTGGCGGAGGCGGTGCTCGCGGCGCAGCAGGGGGTCAAGTGCGTCTCGCTCGGGTATGCCGAGCAAGGAAACCGCGCTCAAGACATCGCCGCCATCCGCGTCATGAAGAGCGTCAGCAGCGAGGTGCTCGCCCGCCTGGGCCATGACGACGTGGCCGTCCACACGGTCTTCCATCAATATATGGCGGCCTTCCCTCAGAGCGAGCAGCGGTCCGAGGAGCTGATCTTCGGATCGTCCGTGACCGCCGGGCTCGCCGGTGCAACCCGGATTCTCACCAAGACGCCGGCCGAGTCGCGCAAGATCCCGACGGTCGAGGACAACGTGCGCGGGCTCCTGCTGACCCGGCTGGGGATCGAGGCCTCCCGCGGCCATCGAGTGCCCAAGGGGGTGGAGGACGAGGCGGCCCTCCTCCGCCGCGAGGTGCTGGCGATCTTCGAGAGCCTCCTCGACTGCGGCCACGGCGATCTGGAAGAGGGGGTCGTGCGCGGCTTCGAGCTCGGCCTGATCGACATCCCCTTCTCCCCCAGCATCTACAATCGCGGCGAGGTCCAGACGGCGCGCGACGTCGACGGCGCGGTCCGTTTCCTGCGGACCGGGGGCTTGCGGCTCGATCCCGAGGTGCGGGACTTCCACGAACGCAAGATGGAAGAGCGCCGGAAGGCCGAGGGGTTCACCGGGAAGAACAGGGATTACCTGCTGGTCGAGTCCGACGTGCTGCGCGTGCCACGCGAGCTCTACCGGGCCTGGCCGCTCGACTCCGCGACCACGGATCCAGCGTTCACGGCACTGTCCACGGAACCCGAGCCCGCCGTGTACGCCTTACTCGGGACGCTTTGAGAGATGGGCAACCGGCTTCTGGGAATCCTCGGCGGCATGGGGCCGCTCGCGTCGGCGGAGCTGGTGCACACGATCTACCGGCTGAACATGGTGGAGCCGGAGCAAGGGGCGCCGGCTCTCCTCCTGCACTCGGACCCATCGATCCCGGACCGGACAACCGCCATCCTCGCCGGCGACACGCGGGAGTTCACGGCGCGGCTCACCGCCGCCCTGGAGCACCTCGTGGCCGGCGGCGCCCAACGGATCATCATCGCCTGCGTCACGGCACACCACGTGCTGCCGGAGGTGCCCGAGCCACTGCGCGCCCGGGTCGTCTCTCTGCTCGATCTCGTCGTCGACGAGATCCGCGCCGCCTCGGGTCCTCACCTCCTCCTCGCCACTCTGGGGACCCGCCGCGCTCGCATCTTCGAGCACCATGGGCGCTGGGGTGAAGTCGCCGGACGCGTGCTCTTCCTCGACGACGAGGACCAACACCGCCTCCACGAGGCGCTCTACCGCTTCAAGCAGAACGAGCCGGTGGAGCCTCTCATCCCATGGCTCGAATCTCTCCCCGGCAAGTACGGCGCCGAAGGTCTCATCTTCGGCTGCACGGAGCTCCACCTCGTCCAACGTCATCTTGCGAGCCGCCGCGAAGATCAGCCGCTGCGGATCATCGATCCGCTCCTGATCGCTGCGAGAGACCTGGACCGGCTGCTCGGGGCTGGTTGAATCCAAAAACCTTTTGCGGTCGGTAGGGGACATACAGGCCGCGACTGTGAGAGCGACTCAGCCCGATCCCAACCTCGCGGACAACAGCGCGACGGAGACGGCGACCGTGTTCTGATCTCGACGCCGGTCGAATTAAAGATGATTCCAGTCGAGCTCAACTCGACCGCGGTCGTGCTCTCCCGGCGCTGCCAGGCCTACGCTAGCCCGCGCCACCCATCTCGGCGAGCATCTGGCGATGCTGCTCCACCCTCTTCTGGAGCAGCGCCAGAAGCTCCTCCTCGAGCTTGACGAGCTTTTCGAACGCTTGGAGCGGCTTCGGGCCCGACATTGCCTCCAGATCATGTCTGCCCATCGGCAGGTCCCGGTACCCGGCCATCTCTCGGGCGGTCGCCTGGAGCTGAGCGGCGGTCTCCCGATGTTGCTTTGCGAGCGCAAGGTACGCTTCGCGCTCTTTCCTGGAATTCTCATCGCTCAAGTCGAGCGCGGTCGTGTGGACCTCGAGAACCTCGGCCACGGAAGCCGTGAGATCTCCCAGCTTCGCAGGAAGCACGGAGCTCTCCGCCAAGCCCTTACCGCAGGTTGGTTGATCCTCCATCTCTATCTCCTACCGAGATGCGATGGCCGCTGCCGCCTTCTTTCGCTGCGTCTATCGTACCTTAACCACGGCGCGAACGAGTCAGGCCCGCGAGGGCGGCCTGGGGTGGCCTCATCACCCGAAAACTTCGCCAATATGGAGTAGACTATTCCTATGAGCACGATACTTACCCTGACCATCCCCACGGATGAGAAGCTTCATGAAGCTCTTCAGGAGCGGGCGGCGAAGCAGGGCAAGACCGTCCCGGAGCTGGCGCGGGAAATCCTCAGCGAAGCTGTGGCGGAGCGTTCACTGGCGGAGCGCGTGGGCCACCTGCGAGGGCAGCTCCGTCTCACGGAAGACGCCTCCGATCCCTGGCGCGCTCACCTTCGCGAGAGTAACTTCCGATCTTGAAAGCCTGGATTCTCGACACCGGCCCCCTCGTCGCCTACCTCGACGCCTCAGAAAGGCAGCATGCCCGAGTCGCTGCTCGGCTCGACGCTTTTACCGGGCAACTCCTCACGACCACAGCCGTCATCACGGAGGCGATGCACCTTTTGGCAACAGACCGCAGAGGTCCTGCTCTGTTGGCCGAGTTCGTCGCGCAAAGCGGGCTTCAAATCTTCGACTTCAGTGAGGCAGCAGCGTTGTCCGAGGCCGCTCGCCGCATGGAAAAGTACGCAAACATACCTATGGACTACGCCGATGCCACCCTGGTGCTTCTCGCCGAGCGTTTGGGCGTCTTCGAGATCTTAACGCTCGACTATCGAGGCTTCACTGTCTTCCGCTCGTCGAAGGGTAAGAGCTTCTCGATGGTACTGCCCCGTCCCGGGGCCTGACTACTCCACCATCTCGAGCAAAAAACCATGCGTCAGAGACGCCGGGATCAGGAAGCGTTCACGGCCCTTCTCCTGGAAGACCGGAAGAGTCAGGCCCGTGTTGCCGCTGATGAGGGCATGGGCGGTGTCGAGATCGCCAACCTCGATGCTCGCACCCAGGATCCCTTCCCCGCGCTCCGCTACGAAATCCGCGACCAGACCGGGACCATCCGGCACCAACAGAGCCAGGGTGTTGTCGCGGTACCGGACCTCCGCGCCGCGGGCGCCGAGATCATGGGTTTTCTTGTTCTTGAATCGGACCTCCAGACCGAGACCCTCGTAGAAATCGATCGCCGCGTCCAGATCCGACACCACCAGCCAGAGGGTGTCGATCTTCTGCGCGGTGTTCGGGTGCGGCTGGGGCGCCAGGACCGGAAACTCATCGAACATCTGCTGCACCTGGGCTTCGTCATAGTCCAGGAAGAAATTCGAGTTGGCCGGGGCGACGCGCTCGGTGAGGATGATCGAGCGCCAGAGGGGAGAGAGCCCGATGACATCGCCGGTCGATTCGATCGTAAGGGGCGGCGCTGGAATCGGACCGACGTTGGGATAGCCGGCACCGGTCAGGAACGCCATCGCCTGCTCGGCGTCGACCACCTCGGTCCCGTAGTACGCGGCGCCTTCGTGCTGGTCCAGAAAAGCCAGGAACGGCGCGGTGAACTCGTTCAGCTCCGTGAAGGCCAGGATCTCCAGGTATGATTGATCGCTGAACCAGATCAAACGGTTCTTGGCGCCCAACGGGGACAGCAAGGTCGGCGTGAGCGAAAACCCGAGCTGGTCGGCCCAAACGCTCGCCGTCGCGTCGAAGTTTTCCAGCCGGACCATCGGGCCGACATGATCGATGCCTCGTCCGTCGCCCAGCTCCTGTGCCGACACCTGATGGCCGAAGGCCAACACTCCGCACAGCACGGTCCATCCGATCCGTCGAATCATCATGTTGTTTCTCCTTGCGCCTACTCAGCCGCTTCGAGCAGGGCGCGGATTTCCGGGTTTTGGGCTGCCTCGACGAGGCTCTGCTTGTGCTCGCCGAGCTTGGCGCCGGAGGCGAGGAGGAGCTTGACGACTTCGAGATGATTCTCGTTGACTGGCCCGTAGAGGAGAGGGAATCCAGCGGGCGCGGCGTTGGGATCGGCGCCGCCTTTGAGGAGGATCTGGCACATCTCGAGATTGCCGACACGCGCCGCCTCGGCGAGGGGCGGCACCTCATAGTCGTTGGCCTGCTTGGCGTCGGCGCCCGCTTCGACGAGCGCGCGCACGAACGCGGGATCGCCGGAATCGACGGCCTCGAAGACGATCGACTTGCCGTATTCGGCTGGCGGAGCATTCTTTTCGTTCGGCGCCACGCCCCCGGCAAGAAGGGCTTTGAGGACCTCGAGCTGCCGCCTTTCTGTGGCGATCCAGAGCGCGGTACGGCCGGAGGCGTTCTTCACCGAGGGATCGATGCCGGCTTCCAGAAACAGCGCCGCATGCTTTGCGTCGCCCTCGGCAACGGCTTTCAGGAACGCCTCCGGTGTGAAGGCGATGCCATCCTTCGCGAGCTTTTCGCGCGCCCCGCCCTCGGCCTGATGGCCGCGGGCGGAAGATGCGACCAGGATCAAGGCGGCGAGCACGAGCAGGGCGAGGTGTCTTTTCATGGGCTCAAAGTATAGTGCGACATGAGCCCAGCCTCACTTCTTTCGCGCGGCGAGCGCGTTCAGCACCGCGGGCTTCGTGAGATCCCGGAGCGCGTCCTTCCCCACCCAGCGCGCTGCGGCTTCCGGAGAGGCCGCCAGCCGCAGGACCAACTCGACCGCGGCGGCATGGAGCGCTGGGCTGCGCCGGCCGGATCCACGCAAAGCCCAGCTCACGCCTTTCTTGACGAAGTTCCGCTCATCGGTGGCGGCGCGCTCGATGAGCGGCAACGCTTCCAGGAACGGCGCGTCGCCGGCTTTCTTGTCGTGCCCGGCGAGGCTGGCGAGGAGGGCAAAGGCCGCGCGTTTGACGAATTCCTCGTGCGCGCCGCTCCACTGCGCGACCTTGGCCCAGGCGTGCGGTGTCCGATCAAAGAGATGAAAGCACACGGTGTCGCAGATGCCCCAGTTGTCGAAATCGCGGCACCAGCGGTCCATCTGCTCGGGCGTGACGCGCGCCGGCTCGTCGACGAACGAGGTCAACAGACGGGCCTCGTACCAGCCGGTCTCCCAGAGGGCGGCGGCGAGCTCGTGACTGCGCCCGAGGCGCTTCGCCAGCACCTGGATGTTGGCCATCGACACACCGAAGGCCTTGCTCGCGGTGATGCCGAACCGCGCCAGGTTCTCGCGGTCGTGCTGGGTGCTCATCTCTTCGAGCGCGGCGAGCGCCGCCTGCACCTCCTCCTGGATCGGCCGCTGCGCCGCGCTCTTCGGCTCCGTCTTCTTCGTCCTGGCCAACGTTACGCTCCCATCGACGCCAGCACCTCGGCGAGCTTGTCGAAGCTCTCCCCCACGCCCACGGCCATCGGGCTCTGGAGGATGGCGTCGCGCACCTCCTGCGACTGGTAGAGCACCGAGAGGGTGAGCGTGGTCTTGCCGTCCTGCTCGACCAGGCGGACCGTTCCGACGGCTTCCCCCGGATACCAGGGATTGTCGAACTTCTCCGTGGAGACGATGCGCTCAGGCGGCTCGATCTCCAGAAAGACGCCGCCCATCCCCATCTCCTGTCCGTTCGCGCCATGCCACACGTAGCGATATCTGCCGCCCACCCGCAGATCGATCTCGCAGACGTCCAGCGTCCAGCCGTTGCGCACCCCGAGCCACCGCTTGACCAACTCGGGCTTTGTATAGGCCTCGAAGACCAGGTGGCGCGGCGCATCGAAGACGCGCGTCATCGCGATCTCCCGCTCCGAAGGCGTCGTGATCTGCATGGTTTCGGCGATGTTCATCGGTTCTCTCCCTTTTCGTTGGCCTTCATTTCGTCGAGCAGGGCGTCCAGGTTTTGGAACGAGGCATCCCAGAACTGGCGGTAGCGCTCCAGCCATTCGGAGGCTTCCGCGAGCGGCCTGGCCTCGAGCCGGCACGGCCGCCGTTGCGCATCGCGGCCGCGCGAGATCAGCCCGGCGCGCTCCAGCACCTTGAGATGCTTGGAGATCGCCGGCTGGCTCATCGCAAACGGCTCCGCCAGCTCCATCACCGACGCCTCCCCCGAGGCAAGCCGGGCCAGGATCGCCCGCCGCGTGGGATCGGCGAGCGCCGCGAACGTGGCGTCGAGGTGATTGGGGGGAGACTGTCCATAACCTGGAGATTCCATAACTCATAGGTTATGGATGGCGGCGGCGGGTGTCAAGCCCTTCGTACGCTCGGCTGCTAAGATACGGTCATCGTGCAAGAGTACCTGGCGGAGGCGGTGCGGCGGATCGAGGAGGCTCGGAGAACTCAGGCTAAGAACCTAAGCCTCGGCAATCCGTCCCTGAGCGAACTCCCTGTCAGCCTGGGAAACCTGCCATATCTCAGAGGGCTCTATCTGGGCATTGTCAATCTCGCTCAGGAAGGTGTTTTTGACTGGCACATCCAAGAGCCACCCCTTGCGCTTAAAGACCTGTCGCCGCTAGCCGGACTACAGGGACTGCAGACCCTCGATTTGACAAGTTGCAGGGGCGTGACGGATCTTGCACCACTGGCCGGACTCCGAGCACTTCAGAGCCTCGGCCTCATGTCCTGCACCGGTGTGACGGACCTGTCTCCGTTGACTGGGCTCCAGGGGCTGCAGATACTCGATTTGATGAGTTGCGAGGGTGTGACGGATCTGTCACCGCTGGTCGGACTTCGAGCAATTCAGAGCCTCGACCTGTCGAACACGGGCGTGACGGACCTGGCACCCCTGGCGGGACTCCAAGCACTTCAGCGCCTCGACCTGTCGAACACGGGCGTGACGGACCTGGCACCCCTGGCGGGACTCCAAGCACTTCAGCGCCTCAACCTCTATGGCTCCCGGCTCGCAGTCCCGGCCACACTCCTTCGGGCCTTTGCAGACCACCCAAACTTGACCGAGTTTGTAGCCGACGAGGCAGTCGGTGTGCCACGAGAGGTTCTCTCTCATTCACGCCGCGACAACTGCCTCCCACGGCTGCGCACCTACTTTTCCGAGCTCGATCTTGGGGCCGAGGCCGAGAACGAGGTGAAGGTGATCCTCCTTGGTAACGGCCGCGTCGGGAAGACCCAGCTCTGCCGGCGCTTCCGGAGCCAGCCCTTCGACGAGTCCGTCGAGTCCACCCATGGCGTTCAGATTTGGCGGGAGCAACTGCGAATCCGGACCGGGAACCAGGAACAAGCCTTCCAGGTCAACTGGTGGGACTTCGGCGGGCAGGATATCTACCACGGCACCCATGCCCTCTTTCTGCGAAGCCGCGCCGTCTTTCTGATCCTCTGGACGCCCGAGCTCGAAAACCGGGAGGAGTACAGCGAGAACGATATCCCCCTGCGCAACCAGCCGCTCGCCTACTGGCTCGATTACGTGCGGACTCTCGCCGGCAAAGGGAGCCCGGTGATCGTCGTGCAGAGCCAGTGCGACCGGTTCTCAGACCGGCGCCCCGATCCACCGAGGCCGGAGGGTCTCGGGTTCTTTGAATGCTGCTCCTATAGCGCCAAGGAGGATCTGGGACGGGACATACTCGAAGGCCAGCTGCGCAACGCTATCGGGTACCTGCTCGAACGAAACGGCGCACTCGAAATTGGCCAAGGGCGCGCCGAGGTGCGCCGCCGGCTCTACGACTGGCGGAGCGAGGATCAGAAGCATGAGCCCGAGAAGAGGCGGCACCGGACTCTCACCGTCGCCGAGCTCCGCGCTCTCTGCGACGAGGTCGGAGGTATCGTCTCCTGGGAGCATGCCCTCGACTACTTCCACCACACCGGCGTGGTGTTCTATGACTCGAAACTCTTCTCCAACTGCATTGTCCTCGATCAGGACTGGGCGCTCGACGCCGTATACACCGTCTTTCATCGCGGCCGTGCGGCACCCTGGCTGAGAGACTCTGGGCGCTTCACGCGCGAGGACCTCGCCCTGATGGTCTGGCAAGAGCACTCTATCGAGGAGCAGAAGCTCTTCCTCGGCCTGATGGAGAGCTGCGGCGTGTGCTTTCCCTGCGGAACGACCGCCCAGGGAGAGACGCGCTACATCGCGCCGGACCTGCTACCCGGGTTTGAAACCGTCGCGGGCCGGCTCCATGCATGGAGGGAGGAGCCCGGCACGCCAACGTTGCGGCTGGAGTACCGCTTCTTCCACCCGGCGGTTATTCGGAGCCTAATGAGCAGGATCGGCTGGCGGGCCGGAGGCCTTGCTGAGTACTGGAAGTACGGCCTCTGGTTCAAAGACGGCCGGCGGGACACCCAGATCTTGGTGCAGTTCCATGACACCAGCACGGACGAAGTACCCGGTGCCGGAGTGCTGCAGCTGAAAGCCCAGGGTCGTGACCCTCTGGGGCTCCTGCGCGAGATCCGCTGGGCGATCCTCTGGCAGCGGATCGGTGAAAAACCCGAGGAGTTGCTGACTCTGGAGGGCACCACGGTGGCCCGAAGCGCGCTGGCCACCGTGATCGATGGCCGCGTGCTCGATGTCCAGAAAAAGCCAGTGCCCGCAGCAACCTTCGCTGGTTTCTTCGAAGCCAGCGCGATAGGGGAAACTCCCGGGATCGACATCAGCCCTCAACCCCTCACCGAGAGCGAGAAACCCCGCGAGGTCTTCATCTCCTACGCCTGGGGAGATGACACCCCAGAAGGACAGATCCGCGCGAAGACCGTAGACGGCCTCACTGCGGCACTCGAAAAGGACGGCTTCCTCCCCGTCCGAGACCGCGACCAGATCCGATCCGGGGAGCGGATCTCGGCCTTCATCCGCCGCCTCACCCGCGCCGACCTCGTGGTGGCCGTGATCAGTGACAAGTACCTGCGCTCTCCCTACTGCATGTCCGAGATCCATGGACTCTGGCAGAAGAGCCAGGAGGACGCCGACCTCCTGGCTGAGTGCCTGGTGCCCATCGTCCTGCCGGAAGTGAAGATCGGGGGACTTCGAGATCGGGCTTCTTACGTAAGGTACTGGAGGGAGCAGAAAGAAGAGCTGGAGGAGGTCTTCCGTGAGTTGGGTCCAGATCTCGATCCCGGGTCCTTGCGAGAGCTTCGTCTGGTCCGGAGCTTCACCCAGGACGTGGACGGCATCCTCGTCTTCCTCCAGGACATCCTCATGCCCCGCAAGCTCGAAGCCCACCTCGACGACGGCTTTGAAGCGGTACGGGAAGCCTTACGGCGGCGGATTGTGCGTAATGGAGGGTGAGCGGGTGAAGAGAAAGGCGCGGCGGAATCTTCCGGGTCGCCTCTGACACGGGCAAAAGCCCGCGCGGAGGCTTCAGCCGCCGCTCCAGCAGCTTAAGAAACGCGCCGGAAGCTTATGGACCGCTTCTGACACTGCCCCTGCGAGCGGCGGAAGCTTCCGCGGCTGCTCTGACAGCTTAAAAAACGCGCCGGAAGGTTCCGGAGCGGTTCTGACACTGTCCCTGCGTGCGGCGGAACCTTCCGCGGCGGTTCTGACACTGTCGGAGCGCGCGCGGAAGCTTCCGCGGCTGCTCTGACAGCTTAAAAAA
>Ga0190274_10000021_pt1 | contig 252411 bp, 203 predicted proteins | sample Popmic531T_FD_133002 | JGI IMG/M metagenome (GOLD analysis project Ga0190274, IMG submission 133002) | Populus adjacent soil microbial communities from riparian zone of Yellowstone River, Montana, USA - 531 T | ecosystem: Environmental > Terrestrial > Soil > Riparian zone | place: USA...
ACCGCCACGGGCAACTTCAACATCATCACCGTCGAGCACATGGCCCGCATGAAGGACAAGGCCATCGTCGGCAACATCGGCCACTTCGACAACGAGATCGACATGGCCGGGCTCAAGAAGCTGCCGGGCGTCACGAAAGTGAACATCAAGCCGCAGTACGACGAGTTCCAGTTCCCGGACGGCCATAGCGTGCTCGTGCTCGCCGAAGGCCGTTTGCTGAACCTGGGCTGCGCGACGGGTCACCCGTCCTTCGTGATGTCCGCGTCGTTCACCAACCAGGTGCTGGCGCAGATCGAACTTCACAACAACGCGGAGAAGATCGGCCTGCAGGTGCTGATGCTGCCGAAGCAGCTCGACGAGGAAGTGGCGCGACTGCACCTGGCGAAGCTGGGCGTCCATCTGACGACGCTGACGCCGGAGCAGGCGAAGTACATCGGCGTGAACCCGGAAGGGCCGTATAAGCCGGAGCACTATCGGTACTAGGTGAGAAGAACTGGTTGGGCTAGCCGTAGAGCGTTACACCGCACGGAAGGCACGGAGGGCACGGAAAACGCGGATTGGGATAGGTTGAAGTCCGAAACTCCTCCCCAAAAACCTCCGTGGCTTCCGTGTAACCCGTGGCTCCCGCGTGGTTGAGGCTTTTTGTGCGGGCGGCGCGGAAGATTGCGCCGCCCGTTGTGCTTTAGGGCGGACGGCGTAACCCGAAGGGAACGTCTGGCGTAATACGTCCATCGCTGATGTCTAGTCACCATCGAACCAGGAGTGCCCTTCTGGCGGCGCTCGCGGTACTTGGCTTCGCCGCCGTACTCGCCGCCCAGGGACGAGGCGGGGGGCCGCCCGCGGCTGGTGGTGGTCAGGCTGTCAACCCGCCCGGTGCTCAGCCCCAGATTTTGAAGGGCGGTCCAGGCATTCTGATCGGTCGCGTCGTCGAAGCCGGCACGTCCACTGGGGTGTCCGGCGCTACCGTGCTCCTCAACAGCCCGGCTGCGCTCGGCGCTCCGCAGGCGACATTCGAGGACGGGACGCCGAGCGGACCGCGTCAGGTACTGACCGACGCGCAGGGGCAGTTTCTGTTTCGCGGATTGCCCCTCGGCACCTATGTGCTCTCCGCGACGGCGACCGGCCACCTTCGCGCGCAGTACGGCGAAACCGCAATCATTCAGTACCGGCGTGCGCTCGATCTCGTTCGATCGATCGACATCACCCAGGCCGACCAGCACATCAACGCCACGCTCCAGATGTGGAAGAACGGCGGCATCGGCGGCCGTGTCGTCGACGAGGCCGGCGAGCCCATGGTCGGCGTCGAGGTCAGTATCGTCACGCGTCTGGTGTTCTGGGGCGGCCCGGTCATGCAGTGGGTCACGAGCCTGACGACCGATGATCGCGGCATCTATCACGCCGACGTCACGCCCGGCGACTACATCGTCGGCGTGCTCGCGGCGACGACGACGATTCCGGTGGCGGAGGTCCAGCGGTTCACCGCCGCGCAAGGCCAGGGCAATGCCGCAATGAGCGCATTCGCGGCGGAGGTGGCCGCCAACGGCGGGACGATGCCGCGCGGGTACGGATCGCGAATCGGCGGCTTTTCCGTCAGCCAGTTCGGCAACCTCAACGGTCCTGTCGTGCCGCCGACGGGCGATCGAGGGACGTTCTACGCCTCGGCGTACCACCCATCCAGCCAGACCTCGGCGAACGCGGCCGTGGTTCGCGTGCATTCGGGCGAAGAGAAGGGCGGCGTGGATATCGTCATGAGGCCGGTGCGCAGCCGGATGGTGTCCGGACGCCTCGTCGGGCTGGCAGGCCCCGCGACCGGACTCACGGTGCTGCTCGTCGTGCCGGATCCCGCCGTGCAGAGCACGAACCCGGCGACACTCATTGACGCGCCGCGTGCGGTCGCGGATGGGAGTGGCGAGTTCGCGTTTCTCGGCATCGCACCGGGCTCATACACGGCATTCGTTCAGAAGCCGCCGTCGGCGGCCGACACGAGCGTGCTGTGGGCATCGAGACCTCTCGTGGTCGGCGACGCGGACGTAACGGGCCTGGAATTGAGACTCGAGTCGGGCGGGCGTTTGAATGGCCGCATCCAGGTTCAGTCGGGGAAGAACGCCACGCTCGCGCCCGATCAACTCAAAACCGTGACCATCACGGCGCGGGCATTGCCCGGCACACCGGGTGCGATCCGAAATCCGCGTCCCGTCAACCTGGATCGTCCGGACCCGACACTGTTCACCACGGTCGAGTACATCCCCGGGCGTTACATGCTCGAGGTCCAGGGCGTGCCGCGAGGGTGGCTGCTCGGGTCCGCAACGGCCAAGGGCCAGGACCTGGTGGACAGGGCCTTTGAACTTTCCGCGTCCGGGCTCGGCGATATTGTCGTCACGCTCACGGATCAGATCTCCACGCTCACGGGTGTCGCGCGTGACGCAGCCGGCGCACCGGCACCGGCGGCGACGGTGGCCGTGTTTCCCGTGGACCGATCGTTGTGGCGCATTCCCGGGATGGGTTCGCGACGTGTACAGACCGCCGCCCCGGGCCGCGATGGACGGTACACGTTCACCGGCCTTCCGGCGGGGGAGTATCTCGTGGTGGCCTGCGACTGGCCCGGGGCGGATTTCTCGGATGGCACCGTCCTGTCAGCACTGATCGGGTCGGCCTCACGAGTCACGATCGGTGAGGGCACCACACATACGCAGGATCTTCGCGCCACGGTGCGGCGATGAGGCGCTTGCGGACCGCCATCGCGTCGGCGCTGACGGTCGCCTGTGTGGCGCTCTGCAGTCCGCGTATGGATGCGATCGATCAAGCGCGCGATGCGCCTGTCGCGCCTGCGATCGGCACGGCCATCGTCCAGGGCGTCGTCGTCAACGACGACGAGAAGCGGCAACCGCTGCGGAATGTCATGGTCACGCTGTCGCGTTCGGGGCTCGAGGACATGAGGACGACGGCGACAAACGAGGCGGGACGGTACCGCTTCGATGCGTTGCCCGCGGGCCGGTACTCGCTCAGGTTCAGCAAAGGCGCGTACATTTCGATGGATTACGGCGCGCCCCGTGCGGGCTTGACGGGACAGTCGATCACGCTGGTGGACGGCCAGACGTTCGAAGCACGCCTCGTCGCGTTGCTGCACGGTTCGGCGATTGCCGGGCGCGTGCTGGATGCGAACGGCGATCCGCTGAGCAACGTTCTGATCGGTGCGTCTCAAGTGATTACGGTGGGAGGGGAGCGCAAGGCGCGGATCACTCCTGGCGCGTCGCAGCAGGCTACGACCAATGCTCACGGCGAGTACCGGATCTTTGGTCTGTTGTCCGGCGCCTACATCGTCAGCGCGCAGGCTGAACAACGGATTCCGCCGACAGTCACGACTGCCGAGCTCCAATGGGCGAGGCAACCCGACGCAACGCCGGCGCCGCAACGAGCCCGGGCCAGTGCGTACGCTCCGAGCCTGTATCCGGGCACCGCAGATCCCAACGCGGCTGTCCCCGTGACGATTGGCAAAGCCGAGGAACGGACGGGCGTGGACTTTACGTTGCGGCCTGTGCCGGTGACCAGCATCCGCGGTGTCGTGGTCGGTCCGGACGGACAGCCGGTGGCGGGTGTGTCCGTGCGCGAGGTTCCCTCGCACCCTCCGTCTTTTATCGGCTACGGAATTCGACAGGCCCGCACGCTCGCCGACGGGTCGTTCGTGCTGACGGATCTGCCGCCGGGCGACTACACCCTGACGGTGCGTGGCGGCGAGGCGCCGCGCCCGCCACCCGGCCTGCCGCCCAATCTGCAGCAGCTCGCGCCGTTGCAGCAGCCTTGGTGGGGCCGCCTCGACGTCACGGTCTCGGGCGCCGACCTGGACGGCCTCAGGATTTCCCTGCAGCCTGGTTTCATGGTGTCTGGTCGTCTGGTGATCGACGGAATCGGGACGCCGCCGTGGCAGACCTCGGCGTTGCGTTTGTCACTGATCGAGCAGAGCGACACGCTGCTCGCCGGCGTCGTGGGATTCGTCTCACCAGACGGTTCTTTCACAATGGTCGGTCTCGCGCCAGGCGCGTATCGTTTCACTACGACGCTGCCGCCGACGGCGGACGAGCCGTGGGCCGTCAAGTCCGCACGGCTTGGGAGCCGGGATCTGCTCGACGATTTCGTCCAGCTTGGCGGCGACACGTCCGATCTGGTTGTCACCGTCAGTAACACGCTCGCGCGTGTTTCAGGCCGGATGACGACCGCGGCCGGCGACCCCGCGTCGCGGCTGTACGTCATGCTGTTTTCGACCAATCCCACCGACTGGCGCATGAGGTCTCGTCGCGTTCGTGATGTCCAGACCAGTGATACCGGCACGTTTGCCATCGAGGGGTTGCCCGCGGGCGAGTACTACCTCTGTGCGCTCACTGAACTCGACACGCAGATGCGCTTCGAGCCTGAGTATCTGACGCAACTGATTCCTGCGGCGATCAAGGTCACGCTGGCGGACGGCGAGAAGAAAGTGCAGGACCTTCGAATCGGCAGATGAGGATTGCACCTTGGGGGGCCATGGGGAGCCATGGGGGTGAGGCCTGGCGGCCGCCTTCGGCGGCCGGTGATGCGAGGGCGCGTGTCCGAATGCAAGAGCTTCTGAATTGCGCGGATGGCTCTTGCCTTCGAACACGCACCCTCGCATCACTAGGCCCGGCTTGCGCCGGGCCACCAGGCCTGCTCACGTGTCCATAGCCCACTGCGATCCGTTGGGTGATTCTGCCGTGCGGATCAACTGCTTCGAGAGCCACGCCAAGCACGAAATTCCCAGGGGATTGTGGGCACTGTGGCAAGCGTTTCGAGAGCGGGCCTGGTGGCCCGGCGAAGCCGGGCTCAGTGCTGTGAGGGCGTGAGTCCGAACGCGAGAGCCGACTCGGCATTTCAGACGCTCTCACGTTCGGACTCGCGTCCTCGCAGCACCGGCCGCCGAAGGCGGCCGCCAGGCCTGAGCTCCATGGCTCCCCATGGCCCCCCAAGGTTCAATCGCTTTTGCCCGTTAAGGCGCGCATCCGCGCACCCGTTCCTGTCTCGCCCCATCTGCAATAATCGGCGGTTGGTAGGGACCCTCACATGAACAGACATGCACTGACGACGATGATCGCCGCGGCGGTGGTGGTGGCAGGCGGCGTGACCGTGCTGCAGGCCCGGACCGATGGCCGGATGTTTCGCTATCCCGATGTGTCGGCGACGAAGATCGCCTTCGTCTATGCCGGCGATATCTGGACCGTGCCGCGGGCTGGCGGCGCCGCCACGCGGCTGAGTTCGCCGCTGGGCGAAGAGTCCTTTCCGCGCTTTTCGCCGGATGGCACGCAGATCGCCTACACGGCGAACTACGACGGTAATCTGGACGTGTACGTCGTGTCCGTCAACGGCGGCGAACCGAAGCGGCTGACCTATCACCCGATGGAAGACCGCGTCATCGGCTGGCACCCGGACGGCAAGCGCGTGCTGTTCGCGTCCGGGCGCGAGAGCGGCCGCCAGCGATTCAATCAGTTCTATCTCGTCAACACCACCGGCGGGCTGCCGGAAAAGCTCCCCGTCCCGTACGGCGAGTTCGGCGCGTTTTCGCGTGACGGCCGCCAGTTCGTCTACATGCCGCAGTCGCAGGATTTCCGGACGTGGAAGCGATACCGGGGCGGCTGGGCGCCGGACTTGTGGCTCTTCGATCTGCAGACGTTTGCCTCGCGTAACCTGACCAACAATCCGGCGAACGACGCGCAGCCGATGTGGCGCGGCAACAGCATCTATTTCCTGTCGGATCGCGGGAAGGTCGAGCGCAATAACATCTGGGCGCTCGACACGTCGAACGGCCGCACGCGCCAGGTCACCTCGCTCACGAGCTACGACATCACGTTCCCGTCGATCAACGGCGACACGATCGTGTTCCAGGCCGGCGGGCGGCTCAATCTGCTCGACCTGACCACCGACAAGGTCACCGAAGTACCCGTCACCGTCACGACCGACGCCCAGACGCTCAGGCCGACCACCGCGAAGGCCGAGGCGCTCATCATGAGCGCCGCCGTGTCGCCAACCGGCCAGCGCGCCGCGTTCGAGGCGCGTGGCGACGTCGTGACCGTGCCGGCCGAGAACGGCGCGGTGCTGAACCTGTCGCGATCGTCGGGCGTGGCGGAGCGTTATCCGACCTGGTCGCCTGACGGGACCACGATCGCGTACTGGAGCGATCGCAGCGGCGAATACGAACTGACGGTCCGGCCGGCCGACGGCTCGGGCGCCGAACGGAAGATCACCGCGCTCGGCGCCGGCTTCCGTTATCCGGCGCAGTGGTCGCCGGACAACAAGAAGGTCGCCTTCGCCGACCAGGCTATGAAGGTCCGTATCGTCGAAATCGAATCCGGCAAGGTGACGCAGGTCGATCAGAACCCGCAATACATGTCGCACGACGGGCTGGCCGGCTGGGTCTTCTCGTGGTCGCCGGACTCGAGATGGATTGCCTATTCGCGGGCGGTCGGCAACTACGGCGTGAACGCGATCTTCGTCGTGGACACACGGACGGGCACGAAGACACAGGTCACGTCCGGGTACCTGAACGACGGCCAGCCGACGTTCGACCCGGACGGCAAGTATCTGTTCTACACGTCGGACCGTACGTTCGCGCCCGTCTACGGCGCCTTCGACACGTCGTGGACCTACGCGAACCCGACGCGCCTGATGGCGCTGCCCCTGCGCAAGAACGTCCCGTCGCCGCTGGCGCCGAAGAATGACGTGGAGAAGCCGGCCGCGCCCGCCCCAGCTGCGCCTGCCGCTCCGGCGGCGGCACCGGCCGCTGACGCAAGCGCGGGACCGAAGGCGCCCGCGCCGGTCGACATCGATTTCGACGGCATCGAACAGCGCGCGGTGCTGCTGCCGCCGGCCGCCGGCAATTATTCCGACCTGACGGCCATTTCCGGCAAGCTCGTGTATCGTCGGCTCGCCAAAGCCGGATCGCCGCCGAGCGATCCGACGCCCCTGATGCAGTACGACGAGGTCGAACGCAACGAGCAGACGATTCTCGAGGACGTCGATGGGCTTCTTATCTCGGCGAACGGAAAGAAGGCGCTCGTCGTCGTCGACGGCAAGTTCGCGATCATCGACGTGAGGCCGGCGCAGAAGTTCGCCAAGCCGATGGCGACGGCCGACATCGAAGTGCCGGTCGATCCGCGGGCCGAGTGGAAGCAGATGTTTCTCGATGCGTACCGCTTCGAACGCGACTTGTTCTACGACCCGAACATGCACGGCGTGGATTGGGGCGAGATGCGCGATCACTATCTGGCGCTCCTCGCCGATGCCGTGACGCGATGGGACCTGAACTTCGTGCTCGGCGAGTTCATTGGTGAGCTCGACGCGTCGCACACCTATCGGGACGGCGGCGCGCTCGAGACCGCGCCCCAGAAACCGGTCGGCATGCTCGGCGTGGACTGGGAGATCGCCAACGGCGCCTACCGCATCAAGCGAATCGTGCGCGGCGGGCCCTGGGACGTGGACATGCGGTCACCGCTCGACGAGCCGGGTGTCGACGTCAGCGCCGGTGACTACGTGCTGGCCGTGAACGGCGTGCCGTTGCGCGCGACCGACGACCCGTACGCGGCGTTCCAGGGACTGGCCCGAAAAACCGTCATGCTGACGGTGAACAAGTCGCCGTCGGCGGAAGGTGCGCGTTCAATTGTCGTGACGTGCCTGCCGAGCGAAACGGAGTTGCGGTTCCGCGCATGGATCGAGGAGCGCCGCCAGCAGGTGGACAAGGCCACGGGCGGCCGCGTGGGCTACATCTACGTGCAGAGCACGGGCGTGGACGCGCAGAACGAGTTGATGCGCCAGTTCGTCGCGCAGTTCCAGAAGGAAGGGCTCATCATCGACGAACGCTTCAACAGCGGCGGCCAGATTCCGGATCGGTTCATCGAACTGCTCAACCGGCCGATGCTCGCGTACTGGGCCGTGCGCGACGGTGCCAGCTGGCAGTGGCCACCGGTGGCGCATCCCGGTCCGAAAGTCATGCTGATTAACGGGTGGAGCGGATCAGGCGGCGACGCGTTTCCGTTCTACTTCCGCGAAGCCGGTCTCGGTCCACTGATCGGGACCAGGACCTGGGGCGGGTTGATCGGCGTCACTGGCGCCCCAACGCTCGTTGACGGCGGAACCGTGACGGTCCCGACGTTCCGCATGTACGACCCGAAAGGGCAGTGGTTCGCCGAGGGCCACGGCGTCGAGCCCGATATCCGCGTGGACGAGGATCCCACGGAGCTCGCCAAGGGCCGCGACACGCAATTGTTGAAAGCAATCGACGAGGCGATGGCGCGCGTGAAGGCGAACCCGCCGGCGCCGGGCCATCCGGCATATGAGAAGCGGATAGGCGGGAGGGGCGGATCTTAAAGAGGCCGGGGCTCGTTTTTCACGACGAGACGCTCAGAAAAACGAGCCCCGGCCTCGTTCACCGCCACGACCGAATCACGTCCACGAGCCACTCGTCGTATCCACCGACGGAGAACCCGTACGTCAGCGGACTGACCATCACGAAACCGATGACCGCCAGGCCGAGGACCACCACGTAGCTCGTCCGCTGCTGCCGCACTCCGCCCGGCCGGGTCCAGCCCGATCGGTCGAGCCAGAGCAGTACGAACGCCAGCGAGAACAGCAGTGGCGTCAGGTAGTGATAGATGAACAACACGCGTGCGACCGGGAGCAGCGGGACGAAGGCAATCGCATAGCCGGCCAGCGGGACCCACAGCCGAGGCTCCGCATTGATCGCCGGAGGCGGACGCGATCCGAGTGGACCCATCACGCCGAGCTGCACGAGCAGCGCGAGGAAGACGAGCGCCGTGCCCCACCAGACGACGGGATTGCCCAGCATGTAGATCGACGCGCCGGTGCCCTGCCAGAGGTACGGCGTGATTTTCATGAATGGCCACGTCCACGGCCGGCTCGCGTCAGGATGCGTCGCGTTCAGCGCGATGTTCTGCGCAATCATCGTCCGGTGTCCGGTGAGCAGATCCGGCACCATCTGGCCCGTCGTCTTATAGAACGCGTCGCCAGGGCCGGGATTGGGCAGCACGACCCAGTGGATGACCCAGCCGGCCGCGTAGATGACGGCCGCCGCAACGGCGAGCACCAGCGCCTGTTTGACGCGCGCGCCCAGCGAGGCCCGCACCACGCCGAGGCCAAAGACAAGGCACACGCCCATGAGCGCGAGCGCCGCGAGCCCCGTCGTCTTGGTGCCGACCGCGAGGCCGGCCAGCACGCCAGCCGCGATGATCCGCCAGCCGATCCCTGACTGTCGTTGCGCCGCCAGAAAACACGTGAGCGCGCCGAACGTGGCGGCGACCAGGATGCCGTCGAAGACAATGATGCGCGTGTCGACGAGGAAGGCGTTATCGAGCGCCACGAGCAGGCCGCCCATAAACGCGATGGGCGGCGACGCGCGCAGCTCGCGCAGGAACAGAAAGAACATGAGCGGGATCAGCGTGCCCGCGAGCGCCGGCACCAACCGGAGCGCGACGACCGGCTGATCGCCGTAGGACTGGCCGATGTGATCGAACTTGAACGAGCCGTCGAAGCCTCCGAGCTTGGCCCCCAGCGCGATGAGTAGCTTGCCGTGCGGGGGATGGACGTCGAAGATGCGCTCGCCGGTGCAGCAGTAGGCGGCGACGTAATTGCCGAACGTCGCCTCGTCGAAGACCACCTCGCGCGGGTGCGACAAGCCGGCAAAGTGCGCGAGGCCGCCCACGATCAGCAGGATCGCCGCATGCCGCCGGATCTCACGCGACGCGCTCACGAAGACGGACTTTATCAAATGCCGAAAGCGTGTAGACTTCGCCGGGCCCCCTTTCGACGAGTTGGCGTCCCACGACGTCCCGATGGCCGCACGCAAACGACCACGCACCAGCACACCACCGCGCCCGGCGGCGCCGATTTCTGTGGCCTCACCACGGCGGGGGACCGTCGCCGCCATCTGCGCGGCGTTGGTGCTGCTGACCGTCGCCGCTTACGCCCCCGTCTGGCAATTCGACTTCGTCGCGCTCGACGATCCGCAGTACGTCCATGACAACCCCGGCATCGCCGCGGGCCTGACGCCCGCGACGGTGGTCTGGGCCTTCACGACAGGCCATGAGGCGAACTGGCATCCGCTGACGTGGCTGTCGCACGCGCTGGATATTCAGCTGTTCGGGATGACGGCCGGGTGGCATCACGCCACGAATCTCGTGCTGCACCTGGCGAGCACGTTGCTGCTCTTTGGCCTGATGCGCTCGCTCACCGGCTCGGTCTGGCGGAGCAGCATGGTCGCGGCGGTGTTTGCCGTGCGTCCGTTGCACGTCGAGTCAGTGGCGTGGGTGGCCGAGCGCAAAGACGTGTTGTGTGCCTTCTTCTTCATGCTCACGGCCGGCGCCTACGTGCGCTACGTGCGCGGACCGAGCGTGTGGCGCTACGTGCTCGTGGCCGTCTGTCTGGCCCTCGGCCTCATGGCCAAGCCGATGATGGTGACGATGCCGATGGTCCTGCTGCTGCTCGATTACTGGCCGCTCGATCGCTTCCGCAAGGGCTTCGGCGCGCTTGTGCTCGAGAAGGTGCCGCTGCTGACGATCGTCGCGGCGTCGAGTGTCATTACGTTCCTGGTCCAGCGGCACGGCGGGGCCGTCAAGAGCCTCACGCAGATTTCCGTCCTGATGCGCGTGCAGAACGCCATCGTGTCGTACGTGGAGTATCTCGCGCAGACGTTCTGGCCCGTGCGCATGAGCGTGTTCTATCCGTTTCCGAATACCTTGCCGGCTGCCCGGGTCGCGCTGGCGGTTGGGGTCCTTCTGGCCATCACCGGTTTCGTCTGGGCGATGCGGCGCCGCGCTCCGTATGCCATTGTGGGATGGCTCTGGTTCGCCGGGATGCTCGTGCCGGTGACCGGCATCATGCAGGTCGGCGCACAGGCGCGCGCCGATCGGTTCGTCTATCTCCCAATGATCGGCCTGTCGATCGCCCTCGTGTGGGCCGCCGTCGCGCTGGCGCGCACCGCCGCGGCCAGGCGGGTGGTCGCCGCCACCGGCATCGCCGTGGTGACGGCGTGCGCGGTCGTCGCGCATGGGCAGGTGCAGTACTGGCGCGACACGGTGGGACTCTGGACGCATGCGGCCCAGGTGACGGAAAGCCCGAATAACTTCGGTCTGTACTACAGCGTCGCGGAATACCTGCGTCTGAACGGCCGCGCGGCGGAGTCCATTCCGCACTATGAGGCGACGCTGACCCGGAATCCTGCCTACGTCGAGGCGCGAACGGGACTCGTGCGCGCGCTGATGGATACCAAACAGCCGGACCGCGCGGCCGCCGCCCTCGAGGAACTGGCGCGGATGAAGCCTGATGACGCCGACGCGCACCTGATGTTGGGGACGTTGCTCGTCGATCTCGATCGCGCGTCGGAGGCCGAGCGGCATCTGATCGAGGCCGTGCGTCTGCGTCCGGAAAACGCCGAGGCCCACGGACGCCTCGCGCTCGTGCTGGCGTCGCGCGGACGGCTGGTGGACGCGCTGCCGGAGTTCGCCGAGGCCGTGCGCCTGAACCCGTCGTCTGCGGCGATGCGGAATGATTATGGATGGGCGCTGGCCCAGCATGGGCAGGTCGCCGCGGGTCTCGTCCAGCTCGGCGAGGCCGTTTCTCTCAAGCCGGATTTCGTCGACGCGCATCTCAACCTGGGCCGCGTGCTGGCCGCGCAGGGCAAGACCGCCGACGCCCTGTCGCACCTGGCGGAGGCTGTGCGGCTCGAGCCCACCTTCGTGGATGCTCGTCTCACGCTTGGGCTGACGCTGATTCGTGCAGGCCGCACGGACGACGGCGCGAAGGAGCTGCGGGAAGTACTCGCGCGCGATCCGCAAAACGAGACCGCGCGACGCGCGCTGGCGGCGATCGGGAGATAGAGACCGGGTTTCACACGGAGGCACGGAGGCGCGGAGACGACCGGACGCGGGGACACGGCGACGAGCGGCGCGGGGGTTCGAACGAAAGAGCACAGATGAGTGGACAAGCGTTCTTGGTTCCGCCACTCATCTGTGCTCTTTCGTTCGAACCCCCGCGGCGGTTGGCCGCCTGGCGGCTTGCCGCCAGGCGCCGCTCGTCGGTCCCGACACTGGCGTCAGACGCTCCCCGGATCCTCACGCGTCAAGGTGAATCGCTCTTCCCCGTGCCTCCGTCACTCCGTGTCTCCGTGTGAAACAACCAGCGCGCACTGACGCCTCGCGCTAGAATCTCCTCCCCCATGAAAGATCTGACCAAGGGCCCGATTGCCGGACATCTCCTGCAATTCGCGTCCTTCATCGCGTTGACCACGGCGTTTCAGACGCTGTATCTGCTGGTGGATCTGTATTTCGTCGGCTGGCTCGGCACGGAGGCGATCGCCGGCGTCGGCCTGGCCGGCAACATCACGATCATCGTGCTCGCGCTCACGCAGTCGCTCGGCGTCGGCGCGACGGCGCTGGTCGCGCAGGCGATGGGCGCGCAGGATCGCGCGCGCGGAGAGGTCGTCTTCAATCAGGCCTTTGTCATGTCCGCACTCGTCGGCCTGGCCTTCGGGCTGGTCGCGTTCGCCCTGCGCGGCGTCTACATCCGGTCGCTGGCCGCGGACGCGGCGACTGCCGAACAGGGGATTCGGTACCTCACCTGGTTCGTGCCGGCAATGACGCTGCAGTTCGGGCTGGTCGCGCTGGGCTCCGCGCTACGCGGTATCGGCGACATGAAGATTCCGACGATGATCCAGGTGGGAACGGTTCTCGTCAACATCGCGCTCGCGCCGGTGCTGACCGTGGGCTGGCTCACGGGACATCCGCTCGGTGTCACCGGCGCCGCGCTGGCCTCGCTCATCGCCATCCTGCTGGGCGCCGTCGCGTATGTGTTCTATTTCAACCGGCCGTCGAGTCCGATCCGGTTTCGCCCGCGCGAGTGGCGGCCCCAGTTGCCGCTCTGGTCCAAGATGCTGGGCATCGGCCTGCCGACCGGCGGCGAGTTCGCGCTGCTCGCGCTGTACATCGCGCTCGTCTACAACATCACGCAGATGTTCGGCAGCGCGGCGCAGGCGGGGTTTGGCGTCGGGGTGCGGCTGATGCAGTCGTTGTTCCTGCCGGCCGTCGCCATCGGCTTCGCGACGGCGCCGGTCGTGGGCCAGAACTTCGGCGCCCGCGAAGCGCACCGCGTGCGCCAGACGTTCGTCGCCGCCGCCGCCATGAGCAGCGTCGTCATGCTGCTGATGACGGTGGTGTGCCAGATTGCGCCCGAGCGGCTGATCGGCGTCTTCAGCGACGATCGCACGGTGGTGATGTTCGGCGCGGAGTATCTGCGCATCATCAGCTGGAACTTTGCGGCCAGCGGCATCATCTTCGTTGGTTCGAGCGCGCTGCAGGGCATCGGCAACACCCGGCCCGCGCTCTTCGCGTCACTGATGCGGCTGGTGCTGTTCGCGGTGCCCTCGATCTGGTTGTCCCGCCAGCCTGGTTTCCAGATGCGACACGTCTGGTACATCTCGCTGGCATCCGTCTTCGCCCACATGACCCTGCTGTTGTGGCTGGTGAGGCGGCAGTTTGCGGAACGGCTGCGCTGGTAGGAAAAAAAGATTTCACCTCGGGGGGCCATGGGGAGCCATGGGGCTTAGGCCTGGCGGCCGCCTGCGGCGGCCGGTGAGGCGAGAACGCGAGGCCGCTCGCAAGAGCGACTGGAAAGCGCTGATGGCCCTTGCGTGCGAGTCCAAACGCGAGAGCCGCCACGGTTTTTCAGAGGCTTTTGCGTCTGGACTCGCGCCCTCGTCGCACCGGCCGCCGAAGGCGGCCGCCAGGCCTGCTCCCCATGGCTCCCCATGGCCCCCCAAGGTTCAATCTCTGTCACCCGTTTGGGTGGTTCGCTGCTGCCGATCGTGTGCCTACGATGAAGTCATGCGATCCCATCCGCAGATCCAGGACGACGCCCCGCTGCTTGACGCGTATTCGGAGGCCGTCGTGCGCGCGATCGACGTCGTCAGTCCGGCCGTCGTCAAACTCGATATCGACGGCAAGGGATCCGGATCCGGCTTTCTGTTCGCGTCCGACGGGCTGCTGATCACCAACAGCCACGTCATTCAAGGCGCCCAACATGCGCGTGTCACCTTTGCGGACGGGCGCATCGCGCAGGGCGAGTTGGTCGGCGACGACCCTGACACGGACCTGGCGGTCGTTCGCGTGGCGGGCAATGCGCTGCCGTATGCGTCGCTGGGCGACTCGGACGCCGTGCGCGTTGGACAGATCGCGATTGCGATTGGCAATCCGTACGGGTTTGACTGCACGGTCACGACCGGCGTCGTGAGCGCCCTGGGCCGGTCCCTGCGCGCGCGGTCGGGCCGGCTGATGGACGACATTCTGCAGACCGACGCCGCGCTCAATCCGGGAAATTCTGGCGGCCCGCTCGTCACGTCGCGCGGCGAGGTCATTGGGGTGAATACCGCGATGATCATGCCGGCGCACGGGTTGTCGTTCGCCATTGCCAGCAATACCGTGCGATTCGTCGTGTCACGGCTGTTGCGTGACGGACGGATTCGGCGCAGCTACGTGGGCATTGGCGGCCAGAAATCGCCGGTCGGCCGGCAGATGGCGCGGCACCACGGGCTGGCGATCGCGTCAGCCGTGCGCGTGATGTCCGTGGAATCGTCGAGTCCGGCGTCCGCGGCTGGTGTGCGCGAACGCGACTTGATTGTCGCGTTCGATGGCCAGGTCGTGACGGGCATCGACGATCTCCATCGGCACCTCACCGAGGAGAAAATCGGCCACGCCACGCCCGTCACCGTTCTGCGCGGCGCCGAGCGATTGCAGTTGATCGTCGTGCCCTGGGAAGATCGATCAGAGCGCCACTAGGCCCCGCCGGACCGCGCGCCTGACGGCATCTGTCCGATTGGCGGCGCCCAGCTTGCCGATGATGGCCGCGACGTGAAACTTCACCGTCTGATCGCTGATGCCGAGATCCGCGGCGATCGTCTTATTGGGAAGGCCCTCGGCGACCAGCGCGAGCACCTCGCGCTCGCGCGGGGTCAGGGCTTCGACGATCGGATCGCGGGCGAGGTCTCCATCAGGCAGGGCCCGGTGATCCCGTGGTCCCGGCGTCGCCAGAATGACGGCGTCGACGCCATGCGGCCGCTCGCCCGGCTCCCGTTCGTATTCCGCGACGACATCGAGTCCGGCGCTCGTCAACTGCGGTCGCAGACGGTCGCGATCGCGGGCAGCGCCCACCAGAATTACGCGCACGACCTCGACTCTACTGCCTCTCGGCCGTGACCGTGCGGCGGCCTACCTCTCGCCCAGGGCGATAGGAAGATCCATCGGCGTGCCTCCGCGAAGGACGCGCAGCGTCGCCGTCTGCCCGCCACGGCGTGCCAGCGCTTCGAGCAACTGGTCGGGGGATTCGAGGGGAGCGCCGTCGATGGCGGTGAGCAGATCGCCGACGACGAGGCCCGCGCGTTCGGCCGGACTGCCGTCAATGACCTGCACGACGAGTACGGCACTCTCGGCCGTGTCCGTGCCCGTGCCGCGCTGACTCGCGCCGAGCTTGACGCCCTGGCCCGCGACGCCGAGATATCCGCGCTTCGCCCGGCCGTGCGCGATCAGATCGGCCGCCGCGGCCCAGGCAATGCCGGCCGGGATCACGACGCCAAGGCCGCGAATCTCGGCCGCCGTCGAGATGCCGAGCAGGTGTCCCTGGGTATCCGCGAACGCACCGCCGGCAAATCCGCGATGCATCGGCGCGTTGGTGCGGATGATTTCGTCGATCTGGCGCCCGCGTCCTGTGCGCAGCGGCCCGCCGATGATCGAGACGATGCCGGTGCTGGCGGTCACCGCGTTGCTCCAGGATCGACCGACGGCGATCGCCAGATGCCCGACACGCGCCGCCGATGTGGCGACGGTGGCCGCCGGAACATTGAGTCCCGGCACGCGTAGCGCGACCAGATGGGTCGCCGGGTCCCAGCCCGCCATTTCCGCCTCGATTGTCCGCCCATCGGGCGTGCGGACGGTCAGTCCGTCTTCACGTCCCACGACGCGCGACGTCGTGACGACCACGTCGGGCGCATAGACGACGCCACTGGCGGGCTGTCGTCGGCCGTGGACCTGCACAACAGACGGCGCAGCGGCAGAGACGGCGTCGGCGAGTTGATTGGAAAAGGCGGTCAGTGATGATTCAGGCATGTGGCGATCGTGCCGCATCGCAGCCGTCGCGCACATCGCCCATTTGGGGGACCGAAGAGACCACCAAGCTCTTAGTTCTTGGCAACCGTGATGTAGAACAGATCCGTCGCGACCTCGAACGTGTCCTTCGTCAGCGGGGTCTTGAGCGTCTTCCACGCGGTCGTCGCTTCGATCGTCACCCAGTGGTCCTTCGTGCCCACTTTCACGGGCATCGCGAACCCGGGCTCGTCGACCTGCCAGCGGAAGCTGACCGAGCCGGGCTGATCGAACTTGAGCTCGAGCACCGGCAGCGCGGTGTGGCGCAGGTACTGGTCGAAGACGGCCGTCAGGTTCCGGCGCGTCCTGTCGTTGAAGAACTGCACCAGGTCTTCCGTCATGATGTTGCGGTACTTGAACTTATCGTAGACGCCACGAATCAGCGCCCACCACTTCGCATCATCGTCGACCACGCTGCGGAGCGTGTTCAGGAACAGCGCGCCCTTGAAATACTGATCGTCCGTCCGCGGGGACTGGTGAATGCCACGCGTCGTGACGATCGACGACGTGTTCCGGACCTTCGCCTTGTAGCCGTTGAGGTACTTCAGGCCGTCGGCCTTCCCGTAGATGGCCTCGACGTACAGACCCTCCAGGTACGTGCACCAGCCCTCCTGAATCCACATGTCGGACACGTCCGCGGCGGACACGGCATTCCCGAACCACTCGTGACCGCTCTCGTGGATGATGATGAAGTCGAATTTTGGACTGATGCCGACGCCGGTCCAGTCGCGGCCGCCGTAGCCGTTGCGATAGCCGTTGCCGTAGGTCACCGCGCTCTGGTGTTCCATGCCCGTGTACGGCACTTCGATCAGCTTGTAGCCGTCCTTCGCAAACGGATACTCGCCGAAGAACTTCTTGAACGCCTCGATCATCGGCTTGGCCTGCGCGAACTGGAGTGTGGCCTTGTCGAAATTCTCTGGCGTCACGTAGAAGTCGAGCGACACGTCGCCGAGCGTGTCGTCGAAGTGCACGTAGTCCGACGCGTTGATCGAGACGTTGTAGGAGTTGATGGGATAGTGCACGGCCCAGTCCCAGCGCGTGAAGCCGTCACCGAGGTCGGTCTTCTTGACGAAACGCCCGTTTGACGCTTCGACGAGCCGGCTCGGCACCGTGACGCTGATGTCCATGCTCTCGACTTCGTCGCGCCATTGGTCCTTGCTGGGCCACCAGAGGCTCGAGCCCTCGCCTTCGCAGGCGGTGAAAATCCACTGGCGGCCGGAGGCGGCGTCTTTCTGGAACGTGAATCCGCCGAAGCGCCCCGTGTGCGTGGGGGTGCCCGAGTAATGGAAGTCGATCGCGTACTCGCGCCCTTTCTTCAGCGTCTCGGGGAAATCGATGAACACGGCGCCCAGCTCCCGTTCGTATGTGAGCGGCGTCGTGCCGAACAGGATGCGATCGACGGCGAGGTTCGCGTACAGGTCGATTTGGATGCGCGTGTCGTCCTGCAGCATCCGGAACCGGATCGTGTTCTTGCCCGAGACGAGTTGCGTCTCCGGGTCCGCTTTCACGTCGAGGTGGTAGTAGAGCAGGTCGTTGTTGGCGCGGTACCGGCCGTACTCGCCGCGCAGCACGCTGGCGCGGGACGCAGGCCCTTGAACCGCTGGTGTCGGCCTCGGCGCCGCGCTTTGAGCGGCGGGGTTCGCTGGCAGCGTCGCCACGGCCAGGCCACAGAACATCGCCCGCGCAATGTGTCTCATACGTTCGCCCCTCACCACACGCTCCGATCGGCCTGCCAAAAGGCTCAGCGGAATGATACCGTCTCCGGCATGTCCGACACCGTGCTGCGCCGCCGCGCGAGCGACCGGCCGAATATCACCTCGCTCCAGTCGCACATCCTGGCCGGGGAAGCCAGCTCGCCCGGGTCGACGGGCGATTTCACCTGGATTCTCTCGGCGCTGTCGCTGGCCGCCAAGACCATTGCGCACAAGGTGCGTGTGGCCCGCATTGAAGACGTGCTCGGCGACCATGGCGGCGCGAACGTCCACGGGGAAACCCAGCAGAAACTCGACGTCCTTGCCAATGAGATCCTGATGACCTGCCTGGGCAACCGGCCCAGCGTGGCCGTCGTGGCTTCCGAAGAAGACGACGAGCCGACGCTGCTGCGGCGCGAGGCGGAGGGCGGCAAGTACTGCGTGATTTTCGATCCGCTCGACGGGTCATCGAATCTGGATGTCGGCGTGGGCGTCGGAACGATTTTTTCCATCTTGCGCAACGATCCGACGATTCCCGACGCCGTCGGCACGCTCTGCCAGCCCGGATCGAAACAAGTGGCCGCCGGCTACGTGCTGTATGGGTCGTCGACGGTCTTTGTGCTCACGACCGGCCGCGGCGTGGACATGTTCGTGCTCAACCCCGAAATTGGATCGTTCGTCCTCGTCAAGAGTCAGATTCAGATCCCGCCGACGGGCAAGATCTATTCGGTGAATGAGGCGAACCGCCGGACGTTCCCGGCCGGCTTCAGCCGCTATCTCGACTGGGCGCACGAGCAGGGGTATTCGAGCCGCTACATCGGTTCGATGGTCGCCGACGTGCATCGCACGCTGCTCAAAGGCGGCGTGTTCCTGTATCCGCCGACGAAGAAAAATCCCGAGGGCAAGCTACGGCTGATGTACGAGGCCAATCCGATCGCGATGATCATGGAGCAGGCCGGCGGCAAAGGCGTCACCGGGGTGGCCGGCCGCATCCTCGACATTCAGCCGACCAGCATTCACCAGCGCACGAGCGTGATTCTCGGTTCGCGCGACGAGGTCGATGCGGTGACGAAGCATCTCGACTAGAAATCACGTCGGTGGGGGTGCAACGGTGCAAGGGTGCCACGGTGCCAAGGTGCAGCACCCTGGCACCCTTGCACCGTTGCACCCTAGCACCCCGACATCAGGCGCGGCCGGCGGAGATGTTGGCCGGACGGGGGAACAGGACAATCGGCGTGCCTCCGCCGGATCCCGGGCCGCGAAACTCTCGCCGCGCGACAATAAGTGAGGCGCCCACCAAGACACCGCCCAGAAAACCGGCGGTCAACAGCACCCCGACTTGGGGCACGAGCACCACAATGAGCAGGCCCAAACCGGGCCACAGCACACTCCGCCAGCCCCGGAACGACTCCGGAGAGGGATTCAGCCTGAGGAACGCTCGGATCATGCGGGCCTCCCGGGTCGCTGTCACGCGTTACACCGATTTTACCAGCCTGCGCCCGGTTTTCGAGCAACGCTTCTCTGTATGTTGACCCGAGAGATCGTATCGGACGGACACGTCACCCGCTTCACCGTCACGCGCAGCAATCAGGGCTGGGACGTTCGCGAAGAACACGACACCACCATCGTGCGGAAACTGCACCTCGAGGATTGGCATCGCGTGGAGCGGGCGATTCAGAAGTTCGAGCAGTCCCATGCGGACCGTGCCGAGCGGGAGCAGTGACGTCAACGGCCGCAGTCGGCCGTGTTCACCGAGTAGAGAATTGAAAAATCGCCGCGGTGGATGCCCTTCACCTTGCGGGTGATGACGTTGTCCTTTCCGCCGGCTGTCGTCACCGTCTGTCGCACGCCGCCTTCGATATCAATCGTTGCTGGCGTGCGGTTCAGCACGCCAAGCGGCAGTCGCTGATCCGTTCCCACGACGCGCAGCCGCATCGTCGTGGAATCGCCCTTCCAGAGTTCGTTCTGGTCGATGGTGCCTTCGACCGTCAGAATGCCGACCGTGATCCGGCTCGATCCGTTCGGATCGCTGATCGTGTGCGGGCCCGGTGTCGTACCGTCCGGAATGCCGAGCATGACCGTTGTCTGTGAGGCGCCCCACGGCGTCAGCACGGTCTTGCCATCGAGCATGAAGCCGTACGGATCGCTGAAGGTGGGGAACTGGCCGCTGACACACGCGGCCTGGCCCGCAAACGCGAACGCCGAGCCGCCCGTGATCTGCCGGCTGCTTCCCGCCGGGGACCCCAACGCAATCGTGAATGGACCGTCGACCAGCCGATCGCCAAATTGATCCGTGTATCGGACTCGCGAAAAGCCGCCCATCTCCGGATAGGCGGTGATGAACGGGCGAGGCGCGGGATGCGACAACAGGTTCGCCAGGCCATCCGAGCCGCGCATGCGGTAGAGCGCCTGCGGGGTGCCGGACTTGATCACTGACATGTCGCGGATGGCCTCCAACGGCAGCACTGGGATCTCTTGGCCGTCAGTTGTCCCAAGCTGCCAGGTGCCGCGGCGATGGGAGTCGCCGACGCCGATGAGGAAGGGCTGGCCGGCCGTGGCCTGCGCCGGCGGCGTGAGGATGCCGTCGATGAACGGCGTGACCTCGACCCTCGGCCGCAACAGAATCTTGATTTTCGCCGCCTCGTCGAGCCGCGTGCCGAGCCCGCTCTGGATCGTCGCGTCCTTGCCGATGTAGTCGTCGAGATTGATGCCCTTGAAATCGAGCCGCAGGTTGACCTCAGGCAGGGCAGGCCCGGTAGCCGTGATCTGGCGGCCGTTCTGGGTCACCGTCCACCCCTCCGGCTTCGACCCCACCGTCAGTTCGCGGGTGCTCGGCAGCGTGGTCAGGATGCGATCGAAGCTGCGACTCCTCGGCAGCTGTTCGATCACGCTCACGCCAATGGACGACGTCGTGTCCGTCCGCTGGCGCGCGATGATCTCGCCGGTGGTGACGACCACGGCGGCGCGTCGCGCATGCAGGATGGGGACGAGCGTGCAGGCGAGGACGGATGCGAGTGCGATGGCACGGGCGGCTCGAGGCATGGGAGTCCTCCGGTGCGGGCGATGCTAGCGCAAAACCGCCTACGTCGGCGTGTGTGTGTCCGGTTTGTCGTCGGCCGTTTCCGGGTCGCGGTACCCGGCGCGTTCCTCGAGGATGATCTCGATCGCCTTGCGCTTGTCCTCGTTCAGCATGTCGTAGACGGCGCCCGACGCGCCCGGGCCGGGCCCACCTGAGCGGCGTCCCCCGGGGCCCATCACCGCGCGCATGACGACGCCCAGGACGACCACGATCGCGCCAAGGACGACGAAGAACGCCAGGGCGTTCATCAGGGTTCCGGGCTGGTGTGGGCTTCGGCGGTGAGGGCGTTCCGCACGTCCCACAAGTCCGGGTAGTACCGGACGTCGAGCCGCTTGCCCAGCACTTCCACGGGCGTGCCCTGCGTGCCGATGACCGCGCCCCCGATGATGCGCTCCACCAGCCGCAGGTGCATGGTTCGCCACTGCATCAGTCGCTGGTCCCAGTCCACCAGCCGTTCGGCCAGTTGAAAGAGATCTTCGTGTTCCGTGCTGGCACGATAGATCTGCATGAGCGTGACGCCGCGCTGCTCGCGCACTTCGCGAAACGCGGCGCCGAGCAGCGGCGACACCTCGTGCGTGCGCTTGAATCCGGGGGAGTCGAACCCGCTGCCGTGGCCGAGTCCGCCGCGGAAGCCGTGATAGTCCCAGGGCGCGAGATGTTCGAGCATCATCGTGCCGGACAGCACCAGATCCAGCGACGCGGTCGCGCGTCGCAGCAGGCGGATGGCCGTCCAGATTTCGCCGCTGCGCAGCCGGGCCATCGCATCGTCCACCTCGAAGGCGGCCAGCTTGAGCCAGAGCTCGGCCGTCTGATGGATCGTCTGAAACAACAGTTCGTCGCGGTGAGTCATGGCGTCCGACGACTTTTGCAGCGACAGCAGCTCGTCGGTGCGCAGGTAACGCTCGTAGTCCGTGCGCCCGGTGCCGGGCAGCACGGGCTCGTTCAGCTTCGACATGCGTTCAGCATAGCGCCGAACGCGGCGTCGGGCGGGGCGGCGAATGCCCATTCGCGATCGCGCCACGTGAAACCCAGTGCGCGTGCATGGAGCGCCTGATGGGCCAGGATCAGCGTGGCCCGGTCATCGGACGTCAACGCCCCTTCGACAAACCGGAGATACCGCCGCTCATCGCCGCCATAGATCTTGTCGCCGACGATCGGATGACCGATGTGGGCAAGGTGGATGCGGATTTGGTGCTTGCGGCCGCTGGCAGGCGTGACGTCGAGCCACGTCATCGGTTGTCCGTCATGGTGCAGGCGTTCGAGTACCACGATGTCCGTGCGCGCCGCGGCGCCGTCCGATCGAACGCAGTCCTTGATGGCGACGACGCTGGCCTCGTCTTTGCCCAGCGGCGCGTCGATGGTCTGGGTATCGGCCGCCACATGTCCGTGGACAATCGCCCAGTAGCGCTTCTCCACACCGGATCCGGCGAACAGCTTGCCCAAGGCGCCCGCCGTCTCCGCGTTTTTGGCAATGACCACGAGCCCGCTGGTCTCACGATCGAGCCGGTTGATCAGGCGTCCCTCGGCATGTCCGAGATGCAGGCGCACGCGGCCGATGAGGCTCGACATTTCGCCGTCTTTCGTCGGGTGGCAGACGAGGCCGGCCGGTTTGTTGACGACGAGGAATTCAGGATCGTCGTGGACGATAGTCAGGACGGGAGCGGAGTCGGACAAGTAATCTCGAACTTCGACGTTCGAACCCAGAAGTTTCTAGCTGTCGGTCCCGTACAGCCGTACGGACGTCACCTTTTCGATCAGGATCTGAACCGTCTGCTTCGTCTCCGGCTTGTCCTCTCCGGAAAACGCGAACCCCGCCACAAAGAGCGGCGAGCCGTCGTCGGCGCACGAAGGCCGGCAGTTGGAAATCTTCGCCGGCAACACCGTGGACCAGTCATCGTGCGACACGAACCGCACGCGATGCTCGACGCCGGCCTCGAGGGGCTCCATCGTCTCGATCGAGAATCCGCCGAGGCCAATGTCCCGGACACGAACCGGCAGGTCCTGATCGATGAGATGACCGGCCAGTCGGCCAGCCGTGCCAAAGCGGGGATATCGACGGCGTTCGGGGGAGGAGTGTGGCACGGGCAGATTCTATGCCAAGTGCTGTTATCCTTTCGCCATGAGCATGAAGTATCCGCGGCTCACGCAACCGATGGTTCGAAAGCAGGGACGGCTGGTCGAGGCGACCTGGGACGAGGCCCTGGGACGCGCGGCTGACGGTCTGCGGACGATCGTCGGGCAGCATGGGCCGGACAGCTTCGGGATGTTCAGCTGTTCCAAGGCGACGAACGAAGTGAACTATCTGGCGCAGAAGTTCACGCGCGGCGTCCTGGGCAGCAACAACATCGACAGCTGCAACCGGACTTGACACGCCCCCAGCGTCGTCGGTCTGACGACGGTGTTCGGAGCGGGAGGCGGCACGAGCGCCTATCAGGAAGCTGAGGAGACGGACCTCATCATTCTGTGGGGCTCGAATGCGCGCGAGACGCATCCCATCTTCTTCCACCATGTGTTGAAGGGGAAGCGCCGGGGTGCGCGCGTGTATGCGATCGATCCGCGGAAGACCAGCTCGGCCGCGTTTGCCGATGTATGGCTCGGCCTTGAAGTGGGTTCGGATGTCGCGCTGTCGAACGCCCTCGGCCGGGAGATCATCGCCGCCGGACTCTGCAACACCGCGTTCATCGAGCGGGCGACGACGGGATTCGAGGAATACAAGGCGTCGGTCGAATCGTACACGCTCGCGCGTGGCGAGGAACTGACGGGCGTCAAGGCCGAGGTGATTCGCGAACTGGCGCACGCCTATGCCCGCGCGGATCGCGCGCAGGCGTGCTGGACGCTGGGGATTACGGAACACCACAACGCCGTGGACAACGTGTTCGGCATCATCAATCTCTCGTTGCTGACCGGCCATGTCGGGCGGTGGGGATCGGGCCTCGTGCCGTTGCGCGGACAGAACAACGTGCAGGGCGGCGGCGACATGGGGGCGATTCCCAACAAGTTCCCCGGCGGCCAGGACGTCGAGAATGCGGAGAACCACGCAAAATTCGAGCAGGCCTACGGCCAGAAGATCCCGTCGAAGCGCGGCATGCACCTGAGCCAGATGTTCGAGGCGATGGAGCACGGCACGATGAAGGCGCTGTATGTGCTCGGCGAGAACCCGATTCAGTCCGAGGCCGACGCGCATCGGGCGCGGAAACTGCTCGAAGGCGTCGACCTGATGATCGTGCAGGACATCTTTCTCACCAAAACGGCCGAAGCGGCGCACGTAGTGCTGCCGGCGGCCGCCTCCTGGTGCGAATCCGAAGGCACGGTGACGAGCAGCGAGCGGCGCGTGCAGCGCGTCCGGAAAGCGCTCGACCCGCCGGGTGGCGCACGCGACGACATTCATATCCTGTGCGACCTCGCCAAGCGCCTCGGAAAGGATTGGGGCAAGCCGACCGCGGAAGAAGTGTGGAATGAGCTCCGGAGCGTGTCGCGCTGGCACTACGGCATGACCTACGCCCGCCTCGAAGCCCTCAATGGATTGCAGTGGCCGTGCCCGGACGAATCACATCCCGGCAGCCCGCTGCTTCACGATCGGCTCTGGAAGGACCCGATCGAGGGCCGGCGGGCGCCGTTCATGGTGATCGAGCATGCGCCACCGGTGGACACGTTGACCGCAGAATTCCCGATTCGCCTGACGACAGGCCGGCGGCTCGACTCGTTCAACACCGGCGTTCAGAGCGGCGGCTACACGTCGCCGCTGCGTCGCGGCGAGTCGCTCGACTTGTGCCGTGAGGACGCGGCGAAGCTCGGCGTGTCCGATGGGGAAGTCGTGCGCATCGTCTCGAGGCGCGGGTTCGTGGAAGCGCCGGTGCGGTTCGACGAATCGCTGCGGCCAGGCTTGATGTTCATGACGATGCACTTCCCCGATCAGGTGGAGACGAACATCCTCACGATCGATGCGGTGGATCCGAAGTCGGGGACGGCTGAGTTCAAAGCATCCGCCATCCGGGTTGAAAAAATAGCGACGCTCACCGGCGCGACGGCATGACCGACATTCATCTGATACCCGGGGCGCAGGCCTCGGAGGCCGAGCGCGAGGCGATCGATCGCGCGATCGGCAATGACGCGCCGGCCCGGCATCTGCTGTTGCCGGCTCTGCACGCGGCCCAGGCGCGCGCCGGCTGGATCAGCGAAGGCGCGCTCAATCACATCTGCGATCGGTTGTCGGTGCCGCCGGCGGAAGCCTACGGCGTCGCGTCGTTCTACGCGATGTTCGCGCTGAAGCCGCGGCCCGCGCGCGTCGTGCATGTCTGCGACGACATTGCGTGCAAGACGCGCGGCGCGGATGACATCTGCCAGACGCTGACCGTGCGGTTCGGGAAGCCGGGCGAGCCGGCAAACGGGGACACCGCGACCTGGTTGCGCAGCCCGTGCCTCGGCCTGTGCGAGCAGGCGCCGGCCGCCCTCGTGCAGAGCGCGGGTGAGAGTCCCGTGGACCTGGCGCTTCCTTTTACTTCGGTCCACGACATCTCAGCCGTCATCGGCGGTGATGCGCAACTGCGCACGTCGAAGGCGGCTTTCCAAGCCGGCCCCGGCGGGCAGGCGTCCGACGGTCGGGGTTCCGCCAGCGGTCTCCCGCACGTGCCGCAAACCATGGCGCCGCGGGACCCGTCACTGCGATTGCTGCGGCGCGTGGGCGTGTGCGACCCGACGTCCCTCGACGAGTACCGGGCACACGGCGGCTACCAGGCGCTGCGCCGGGCGCTGGCGATCGGCCCCGAACGGGTCGTGCGCGAAGTGCTCGACTCGAAGCTCGTCGGCCGCGGCGGTGCGGCGTTTCCGACGGGACGCAAGTGGGAGGCCGTCGCGCGCGCGCCCGTGCGTCCGCACTATCTGGTCTGCAACGCGGACGAATCCGAGCCCGGCACGTTCAAGGACCGGGTGCTGATGGAAGAGGATCCCTTCGCGCTCGTCGAGTCGATGACGATCGCCGGCATCGCGACGGGATGCGAGCGCGGGTTCGTGTACATCCGCGCGGAGTATCCGCTCGCAGCCGCGCGTGTCCAGCATGCGATCGACGAAGCGCGGCGGCGCGGCCTGCTCGGCGACGACGTGATGGGCGAGGGCGCGCGGTTCGATCTCGAGGTGCGAAGGGGCGCCGGCGCGTACATCTGCGGCGAAGAGACGGCGCTGTTCAATTCGATCGAGGGCCTGCGCGGGGAGCCGCGCAACAAGCCGCCGTTCCCGGTGCAGTCCGGACTGTTCGGCAAACCGACCGTCATCAACAACGTCGAGACGCTCGTCAACGTGCCGGACATCATCCTGGCGGGCGGGCCGTCGTTTGTCGGCATCGGCACGGCCGGATCGACGGGCACCAAGCTCTACTGCGTGTCGGGGTGTGTCGAGCGGCCCGGCCTCTACGAGACGCCGTTCGGATCGACGCTGCGCCAGGTCATCGACATGGCCGGTGGCGTGCGCGGCGGACGCGCGCTGCAGGCGGTGCTGCTCGGCGGCGCGGCCGGCGTCTTCGTGACGCCGGACGAACTCGACATGCCGCTGACGTTCGAGGGCACCCGCGCGGCCAACGCGACCGTCGGGTCCGGCGTCATCATGCTGTTCGACGACGCGATCGATCTCCGCGCCATCGTGGTGCGGATCGCCTCGTTTTTTCGCGACGAATCCTGCGGCCAGTGCGTGCCGTGCCGCATCGGGACCGTACGGCAGGAGGAGTCGCTGCACCGACTGGCCACGGCGACCTCCGAGCAGCAGCGGCAGGACGAACTCGCCCTGCTCACGGATCTCGCGCTGGTGATGACGGACGCGTCCATCTGCGGTCTCGGCCAGACCGCCGCCAGCGCGATCCAGAGCGCGGTGCGCAAGTTGCCGATCTACATGAGGCCGTCCCGATGATGGAAGCCGTGCCCCTGCCCTTCGTGCGAGCCATTGATTTGAAGATCGACGGGCGCGATGTCCGCGTGCCCGAGGGCACGACGATTCTCGATGCGGCGAAGACGATTGGCGTCGAGACGCCGACGCTGTGCTACCTGCAGACGCTCACACCGGTGAACGCGTGCCGTGTCTGCGTCGTCGAAGTCGAGGGCTCGCGCGTCCTGGTGCCGGCGTGTGCGCGCAAGGTTGAGCCCGGCATGAACGTCAAGACGGATTCCGATCGGGTGCGTCTCAGCCGCAAGCTGGTCTTCGAGCTGCTGGGCTCGTCGGTCGATCTGTCGCTGGCCGATGCGCGGTTCAAGGCCGACATGGCCCGGTACGCGGCGGTCCCCGAGCGCTTCGCCGACGGCCACCACGCGACCGTCGCGCAGCCGGTGACCGTGGACAACGATCTGTACGTCCGCGACTATTCGAAATGCGTGCTCTGCTACAAATGCGTCGAGGCCTGCGGCGTCGACGCGCAGCAGACGTTCGCCATCGCCGTCGCCGGCCGCGGCTTCGCCGCCGGCATCGCGACCGAATTCCAGACGCCGCTCCCGGACTCCGCCTGCGTGTATTGCGGGAACTGCATCGGCGTCTGCCCGACAGGCGCGCTCATGTTCAAGTCGGAATACGACATGCGCCAGGCCGGGACCTGGGACGAATCGAAACAGACGGTCACCGACACGATCTGCCCCTACTGCGGCGTCGGCTGCACGCTCGAACTGCACGTCCAGGACAACGAGATCGTGAAGGCGACGTCACCGATCGATCACGATGTGACGAGCGGGCATCTCTGCATCAAGGGCAGATTTGGATGGCAATTTGTCCAGAATAGATGAGACCGCACGCTCCACGGCTTCCAAGAGCTACGGAACCGTGAAGGAGTGAAGGAGTAAAGAAAAGAGCGTGTGAGAGGTGTGCTCCGTGTCTTTGTGCAAGGCTTTCACGGCTTTGCTTCTTCACGGTTTGGAGCTCCCGAATTGAGAATGCTTCGAATGCCTCGTTTGAGCAGAGGCACGTTGAAGTTGATCAATAGCCGGCTGCGCTCGTCTCGCAAAATCTGCAACCTCCGAAGGTGCGCTATCCTTTCGGCGGGACGTGAAGCCAAGGAGAGCCTTGCACCCCAGAATCAGCTCCACTTCTTCGCTGCTTCACGGTGAAGTCTTTCGTTCGAGGTATCTCTAGTGTCTCTTTCCGACATTGAAATCGCTCAGCAGGCCAAGCTCCATAAAGCCATCGACATTGCCGCCCGCCTGGGCATCCCCGAGGAAAACCTCGAGCCCTTTGGTCACTACAAAGCCAAGGTCTCGCTGGCGTTCATCGAAACCCTCGCGAGCCGGCCGGATGGCAAGCTGATTCTGGTCACCGCGATTAGTCCGACGCCGGCGGGTGAGGGGAAGACGACGACGACCGTCGGGCTGGGCGATGCGCTGAACAAGATCGGGAAGAAGACGATCATCTGCCTGCGCGAGCCGAGTCTGGGGCCGGTGTTTGGCATGAAGGGCGGCGCGGCCGGCGGGGGCCATGCGCAGGTCGTGCCGATGGAGGACATCAACCTCCACTTCACCGGCGACTTCTCGGCGATTGCACTGGCCAACAACCTGCTGGCCGCGATGATCGACAACCACATCCATCACGGCAATGCCCTCGACATCGACGTCCGCCGCATTCAGTGGAAGCGCGTCGTGGACATGAACGACCGCGCGCTGCGCGACGTCGTGATCTCGCTCGGCGGGACGGGGAACGGGTATCCGCGCCAGGATGGCTTCGACATTGTCGTCGCGTCGGAGGTCATGGCGATTTTCTGCCTCGCGACGTCGCTCCAGGATCTGAAAGAACGGCTCGGCAACATCGTCGTGGCGTACACGCGCGACCAGAAGCCGGTGCGCGCGCGCGACCTGAAGGCGCACGGCGCCATGACCGTGCTGCTCAAGAACGCGCTCAAGCCGAACCTCGTCCAGACGCTCGAGAACAACCCGGCGTTCGTCCACGGCGGCCCGTTCGCGAACATCGCGCACGGCTGCAACTCGGCGATGGCCACGCGGACGGCCCTGAAACTCGCCGACTACGTCGTGACGGAGGCGGGGTTCGGCGCGGACCTCGGCGCCGAGAAGTTCATCGACATCAAGTGCCGCAAGTCCGGCCTGCGTCCCGACGCGTGCGTCATTGTCGCGACCATGCGCGCGCTCAAGTTCCATGGCGGCGTGGATAAGGCCGAGCTGACCAAGCAGAACCTCGTCGCGCTCGAGAAGGGCATCGCCAACCTCGAGCGCCACGTCCACAACGTCCGCGAACACTACGGTTTGCCAGCTATCGTGGCCATCAACCGGTTCACCGCGGACACTGAGGCCGAAGTCGCGCTATTGCGGAAACTGATGGAAGCCCGCGGCGTGCCGGTCGTGCTCGCCAACCACTGGGCCGAGGGCGGCAGTGGCGCCACCGAACTGGCGCAGGCGGTCGTGGACGCCGTCGATCGCGGCGGGCTCGGATGCACCTTTGTGTACGACGACGACTTGTCGCTGTGGGACAAGATGAAAGCCATCGCCACCAAGATTTATGGCGCCGCCGATATTTCCGCCGACGCCAAGGTCCGCACGCAGATCGATCGCCTGCAGAAGGACGGCTACGGTCACTATCCGGTCTGCGTCGCCAAGACGCAGTACTCGTTTTCGACCGACGCCAATCTTCGCGGCGCGCCGAGCGGCCACATCGTCAACATCCGCGAGGTCCGCCTCGCCGCCGGCGCCGAGTTCGTCGTCATGATCTGCGGAGACGTGATGACGATGCCCGGATTGCCAAAGGTGCCGTCGGCAGAACGCATCGACGTGGACGAGACAGGGAAGATCGTCGGACTCTTTTGAGACCAAGAGCTACGAAACCGTGAAGTAGTAAAGGAGTAAAGAATTGTTGGGGGGAGCCTTAATCCCCAAAACAAGGCTCCACTACTTCACTACTTCACGGTTTCGTCTCATAGGCCGTGGCTGAACTCGGACAGCCCTCGTATCGCTGGCGTGGCGCGAGGCGTTCCTGTTTCATGATGACGCTTTGCGCGGCGACCGCGGCTTCCTCGCCCACGTCCACCCCGTAGAACAGCACCGTTCCGCAGCCAACCGTCGCGCGCCGCCGGATTCGAATGCGATCGATCTTCAGAACCCGATCCTCGAACGTGTGGGCTTGAAACAACGCGTGGACGGTGGCGTCGTCATCGATCCGAATCATGTCCGGATCGACGACCTGCGCGAAGCCGGGGCCGAGCACCACGCGGCGACCGATGCGCATGCCAATCGCGCGCAGATACCAGGCGAGCAGCAGCGTGCCCTCGAATCGCGCCAGGAACGCGCCCGCGAGCTTGTCCCACACGACGTAGTGAAAATCCCAGCGGCTGCACCAGCACGACCAGAGGGCATGCTGTCCAGGCCGGACGCGCCCGAGCAACATCCATTTCAACGCGAGCACGACGATCGCGAGCGTCACCGCACCGGCCGCCGCGAAGGCCGGCACGATGAGAAAGGCCAGCATCACAGGATCGCGCGACAGCTCCGATTCCATGAACAGGTGCGTCAGCCCGAGCACGGTGAGCATCGGCACGACCGGGATCAGAAACCGCGCGAGCTCCCAGAACCAGCGGTTGATGTAGCGCACCAGCGGTGGATGATGCGTGAGCTGCGGATCGACGTACTGGCGCGGCGGGCGCGCCAGCGCGAACGGCGGATGACCGAACCACGACGTGTTCGCCGGCATCGCGTCGTCACGCGCCACCGTGGACACGCCGATGAGGACGCCATCCGCGATGCGGGATCCTGCGGGCACGACGACGTGATTCCCCAGGAAAATCCCGGATCCGAACGTTGTTTCAGCGAGGGTCACGGTGCCGCGCTGCACTCGCGGACCGCCGAGATACACGCCGTCCGCGAAGAACGTGCCCGGCCCAATCGTGACCAGTTCCGGCACGACGTCGATGATCGTGCTGATTTCGCAGTCGCGACCAATCTTCATGCCGGCGATACGCAGCCAGATCGGCCACATCAACGTGCCCGTCAGCCAGTCGCCGGCGTGACGCAGCAGGTCCGTCTTGGCCCACACGCGTAAATACGTCACGCTCCACCGGCTGATGACTCCGGGCCGGAGGCGGCCGAGCAGGCGGATGGCGATGGCTTGAGCCGTGACGGCCAGAGGCACCGCCGTCGCACTGGCGACAACCGCGACCAGCCACATGTCGGCGTGCCAGCCGGGAGCACTGAGCCAGGCGCCCACATCCGAGCCGGCGAGTCCACGCCAGCGGCCAATCCACAGGAATAACAGCGCGGCCGCCGTCGGCATCAGCACGTTGCTGACGACTCGCGATCCCAACATGACCAGGCCGTGCACGACCGGCGACAGCACCCGGCCGCCCGCGTCAATCGGCGGCGGATCCGGCGTGCGCCCGGCCGCCGACGCGGGAACACCGTCCCAGCGCTCGCCGGCAGGAATGTGCTGGCCGGGTGTCAGCGACGAGAGCGCCGTCAGCGAGCCGTCGGCGCCGATCGAAGCGCCGCCGGCAATACTCGCGCGCGTCTCGATGGTGGCGCCGTTGCCCAGGACGACGGGATCCATGACGACTTGCTCGTCCTCGAGATCGACGAGCCGAATCACGGCTTCCTGACCGATCGTGACGTCGTCGCCGATCTCGAGCAGATCCCAGCCGCCCTGCATGAGTTCGGCACCGCGGTGGATGTGGACCCGCCGGCCAATTCGCGCGCCCAGTGCGCGAAGCGCCGCGATGTGGAAGACGGTCCCCTCGAGATACCGCCAGGGCACAATGCGCACCGTCTGACAGACCACCCAGTGGCGGACGTAGAAGAATCCCCACACCGGCGATCGACCGGCGACATATCTGCCCACGACGGCGCGCTTGACCAGCACCGCGACCGCCACAGAAATCGGCAGATAGGCGAGCAGGCCCACGATGCCGGCAATCGGCACGACGAGCGCGACGAACGCGGGCGTCAAGCGCGTGACCAGCGACGGCCAGCAGGCTGCCATCGCCGCATAACCCGCCGACGAGACCAGGATCAGTTCGAACGCAAGCCAGGACACTTGCGCGATCGTGGCCAGGACGGGGCGGCCCGCGGTGGACGGACGTTCAGGTTCCGGGTTGGCCGGCCTCGGCTCGGATGTCGTGCGGGCCGCCACGGCGGCAAGTTGCGCGATGGTCGGGGCCTGGTAGGCGTCGCGAACGGTGAGCGCCGAAGTGGCCGGGTCGGCACGCAGCGCCGTGATCAACTCGGCCGCGAGCAGGGAATCGCCGCCGATGTCATGGAAGAAATTGGCGTCGGTCGAGATGGGCGAACTGCTGTCGGTAATCCGGCGGAGCGCCAGCTCGATGCGACGCTCGAGTTCGTTCCCCGGCATCGTCGTGCGCTCAGCGCCTGTCTCGATGGTGGCAACGGGCAGCGCGTTCCGATCGATCTTCCCACCGACCGTCGTCGGCAGCGAGGGCACGATGACGAAGTGAGCGGGCACCATGTAGGCGGGCAGTACGCCTGCGAGCCTGGTGCGAATATCGGCGATGTCCGGCGGACTGCCCGCCGATGCCGGCACGATGAACGCCACCAGCGTCTGCCGTTGGCCCTGCGCCTGCAACGTGGACGCCGCGGCCCGTACGCCCGGGCACGCCGAGATACGCGACTCGATCTCGCCGAGTTCCACGCGGTAGCCCCGGATCTTGACCTGCGAATCGAGCCGGCCCAGGCATGTGATCGCGCCGGTGGCATCACGGATCGCCAGATCGCCCGTGCGGTACACGCGGCCGTGTACAGGATGAGACGGGAATTTCGCGGCCGTCAGCGCCGGGTCGTTCCGGTATCCGCGCGCAAGTCCGGCGCCTGACAGACACAGCTCGCCGATCGTTCCGTCCGGCACATCCTGCAAGCGCTCGTCGACGATGTGCGCTCCGACGTGGGGAATCGCGGTGCCGATGGTGACTGGCGTGCCGCTCACGATGTCGGTGCGCACGGAGGTGACGGCGCATTCGGTCGGCCCGTAGCCATTCACCAGGCGCCGGCCGGGCGCCCATACGCGGACGACGTCGTCGGTCAGCGCTTCGCCGCCGACGTAGACCAATCTGAGCGCCGGCAGCAGCCCGGTCGACTCCCGACATCCGGTCGCGCGTAGAAGTGTCGGGGGTGGGCACAGCATCGTGAGGCGCTCGCGCTCCAGCCATGGCACGAGGTCCGGACCTGCGCGTGCCACGTCATCGTCGAGGACGACCAGCGTGGCGCCGGCGGCAAACGCCAGCCAGATTTCCTCAATCGACGAATCGTAGGCATGCGACGAGCTCTGACCGACGCGGTCGCTGTCCGAAAGATTGAACTCATGCTGATCAGACCGCACCAGATTCGCGATGGCGCGATGCTCGGTCATGACGCCCTTGGGCCGACCGGTGGTGCCGGAGGTGTAGATCATGTAGGCGAGCGAAGACGGCGAGAGCCAGGCGGGGCGCGGCGCATCCAGGCGCGAGGCCGGTGGTACGGCGTCGGCACGGATGATCGCGTCAGGGCGCAGGCCAAGACGGCTGAGCCGACTGGCGCCGGCCGCATCCGTCACGACGGCCGCGGCGGCCGAATCGGCGAGAATCTCCTCGATGCGTTCGTCTGGAAACGACGGATCGAGCGACGTATAGGCGCCACCGGCGCGAAGGATGCCGAGCGGCGAGGCAAACGCGGCCGCCGACGTGCGCGGCAGCAGGACCCCGACGACCGCTTCACCCGTGATCACGCCCTCGAGCCGGCTGGTGATCGCGTGCGAGAGAGCAGCGATCTCACCATACGTCGCAAGTACGCGATCGGGTCGGCCAGGGCCAGGTGGAATGTCGACGGCGATCCGATCGCGCCACTCGCGCCATTGGAGATCGAAGAACTCATGAAGCAGGATGTCGCCTGCCGGAGACTGCACGACCTGAGAGTGTACTCGGCGTTCAGGTCCGATGCAGAGCCGTATGCCCGAGGAAGATATAGATCGCGCAGATCGCGCCTTCGCCGATCGCCACGCCCAACAGGCAGATCGAGATTCGAATCTTCAGGACGCCAGCGAGATAACAGATGAGATCGGTTGGCGCCAATGGGAAAAACGCCCACGCCACGATGACAGGCAATCCGTGCCGATTGAGCAACCTCTGGAGACGATCGAACTGATGCGCGTGCTTCTTTCGCAGCAGGTCGTCCAGGTGGAGCGCTTCAGCGAAGTAATAAATGCTTGCCGATGACGCCATGATGCCGACCAGCGTGAGGGCGAACAGCGGCAGCGGCGGAAAGAAGAGGATGCCGATCAGCACCAGCGACGTGGCTGGGATCAGTGTGAAACCGCGCAGGCACCCGAACAGCAGATACACCGCGCCGCCGGCCACGATCGACGCGGTGGTGGCGGTCTGCAGTTGGGTGACGATGACGTGGCGCTGAAAGAAGACCAGGTACAGCGCGAGGGCCACGCCCACGAGCCAGACAACGCCCAGACGCCGACGAAGTTGCTGATGATTCACCGGCGGACGTAGAAGGATAATGCCTCAGTGGCCTGGATCATCCTGTTGGTGCTGACCTGGTGGTCGGCGGCACCCGTCAGCGCGCCCCCGCCACAAGTGCCGGCCGTGGCCCTCCGTTTTCACCACCTGCATTACCGGGCGGCGGATCCGCTCACGGCCATGCGGCGAATCGGCGGCCCCGGCGCGCAACCGACGATCCTGCAGGGCCTGGGCGCTGGTGTCCGCGTCGGAGGCCCGTCGGGCCAGCCCGAATACGTTCTGTTCGATCGGCCGGCGACCGCGCCAGCCGCGGCTCCGACGCCTGTCGACATCGCGCTTCCGCGCATTGTGGAATGGCTCACGGCTCAGGGCCTGGCCGTGTCCGCCGAGGTGGCGCATGTGCGAGCGCTCTCGGGCCGCATGGCGACGGACGCGTTCGACCATGTAGGTTTCGTCGCGTCCAACTTCCCGGAGGTTGTGGAGCGGTTGCGCCGGAGCGGCGCGCGCCTTTCGAACAACACCGACGAATCGGTTTTCGTGGAGCCGGTGGGCCTGCGGTTTGAAATCGTGCGCGATCCCGATCTGCCCGATGCGTTCTGGTGCCCGATGCACCCGGACGTCCGCTCGGCGACTGCCGGGTCGTGTCCGATCTGCCGGATGGTCCTGGTGCCCATCCCGCCGCCGCGGATCGGTGAGTACCATATGGACGTCACTGTTGTGCCCGATCGCCGGGGAAGCGGCGCTTCCGGGCTGCGGTTGACGCTTCACGATCCGGAACGCGCCACTCGCGTCCCGTCGCTGTTGACGGTTCATGACCAACGCCTGCATCTGTTTGTCATCGGCCTCGATCTCCAGTACTTCGCGCATGGGCATCCCGATGCGCGAGCCGACGGATCGTTCGAAATCAGCCAGGAACTGCCGGCCGGTGAATACATGGTGATCGCCGACTTCGTGCCGGCTGGCGGCACGCCGCAGATAGTGCAACGCGCGATCGCGACGCCAGGCGGCGACCTTCCGGCCGCGTCTGTCACTCCCGGGGACGCGCTCAGGCCGTCGAGTACTGCAGTGCTGGAAGGCGTTCGCGCCACGATCGAAGTGACCCCCCTCGTTGCTGGCCAGACGTCGAGAGTCCGGGTCACGCTGACAAACGACGCGACTCGCGATCCCGTTACGGACCTCGAACCGTACCTGTCCGCACCCGGCCATGCGGTGCTGGCGTCAGCCGATTTGACGCACGTGGCGCACGTCCATCCGCAGGAGCAGGAAGCCTTCGGTCCGTCGATGTCGTTCGATGTGCTCCCGGCGGTAGCGGGACCTTACAAGATCTGGGTTCAGGTGCAGCGTCACGGTCGCGTGCTGACGTTTCCGTTTGTCCTCGTGGCAGGGAAGTAGCGTGCGCAGAGTCTTCGCCATTGCCATCGGAGTCGGCGTCGCCGTCGTCCTGGGCCTGTTGCGTGTGTCGGCGCACGACCGTATTACCACCGCCGTGACATGGGACCGTGAGATTGCGCCGATCGTGGCGGCTCGCTGTGTGTCGTGTCATGCGAGCCGCGAGAACGGCGCGCTTTCACTGGCGAGCTATGCCGCCGCCCGGCCCTGGGCGCGGGCGATTCGCCAGCAGGTGCTCACGCGGCAGATGCCCGTCTGGCGCGCGGCGCGAGGCTACGGGGAGTTCGCCAACGATCCCTCACTCTCACCGTTCGAGATCAGCCTGATCGTGGCGTGGGTGGACGGCGGCGCGCCGCAGTCACCACCGACCCAGTCCGCCGCGCCGGTCGCCGCCGCCGATCTCGGACCGTCGTCTCTGCTCACGCCGCCGGCGCGTACCCGGGACGCGGCCATGCCGTGCGACGGTCGCGCAACGCCCACCGGCACACTGGTCGGACTTCGGCCGCGACTGGACGTTGGGGGATCCGTCCGGATTCTGGCAGCCGTGCCCAACGGCGAGCGACGGATCCTCGCGTGGTTCCGGGACGGCAACCCAGCCGACGTCGGGACCTATTGGCTAAGAACGCCGCTCGACCTGCGTGGCGGCGCAGCGCTGGTCACCAGCAGTCCGTCGCCCGAAGGCTGCTCGCTGGTCGCGATACTGCGCTGAGCCCACGGACCCAAGTGCGCCCTACCTGTTAGTTGTTAGTTGTTAGTTGCTAGTTGCTAGTTGTTATCTGTCTCACGTGCAGTCTCGTATGCCACCGGTGGAACCTTCGCCAGTCGGCGACGCTGCACGCGCCGAGAAACGGGTGATTGACGACGGGCGTGTGCGCGCCGAAGGCGAGCGCGGCCTGTTTCAGGCGCTGATCCAGCACCAGCAGGTGCGGTTCGATGACGGCGTCGAGTTCCCGGAACCGGCGTCCGGTCGGCGTGATGGCGGCGGGCGCCTCACGCGGTCTGTAAAAGATGCCGCCGAGCCGCAGGATGAGCAGGCGGTCGATGCGTTGACGCAGCGGCATCGGTCGCCGTTCGAGCGGCGTCCCTTTCTCGAGACGCCGCTCTAGTCCCATGGTGCAGCGCGTATAGGAAAGGTCGAGGTGTTCGAGCGTGCCGGCGATCGACCACCGGCCGTCCCTTGCGCGTTCCGCCTCGGCGACGCTCACATCCACCAGGGCTGCACGAATGTCGGCGCGGCACTGTTCGAGGCTGCGATGCACGGGCTAATCATATGTGCGGCGGTGTCAACGAAGGTCTTCGTTGACATCTACGAAATCATTCGTATACACTTCCGGGCATGGCGCGCATCCCCCGGCCGACTGAAGCAGAACTCGCGATTCTCCGCGTCCTGTGGGATCTGGGGCCGGCCACGGTGCGGCAGGTCAACGAGCAGCTGTCGGCCGGCCGGCGCGATGTCGGATACACGACGACCCTGAAACTGATGCAGATCATGGCGGACAAGGGCCTGGTGACGCGGGACGAGTCCGACCGGTCGCACGTGTATGCGGCCAGGGCCTCGCAAGGCCAGACGCAGCGCCAGCTCGTCTCGGATCTCATGGAGAAGGCGTTCGGCGGGTCCGCCTCGGCGCTCGTGCTGCAGGCGCTCAACGCGCATCCGGCGTCGCCCGCGGAGCTCGAAGAAATTCAGCGTCTGATTGCGGAATACAAACGCAGCGGCCGGATCGCGACTCGCAAAGTGGGAGAGCATCATGACTGACTTCATCCAGCACCCCGTCGTCCAGGCGCTCGCGTGGGCGCTCGTGCATTTCGTCTGGCAGGGCACCGCGATTGGTCTGGCGGCGTTCCTGACGCTCCGCGCCGCCCGGCCGGCATCCACGCGGTACGCGATTGGTGTCGGCGCGCTGGCGCTGATGCTCGCGGCGCCCGTGGCCACGCTCGTCATCCTCGCCAATTCACCGGCGACCTCATCCAGCCAGCAGCGGCCGGCGCCGGCGCCCGTGGCGCCCGTGCACGCGCAGCCGGATTCGACGGCGCGCGCGGAGGATTCGGCGTTCGCCATCACGACGTCCACGCCGCTCCGCGTCTCGCCCGAGATCCTGGCGATTGCCGTGATGAGCTGGATTGGCGGCGTAGCGTTTTTCTCGATCCGGTTGTTGGGCGGCTGGGTGGTCGCGCGCCGGCTGGCGCGGCACGCCGTGTCGCCGGCGGCCGAGCACATCCAGCGGATGGCGCGCGAACTGTCCGCGCGGCTGCAGGTCCGCCGCGTCGTGCAGGTACTCGAGTCGACCACATCGGCCGTGCCGGTGATGATCGGCTGGCTCAAGCCGGCGATCGTGCTGCCCGTCGCCGCGCTGGCGAGCCTGTCGCCGTCGCAGCTCGAAGCGCTGCTCGCGCACGAACTGGCCCACGTGCGGCGCCATGACTATCTGATCAATGTGCTTCAGTCGGTGGCCGAAGCCCTGTTGTTCTATCACCCCGCCGTCTGGTGGCTGTCGCGTCAGATCCGCACCGAGCGCGAGCACTGCTGCGACGATCTCGCGGTCGGGGTTTGCGACCGTCTCGTCTATGCCACGGCGCTCACCGATCTCGCCACGCTGGCGTCGCCGCGCGTTGCCCTGGCCGCGACCGACGGGAACCTGGTCAAGCGGGTCCGTCGCATCCTGCGACAGGCCGATGAAACGGTGGCGGTGCGCGCAGGCGTGATGCCGCTGCTGGCGTTGGGCCTCGCCGCGTGTGTTGCCGTGCCCGTCGCTCTCGCGTCGGGAGCCAGTTCCGCGGCGGCCGCCGCACCAGCCGAGCCGGCGCCGATCTCCGAACCGGCTGACGTCGCAGCCGTCGTGCAACCCATCGACCATGTCGCCGTGGACGCTGACATAGCCGAGTCCCAGCAATCAGCGGAGCAGGCGGCGCGGCAGCAGCAGGTCGAGGAACTGAAGCGCAAGATCGAGGAACTGCAGAAGGCGCTCGCGCAAATCGCGCAAGAGCGTGTTCCGGAAGTGGACGCGCGGCGCATGCAGGAGATTCAGAGCGCGGTTGAAACGCAGCAGCGACTGGCGAGCGCAAAGCAGCAGGAGATCCAGAAGCTGGTCGAGAACCTGCGGCAGAGCCAGACCGAGGAACAGCAGCGCGCGCTCAAGGCGATGCTGGCGGATCTGGCGAAGACTCAGGATGAGGTCAAGCGCCGCGCGGCCGACCAGACCGGGACCACGCGCACGGCCGAAGAGCGCGCGCGAACGACCGAGTGGGAAAAGGCCCAGCGCGCCTACGAAGATGCGCGTCGTCAGTTCGAGAAGGGATTGATTACCCAGGCCCAACTCCAGGAGTACGAAGCCGCTGTCAAGCGCGCCGAGGCCGCCGGCGACCCGCAGGCGCTCCGAAGGGCCGTAATGGCGGACGCGGAAAGGAATCTGGCGCGCGCGAAGGCACAGTTCGAACGCGGCCTGATGAGTCAAGCCCGGTTCGAGCAGGCTGAACTCGCGTTCAGGAAGATGCAGGCGAGCGGCGACCTGACCGCCCAGGCACGGCTTGAGATGGAAGGCGCGCGGAAGGAACTCGAGCGCGTTAACGAATTGGCGCGAAAAGGCCTCATCGCCGACCGTGACGCGGAGCAGGCCAGGCGGGACGTGCAGGAACTCGAACGCCGCCTGGCCGATCGGCGCGTCGAGGTGGCTCCGGAAGCGCGTCGCGGCGGCATGGCCCCGGCCGCCGATCAGAACCAGGCCGTGAAGCGCGGTGACATCCTGCGCATTACGGTTCAGGGCGAGCCCGATCTGCCGTCAACCTACGAGGTCACCGCCGACGGCACGATCCGGATCCCATTTCTGGGCGCAACGAAAGTCGAGGGACTCACCGCCGCCGACATTCGCACGGCGGTCGGCAAACAACTGGCCGACCGGAAGCTCGGCGCCGCGGACCGCGTGACAGTGACGGTGATGAAGAGATAGATCGATGGATCGATAGTCAGCTCTTCCGGTCAATGTCCCGTCATCTGCCACGTGCGGATGGCGTCGATCGGGACGGCGAGCATCAGGATATTGAGCGTCAGGTTGTCCCGGTACAGCACGAGCATGACGATTTCGATGGCGACGATGAGCGCGATGCTGACCTTCACCGGAAAGCGCCACGCCAGGAAGAAGCCGATCGCCACCATCGCGATGTCGCTGATCGAATTCAGGATGCTGTCGCCCACGTAGCCCTGCGCGATCGTCACGGCGCGGTAGCGATCGATGATGAGCGGCGAGTTCTCGAGCAGCTCCCACGCCGCCTCGAGTGCGATCGCCGCCACCAGCCGGACGCCGAGTGGCGCGCGCCGCGCCACCAGCCGCAGGAAGCCGTAGAACAGAAAGCCGTGAATGAGGTGCGACGCGGAATACGGGTCCAGGACCCGCTGCGATTGCGCGCTGCTCCAAATGTCGGTTTCAAGCCAGCCGAACCGCCCGTCGGGCCCGAGCGGCAGGCGGCCCATCCACGCTTCGATAAGCGCCACGGCGACGACGATGCCCGCGACGGCGAGGACAAGCCGCCCGGTTCGCGTCATCGCGGCGGGTGGGGCCCGGGCGGCGAGGTGGCCGGCAATGCGTCGATCGCCTGTTGGAGTGCGGCCGCGCGCGCTTCGGCCAGGGCCGTCAGGGCCTTGAGCTCTGTGTAGGCCTTCGCCAGGGCGTCCATCCGCGCGTCGTACCGTTCCTCGCGCGCGGAAAGCGATTCCCAGCGCGACAGCCAGTCAGTGCCGAGCGCGTTGATCGCGCGATGGAGCGGCTCGATGTCCTGCGGCCCAATCTGGCCGCGACGGGAAATCGCGATGGCGGTGATCGTCTGTGCGTACCAGATCACGTGCGATTGAAAGTGCTGCGTCACGTCCACGAGCGCGCGTGTCGCTTCCGCATTGCGATTGACGGCGGCAATCATCGCGCCGAGCAGCCGGCGCCGCCGCCACGGGAGCAGCCGTCCGAACTCGTTGAGGATTCGCGCGACGAGACCCTGCGGGCCCGAGGAACTGCCGTGCTGCCACGTGGCGTTGAGGCGCGCGACGTCTTCGGCCGCCGCGGCCACGCTCGCGGCCACGACGGGCGAGGGCTCGGCGGCAATGTCCAGCGCGGTGAGCGCGGCGACATAGCGGCGCTCGTTGTGCTCGCGTTCGGTTTCGCCGCGGCCGGCTGACAGGTCCGGCTGATCGTCCGCCATCGAGGCGTAATGGTACTTCAGGACCCGAGTTCGGCGAGCCGGGCGCGCACCTGCGGATCGTCGAAGCCCGCCGCGTCCAGCACCTCATGCGCGTGCGCCGCCGTGTCTGGCCGCATGTGCGCCGGCCAGCCGGACGCGGACGGTTCCGGTTCCTGGACGGCGCGGGCGATGGCGCGTTCGTAGTCCTGCGCCATCCGCTCGACCGTATGTTCGCGCTCCCACCAGCGCCGGGCCTCGCGTCCCAGCGCTGCGCGCAAGGCGGCATCCGAGCCCAGGCGGCTCATCGCGTGCGACAGCGAAGGGGCGAGATCGCGCACGTCGATCGCCACCGTGACGGCGCGCGCCTCGGCCTGGGGATCCGGATCGCTCGCCGGGGCGTGCCGCCGCCACGTGCGGGGATCGAGCGCCGGCACGTGCGCCTGGTGCGCGGTATCGACGATGACGGTCGCGCAGCCCATGGCCAGGCTGCGCACCCAGGGTCCGGACGTTTCGAGCGCCGTCGGCCATCGCAGGTTCAGCGTGACATCGCAGGCCGCAATCGACTGGTCAAACGTCTCATCGTCGGTCGTCAGCACCCGGGTCATGTGTGCGGTGAGGCCGAGCGACGTGATTTGGTCTTCGAGGCCCAGCCACGGGTCGGCAGGGCCGACCAGCAGCAAGTGCGCGTGGGGCACGGACACTCGGATCGCCGCGAACGCCGCCACCACCTCGCGCACGCGCTTTTCCGCGGTGAGGCCGCCGTGGACACCGAACACGATGGCGGTGTCGGCGATCTGGTGGCGGGCGCGGAACGCCCGGCGCGCGGCCGGGACGTCGAGGTTCGGCGGGCCTTCACCCAGGGCGATGTGTTCGAGCGGCCGGTCAGGCCACTGGCGCGCGATCATCGTGGCCAGGCCGCGCGAGTGTGCCGCCACGAGGCGCGCGGATTCCACGACGCCGCGCAGCATGGGCCACTGGTAATACAGGATGCCGTCGAGGCCGAGCGCCGCGAACTCCGCGGCGGCGGGCGGCACGTCGGGATGATTCCAGGCGAACTCGGCGCGATAGTCCCGCGTGCGGGCGTGGGGCACCAGGGCTTCGGCGCGCGCGTGGTGCACGCGGCCATCGTGCAGAACGGCGAGCCCGGGGTATTTGAAGAGGTAGGGCCAGACGAAGCGATGCAGGTGGGAGTTGCCGATCTGGTAGATCGGCAGATCGTACGGATACTTGCGTCGGCGCCAGACGAAGTCGTGGGCGCTCAACACGCGAACGCTGCCGGCCACGGGCGGGTCGTCGCTGACGGGATCGAGGCGTCGCCGTTTGGCATCGACGAAGACGTCGATGGCATGGCCGCGGGCCGCGAGTATCGGCACCAGTTCGGCCGACCGTCCCGCGACTCCGCTGCGTTGAGGCGGCCACGGTGAAAACCAGGCGAGCCGCACGGCGCTACCGGAAGTTTCCGAACTGGAGTTCGACGCCGAAGTCGCCCGTCTTCAGCAGGTGAATCGCGGTCTGGAGTTCGTCTTTCGACGGCGATGACACCCGCACCTGATCGGCCTGAATCGTCGCCTGAACCTTCTTGAGTTTGTGGTTCTTGATGAACTGGATGATGTCCTTCGCAGCCTCCGTCGAGATGCCCTGCTTGAGCGTCACGGTTCGTTTCACCAGGCCGCCGGCGATGGGAAGCACGTCTGACGGATCGAGGTTCTTGACGGGCACGCCTCGCCGCACCATGCGCGTCTGCAGGATCTCCCAGACGGCCTCCATCTTGAAGTTGTCGTCGGCGATCAGTTCGACCGTGTTCTCGGCCTTCTTGAGCTCAATCGAGGACTTGGAACCCTTGAAGTCGTAGCGCTGCGCCAGTTCCTTCTTGGCCTGGTTGACGGCGTTGTCCACTTCCTGGAGATCGACGGTGGAGGTGATGTCGAATGACGATTGCGCGGCCACGGCGTGATCGTACACCGGCTGCGGGCCAGGCAGTGCGCGCGCCGCCTAAATCAGCCGACCGCGCAGTTCCGGCGGGGGGATTTCGCAGGCATTGGACCGGCCGGCAAGTCGATGCCGGACGGCGGCCACGCCGCGATAGACGAAATCGCGCAGCGGCCGGGGCACGATCAGGAAGGCGCCCGCGAGATTCCAGGGCGGCGTCAGGCGCCTGGCGACCCGGAGGCTCGCGGTCGATCGCAGGTAGACCTGATCGTTTTCGATGAGCACCAGGCTGCGCGTCATCTCGCGCGTCAAGCCGTACCGGGCGAGGATGGCGGCGCCCTGCGGCGATTGCGACGCGCCAAAGCGAAAGTATCGCGACGGGTCCCGCTTCGCGATGAACTTGACGCTCGCCTCGCAGAATGCGCACGTGCCGTCGAACAGGATGATGCCGGAGTTTTCCACAGGGGGGACGGGCCTATTTTCCACAGTGTGGCACAGGTGCCTGTGGAAAACAGGCCCGTCCCCCTCTGTAAAAGTCGGTCAGCGAATCAGGCCGGCCGCCGTAATGGCTTCCGCGGCCTTCTGCGCGAGGATCGCGTTGCCGGCCTTCTTCAGATGCACGTCGTCGCCAAAGTACTCGCGCGTTTTCGGCACGGCGCCGGCAAAGTCGATGAACGGCACGTGGCGCGTGGCCGCGATGTCGCGCGCGGCGCCGTTGTAGATCGCCATGCCTTCCGTCATCGCCGTCAGCGACGGGCACGTGCCGTGATCAGCGCACAGGAGCGGCGCAAACCAGAGCGCGCGCTTGTCGTCGGCGCTGAGGTCGTCGCGGTACAGCGAGGCCTGCGATGCCGTCATGATGGCGTGACCGTCCGCCTGCACGAAGTGGATGATCGCCTCCGAGTATTTCCGGAAGCTCGGCAGGCTCTTGAACGCCGGCCGATCGATCGCCTGCAGCCGCGCCGCGACCTTTTCGACATTTTCAGGGTGCCGGATGTCGAAGGGATCGGGACTGCCGCGAAACCATCCCGAGAGCACGTTCCACGCCAGCGACCCGCTCGGCGGATCGACGAACCCGGCGTTCGGCCCCAGCAGCCGCGCGTACGGACCCAGGTAGTGCGAGTAGTCCGGCTTGAACTCGCCTTTGGCCAGCCACGGCGGCGAGAAACTGCGCACAAGGTCGTTGATGGCCTCGAAGAAAATCACGAGGTCCGGCTCGTACTGCCGTACGGCGACCGTGTAGGACACCAGCGCGTGTGCGCTGGTGTACCACGGGCAGCCGGCGTTGAAGACCTCGATGGTCCTGCCGGGATACTTGTCCCGCAGCGCCGCCTGCAACAGGTAGGGATAGCTCTCGGCGTAAGGATTCGTGACGCCAAGTGTCGTGGACCCGCCTATCGTAAAAATCCGGAACGTCCCCGCGGGCTTCGGCATCACGACATCGTCGCCACGAAAACCCTGCAGGTTGACGTGATCGACGGCCATGGCCGGCACCGCTTGCATGAACGGATGCGGCGGATGCCGCTGGATTTCCGTGTAGACCGAATCCGCGCGATTGCTCCGGAGCCAGAGCTCCGCGACGCCAAAGGCCGCGCCGGCAATCAGGACCAGAATCGCAACGACCGCGGCCGCGCGCAACCAGCGCATCCGCTCACGCCTCCCGCAGGGCCTTCAAGACGCCGTCCAGGCTCTTCTTCGCGTCGCCAAACAGCATGCGGGTGTTCTCGCGGAAGAACAGGGGATTCTCGACGCCGGCGTATCCGGTCGCCATTCCGCGCTTCAGCACAATCGTCGTCTTGCCTTTCCAGACCTGCAGCACGGGCATGCCGGCGATGGGGCTGTTCGGCTCGTCTTCGGCCGACGGATTGACGATGTCATTCGCGCCAATCACGACCGAGACATCGACGTCCGGAAAGTCCTCGTTGATTTCGTCCATCTCGAAAACGATGTCGTAGGGCACCTTGGCTTCGGCGAGGAGCACGTTCATGTGGCCCGGCATGCGCCCGGCCACGGGATGAATGGCGAAGCGGACCTTGACGCCGCGTTCGCGCAGCACCTTCGTGATCTCATAGACGACGTGCTGCGCCTGCGCCACCGCCATGCCGTAGCCGGGGACGATGACGACGTCCTTCGCGTCCTTGAGCAGGGCCGCGGCTTCCGTCGCGTCGATGGCGGTGGTCTCGCCTTGCTGCGCCTCGGCGCCAGGGGCGGACGCCGCGCCATCGCCCGTGCCGAATCCGCCGGCAATGACGGACAGGAACTTGCGGTTCATCGCCTTGCACATGATGAAGCTCAGAATCGCGCCGCTGCTGCCCACGAGCGCGCCGGTGACAATCAGCAGGTCGTTGTTGAGCATGAAACCGGTCGCCGACGCGGCCCAGCCGGAGTAGCTGTTCAGCATCGAGACCACGACCGGCATGTCCGCGCCGCCGATGGCCATCACCATGTGCACGCCGAGCAGGAGCGCGACGGCCGTCATGACGAACAGCGGCACGAGCCCGCCGCCGGCGGCCGATTCGATCACGAAGGCGCGCCCAAACCAAATCACCACGAGCAAGAGGGCGAGATTGAGCCAGTGGCGCGCCGGCAGCGTCAACGGCTTGCCGCCAATCGATCCGCGCAGTTTGCCGAAGGCGATCACCGAGCCTGACAGCGTGACGGCGCCAATCAGCACGCCGAGGTACGTTTCGATGTCGTGAATCGTCCGGGCCGCCGGTGAGGCGAAGATGGCGGAGTGTCCCAGAAAATTTGCATAGCCCACCAGTACGGCCGCCAGGCCGACCAGGCTGTGGAGGCTCGCGACCAGTTCCGGCATCTGCGTCATCTGGACGCGGCGGGCCAGGAGCAACCCGATCGCGGAGCCGACCACGAGGCCGCCGAGCAGGAGGGCGTGGTTGGCCGTGACGATCCCGAACATCGTCGCCAGCAGCGCGACAATCATGCCGGTGATGCCGTAGTAGTTACCGCGACGTGCAGACTCCTGGCCGCTGAGGCCGCCCAGCGCGAGGATGAACAGAATCGCGGCCCCGATGTAGGAAACGACGACGATGCCGGCTGGAATCATGGCGGCCCTATTTCCTGAACATCTCGAGCATGCGTCGCGTGACGGCAAACCCGCCCGCGATGTTGATGCTCGTCAGGGCCACGGTGACCGCCGCGATCCACATGACGACAGGGTCGGGCGAACTGATCTGCATCAGCCCGCCGATGATGATGATGCTGCTGATGGCGTTGGTCACGCTCATGAGCGGCGTGTGCAACGCCGGCGTGACATTCCAGACCACCATGTAGCCGACGAACACCGCGAGCACGAAGACGGTGAAGTGCGGCATGAACTCCGGCGGGGCGACGGCGCCGAGACCGAGCAGTGCGCCTGCGGCGATGACCAGCGCGATGGCGGTGCTGGCCGCGCTCGATTTCGGTGGGGCTGCGTGGCCGGCCGTCTTGGCCGGCGCCGACGCGGCCGGCTTGGCCGCCGGGGTCGCCGACAGTTTCGGCGGCGGTGGCGGCCACGTGACCTCGTGTCCCTTCACGACGGTCGCACCGCGCACCACTTCGTCCGCGAAGTCGACGACGAGCACGCCGTCCTTCTTCGGGCACATGTCCGTCAGCAGATGCCGCAGGTTCGTGGCGTACAACTGGCTCGACTGCGTCGCCAGCCGGCTCGGCAGATCCGTGTAGCCGATGAGCGTGACACCATCGCGCTTGACGACCTCGCCGGGCACCGTCAGTTCGCAATTACCGCCCTGCTCCGCGGCGAGATCGACCACGACGCTTCCCGCGCGCATCGAACGGACCATGTCGGCGGTGATGAGCTTGGGCGCGGGTTTGCCGGGAATCAGCGCGGTCGTGATGATGATGTCGACGTCCTTGGCCTGCGCCGCAAACAGCGCCATTTCGGCCTTGATGAACTCCGGGCTCATCACCTTGGCGTAGCCGCCGACGCCCGCGCCTTCTTCCTTGAAGTCGAGCATCAGGAATTCGCCGTCCATGCTCTCGACCTGTTCTTTGACTTCCGGGCGCGTGTCGAAGGCGCGGACGATCGCGCCGAGGCTCCGCGCGGTGCCGATCGCGGCCAACCCGGCGACGCCCGCGCCAATGACCAGTACTTTGGCCGGTGGAATGCGGCCCGCCGCCGTGATCTGGCCCGTGAAGAACCGGCCGAAGTGCTCGGCGGCCTCGATGACGGCGCGATAGCCCGCGATGTTGGCCATCGAGCTCAGTGCGTCCATCTTCTGCGCGCGTGAAATGCGCGGCACGCTGTCCATCGCGAGCGTCGTCACGCCCTTGTCGGCGAGTTGCTTGAGAAGATCCGGCCGCTGCGCGGGCCACAGGAACGAGACGAGCACCTGGCCGTCGTGCAACAGATCGACTTCGTCGACGCCGAGGCGCGGATGGTGCGCGGGCGGGCGCACTTTCAGGATGATGTCGCTCTCGGCCCAGAGCGCGCGCGTGTCGGTGACGATCGTCACCCCGGCCGCCCGAAACGCCTCATCGCCGAAGTTCGAGCCCGCTCCGGCGCCGGCTTCGACGCTGACCGCGAATCCCAGCTTTTGCAGTTGAGTCGCGACCTCAGGCGTGGTCGCGACGCGCATTTCCCCGTCGTGGATCTCTCCAGGAACGCCGATTCGCATTGACCTGACAACTTACAACTAACAACCAGCAACTAACAAGTAAGGAGGCTCCTTTCCTTCCTCACTTGTTAGTTGCTAATTGTGAGTTGCTAGTTTCCGCATCATTCACTTCTCAGCGCTCTTAGCGGACCAGCTGCGACATCTCGCGGATGCCCGGGGTCGGCGCCAGGAGCAGTCCGTTGATGACCGTGAAGATGGCGGCGTTCGCCCCGATGCCAAGGGCCAGAGAGACGACGGCCGTCAGCGCGAAGAGCGGCGATCGCAGAAGCAGCCGTGACGCGTGCCGGATCTGGGCGATGAGCGTGTCCATCATGCGTACTCCCGCGTGTATACTCGATCCACGCAGCCGTCGAGCGTGATTCCTCGCCACTTATCACGCGACACTTCGCGACTGGTTAACAGCGACCTTACCGTGATTCCAATTATCCGTGGTCTCCGCTCATCGATCCTGGCGCTGATCGCCATGCTGGCCGGGCCTGCCTCTGCCGCCGCGCAGACGCCGGCCACTGCACAGACGGGCACGAGCGGCATGCCGATGCAGCATCAGCACGCGATGGCTGGAGGGCCGCTCGGGATCAGCAGCGCGCGCGAGGGGTCGGGCACGTCGTGGCTGCCGGACGACTCGTTGTCGCATGCCGGGCGGACGCTGGGCGCCGGGTGGATGCTCATGATCCACGGCCAGGCGTTCGTGCAGTTCATCCATGCCGGCAGCGATCGCGGCGACGATCAGTTCGGCAGCGTGAACTGGATCATGGCAACCGTCGAGCGGCCCTGGGCCGGCGGACAGTTCCAGGTGCGCGGGATGTTCAGTGCGGAGGCCGCGACCGTCGGACGCTGCGGCTATCCGTCGCTGCTGCAGTCCGGCGAGGTCTGCCGCGGGGAGGCGCTCCACGATCGGCAACATCCGCACGACGTGTTCATGGAAGTGGCGGCCGACTATCGACGCGCGATAAGCAAAGCGGTCGCGTTCGAGCTGTATGGCGGCGCCGCCGGTGATCCGGCGCTGGGGCCGACGGCGTTCGCACACCGGCCCTCGGCGATGACCAATCCCTTCGGCCCCATCTCGCACCACTGGCTCGACTCGAGCCACATCAGTTTCGGTGTCGTCACCGGCGGGCTCTACGGACGCACCTGGAAAGCGGAAGCCTCGGCGTTCAACGGCCGCGAGCCCGACGACACCCGCTGGACGATCGATCTGGCGGCCCTCGATTCGTATTCCGGCCGGCTGTCGCTGATGCCGTCGCCGCAATGGGCCGTTCAAATCTCAGCCGGACACCTGACGTCGGCCGAGTCTCACGCCGAGGGCACCCACGAGGACGTGGACCGGATCACGGCGTCAGCGACGTACCATCGATTGACGAGGGACCGGCTGTGGGCCACGACCGTGGCGTGGGGCCAGAACCGTGAGCGCGACGGCGCGACCAATGCGGTGCTTCTCGAGACCGCGCTCGACGTGTCGGTGCGGGATTCGCTTTTCGCCCGCGCGGACGTCGTGCAGAAGACGGCCGCCGATCTGGCGCTGGCGGGTGACGAACGGTTTCTCGTTCAGAAATATCAGGCGGGATACACGCGCTGGTTCGCGCGCCTGACCGGGATCGAGGCCGGCCTTGGCGCGTCGGCCGGTCTTGCGCTCGTGCCACAGGGCCTCGAGTCCGCCTACGGCCGCCGCGTAGCGGGGGAGTTCTCGGTGTTCCTGAATATCCGCGCGGCCCGGCATCGGTGAGGACCCAAGACGGCGCCGATGATTGATCCCGTCTGCGGCATGACCGTCGACCCCGCGAAGGCGCGCGGCGGATCCGCCGAGCACGCCGGCACGACGTATTACTTCTGCAGCGAGGGTTGCCGAAAAACGTTCGTCGCCGATCCGGGCGGCGTGTTGAAAGCCGGTCCCAAGCCGATGCGCCCTGCCGGCGGGCCGCAACCGGTGACGCTGACCCGACGTCCGCGTCCGCCAGCACCGGCAGGCCGCGCGCCGGTCGTGCCCACGCCCATCGAATACACCTGCCCCATGCATCCGGACGTCGTGCAGGTTGGACCTGGAAGCTGTCCGCTGTGCGGCATGGCCCTGGAGCCCCGGACGTTGACGGCTGCCGACGTCGAGAATCCGGAACTGGACGACATGTCGCGCCGCTTCTGGATTTCCGTCGCGCTCGCGACGCCGCTGGTGGCGATCGGGATGCTCGAGTTGTGGCCGGGTGACGAGGCGGCTCATTGGTTGCCGATGCGGACCCGGACGCTTGTCGAGTTTGCGCTGGCGACGCCGGTGTGCCTCTGGGCGGCCTGGCCGTTCTACGAGCGCGCGGTGCAATCCGTGGTGCACCGCAGCTTGAACATGTTCACGCTGATCGGGATTGGCGTCAGCGTGGCGTACCTCTACAGCGTCATCGCCGCACTGCTGCCCGGCGTGTTTCCGCCGTCCTTTCGCGACGAATCCGGCAACGTCGCGGTCTATTTCGAGGCCGCCGCCGTCATCGTCACGCTGATTCTGCTTGGCCAAGTGCTGGAACTTCGCGCGCGCAGCCAGACGAGCGCCGCGATTAGAAGCCTGCTCAAACTCGCCCCGGCAACCGCGCGACGCGTCGCCGCCGATGGACGCGAGGAGGACGTCTCGCTTGACGTCATCCAGCCGGGCGACCGGCTTCGGATTCGTCCGGGCGAGAAAGTCCCCGTTGACGGCGTGGTCGTCGAGGGGACGAGCCGCGTCGATGAGTCGATGGTGAGCGGCGAACCGGTTCCTGTGCAGAAGGGGCCAGCCGATCGCGTCGTTGGCGGGACGATCAACGGCACCGGCGGCCTGCTCATGCGCGCGGAAAAGGTCGGGTCCGACACGTTGCTCGCGCGGATCGTCGCGATGGTCGCCGAGGCGCAACGCAGTCGCGCGCCTGTTCAGCGGCTGGCCGACGTGGTCTCCAGTTATTTCGTCCCAGCCGTCATCGTCGTGGCGGTGGCCACGTTTCTGATCTGGAGCCTGGCCGGCCCCGAGCCGCGCATGGCCCATGCCCTCATTAATGCCGTGGCCGTGCTCATCATCGCGTGCCCGTGCGCATTGGGCCTGGCCACGCCGATGTCCATCATGGTCGCGATGGGCAAGGGCGCGACGATCGGGGTGTTGTTTCGCAACGCCGAGGCGCTCGAGTTGCTGCAAGGCGTGGACACGCTTGTCGTCGACAAGACCGGCACGTTGACCGAAGGCCGGCCGACGCTGCTTCGCGTCGTGGCTGTCGATCCGTTGCGCGAGTCCGACGTGCTGCGTCTCGCCGCGACGCTCGAGCGGAGCAGCGAGCATCCGCTGGCGGCAGCCGTCGTTCAGGGCGCGGTCTCGCGCGGTGGCGACTTCGGCGCCGTGTCGGGATTTCAGTCGATCACAGGCTTGGGCGTCGAGGGCCACGTCGATGGCCGTGGCGTCGCGCTCGGCAACCGCGCGTTGATGGACCGCAGACGCGTCGACGTGGCCGGGCTGAACGATGAGGCCGAGGCTTTGCGGCGCGAAGGGCAGACGGTGATGTTCGTCGCGGTAGATGGGCAGGCGGCAGGACTGCTGGGGGTCGCCGATCCCATCAAGGCGACGACTGCCGCGGCCATCGCGTCACTGCACGACGAGGGCGTGCGGATCATCATGTTGACCGGCGACAGCCGCGTGACCGCGGACGCGGTGGCTAGGCAGCTGCAGGTGGACGAGGTTATCGCCGATGTGCTCCCCGATCGGAAAGGGGACACCATCAAGCAGCTTCAGGCGGCCGGCCGCATCGTGGCGATGGCCGGTGACGGTATCAATGACGCGCCGGCCCTGGCGCAGGCGCAGGTCGGCATTGCCATGGGGACGGGCACGGACGTCGCGATGGCCAGCGCCAGCGTGACGCTCGTCAAGGGCGACCTTCGGGCCATCGCCCGCGCGCGCCGGCTGTCGGCGCTGACGATGGCCAACATCCGGCAGAATCTGTTCTTTGCGTTTGTCTACAACGTGGTGGGCGTGCCCATCGCGGCCGGCGTGCTCTATCCGGTCTTCGGCCTGCTGCTGAGTCCGATCCTGGCCGCTGCGGCCATGAGTTTCAGCTCGGTGTCGGTGATCACGAACGCGCTCCGGCTCCGGCGTGTGCGGGTGTAAGTGTGCCTCCGAGCATTGACCTATCGCCCGCGCTGGTGGGACGCTTAAAATTACGACGCTCATGGCTCTGACCAGCCGCGAAAGCGCGGGCCTGTTGCTCTTCAGGCGAAACGCCCGGGTCGAAGTGCTCCTCGGGCATCCCGGTGGACCGTACTGGACCACGCGTCACGAAGGCGCCTGGTCGATTCCGAAAGGCGGCATCCTCCCCGGCGAAGAACCGCTGGCCGCCGCCATCCGTGAGTTCACCGAAGAAACCGGCTTCACACCGGCCGGCCCCTTCATTCCGCTTGGGTCCATCGTCCAGCGCAGCGGCAAGACGGTGCACGCCTGGGCGTTCGAAGGCGACTGCGATCCGGCCAATCTGGTGAGCATTCCCACGACCACCGAGTGGCCGCCGCGCTCGCACCGGATGATCGAAATCCCTGAACTCGATCGCGTAGCGTTCTTTTCGATCGCGGACGCGCGAGTGATGATCAACATTGCGCAGGCCGAATTGCTCGGCAGGCTAATCGACAAACTAACGGCCGACAGAACCGAACCCAAGAACCCCGGCACCACCGGCACCTGAACCCGGCACCCCGGAACCCGAACCCGGCACCCCCGGCACCCCGGAACCCCTACCTCACCGTCCACATATATATCGTCGTATTTCCCACACTCTCACTCTGCTCCGGCGGCCAACGCTGGCCCATCGTGAAGGCGTTGGACACGATGCGCGTGCCGGGCTTGAGTTCGGTCTGGAGTCGCGTTTCGCGCAGACGTTGATTGAGGCTCTCGAGCAGGAACAACGTCACGACGGTCGCGTCACCGATCTTGATCGCGGGATCGAAGAGGTTGCCTTCGATGATCGTGACCTTGTCGCCGACGCCCGCCTTCGTGACGGCGGCCCTGGCTTGCTTCACGAGGCCCGGATCGATTTCGATACCAACCCCTCGCGCGCCGAAACGTTTGGCGGCCGCAATCAGGATGCGGCCATCGCCGCAGCCCAGATCGTAAACGACGTCGCTCTTGGTCACCTTGGCCATGGTCAACATCGCCGTGACCTCGGCGTCGTTCGATGGAATCCAGATCACGTCGGCCTTGGGCGTCGCCGTTTGTGACGGCGCGGCGGTCACCGGTCCGCGCGCGATGAGCGCCGAGGCCAGCACCGCCGCACACGCGATCGCCCGCCGCCGATGCGATCTTCCAAGCATCATGATCTGATGATAGCGGCGATGGGCGAGTAGCGATATGGTGTCGTCATGCGTGCTACTTCCGCTCTCGTCGTCAGCACCATCGTCGCCCTCATGGCCTCCGCCGGTGCAGTCACGATGCAGACGCCGGTTGATCCCCAGGCGCTGCCGCGCATGGTCGCGACCGAGCGGGCATTTGCGGCCGCGACGGAGGAGATCGGCGTGCGCGACGGCTTTCTCGCGTTTTTCGCCGACGATGCGGTTCAGATCGTGCGCGCGCCCACGGCTGCGGTCGTCCCGGCGCGCGCGGCCCTCATGGCCCAGCCGCTCGCGAAGCTGCCCATCGCGAATGCGCTGGTCTGGGAGCCGTACACCGGACACATCTCGTCCGACGGCACGCTGGGCTGGTTGACCGGCGGATTCGTCTCCATGAATCAGGCGCAGCACGTCGTCGTCGCGCAGGGCGCGTACTTCAGCGTGTGGAAGCGGCAGGCCAACGGCACGTGGCGCGTCTGGCTCGATGAAGGCATCAGCCTGCCGCAGATCTGGCAGGGTGCCGCGCCGTTTCGGGTGGCGCCGGATCCGGATACCGGCACCGCGGGATCGGCCTCTGAAACGATCGACGCGGCTGAAGCGGCGATCGCCCCGAGCCTCGACCCCTGGCGCGCCCGGCTCGGCGCGGACGTCCGCCTCCACATCGACGGCAAGATGCCGCTCGTCGGCCGCGACGCCGTCACCTCATCGGTGCGCGCGAACACGGCGACGACCTATGCGCTTTTGCGAACCGAAGTCGCCGGCTCCGGTGACCTCGGCGTCACGATCGGCAGTTTCGAGTCGCGCGCGACTGAAACGCGCCGCGGCACGTGGGTCCGCGTCTGGAAGCGAGACGTGACGGGACGTTGGAGGATTGTGTTTCAGACGGAGAAGTGAGGGTGACGAATCGATCGATGTCCAAATGGATCGAGAGACCGTCAGGTCACTTGATCACGATCGCGCCGCCTTCGGCCAGCTCCGCGATTCCCGTCACGATCACCTGCTCGCCTGCGGTCAGTCCCGAGATGATCTGCACGAGCGCGCCGGCGGTCAGCCCGATGCGGACCTCGCGTTTGGTCGCGACGTTGTCGGCAGTGGCCACCCATACGAACGTCGTGCCCGTGCCGCCCTGGACCGCCGCAATCGGGACGGCGAGCACATCCTTGCGCTCGTCAACCACGATGTCGACCTGTACCGGCGTGTCGATGGGCAAGGCGGTCGGCGTGAGGAAGTTCAGGCGCACGTCGTAGGTCTGGACCATCGGCGAGGCGGGGGAGATCTTGAGCGCGATCGTGCCGGGTTCAGGGCCCGCGGGTGTCTGGACCGTCGCGGCCTGACCGACAAGGACGCGGCCGCCGTCGGTCAACGGAATCTGCGCCGACACCTGCAGGCGCGCCGGATCGACGATGCGCATGATGGGATCGGCGTCGCCGCCCTGGACCAGTTCGCCGGTGGTGTGCCAGCGTTTGGCGACCACGCCGTTGAATCGCGCGCGGATGATCGTGTTCGCTTCGAGCGCGCGCGCGGCGTCCATATGGGTACGCGCCTGTGACGCCGCCGCCTCGGCGGTCGACTGCGTCGCGCGTGCCGCTTCCACCTGGACGCGCGCGGCCAGGCCTCTCCCGAACAAGCCCGCCAGTCGATCTGTTTCTGCTCTCGCCCGATCCAGTTTCGCGGTGGCGTCGTTCAATTCGAGTTCGCGCGTGGCGATTTCGCCGGCAATGGCCGGCACGTTGAGCTTCACGACGATTTCGCCCGCCGTGACGAGGTCGCCCTCGCCCTTGGTGATTTCCGAGATGGTGCAGGCTACCGGCGCGAAAATCACGAAATCGGCGACGGCGATAGGCGTGACGATGCCGTTCACCGAGATCGCGTCACGGACGGTCGCGAGCCGTACCGGCTGGACGTTGACGGCGATCGGCTCGACGGCCTCCATCTCGAGGGCTGGTCGGCTGCAGCCACCGATTGCCATGGCCATCAGGACCGTGAGGACAACGCGTCGCGACGTCACAGGCCGATTCTATAATCGACCGCACTGAGGTGCGTATGAATCGCAGACAGGCGGCGCGACAACGGGCGGCAGTCCTGACGGCGGTGGCGATCGTCGCCGGCGCCGCGACCATCCCCGCACGCCAAGGCGGGTTCAACGCGCACGACGACTACACCGAGTACCACCTCCTCGATCCCGCGTCGCACCAGTTCCACATCGTCTATTACCTGAACCAGCGGCAGGCCGGCGCGACGACGCTGCTCAATCAGACGCGATCCGGGAGCGAGGGCTCGGACATCTCCGTCAGTGATCCCCAAACCGGCACGCCGCTCAAGTTCGAATACAAGACCGGCGCCGAGTTGAATGCGGCCGGCGAGTCGGGCCGCCTCACGGCCGAGGAACACTACATCCGCGCGTTTCTGCCCCGGCCGGTGCCCGAGGGCGGCGAGGGGCGCGTGCGCATCGAGAAGACCTACCTCGACGAGAAGAGTTATTACGCGCAGGGCGAGGAGATCGTGTTTGCGCGATCGCTCGGCATCGCGCGCAATGCGATCGTGCTGCCGAAGGGGTACGTCGCCGCCTCGTCGAACGTCGCGGCGCAAGTCAGCGCCTTGCCGGACGGTCGCGTGAAGATGGTGTTCGAGAACATCAACGGGTATGCCTCGGACGTCCAGATTCGCGGCCGCCGGTCCGGGGCCGCCGTGGCCGCTTCGCTGAAAGTGGTCGAGCGCGCGTTCGATTTCATGAAGACGCTCTACGACCTCGGCGACCCGGCCACGCACGAGGTCACCGTGCGCCACGAGTACGTCGAGACGCGCGTCGGGCCCAGGTCAACGCCAGAATTTCTCGCGCATCACACGTTGAGCGCCGTCGCGGTGACGGACATGGACACCGGCCGGGCGCTGACGCCGGTCCAAGCGGGCGGCGCCTGGACCATTCCGCTGGTTACGCCGATCGCCAACGATCGCCAAAGCGCTCATCTGCGCATCGCCGGGAAGGAACGCGATGCGAACTATCGCATCGAGGCCGGGCCGGCCGGCCAACTGGCGTGGCAGATCACCGTCTACGAGCCGCGCGTGACGATCGTGCTGCCGGCCGGTTGGGAATTGACGGCGGCGTCGGCGCCGTTGACGCTCGCGACCGGCCGGGATGGTCGCGTGACGCTGCAGGTCTACAACTCGCGGCTCGAGCCGATGGCGGTCGCCATCCGTGCGGTCCGTCCACCGCGTCCGTAGCCGATGTTTGACGACCAGGACGTGTTCGCGCAGATCGGCGAGGACGGTTTTGCGCGCCTCGTCCGCGGCTTTTATGCGCAGGTGCCGGACGACGATGTGCTGGGCCCGATGTATCCGTCGGAGGATTTGGCCGGAGCCGAGACGCGGCTTCGCGACTTTCTGATCGGCCGCTTCGGCGGTCCCGCGCGCTATGTCGAATCGCGCGGGCACCCGCGTCTCCGCGCGCGGCACGCGCCCTTTGTCATCGACCAGCGGGCGCGCGATCGCTGGCTGGCCCTGATGCGCCGCGCCCTCGATGCGGCCGCGCTCCCGCCCGAGTCGGATACGGTGCTGCGCGAGTTTTTCGATCAGACGGCGACCTTCATGATCAACCGGCCCTGAACGCGCCGAGTCGCGTGGGACATCCTGTGAGACAGTAGGCCGGTGCTGCGAAGCGCCATTCGAGGGGTGATGGCCAGCGCGATCGTCGCGCTGCTTGGCGCGCTGGCGCTCGTGGCCGGTGCACGGTGGCTGCTGCCGGCCGCGGTGCACGGTCCGGTCGCGGAGGGCAAATGGACCGCGCGCTCGCGAGCCCTGTTCGAACAGACGGGATTCCATCCTGCGGAACTCGATCTGGACACGGGGCGCTATTTCAGCTGGACCAGCGGTCACGCGCAGCTCGCGTTTCGCCATCTCAGTCGACACGTGGCGTACCTGGTCACGATCACCATTCGCTCGTCGCGTCCAGCCGGCGATCCGCTGCCGGTCGTCCGGGTGTCGGTCGACGATAGGGTGGTGCTGCAGGCAGACACCGCGACGGCGGGCCGTGTGCTGTCGTTCGAGATCCCCAGGAGTGAGGGACTAGGCTCGGTGGTCGTCATCGACGCGGATCCGGTCTACATCCCCGGCCCTTCCGACAAGCGCGCGCTCGGCATCGTGGTGGAGGACGTCGCGGTGGCGCCCGTGCGGGGATCGTTTCGGCCGGTCCTCGGTGTTCTCATGCTGACGGCCGTGGCGATCGGCGCGTGCGCGCTGGCCTTGTGGTGGCTGGGGCTGCGCGGCTGGCTGTTTGTCGTCGCGGCCGGCGGCGTCGGTGTCGGATTCAACTGGTTGCTGCTGACTGATGCGGCATTCGCCGGTCGATTTCCGGATCGGCTGATCGGCATCGGACTCGCGGCGCTGCTGGCGGGCGCCGTCATGGGCCTCGTCCGGCTCAGATGGCCGACGCTGGCCGGTGTATCCGGCTGGTCGCTGGCGGCTGCGGTGGTGCTGGCCGTGACCGTCGTCAAGCTGGGCGTGTTCTGGCATCCGCTCGCGATCGTCGGTGATGGCATCTTCCAGGTCCACCGCGCGCAGGCCGTGCACGCCGGTCATTACTACTTCACGTCCGTGACGCCGCGCCCGTTCTATGAATTTCCGTATGCGATCGCGCTCTATTGGACCGCTCAGCCCTTCTGGAGCTGGTTTCCGACGGAGCTTGACCTCCTGCGATTGCTGCGCACGCTTTCGATCGCGGCTGATGCGCTGACCGCCATCGCGCTGTCGGTGGCGGCACGCCGGCAGTGGCCGAATTCACGCGCGCCGCTGCTGATCGCCGCCCTCTATCCGTTCGCGTGCGCGCCCATGGAGGCGTTGAGCAACGCGAACCTGACCAATCTGTTCGGACAGAGCCTGTTCGGCGTCGGCATGGCGGCCATCGCGTGGCTTGCCGTCGCGACGACGACGCCGTGGATGGCGGTGGCGCTGGGTCTGGCGATGCTCACCGTCGCGTTCTTGTCGCACTTCGGCACGCTGACCGTCGGTCTGTGCGTGCTTGGTGTCGTGGCTGCCGGGTTGCTCGTGGCCGGTCGCGGCGTCAGCCGGCGCGCCGGTTTGTGGGTGGCCGCGCTCGCGATCGGCGCGGCGGCCGTGTCGTGGTTTGTCTATTACTCCGACTCGACGTTCCGGCCCGTCTATGCGAAGACGTACGCCAGCCTGTCGACGCGCGAATCCGACAACTCGTCAAAGCTCGACGCGGCGCCGGGCGTCAAGCTGCAGCGCTGGTGGACCGGCATCGGGGACGATTACGGCCGTCCCGGTGTGGCCGTGCTGGCGGCCACACTCGTCGGGCTGTTCCTCGCCTTGCGGCAGGTACTTCGCGGAGGCCCGCCTTCGACGCACACCGGCTCCGGTGGGCAAGGCGTGACGCTCGTGTTCGCGTTCTGGATCGGCGCGTGGCTGGCGCTGTCAGGTCTGGGCATTTTCACGTCGGTCACCCTGCGCGCCAATCTCGCCGCGGCGCCGGCGTTCATGTTTTTCTCGGCGGTCACGCTGAACGCGATCGCGGACCGGTCGCGCGCCGGCCTGTTCGTGGCGGCGGGCGTGTTCGCGCTGCTTGCCTGGGATGGCTGGCAAGTGGCGGTCGCCTGCCTGGCCCTCACTGGGGCGCACTGAACGCCAGTCGACTGGCCCGGCCGCGCTCAAGACCGTCAGCGCCCCGCCAGAGTTGTGGGCGGACCTGGCTGGAAATGGGCGAAATCAGGCCGATTTCAGCCCTGTGTTCCGGCCTCAGGATTGCAACGTCTGGACAGACGTCCCAGCCCGTCGGGACGCGGAGCCCGCATGAGTACAGTCCCTGAGAGCGCCGTTCCGACCGCCCAGCTGATTGCCGCGATGCTCGAGCAGCGGGACGGCGTGAGCGACCTGATTTTTTCGCCCGGCAAGGCGCCGCAAGTCGAGGCCAAGGGCGAATTGATTCCGCTGCCGTTTCGCGGATTCGAGAAATTGACCGCGCAGCACACGCTGCGCATCGCGGAAGATTTGATCGCGGGCAACACGGTGGCCGCCACCCAGCTGGCGCAGGCCGGGTCGGCCGACCTGTCCTACGCGCTCGACGGCACGGCGCGGTTTCGCGTGAACATTTTCCGCCAGCGCGCCAGCTGCGCGATCGTCATGCGCGTGATTCCCGTGTCGATCCCGAGCTTCGAGGATCTCGGATTGCCGGAGGCGCTGGCCGACATCGTTCCGCTGCGTAACGGCGTCGTGCTCGTCACGGGGCCGACCGGATCCGGCAAGTCGTCGACGCTGGCCGCCATCGTCGATCGCATGAACCGCGAGCGCGCGATCCACATCCTGACGATTGAGGATCCGATCGAGTTCATCCACCAGCACAAGAAGGCGACGATTCACCAGCGCGAACTCCACAGCGACACGCCGACGTTTTCGCTCGCGCTCCGCGCCGCGTTGCGCCAGGCGCCGAAAGTGATCCTCGTCGGCGAGATGCGCGACCGCGAGACGATCGAGATCGCGCTCGAGGCGTCGGAGACGGGGCATCTCGTGATGTCCACGCTGCACACCATCGACGCCGCCAAAACGGTCGAGCGCATCGTCGGCGCCTTTCCGCCGGGGGAGCAGGGCCCGATCCGAACGCGCCTGTCGAAGGCGTTTCAGTACGTCATTTCCCAGCGCCTGCTGCCGCGGGCCGACGGCCGGGGCCGCGTCGCGGCGCTCGAGATCCTCAAGGCCACGCTGCGCACGCGCGAGTACGTCGAGCAGGGCGAGACGAACGGCAAGACCCTCCTCGACGCGATGAAAGCGGGCTCCGAGGACGGCATGCAGCACTTCGACGGCCACATCGAGCGCCTTCTGCGCGAGGGCATCATCTCGATTGAGACCGCCATGAGCTACTGCACGAACGCCAACAACCTGCGCCTCGAGGTCGCCGACCTGATCGAGGAACGCCGCCAGAACGAGAAGGTGCTGGCAGCGGCGCGGTAGCAACTAGCAACTAACAACTAACAACTAACAACTAACAACTAACAACTAGCAAGTGACGATCGCTGACCGTGAAGCAGTGAATGTAGTGAAGTTGTTCGGGGTTTGACCCAGGCCGCCCGGCACCGCGAGCGAGCCGCGCGAGCGAGCCCCGCGAAACGAGCCGAAACGTGTCGGAGTGCCTCTCAGGCCGGACGCGTTTCGCGAGTGAGCGGGCTGGGGGTCTGGGGGCGAAGCCCCCAGACTAATATTCGGGGCGACTGGATTCGAACCAGCGACATCTCGCTCCCAAAGCGAGCGCTCTACCGGGCTGAGCCACGCCCCGTGCGAACAGGCTAACACGTCGGCCCGATCCCACGGGCCCTCCGCCAGCCCCCTGACGCCCCCACGCACCTTTGCACCATTGCACCCTGGCACCCCTGCACCCTTTTGCACCCCGCCCCGTTGTATATTTCCCTCGCTCGGACGAAGGAGTCACCACCCATGAAACTGCCGGTTCGCCTGATCCTCGTGCTCGCTCTCGCGGTGTCCGCGGTGCCGCTCACCGCCTCGTATTTCGGGTCCTCGGCCATCGCCCCTGCGGCGACGCTGGCCGAGCGCGAATTGCCCAAGGCGAACTACGACCTGGCGTCGCGATGGACGTTGGCCAAGGTCAACAAATACGTGTTCTCGACCTCGGTGACGCCGCACTGGCTCGAGTTCAGTGACCGGTTCTGGTACGACTACGAGACGCCGGCGGGGCGCCGGTGGTGGGTGGTCGATCCGGTCAAGAAGACCAAGACGCCGCTGTTCGACAACGCCAAGATGGCCGCGCAGCTCACGCGCATCCTGCGCACTCCGTACGATGCGCAGCACCTGCCGCTGACGACGGTCCGTTTCTACGACAACGACACCAAGTTCCGATTCAGCGTGACGCTGCCGCGCGACGCCAAGGTCGAGACCGCGACGGGTGAAGAAATCACCGGCATGACGCAGACGCAGGATCAGGGCGGCCGTGCCGGCGGTGGTGGCGGCGCGGGCCGCGGCGGCGGCGGCCGCGGCGGCGGGCAGCAGCAACAGCAGGGCGGCCGGGCGGGTGCGCCGGGGGCGACGCCGCCGGTCGGCAACGCGACCTGGTGGCTCGAGTACGACATCGCCACGGGCACGGTCGTGCTGAACGACAAGTACAAGCCGGAGACGACGGGCAATCCGACCTGGGCGTCCGTCTCGCCCGACAAGAAATACGTCGTCTACGCGCGCAACTTCAACCTGTTCATGATGGATGCCGAGAACTTCGAGAAAGCCAAGAAGAGCGCGTCCGATCCGTCGATCGCGGAAGTGCAGCTGACCACCGACGGCGTGCGGAACTACGGGTTCGGCGGCGGCGGCCGTGGCGGCGGTGGCAATCAGGATCAGCAACAGCAGCAGGACGAGACGCAGACCGATCAAGAACAGGGCGCCGGCCGTGGCGGTGCGACGCAGAGTGAAGCGGACAAGAAATACGGCGGACCCCGCGTGAGCGCCGGCGGCCTCACGTGGTCGCAGGACAACAAGATGGCCTCGGTCAGCCGGTCCGACTCGCGCAAGGTTGCGGATCTCTGGGTCATCAATTCGTTGGCGAACCCGCGCCCGACCTTGAACACCTACAAGTACGGCATGCCGGGCGAAGAGAACCAGCCCCAGAGCGAGCTGCACGTGATCGATTTCGAGGCGAAAAAGGAACTGAAGGTCAAGACCGAGGCCTTCAAGGACCAGAACATGTCGCTGGCCACGGCGCCGACGACCAATCTGCAGCGCGAGAAGCAGGAGACCGTGTCCCGGTGGATCTCGACGGCGGGCGACAAGGTCTATTACAGCCGCACCAGCCGCGATCTCAAGCGCATCGACATCGTCGAGGCTGACACCAAGACGGGCGAGTCGCGCGTCGTGATTCCGGAGCGGTCGAACACCTACATCGAGACGCAGGCGCTCCGCCTGATCAATGGCGGTAAACAGGCCATCCACTGGTCGGAGCGCGACGGCTGGGGGCACTATTACCTCTATGACATCAGCGGCAAACTGATTCGGCAGGTCACGTCCGGGGAGTTCGTCACGACCGGCATCACGGCCGTCGATGAGAAGACGCGCATGCTGTATTTCAGCGCCGTCGGACGCGAACCCGGCGAGGATCCGTACTACCAGCACTTCTACAGCGCGAACCTGGACTCCGGCGCCATCAAGCTGCTCGATCCCGGCAATGCGTCGCATACCGCGGCGATGAACGACAAGTGCACGTTCTTTGTGGACACCTCGTCGCGCATCGATTCGCCGCCCGAGTCGGTGCTCTACGACGCCGCGGGCAACAAGGTGATGGAACTCGAGAAGACCGACGTCTCCTCGCTGCTCGAGGCCGGTTTCAAGTACCCCGAGGCATTCACGGTGAAGGCCGACGACGGCATCACGGATCTCTACGGCGTGATGTACAAGCCCTTCGACTTCGATCCGTCGAAGAAGTATCCGATCATCCTCTACGTCTACCCGGGCCCGCAGACCGAGTCGGTGACCAAGACGTTCAGCGCCAAGTCAGGGGCCGCGGCTGCCAGCTCCGCCCTGGCTAACGTCGGGTTCATCGTGATCGAAGTCGGAAACCGCGGCGGCAACCCGCAGCGGTCGAAGTGGTACCACAACTACGGCTACGGCAACCTGCGCGACTATGGGGTCCCCGACAAGAAGGCCGCCGTCGAGCAGCTCGCCAAACGGTACCCGTTCATCGATCTCGAGCGCGTGGGCATGTGGGGCCACTCGGGCGGCGGGTTCATGACGGCCGCGGCGATGTTCGGCTATCCCGACTTCTTCAAGGTCGGCATTTCCGAGTCCGGCAATCACGACAACTCGATCTACAACCGGTCCTGGAGTGAAAAGCACGACGGCGTCAAGGAAATCACCGGCGAAGACGGCAAGGTGACCTTCCAGTACGACATCGACAAGAACCAGGACATTGCCGGCAATCTGAAGGGCCATCTGCTGCTGATCACCGGTGACGTCGACAACAACGTGCATCCGGCGAATACCTATCGCGTGATTGACGCGCTGGTTCGCGCGAACAAGCGGTTCGACTTCATCCTGGTGCCGGGACAGCCGCACTCCTACGGGCCCATGGCGGATTATGTGTTCTGGCGGCGCCTCGACTACTTCTCGCAGCACCTGCTCGGCGCCGCGCCCAGCGGAATCGACATCGTGGAACTGGAACGCGAGCGGCAGATCCGGCGGTAGGGCCCTGCGCGAGGGTCGGACGAGCAAGCACACGTGACGGGCTCGCCGCAGGAACGGCGCCGGCAGGACCGGGACACGCCAGTCCGATCGCTCTACGAACGCATCATCCTGATCGCGCTCGGGCTGGTGGCGTTCGTGGGCGCGCTCGTGGCCATCTGGTGGTTGTGGACGCACTCGGGCGTCGGATCGGCCGTCCGTGACGGATCGCCCAACTGGGCGCCCGACGGCCGGCTAATCTTCGCCTCCGACCAGAACGGCCAGGCCGATCTCTTCCTCGCCGATCGCGTCGGCAATAATCGGACACAGCTCACCAATCGCGCCGGCGACGAGGGCGGGGCGACCTATTCGTTCGACGGCAACTGGATCGCCTTTTCGGGATCGTGGGACGGCAACCTCGAGATCTACGTGCGCCAGGTCGGCACGGAGATCGATCTCCGGCGCACGAACAATCCGGCGATCGATCGCGCGCCCGCCTGGTCGCGCGACGGCAAGCAGATCGTCTTCATGTCCAATCGCGACAACAAGGACTTCGACATCTACCGGATGAACGTCGACGGCACCAACGTCGAACGGCTCACGACCGGGCGATCCAACGGCTTCCCGGAGTACTCACTCGATGGCGGCCAGCTGCTGCTGCACATCGATCGCGATACGTACATCATGAGTCTCGTCAACCGAGGGCTCCGGCGGGTCACCTACGAGCCGGCCAACGCCATGCATCCGAGCTGGGCGCCCGACGGGCTCCACATTGCATTCATGAGCTGGCGCAACGGGCAGTCGGAGATTTTCACGTCACGGCCGGATGGCAACGAGACGCAACGGGTGGTCACGATGCCCAGCGGCGATGCCGTCGATCCACGCTGGTCGCCCGACGGCCGCGCGATCGCGTTCGTCCACGTGCCGGACGGCATCGGCCGCCAGTCTCCGGTGGCCCCGGCCACCGGCATCGTCTACATCGTCGAACTGGATTCGGGCCGGCTGTCGCGAGTCAGCCGGTGAACCGCCGGCGCTTTCTGTCGCTCTGTGGCGCCGCTGCCGGTCTCGCGGCCGCCTCGCCGGCCGCCTGGGCGGCGGGGCAGACGCCCCCGGCGCGGCCGGGACGTCCCAGGAGTTCCGAGTTCGTGTTCGCGCGGCTGCGGTATGACTCCGGAGACTGGGACTACAACCCGAAAGTGGCGGGCAACGTCCTCGATTCGGTTGTCCAGTACACGACGATCCCCGTGTATCCCGAGGAAGTCGTCATCACCGCGGATTCCCCCGAACTGCTCTCGTTTCCGTTCCTGTTCATGACCGGGCACAAGCTCGTCCGGTTCAACGACCGCGAGCGGCAGGGGCTCACGACGTTCGTCGATCGCGGCGGCCTGTTGTTTTCCGACGACTGCAACCATGACGTGAACGGTTTGTACGCGAAGTCGTTCGAAGCCGAAATGCAGCGCGCGTTTCCCGGCGCCCCGCTCGCGAAGATTCCCGCCTCGCACCGCCTGTATCGATCGTTCTTCACATTTCCAGGCCCGCCGCAGACCTCGCACGAGCTAAACGGCTGGGGCGACGACATGGTGCACGACTACCTGCGCGGCGTGGAACGCGCCGGCCGGCTCGGCGTGATCTATTCGAACAAGGACTACGGGTGCGAATGGGACTATGACTGGCGGAATAAGCGGTTCCGACGGGAAGACAATACCCGCTTCGCGATTAACCTTGTCGTCTACTGCATGGCCTGAAGCGGATACCGCACGAAAATCACGGAAAACGCGGAAGCCACGGATTCGATAGGGAAGCGGGGAGATGGCGCGGCGCTTGCTCTGACGCGGCCATCGTGGCTCTTGTGACAACGCCGACCGCGTCTCGTGTTCTGGGTTGCGCGATACATGTCCACACGGCGCTGGGGCCGGGACTCTTCGAGTCTGTATACGAGACCTGTCTGGCCCACCAGTTCGCCAGAGAGGGACTTCAGTTCACTCGTCAGGTTCCCATCGCCATCGAATATGAAGGTCTGGTATTGCCGTGCGCCTTTCGCGCGGACTTCATCGTGGAGGAGGAGGTCCTGGTCGAGATCAAGGCGATCGATCGCGTGATCCCCGTCCACCACGCGCAGGTTCTGACGTATCTGCGCGGATCCGGGAAGTCGAAGGGCCTGCTTCTGAACTTCAACGCGTCTCGGCTGTGGATCAAGAGCTTCGTGCTCGGGCAGGTGGCGAGCGGCGATGGAGCGGTACCGGTGCCGTAAAGCGTTACACCACACGGGAGGCACGGAAAGCACGGAAGACACGGATCAGGATGGGGGGACTCCCGCCCCCAAAACGTCCGTGGTTTTCGTGTTTCCCGTGTCTCCCGAGTGGTCGAGGCTTTTCTTCGGCACCGATCGGTTGGCTAATTAGCCCTATTGCCTCTTTACTTCACCTTCGTGAAAAGCTCTCTGATGGTGTTCGCACTTGCTGCGTCAACGTCCAAACGGGTTTCAATCCTCAAGCGCTCTCCTGCCATGGAAAGCGTCATCGTGATGGGGTGGGCCGAGCCCGGGATTGCGTTCGGGATCACAAGCCTGTCGTCCACCCACGTTGTGCGGGTTGGGACTTGCGGTGGTCCCGCCCCGGCGCCGCCGGATCGCCCGGACTCGTACACGCGATAGATGACCGTTTGCTCGAAGCGTCCGTTCGCAAATGCTCCATCCAGACGGTCGTCAGGCATGGTGATGCTCAGCCTGAAGCGATTCCCAGTCTGTTCGATTGTTACGCGGCCACTACCCGGAATCCTGCTGAGCCCGGCGTTGAAGCGCGCATCGCTCGCCTCCGGATCAGTCGGAACCCAAGTGCCTGATAGGTTCGTGCGAGGTGGCCCGGGCGCCTGACCAAGGAGATGAGGGCCAAGCCAAGACGCGGCGACTAGCGCAGCGACAAAACGAACGTGTAATAGAACCATAGCCAGTTACCACTAATCTTCACGCACAGATTCTCGTCTGGCACGAGCGTCGGATTGGTCTCGCCAGCCGAGCCGGGACGATGCCGTCGTGGTCCCCCCAAAAACTCCGTGGCTTCCGTGCCTCCCGTGTCTTCCGTGCGGTTGAGGCTCTTGCTCCGCGTCCTCGGTACTCCCGTCGGCTAATCGAACGCCGCGCCCACCATGATGTTGGCGATTCTGAGCCACGGCGATCCGTGCGAGATGCTGTTGGTCTGCGTCGGCTGGCCTTTGGCGTCGCCGCCGGTGCCGTGCATCTGCCATTCCTTCGGGCCGGTGATGGCGTTGAGGTTGCCCCAGAAGTCGGTCGTGATCGCGTTATAGGTCACGTCCGTGCACTGGCGCGTGATCTTGCCGTTCTTGATCTCCCAGAAAATGTGGCCGCCGAACTGGCCGTTGTAGCGCTGCTGGTCGATCGAGTAACTGCCGCGGCCGTCGATCATGACGCCGTTCTTCGTGTCCGCGACGATCTCGGCGAGCGTGGGGGCGTTGGCCGGCCCCGGCTCGACGTGGACGTTCGGCATGCGCAGGAACGGGTAGTCGCGCCAGGATGTCCCGTACGTGTTGCCCTGACTCGACGTCTTGTTCATGTAGTGGGCGGTCTCCCGGTTGGTCGTGAGGTCAATCAGGATGCCCTCGCGGATGAGCGGCACCTTCGTCGTCTTCACGCCATCATCGTCATAGCCGAAGGACCCGATGCCGCGGCTCGTGCGGTCCGCGGTGACGTTGAACAGCTTGGATCCGTACTTGAGCTTGCCGACATCGGTGAGCTTCACGAAGCTCGTGCCGGCGTAGTTGGCCTCGTACCCGACGACCCGATCGAGCTCGGTGGCGTGCGCGACCACCTCGTGGATCGTCAGCATGGCGTGCGACGGCGAGAGGATGAGATCGCGGCGGCCGCTCGAGCCGAGCGGCTTCGCGGTGCACATTTCGACGGCGTCCGTCGCGACCTTCTCGGCGACGTCGTAGAAGTCGCACTCCTCGGCGATTTCCCAGCCGGCGTTGCCGGCGACGCCCGAGTAGTTGCGCGTTTTCGTCACGCGTCCCGTGGGCGTATCGACCGCGGCCGTCACACTGAACGACGGGCTCGTGTTGAAGATCTCCTGCTCGATATACGAGCCCACCGAGGACGCGAAATACCGCCACTCGTAGCTATGGCTGATGCCGACGCTGACGCCCGTGACGCCCTGCACGGCGCTCGCCTTGTCGACGATGCGCTGGCACCAGGCGTTCTTGTCGGCCTGTGAAATGTTGCGCGGGTCTTTCAGCATCGGCGTGATGTAGTTCACGACGTACGCATCGACCGGCGAGAGATTCACATCGCGCTTCTTGGCAATGGCGCTGGCCTTCGCCACTTCAGTCGCCACCTTCGTGACGCGTCGGATTTCGTCCTCCGTCACGATCGGGCTGCTGGCGAATCCCCAGACGCCGCTGTGAATCACGCGCACGCCGAAGCCGCCGGCCTGACGCTCGGCATCCGTAGGAATCCCGCCTCCGCGTCCACCTCCGCGGCCTCCGCCCCCCCCCGCTCCGCGCCCTCCGCCCCCTCCGCGTCCTCCTCCGCCAACACCGCCGGCGAATCCCCCTGGCGCGCCGGCGCCCGCATTCGTACTGAAGTTCGCCGAGCCGCCCGGAATGCCTGCGGTCATGGTGAACCGAATGTCGGAGTAGCTGCACCCGCCCAGCTTGGCTTCCGCCAGCGAAATGTCAGCCAGCCCCTTGAACTTCGATTTCGTCACGTTGCCCGCCGGCGTCTGCGCGAGCAGGTCCGCGATGAGATCGTGCGAGGCCAGGACGACGCCGGCGGCGCTGACGGTCTTGATAAACGAACGGCGTGAGGTGCTCATTGGAACTCCCAAAACCTACGGTTCAATCGCCGGCGAAATCGACGTCATATAGAACTCTTCGATGCGCACCGGCGGAATCAGGCCCGTGCCGCCGCCATCGTAGGACTCGCCCATGTGAATGGGCACGGGTTTGCCGACGAGCGTGAGGTTGTTGTAGCCGACGAGCGGCGACATGTTCCAGCGGAAGTTCTGGACCGGTCCGGCGATTTCGCCGTTCTCGATCAGGAACAGCCCGTCCCGCGTCATGCCCGTGTTGAGCAGAGGCTGATTCTCCGCCGGCACGCCGCGGATGTACCAGAAGAAGGTCACGAGCAATCCGCGTCGCGTCTGCTTCACCATGTCGTCGATCGACAGGTTGCTGCCTTCCTGCACCAGGCTCATGTTGACGTTGGCGAACGGGCCCGCGCCCTGCGGGCCGCGGAGCTGGCCCTTGTCCACCCACGTCACCGCCTGCGCCGGACGGTTGTCGCCGAGCAGCGGCGTCTGTCGAAGCGTCTGATTTCCAATGTCGCTCTTCAGCGTGAAGAGATCGCTGAAGACCTTGTCGCCCTGGCGCTTGCCGGTGAGGAATCCACCACCGCCTCCGCCGCCTCCTCGTCCTCCGCCTCGGCCGCCACCCGGGGCTCCAGGCGCGACGGGCGTCGCATCCGCGGCCGGAAAGGCTCCCCCGAAAATCCCGGTCATCAGCGACAAGAACCTGGCATTGGCGCGTGGCTCGAGGATGACGGTGTAGCGGCCGGGCTCGAGCGCCTTCGCCTTGCGGCTCTTCAGCGCTTTGTTCGACGCGATCTCGGTCAACGCTTTCGCATCAATCAGGGTGATGTCCTTGATGCCGGTGATCCCGGCCCATCCCGATCCACCCCCGTCCGCCATGCGGCACGTCAGGACGAAGCCGGCCTCCGCCGCGCGGTAGTAGGCAAACAGTCCCTTCGAGTTCGCGGTGCAATTGGTCTGATCGGTTTTCGGGATGAATCCCGCGCCCATCGTGCCCATCTTCTCGGACAGGTCGATGCTGTCTTTCACCATGCGCGCGCGCTCGGCCGGGCCGAAGTTCACGAGGTTCGGCAGCGCCGCGTCCACCGGCACGTACTGCTGCGGTCCGAGCAGTTCAGGCAGGTTCGGACTGTCGTTGGCCTGCTTCGCTTCCGCGACGGCCTCGTCGACCATCGCCTTGAGCCCGGCGTCGCTGAAATCGCGTGTACTCGCGTTGCCGGTCTTCTGGCCGAATCGCACCGACACCGTCACGTTCCGGTCGTACTGCACCAGATTGACGGTGATCGAGGAGTTGGCCCAGCGCGTGCCCGAGCGTTCGCCTCCGCTGAGGTTCACCTCAACAGCATCGGCATTGGCCATGTTGATGATCTTGTCGACGACCGTCTTGACCTGTTCGCGGGAGTACATGATGGCGCAAGCGTAGAAAGGTGCGACTACGGAGTCAAGTCGTAACTTGTCACCGGCCGACTCGCCGCGCTAATCCCCGGCGCGATAGATGTCGTTGATGTCCCAGTGGCCAGGCGTGGGGGTGGGCGCGTTTTCCATCGGCACCTGGATCACGGTCGGCAGGTTCGACTGGAGCGCCTCCACGAGCGCGGGATACAGCTGATCTGCGGATGCAATCGCGATGCCGCGCGCGCCGAACGACCGTGCCATCGCCGCGTAATCGACGCGGTACGGCTCGCCCTTGCGCTCGAACAGGCAGCCGTAACTCCAACCGTAGTGCATCGCTTCGAGACCCGCGATCGTCCCGAATCCGTTGTTGTCCATCACGACCCACACCACCGGCAGGTCGGCTTCCATCGCCGTGGCCACCACCGATGGGTTCGCGCTGAATCCGCCGTCGCCAACGAGCGACACCGCCGCTCGGTTGGGGCATGCCATTTTGACCCCCAGCACCGCCGCCGGGCCGAACCCCATCGTCGCCAATCCGCTCGGGGTGATGAACGTGCCGGGCACGGTGATCGGGAACTGCTGCGCGACGCCATTCTTGTTCCAGCCGACATCCGTGACCAGAAAGCCATCCGCCGGCAGCGCACGGCGCAGGTCGCTCAGGATCCGCTCCGGCCGCATCGGAAACTGGTTCGAGGTCCAGTGATGGGCGAATTGCGATCGGAAGTCCGCGCGCCCGCGTGCGATGTCCTCGCGCAGCGATCCCCGGCTCCGATGCTGGCGCTCGCGCGCCGCTTCGACGAGCACGCCGAGCGCGGATTTGGCGTCGGCGACCACGCCGAGGTCGGTCGGATAGTTCCGGCCGATCTCCGCCTCGTCCGCGTCGATGTGCATCAGCCGCGTCGGAGGAATCGCGAAGGTGAAACGCGGATCCCAGGAGCTCGAGTTGGCCTCGGCCAGCCGCGTGCCGATCGCGACGATGAGGTCGGCGCGGCGGCAGGTGTCATTCGCGATCGGCAGTCCCCAGAAGCCCGTCTGCCCGAGCAGCAGCGGATGATCGTCGTGCAGGCATCCTTTGCCCATCAGGGTGTGGGCCACTGGAACGTCCAGCGCTTCGGCGAGCGCCGCCAGTTCCGTGGTCGCGCGCGCCGAGAGCACTCCGCCGCCGGCATACAACACCGGTCGTTCGGCCTGGGCCAGCGCGTCGACAATGCGCCGCGCGACCGCCGGATCGAGCGTCGGCCTCGCGATCGGTGACGGGGTTCTGGGAAATGCGCCAGCCGGCAGGTCGGCGGAGAAGACGTCCATCGGCACGTCAACCAACACGGGGCCCGGTCTGCCGGCCTGTGACAGGTGGAACGCGCGCTCGAGAATCCGCGGAAGATCGGCGGCGTGATCCACGCGATACACGCGTTTGCAGAACGGCCGGTAGATCTCGATTTGGCTCGCGTCGTGGTGAAGATTGATTTCCTGGTGCGGATGCCGTCCGTGGAAGTACGACTGGACGTCACCGGCGATCACGACCATGGGAATGGAATCGAGCGCCGCATTCGCCACGCCGGTCGCAGCGTTCGTCAGGCCCGGGCCCAGATGGGACAGCACGACGCCGGGCTTGCCGGTCACGCGCGCATACCCGTCCGCGGCATGCGCGGCGCTCTGCTCGTGACGAGTCGTCACGAACCGGATGCGGCTCTTGCCGAGCGCGTCGAGCATCGCAATCACCGTGTGGCCGCACAGGCCAAAGACCACCTCGACCCCGAGTTGCTCGAGGTAATCGGCGATTTGGTACGCCGCAATGCGCGTGCTGTTCACCGTGGAGACTCTAGCAAGCGGTTCCTGGGTTCACAACGACGTTACCGTAGCGGTACGGTGGCCCACGTCAGTGGAGCCCGGGGTCTTTAGACCCCGGGTCTGAAGACCCGGGGCTCCATCGATCGACCGGTATACTGCGGAACCGTCCGATGAAAGCGACCCTGCCGCCCACACTGTCCGCGCCCGCCGAGCGTGACGTGCGCGACCAAGTCGAGCGCATCGTCACCAGCGCCACGTTTCGTCCGGCCGATCGGCTGAAGCACTTCCTGTCGTTCGTGGCGGGCCAGGTGCTGCAGGGCCAGGGGGACAGCCTCAAGGAGTACGCCGTGGGCGTGCAGGTGTTCGGCCGCGACAGCAGTTTCGATCCGCGCACGGACCCCGTCGTCCGCGTCCAGGCCCGCCGGCTTCGGGCCCGGCTCGAGCGGTACTACCTCGAAGAAGGTCAGCGCGACGACATTCTGGTGGATCTGCCGAAGGGCGGGTACGCGCCCGTCTTCCGGCGCCGCGACGTGATGACCGGTGCCACCGCGCCAGACGTGTCGCTGGTGCCGAAGCGGAACACGATCGCGGTCGTGCCCCTCGCGGACATGACGGCCGACCGCCGCGTCGAGGCGTTTTGCAGCGGGCTGTCGCGCGAGTTGATCCGACGGCTGACCCAGCACAAGTCGGTCAAGGTGGCCCGGGCGCTCCCGGCACAGGCGCCGGCTGGCCTCGCCCTCGAGGGCACCGTTCAGGAAGCCGCCGAGGGCCTGCGGCTCTCGATGACGCTGTTCAACGCGACAACCGGTTGCTATGACTGGTCGGAGTCGTTTGACGTGGCCGCGACGGACACGTTCGCCGAGCAAGATCGACTTGCCGAAACAATTGTCGGCCGCCTGCGTCACCATCTGTCGCTGTCAGGCGAGAGCCCGCAGCCGCTGACGGAGAACCTCACGGCGCGCAATCTCTGCAAACAGGGGCTGTATCACCTGGACCAGCGGACGGACGAGAGTCTCGAGCGCGCGGCCGAGTTGTTCGAACGCGCGGTCATCGAGGACGCCCATTACGCACTCGCGCACAGCGGCCTCTCCGACGCGTACTCGATGCTCGGCAGCTACGGACTTCGGGCCTCGACCTCGATGGTCATGCTGGCCTTGTCGAGCGCGGCGACGGCGGTGATGCTCGATGCGGAATCGGCGCAGGCGCGCACGTCGCTCGCCCATGCCCAGGCGCGGGCCCGCTGGAACTGGCACGAGGCCGAGCTGGAGTTTCAGCGCGCCATCCGGCTCGATCCGGGCTACGCGACGAGCCACCACTGGTACGCTCGCTGCTGCCTGGTGCCGATGGGCCGGTTGGACGAGGCGCGCGACGCCGTCCTGCGCGCCCAGTCGCTCGATCCGGTCTCGTCGATCATCGCGCGTGAAGTCGCGTCGATTCACTACTATCGGCGCGATTTCGACGGCGCGCTGGCCCATTGCGACCAGGCCATCGAGCTCAATCCTCATTTCCCGCATGCCTATTTCATCCTGAGTCTCGTGCAGGAGAAGCTCGGCGATATGGACGAGGCCCTGGCCGCGCTGCTGCGCGGCGCGCAACTCGCGCCAAGAAGCCCGCGCATGATCGCGTCGCTCGGCCGTGCCCAGGCGATGGCCGGCCGCCGCGACGAGGCGATGAACAGCCTGGCGGAGTTGCGGGATCTCGAACGGACGCGGTTCGTCTCGCCCTGGGAGCGCGCGACGATCTACCTGGGCTTGAAGGACTACGACGAGTGCTTCGACGCCCTGTTCCTGGCGTTGCAGGATCGGTTTTTCGATCTCACGCTGCTCGCGGCCGATCCGCGATTCGACGACGTCCGGGGCGACGCGCGCTTCGAGACGCTGGTGCAGAAAGTCGGCGTGCGTTAGCTACGAGGCCGGGCCAGCGTCGAAGGTCGCAGAGTCATAGAACTCGCCAAACAACTCCTGCTCGGACGGACGGTCCTCCGGCGTCTCGCGGCTGACCCACGTCACGTTCATGTAGTGCTTGAGACTGATGTTCTCGTTCGTGATGTTGCCGCCCCACACCCCGCAGCCCATGCTCGACGTCATCGGCATGCCGTTGGTGAACGTGCCGGCATTCGCGCGCGACTGGATCTGGCGCACCATGATGCGGCTGACCGGCGCGACGAGCGCCAGGCGGTGGATGTGCTCGTCGTTGAACGAGTAGATGCCGCACGAGTGGCCGCGGCCGCCGGTTTCGAAAATCCGGGTGACCATCGCGAGCGCCTCGTCAAAACCCCTGCACTTGAAGATGGCGAGGACGATGCCCAGCTTTTCGGTGGAGAAGAGGTGCTCCTTGCCGATGTTCGTCTCGGGCACGATCAGGAACGTCTTGCCCGGGGGCAACGCGATGCCGGCTTTTGCGGCCACGACGTGTGCCGGTCGCGCGATGGTGTCCGGCGTGCGGCGGCCGTCCGCATCCCAGTACGCCTCGCGCAGCCGGGCCTTTTCGGCGTCATTGACGACGTAACCGCCTTCGTCCTGCAGCTTCGCGAGCAGCGCGTCGTAGATCGACGCATCGACGACGAGATTCCCGTCGGCTGAGCAGCCCGACCCGTGGTCGTTCGTCTTGCTAATCGCGGTGTTGCGTGCGGCCTCCGCCACATCCGCCGTGTCGTCAATCACCATCGTCGCGTTGCCGGCGCCGACGCCGTACGCGGGCTTGCCCGAGCCATAGGCCGCCCGCACCATCGGCGGCCCGCCCGTCGCAATCGTCAAATCGCAACCGGCCATCAGCGCCTGAGACAATGGGATACTCGGGCGTTCGATGCATTGCAGCAGATCAACCGGCGCGCCAAGTTGCTGCAGCGCCGCTCGCATGAGCCGGACGGTCTCGGCGGTCGTCTTCTGGCTGGCCGGATGCGGCGCGAAGATGACCGCGTCCTTGCATTTGATGGCGTAGATGGCGATGCCAATGGGCGTGACGTAGGGACTGGTCACCGGAATCAGCGCGGCGATGACGCCGGCCGGCTTCGCGTACTTGACGATCGCCTTTTCCGGAATCTCTTCGATGACGCCCATGCTCTTCTGGCGAAGGGCGTCGCGAAGAATGCCGAGCACTTTCGATCGTCGGCTGGGTTCGGGACTGCCGAGGCCGCTTTCGGCCACGCTCATGGCGGCGAGGCGAGTCGCGGTGGACAGGTTGCCGCCGGCCCAGGCGATGGCGCGGATCAGGCGGTCCACGCGGGCCTGGTCGTAGCCTTCGGCGGCGTTCATCGCCGAGCGGGCGCGCTGGATCGCGTCCGCGCAGCGCTGCTGTTCCTCTGCCGTGATGGATCGTTCGGCCACGTCAGTCCTTCTTCCGTGTGGAATCGCGACCCGGTTCAAACGCCCGCGGTGCCACGCCGTCGTAGGCCACGGGAATCCGGACGCGCATCGGCTTTTCGCGCGCGCACTCTTCCGCCACTTCCGCGGTGAGGCCTGCGACGCGGCCGATGATGAAGAGGTACCGGCCGACGGACGCGGGCAGTGACAAATCGTGCAGCACACCGGCGAGGGCGCCGTCGATGTTGAGCGGGAGCGGCTTGATCAGTTCGGCGGCCGCGTGCTCCAACGCGCGAACAAAACGGATACCGTCACCCGAGACGCCAGCCGCCTCCGCCATGTCGAAGAGCACGGACACGCGGGGATCGAGCGTGTGCGCGCGATGGCCGAGTCCAGGCAGCCGCGACCGGTCGTGCCGGGCCTGTTCGACCGCGCGCCGTGCCGCCTGCTCGACAGAATCGCCGGTGGCCGCCGCCGCGGCGAGTCCGTCGGCGATCAGCTGCATGCACGTTTCAGCGGCGCCGCCGTGTTCGTCGCCGATGGCCAGCAGTCCCGCGGCGATCGCCGCCGACGCCGACTGGCGATTGCCGGACGCCGCGATGCGTGCCGCGGCCGCGGACGGGGAGCCGGGCCCGTGGTCGGCGACGCCCACGAGAATGGCGTCGAGCAATCGGCGCTCGCCTGGTCCGGGCAACCGCCCGCGATGCAGCAGGAAGATGGTCTCGACGAAGCCGGCGTGCCGCATCAAGTCGGCGACGTCGTAGCCGTGCACGTGAATGCTCGTGCTGTCGGCATTAACAATGGCGGTGCGCCAGGCGTCCATCGGGCGATTATGCCTCCCACGCACCGCGGGCGGGGGACGTTACCGTAGCGGCACCGTATACCGGACCGCCGCGACTCGAAGCGATGCTATGGTCCGACTGATGCAACGGCCCGTGGGCACGGTCCTCGCTGGCGCCTGCTGTCTCGTGATGGCGGTGGTGAGCGCCACGACACGCGCGCAGACGCCGCCGCAGTGCCCGAAGCCGGCGCCGATGACGACGTTCCCCGAAGGCCCCGGGAAGGACGTCGCGGTGCGCATCTGCACCGAATGTCATCCGGTCACGAACGTCACGAAGCACCGGGAATCCCGCACAGCCTGGGGCAAGATTCTCGACAAGATGCTCGACGAGGGCGCGCACATCCCCGATGCGGACTGGGACACGCTCGTGTCCTACCTCAGTGTCACGCTCGGCAAAAAAGTGAAGATCAACGTTGCCACGGCCGCGATCATCGCGGAGACGTTCGACATCGAGGAAGAATTGGCCGAGGCGGTCGTCAAATACCGGGCTCAGAAGGGACCGTTCAAGACCTGGAAGGACGTCGCCGCGGTGCCCGGCATCGACGCGAAGCGCGTCGAAGAGCAGAAAGATAACCTCGACTTCAGCGTGTCATCGGATGCGGCTTCAGTTCCGCGTCCGAAAGTCCGAGCGACCATTTGATCGCCTCGAGGTACATCTGCTGGATGTCCTTGTTGTCCCAGGTTTCCGACGAGTGCGCGAACGAGCCGTAGAACACGCGGCCCTTGCCGTACGTTTTCGCCCACGCGAGCGGGTAGTCACCCGAGAGATGCAGGCCCTGGTTGGCCGGCACCTTGGACAGGTCCAGCCGCAGCATCACATCGATCTTGTCGCGCGAATGATCCTTGGGCTGGTAGAACTCGTCGCTGAACGGGAATGACGCCGCGAAATGCTTCGTGGCGGGGAAGTCCGGTCGCTCGTTGATCACGGTCCCGGCGCCGGTGATCGGGTGCCCGTCGAACCGCGCGCCAATCAAGTCAAGGAACTCCGGCCACGAATCAAACGCCGTCAGCGCAATGTGAGCCGCTACGAATCCCTTGCCGTCGCGGACAAACGACAGCAGTTCTTCCTTCTGCGCGGCGTCGATCGGCACTTCGCGATGGCCCATGAAGAAGATCGCGTCCACGTTGTTGAGGTTCGGCCCGCCGCTGGCTGCCGATCCATCCGTCTTCTTCGGCGTTTTCGAGATGATGTTGGAATCGGTCCGGATGAACGTGTCCCACAAGCCTGACTGATGGCCCAGCTGGTCGATCACGGCGAGGGCGTGGCCGACGGATTCATGCTGTGCCTGGCCGTTGCGCGTGTCGGCCCACGCGAGCACGCGTTTCCTGGCCGGCGCGCCGCCGCGCCCGGCACGGCCCTGATCGGCCAGCGCGGCGAACGATCCCGCACACAGAAGGACGACGACCATGGACGTTCGGATCTTCATCGCCACTCCTTATTGGATGCGCCACGCGATGACGGTGTCCGACGTGGGGCTTCGGAGGAACCCGCCGCCGCCGGCCGGGACCGCGACATATTGCTTGCCGTCCTTGCCGAGATAGGTCGACGGAATGGAATGCGCCGGTGCCTCGAGTTTTTCGCGCCACAGCTCGGCGCCGTTACGCGCATCGATGGCGCGGAAGATCCCATCGATCGTCGCGCCAATGAACACGAGATTGCCGCCCGTGGTGATGCCGCCACCCAGGCTCGGCGCGCCGGTGGGCTTGAGGCCCTTGGCGATGAGCTCCGGGTATTCGCCCAGCGGAATCCGCCACGCGATATCGCCGGTGTTGGCGCTGACCGCAATCAACTCGCCCCACGGCGGCTCCGCGCACGAGTATTTGTGCTGCGCGTCCCAGAAACGGCCGCCCTCGGGCGTGACCTTGCTCATGTTCGGCGCGGTCGAGGTGCCGGGTGCGACGACGTTCTCCGGGAGATCCGGCGGCTCGCCGGCGCGCCCGCCGCGTCCCGCACCGCCCGCGGCCGTCGTGGCTGCCCCCGCCGCAGGCGGCGCACCGCCGCCGCGGCGTCCGGCCCCGGCCGTGCGCTCTTCGAGGTGTCCCCACTGCCCTGTGTTATGCACATTCGTGATCATCAGCCCCAGGGGCTTGTTCACCATCACGCCCTGCCAGTTGCCGCCCCCCACCGCACCGGGAAACAAGACGATGTCCTGCTTTTCTTTCCAGGGCATGTAAGGGACCGCGTCGGACAGGTTGTATTTCTCCCAGAGACCCTTGCAGTGCGCCTCGAGTTCGGGCGTGACCTTCGCGAGCTCTTCCTTCTTCAGCGACATGCGCGCGAGCGGTTCGGGCTTGAGCGGAAACGGCTGCGTCGGCGACGTCCACTCGCCCTTGGCGGTGGTCTGCGGCACGGGACGTTCTTCCATGCCGTACATCGGCTCGCCGGTCTCGCGATTGAACACGAACATGATGCCCATCTTCGTGATCAGTGACACGCCGGGAACGGTCCGTCCGCCGCGCTGCACGTCCACGAGCGCAGGTGGCGCCGCCAAGTCGAAGTCCCAGATGTCGTGATGGACGAGCTGCTGGTACCACTTGATCTTGCCCGTGTTCGCATCCACGGCGAGCAGGCAGTCGCTGTAGAGGTTGTTGCCGTGATGCGGTCCGCCGTAGTAATCGTTCCCGACTTTTTCCACGGGTACGTAGATGAGGCCGCGCTCGATGTCGACGGAGAAATATCCCCAGAGGCCAGGGCCGCCGGCCGTCTTGAGGCTGTCGCCCAGCCACGTCTTGGCGGCCGGATCGTCCGGCTGGGCTTTCAGGTTCAGCACCCAGCGCGATTCGCCCGTCACGGTGTCCCAGGCCTTGACGGTCGAGTTGCCGCCCTGCGTGACCAGGACGTTCTTGTAGGCCACGGGCGGCGAGGTCATCCGCAACCCCGCGATGAACCCTTTGACGCCAAAGCTCGTGATGAGCGTGCCGTCCTTCGGATCGATGGCGGCCAGGCCGTTCTCGGTTTGCGAGAAAATCCGCGGGCCCACGCCGCTACCGCCCGGCCAGTAATACGGTCCGCGCCTCGCGGTGCCCGTCGTCTCGTATTTCCACAATTGCGCACCGGTCGCCGCGTCCAGCGCATACACACCGTTCTGCGCGCTGAAGTACATGACGCCGTCGATCACGATCAAGCCGCTCTCGAAGAATCCGGAGCTGTCGCCCGTGTGGAACGTCCACGCGCGCGTGAGGTTCTTCACGTTGTCGGTGTTGATTTGCGAGAGCGTCGAGAACTTGGTGGCGCCGGGGTCCTGACCGAAGTTCGACCAGTTGTTCTGGGCGGATGTCACGCCCGTCGAACTAATTGACGTTGATGCGACCGCTGACGCCAGCACCAGCGCGAAGCCGACCTTCCTCATCGCGTGCTCCTTGTCCCGAGGTGTCCCACGATGCGGACAATAGCATCGGGAAGCAAAGCGGGACCGAGTGTTACGGTATGGCTACCGTAACATGGCGCAACCTGTCCGGGCCGCCCGATGGTGGCGAATCACGCCGGTTCTGTTCATCACCTACAGCTTCGCCTACCTCGATCGCGTGAACTATTCGTTCGCGGCCGCCGGCGGCATCGGCAAGGACCTCGGCATCTCCGCCAGCACCGCCTCGCTCATCGGGGCGCTCTTTTTCCTGGGCTACTTCGTCGGCCAGATCCCCGGGGCCATCTACGCCGAACGGCGCAGCGCGAAGCAGATTGTGTTCTGGTGCCTGATTCTCTGGGGCGCGCTGTCCGCCCTGACCGGTGTGGTGTCGAATATTCCCGCGCTGATGACCGTCCGGTTCCTTCTCGGGGTGGTCGAGGCCGGCGTGTTTCCCGCGCTGGTGATTCTCGTGAGCCGCTGGTTCGCGCGCAGCGAACGGTCGCTGGCGAATTCGTTCATCACGCTGAGCACGCCGGTGACGGTGTTGTGGATGTCGATCGTGTCGGGCTACCTCGTGCAGGCGTACGGCTGGCGCGGCATGTTCGTCATCGAAGGTCTGCCCGCGTGCCTCTGGGCGATCGCCTGGTGGTACCTCGTGCAGGATCGCCCCGCCGAGGCGTCGTGGCTCAGCGCCGGCGAACGCGCGGCCCTCGAAGCGAAGATCGCCGACGAGCAACGGGGCATCAAAGCCGTGCGCAACTACGGCGAGGCGTTTCGATCGCCAACCGTCATCAGAATGTCGGTGCTGTACTTCTTCTGGGGCATCAGCCTGTTCGGGTTCGTGCTCTGGCTGCCCACGATCATCAAAGATGCCGGCTCGGCCAACATCGTCCGGACCGGATGGCTTTCGGCCGGACCCTATGTCTTCGCGAGTCTCCTGATGCCGGTGGTGTCGATGGCGTCGGATCGCAGGCGCGATCGCCGGCCGCTCGTGCTCCTCTGCATCGGCCTGAGCGCGGCGGCCTACCTCGCGCTGTATGCCGTGCACGGCTCAGGCTTCTGGATCTCGTATGCGCTCTTGTGCGTCGCGGGCATCGGCCCGATCGTCGCGCTCGCGCCGTTCTTTGCGATCCCGGCGGACATCCTCCCGAAGAACGTCGCCGGCGGTGCCGTGGCGCTGATCAACAGTCTGGGCGCGCTCGGTGGTTTTCTCGGGTCGTATCTCGTCGGCTGGTTCAACGGGCTCACGCACAACCCCTCGTCCTCATTTCTCCTGATGGGTCTCTCGCTGGTGATCGCGACGGCGCTCCTGGCCGTTCGCCCGGGGGCCGATTCTGACCTTAGAATGCGGGCATGACGCGCAGTTCCTCGGTCCTCGTCGCCGGTAGCGTCGTGCTTGCGGGCGCGGTCTGGGTCGGCGTGCAGGCCACCGCCAACAGTCAAGCCGGCGCCCCGACCTTCTCAGAACACGTCGCGCCGATTCTGTTCACGAACTGCGCCACGTGCCATCGGCCAGGGGACGCGGCGCCGTTCTCGGTCCTGACCTATGCGACCGTGAGGGAGTACGGCAGCGAAATCGCGGAAGCGACGCGTGAGCGCTACATGCCGCCGTGGAAGCCAGCGCCGGGCGATTATCCGTTCCTCGGCGAACGCCGCCTGACGGACGCCGACATCGACACGATTCAGCGCTGGGTCAAGGGCGGGATGCCACAGGGCGATCCGAAGAAGATACCGCCGGCGCCCGTCTTCAACGACGACTGGCGACTCGGCAAGCCGGATTTGATCGTCAAGATGCCCGAGCCATTCACGGTGCCGGCCGATGGCCGCGACGTCTACCGGAACTTCGTGATTCCTCTCAACCTGACCGAAGACAAATGGATCAAGGTCGTCGATTATCGGCCGTCCGCCAAGCCGGTGGTCCATCATGCGATTTTTGCGACGGACCCGACGGGCGCGGCGCGCAAACTCGATGCCGACGATCCTGGACCCGGATTCGGCGGCGTGATGGGCGCGAGCGGCGTGTCGGGACGCGGCGGTCTGCAGGACATCATCGCGCGGGCTCGCGGCAACGCGGCGGAAGTCGCGCCGGCGCCGGTGCGCGGCGGCGGATCGATCGGCGGCTGGGCGCCCGGTGGGATGCCGCGGATGCTTCGCGAGGATCTGGCGTTCTTCGTTCCGAAGGGCTCGGACCTGGTGGTGTCCACGCACTTCCATCCCAACGGCCAGCCGCTGCAGGAACAGTCGACGTTTGCGCTCTACTTTGCCAAACAACCGCCGTCGCGGGGCTTCGCGGCTATTCAACTGCCGCCGGCGTTCGGCGCCTTCAGCGGCCTCAACATTCCGCCGGGCAACGCAAACTTCATCATCACGGATTCATTTGTGATTCCAGCCGCGGTCCGCGCCTTCGGCGTGGGCGCGCACGCGCATTACCTCGGCAAGGACCTTCTGCTCACGGCCACGTTCGCAGACGGCACGAAGAAAGTGTTGCTGCACATTCCGGATTGGGACTTGAACTGGCAGGGCACGTACGAATTCAAGGACTACGTTGATTTGCCGGCGGGGACACGTCTCGACGTGCGGATTCAGTACGACAACTCGAAAGCGAATCCCCACAATCCGTCGGATCCGCCCATGCGCGTCACGTTCGGCGAGCAGTCCACGAATGAAATGGGCGCGATCAGCCTCGTCGTCGTCCCGGGCGCGCCGGGCGCCCTCGTCGCCTTGAGGCCTGCGCTCGACAAGCACATGCGCGAGGCCGTGCTCAACAGTCCGCTGATGCGAGGTCGAGGCGGATCGCGATAATCACGGCCGCACGCCTTGATGTGAGACACTTCGGCCCCAATCCATGAGGCCTTGTCCACACTGCGGCACCCCTGTGCCGTCCGCCGCAAAGTTCTGTCCGGGGTGCGCCCAAGCCCAACAGCCAGCCGACCAGCCGACGATGACATCACCGCCACCGGTGGGTGGCGCGCAGATGGAGCCCCGGGGCTTCAGCCCCGGGGTGTCCTCCGACTCCGACAGTTTCGATCACGGGCGATTCGCCCCCGGGACCAGACTCGGCGATCGCTACCGGATCGTCGGCCGCCTCGGTGTGGGCGGCATGGGCGAGGTCTATCGTGCAGATGACCTCAAGCTCGGCCAGCCCGTCGCGCTGAAGTTCCTGCCGGAAGAGTTCGAGCGCGATCCCCTGCGCCTCGACAAACTCATGGCCGAGATTCGCACCGCCCGGCAGATCTCGCATCCCAACGTCTGCCGCGTCTACGACGTGGGCGAAGTGGACGGCCGCCGCTTTCTGACGATGGAGTACGTAGACGGCGAAGATCTGCGTGGGTTGCTTCGTCGCATCGGGCGCCTGCCCGAGGACAAAGGCCTCGAGATCGCGCGCCAGATCTGCGCGGGCCTCGCGGCCATTCACGATCGCGGCGTTCTGCACCGCGACCTGAAGCCGGCCAACGTGATGCTTGACGGCCGCGGGCGCGTGCGGCTCACCGATTTCGGCCTCGCGACGACGGCCGTCGCGGCCGGCAAGGATGGAGAAATCGCCGGCACGCCCGCCTACATGGCGCCGGAACAATTGGCGGGCCAGCCGCTGTCGGTGGCGACCGATCTCTACGCGCTCGGCCTCGTCCTGTTCGAACTGTTCACGGGCGAGCGCGTGCACAAGACGGATCGTCTCGACGACGCGCGCGCGGGAAAGCCCGCGCAGGGCGCCTCCGTGACGCTGACGACGAGCGGATCGGGCGCGAAGCTCGATCCGATGATCCAGCGCGTGATCGAGCGCTGCGTCGACACCGATCCGAAACGCCGCCCGCAATCGGCCATCGTCATCGCGGCCGCGCTGCCGGGTGGCGATCCGCTGGCCGCCGCGCTCGCCGCGGGTGAAACCCCGTCGCCGCAAATGGTCGCGGCCTCTGGTGGTGAGGGCGGGTTGTCGTTCAAGGTCGCCGTGCCATGGCTCGTCGCCCTGCTGCTTGGCGCGGTGATTGTCGCCTGGCAACAGACGCACCACTCGTTGCCGGCCATGGTGGCGTTTCCGCTGGGTCCAGAAGTGCTCGCGTCGAAGGCGGGCGAGATGCTCACGCGATTGGGTTACACCGAGGGCCTGGTCGATTCGGCCGCCGGATTCGGGTCCAATGACTATTGGTATTCCCAGTGGATCAAGGAACACGATCAGACAACGGCGCGCTGGCAGCACGTGAAGCGCGTCAGACCTGCCCTCATCTCTTACTGGCGGCGCACGAGTCCGTCCAAGATGGAGGCCCGGTCCTACTTCAGCGACGCCGGTCCGCGCGCCGGCGGGCTCGCGGTCGGTCCGAACGATCCTCCACGCATATTGCCTGGCATGACCTACATCGAACTGGACCCGGAGGGCCGGCTGACCTGGTTCGATGCCGTGCCACCTGAGAAGCGATTGGCCGATGCGGCCGCCGCCGCGCCGGACTGGCCGGCGTTCTTTCGTGAGGCGGGGCTGGATCTTGCGGCGTTCTCGCCGGTTGCGCCGGAATGGACCAGCCGCGTCGAAAGCGACGCCAGCGCGGCGTGGAGCGGACCGGGCGCCGATCCGGCAGGCGCACCGTTGCGGGTCGAAGCGGCGGTCCTTCGCGGACGTCTGGTGTTCTTTCGGGTCATCGCTCCGTGGCAACAGCCGGCCGAGCTAGGTTCCGCCGAGGCGGCAGAGGACCGCGGGGCCGTGATCATTGCGTTCGTCATCGTGATCGTCGTACCGGTGGGCGCGATTGGATTGTCGTTGCGGAATCTGAGGCTGGGCCGAACCGACACGCGCGGCGCCACGCGCCTGGCCGCGGTGTTCGGCACGGTCGTCGCGCTTGCGGCAGCGCTCAGCTCCTCGGTGACCGCCGGTCAATCGTGGATTAACACCGGGATCATGATCGGCAGCTGGGCCGGGTTTTGCGCGCTGCTGATCGCGGCATTCTACGCGGCGATTGAGCCGTACGTCCGCCGGCACTGGCCCCGCATGCTGATCGCCTGGTCGCGGCTGCTGGACGGACGTTGGCGGGATCCCCTGGTCGGACGCGACGTGCTCATCGGCGCCGCATTGGCCATGGCCGTTCGATCGACGGAGGGGCTCCGGCTGACCATCCTGGAAATGCGCGGCACACCCTCCGAACTTCCGTCCTTCCAGATCGGTGGATGGATGGACTCGCGTCTGGCTCTGGGCCAGGCCCTGGCGTGGATCCCGGGAAGCGTCTGGGTGTCGCTGGGTGTCGTCGTCCTGCTGGTGTTGTTCCGCATGGTCCTCCGACGGGAACTTGCCGCAGGGCTGGGTGTGGGGGCGCTGTTTATGGCCTTGAACGTCGTGGCGCCGGGCGCAGGACAAGACTGGCTGATCACGATCCTTTTTGGGCTGCTCAGCGTGGTAGCGCTGATTGTGATTCCCACACGATTCGGTCTGGTGATGTTTGTCGCTTTCATGTTCACGGGGCGGGCCGCCGGTGGGCTTGGGTCGCCGGCGTTCGCGACCGGTGCGCTGACGCTGAGCCTGATTGCCATGGTCGTGCCCGGCGTGTTCGGTTTCTACACGGCCACGCGCGGGCGCAAGGCGTCCGGGTGGCTGGATGCGTAAAGCTGGGGTCCGCGCGATTCAGCGCTGACCGTGTCGCCGGCGCAGCCACCATTCGCCGCCGAGCGCGGCGGCAAACGGAACGATCCACCAGGCGGATGCCATCGGATGGATGTCCCGGCGTTCGGATACCGGCGACAGCGCGCGCTCGAGGCTTGCCGAGAGTGCCGAAAGTTGGGACTCGGACAACGTCTGGCCATTTTGTGACGAGGTCCAATCACGGATGCGGGCTCGTTCATCGGGGGCGGGAAGACGCGCCGGTAGCGGCGCCGGCGACGGCGTCACCTGGTCGGGCCCGGCCGGGTCGGTGGGCGGAGGTGTGGCGGCCGCGGCTTCAGCGATCGTGTCACGCCAGAATTTGTCGAACGCGTCCGCGTTGCGATCGCGATAGCGCCACGCGTCCAGCGCGCCGCTCACGAGCAGCCGGCCGCGGCCGACCGCCGTGCGCCACATCGCCGGCGGCGCGGGTGAAGCCGGCGGGCCGGTCGGCGCCGGCATCGCCTCGGCCCACGCCGGCATGACCGCCGGCCAGAAGAACTCCGACGCCAGCGGCCGTCCAATCGGATCGGGACGCGTGGCCGCGCTCCACGTGCGTACGCCCGTCAACAGCTCGAACGGCCGGCCTGCAGACACGGCATCGAACATCAGCACGGCCGTGCCGCCGCGCTGCCGCATGAACGCTTCGAGACCGGCCACGTCCGCGGTGGTCAGATCTTCCGGCGCCCCCGCGACCACCGCGTCGAACAACTCCAGCGGCGGCAGGGCCGCGAGGGCCGCCGGCGGCGCTCCGGCCGTGACCGCCGCGCCGCGCGACGTGGCCGTCCGGCTCGACACGACGAAGCGCGGATCCGATTCGATCGCGCGACGCACGAACGTGGACATCCACGACGGCCGCGGATCGAAAAACAGCACGGCCCGACGCCAATCGCCAACCGTGATCGACACGTCGGCGCGCGCCCGGTCCGGCAGATCGCCAATCGCGGCGGTGACGACGCCGGCCGTGGCTCCCGCGGCGGTCGCGACAAGCGCCACCTCGATGTCCTCCGTCTGGTCGTCGCTCGAAATCGGTCGCGTGACGCGATCGACGATGACGCCGCCGGTGTCGAGCGTGACGACCAGTTCTCGCGTGCGGGCCGCGCGGGCCTGCACGCGCACATGGATCGGGACACGCGCCTGAAGTTGCGCGCGATCGGGCGCCGCGATCGCAGCGATCGAGACGATCGACACAAACGGCGCACGAGGCTCCGGCAGCACGGCAAACGCCGGCTCCGCATCGCGCACGGCAGCGGCCGGCAACTGGTCGCCGATGGACACGACGGCGGCCGCGCCAAGCGACGGTCCCCGAATCACCGTGAACCGATCGCCCAGCGCGCGCGCGACGCGGTCGGTGAGGGCGGGGTCCGGCAGGCGAGCGGCCGCGACGAGCGCGACGTCCGGCTTCACGGGACGGTCGGCCGTGAACGACGGATCGATCGCGCCCGCGATGGCGATCGCGATGGCGATGATGCGCAAGATGGTGCGCAGCATGATCCTCAGCGGCCTCCCGCCCGCGGTGCCGACGCAGGCGGACGGCGCAGCGCGTCCGCCAACGCGCCCGCGAGCGCGTCAAGCCGCGGGTCGGCGCCGCCCGAAGGGTCGGCCGGCAGTTCGGCACGCGCGATCGCCGCGAGCGCCGTCGCCGCGCGATCCCACGACGCCTGCGTGATCGCGGTCGCCACGTCGCGCAGGGGCGCCGATGACGGATCGATGCGCAAGACCTGCTCAGCCAGCGCCGTGGCACGGGCCGCAACGTCTGCCGTACCGCGATTCGCGTCCGCGGCCAGTGCGCCGATGTCGGCCAGCACGCGCCTGATCGCGGTGACGCGCGGGCTCGGCGGCGGCAGCGCGGCCGGCCGCGTCCCGCGATCGAGCGCGGCCAGTGTGCCGGTCAGGCGTCTCGAGAGATCCAGGCGCTCGCGTTCACTGAGCGTGCGGAGGATGTACCGGCTGCGCGAAAACGCGCGCTGCAGAAACGTGAGCGCCTCTTTTTCGATCGGCAGCGCCAGCGCCAGGTCCGGATCGGCGAGCCGCGCCGCCGCCCGGCTCATCGACCGAATCGCCTTGATCAAGTCCGCACGCCCCTGGTTGGCCATGCGACCCGCCGCCAGGTCGCCCTCGCCGGCGGCCTCGACCTCCTCGTTCAGCGTCGTCGTATCGAGTCCGAAATCCGCGAGTTCGCCGCCCATCATGAACACGAACTCGGCCCGCACCTGCCGCTGTTCGGCCGCGATGCCTTCCGCTTCGCGCTGGTAGTCGGCCGGCGACATCGACGAGCGCCTGGCGAGCAGCCGCTCGGTGTTCACGATCACCATCTGCTGGCTGATGGCGTACTTGTCCTGCCGATCGTCGATCCCGAACCCCTCGCTCGGCACTGCGCCGGGTGCGGCGATTTCCACGATGAACGCGTTCGACTCGGCCACGGGCGCGCCCGGACGACGGTCGGTCGCGACGCCGCGATAGATGAGCATGTCGCCGGCCTCGAGCGCCAGCGCGCCGAGCGGCCACGACGCGCGTGCGGTCCACGCGCGGTCATTCGTCCGCGCGAGTTCTACGGGAACGTCACCCTCCGTGAACGTGAACGTCTCGCCGGATCCGGCGACGCGCGTGTAGCGCAGTTTCAGCGACGCCAGCGCCAGGTCATCGTCGGCCTCGAGCGCAACGGACAGCGTCCGCACGGCGCTGGTCAGCAACATGTCTTTGCCGGGATCGGTGATGCGGACAGCCGGCGCGCGATCGGGCGTCACCGACAAGCCGATCAGACGACGCGCGCCCGCGAGGCCGTTGGCGGCCGTGGGAGCGAACGCGAGAAATCCGTCCGCATCGGCGAGGAGCGTGACCGCGAACGCGCGGCCATCCTGGCGTGCGAGCGCCTGCGTGCGGTCGATGGTTTCGACGGTGATGGCCGCGGCATCGGCGGTCACCGTCACGTCAAGCCGGCTGCCGGCAAACGCCGTGATGCGCGCGGGGTCGTGGAAGCGCTCGACCGGGCGCCCGGTGTACTCGGGCGGCGTGATGGTGACGTCGACGCCCGACACCGTCGCCGCCGAGACTGAACTCGGCCCCGTCGGCGACGTGCGCGTCCACCAGCCACCGGCGAGAACGGCCGAGGTCGATATCCACAGGATCGCCGCAATCGCCGCGCCTGCGATCGATCGACGCGCAGGAATGATCTGGCGGAGATCGAGACGCGACGCGAACGCCGAGGCGTCGATCAAGACGCGGCTCGAGACGGTCGGTGAGGTGCGGTGCTGGCCCCCGAGTAGTTCCGCGGCGGTGAAGATGAGATTGCGACTCGCCGGCGCGCGGTGTTCGACCAGCGACGCGATATGGACACGCCTCGCGAGCAGGGCGCCAACGGCGGCGCCGATCGCGACCAGGACGACCGCCACAGCGGCGCCGACCATCGCCGATGGGCCGTCGCCGCCGGCCAAGCTCGCCAGCGCGGCGGCGAGCAGGCCCCACGCCGCGCCGCGCACGGCGGCGAGCAGCCGCAGGCGGCGCCGGACGCGCACCAACCAGTCCGCGAACGTCGCACGTTCAGGCGACGCGGGCATGCGGCGTCTCCGTTTCCCGTGGCAGCGCGCGAGGACGCCGACGCATCCACCACTCAAATGCGAGCAATGCGATCACGGCCATCCACCACCAGCGGCTGTCGGATCGATCGCCAACTGGCTGGGATCCGGATGGCGGCACTGCGGCGGGTGGCCGTTCCCATGCGCGCAATTCATCCGCAGTCCGTGTTTCAGTCGCCTGTTCACTCACCGCCGGCTCGTTCGCACTCGCGCGCAGGACTGCCTGAATGATCGCCGCCGACAACAATGACCCCGCAGGCGTCGTCGTGAAGAGCAGCAGCCGATCGGCATCGTCGACCCGGCCGCGCGCGGCGGTGACGATGTCGGTGGCCGGGTGTCCGGCCCGCCTGGCCGCGGCTTGCACGGCCGCATCCGTGGTCACGGCCATCACAATCTCGAACATCCATCCTTCGTCGATGGGCCGTGAGGCCTGCAGCAGTGCTGAGCGTGTCTCGAACTGCGAAAAGACGATCGCCACGGGCCGGTCCGGCTGGCCGACTGGTGGCGCGCCGCTGGCGATCGCGGCCGCGCGCGCCGCCGCGGCGGCGGCGCGTTCGGCCGGGCCCGCGAGCAACTGCACGCTGTCCGCGGCGGCGTCTGTCGGCGGCGCGCCAGGTCCGGACGGCCCTGGCGCGCCGCGGTCAATCGGGATCGCGACCAGGCGCACGCCGATGTCCGCGGGCACCGCGTCCACATCGGCGCGCGCCAGGGCTGTGGGCTGGAAGTCTGAGATCACGACCAGCTCGCGACGCATGGGCTGCGTCGCGAGCCACGCGGCCGCGCCGGCCACGCTGGCGGCCGGCGCGGCGGTTTCGCCCGTCCGCGCGCGCGTGGCGTCGGCCTCGCGCGCGCGGGCCTCGCGTCGTGCGGCGTCGATCGCACCGCCGCCGCCGGCGGCGGTGCGCTGCATGCTGGCGCTCGTGTCGATGATGATCGCGCGCGCGATCTGGGCGCCCAGATCGCGTGCGCGATCGGCACTGAGCCACCACGGCTGCGCGAGGGCCGCCACCGCCGTGGCCAGAATCGCGCAGCGCAGCACGAGCAGGCCGATGTCGGCGAGCCGCGCGCGCCGAATCGGCCGGAGCGTCGTTGCCGGCAGGAACCGCAGCTGCGGAAACGCCAGGCGGCGCGCCGGCCGTCGCGCCAGCAGGTGCGCGACGATCGGCGAGGCGATCGCGATCAGTCCAATCCAGGCCCAGGGATTTTGAAAGATCATCGCCGGCCCGTTCGCGCGCCGCCCGGGCGAGCCGAGGCGCGCGCGCGCCGCAACAGGTACGCGCGGAGGGCGCGCTCGGGTGCGATGTCCGTCGGCAGCAGGGCATAGTCGTGGCCATCTCGATGCGCCTGGGCGCGCTGGCCGGCGACAAAGGTCGCCATGGTCTCGCGATAGCGTCCGGCGGCGTCATCGGCATCGAGCACGCGCCGGCCATCCGATTCCAGATCTTCGAATTCGATGTCGCCGGCGTAGGGGAACGTGATCTCTTCGCGAGACAACACCTGCAGCAACGCGACGTCGTGCCGGCCTGGCAATCCACGCAACGCGCGATAGGTCGCGTCCGCCGCGTCGTAGAGATCGGAGATGACGATGAGCAGGCCGGGCCGGCGGAGCAATTCACCGCCTCGAGCCATCACGCGGTCCAGGGGCCAGGCGCCTGCGGGCTCGAGCCGGGCGAGGAGCGTGGCGAGCGCATGCAGATGCGGCCGGCCGCCGCGGGGCGGCAGGTACGAGAAGCGATCGTGCTGCGTGGTGATGATGCCGACCCGGTCGCCCTGCGCAATCAGGACGTGCGCGAGCGCCGCCGCCATCATCACCGCATAGCGAAACTTCGAGAGGGAAGCCGGCGTGCCGGCCGGCGAAGCGGAAGACGCCGGGAAGTTCATCGAACCACTCGTGTCAACGACCAGCATCGCGGACAGGTTCGTCGTTTCGTGGAATCGGCGCGAGTACAGGCGATCGGTGCGCCCGAGAATCTTCCAGTCGAGATGCTTCAGGTCGTCGCCGGGACGATACGGACGATGCTGGCTGAACTCCGCGGCGAATCCGTGAAACGGACTGCGATGCTGGCCGGTGTGCGCGCCTTCGACAATCAGCCGCGCGGCCAGTTCCAGATCGTCGACCGCCGCGATCGCAGAGGGCGACAGCAGCCGCGTCAGTGCCACGATCAGCCCACGGGAACGGCGTCGAGCAGTTGGCCGATCAGTCGATCGGTGTCGAGGCCGTCGGCCTCGGCTTGAAAGTTCAGGAGCACGCGGTGGCGCAGCACGACGTGTGCGACGTTGCGGACGTCGTCGGGGGACGGCACGCTGCGGCCATCGATCAGGGCCGACGCTTTGGCGCCGAGCAGCAGGGCCTGGCCGGCGCGCGGCCCGGCGCCCCATTTCACCCATTCGCGGACGGGTTGCGGCGCCGACGGATCATCGGGTCTGGTCGCGCGGACCAGCCGCAGCGCATAGTCCACCACGTTGCTGGCGGCCGGCAGTTCCCGCACCAGCAACCGCGCGCGCTCGAGGTCCTGTCCGGTTGCGATGGGCGCGGCCGCGGGCACCTCGGCGGCGGTGGTCTCCACGAGGATGCGACGTTCGTCGGCAGCGTCGGGATAGCCAATCACTACGTTGAACATGAATCGATCGAGCTGGGCTTCCGGCAGGGGATGCGTGCCTTCCTGTTCGATCGGGTTTTCTGTGGCCAGGACGAACAGCGGACGCTCGAGCGGATAGCGCACGCCGCCGATCGTGACCTGGTACTCCTGCATCGCTTCGAGCAGCGCGGCCTGCGTGCGGGGCGGGGTCCGGTTGATCTCGTCGGCCAGGATCACGTGCGCGAACACCGGACCGGGAATAAAGCGGATGTGGCGCTTGCCCGTCGTCTGATCCTCCTCGATGACTTCGGTTCCGAGAATGTCCGAGGGCATGAGGTCCGGCGTGAACTGGATGCGGCTGAACTTGAGCGTGGTCGCTTCGGCCAGCGTTTTGATTAGCAGGGTCTTGGCCAGACCCGGGACGCCGCGCACGAGACAGTGGCCGCCGGCAAACAGGCACGTGATGACTTCGCGCCGCACCTGGTGTTGCCCGATGATGACGCGCCCGATGGCGTCGTCGATCCGTCTGGCCAGCGAGGTGGCGTCGTCGAACGACGGGGGCGCCAGTTCCTGCGCGGCCGGGCGAGGTGGTGATGTAGACACGTGGCAGCCGTGCTGATTCTAATCCGGCCGGCGCGCGCGGACCCATGCCGCGAATTGCCGGAAGGCGGCGCCGCGATGCGAGATCGCCAGCTTGGCCTCGTCGCTGGTCTCGCCGAGCGTCATCCCGTACGGCGGATAGAAAAAGATTGGGTCGTAGCCAAAGCCCAACGATCCGCGTGGCGCTGGCGCGATCTCGCCTTCGACGCGGCCTTCGACCGTAAACAGTACGACCGGGCCGCCCGCCGGCGCCGGACTCACGCACGCCACCGCACAGACGTACCGCGCGGTCCAGGGGCGCGGATGGCCGGCGAGTTCCTTATAGAGGTTGGCGAACTTGTCCGGGTACGTCGCACCGGGATAGCGCGCGCTTTCCACGCCCGGCCGGCCGCCCAGCGCGTCGATGACCAGCCCTGAGTCCTCCGCCACCGTGTCAACGCCACTCGACTGTGCGTAGTAATTCGCCTTGAGCAGGGCGTTGTCGGCAAAGGTGCGCCCCGTCTCGTCGGGCTCGGGGATCGGGGGGAAGTCACCGAGCGTGAGGAATTCGGCCGGCGTACCGGTCAAGGCGTGCCGAATCTCCCGAATCTTGCCGGCGTTGGTGGTGGCGATGAGCATGGTTGCGGCGCTCCGCGTTTCCCCGGCTCCCCAGTTCCCCGGTTCCTCGGCTCCGCTACGGTCCATGAGTATAATCACCCCCTCTTTAGGAATTTCCGTCCCGGAGGATTCAGCATGTCCCGAACCCGTCGCCTTCACGCGTGGTCGATTGCCCTGGTGTGCGCGTTGGTCTTCGTCTTTTCCAGTTCGCCTGCGCAGGTCTTGCGCGCGGTCGCTGGCATCGTGACACCCGGCGCTGTCATCCAGGACCCCGTGACGCCACCGCAGGATCCCGCGGCGCCCGCGCCCGGCCGCGGCGGTCGCGGCGGTCCGCAGCCGTACGCCCAGGTCGTGACGAGTCAGATGAAGTCGGACGATGGCGTGTTCAAGGTGCACCACGGGCCGCTCGCCAACACCGACTCGATCTTGTTCGAGATTCCGACGAAGGAATTCGACAAGGACTTCGTGTGGGACGTGAGCATCAAGAAGACCACGCTCGGCGCCGGCTTCGGCGGGCAGCACGTGAGCAACCGCACGATCCGCTTCACGCCGCGCGGCGACCGGCTGTTGATGCTCAACATGGACTACAGCATCACGGGCGCGACCGACGAAATGGTCGCGAAGGCCGTGGCCGATGCGAACTACCCCGCGATTATTGCGACGCTGCCGGTACTGGCCTATGGCCCGAACAAGGAAGCCGTCGTCGACATGTCAACGTTCTTCAAGGAAGGCATCGCGGAATTCCGCGCAGGCGCGGCGATTGGCGGACGCGGCATCGCCGCGGAGCGGTCGTTCCTCGAGCGCGCGGTGGCGTTTCCTGAAAACGTGAACGTCGAGGCGACGCTGACCTTCACCGGCGGGGCTGCCGATGCGGCGGCCGGCGGTGGCGGCGGCGGACGAGCGGCCGGCGCGCGCGGCATGCGCGGACCGAGCGGCACGGTCATCGTGCACCACAGCATCCTGCGCCTGCCGGACAAACCGATGATGGCGCGCACGTTCGACATGCGCGTCGGCTTCGACACCGACAGCTATACCGACTTCGGCACCGACGAGCACCGCTCGGTGCGCAAGCAGATCATCAACCGCTTCCGCCTCGAGAAGAAGGATCCGGCCGCCGCGGTGTCCGACCCGGTGAAGCCGATCGTCTTCTACATTGATCCGGCGACGCCCGCCAAGTGGGTGCCGTACGTGAAGAAGGGCGTGCAGTCCTGGGCGCCGGCCTTCGAAGCCGCCGGCTTCCGTAACGCCATCGAAGCGCGCGACGCGCCGAAGGATCCGGAGTGGAGTTCGGAGGACGCGCGCTACTCGGTAATCCACTGGGTGCCGACGCAGGCCGAAACGCAGTCCTACATCAACGATCCGCGCAGCGGCGAGATTCTGTCGGCCAGCCTGAGCGTGTATCCGAACATCCCGACGTACGGCGATTCGTGGTACTTCGTGCAGGCCGGCGCCGTGGACAAGCGCGCGCAGAAGCTGCCGCTGCCCGATGAAATCCAGGGCGAACTGCTGCGCTTCGTCGTCGCGCATGAAATCGGCCACGCGCTCGGGCTGCCGCACAACCTCAAGGCGAGCGCGCTGTACACGGTCGCGCAGGTTCGCGATCCGAAATGGGTGAAGGAGAACGGTTTCGTCCCGTCGATCATGGACGACACGCGCTTCAACTACGTCGCCCAGCCGGAAGACGGCATGGATCCGATCGATCTGATCCCGAAGGTCGGCCCCTACGACAAGTTCGCCATTACCTGGGGCTACAAGCCCGTACCGAACGCGAAGACGCCGGATCAGGAAGTCGCGACGCTCGATCAGTGGGCGCGTCAGCAGGATGCGACGCCGTATCTGCGGTTCTCCGCCGAGGGCGCCAACGCGGTGGATCCGGGCGACCAGGCCGAAGCCGTCGGCGACATGGACGCCGTCGCCGCGACCACGCTCGGCCTGAAGAATCTCAATCGGGTCGCCGCCTTCATGTTCGCCGGCACGACGTCGAAGGCCGGCGATCCCTGGGATGACCTGGAAACCGTCTACGGCCGCATGGTCACGCAGTGGGGCACCGAAATGGGCCACGTCGCGCGCGTGATCGGCGGGCTCGACTCCCGGCAGGTGCACATCGGCCAGCAGGGCGTGCGGTTCTCGACGGTGCCGAAGGCCAAGCAGGTCGAAGCGCTGCAGTTCCTCCTGGCCAACGCGTTCACGCCGCCGGCGTTCATGTTGAACACCGACGTGCTGCGGCGCATTCAGGCGTCCGGCGTGGTCGACCGCGTGCGCGCGGCCCAGTCGGCGGTGCTCACCACGCTGCTCCAGAACGCGAGGCTCGATCGCATGACCGAGCAGCTCACGATCGACGGCCCGACGATCGCCTACGCGCCGCTGCAGTTCCTGATGGACCTGCGCGCGGGCGTGTGGTTGGAGGCGACCAAGCCGGGCACGAACATCTCGCTGTATCGCCGCAATCTGCAGCGCACGTACCTCACGCAGATGGACCAGAAACTGAACGGCGCGCCCGCGTCGAGCGCCGAAATCCGGATGCTCGTCAAGGGCGAGTTGAAGGCGCTGGACACGCAGGTGAAAGCCGCGGCCGCCGCGCCCGGAGTAGATGAGGCCACGCGCCGCCACCTGGTGGACGCGCACGAGGAGATCGTCATGATTCTCGATCCCCGCGTGCCCCGGCCGGCGCCAGATCCAAATGCCGCGGCCGCCGCGGCCGGTCGTGGACGAGGAGGCGTGCGATGAACAAGCCAACTTCAAACCTGTTCGCGTGGTCACTGGCGCTGGTGAGCGCGGGCGCCATGGCGATGGCCGCGATGGCGCCGCAGGCGCTGCGCGCGATGGAAGGGCAGACCACGGTCGGCGCGGTGCCGCAGCGCGGCGGCGGGGCCGGCGGCGGTGGCGCGCAGGGTGGCGGCAATCAAGGCGGCCGCGCCGGTGGCATCGTCGTGGTGGGCAACTACGCCGACGTGATCACGGGCGCAGGCCTGACGACGCAGGCTGGTATTTTCAAGGTCCACCGGATTACCGCGGGCAACAGCGATCAGCTGTTCTATGAAATTCCGCGCGCGGAACTGAACAAGGACTTTCTCTGGAACACGCAGCTCAAGAAGACGGCCATCGGGTCGGGGTACGGCGGCCAGGCCGTCGGGACGCGCGTGGTGCGCTGGGTGTTGAGGGACAACCGGATCCTGCTCGTGAACATGGACTACAGCGCCGTAGCCGATCCCTCGAACGTGATCATGGACGAGGCCAATCAGCCGGCGATCATCCAGGCGTTACCGGTCGCGGCCTACAAGAACGATGACAAGGCCGCCGGCGATCCGGTCGTCAATGTCACGGGGCTCTACACGGGCAACGTCGCCGAGTTCGCCGCGGGGCGCGGTGTCGGCGGACAGGGGAATTCGGATCCGGCACGCACGTTCCTCGAACGGGCCAGCGCGTATCCGATGAACATCAACGTCGAAGTGACCGCTACGTGGACCATCGCCGAACAGCCGGCGGCCGATCCGGCGGCGGGCGGGCGCGGCGGCGGGCGCGGCGGCGGCCGCAACCCGAGCGCGACGGCGCTCGTGCATCACAGCATGGTCAAGCTGCCGGAAAAGCCGATGATGCCGCGGCTGTTCGACGAGCGCGTCGGCTACTTCACGCAGGGCCTCACCGATTACGGCACCGGCGAGCAGCAGCAGATGCAGAAGCGGTTCATCACGCGGTACCGGCTCGAAAAGAAGGATCCGAACGCGGCGATCTCCGAGCCCGTGAAGCCGATCACGTACTACATCGATCCCGAGACGCCGAAGAAGTGGGTGCCCTGCATCAAGGATGCGATCGAATCCTGGCAGCCGGCGTTCGAGCTCGCGGGGTTCCGCAAGGGCATCGTCGCCAAGGAAGCGTCCGAATCAGGTGATCCGAACTGGAGCCGCGAGGACGTCCGGTATTCGACCATCGACTATCTGCCGTCGACGACGGAGAACGCCGTCGGGCCGCACGTGCACGACCCGCGCAGCGGCGAGATTCTCGAAGCGGACGTGCAGTATTACCACAACGTCATGAACCTCGCGAAGAACTGGTACTTCGTGCAGGCCGGCCCGAACGATCCGCGCGCGCAGCAGCTGCCGCTGCCCGACGACCTGATGTGCAATCTCGTCAAGTACGTCGTCGCGCACGAAGTCGGCCACACGCTCGGCTTCCAGCACAACATGAAGGCCAGTTCCACCTACACCATCGAACAGATTCGCGATCCGAAGTTTGTGAAGGAAAACAGCCACACGCCGACGCTGATGGACTACTCCCGCTTCAACTACGTGGCGCAGCCGGAGGACAAGATCGAACCGATCGATCTGATCCCGAAAATCGGCCCGTACGACAAGTGGGCGACGATGTGGGGCTACGCGCCGATTCCTGGCGCGCGGACGCCGGAAGAAGAGAAACCCACGCTCGACAAGTGGGCGCGCGAGCAGGACACCAAGCCGTACCTGCGCTTCTCGACCGAAGGCGGCGCGGGCACCGACCCGGGCGACGAGACCGAGGCCGTCGGCGACGCGGATGCCGTGAAGGCGACGACGCTGGGCATCAAGAACCTCGCCCGCGTGTCGGAAATGCTGATGAAGGCGACCAACTACAAGGTCGGCCAGCCGTACGACGAACTCGAAGAGGTCTACGGGCGCATGGTGGGCCAGTGGACGACCGAGATGAACCACGTGGTCAAGGTCGTCGGCGGCATCGATTCCCAGCAGAAGCACATCGGCCAGACCGGACCGCGGTTTGTGACGGTCGCGAAGTCGCGCCAGCAGGAAGCCGTGCAATTCCTGATCAACAACGCGTTCACGGTGCCGAGCTTCATGATTCGCCCGGAGATCCTCCGGCTGATTCAGCCGACGGGGATCATCGCGCGCGTGAGCACGGCGCAGAGCGGCATCCTGAGCGGCCTGCTCCAGCAGGCGCGGCTCGATCGCATGTCCGAACAACTCGTGCTCGACGGGCCGACGATCGCCTACTCGCCGATGCAGTTGCTGCAGGATGTGCGCACCGGCATCTGGTCGGAGCTGGCGAAGCCCGGGACGGCGATCAACATCTATCGCCGGAACGTGCAGCGGTCCTACCTCGACAACATGGAGGGCCGGCTCAACGGATCGAGCGAAGAAGTGCGGTCGCTCGTCAGGGCGGAGCTCAAGACCCTCGACGGTCAGTTGCGGACGGCGCTGGCGTCGGCGGCGACCACCGATGACCTGACCAGGCGTCATCTCCAGGATTGCCGCGACGAAATCGCCGCGATGACGGACCCACTCGTCCCGCGGCCCGCCCGCGGCGGTGGCGCCGGCGGCGGCGGACGCGGCGGCGGGATTAGGCGCTGAAAGGCGCTGATTAGGTCAGAGGTCAGAGGTAATAAGTAAGTTAGAGGTTGGCAGGGACGGAAGTTCGACGGGGGGCGGCTCCATTGGAGCCGCCCTTTGTTTTTGGGCGTGAGCCGCGATGACGACGGACGGCGCATTCACTAGGGGAAGACCAATGAGGTGGCGGGCGGGACCGGTGGTTGTGATGGCGGCGGTCCTTGGACTGGCGCTGCAGCCGGGGCGCGCCTGGGCTGACGAGACCGACAATTTCACGTGCCGCGGGCGGGTGACCAGGGATTCGCTGGCGGCGCTCGATGGCTGGGTCAACGCGCGCCTGCGCGAGGCCATCGAGCAGGCCAACCGGGCCGGCAAGAAGCCGTGCGACGAGGCGTGCCTGAGCCGGCTGCTGCAGGACGGCATCGGCGGCAGCAGTCCGAAAGGGATCACGTTGATTCCCGGATCGCGCATCGCCAAGTGGGTCAATGGCCAGACGGATCTCGATCGGTGCCACCTGGAGTTCAAGGAAACGATCTATGGCGCCAGGCGCTACGACCAGCCGTGGCGGTTCCCGTTTCTGCACCGCATCATCTTCGTGGCCGACTCGATTCGGCTTTCGGGACAACTCGTCGGCGTCGACAAGGTCGATCACTTCATTCGCGAGGGTCTCGCGCACTGGAAGTTCATCCAGGAGCGCGGAGTCGACATCGCCGCCTCGATGGCGCACGAAGTCGGCACGCCGGGCCACGGCATGGCCTGGACCGAGTACGGCGTCAAAGGCATGTCGCTCACGGGCGTCTTCGCCTACGCCGATCTGGCGGCGGGCTACTTCGGGTACCGGTTCTGGCAGGACGCACTCGCGCTTGGCCGGACGGGATCGTTCGTCAGCCGCGACGCCGCGACCGGCCGCTACACGCAGCGCCGCACGTTTACGTTCGCCGATTACGTGAACGACGCGTGGGACGAGACGATCAATTGCTCGATCTTTGTCCCGAAGCTGGGCGTCGAAGTGGCCGCGGCGCTTGCGAAGCGGGCGATGACGTGCGGCACGACTGATCCCGCAATCCGAGCCAGACTCATCGCCTTGCCCGACGCCGCGCTGTATGTGAATCCGTCGAATCTCAAGGGCGAAGTACAGACCCGTCAAGCGGGGATTGGAGGTTGCGCTCCGGTCGACTCGAACTGGCCCGGGTGCGTCAGGGTGAAACCGTCGCCGATGGGAGCGAGGAGTTTCGAACGCGGCTCCCAAGCGCTACACCACACGGAAAGCACGGAAAGCACGGAAGACACGGATGAGGATAGGGGGAATTCCGGAACTCCCCCCAAAAGAACTTCCGTGGCTTCCGTGTTTCCGGCGTGGTTGTGGCGTTTCGTCCGGGCCACGTTTGCGGAGACCGGAGCGCAGCCTCCAATCGCCGCTTGCCGGGTCCGCACCCTACTTCTTCAGAATCGCACCGACTAATTCCCGCTGTTTCTCGATCAGCTGCCGGATGCCCGACTCCGCGAGCGCGAGCAGGCTGTCGAGGCCGGCGCGGTCGAATGGCTTGGTTTCCGCCGTGCCCTGCAATTCGATGAACCGGCCGTCGGAGGTCTTGACGACGTTCATGTCCACTTCGGCGCGCGAGTCTTCTTCGTACGCCAGATCGAGCATCGGCACGCCGTCCACGACGCCGACGCTCGTCGCCGCGACGTAGTCGGTGACGGGAATCCGCGACAGCAGGGCCTGCTGGCGCAGCCGTTCGAAGGCGAGCACGAGCGCGACGAATCCGCCGGTGATGGCGGCCGTCCGGGTGCCGCCGTCGGCCTGGATGACGTCGCAGTCCACATAGATCGAGCGCTCGCCGACCTCGGTCAGCGTCGTGACCGAGCGCAGGGAGCGCCCAATCAGCCGCTGGATCTCCTGCGTGCGCCCGCCGACCTTGCCGGCCGAGGCCTCGCGCTGGGTGCGCGTCGACGTGGCGCGCGGCAGCATGCCGTACTCCGCCGTCACCCAGCCCTTGCCGGTGCCGCGCAGAAAGGGCGGCACGCGGTCTTCCACCGACGCCGTGCAGATGACGCGCGTGCGGCCCACTTCAATCAGGACCGATCCCTCGGCGTGCATCGTGAAGTTCGGCGTCAGTCGTGTCTCGCGCACCGCGTCGGCTGTGCGTCCGTCGAGTCGTGCCATGAGCTGTTACTGTCCTTTCCGGACCCACGCGTCCGATCGTCCGATCGGTTCGCGCAAGTCGATATGTCCCGCGAGAGAGTCTACTTCCTTGCCGTCGATCAGAATCTGCACCGACGTCACATCGGGCAGGCTCGACGTCACCGCATGCACGATGGCGTAGACGGCGAGCGTTTCGTCCAGCGATCCGCCGGGATGGTGCAGCACGTCGGGTGAGAGGTCCACGTAGAGCTCGCCGTGGCCGCCCATGAACACACCGCGCACGGCCGTGCCGTCCGGGATCGCGGACAGCAGGCCTGGCGGCGGCGCCTTGACCTGCGCCATCACGATTTGCCGCGCCTGTTCCGCGGGCGTGGCGCCATACGGCACTTCCCGCGTGGCCGGCACCAGTTCGGCGCCATCGTCCGAGACGTAGAACAGCGTCGCCTGGATCCGGCGCGCGCTGGGCGCCTCGGGCGACGAGGCGCTTGCGGTCGTGTCAGGGTCGTGCGACAGCCAGCCCGGCACCAGCGTGACGAGCCAGAGGCCGCCAGCCAATAGAACGATGCCGGAGGCGATGGCGATCTTCAGCCCGCGCGAGTCCTTCGGGCGCGGGCGGATCTCGGGATCCGGGGCGAGGTCGCCGGTTGTGGGCGGCACGTCGGTCACTTTCTTGATCCTGCGCCGGCGTGCGTAATGCGCTGACGAATCGGATGGCTGGAGGAGGCCTGCGACGGCGCCGCGGTCGCGCCGCCGCGCCGGAGTTCCGTGAGCGCCGCCAGGACGCCGTCGATGACGCCGGCCTGCCACTCCGCGTTGCCGAGCAGCGCTTCGTCGGCGGCATTCGACATGAACGCCATTTCGATCAGCACCGCCGGCATGTTGGCGCCCATCAGCACGCGCATCGGGGCCTGCGCGGCCGGCCTGGCGAACAGCGGGACGTTCTTTTCCGTGAACACGCGCACCAGGGCCGCGGCCAGCGCGGCCGAGTCGTCGGCAAACGGCAATTGCGCCAGATCCCAGGGGACCGGTTCGATGACGCGCGTGCCGCCGCCGACGGTCGGGATCGTGCGTTTCTGCGCGTCAGCGGCAGCCATTTCGTCGCGGTACGCATCAACACTGAGCGTGTAGATTTGCGCGCCATGCGCGGCCGGCCGCGACGACCAGTTCACGTGCAGGCTCAGGAACAGATCGGCCTTGTTGTTGTTCGCCAGTTCCGTGCGGCGATCGAGCGTGACGTCGTCGTCACTGTCGCGCGTCATCAGGACGCGCAGACCCAGACGGCCTTCGATCGCCGTCTTCAGCCGGCGCGCCATCTGCAGCGTCACGTCTTTTTCTTTGGCGCCGCCCGCGCCCACGGTCCCGACGTCCTGGCCGCCGTGGCCGGCGTCGAGAATGATGGTGCGCAGACTGACGGATCCGACGGACGGAACCGGCATCGGCGCGCCGGCTTGCGGCGGCGCGCCCGGTAGCGGCGACGGGGGCGGCAGCGTGGCCGGCGGGGGAGCCGGAACGATCGTGGGCCGGGGCGGTGGCGGCGGCGCCGGATAGAGATCGATCGTGAGCGTGCTGGCGGCGCGGTCGTCTTCCTCGCGTTGGGCCGACGCCTGCGGACCGAGGTCGATCACCAGATTCAGGCCATCGACGTGGGCCGCGCTCGCGAACTCGGGAATGAACCCGGTCAGTGGCACGGCGTCGATCGCGGTCGCGTCGAAGCGCACGACGAGCCGGTTGCCGTCGCGCGAGACGCGGTAGGGCGTCGGCGGCTGCATCGTGATCACGACGCGGGCGCCCGAGGCCGTGCGTTCGACGCGTCCGCCGATTTCCGGCACGCGCACGCCGCCGACGAGCACGAGTTTCGAACCGCGGCGGATGACAATCGGCTGGCCAATCGACGGGCCCAGCGCCTTGGTCAGAAAGTCGATGGGCACGAGCCAGGCGTTGCGATCGCGCTGCACGGGTCCGTCGAGCGCCACCACACGGCCGGCCGCGCGTACGAACGACTGTCCGGGAAACGCGAGAATCCGTTCGCCGCGTGTATTGATCACCAGGCCATTCGCCGCGCGATCTTCGGTCAGCGTCAGGCCGAACGTGCCGGCCAGTTGATCGAGCGCGATCATCTCGGGGGTGCCTGGCCTGACGAGCAGCGTCCGGCGGCCCTCCGGCGAATACATCGTGAACGTCTGCGTCTGGCCGGAGGCGCCGGTCTGCTGCAACAGGATCAGCATCAGCGCGAGGGCGGTGGTCGAGAGGGGGAGCCTGGGCCGGGGACGCAAGGGAAACATCATAGCGAAGCCGTCCGCATTGTGCCGAAGTGAACAGCGCCCGTGCGCCGGCCGATCCAAGGTGGAGTGAGCAGCGACGCCCGCTGCACAGGAGACTCGATCGCTGGATTCCTGGGAGGGAATCACCATGAGAAGAATCATCGGCGCCTTCGCGCTCGCCGTCGGCATCGCGGCCACACCGGTGCTGGCCTTCCAGCCGCAGCAACAGGCCGAAACTCCGCTCTTTACCAAAGCCGGCTGGTGGGTCCGCGTGGACGGACTGAAGACCGACGCGGCGTCCATCACGCTGCAAATTGGCACGAAAGCCGGCGACCGGCGCGCGTGGCGCGCGTGGAAGACCGGCGATGTGTTCGATTTCGACGTGCCGCGCGATTTGATCTCCGCCAAGGAACTCTACGTGCAGGCCAGCGGGAATCCGAGCGGCAAGAACACCCGCTTCTGCGTCTATTTCCAGGACGCGGGCATCAAGCGGTTCGACTTCAGCGGTGACAAGGACTCGCAAATCAAACAGTCCGATCGCGACACCGACTGCCGGTAGACAGGGCGCCGGGTCGAGAGACCCGGCGTTTCGTCCCCGCCCCGCCTAAAATGCCCGCATGCCTTCCGCCGGCTATTCAGGCACCCCCCTCGTCCAGAAACTCGGGATCAAACCCGCATCCTCTCTCGTGCTGCTCGGCGCCCCGCGTGGATTCACGCGCGAGCTGGTCGGACTGCCTGAAGGCGTGCGCATCGGTACAGCACTCCGTGGTGCACCCGACGTGACCATCTGGTTCGTGTCGTCGAAGCGCGAGGTCGATGGCCGCATGCCGCAGGTCGCGGCGTCGATGGGACAAGGGTTATGGGTAGCCTGGCCGAAGAAGGCCTCGGGCGTTAAGACCGACGTCACCGAAGACGTCATTCGTAACTGCGCGCTGCCGCACGGCATCGTGGACTATAAGGTGTGCGCCATCAACGAGACGTGGTCCGGCTTGAAATTCGCAAGACGAAAAAAGAAGTAACGCTGGCACCCCGCATTGACCTTCCTTGTCCCGCCTCTCGTCTCTGATATGGTTAGAAATTGGTCGTCGTCAGAAGTCCGTTCCGTGGGATCCATCTCATGTTCACATTCCTGAGTACGTTCGCCTTCCGCCGCGTGCAGTGGGCGCCGAAGGTTTGCCTGGTCGCCGTCGTCGTGGCGCTGGCCGCGGGTTGCGGATCAAAATCGGCTGATAGTGGCGGGGCGGCGCCCGCAGCGGGCCGTGGCGGTGCGCCGGGCGGTGTGCCGGTTGAACTGCTGACGTTGGCTGAACGGCCGGTCGAGCAGTCCACTGAACTCGTGGGCACGGTGCGTTCGCGCTCGTCCGTCACGGTCCAGGCCCAGGTCGAGGGCTACCTCAAGAAGATCAACGTCAAGTCCGGCGAACGGGTGTCGGCCGGCAAGGTCCTGTTTGAGATCGACGATTCGTCGCAGCTGGCCGTCGTGGCCGCGCTCGAATCGACGCGGGCCGCGCGCCAGGCTGACGCGTCCTACGCGCGCCAGCAGGCGGACCGCGTCAAGAAGCTGCTCGCAGCCGGCGCGGCCAGTCAGCAGGAACTCGATCAGGCCGAGGCGCTGCAGCGGTCGACCGAGGCGCAGCTCAAGGCCATCGACGAGCAGATCCGCCAGCAGAAGAACGAGTGGCAGTACTCGCGCATCACCGCGCCGGCGGCGGGCGTGATTGGCGACGTCCCTGTGCGCGAAGGCGACCGCATTACGCGGCAGTCGCAATTGACGACGATTGACGACAACTCGATGCTCGAGCTGTATCTCAACGTGCCGGTGCAGGACGCGCCGAGGGTCAAACCCGGCCAGTCGGTGCGTGTCCTGAACGAAGCCGGAGAAGTCGTGGCCACCGAACACGTCTCATTCATTGCGGCGTCTGCGGACGACCAGACGCAGACCGTGATCGTCAAGACGCCTATCAGTGCTCGCGGCGGCGCGGTCCGCTCCGACCAGTTCGTGCGCGCGCGCATCGTCTGGTCGACGGCGCCGACGTTGACCGTGCCGCTCGTCGCCGTGACGCGCATCAGCGGCGGCTACTTCGTGTTCGTCGCCGATCCGGGCGAGAACGGGCTCTTCATCGCGCACCAGAAACCGGTAACGGTCGGGCCGCTCGTGGGCAATGACTACATCGTGCTCGGCGGCCTCAAAACCGGCGACAAGGTCATCGTCGCGGGCATCCAGAAAATCGGCGACGGCGCGCCCGTGATGGCGTTGCCGGCGAAGGCGGGCGGCAAGTGATCAGCGGCACGTTCATCAAGAGACCGATCCTCGCGACGGTCTCGTCCGCGATGGTCATCCTCGCGGGTGCGATCGCGATCCCCACGCTGCCGCTGGCGCGCTATCCGGACCTGACGCCGCCGTCGGTCACGGTGTCGGCGTTCTACACCGGCGCCAACGCGCAGGCCGTCGAAAGCGCCGTGACCACGCCGCTCGAGCAGGTGATCAACGGCGTCGAGGGCATGATGTACATGCGCTCGTCGAGCACGAACACCGGCATCTGCACCATCACGGTGACGTTCGAGATCGGCCGTGACGCGGACCTGTCAGCGGTCGACGTGCAGAACCGCGTCAACCAGGCCCTCGGCCGCATGCCGCAGGAAGTCCGCACGAACGGCGTCGCGGTCACCAAGAACTCGGTCGGGTTCATCGGGGCGATCGGCTTCTACAGCGAGGACGACCGCTACGATTCGCTGTTCATCAGCAACTATCTCGATATCTACGCGCGGGACGCGTTCAAGCGCGTGCCCGGCGTCGGCAACGTCATCATCTTTGGCGAGCGCAAGTTTGCGATGCGCCTCTGGCTCGACCCGGACAAGCTCGCGGGCCGGGGCATCACGGCCAGCGACGTCGTCAACGCGCTCCGGGAACAGAACATCCAGGTCGCCGCGGGGAGCATCGGCGATGCGCCGGCCGCCGCCGACCAGATGTACCAAATCAGTGTCCGGGCCGCTGGCCGGTTCACGTCGGCGCCGCAGTTCGAGGACGTGGTCGTCAAAGCCGGCGCCGGTGGCGCGCTCGTGCGCGTCAAGGACGTCGGCCGCGTCGATCTGGGCGCGGAAAACTACCAGTCGCTGCTGCGATTCGGCGGCAAGTCCGCGTCGGGTATCGGCATCCAGCTCTTGCCATCGGCCAACGCCATCGCGGTCTTCGACGGTGTGGAAAAGGAACTCGACCGCCTGCGCCAGAACTTCCCGCCAGGCCTCAAGGCCGCGATCGCGTTCGACAACGTCACCGTCGTGCGCGAGTCGATCTGGGAAGTGCTGATCACGCTGGCGGAGGCTATCGGCCTCGTCGTGCTCGTGATGTTCCTGTTCCTCCAGAACTGGCGGAGCACGATCATTCCGGCCATCACGATTCCCGTGTCCCTGATCGGGACCTTTGGCTTCGTCAAGGTCTTTGGCTTTTCGATCAACACCCTCACGCTCTTCGGCATCGTGCTGGCGACGGGCATCGTCGTCGACGATGCGATCGTCGTCATCGAGAACATCGAACGCCACATGCGCGAGTACAAGAAGCGCGCGCACCAGGCGGCGATCGATGCGATGGGCGAGGTGTTTTCGGCCGTCATCGTCATCGGTCTCGTGCTGGTCGCGGTGTTCGTGCCGGTCGCCTTCTTCCCGGGCACGACCGGTCGTCTGTACCAGCAGTTTTCGCTGACGATTGCGTTCTCGGTGGTCCTCTCGGTGTTCAATGCCGTGACATTCACGCCGGCGTTGGCCGCGCTCCTGCTCGACCGGGAGTCGCACACGCACGGCGCTTTTTTCCGCGGCGTGAACCGCCTGATCGATGGCGGCACGAATTTCTACGTGCGCGCCTTGCGACTCGCCCTGCGCTGGCGGTTCGTGATGCTGCTGCTGTTCGTGGGCGGCCTGGCCGCGACCGCGGCGATTTATCGCGCCGTGCCATCGTCGTTCGTGCCGGACGAGGACGAGGGCTATTTCATCGTCATCATCCAGGCGCCGGCGGGCTCCTCGCTCGAGTACACGTCGAACATCGCGAGGCAGGCCGAGCAGACGATCATGGCTCAGGCTGAAGTGCAGGCCGTGTTCTCGGTGGCCGGCTTCAGTTTCAGCGGGTCCGCGCCCAACCAGGGCATCATGTTCGCGCGACTGAAAGGGTTCGAAGACAAGGACCGCCAGGGTCCGACGCACTCGCTCGCCGCGCTCGTCGGGCGATTGCGAGGCGCGTTGACGGGCGGCATCGCGGGCGCGCTGGTCATTCCCGTCGCGCCGCCGGCGATTCAGGGCTTGTCCCAGGTCGGCGGGTTCCAGTTCGAAGTGCTCGATGGATCGGGCACGGACATTTCGAACCTGGCGAACGCGACGTTCCAGATGATGGGCAAGGGCAATGCGTCGGGGCGCGTGACCGGCCTCTACAGCAGCTTCACCGCGAACGACCCGCAGCTGGTCGTCGAGATCGATCGCGACCGCGCGCGCGGGCTCAATCTGCCGATTCGCGAAATCACGGATGCGCTGGGCGTGCTGCTCGGGTCGAGCTACGTGAACGATTTCGACCTCAATAATCGCGCCTACCGCGTCTACGTGCAGGCGGACCAGGCGTTCCGGGCGAAGCCGGACAACCTGCGGCAGTACTACGCGCGAGCGGCGACCGGACAGATGGTGCCGCTCAATGCCGTCGTGCGCATGCGCGAGACCACGGCGCCGGCCGTCATCAGTCATTTCAATCTCTATCGCTCGACCGAACTCACCGGGTCGCCAGCCCCGGGCGTCAGCAGCGGACAGGCGATTACATACATGGAGCAGCTCGCCAAGGACACCTTGCCGGCTGGGTTCGACTACGCCTGGGCAGGGCAGTCGCTCGAGGAAATCCGCGCGGGATCGACGGCCATCTATCTCTTTGGCCTGAGCATTCTGCTGGTATATCTCGTGCTGGCGGCGCAGTACGAAAGCTGGGTGCTGCCGTTCATCATTCTGCTTGGCGTGCCGCTGGCGGTCTTTGGTGCGTTGAGCGCGCAGTTGCTGCGGGGCTTCACGAATGACGTGTTTTGTCAGGTGGGTCTGGTCATGCTCATCGGGCTGGCGGCGAAGAACTCGATTCTGATCGTTGAATTCGCGGAACACCTGCGCAAGGACGGCCGGTCGATTCTCGATGCGGCGGTTGAATCCGCGCGCATCCGCCTGCGGCCCATTCTGATGACGTCGTTCGCGTTCATCCTGGGCGTGCTCCCGCTGGCGGTGGCGACCGGCGCCGGGTCAGGCGCGCGCAACTCGGTCGGTACGGCGGTCGTTGGCGGCATGCTCGCGTCCACGTTCCTGTCGATAATCTTCATTCCAGTGCTGTACGTCACCATCCGCACCCTGGCGCCAGGGAAGCGTGCCCATGAGGAGACGGAGTCGACAGGTGAAGCGCATGCGTAGTCACTCAACCCCAAACACTTCACGTGCTTCGCGCCTTCATGTGGTGGTTCGAGCTCTTGTGATCAGGTTTATCGTGTGCAGTCTGCTCCTGTTCGGGCTGGGCGCCGCGGTCCAGGCGCAACAACCAGCGCCGCAGGCCGGTCCGCCGATGCCGGTCATGGAGTTCGACGCCGTGATTCGGCAGGCCCTCGAGAAGAATCCGACCGTCGCGCGCGCGGCGACCAACATCACGCGCGCCGAGAACCTGCTGCAGCAGGCGCGCGCCATCACGCTGCCGCTCGTGACGACGACGGTGCAGAACACGACGCTGGACAATCCGCGCGGATTCGCCGGCGGCATCACGCAGCCGCAGAACCAGTTTGTAATCGGCGCCAGCGCCAGCATGGCCATCCTGAATGCCACGCGCTGGGCTCAGGTGACGCAGGCGCGCGATCAGGTGGGCGTCGCGGCCGCCGACGTGGTGGAAGTGCGTCAGCAGGTGGTCGTCGCTGCCGCGCAAACCTATCTGGCCGTCAACGCCGCGCGACGGCAGCTCGAGGTCAGCGAGCGTGCCATCGACGCGGCCCGCGCGCACCTCGACTACGCCACGAAGCGGTTCGAGGGCGGCGCCGGCAGCCGGCTGAATCAACTTCGCGCGGCGCAAGTCGTTTCGTCCGAGGAAACCCGGATCGAAGTCGTGCGCATGGCCCTGCGGAGCGCGCAGGAGGCGCTGGGCGTCATCATCGCGGCCGAGGGCCCGATCGACGCCGGCGCTGATCCGGTGTTCGACATGACCGGCGCGATGGATGACAGCGCGTGGGCCGCCTCGCGGCCCGACCTGCTGACGCAGATCGCCGTCCAGCGTGCGGCCGAGCGCGTCGTCAAAGACAGCTGGCGCGACTGGGTGCCGATCGTCAATTCGTCATTCGATCCGACCTACGTGGCGCCGGCGGGCCTCTTTCAACCGGCGCGCACGTGGCGGCTGACGTTCCTGGCCATCCAGCCGATCTACGAGGGCGGCCAGCGCAAGATCGCCCTCAATCAGCGCCAGTTGACGCTCGACCAGAGCAAGATCGACATGACCGCACTCGAGATCCGCGCGCGTTCGGAAGTCCGGCTGGCGCAGGAGACGCTGCGCAGCCGCGAGCGCACGGCGGTCACCGCGCGGCGCGGCGCCGATGAGGCCAACGAAGTGCTGCGCATCACGACCGCCGCCTTTGAAGTCGGCGCCACCACCAATCTGGAAGTGATCGACGCCCAGCGATCGGACCTGGACGCCAAGACAGCCGCGGAGGCCGCGGTGAACGCAGTGCTCCGAGCGCGTTTGGACTTGCTCGTCGCGCTCGGCCGATTTAAGTAAGCGACGGGAGCGAACGAGAGCGAACGAGAGCGAACGTGAACGTCTTGGGAACGAGCGGGAAGGGGGAACGGGGGGGCGCCAACGCTAACTAACGTGAACCGGCGAACTCACCCGACAACGCTTCGCCTTCTCGTCGTTCCCAGTCGTTCGCGTTCGCTCTCGTTCGTTCCCGTTCGCTCTCGTTCGCTAACTACAGGCTGCGGAGCAGCCCGAGCAGGGCGAGCATGTACGGCATGAACGGGTGTCCAATGACCCCCATCAAGCCCTCGGCGGCGAGTTTGCGGACCGTCACGCCCGCTACCTAAGCGAAAGCCGTGCCTGCCTGAAATCCTAGGAAAATACGCGCCCTAGCCGGTCAGGATCGCAATTTCTGCGATCCCTGATTGCAGTTTTCGCAACCTCGAGCCCTCCCATACGTTCTGAGGGCATGTCTGCTACCATCGCCGGTGCCACAGCCTGCCGGGGAGTTGCAGTGACACGTCTGGCGCTCGCGTGCACGGTTGTCGTCCTTGGTGTCGGCGCCCGGCCTTGTGGGTGCCCGAATCCGCCTTCTGACTTCCAGTCTCTCGCGTCCGTGTCGGCCTCGCGCCGACGCCCGATTCCTGTCTGCGTCTTCTGAGGTTGTCTGCATGCCTTCCATGACTCGTCGCGTTGACCGCTTCATGCCGTCCTGTGTGGCGGGCGCTCTGGCTCTGGGCGTTGTTCTGTCTGCCCAAACGCCACCGGCCGTGCCGCAGACGCCTCAGGCGCCGCCGCCGTTCAGGCTGGCGACGGATCTCGTGCGCCTCGATGTGTCCGTGCTCGACAAGGACCGCCGGCCCGTGCGCGATTTGGCCGCCTCGGATTTCACGATTTTCGAGAACGGCAAGCCGCAATCGGTGGCCGCGTTCAGCGCCGTGAACCTGCCGGAGGAAGCGCCGCCGCTCGCCGCGCCCTGGATGCGTGACGTCGCGCTGGACGTGCGTGACAACTCCGACGCGCAGCAGCGCCGCCTCTTCATCATTGCGATCGACGACGCGACGATCGAGAACGATCCGAAGGCCGTCAAGTCCGTGAAAGAGATCGCGCGCGGCATCGTCAATCGTCTCGGGCCGTCGGACCTCGCGTCCGTGGCCTTCACGCGCGACAATCGCCACGCGCAGGACTTCACGGCGGATCACGCGCGCCTGCTGAAGGCGATTGACAGCTTCACGCTCGGCTTCCGCGGACAGGGCGCCGCCGGCGTGAATGCCGCGAACTTCGCCGCCGGCGGGGGCGGGGGCCGTGCCGCCGCGGGCGGGACCAGTGCGGCGATGACGAACACGACCGACGACCTCTGGTACCTGTATTCGGTCGGATTGCTCGATCGTGCCGTGGAGTATCTGACGGACGTCGCCGAGCGCCGCAAGGCCATCATCTACATCGGCGAAGGGATTCCGTTCGACATCGCCGGCGTCGCCGGCACGTTCAATGCCACGCCGGGCGCCGCGTCCGGCGGCGCGAGCGACGCGATCCTGCAGGGGCGGATCAAGGAACAGATGGACGACCTGTTCGATCGCGCGCAGCGGGCCAACGTCACGATCTATACCGTGGACGCGTGCGGGCTGCGCTCCGCGCCCACGCCGCCCGTTCCTGGCGCGCGCGCGTCGACGGCGACGTGCGTCAAAGGCCTCGATTCCGACTACCTGGAGAACGTCGCGGTCGCGACCGGCGGGCGGGCCGTCGTCAACACGAATGATTTCGATCCGGGTCTCAACGCCGTCTTCCTGGAAAACTCGACGTACTACCTGCTGGGCTTCGCACCCGCCGATTCCACGCGCGATGGCAGATTCCGGACCGTTGAGGTCAAGGTCAACCGCCCCGGCCTGACGGTGCGCACGCGCAGCGGCTACGACGCGCCGCGCGACGCTCCGGCCGACCGGCCGAAGCCGGCCGCATCGCCCCTGATGAAGGCGCTCGCGGGTGTGGTGCCGAAGAGCGATCTCCCGATGCAGATTACGGGCGCCGCTTTCGCGTACGTCGGTGAGATGACCGCTGACAAGCCCGCGGACGACGCGGCCGTCGCCGCGCCCGAGGCGAAGAAGTCGGACAAGAAGAAGGACAAGAAGTCCGACGCGCCAAAGCCCACGGCCAGCGTGCTGATCGCCGTCGGGTTCAAGCAGCCCATTCGACAGAGCGATGAGCGCGTCGTCGAGAACGTCGAGCTGCAGATCTCGGCGTTCGATCCGGACGGCCGCTCGTACGGCAACTTTCACCAGCGCGCCGACGTCGTGATTCGCCCCGGGTCCACGGGATTGGCCGAGTACGAGGTGCTAGGCCAGATCGATCTGAAGCCGGGCCGCTACCAGCTCCGTATCGCGGCCAACCTGGCGAGTTTCTCGGACAGCGGCAGCGTGTACTACGACATCGATGTGCCGGACTTCGCGAACGACCCGCTGACGATGTCCGGACTGATGCTCACGTCGACGCCCAACCCGCAGTTCGCGCCGAAGAACGGCCTGAAGCCGACCGTACCGATCGTCCCGACCACTCGCCGGGTCTTCTCGCCCGAATACACCGCCGCGGCCTTCGCGCGCGTCTACCAGGGCGGCAAAGCCAAACCCGCGCCGGCCACCGTTCGGATGAGTATTCGGGACGAGAAGAACGCGGTCGTCATCGAGCGCAAACAGGATCTGCCGGCCAGCCTGTTCTCCGCCACGCGCGCGACGGATCTGCAGATCGACGTGCCGATGAAAGAGCTCGTGGCTGGGTCATATCTGCTGACGATTGAGACAACGGCGGGGGCCACGACGGTGCGACGCGACACCAGGTTCACGATCGCGAAGTAGGACGGGCCACCACATGAAGGCATGAAGCGCATGAAGGATTGGTTGGGAAAAACCAACGCGCCTACACCCGCTTCGCTGCTTCACGGTTATCCGTTCGCCTTCACGTCCTTCGCTCTCTTTACCGCCTTGCTGCTCTGCGCGTCGATCCAGGCGCAGAGTCCCCAGGCGCCGCCGGTGTTCCGGGGCGGCGTCGATCTCCGCCAACTCGACGTCACCGTCCAGGACAAGAACCGCCGGCCGGTGCGCGGCCTGACGGCGGCCGACTTTCGCATGGAGGAGGAAGGCCAGCCGCGAAAGATCGAGGCGTTCTCGTTCGTGGACCTGCCCGATGTCGTATCGCACGAACCCGCGTGGGCGCGCACGACGGTGTCAGACGTTGTCGTGAACACCCTCGAAAGCGCCCGCGTCTTTGCCCTCGTCGTCGACGACGTGGGCGGGATGGGCGACCTGTGGGCGGACCGCGAAATGAAGAAGAGCGTTGCGACGTTCGTGGACCAGTTGGGTCCCTCGGACGTCGCCAGCGTGGTCTTTCCGGCGAGCGGCTTCTCGAGCCAGAACTTCACGCGCGACAAGGCCAGGCTGGCGAAATCCGTCGAGTGGTACGGCACACGTGTGAACACGCTGGTGGGAACGGGCGTGCTGGATTGTACGACGCCTCGCCGGTTGCCACTCACGATGCTCTATGTCGCCGAGACCCTGGCGACGATGAAGAACACGCGTAAAGTGATCGTGTACTTCGGCGGCAAGCTGCGGTTCTTCACGGCGATCGATGAGTGCGGCGTCGGGCCGTTGTGGCAGCAGGTGCTGCAGGTCGCCACCGAAAACAACATCAGCGTGTATCCCGTGGACACGTGGGGCCTGCGACCTCAACCGCAACTGATCGAAAACCCCTACCTTTCGCTTGCCAGGGAAACGGGCGGCCATGCGGTGCTCTTCAGCAACAGTTTCGATGAGGGACTGAAGCGCATCTTCACGGAGAACTCTTCGTATTACCTCCTGGCCTATCAGCCGGTGACTCAGGAAGCCGATGGGCGATTCCGGCAGGTGACCGTCAAGGTCAACCGTCCGAATGTGGACGTCACATCGACGCGCAGTTACTGGGCGCCGAAGGCGCCGACTGCCAAGCGTCCGGCGCCGCGACCTCCACCGCCTGACATGGAGGCGCTCGCGGGCGTGTTGCCGAATTCGCAACTGACTCTGCGGGCCACTGCCGCGGCCTTCGCGGGCGACGGACCGCAGGGCGGCGTGATCGCCCTGTCGCTGGGTGTCCTACAACCGGCATTTCAGGAACGGACGCGCGAAAGCATTGACCTCCTGATTCGCAAGTTCACGCCGGACGGCATCGACTATGGAACCGACACCCAGCTGATTCCCGTGACCGTGCCGGCGGCGCCGACTGGCGTCCAGACATCGGCCTACGACGTGCTCGCGCGCCTCGAGGTGCCACAACCAGGTCGGTACGAGATTCGCGTGTCGGTCCACAGCGACGCGACGGATACCCGCGGCAGCATCTACGTGGATGTGGACGTGCCCGACTTCCGGAACGACAAAGTGTCGCTCTCCGGTGTCGTGCTCAACTCCGCATTGGGCGCCGTGCCGGTTGCCCCCGCACGGCTCCTGCGTGACGTCGTCCCGATCGCCCCCACGACCCTGCGCGCATTCGGCACCGCCGACATCGTCTCGGCGTTCGTGCGCGTCTACCAGGGCGCCGGCGAGAAACTCACCGACGTGCCGCTGAAGATCACGATTCAGGACGCGGCAGGGAAGTCGGTGTTTAACAAGACCGACACCCTGGCCGCTGACCGATTCGCTACCGGTCAGGCGGCCGACTATCAGTTCCGCCTGCCGCTGACGACGCTCAAGCCCGGGGACCATCTCCTGACATTCGAGACCACGGTCGGCAAGAGCGCCGTGCGACGCGACGTGCGCTTCCAAGTGCGATAGCGACAATGCTTCACCACATGAAGGCACGAAGGCCATGAAAGATTGGTTGGGAACAAGCGCGACAAGTAACTCACGGCGCATGCCGCTGCGGGCGTGCGCCTTCACCTCCTGGACTCTGTTCACGTCCTTGCTCGTCTGCGCGTCAATCCAGGCGCAGACGCAGAGACCCCCGGTGTTCAAGACCCGCATCGATCTCATGCAGCTCGACGTCACCGTTCTCGACAAGAACGGCGTGCCCGTGCGCGGCCTGACGAAGGACGACTTTACGCTGCTCGAGGACAACAAGCCGCAGACGATTCAGGGTTTCAGCGCCGTGGATGTGCCGGAGCGTTCCGCGCCGGGTCCGGCCTGGGACAAGACGGCGACGCCCGACGTGACGACGAACGAAATCGACAATGCCCGCATCTTCGTGCTCGTGCTCGACGATGGGTTGGGCGTGGGGTGTTGCACGGAACTTGGGGAGGAAGTTGCACGGCCCGGCGGCAATCCGCCGCTGCCGCCGAGACAGAAGCCCGATCCGTGGGCCGCGAAAGAGCTGCAGAAGACGGCCGGCTTGTTCATCGACATGCTCGGGCCGCAGGATCTGGCTGCGGTCGTGTTTACCGGAGCGACCTACCGATCCAACCAGGGCCTGACGGCCGATCGCAACAAGTTGGCGAAGGCCGTCGCGGCGTATCCGCTGAACGACGGCACGTTGTTTCTGGACCCGGGCACGCCGCCCGGCGGCGGGCGTGGCGGCCCTCCGGTCAAGCCGATCCCCCAGTGCCTCGCGAGCAAACAAATCGTGATGATGGTCGATTCGGTCGTGACGAACCTCGCGACCCTTCCGGATCGGCGCAAGTCCATCATCTATTTCGGCGGCTCGCTGCCGTGGGCGGCCGGGGCGGGCACGTGGTGCGGCACGTACTGGATGTGGCAGGACGTGTTCACGCACGCGCAGCAGGCGCACGTGACGATCAATCCCGTGCAGACAGCCGGACTGCAGGCGGGTGGGCCAACCGGCTGGAACGATCGCTATTCCGCCGTCGCCGAGAACACCGGCGGCCACGCCGTGATCAACACCAACGACTTCGCGCCAGGCGTCCGTCAGATCTTTCTCGAGAACAGCGCCTATTACCTGATTGCGTATCAACCGGCGAAGGACGTCGCAGACGGCACGTTCAGAAAAATCACCGTCAAGGTGAATCGTCCCGATCTGGAAGTGCGCTCGCGGCGCAGTTACTGGGCGCCCCGCGAGACACCGCCGGACAAGCCGGCGCCCGAGCCGCCGCCGCCGCAGGTCGAGGCGATGGCCGGCATTCTGCCAACATCAACGCTGCCACTGAGAGCCGCGGCCGCGCCGTTCGCCGTTCCGGGAACCGACAAGGCCGAAATCGCCGTGGCACTCGGCGTGAAACTGCCGGCGCTCGCGAGCCGGACGCCGGAGAGCGTGGACCTGCTGATCAAGGCGTTCACGGCGGACAACGAAGCGGCCTCGGACAATCCCGTGGTGTCGATCACCTTGCCGGCCGCGCGCGCGGACGCCGACGTCTCGCGCTACGACGTCCTGGCGCGCATCACCGTCCCGAAGCCGGGCAAATATGAGTTGCGGATCACCGCGCACAGCAGCCTGGTCGATACCCGTGGCAGCGTCTATGTCGACGTGGACGTGCCCGATTTTCGCAAGGCGAAGCTCTCCCTCTCCGGTGTGATCGTCAACGCCATCCCCGGCGCTGGTCCGACCGCGCCACTTCGGCTGTTCAACGACCTGACGCCCGTCGCGCCGACAACCGAACGCGGGTTCGCGGCCACCGACATCGTGACGACGGCGGTGCGCGTCTATCAGGGCGCCAGCGAAAAACTCGCGGCGATTCCGATCAAGGTCGGGATCCAGGACGCGGCGGGAACGTCGGTGTTCTCGAGGACGGACACGGTCGGCGCGGACCGCTTCTCGGCCGATCACGCCGCCGACTATCAGTTCCGCCTGCCGCTCGCGACGCTGAAAGCCGGCGAGTACCTCCTGACGTTCGAGGCGACCGCCGGCAAGGTGACCGCCAGACGCGACGTACGGTTTCACGTGCGATAGCGACGACGCTTCACCACATGAAGGCACGAAGGCCATGATGGATTGGTTGGGAAAAACCGGGAACAGTCACTCACGGCGAATGCCGCTGCGTGTGTGCGCCTTCACGTCCTTGCTCGTCTGCGCGTCAATCCATGCGCAGACGCAGCGCCCGCCGGTCTTCAGGAGCCGCATCGACCTCATGCAGCTCGACGTCACCGTCCTCGACAAGAACGGCGTGCCGGTGCGCGGGCTGACGAAGGACGACTTCACCTTGCTCGAGGACAAGACCCAGCAGACGATCGAGGCGTTCAAGGCGATCGACCTGCCCGATCGCGTCGTCGCCGGTCCGGCGTGGGCGGACAAGGTGACGGCGGACGTCACAACGAACGAGATCGACAACGCGCGGATTTTTGTGTTGGTGATTGACGACGGGTTCGGGATGGGGGCTGACCCTGTGAGGCACTTTCCGGAGCCCTGGGCGATTCGGGAGATGCGGAAGACCGCCGAACTGTTCATCAATACGCTCGGTCCTCAGGATCTGGCTGGCCTGGTGTACACGGGGACGACAGCGAAGTTCAGCCAGAATCTGACGTCCGACCACGCGAAGCTGCTTAAGGCTCTCTCGGCTTACCCGGACAACGACAGCACGCTGTGGCTCGGGACGGGAGGGCAGCAGGCGTGCCTGGCGCACAAGGAAATCGTCCGGCTCGTGAACGCCGTCGTCGACCAGTTGGCGAGCCTCCCGGATCGGCGGAAGTCACTCGTGTATTTCGGCGGTCAGATGCCGTGGACCGATCGGGCCGGCGTCGACGACCCCTGCGGCACGTACTGGATGTGGCAGGACGTATTCGCGGCGGCTCAGCAAGGCAGCGTCACGATCAATCCGATACAGACGGCTGGGCTTGGGACGGGCGCGGTTGATCCTTATCTGAGCGTCGCCGATTACACCGGCGGCCACGCCGTCGTGGCCACTAATGACTTCGTACCCGGCGTGAAGCGCATCTTTCAGGAGAACAGTTCGTACTATCTGCTCGCCTATCAGCCCACGAAAGACCTCGCGGACGGCACGTTCCGGCGCATCACCGTGACCGTCAAGAATCGCCCCGACGTCCAGGTGATCACCAAGCGCAACTACTGGGCGCCGCGCGCGCCAAAGCCTGGCGACGCCGAGAAACCGCCTCCGTCGGAGCAGGTCAAGGCGCTGGCCGGATTGCTGCCGGACTCCAGGCTTCCATTGCGAGTCACCGCGGCGGCATTTGCCATGCCGGGCAGCGATGCCGCCGTCGTCACGCTGTCGCTCGGGATCCGACAGCCGGCGTTCGCGAGCCGGACGCCGGATCAGATCGAGCTCCTGGTTCGGTCCTTCACCACGACCGGCGACCCGAAGGTCGGCGACGATCAGGTCATTCCGATCACGGTCCCGGCTGCGCCGCTCGAGGCCGACGTGTCGCGCTACGAGGTGCTGGCGCGTCTCGATGTCCTGAAACCGGGCCCGTATCACCTGCGATTGTCCGCCCACAGCGTCGCCAGCGATACGCGCGGCAGCGTCTATGTCGATGTCGACGTGCCGGACTTCCGCAAGGACAAAGTCTCGCTCTCCGGCATCGTGCTCAACTCGGCCCTCGGCGGCGCGACCGTGGCACCTCTGCGGCTGCTGCGCGACATCGTGCCGCTCACGCCCACCACCGAACGCTCGTTCGCCACCGCCGACATCGTCACCGCCTTCCTGCGCGCCTATCAGGGCGCCAGCGAAAAGGTCGCGTCGGTGCCGCTCAAGATCAGCATTCAGGACGCGGTGGGGAAGTCTGTGTTCAACAAGACCGAGACCTTGGGGCCCGACCGGTTCTCGGCAGGGCATGCAGCGGACTACCAGTTCAGGCTGCCGCTGTCGACACTCAAGGCCGGCGAGTACCTGCTGACGTTCGAGACGGTGATGGGGAAGGTCGCTGCCAAACGCGACGTGCGCTTCCAGGTTAAGTAGTACGACGACGTTAACCGTGAAGGAATGAAGCAGTGGAGATGTTCTTGGGAAAACCAAAAACCAAGGCTCCACTCCTCTCACTGCTTCACTGTTATCTCTTTGTGTTCGTGTCCGTGTGTTCGGGCGCGCTCTTCGCGCAGAGTCCGCAGGCGCCGCCGGTCTTTCGAGGCGGCGTGGAACTCCGCCAACTCGACGTCACCGTTCGTGACAAGAACCATCGCCCTGTCCGCGGCCTGACCGCCGCTGATTTCACGCTGCTCGAAGACAACGTCCCGCAAAAGATCGAAGCGTTCTCGTTCGTCGACCTGCCTGACCTCGTGATCGAGCGGCCCGTGTGGGCAGATCGGGTCGAGAAGGACGTCGTCTCCAATCAGCTCGCCAGCGCGCGCACGTTTGTCATCGTCATCGACGACGTTCAGGGCGCAGGGGATTTGTGGGCGCAGCGGGAACTCAAGAAGGGTGTGGCCAACTTCGTCAGCCAGCTTGGGCCCAACGACGTCGCGGCGCTCGTGTTTCCCTCCAGAAGTCACCCGAGCCAGAGCTTTACGGGTGACCATGCGAAGTTGACCGCAGCCATCCAGCCGTTTGGGACGACCACGGTCGGTGCCCTGGGGATCTGCGAACCGTCGCGCTTGCTGCCGGGGACGATGCTCTATCTTACGCAGGACCTCGGGACAATTCCGGGCAGCCGCAAGGCTATCGTGTACTTCGGCGGCGGCCTGACCATTGAAAAGGGCGCGGCGGACGAGTGCGGCGCCCATCAGCTCTGGATGGACCTGTTCGCGGCTGCGCAGCAACAGCACGTGAGCATCTATCCCATCGACACGATGGGTCTGCGCGTGGGCGCCGCGGCGCAGCGGGTCGTGGATGATTTCCGAACCGTCGCGCAGGAAACCGGCGGGCGGGCCGTCATCAACAACAACAGCTTTGACGAGGGCATCGCGCGAATCTTCGCCGAGAACGATTCGTACTATTTGCTGGCATACCAACCGTCGACTGCCGCCGCCGATGGCCGTTTTCGTCGCGTGGTCGTCAAGGTGAACCGGCCGGACCTCGAAGTGACGGCGACACGCAACTATTGGGCGCCTAAAGCCCCTGCGCCTGGCAAACCTGCGCCCGAGCCGGCTCCGCCCGATCTCGAAGCGCTCGCCGGCGTTTTGCCGATGGCGCAGTTGAAGCTGCACGCCGCAGCGGCGCCGTTTGTCGTGCCAGGCCAGGGCGGGTCGACCATCGCCCTGGCGTTGAGACTCGAGCCGCCGCCGTTCGGCACGCGCACGCCCGAGACCGTCGAGGTGCTGGTCAAGGCGCAGTCGTCGGACGGGTTGTGGCGCGGATCCGATCAGCAGACGATTCGCGTGACCGTGCCGGCCGCGCGCGGCGGCGCGTCGTCGCCGTACGAACTGCTCGTGCGGTTCGACGTGCCCGGGCCGGGATCGTACGAGTGCCGCGTGGCGGTCCACAGTGCGGCCACCGAGACCCGCGGCAGCATTTTCCTCGATGTCGCCGTCCCGGATTTTGCGAAAGACGCGATTTCGATGTCGGGCATTGTGTTGAGCCGTCCGATTGCGGCGCTGCCCGTCGCACCGCCCCGCATCTTTCAGGACGTCATGCCCGTCGTCCCCACGACCGAGCGCGAATTCGTGCCCGCCGACGTCGTCACCGCCTTCGTCCGCCTCTATCAGGGCCGCGCTGCCTCACCTGCCGGCCTCACCGTCGTCTCCCAGATTCGGGACGCCAGCGGCACGCGCGTCTTCGACCACCGCGAGCGGGTGCCCGCCGAACGCTTCGGCCAGGAGCAGGGTGCCGACTACCAGCTCCGGCTTCCGTTCGCGACGCTCAAGCCGGGTGAGTATCTGCTCACGCTCGAGACGACGGCCGGCAAGATGACCGTGCGGCGCGATGTCCAATTCCGGGTCAAGAGAACCGGGGGATTCTGATGGAGCCCCGGGTCTTTAGACCCGGGGGGGCCGACCCCGGGTCTGAAGACCCCGGGCTCCATCGGAATCCATGGCTTTCATTTCACCTTTCACGGCAGACCTCGGTCTTATCTAGTGATGCGGCCGGAAAGGGTAAGCTCGTCTCAATGATCAGACGTCTGGCAATCGTGGCGGGGGTGGTCCTTGCCTGGTCGGTCCTGGCGTCCGGGCAGCAACCGCCGCCGCAGTCGCCGCCGCAGGGGCCCCCGCCGACTTTCAAATCGTCGGCCGACCTCATCCGGCTCGACGTTTCCGTCCTCGACAACACGCGTCTGCCCGTCAAGGGACTCACAGCGAAGGATTTCACCGTCCTCGACGCCGGCAAGCCGCAGCCCATCACGACCTTTGCCGCGGTCGAGGTGCCCGATCCGGACGTGCCGACGACCGCCTGGATGCGCGACGTCGAGCCCGACACCAAGCGCAACGACGACATGAACGACCGGCGCCTGATCGTGATTGTGCTCGACGATGCGCAGATCGATTCGATGAACGTGCGGATGACCAACAACGTCAAGGCCGCCGGGCGCGCGATTGTCGACCAGCTCGGCGCCGGCGACCTGGCCTCGATCATTTTCACGATGGACCAGCGCAATCAGCAGGACTTCACGACCGATCGGTCCAAGCTGCTGGCGGCCATCGACAAGTTTCACGCGGGCATGTCCGGGGATCTCGAGCTGTTCCAGCGATACTCGGTGGATACCCTGCAGCAGATTTCCGACTACCTGCTCGAGATTCCGCAGCGGCGCAAGGCCATCTTCTACGTCAGCACCGGGATCAATGTGAACGTCGAGGACATGATGCCGGTGAACGCGACGTTCCGGAACGACACACGCGGCGATCGCGCCGGCGCGACCGGCCTCATCATTCGCGACATGCAGGAAGTGTTTCGCAAAGCCCAGCTGGCGAACGTGAACATTCATGCCGTCGATCCGAGCGCGATGGAGCGCGCGGCTGGCGGCCGCGGACTGGCCGATCCACGCAAGGACTTCCTCCTGAGCGTGTCGAACGAGACCGGCGGATTCCCCATCGTGAACACCGACGACTATCAGCAGGCCATCGCGCAGGTGTTTCTCGAGAACAGCTCGTACTATCTGCTCGGCTACGAGCCGCAATCGGCCAACGACGGCCGGTTCCATCGGCTCGAAATCAAGGTCAACCGGCCGGGCCTCATCGTGCGCGCGCGCAGCGGCTACTACGCGCCCGACGCGATCAAGGCGGTGTCGACCGGAGAGGCGCGCAAGGCGGGGCCGTCGCCGCTGCGCATGGCGATCAGCGGACTCTTGCCGCTGGGGGATTTGCCCCTGCAGGTGACGGCGGCGCCGTTTGCGACGCCGGACAAGAAACTCGGGGCCGTCGCCATCGTGCTGGGCATCGTGCAGGATGCCGACACCGGCGACATGCGCCAGGTGGAGCACATCGACTTCCTCGTGGACGCCTTCAGCCAGGACGGGTCGTCGAAATCGGCGCACGGCCTGAAAGCCCAGGTGACGCTGAAGCCGAACATCAAGGGCAAGATTGGGTACGAAGTACTGACGCGGATCGATCTCAAGCCCGGCCGGTATGAGCTGCGGCTGGCCGCGACATTGCCGCGCACGAACACGAGCGGCAGCGTGTATTACAACGTCGACGTGCCGGATTTTACGAAGACGCCGCTGACGCTGTCGGGCGCGATGCTCAGCGTGACGCCGTCGATCGTCGCCGCGCCGCGCGAGCGGCTGGCCGATCTCATGCCCCTCGTGCCGACCACGCAGCGGTATTTCACCCGGAAGACGGACATCGTCAACGCCTTCGTCAAGGTCTACCAGCGCGGCAAAGGCGACCCGAAGCCCGTCGTCATGGCGGCTCGCATCACCGACAGCAAGGGCATCGTCGTCGTGAACAAGGTGAGCACGATCGCGCCACTGGTGTTCAGCGCGATCGATCGCGCCTACGGGTTCCGTTTCGCCGTGCCGATCGCCGGCCTCGAACCCGGCGGGTATCTGCTGACGTTCGATGCATCAGCTGGCACAGAGGCCGCGCGGCGTGACATCCGGTTCTTCGTGAATCAGGACCGGTAACCCTGTCCTTCCGTTAGCGGCTGGAGGCTCCTCACAGTCCACCGTGAGCGATCACATCTGATCGCCGGCGTTCGTCACCCCTGTCGGCGTCGATCAGGCCGTGATTGGGCAATTCTGACTGGAACAGTCCTTGCTCAAGTCAGTGGCCGGCAATCAGTCTCCGGCTTCAACGGGCCGGGCCAGCGACCTGATGTCAGAGGAAGGGAGTCATCTGATGATTCGTCGAGCACTCATGGGCGCGGTGATGTTGGCCATGGCCACACCGGCATTCGCGCAACTCAAGTATGAAGCCAGCATTCTGGGCGGCTATACCTTCGCCGAAGGCGTGTCGGGCGATGCCCAAATCACGCCGTCCGGCACGTTCAACGCCATTGATCTCAAGAGCGGCGCCGCGTTCAATCTGTCGTTTGGTGTCGTCGCCGGTAACGGCGCCGAAGTGGGCTTCATGTACAGCCGGCAGATGTCCGAGCTGAGCCTGTCCGGGCTCGACGTCCGCACGCTCGGTGACATGAACATCGACAGCTACCACGGCTACATCGGGTACAACTTCCGGCCCGACTCGAACCTGCGGCCGTACATCCTCTTCGGCTTCGGCGCGACGGACTACGGTCCGGTCGCGTTCACGAAGGCGAATGGGGACTCCGCGACGATTTCTGGTCCGGTCCGCTTCAGCGCGCTGATTGGTGCCGGCGTCAAGGCCTGGGTGAACGAACACTTCGGCTTCAAGCTGGGCGCGGTCTACACGCCGACCTACATCACGTCCGAAGCCGAGGGCTGGTGGTGCGACCCGTACTGGGGCTGCTACCTGGTGGGCGATCACAAGTACGCGAACCAGTTTCAGCTGCAGGGCGGCGTCACGTTCCGGTTCGGCGGATCGTAGAGATTCGCGGATGCACGCTCGAAGGGCCTGGCGAGTGATCGCCGGGCCCTTTTTCGTTGTACTTCGCCATTTCAGATCCAGGCTTCCGGCTCCATCACGACGCGTGACGGGGCACAAACTACTTCACAAGCCGCGCGGCCTCAGTCGTTGGCGCCGGCTTGAGGCCGAGGATCTTGGTGATCTCCGGCGCCAGATCCATCAACCGGAGGGGTGTTGCCCGCCTCGATGCGGCCTCGCCCGGCACGCGGATGAGCATCGGGATGCGTTGGACCAGTTCCTGCGCGCCGCCATGGTCACCGATCCTGCCGAAGCCGACGCCGTCGGCAAGCAGGCCCACCAGGTCCGGCGCTGCCGGTCCGGCCATCGTCGCCATCAACTCGGCGCTGTGCTTCTGAGCCCAGTTCCTGAACCGGGGAGGTTGCGACGCGAGCGCGGAAAACACCTGCTCGTAGCGATAGACGTTGCCTGAGTGCCGCAGGGCATAGATCTCCGTGATGCCCGACACGTCCTTGAGTCCGCGCGTGAGCGTGGTTTCGACTGCCGGCGAGTGATCAGACAGCCAGAGCGTCAGGCTCGTGGCCGCATATGCCGTGCGCAGTTTTCCAGGGGCGATCCGGTTCAAGTGGTCGAGCCAGTAGGGCACTGGTTTGGCCGATTGGACATTCTCGAGCGCGCAACAGGTCTGGTCGCCGTTGTTCCCGAGGTAGTAATCGTCCTTCTGGCCACCATGGTCGGCGGTGACCACCACGAGTGTCCGGTCGGTGAGTCCTCGCGAATCGAGTGCGGCCAGAACACGCCCGAGTTGTTCGTCGGCTATCCGCAGCACGTCCGCGAGCCGGTACTCGCTGGACACGCTCGTCAGTCCGCGATCGTCCTGTTCGCCGAGCATGTGCGCGATCTTGTCGATGCCTCCGAAGGTCAGGAACAGGCCCGACCACGCCTCGCGATTCATGATTTCGATCGCCACATCCGCGGTCCACGCATCACCGCCGAGGCGTGTCGGGTCTGTGCCCGGCACGTAGCGATTGCCGTCAATCGCGTAGATGGTGGGGTAATTGGTCCCGTAGTCGGGTGTGCAGTCCACCGTGAATCGGCGATTCGACTGGATGTAGTCGGGGACATTCACGCCGTCTGGCGCGCAGGACTTCATGGTGACGATACTCGACGCATACGGGCCGCCGAGAAACGCGGCCGCGTAGTCCTTCTCGCCAACGGCGAAGACCTTGCCGCCCAGCGTGTCCTGGATCCGCGCCGGCAGAAACTGATCGCGCGGAATCTTCTGCAGCATCTGCGAGGCCTGCTGTCGGGTGAGCTTGCCGGTGCTGTAGGCCAGGCCGGGCTTGCCGATCGCGCCGTCCACGTCCACGAGCACGTCGTCCATCCACGGCAAGGCACCTGGTCGCAAACCAGTCGGAATGACGATGTGGGCGACCACAGTTTGTGAGCTCAGATGACCCACGTAAGCCTCGGAGTAATTCCGCGATGAGGCCCGCAGCCGCTTGAAGTTGGCCAGCCCGAAGCGATCGATGTAGTCGGGCCGCATTTGGTCGAACACCATGACCACGACATGATCGGTGGCCCGCGGCGCGACTGGGCGCGCAGCGGACGCTGGCTGTGTCATGGCGGCGATGGCGATGGCGATGGCGATCGCCATGGCCCCGAGGGTCAGATGCCGTGTCATGTGGTGCATGGTATCGGCTCCTCTCCACCGGGAATGCGTGAAATGGAGCCCGAACGGCTCAAATCAGCCGTCCCGGCCTTCCATTTGCGTGCGGTGTGCCTAGAATGAGGGGCATGGCTGACAGCAGACCGCGCGCCGGTTGGATCGTCGCGTTCGCGATCGTCCTGTCCGCACTCGCTTCCGCCCAACAGACACCGACCAACCAGGCTTCTCCGGAGCGGACGGCGTTGCTCGCGAGGTTCGACAATCCGCAACCCTTCCTGCCGCGATCGGGCGCCGGCGGCACGGAGTGGGACGCCAGCTATCGCACATTCATTCAGACCGACGAGGCCGCCTCGTCGAAGGGACTCCCCACGCACGCCGAGGCGGCGCGACGCATCCTCGAGGATGCGGCTAAAAGCGCGGCCAATCTCGATCGACATCTGGGGTTCGTCCTGCACATCAAGCACTTTTCGCAGGCGTATCGTCCGGAATCCGCGACGGACGATCTGCGTCAGCTCTACGAGGACCTGGTTGACCTGAAGCTGGGCGCCACGCCGCCGGATCGAACGACTGGTCCGGTCGCCAGCGACCGTGTGACGATTCATCGCGACGTCGTCTATGGCAAGACGCATCCGGCCATTCAGAAGCTCGACGCCTATCTCGTCAAATCAGATCGGCCGACGCCGGTGCTCATCGAATTTCATGGCGGCGGGTGGCGCCGCGGGTCAAAGAACCAGTTCCTGTACCCCGGCGACTTGATCGACATGATTCTGGCTGCCGGCATGTCGATCGTGGCCGTCGATTACCGCCTGGCGCCGGACCACTCGATGCCGGCGCAGACCGAGGACGCGGTCCGCGCTGTCCAGTTCGTGCGATCGAAGGCCAGGGAATGGAATCTCGATCCCACTCGCATCGCCGCGATGGGGGGATCGTCCGGCGCCCATCTGTCCGCCTGGGTCGCCCTGCACGACGATCTCGCCACGCCCGGTAGTGCGGACCTGGTCGAACGTCAGTCGTCGCGCCTCGCCGCCTTCGTGGACATCTCGGGACCCATGGACCTGCTCCGGGCGCGCCCGACGGAACTGGCGAGCGCCGGCCTTCGAGGCGCGGATTTCGCGGACGCGTTCACCGGCGCCTTCGCGGCCACCGCGGCGGCGTATGAAACCGACCCGGCCATCCGCGCGCGGGTCCGCGCGGCCTCGCCGCTCTATCTGGTCTCCGCTGACGATCCGCCGGCGTTCATCATGTACGGCGCGGCTGACACGATGTCCGCGGACCGGCACCCACCGATCCCCGACGTCATCAACGATCCGCACAGCGCGTGGCACGGTGTGTTGCTGGCCGATGCGATGCAAAAAGCCGGCGTGTCGACGACGTGCCGCATCGGGCCCGACGCCGCCAAGGACGCTGCGGCCGACAATCGGGCCATCGTGGAGTTCCTCACGGCGCGAATCGGCGCAGCACGTCGCTGAGCCGGCACGTTCGTTCGGTCCCGCCTATACTTCGTGGGACTCATGAATCTCTCGCCGGGAAACCGCCTGGGCCCGTACGAAATCATCGGCAAACTTGGATCGGGCGGAATGGGCGAGGTCTACCGCGCCCGGGACACCCGTCTCAATCGCGATGTCGCCGTAAAAGTCCTGCCGGACGCGTTCGCGAGCGATCCTGACCGGCTGGCGCGCTTCACGCGCGAAGCGCAGACGCTCGCGGCGCTGAATCATCCCAACATCGCGCACGTTCACGGGCTCGAGGAAGCCGGCAGTGTCCGCGCGCTCGTCATGGAACTGGTGGACGGCGACGACCTCTCTGCCGTCATTGCGCGCGGTCCCATTGCGGTCGAGGATGCGTTGCCGCTCGCGAAGCAGATCGCCGACGCGCTCGAAGCCGCGCACGATCAGGGCATCGTCCATCGCGATCTGAAACCCGGCAACATCAAAGTCCGTGCGGATGGCACGGTCAAGGTGCTGGACTTCGGCCTGGCTAAGGCCCTGGCGCCCGCCGGCGCCGAATCATCGTCGGGTCCCTCGAACTCCCCGACGCTCACGGCTCATGCGACGCAGATGGGAATGATCCTGGGCACCGCCGCGTACATGGCGCCCGAGCAGGCGCGCGGAAAATCCGTGGATCGCCGCGCAGACATCTGGGCCTTCGGCGTCGTCTTCTACGAAATGCTCACGGGCCGCCGCATGTTCGAGGGGGAGGAAACCTCCGACGTGCTCGCCGCCGTGCTGCGGCAGGAGGTGAATTGGAGCGCCCTGCCTGCCGCGACTCCGCCATCGGTGCGGCGATTGCTGCGACGATGCCTCGATCGCGATCCCCGTAAACGCCTCAGCGCGATCAGCGACGCGCGACTGGACATCGACGACGCGATCAGTGCCCCGGCGGGCGGCGATGGACCGGCTGCTCCGGCGCCCGCTGCACCTGTCGCACCTGTCGGACCGACGCTGATGTCTCGTCTTTTGCCCGCGCTCGCAGGCGTCATCGTCACGGCGCTTGTTGCGTATCTGGCGTGGCCGAAAGCGGCGCCGGCCGCCGGGACCTCGACGGACCCGCTGGCTCGGCTGTCGATCCTCGCCCCGCCCGGCGAGCAGATCTATCCCGACTCCAGCGGGGTTGCGATATCGCCGGATGGAACGATGGTCGCGTTCATTGTCGGTTCGATGCTGCGGGCGGACACCGAGTTGTGGGTCCGATCGCTGAACACGATGAAAGCCACGCGCCTCGAGGCCGGCGCCGGCGCAAACTTGCCGTTCTGGTCGCCGGACGGCCGGCGGGTCGGGTATTTCACGACCACCAAGCTCAAAACCATTGCGGCGAGCGGTGGGCGCGCGGAAACCGTCTGCGATGCGCCGTCAGGGCGTGGCGCAGTATGGACGCCCAACAATGAGATTTTCTTTGCACCGGATGCGGCCGGGCCGCTGTTCCGCGTCGCGGCGACCGGCGGCACGCCCACGCCACTCACGGAACTGGACGCGGCAAAGAAAGAGAACGGTCACCGCTTTCCCCAACTGCTGCCGGATGGCGAGCACGTTCTCTATGTCTCACTGCCGGCCAGGAACGGCAAGTTCGGCGTGTTCGCGGTTTCGCTGAAGGACAAGTCCACCGTCTCGATCGGTGCGATGGATGCGATGCCGGTCTACGCCGAGCCGGGGTGGCTCGTGTACGCGCGGCAGGGCGTGCTGGCCGCGGTGCCGTTCGATCCGCGCGGACTGAAGATCACCGGTCAGCCCGTCACGCTCGAGGACGAACCGACGACCATCCTCGACCCTGCGACGAACTTCACCGCCTCGCCTTCGGTGTCGCTGGCGCCGTCCGGATCACTCGCGTACTACTCGTCGCCGTCGATCAACACGGTCGCGACATGGTACGACACGAGTGGCGTCCAGAAAGGGATGGTCAACGTGCCGCCCGGCCACTATGAGAGCGCGGTGATTGCGCCCGACGGTATGCGTGCCGTGTTCGTCCGGTCGACGTCGCCATCGGAGTCCGGGTTGTGGCTCGTCGATCTCGCGCGTGCCAGCGCGTCGCCGCTGTCGACGGGCGCCGGCCGGAACGACAGCCCGGTCTGGTCACCGAACGGCTTGAAAGTCGTCTTCGCCACCGACAGGTCTGGTGCGCAGAGTTTTTTCGTCAAGACAGTCAACGACGCTGCGCCCGAACAGCCGCTCTATGAATCCGATGCTTTATTCAAGGTCCCATCGGCATGGGCGCCTGGCGGCGACACGATCGTGATGACCCAGCTCGACAGGAATTCAAATCAGAACATCTATCTGATGGACGCCTCCGGCAAGAAGCCACCGACGCTGTTCCTGCAGACCGCCTCGCGCGACAACGGCGGTCCAGTCTCGCCCGACGGCAAATGGCTCGCCTACGCGTCGGACGACAGCGGCCGATTCGAGATCTACGTGCAGACCTTTCCCACGCCAGGCCGAAAGACGCAGGTATCCGAACAGGGCGCCTTGGGCGTCTGGTGGACGCGCGATTCCCGCCAGTTGCTGTTTCTTGGCGCCGATTCGCAGACGATGTGGCGCGCGGACGTGATCCCCGGCTCAACGTTCGCGACGAAGGCGCCAGTAAAGCTTGGTACCCTGCCTCCGGGGATCGCATTCGTAGACATGACGCCCGACCGCCAGCGCCTCCTCGCCATCGCGCCCGAACGCACGAGCACGGGATCGATCACGGTGGTGCAGAATTGGCGGAAGGCACTGTCCAGATAGGAGCTCGCGAGCGGAAGCTGGCCAGTCGGGGGAGCGGAAGCCGACCAGTCGGGATGACCACAGCGGAGCCGGCCCGCAAGTTCTACAACTAGATAATGAACCGCTCGTGGGGCCAGATGTCCTGGAACCTGAAATGCGGGCCGCGCCAGCAGGGCCTCAGTCACGGCGACTGAAACGGCCTCGCTATCGTGGAATGTTCTTCACGCCGGTCGGCCAGTTCGCCACGATCGTGATGGGCGGCCGCGTCAGGCCGCCCGAGCGGGGTTTGATGAACAGAAACCGCTGACCGTCTTTTGACGGCGAATACACGTCAACCGTGAGCTGCGGGGCCGTCTGCGGCGACTGAAAAAGCGGCACCGGGGCGGCGAAGTCGAGGTCGCCGGACGGCCGTTTCGTGATCGCCACCGACAGCAGTTGTCCGGTCGGCGTCAGGTAGAACAACTCACGGCCATCGTCGCGCCAGAAGGCCACGCCTCCGCCTTGTGACGACACGCGGCGCCGGTGATCGAACGCCGGGAACGCGGCCACCCACACCTGATAGACGCCGGATTCCGCAATCTGATACGCCACCCAGTTGCCATCGGGCGAAAAGTGAGCGCCATCGACCACGTCGGTCGTATCGATCAGCACCCGCGCGGTCTTGGGGTTTGCCAGCTCGACCGCGTACAACTTGCTGGGCCGCGGCCGGTGGAACAGCAGGTATTTGCCGTCAGCCGACCAGTCGTCGAGCCACTTCGGATCTTCGGGGGACTCGAACGCCAGCGTGGGACTGGCGCTGCCAACGGCCTGCGTGTACAACTGGCGCGGCCCGGCACGGACGGACTCGAATGCCACAGTCTGACTATCTGGTGACCACACGGGATCGTTGGCCAGCACCTGGGGATCGGTCATCGGGCTCGACACCCCATTCGAGAGTTCGAGGACCGATATCCGGAAATCGACGGACCCCATCGGCGCGTCGACAAAGGCCACACGCTTGCCGTCACGCGACAGGCGCAATTGATAGTAGCTGTGCGCTTCGCCAACGGTGCCCAGCGGTTTGCCCGTGCGATCGAACCACGCCAGATCCGCAACGCTGTTGTCGCCGCCGGTGCGGTACGCGAGCAGCCCCGTTGTCGAAACGGTGGCTGCGAATCGGCCCGTGATGTTGTTCATCATCACGCCGTCCGCCAGCGGCGCCGGATTCCCCGAGACGGTGAACGTACTCAGATCGAACGGCTGCGCCAGCACGGCACCGGCGCGCGCGAATATCACGAATCCCGAGGCGAACACGGCGGCGGTTTCAGACGGCATGACCTTGACGGGCGCGGCGCCGTCGATCGATCCCACGAAGAGCGCGCGATCTTCCGGCTTCATCGCCCAGCCGAGATAGAGAAAATGCCGGTCATCAGGCAGCATGGACGGAGACGAAAACGACGCGGACAGGCCATCGGCCGACGGTTGAGGCACGTCCACCGGCGATCCGCCCTGACTGCTCACCCGAAGTAGTGCCGCGGAGCCGCCCGGTGTGTTGCGCGCCAGGAGGATGTCGCCGGAAGCCATCCAGCCTGCGCCTGCGTAGTTGGTGGTGTCGCAAATCTTCCGCACCGAGCCCGTATCCACATCCACGCGGCGGATTTCTCCCGGCACCGTGAACCCGATGGTCCGGCTGTCCGGTGACCAGAACAGATTCCCGGAGCCTTCGGTGCCCGCGAGCAGTCGAGGCTCGAGGCCTCCAATCGGCCGGATCCAGATCGTGTTCGGCCCTCCGGACGGAGCCGGCGCGACGTAGGCGAGAAAACGGCCGTTGGGCGAGAGTGTTGGCGTCGCGACGCCGACCGTGAAGGCCGTGGCATCGGTCGGGATCGTAAATGCGATCGGATCGAGCGGCGCGCTCGATGCTCGCGGTCGAGTCATGGCCGCGACCGCCGCGATCAGCGTCACGATCGCTCCGGCCGCCACGATCCAGCCCCATCGTCCGCGACGACGGGCGCGCGCGACGTCGCTGGCCGACGCACTCGAAACGGAGGAAGACGCTTCGGGAACGGGCGCCGCCGCCTCTTCGAGGTCCCAGCGGGCGTCGCCAATCGCGCTCAGGCGGCGCCGCGGATCTTTTTCGAGACACCGCTTCAACAACCGTCTGATGGACGACGGCAGGTCGGGTGGTAACTCGCCGAACTTGACCTCTTCTTTGAGCACGCTCGCCAGCGTGATCGAAATGTCCTCGCCTTCGAACGCGCGCTTGCCCGAGAGCATTTCGTACAGCACGACGCCGAACGCCCAGATGTCCGCGCGCCGATCCACGGCCTTGCCGCGTGCCTGTTCCGGCGCCATGTAGGCCGCCGTGCCGATGATCATGCCCATCTGCGTCGCGCGTGCCGTGAGGGTGGGGGAGTTCGCGCTTTCCGAGGACACGCCCGACGACTCTGGCGTCAGCGCTTTGGCGAGACCGAAGTCCAGCACTTTCACCGTGCCGTCTTCCCGCACCTTGATATTCGCCGGCTTCAGATCGCGATGCACGATGCCGGAGTCATGCGCGGCTTCGAGGGCATCGATAAGTTGGCGGGCGATGGGCAGGGCTTGCTGGAGAGGTAGCGCTCGGCTGATCAGGGCCGACAGGTCGTCGCCCTCGACGAGTTCCATGACAAGGCACGACACTTCCTGGCCCTGGTTCGCCGAATCATCGGAGATGCGAAGGCGGCCGGCGTCGTAGACGTGCGCGATGTTCGGGTGATTGAGCGAAGCGAGCGTTTTCGCTTCGCGCTCGAAACGGGCGAGCCGATCGGGATCGGCTGCGAACAATTCGGGCAGGACCTTCAGCGCGACATCGCGATCGAGTTTCGTGTCGCGCGCCCGGTAGACCTCGCCCATGCCTCCAGCGCCGAGCGCGCTCACGACTTCATACAGACCAATTCGCGCGCCTGGCGGGAGGGGCATGGGCGGAGGGATGATACTAAAAACGACGGGTACGATCGGGAACGCAAAACGCGTCGGGAAAAAGCCCGCCTTCGCTAGACGCGTGCGGCGCCCTGCCGGACGAGCGGTCGATGCATAATGGGGCAGCCCGGGAAGTGCGCTCGGCCGCTCGCCTGTTCTGATATGCCTCAATCGCCCATTTGGCTTTACTGCTTCTATTTCCTGTCGGGTGCGTGCGCCCTCGTGTACCAGAATGCCTGGCAGCGAAGTCTGGGCCTGTTCGCCGGTTCCGACGCGGTCGCGTCCAGTATCGTCGTCGGGGGTTTTCTCTTCGGACTGGGCGCGGGCAGTCTGGTGGCCTCGCGCATCGCCGACCGGCTGTCGCGGCGCGGCGCGATCTTCGTGTTCGCGCTGTGCGAATTTGGCATCGCCGCATTCGCACTGGTCAGCCACTCGGTGTTCTACGACTTGCTGCTCGCGCGGCTCGGTCCGGCCGCTCAGTCGACGATCGCCGTCTTCGTGTTGTCGTTTCTCGTGCTGCTGCCGCCGACGCTCCTCATGGGAATGTCGCTGCCGCTGGTGACACGGGCGATCGTGACGGATGTCGGTGCGGCGTCCCGTCAGATCGGATGGCTGTACGGGCTCAACACGATGGGCGCCGCGATGGGGACGCTGTTCGCGGGTTTCAAGCTCATCGGGTCGGTCGGGTATCAAGGGACGACGACGCTCGCAGCGGCGATGAATGTGCTGATAGGCGTCGCCGCGCTCGTGGTCGCGCGGCAATCGGACAGGCCCGCGCCAGCGCCGGCTGCGCCGACCCATGCCGGCGCCGCCGTCGACCATGCCGTCGTACGGCATTGGTGCATGCTCGCGTTCGGCTCCGGGTTCTTGATCGTCGGTCTCGAAATCGTCTGGTTCCGTGTCCTGTCCGTGCTGATGCAGTCGAACGCCTATGCGTTTTCGGTTGTGTTGACCGTGTTTCTGGCCGCCGACGCGCTCGGCCTGGTCTTCGCGTCACTCGTGATCGGGCGGATCCGAGACGTGACGCGCTGGTTTCATTGGACGCAGGCCGGGACGGCGCTGTACGCGCTGGGATCGCTGTGGCTGCTCAGCCTTGGCCACGAGTGGTGGCAGTGGTCCTCTGTATTTATCGACGGGGAAGCGGTGGGGGGCCGAGCCGGCGCTGACGTGGCCGGCCGTTTTCTGACGTACTTCGCCCTGACCACGGTGGTGGTCGGACCTCCCGCGTTTCTGGCGGGGCTCTCCATGCCTGTCGTGCAGCGCGCCATCCAGGATGACGCCGTGAGAATCGGCCGACGCGTCGGCCTGATTCAACTGGCCAACATCCTCGGCAATGCGGCGGGCGCGCTGATCACTGGCCTTGCCTTCCTGCACTACGTCGGCACGACCGGCACGTTGCGGATCGTGGGCATCGCGGGCGCCGTGTTTGCGGCCACCCTCATTCGCGATCGGCAACGCCGACGGCGCTGGGTCGAGGCGGCGGCCGCTGCCGTCCTGCTCATCCTGGCGGTCGCCTATCCGTCAAATGCCCACTGGTGGGCGGCCATCCACGGCGGCGAGGTGGGGCGCTCTATTGTCGAAGAAGACCGGACAGGCGTGGCGGTGCTCAAGCCATCCTCAGGGGGGACGTTCGCCCTCTACACGGGCGGACACTCACAGAGCCATCTTCCTTTTTCGAATATCCATGGATCGCTGGGCGTGCTCGGGCCGGTCGTGCATCCGGCGCCGGCGTCCGTCCTGGTGATCGGAAATGGCACGGGCGGCACGCCGTACGCGATGGGATTGAACAGCGCCACGACCAGCATCCGCGTGGTGGAAATTGTCGGGTCCGTGTTTCCGGTCATGCAGCGGTTCGCTGCGGGCCCGGACGGATCCCGCTTCGCACCGCTGTTGGCCGATCCGCGAATCACGCGTGTGGTTGGTGACGCGCGTCACGTGCTGTACACCGACACCCGGCAGTACGACATCATCCAGGCTGACGCGATTCTCCCGTGGACGGCGCACTCCGGTCTGCTCTACTCGGTGGAGTTCTTCCAGCAGGTGCGGGCACGTTTGCGGCCGGGTGGCATTTGCGTGCAGTGGATTCCGACGCCGCGGACGCTCGCGACCTTTCGCCGCGCTTTCCCGTATGTGGTGCAGATCCGCCTGGGTGCGATCGGCAGCGATCAGCCGCTGACGATTCCCCCGGATATCGAGACCAGACTGGACGGCGAGCGGAAGTCGTACCTGGCTGTGGCCGGGTGGCGTTCGGCCGTGTTGTCACACTACATCGCGGGAACGCCGGAGGTCTGGGATCCGGCGTCCAGCGCGGACGGTCGCGATGTCAACCTCGATCTCTTTCCACGAGACGAGTACTTCCTGAACCAGCGCCAGCTGTCCGTGCCAGACCCGCCGCGCGCGATCGATGGCGCGACGGTGGTCGCGCGACCGAACCCGGTCCCGCCGGGCACCGGTGCGGGCGCCACAGAGATTTCCTGGGATACCGGCACCGGCGGCGCCGGCTGGGTCCTGGCGATCGTGGACGGACGACGCCCGACAGTCATCGCCGAGGGCGCGCGAGGAACCGTCACCGTCGACGCGATTGCGGACGGGTCGATCCACGAATTTCAGGTGGTCAAAGCCGATCGCCCCGACGTGGTTCTGGCCTCCACCACCGTCACGCGGACTCAGGATACGGCAGCGCTGGCGATCATTCTGCAGCGCGTGCTGATTAGCTTGGCGGCCGCTTCGCTGGCGGTCTGGCTTGCCGGCCGCTGGTTCGGGCGCGTGCGCGTTCATCCGCACTGACGCTCGCGCAGACAATCGGGCGATCGTCGACCCATCTACCCCCGAGTGGCTTGACGGGCCCGACCAACGTGGCTAATCTCCGCCCTATCAGTCAAAAGGGACGGCCTTCCTCCCGTCGAGTTGACCTGGAGTTGCCCATGTTGCGGCGTGCTTGTCGCCTCCTGCTGCTAGTTGTATGTGTCGGCGCCGTCTCGCACGCCCAGGACCGGCGGCTGCCGCCCGCTGCTGGCGCCCAACGCCGCGTAGCCCTCGTCGTGGGCAATGACGCCTATTCTTCGAGCCCGTTGAAAAACGCCGTCGCCGATGCGAGGGCCATCTCGGCCGTGCTTCAAAGCGAGCTGGGGTTTGCCGTTGATCTCGTGACCGACGCGCGGTTGGAGACGTTCGAGGCCAGGCTGGATCGCTTCATCGGCCAGTTGCAGGCAGGCGATGTCTCGTTGTTCTACTACTCAGGCCACGCGGTCGAGATCGCGGGTGAAAACTACCTGCTGCCCACTGACTTTGTGACGCCGCCTCAGCAGGCCCAGGTCAAGCGGCGATCAGTCTCCGCACAGGAAATCGTTGAGCGCATGGCCGAACGCGGTGTCCGCATTCAGCTCGTCATTCTGGATGCCTGCCGTGACAATCCGTTCAGAGGCGCCCGGACCGGAAGCGGTGGCCTGACGAAGATGGATGCCCAGGGCGCGCTCGTGGCCTATTCGACGGCGCCCGGTCAAACCGCCAGCGACAATCCTGGCGGCACGAACAGCCTCTTCACGCGCGAACTCGTCGCCGCTCTTCGGCAGCCGGGCCTGACGGTCCCGGAGATCTTCCGTCGAGTACGCGCGAAAGTCGCCGGGGCGACCGACAACAAGCAGTTTCCGTGGGTTTCGGACGGCATCGTGGGTGACTTTGTCCTGCTGCCCGGTCCGCGACCCGCTGATGCGCCGCCGACGAGTTCCATTCCAGCTGCGCCAGCCGGTGCGAAGATCGTGATTTCGGTCGACGCGGACGCCACCGTGACGGTCAGTGGCCAGAGTCTGGGCAAGCTCAGCGCCGGCGCCCAGCAGCTGGTTGATGTGGCGGCCGGTCAACAGCTGATTACTGCGGTGACGCTCGGGCAAGAGATCACGGAGCGTCGGGAACTCAGCCTGGCTCCAGGCGTGCAACAAGTCGTGAAACTGGAATTGGCGGAAAAGCTCCTGGCCTGGAAAGCCGACCGAGCTCGTACCGCGAGCACCCCGACGCCCACGCCTGGCCGCAGCGCGACTGACGAGTTGGAGGCTTACCTCTCCGCAGGGGGCAAGGCGAGGAGCTCGACTTACGGGACTCCGTCCATAGACATCAGCGGTTGCGTGCTGACTGTCACAGAGAACTACTATGTCAGTTCTCGAACAACCATCGTTGTCACCTCGACTTTGTCTCTTTCACGCGTGAAATCTTCGGACCGTTTCGAGTCGGGTGGACTGCAGCTTGCGATTCATGCGACCAGCAGTTCCGATGTCGAACACGCGCGCTCCAGCGGGTCCAATCGGACCAGTTCCGTGTTGCTGATTTCCGTCCGAGGCGACTTTGATTTCAAGAAGCTCGATCAACTTATGCGGAGTGCGGTCGCCAGTTGCGCACGTTGAGCTAAATGGTTTGCAGACGGCGCGATGCTGACCTTGCCCTCGGTAGTCAGGCGGGTCACTTGTCGCGCAGGCGGAAGCCAGAAACGAATGCCTCGATGTCATCGCGATATGCATCGATGACCGTCTGGCTCGTCCACGCGAGAATCTGTACGGTACCGGAGGCGTCGCTGTAGTAGTGACCGTAGCCCGTGAACTGCAGGTTGTTCAGCGTCGACTGAAACTCCAGGAAGAGCATCCGTTTGCCGTTCACCATCCGCCAGCCCCGGGCCGTTTCCTTGACCGTCGGGTCGGCTTTGCGCGCGTTGGCGAGCGCAATGTCTGGCATCTTGTCGAGAGGCACCTCAATTCGCTCCGTGATCACCTTCACATAGGCGGCCTTGGAGACATGCTCGAACTCATAATGGCCGTTTTCATTCGCGTTCTGCGGCTTCCAGCTCGACGAGGCGTACTGAATCGTCGCGTGCCCTTGCAAGATGCTCAGCGTCCGTGCCGAGCCTGAGGGCGGGCCAACAAGTGCGGAGCGCCCGGCGACTTTGGAAGACCCGGTCAAGTAGCCGACAGCCTCATCAACATAAACAGCGACGGCATCCACCAACGTCTCAAGTCCCGCGCTATCGAGCAGCCGCAGCTCCGCCTCGCCCAACACCATCAACGATCCATCCTTCGTGATACCGGCCCGGACCAGGTCCATCGTCACGTTACGCTTCATGATGGTGGTGAGTTGGTCAACCGACAACGTCGGGTTCTTCGACACGATGCTGGTGATGAGGGCTAAGTCGGAGTTCGCTTCGATATAGACGCGGACGGACTTCGCGTGGTCACCTGAAAACGTGGCGACCCACGAGGTGTCGCTGGCTTTCTCAACCTTGAACGTGACGGCCTTCATTAATGCCTGTAACTTGGCAAACGCCGCCGCATCGGCGGCGGCCTGCGATGCAGGTGTCGAGGTTGGCGACGTGGCTCTGTCCGAGACTTCCGGGAAACGCGTCGCCAACTGCGCCAGCGTCATCTGTGCCTGTGTCGACAGGAGCCCCCTGACGTAGTTCACAGGCAAGCCGAAGTTGATGTTTTCGCCGTTTGTCAGCTTTGCGCTCAAGATGCCGATCAGCTCTCCGAAGTCATTGAAGATGCCGCCACCGCTGCTCCCGGGCGATGCCGCCGCACTCGTTTGCAACAGACGATAGCCGTCGCCACTATCGCGAATCGCAGAGATCAGGCCGTCGCTCACGGTGTTCTCCAGCCCACGCGGCGATCCAATCAGCACCACCCGGTCGCCAACCGCTGCCTGGTCCGAGTTGCCGATGGGTGCGGTCGGCAGTCCGAAGCCTTTGATCTTGAGAACGAGCAGGTCCTTCCGCTCGTCCACGTCAACCACTGACACGTCGTCGTACACGTCACCATTCGCCAGTCGGACCGAAGCCTTCGACTGCCCGCGAACGACGTGAAGATTCGTCACGATGACGCCGGCGGGATCGACGATGACGCCAGAGCCCTGTCCGGCTTCCGTGCGAATGGTCACGATGGCCGGAGACGATCGCTTCGCGACCTCACTACTCGAGAGCCGCTGACGCCCAGGTGTCACTTGTGTCGAGCCAGTGGGATCCGCGCTGGCGCGACTGTGTCCCAAGATCGGAACGAATTGTTGAACAGGAGCGGAATTCACGGTTGCGGCACTCAGTATGGGAGCAACCCCCAACTGAAACACTGACACGAGAACGATGGCTCGCATTTGCACTCCTCTTTGACAGATTGGACTGCAAGAAGCCTCGAAGCCCCCTGACCCTCAGCGCCAAAGCTGTGACATTCCACGCCAGACGTATGCAGGTATTTGCGGACGATTGACGGCAAATCTCCGCCCTCGCTGACCGCACGCGACGCGTGCAGCTTCCGCTTCCGCTTCGCTACGGCGGACAAGTCGCCGAGACGAGCCGGGGACGAAGTCCCCGCTCAGCCCTTTCCGCCCTTTCCGCGCACCAGCGCAGCGCCGTGCGCCCCCGCGAGCGCAGCCGCGACTTGCCGCAGGGCTTTTCACCGCAGGCGAGTCGCGCGAGCGAGCGGGATAGGGGTCCGGGGACGAAGTCCCCGCTCAGTTCTTTCCGCGCACCAGCGCAGCGCCGTGCGCCCCCGCGAGCGCAGCCGCGACTTGCCGCAGGGCTTTTTACCGCAGGCGAGTCGCGCGAGCGAGCGGGATAGGGGTCCGGGGACGAAGTCCCCGGATTAAGTAATGGAGGCGGCGGGAGTCGAACCCGCGTCCGAAAGGCCTGTCGCTGCAAAACTCTACGTGCGTAGCCGTCCTTGATATGTCACGCGCGGCAACAAAGAACGGCGAATGCGCCGCGCGCCAGTCCGTATCATCTCGTCCCACCGTGCCGGACTCGCGGCAGGACCAGCCTACTAAATGGCGTTCGTTCCCCAGCCGTAGGCTGCTAGAGACGAACGTCGCGGACCTTGTTAGGCCGCGAGCGCAAGCTGCGTATTCGCAGTTACGTTGTTTTGCCCACCGGATTAACGAGCGAGATGAGCAAGCTCGGCACGCATCCCACAGTCCCTTGCCCCCGTCGAAGCCTATCGCCCCCGGAAGGTCGTGACCGTCAGTGCTGTCCCTAGTGTAACCGGGGAACCGGGGAACGGGGGAACCGGGGGGTTATTTCCGGCGCGTCGCCTCGATCGTGATCGCCAGCTTTCCGCCGCCGCTCACGTCCTTGCTGGGCCTGGCGGTGCCCCGCAGGTGGCCATCGGCGAGCACCAGCGCGAACGTCAGTGACGTCTCGGCATCCTGCTTCACGCTGAAGGCCAGCGCGGTGCCGGTCACGCGCCCGTTGAGCAGGGGCATGGCGGGCTGCGCGGTCTTGCCGTCCTCGGCGTACGGCGTGAACGTGCCGGTCACGGCGGCGCCTTTCTGGGCGAGCTGAAGCACCGCCTTCATGGTGGTTGACCGTCCATCGGCGGGTCCGCCGACGATCGAGAACTTCGCCCCCACATCCCACGTGCCGCTCAGATCGTCGGCGCGAGACGAGGCGATCGCCGCGCCGAGCATCGGCAGGCACACCATCCCGAGATTGATCAGCACGTTGAGTCGTGTCACAGCGATCTCCTTGTGGCGACGGCGCGCGCTCCAGAACTAAAGCGTCGCACGCCGAGCGCCTCGTTATCCAGTTATCCCGTTATCCCGTTACCCAGCTATCCCGCTACCCAGTTCCCCATATGATCATCCCCGTGCCTTCGCCCTCGGTGCGCCTCGCCCTGCTGTTTCTGCTCGGCGCCGCGCTTCTGAGCTACGTCGTCGACCTCGGCGGATCGTCGATCTGGGACGCGAACGAGGCGTATTACGTCGAGACGCCGCGGGAAATGATCCAGAGCGGCAACTACGTCACGCCCCAATTCAACTACGAACCCCGCACGAACAAGCCGGTCCTGTCCTACTGGGTCGTGGCCGGGCTGTATCGCGTGTTTGGCGTGTCGGTCGGCGTCGAACGGATGGCCATTGCCGCCGCCGCGCTCGTCATCATCGCCGCGGCCTGGTTCCTGGCCCGGGCGGCCTCGCCGCACGCGCTCGCGCCGTTACTCGCCGCGGCCGGCCTGGCCGCCAGTCCGCGGTTCTTCATGTTCGCCCGTCGCATCCTGGTGGACGTCCTGCTGGCGGCGTTCATGACGCTCATCCTGCTGTGCTTTGCCCTGGCCGAGCGCTATCCGCATCGGCGGCGGGCCTTCCTGCTGGGCATGTACGTCTGCGTCGGCCTCGGCGTGCTCACCAAGGGCCCCGTGGCGGCGGCGTTGCCCGCGCTCATCTTTGCCATCTACCTGATCTGCTACGGCGAATTGCGCCGGGTCCGCGAGATGATGATTCCGACCGGCCTCGCCATCGTGCTGGTCATCGTCGCTCCGTGGTACCTGGCGCTCTACCGGGAGAGCGGCTGGACGCACATCGCGACATTCTTCCTCGGCGAAAACCTGGATCGCTACACGACGGCGATCGGGCAACAGGGCCGTGGGCCGCTGTACTACCTGCCTGTCCTGCTGACCGACGCGCTCCCGTGGTCCCTGCTGCTGCCGGTCGCGGTGGCGGTGTGGATTCGCGAGCGGCGCGAACGCTGGCGGAGTCCCGACTTCCGCATCCGGACCCTGCTCCTTCTCTGGACCGCCGTCATCGTCGGATTTTTTTCGCTGTCGAGCACCAAGCAGGACCTTTATATCTTTCCGGTGGCGGCGGCCGTGGCGGTGCTGGGCGGGGACGTGGTCGCCCGCGGCGCGATGAATGGCCTCGCGTGGATGTCGGTGCGCGTGACGATGGGCGCGATCGGCGCATTGTTGGTGGCCGTCGGCGCGATCGTGCTCTATCTGTTCCAGTGGGCCGGCACGACGTACAACATCAGGGGCACGATGATCGCGGGCGTCGTCGCGGCCGTCGGTGGCGCCGCGGCCGTGATCCTCGTGCGTCGCCGCACGGCTCATGCCGCGGTCGCGGTGCTGGCGACGCTGGTCGTGTTGAACTGGACGCTGATATCTGGCGTGCTCCCCAGCGTCGAGGCGTATAAGCCTGTCGTGCCGTTGAGCCAGGCCATCACCGAACGCGTGCGCGATGGGGATGTGATCATTCACTACAACGTCGCGATGCCGAGCATGGTCTTTTACACGGGACGGCGGATCGACGTCGCGTGGTCAGGCGAAGAGCTTGTCGAAATGATCCGATCGGGGAAACCGCTGTTCGCCGTGCTGCCCGACGATCGCTACAGCGAACTGGCAGGGGAGATCGGCGGATCCGCCTGCGTCATCGATCGTCGGCCGACATTCAGTGCCAAACTGGGCGATGTGCTGGCGCGCCGCGCCCCTCCGGCGATCGTCCTGCTGAGCACGCGTTGTCCCCCCGCCCGATGACATACGACGCTGACCGCTCGTCGCCCGCGCCGTCGACCGCCATGACACGCGTGTGCCCGTTGCTCGAGCGCGAGACGCCGACGACCGTGCTGGACATCGCACCCGCCCCCTGGGTGGTGCGCGCATGCCGGGAGACCGGGTTCGTGTTTCTCGAGAACCCGCCGGGCTACGAGAGTCTGCGTGCTGACATCGCGTGGGAGGTGAGCTGGGCGCGCGAAGCCGAGCGGCGGGCCGCCGCCGAGCCCGTGCTGCACGCACTGGGCGAGGTCGCCAAACGTGTTCGATCGCCGAAACGCAACAAGGTGGCGGATTTGACGACGACGATCGTGCGGCGGCTGGACGCACCGCGCATCGACTTGCTGGATGTCGGGTGCGGCGAGGGCACGCTGCTGGGCGTCGTCATGGATCGGCTGCCCGAGGCCGTGCGCCGGCGGTGCGTGCCGCAGGGCATCGAGATCAGTGACGAACTCGCGCGCCGATCACAGGCTGCGCTCGCCGCTCACGGCGGCCGTTGCGTGCATGCAAGCGCGCTCGAGGGGTTGGCCGTGTTTCCGGCGGACAGCGTGGACCTGATCGTCCTCGCGTCGTTTCTCGAGCACGAGATCCAGCCCCTGCCGCTGTTGCGCGAATGCTCGCGGATCCTGCGTCCCGGCGGCCGGGTCGTGGTCAAGGTGCCCAACCACGCGAGCTGGAACCGCCACGTGCGCGGCCGGCGCTGGTGCGGCTACCGCTGGCCGGACCACGTCAATTACTTCACGCCGCGTACGCTCGCGGCGGCCGCCCGCCGCGCGGGCCTCGACGTGGCGCGGATGAACTGGCTCGACCGCCTGCCCGTCAGCGACAGCCTCTACGCCGTGCTCGAGACGGGGCTGCGGCCGGACGGTGCCGGCGCCCCGTCTCGGGACGCGTGATATCGTCCTTCGTCTCAGCTTTGTCGGGACCTTCTTCGTCTTCAAATGTGCGCGGCAGCCAGGCGGCCGTGCTGACGCTTGGCGCTCTCGGCGTCGTCTACGGCGACATCGGCACGAGTCCGCTCTACGCGCTGCGCGAGTGTTTCAATCCCGCGCACGGCGTCGCACCCACCAGCGAGAACATCATCGGCATCCTGTCGCTGATCTTCTGGGCGCTGATGCTGATTGTCTCGGTCAAGTACCTGATCTTCGTGCTGCGCGCCGACAACAAGGGTGAGGGCGGCATCCTGGCGCTGATGGCGCTGGTCACGCACCGGGCGCAATCGGGGCTTCGCTCCCGCGCGCTCCTGGTCGGCTTCGGGCTGTTCGGCGCCGCGTTGCTCTACGGCGACGGCATCGTGACACCAGCCATCTCGGTGCTGAGCGCGGTCGAGGGACTGAGTGTCGGCACCCACGTGTTCGAGCCCTACGTGGTGCCGATCGCCGTAGTCATTCTGCTCGGGCTGTTTATCATCCAGTCCCGCGGCACCCAGACTGTCGGCGCCCTGTTTGGTCCGGTCATGGTGGTCTGGTTCATCGTGCTGATCGTGCTGGGTCTGCCCTGGATCGCCGAGCACCCGATGGTCCTCAAGGCGTTCAATCCGGTGGCCGGCATGTTGTTCCTCTGGAATAACGGGTGGATGGGGTTCATCGTGCTCGGCTCGGTCTTTCTTGTGTGCACGGGCGGCGAAGCCCTGTATGCGGACATGGGCCACTTCGGGCGCCGGCCGATCCGCCAAGCCTGGTTTGGGCTCGTGCTTCCGGCGCTGTTCGTGAACTATCTCGGCCAGGGCGCGATGCTGCTCGATCATCCCGAGAACTCCAGGGCGCCGTTCTACCTGATGGCGCCCGGCTGGGCGCTGTATCCGCTGGTCGGCCTGGCGGCGATGGCGGCGGTCATCGCGTCACAGGCGTTGATCTCGGGTGCGTTCTCGCTGACCCGACAGGCGATTCAGCTCGGATATTGTCCGCGCCTGCGCATTGAACACACGTCCGCGAGCCAGCACGGCCAGATTTACATGCCCGAGGTGAACTGGGCGCTGATGCTGGCGACCATCGGCCTGGTGCTCGGCTTCAAGAATTCCGGAAATCTCGCCGCCGCTTACGGCATCGCCGTGGGATCGACGATGGTGATTACGACGATGCTGGCCTATCTGGTGGCGCGCGAGCAGTGGGGCGTCCGCCGGCGGATTGCCGGGTCGCTCGCGCTGCTGTTCCTCGTGGTCGAAGTGGCCTTCCTCGCGTCGAACGCGCTCAAGATTCCGCACGGCGGCTGGTTCCCGCTGGTCGTGGGGCTTGTCGCATATCTGGGTTTCTCGACCTGGAAGCAGGGCCGCGCGCTGCTCGGTGCGCGCCTGGCGAGAAAGATGTATCCGTTCGATCGTTTCCTCAAGGACATCGCCGAGCAGCCGCCGTATCGCGTGCCCGGGACGGCGATTTTCATGACCAGCAATCAGCAGGGCACCCCCCCGACACTGCTGCACAACCTCGAGCACAATCGCGTGCTGCACGAGCGCGTCATTCTGCTGACGGTGGCGACGAGCGACGTGCCGTACGTCCCGGACGCGCAGCGCGCGGAACTCCAGCCGCTGGGCCAGGGCTTCTACCGCGTGGCGCTGCGCTACGGCTTCATGCAGGAGCCGGACGTGCCGACCGCCCTGATGCTGGTGGCGGCGCCGGACTTTCCCATCGATCTCGACCGCACGACGTTCTTCCTGGGCATCGAAACGCTGCTGCTGTCCGACCGGCCTGGCATGCCGCTGTGGAAAGAGCGCCTGTTCGTGCTCCTGTCCCGCAACGCCGTCCGCGCCACGTCGTTTTTCAAGATTCCGCCGCAGCGAGTGGTGGAGATTGGGATACAGGTTGAGTTGTGACGAGTTGGAAACGGGATAGCGGGATGGCTGGATAACTGGGCAACGGGATAACGGGATAACGGGATAACGAAAGGCACGGAGCGGTTCTCAGGTCACGCGGCGGCGGAGTTTGCGGGCAGCGGTTTTTCGCGACGCTGAGAAAATGGCTCGGAGTTCGATGGCCTCCTGCCGGAGCCGCTTGATGTCGGGCACGGGGCCCGAGCGTTTCGTTTCGAGTACGTCCAGCCACCATTCGCTCTCGTCGGCTTCCTCGATGACCACCGAAAACTTGGACACGAACTCGCGACGCGTGCGGCTATGAGAGGCGGCGCGGTGATTCGATGCGACCCCCGTGCCCGCTCGAAGCAGCTGCGGCCGAATCAGCCGCGCAAGATCGGACTGGCCAAGGCTGAGGCAGAGATCGATCACGTCCAAGGCGAACCGTCGGCTGCGGTCACGGAGTTGTTGTCCAATCATGCGAAGCTCGGTCGCAAGAATCAGGCCGTCGCTACCCGCGATGGTCCCTTCAGATGATCCAGTAAGCCGCTGCCGAATCTGCCAGACTTCGTTCCCCAACCTACCCTCGCCCAAAGCCTCGGTCCAGGATCTACCCAGGTGCCAAGCTAGCTAGCTGCCGCGGTTACCCCGTTATCCAGTTACCCCGTTATCCCGGTTTCATCTAATCCCTACCGCCTCTCCGAGCGATACTAGGGATCAGGATGCCTACGTCCAGTCGCCCGCGCGTGAAAGATGCTGTTGAGCGGTTTCTGGCGCGGGTGCGTCATAACATCGACGTTCACCTGGAAACCCTGGGCAGCGATCTGGTCCGCGCGCTCGAGGAAGAGGGCGGGAAGGTCTCGGCCGACCGGCTGTCCGACCTGGCCAAGTCGGCATCAACCGTGCACACGCAGGAAGGGAAGCTCGACCTGCTCGCCAAGCTCGTGGGCTCGATGCGGATGCAGGACGAGGCCACGACGCTGCGCGGCATCATCGAGGCGCTGGCGCGAGGCGCGTCCGGGGAGGCCACGCGGGTCGCGGTGCTGCTGGTCGACTCCGAGACCTTGCGGAGCTTCGTGGATTTTGGCTACGTCGCCGGTGCCAAGCCCGCCGACGTGTCGCTCGACAGTTTTCCGGCCCTGGCGCGCGCCGTGGCAGACCGCCAGCGGTTGCTGCTGGTCGCCGGACCGGGTGGGCGGGTGCCGGATGTGCCCGCTTTCATGCGCGCCATGTCTGGCAATACCGGGCTCGTGGTGCCGATTACCGTCGGGGCCGTCGTGGTGGCGGTGCTGTATGCCGAAGGGCCGGAGCGTCCGTCTGCCGCGAGTGCGGCCGCCACGGCGGCGTCGCTTTGGACCGAGCACGTTGAAGTCCTCGTCCGCCACGCCTCGTCACGCCTCGAGAACGTGACGTCGCGCCGGACCGTTGAAGTGTTGTCACGATGACCTTTCGTCGCCCGATCATCCTGACCCTGGTCGCCGTCGGGTTATTCGTGTGGCCCGCGCCACGGCACGGACAGCAGCTGCGCGCGGCCGGTTCCACGGAGGCGGATCTCCGCGCGCGTGACCTCTGGCTTGCGCCGAACCGCGACGAACTTGCGGCGCGCCAGTCGCTGGCCGAAGCCGTGAGCGACCTGGCCGCGGAGCATGCGGCCTCGGCGGCCTTGGTCTTCAGCACCTCAACCAGCGACCCGGTCCTGGGCGGCTACGCGTGGCTGTTTCTCGGCCGCGCGTATCTGGCATCGGGCCGCACGGCAGAGGCCGTCGCGGCTTCGCAGCGGCTGGCGTCGCTCGCCACGTCCAACTCCGGCTATCTTCAGGAGGCCGCGCTCTGGCTCGCGACGGATGTCGCGGCTGCCGCCCAGGATCCCATCTCGGGCTTCCGCGCGATTCAGGCGCTGGCGGCTCGGCCGGTGTCGGTCGCGTCCGTGCCCACGATCCAGTTGCGCCTGGCGCGAGAGGCGCTCGGGGCCGGCGACCGCGACACGGCAGTCCGCGCGCTGCAGACGATCTACTTCGACCATCCCCTTGCACCGGAAGCGGCCGACGCCGCGAGCGAACTGGCCGCTATCGGCGCGTCGGTCAAGGCCTCGGCGGCGACTGTTGGGCCGTTACTCGCCCGGGCCGAGAAGCTGTTCGCTGCCAAGCAGTACGGCAATGCACGGCCGACATTCGAAAGCCTGAAACCGCTGGCCAGCGGTGACGCCCGCGACCTCATCCAGTTGCGACTGCTGCAGTGCGACGTCGCGGCCAAGCGCCACACCGCGACGTTGAACGCGCTGCGGACCTTTCCGGTCAAGAGCGCGTATGCCGCCGACGCGGAACTGCTGTATCTGACGACGCTGCGCGAGCTGGGCCGATCCCAGGATTACCTGACGAGGGTCCGGGCGTTTGTCGATCGCCACGGTAACGTGCCGCTGGTCGAACGCGCGCTGAATGATCTGGCCGCGTTCCATACGACGGGCGGCGATGACGGGAAGGCGGCTGAGACCTTCAGCGAACTCTACCGGCGCTTTCCGCAGGGAACGTATTCCGAGCGCGCGGCGTGGAAAGCGGGCTGGTGGGCGTATAAGGCCGGCCGCTATGACGAAGCGATTCGCATCTTCGAGTCCGCGTCGGTCGTCATGCGGCACGCGGACATGCGGCCCGCATGGCTGTATTGGGTCGCGAAATCGCACCTGCAGGCCGGACGGGTCGATCAGGCGATCGGCGGTTTCGCGCATGCCATCGAGGACTATCGCAACACGTACTACGGCCGCGCGTCGATGCGCGAAACCGATCGGCTGCAAGCGGCGCGGCGGCCCGCGGGCGCCGGCGCTGTGATCCCGGCGAGCTTTGTGATCCCGGCGATCTCGGCGGGCGCGCCGCCCGACACCGCGCTGCTGGTGCGGCAACTGCTGGCAGCCGGCATGTTCGACGAGGCCATCGGCGAACTGCGCTACGCGCAGGCGACGCGCGGCTCGTCGCCGATGATCGAGGCGACGCTGGCCTACGCATTCAATCGCCAGGGCCGGCTGCGGCCCGCGATTCAGACGATGCGCCGGGCGTATCCGCAGTTCATGCAGGCCGGTGGCGAAACGCTGCCGCAGGAAATCCTGACGGTCATCTTTCCGGTCGCGCACTGGGAACTGATTCAGGCGTACGCGCAGGCGAAGGACCTCGATCGATTCCTTCTCGCGGCCCTGATCGCGCAGGAGTCCACGTTTCAGGCTGACATCAAGTCGCCGGCCAATGCCTGGGGCCTGATGCAGATTCTGCCGTCGACGGGCCGGGCGTACGCCCAGCGCCTCAGCATCCGGCCGTTCTCGACCTCGCGCCTGACCGAGCCGGAAACCAACGTCCAGATCGGCACGACGATGCTGGCGGATCTGCTCAGGCGCTTCGGCGACACCGCGCCGGCCCTCGCCGCCTACAACGCCGGCGAAAGCCGCGTCGCGCGCTGGCTCGTGAACCGGCCGATCGACCGCCGCGACGAGTTCATCGACGACATCCCGTTTGCCGAGACCCAGAACTACGTGAAACGCATCATCGGGACGGCGGAAGACTACAGACGCCTGTATCGATAGAGCCGGTACCCCACATGAAGGCACGAAGGTCATGAAGCTTGGTTGGGAAAAGAGCTTCAAAGCCTTCGACCCCAAAAAGCATTTCTTCATTTCCTTCGTGCCTTCATGTGGGGTACTCACCTGTGTGACAATTCCGCATGTCCCGTCCACGCACATCTGAAAAAGCTTCGCGGTTCACCGAATCGGTCATTCGCGAAATGACGCGGCTGTCACAGCAGCATGGCGCGGTGAATCTGTCGCAGGGGTTTCCCGATTTTCCGGCGCCCGACGCGCTGAAGCGGGCAGCGTGTGACGCGATCCAGGGCGACATCAATCAGTACGCCGTCACGTGGGGCGCCAAGCCGTTGCGCGACGCGATCGCGAAGGACGTCTCGCGCCGCTACGGGATTCCGGTCAATCCCGAGACCCAGCTCACCGTCTGCTGCGGGTCGACCGAAGCGATGATGGCGACGATGATGGGGATCGTCGATCCGGGCGACGAAGTGGTCGTCTTCGAGCCCTACTACGAGAACTACGGGCCGGATGCGATTCTCTCGGGCGCCACGCCGCGGTTCGTGTCGCTGCGGTGGTCGGACGCGCACCGCGACTGGCGCTACGATTCCGCGGAACTGGCGGCGGCATTCTCGAACCGGACGCGCGCCATCATCATCAACACGCCCAACAACCCGACGGGCAAGGTCTTCTCACGCGCCGAACTGGAAGAGATCGCCGGCCTGTGCCGGCACTGGGGCGCGATCGCGGTCACGGACGAGATCTACGAGCACATCCTGTATGACGGCGCCGTGCACGTCCCGATGGCCTCGCTCGACGGCATGGCGGAGCGAACGGTCACGATTAACAGCGTGTCCAAGACCTTCAGCGTCACGGGCTGGCGTGTCGGCTGGACGATCGCGCCGCCTGACATCACGGGCGCGATCCGGAAGGTGCACGATTTCCTGACGGTCGGCGCCGCCGCGCCGCTCCAGGCGGCCGCGGCCGCCGCGCTCGCGCTGCCCGAGTCGTACTACCTGGACCTGGCCGCGCACTACACGGTGCGGCGCGATCGCCTGCTCGGCATCCTCGACCGCGCCGGCTTCGCGTGCTACGCGCCGCGCGGGGCGTACTACATCATGACGGACATCGCTGCGTTCGGCTTCCCGGACGACGTGGCGTTCGCGCGCTATCTGGTCACCGACATCGGCGTCGCGGCCGTGCCGGGCAGCAGCTTCTACAAGACCGCGGACGCCGGGCGGCAGAAGGTGCGGTTTTGCTTCTGCAAGAAAGACGAGACGCTCGCGGCGGCGGAAGAGCGATTGCAGCGTTTGCGGGTCGCAAGCTAAACGAAAAGAGAGATTGAACCTTGGGGTGCCATGGGGAGCCATGGAGCGTGACGATTTGCGTCTCGCGGCAGGTGGCCGCCAAGCGGCCAGCTGCGTTTCAAGAATCAGCCGGACGTAAGACCGCCATCGCAATGTTGAAACCGCGTCACGGTCTTACGTCCGGCTGATTCTTGAAACGCAGCCAGCCCGGCGAAGCCGGGCCGCCTGACGCGAGACGCGGACCGTCACGGTCTCACGAACGACAACCGCGCGCCGCCGGTCGGAGCTTCTCCATGGCTCCCCATGGCCCCCCAAGGTTCAATCTTTCCTTCTCGACCAGCGTTCAGTACCGAACGACGCCACCGATCCACAGGCCCGCAAATTTCAAATCGCCGCGGTCGGCGTCGAGCGTGAGATTCGTATTCATCCGGCGCCAGCCGGCCGACACGCCCACCGTGCGATGGAAGTTGTACGTGCCCGAGACCTCGAAGTCGAGCGTGTTGAACGAGTGGTCCGGCGTGAAGTCGGTGAGCTTGAGGATGCTGCCCTGGACGTCGATGGCCAGTTGCCGCAGCGGATAGATGCGGCCGGCCAGGCCCAGCGCGGGCAACGGGGCGTCGCCGGTGATTTCGCCGCTGGCCAGGAACGAGGTCAGCGCGGCCGAGAGGTTCGTCTGCCGGATTTCGACGAGCACGCCCACATAGCCGCGCGGCCGGTAGAAGAAATCCCACTCGTAGCCGATCCGCATCACGTTCCACGTCAGCGACGACTGCACCGGCAGCGAGATCGGGTACAGCTGTCCCTTGAACGCAATGTCCCGCGTCAGGATCGTGTCGCCGCCAAACGTGAGGTGCGAGTACTGGAACCGGACCTTGTGCTTCTTCGCCGGATGCAGCACGACGCGTACGTCCTGGTGGCCGGTGTTTTCGAAGCCCAGGTCGGAGACGAAGTCGATGCGGCTGCCGATGAGCCCGAGCCGATCGCTCGCCACCGCGCCGTCGAGGCCCGGCTTCCAGAACGTGGCGGTGAACTCAATCCAGTAGCGCTCGCCGAGCCCCGGCGTCGGTCGGTCCGGTACGGTCTGCGCCGCGGCGGGTGCGGACGTGAGCAGCCCCAGCAGGACCGCGAACAGAATTGACAGGGCGGGGGCACGTCTCATGCCCGGGTTATCGGCAGGGCGGGTATCAAAGACAACTCCGGGAACCGATTCCGGGAACCGATTCCCGGAATCCATTCCCGGAGTTGTTCTTATTCTAGCGGTGGGCCGACTTGGCCCAGCCGCGGCGCATGACCGTCACCAGGACCTTCTGGCGGCCAAACGCCTTGGCCTCCGTGCAGTTCCACATGTAGACGTCGATCTCCCGGCCCTGAATCTCCGGGCCGGTGTCGAGGACCGTGTAGATACCTTCGTAGGGCTTGGCGAGGCCATCCACGCGAATGACCGAGCCGATGGGCAGGACCTTGGGGTCTGCGGCCGCGATGCCGGCCCTCACCGGCACGCCCGAGGCCGTCGTCTCGCCACGGCAGTAGGCCGTCGCGGCAAAGTCAGCCCGAGAACTGGCCCGCGGCAGGTCCGCGGCCGCCGGGTCTGGCGCCGCCGTGTTCCGCGAGTCCATTACCGTCGTTTGGTACAGCAGCATGAACACCCCGGCCGAGAGCACGGTGGCCAGGAGCTTCCGCCGAATGGAACGGGACAAGAACGCCATTTGCCGGTGCTCACAGCGTAGCAAGGCTGGGCTGGGGCTGCCCGGCCAAATCACCCGGCCAGACGGGTTGGCCTGAACGAATCAGGCCTAAAAATGACGAAAACCAGAATTGAGGGTCGACCGCACCCCGTCGCGCACCAGTGTGACGCCCGAATCACGGGTCAGCCGGCCGACGAGGGTGACCGGCAGCTTGCCCGACTGCCGGGTGGCGGCCAGAAAGGCTTTGCGCCGCCTGGGGGGAACGGCAAACAGCAGCTCGTAGTCCTCACCCCCGGCGATAGCGGCGCTGATGACGTCCGAGCCCGCTCGGCCGAGCCAGGCGGCGGACCCCGGCTCGAGGGGGATCGCCGCTGCGTCGAGCTCCGCCCCGGTTCCGGAGGCCGCGGCAATCTGGAGGACAGCGTCGGCCAGCCCATCCGACAGGTCCATGCACGCCGACGCGGCGCGCCGTGCGGCCACCATCCAGCCGCACCGGACGCGGGCTACGGGCCGTTCGTACCGCGCCACGCACGCCGCGCTGTCGGCATCGAGCGCCGCGCGATCGGCCCCGGATTCGAGGATCGCGAGACCCGCCGCGGCGCCGCCGACGGCGCCCGTGACGTACAGGGCATGGCCCGCGCGGCCCCCGTGCCGCGTGAGGACGCGCCGGCGCTTCGCGGCGCCGATTGCGGTGACGTCGATGACCAGCGGCCCGGGCGAGCGCGCGATATTGCCGCCGACGAGCGACGCGCCGGCGTCGGTGCTCGCCGTGACCACGCCGTCGATCAACGCGTCGAAGTCGGCGAGTGGCAGCGCAGGGGGCAGCACCAGGCTGAGCAGCACGACGCGCGGCGCCGCGCCCATCGCGGCGAGATCGCTGACGTTGACGGCGATGGCCTTGGCGCCAATCGCGTGCGGCGTGGTCCAGTCGCGACGGAAGTGGACGCCTTCGACCATCACGTCGGTAGTGACAATGTCGAGCGCGCCTCTCGGGGGATCGATCACGGCGGCATCATCGCCAATCCCGACCGGGACAAAGGACGGCGGCACGCCGGCGCGGGCGCGCACGCGCGCGACGAGCTCACGCTCGCCGGCGTCGGCGACCGTGAGACCGTTCGCTGGATTGTCTGGGACGACTGGCACGAAAGAACCCCGCTTTGCCGTGTGGGGAGGTCGATGAACCTGCTAAGCAGGTGGAGCCGCTCAGAGCCGCGCTTTAGGCTTCCTCACCACGGAGGCATGCACACCACGCGGCGTCACAGCTCACTTTGTCATGAACATCGGCTCAAACGACGCTCCGAAACCATCACGCACAAAGCAGGGAAGCCGGTAACTGGAACTGATACTACACGACTTTAGGTGAAAGGTCAGAGGTCAGAGGTCAGAGGTAAGTTGCAGGAAAAAAGAGAGGCTGAGCCGGCAAGCGGGGACTGGAGGCTGCGCTCCGGTCTCCACAAACGTGGTCCGGGAAATCGGCGCCTGCGTGCGCTCGGATTTCGACGTGACGTTTACACGGAAGCACGGAAGTCGCACGGAGGGCACGGGTGAAGCTTGGGTGAGGGAACGAGTGCGTTTGTCCCAAACCCAAAAGGTCTTCCGTGCCCTCCGTGTCTCCGTGCGCTCCGTGTAAACGTCAGGTCGCAAAGGGCGACAGGTGCGGTTTTAACGCGCGGCGCGGGCGGTGTTGGGGACGGGGTCGAGGACGGCGTCGATGATGCGTTCGATTTCGACCGCACGGGCCTGGACCCGGCCGTCGGCGGACTCCTGGCGCGCGCGGAAGAGGTCGTCGGCGATATTGAGCGCCGCGACGACCGCGACGCGCGCGACATCGGTGGACGCGATCTCGCGCGAGGCCAGGTCCATCCGGGAGTCGACGTAGGCCGCGATGTCCGCGACGTACTTCGGGTCCAGCGCGCTGCGGATCGCGTAGCGCTGGCCCTGAATGTCGACGTGGACGACGCGCGTCTGGGACATCCGGCTAGGGATTCAGCCTGTCGATGGTCGTGATCATCTGGGCGACGCGCGTGCGGATCAAATCGCGCTCTTCGCGCAGGGCCGACACCTCGGCCGACGCGCTCGCGCTCTCCGACAGCCGCGCCTGAAGTGCATGCACTTCCTGCTGCAGGCGCGTGGCCTCGTCGACCGCGCGCGACCGGTCCGTCCGGAGCGTGTCGATCAGGCTCACGAGCTGTTTGACCTTTTCCTCCAGCCGATCGATCGGCTGCAAATCCACCGCGGTCCGTGCCATTTCAAAAACCTCTTCCACTCCAGGACGTGAAGTCCAGGTCTAGTCCGTTCGTCCTCTCAGCACCGCGCCGTGCCGCGCGACGAGCGCGGCGACGATCCGGTCGATCGCCAGTTGGACCTCCGCGTCCGTCAGCGTCCGATCGCGATCGCGGAACGTCAGGCGCAGCGACAAACTGATCTGCCCCTCAGGGACGCCCTTGCCCGCGTAGCGATCGAACTCGTGGACCGACACGAGCGTGAGAGGAGCAACGGAGCGGATCGTGCCACGAACATCGGCGGCTGGCAAGCGTTCACCGACGAAGATCGACAGATCGCGGACGATCGACGGGTAGCGCGGCAGCGGTTCGATCGACGTCGCCCGCGTGCGGCCGGCGTCGGCGAGCGGGGCGGGATCGAGTTCGCCGCCGTACACCACCGTGCCGGACCCGAGCCCGCGCGAGGCGACGAGGTCCGGGCGAAGCTGCCCGATCGATCCAATCGCGGAGGCGTCGGTCGCGCCGGCATCGCCGCCACGGCTGGCGATGAAGAGGTCCGCGGCGCGTCCGCGAACGAACCAGGGCCGGTCATCGGTCGCGCGGGCCTCGACTAGGACGCCGAAGGCCTCGCCAATTAACGCCGCGATGCCCTTGGCCTCGAAGAAATCGACGTCACCGGGGGCACCGTTCCAATGGTCCGATCGCGTGCCGGCCATGACCCAGCCGACGCGCGGGGCTTCACCGCCCGGCAGAAAGGCCGCGCCGGCCTCGAACAGGCGCACCTGCTCGGTCTCGCGCCGCCGGTTGTAGACCAGCGCGTCCAGGAGTCCCGGCAACAGGGAAGGCCGCAGCACGGCGAATTTCTCGGACAACGGGTTCAGAATCGGCACCAAGCCATCTGAACCCGTACCTGTCGTACCCGCCGTACCTGTCGTACCCGTCGTACCTGAAAACGGCTCCGCCGCCTCCCGCTCGATGAACGTGAACGTACACGCCTCCTGCAGGCCGGCGCCGCAGAGCACCCGTCTGATCAATCGATCGCGTGCGACGACCGGCGACATCTCACGGGGCGGCGCGTGCAGAGAGGGAAACGTCGCCGGAATCCGGTCGAAGCCCCAATGACGGCCGACCTCTTCGATGAGGTCCGCTTCCCGGGCGACGTCGATGCGGAATGCGGGGACCGTGACCTGCCAGCCATCAGCCGCCGGCGTGGGTTTGAAGCCGAGCCGTCCCAGAATGCGCTGGACGTCGGCGTCAGGGACGGCATCGCCGAGCAGCTGCGCCAGGCGCGCGCGCGACAAAGACACCTGCCGGGGTTGGAAGACGCGTGGATAGACGTCCGACGCGCCGCCGGTTGCCGAGCCGGCGCCGATGCGCTCGATCAGCTCGAGGGCGCGTCCAAGGGCGCGGACCGGGGACGTGATGTCGGCGCCGCGCTCGAACCGCGCGGACGCCTCGGTCTTCAGGCCCAGCTTGCGGCTCGTCGCGCGCACCGACGCCGGCAGGAACCAGGCGCTCTCGAGCGCCACATGTGTGGTCGTCCCCGCAACCTCGGACGACAGGCCGCCCATCACGCCCGCGATCGCCACGGCCCGTTCGCGGTCGGCGATGACGAGCATGGTGTCGTCGAGCGTGCGCTCGAGCCCGTCGAGCGTGGTCAGCTTTTCGCCGGCGCGAGCGCGGCGGACGCGGATCTCCGGCCCCGCCAGGCGCCCGACATCGAAGGCGTGGAGCGGGTGGCCCATTTCGATCATCACGTAGTTGGTGACGTCGACGATGTTGTTGATGGGACGGACGCCGGCCGCCGTCAGGCGATCGGCCAGCCACGCGGGCGACGGGCCGACCTTGACGGTGGCCAGCGCGACGGCATACCGGCCGCAACCGGCGTCGCCGATGGAAACGGGAATCGCGGCATGGCCCGGCCGCTCGACGCTGGCCGGCACGCCGGCCAGATCCAGATCGAAGACCGCGGCCGCTTCGCGCGCGAGGCCGTAGACGCTCAGGCAGTCCGGCCGGTTGGCGGTGATCTCGAAATCGATGACGTCGCCATCGATCGAGGCGACCTCGAAGCCGCACGCCGCCAGCTTCGCTGCCACGGCCGCCACGTCAGCCGGCACGGGCACGAACTCGCGCATCCAGGTGACGGGAACCTTCACAGCGCCACCTGGCGCAGGAAGCGCAGGTCGTTCTCGTAGAACATCCGGATGTCGTCGATGCCGTACAGGCGGAGCGCGAGCCGTTCGATGCCGACGCCGAACGCGAAACCGCTATAGCGCTTCGGGTCGTACCCCACGGCCTCGAACACGGCCGGGTGCACCATGCCGCAGCCGAGCAGTTCGATCCAGCCGCTCTGCTTGCAGAGCGGACAGCCGGCGCCGCCGCACGATCGGCACTCGACGTCGAGCTCGGCGGACGGCTCCGTATACGGGAAGAAGCTCGGCCGGAAGCGCGTGCGGATCCCGGCGCCATAGAACTGTTCGGCGAAGGTGTGCAGCGTCCCCTTGAGATCCCCGAGGCTGATGCCTTCGTCGACGACGAGCCCCTCGACCTGCGTGAACATCGGCGTGTGCGTCGCATCGAAGCTGTCGCGGCGGTACACCCGTCCGGGCGCGATGATGCGCACGGGCGGCGGGTTCGCTTCCATATAGCGAATCTGCATCCCCGACGTGTGGGTGCGGAGCAGCGTCGCGGGGCGCGCGCCGTGGCCCGGCACGGGCGACGACAGGTACAGGGTGTCCTGCATGTCGCGCGCGGGGTGTTCGGGCGGCATGTTGAGGGCTTCGAAGTTGTGCCAGTCGTCTTCGAGCTCGGGGCCGTCAATGACCTGATAGCCCATGCCGGCGAAGATGTCTTCGATTCGTTCGCGAACCTGCGTGAGGGGATGGCGCCGGCCCTGGATCGGGACGCGGCCGGGCAGCGTGACGTCGACGGCGCCCGCGGCAGGCGCCGAGGCAGCCAGTGCCGATTCGCGCGTGTCGAGCGCGGATTCGATTTCCTGTTTGAGCGCGTTCGCCTGCGCGCCGAGGACGCGCCGCTCGTCGGGCGACGCCGAGCCGACGGCCTTGAGCAGGGCCGTGACCTTGCCCTGCTTGCGGCTCAGGTACTCGTCACGAATTGCCTTGATGGCCGCGACCGTCGTCGCGGCCGCGATCGCGGTCTGAAACTCCGTGCGCAGCTGATCGATGGGCGACATGGGAAGTCAGAAGTTAGAAGTCAGAAGCCAGAAGTAAGTCTAAAGGAGAAAGTCAGAAGGGAAGGCCTCTTCAGTGCCTCCCACTTCTGACTTGTGACTTCTAACTTTCCTAGGCGCGTGCGCGAGCGCGAGCCTTGACGGGCGGCTTCGCGTCGTGTGCCCGCTTGGCGAGCATCTCGAAGGCGGCCGGATGGTCGAGCGCCAGGTCCGCGAGGCTCTTGCGATCGAGACCGACGCCGGCGGCTTTCAATCCATTGATCAGCTGGCCATACGTCAGCCCGTGCAGCCGGGCGGCGGCGTTGATGCGGACGACCCACAGCCGGCGGAAATCGCGCTTCTTGCGGCGACGGCCGGAGTAGGCGTAGTTCAACGCCTTGTCGACGGCCTCCTGGGCGGCCTGATAGAGCTTGCTCTTGGTGGCGTAGAACCCCTTCGCGCGCTTCAGCAGCTTCTTGCGCTTGGCGCGGCGGACGGTTCCTCGTTTGACGCGGGGCATGATTGGGACTCCTGGATTACAACGAACGGAAACGAACGGGAGCGACGTGAACGAACGGGAACGACTAGGAACGAACGGAAACGAGGAACGATGCGGAACCTGGCAACTGACGTGTGCCGTTCCTCACTCCCAGCCGTTCCCGGTCGCGCACGTTCGTTCTCGGTCGCTCTCGGTCGTTCTCCCTAGTCATACGGCAGCATCCGACGCAGCTTACGCGCGTCGGCTGGGGAAATGACGACGAGGCCGCGGGCCTGGCGCTTGCGGCGCGTGGGCTTGCTCGTCAGGATGTGGCGCTTGAACGCCTTGCCGCGCAGGAACTTGCCCGTCGCGGTCTTCTTGAAGCGCTTCTTGGCGCCCCGGTGACTCTTTAGCTTCGGCATCGTTACTCCTCGATTAACTTCGGACGTCGTCCGTCGAAGTTAGTTTTTCTTGCTTCCGGCCTTCGGCGCCAGGATCGTGTGCAGCTGGTTGCCTTCCTTCTGCGGCTCGATCTCGACCGTCCCGATGTCGCTCAATTCCTCGATCAGCCGCTCGAGGATCCGCCGCCCGATCTCCGGGTGCGCGTTCTCGCGGCCGCGGAAGAAGATCGTCGCCTTGACCTTGTCGCCGTCCCCGAGGAAGCGCTCGATGTGCTTCTTCTTGAACTGGTAGTCGTGCTCGTCGACCTTCGGCCGGAACTTGATCTCCTTGACGAGGATCACTTTCTGGTGCCGCTTGGCCTGGCGTGCGCGCTTCTGCTGTTCGTACTGGTACTTGCCGAAGTCCATGATCCGGCAGACCGGCGGCACGGCCGTCGGCGAAATCTCCACCAGATCCAGGCTCTTGCTCCGGGCCAGCGCCAACGCCTGCGGCGGGGGCATGATCCCCAGCTGCTGGCCGTCGTCGTCGATCACGCGGATTTCTCTGACTCGGATACGCTCGTTGATACGAGTGCGATCATCACGCCGCGGACTTCGGTCGAAAGCGATAGAGACCTCCAGTTAGAACAACTAACAACTAACAACGAACAACTAACAACTGAGGAATCAGGACTGGGGCTTGCCCTTCGTCGAGATTTCCAGTCGCGCGGCTTCCAGGAACGCGTCTACCGTCCGGGCACCGAGGTCGCCGCCCGAGCGGCTTCGGACCGCCACCGAGCCGTCGGCCGCCTCGCGGTCGCCGATGACCAGCATGTACGGCACCTTCTCCAATTGCGCCGACCGGATCTTATAACCAATCTTCTCGACGCGCCCGTCCAGACTCACCCGCAGGCCGGCCGCCTCCAGGCGGGCCTGGACCGCCGTGGCGTGGGGCACGTGCCGATCGGCAATTGGCAGAATCGTGGCCTGAACAGGGGCCAGCCAGAGCGGGAACGCCCCGGCATAGTGCTCGATGAGCAGGGCGATGAACCGCTCGAAGCTGCCCACAATCGCCCGGTGAATGACCACGGGACGATGTTCGGCGTTGTCGGCGCCGGTGTATTTGAGGTCGAAGTTCACCGGCTGCTGGTAGTCGAGCTGGATGGTCGCGCACTGCCATTTCCGGCCGATCGCATCCGTGATGTCGAAATCGATCTTCGGCCCGTAAAAGGCGCCGTCGCCCTCGTTGACGATGTGGGGCGCGCCCGACGCGTCGAGTGCCCGGCGCAGTTCGGCCTCGGCATGGTCCCAGGTCGCCTGCTCGCCCATGAACTCGGCGGGCCTGGTCGAGAGCTTCACGTCGTAGGCGAGATCGAAGTCGCCATAGACGCGCTTCACCAGGTTCAGCAGGCGCCCGACCTCGTCGCCGATCTGCGACTCCATGATGAAGCAGTGGGCGTCGTCCTGCGCAAACTGCCGGACCCGGGTCAGTCCCGCGAGCACGCCCGAGGCTTCGTTCCGGTGAAGCGGGGTCTGCTCGTGCAAGCGAATCGGCAGATCGCGATAGCTGCGGCCGGTTGACGCGTACACCAGGAAGTGGCCGGGACAGTTCATCGGCTTGAGGCTCATCGTGTCGCCTTCCGACTCGATGAGGAACATGTTGTCCCGGTAGTGCTTCCAGTGCCCGGATCGCTCCCACAACGCCTTGTTGTAGATCAGCGGCGTCTTCACTTCGGTGTAGCCGGCTGGGAAGAGTACCTCGCGCATGTAGTTCGCGAGCAAGTTGTACAGCGTGGTGCCGGGGCCGAGCCAGAACGCGGATCCCGGCGCCCAGGGATGGAACATCACCAGACCCAGGTCCTTGCCGATCCGTCGATGGTCGCGGCGCTTGGCTTCTTCGACCTGATGCAGATATTGCTTGAGGTCGTCGTCTTTCAGGAACGCGGTGCCGTAGATGCGCTGCATCGGCTGATTGCGCGCATCGCCCTTCCAGTAGGCATTCGAGGTCGCGAGCAGCTTGAACGCCTTGAGCTTGTTGGTCGACGGCACGTGCGGGCCCACGCAGAAGTCGACGAACGTGTCCCGGTCCTTGATCGTGTAGCACGAGACGTGGGACTGTCCGGCCGTCTTTTCCTCGATCAGCTGGACCTTCAACGGCTCGCCGCGGTCGCGGAAAAACGCGATCGCTTCGTCACGCGGCCACATCTGGCGCTCGTAGGGCAGATCCTGCCCGGCCATGACGCGCATGCGCGCTTCAATTTTCTCGAGATCTTCCGGCACGAACGGACGGCTGACGACGAAGTCGTAGAAGAAGCCTTCGTCGGTGGCCGGACCGATGCCGCACTGTGCGCCGGGAAACAGCTGCGTGACCGCGGCCGCGAGCAGATGCGCGGCCGAGTGCCGGTACAGCGGCAGCGCTTCGGGGGCGTCCGGGGTGACGATCCGTAGCGTGGCGTCGGCCTGCAGGGGATAGGTCAGGTCCACGAGCTTGTCCCCGACGACGGCCGCCACGGCCTTCTTCACCACACCCTGGGGCAGCACGCCCGACGCGAACTCCCGCACAGGCGTGCCGGGGGCGACGCTGCGCTGGGAACCGTCGGGAAGGGTGATGGTGATGGAAGACATCGGCGTTAACTTCGAGGTGGTTGATGGTCCGCCTTCGCAGAACACTCGCGATTCACTGCTTCGGCGCGACAGCCTTCGCGGGCTTGCCCAGCCGTAGCGGCGAGCGCAGCGAGCGTTCCGCGAAGGCTGGTAGGCACGGGCGGACTCGAACCGCCGACCTCCTGCATGTCAAGCAGGCGCTCTAACCAGCTGAGCTACGCGCCTATCGTTTGATCTGGGGGCTTTGCCGCCAGACCCCCTACTCGCTCACTCGTTCGACTTGGCTAATCTGAAAAGCACATCGCCAAGTCTCACTCCGTTCGCGAGGCTCGCGCGCTAACCGCGCGCTCGCTACGCCTCAGCCGGCTCTTCCGGCCTTGAGACGAACGGTCAGTATACCGCTGAATCCTCTTATTTGGCCCCTACTTGGGCTTTGACCCGCTCGACAGCCTTCGCCAGCGGCGCGTCGGTCGTGGGCGGCAGTTCGTCGAAGCCGACGATGGGGTTCCCAATGGGGACGTCCGGCGCCAGGCCCCGTTCGTGGATCGGGGTCTTGCCGTCGACGGTCATGTAGCGCTCGTAGGTCAGCCACAGGCCATAGCCCTGCGTGAGTTTGACCAGTTTCTGGAGCGCCGCCACGCCGGCCGTGGGCTCGCCGACCATCTCGGCGCGCTTGTTCCCCTGCAGGGCGGCCGCAAAGACCTCAGCCGCGTTGGCCGTGCCGTTCGACACGAGCAGGACGACCGGCAGCGAGATGGCGCCGTCGCCGGCGCCGGCCGTGATCTTCATGAGTCCGGGCGTGCGGCCCGCGCGGACGGCAATCGTGCCGGTCTTGACGAACAGCCGCGCCGCCTTCATGCCGTCGTCCGGCGTGCCGTCGGCGACGCCGCGCAGATCGATCACCGCGCCGGGCGTCTTGTTCCTGGCGAGTTCGTCGAAGGCCGCGCGCAGCGCATCGGCGGTGCCCGCCGAAAAGCTCGACACGCGCACGCGCGCGACGCCATCGGTCATCGTCGTCGTGACGAGGTTGGCTTTCGGCGCCTCGCGCACGAGTTCGAACACGTGCGGGTCCGTCGTGTTGCCGCGGATCACCGTCACGGACACCTTGCTGCCCGGCACGCCGCGCAACAGGCGCATGCCGGTGAGGCCTGACATGTCGCGCGTGGGCCGGGTGTCGATCGCGCGCACGTAGTCGCCGGACTGCAGGCCGGCGCGGGCGGCGGGCGAGCCGTCGCGCACCCCGAGGACGCGCAGCCAGAAGCCATGGACGACGACGAGGCCGACGTCGCCGGCCGGCGGCGCGGCGGTCGTCTCGATCGCGCGGACTTCATCGGGCAGCAGGAAGGCGCTCGAGATGTCGAGCCCTTCGGTCATGCCGCGCATCGCGCCGTCCATCACCTTGTCGATGTTGACGTCCTCGACGTAGGCGCCAATGACCAGTCGAAGCACGTCGGTGAAGACGGGGAGGTGGTCCAGGCCCTGCTGGCCCGTCACAGCCGCGGCCCGCGGCTCGCCGATCACGCCGCCGACCATGACGAGGGCCACCAGCGGGGTCGACACGAGCCATACGAACCACCGGGTCTGCTTGCTCATAGGGATCGATTATCGCCGATGTGCGGAGGGTTCGGGAAACGGCATAGGCTTGGGGGTGTGCGCGTCCTCGGTGTCGATTTCGGGCTGCGGCGAATCGGGCTGGCGCTCTCCGACGAGTCGGGGATGCTCGCGAGCGCCTGGCAGACGCTGCAGGCCGCCGGCGATCCCCGCGCGTCCGCGCAGGCCATTGCGCAGCTGCTGACACGCGCGCGCGACGGCGGCGACGAACGCGCCGCCTCGGTCGGCGCCATTGTCGTCGGACTGCCGCGCCGGCTGAATGGCGAGGACAATGCCTTGTCACAACCCGCGCGCCATTTCGCGAATGCACTGGCGACCGCCACCGGTTTGGCGGTATCACTGCAGGATGAACGGCTGTCGAGCCGCGAAGCCGAATCGCAACTCGCCGTGCGCGAGAAAGACTGGCGCCGCCGGAAGGCGCAACTCGACGCGGCCGCGGCGGCCGTTATCTTGCAGGACTATCTCGACGGCACAGCCAGACGTGCGCGGTCGACGGACACGGACGACGAATCTGAGGCTCCGAACACGTAAATGCGCTTTCTGCGACGACTCTTCCTTCTCGTTGTGATCCTCGGCCTGGCCGCCGTGGCGGTCGGCTTCTGGGGCCGCCAGCGCCTGACGACGCCGTACCGCGGCTTTGTGGATGCCGAAGTGTTCGTGGAGTTCCCGTCAGGCACGAGCGTGGCGGCGATCGCCGATCGCCTCGTGGCGGCCGGCGTGATTCCGGACCCCTGGACGTTCCGCATCAGCGCGCGCCTGAGTGGCGCCGACCGGCGTCTGCAGGCCGGCGAGTACCGGTTTGCCGGCGCCACCAGCCCGAACGACGTGATCGCGCGCCTGTCCGCGGGCGACGTCTACAACCATCCCGTCACGTTTCCCGAGGGCCTGACGATCGCCGAGATGGGGGAAATTTTCGGCCGCAGCGGCCTCGGCACGCCCAAAGATTTCGTGCGCGCCGCTTCGGATGCTTCGCTCGTCGCGGCCCTCGATCCGGACGCGCGATCGCTCGAGGGCTATCTGTTTCCCGCAACCTACTCGCTGCCGCGGCGGTCCGGCGCCGACGCCGCCGTCCGCGCGATGGTGATCGGTTTCGATCACGCGTTCGACAGCGGGCTGCGCGCCGCGACATCCGCCGAGGGGCTGACGCCGCGCGAGATGCTGACGCTGGCGTCGATCATCGAGAAGGAAACCGCTCGCGCCGAGGAGCGGCCGCTGGTCGCGGCCGTGTACCGCAACCGCTTGCGGATCGGGATGCCGCTGCAGTGCGACCCGACGGTGATCTATGCCCTGATGCGCGCCGGCCGGTGGGACGGCAACCTGCGCCGCGTCGACCTCGAGATGAACTCGCCCTACAACACCTATCGCGTCCGCGGCCTGCCGCCGGGTCCGATCGCCTCACCCGGCCGCGCGTCGATGGACGCCGCCGTGCACCCGGCCGATGTGCCGTATCTATATTTCGTCAGCCGGAATGACGGCAGCCATGTGTTTGCGAAGACGTTGAGTGAACACAATCGGAATGTGCAGATGTACCAGGGCAGAGGTCGGCGCACGAGTCCGAAGTAGACCGCGAAGCCCGCGACGTAGGAGCGGCGCTGAGCGAGCGAGCGGCGGGAGCCGCGAGCAGGCGCGGGGGTGGGGCTCCGCGCCAACTAAATAAACGTCACGAATTCCCCCACTTCAACTTCTCTCGCAACATGTCGAAATGCGTCCGCTCCGTCGTGCGCAGCAGGCGCAGCGCCCGTGGGGCGCGGGCGATGTCGACGAGGTCGCCGGCTTCGAGCGGCACGCCGTACTGGCCATCGAACGTCAGGACCGGATCGGACTCGGGCGCGATGATGGGTTTCAGCGTGATGCGCGAGGCCGCCGGCAGCACGAGCGGGCGGTTGGTCAGCGTGTGCGGCGCGAGCGGGGTCAGCACGATGGCGTCCGCCGAGGGATGCAGAATCGGCCCGCCGGCCGACAGATTGTAGGCCGTCGATCCGGTCGCAGTCGCGACGATGAGGCCGTCGGCCTTGACGTGCGAGATCAGGCGATCGTCCACGTCGACGTCGATCTCAATCATGCGCGCCAGTGCGCCTCTGGTCACGACGATGTCATTGAGCGCGAGGTGCTCGGCATGCGTCCGGCCGGCCCGCGTGACCCGGCCCGACAGCAACAACCGCGTCTCCGTCGTCGTCCGGCCGGCGATCAGGCAATCGAGCGCCGGGCGCATGCCCGATCGCCCGACATCCGTCAGGAAGCCCAGGTGGCCGAGATTGACGCCGAGCAGCGGCGCGTCGAACGGCGAATGCGCGACGGCGCTCGCCGCGTCGAGCAGCGTGCCGTCGCCGCCAAACGCGATGACGGCGTCGACGTTATCGCCGAGCCGTTCGCGCGGGACGGTCGCGACGCCGGGGCCCAGGTTGGCGCGCCGGGCGCTTTCGGCCTCGACGACGGGCTCCCAGCCATTGGCCGACAGATACGCCGCGGCCTCGGCGAGCGCGGCGAGCGCGTCGGTCAGCGTGTGGCGCGCGATCAGGCTGGCGCGTCGCCTCAAAGATGTATCGGATTTCGTCATGACGGCTCGAGCAGCACCAGGAACTCCTGGTTGCCTTCCGCCCCGGTCACCGGCGACGCCTCGAGACCGCGGCGCGCCAATCCTACCTGAAGCGCGGCCGCCACGACGCGGTCAACCGCGCGCGCCCGCACCGCCTCGTCGCGCACGATGCCACCCGCGCCGACATCGGCGCGGCCCGCCTCGAATTGCGGCTTGATGAGGGCGACCACGCGCGCGCCCGGCGCGAGCAGCGCGGGGATGATGGGCAGGATCTGCGTGAGGGAAATGAACGCGACGTCGATCGTGATCAGATCGAACGTGCGCAGCCCCTCGGGCAGCGCATCCGGGCGCAGGTACCGTGCGTTCACGCCCTCGAGACAGACGACGCGGGCATCCGTGCGCAGGCGCCAGTCCATCTGGTTGTGCCCGACATCGAGCGCGACCACGCGGCGTGCGCCGCGCTGGAGCAGGACATCGGTGAACCCGCCGGTCGACGCGCCGATGTCGAGCGCGACCAGTCCCGTGACGTCGAGGCCGAACGCCTCGAGCGCATGCGCCAGCTTGATGCCGCCACGGCCGACCCAGGGATGGTCAGGCTGCCGCACGGTGATGTCGGCGGCGTCATCGACCATCGTGCCGGCCTTGGTCGCGCGCACGCCATTCACATCGACATGCCCCGCCAACAGCAACGCCCGCGCCCGCTCGCGCGATTGCGCCAGTTCGCGGGCAACGAGCAATTGATCAAGACGGATGCGTGCCACTTGACGAGAGTAAATGACGAATCGATCTATCGATCCATCGATCTATCGATCTATTTGAGGGCGGCGGCTTTGCCGCCGACTAGAAATTGAGCCGCGCCGAGCTTCAGACACTCACCTCAAAGGGATCGATGGATCGATGTTGAAATGGATCGCTAGGCGGTTGTCCCGTCTAATTCCCCCGTCTCAGGCTCCAGTCGGCGATTTCCGACAATCGTCCGTCGAGCCCGACGCGCGCGAGGGCTTGTTTGGCGCGGACCACGCACTCGGCCGCCAGGCGGCGCGATTCGTCGAGGCCGTAGCGGGCGGGATACGTCGGCTTGCCGGACGCCGCGTCCTTGCCGGCCGTCTTGCCGAGCGCCGCGGCCGTACTCTCGACGTCGAGCACGTCGTCGACGATCTGGAAGGCCAGGCCGAGATCTTTCGCATAGTCATCGATCGCGGCGACGACGGGATCACGGGCACCCGCGAGCACGGCGCCGATCACGGCGGCCGCCCGGATCATCGCGCCGGTCTTGCGTGCGTGCATGTCCTCGAGCGTGGGCGCGTCGATGGCACGTCGCGACTGGCCGTGCACGCGTCCGGCCGCGGCGAGATCGATCGCCTGGCCGCCGACCATGCCGGTGGCGCCGGCGGCGGTCGCGAGTCGCCGGATCGCGTCGAGGCGCCGGCCCGCGTCGGCCGCCCGCACCGCGGCGTCGGGAGTCAGGAGGCGCTCGCTGGCCATGATCGCAAACGCCTCGGTGAGCAGGCCGTCGCCGGCGAGAATCGCCAGGCCGTCGCCATGCACGACGTGAGAGGTCGGGCGGCCGCGTCGCAACTGATCGTCGTCCATCGCGGGCAGGTCGTCATGAATCAACGAGTACGTGTGGACCATTTCGACGGCCACGGCGGCCGGCAGGGCGATGGCGCGCGCGCGAACGCCGATGATGCCGAGCGGGGCGCCGGTCGCTTCGGCCGTGGCCAGCGTCAGGCACGGGCGCACGCGCTTGCCCCCGGAGAGGACCGAGTACCGCATGGCTTCGATGATGAGTTCGGGCGCGCTGATGGCGGCGAGCGCGCGGACGAGTCCGCCCTCCACTTCCTGCCGGAGTTCGGCGAGGTACGCGTCGAGCGGAATGGGCGCGCTCATCGGTCGTCATCCGTGCTGACGAGGTGGGAGGCGTCGGTCAGCGCGCCGCGTTCGGTCAGCAGTTCGATGCGGCGCTGGGCCGCGCCGAGCTGATCGTGACAGTAGCGGGACAGCTCGACGCCGCGCTCGAACAGCGCGAGCGATTTGTCGAGCGCGAGATCGCCTTCCTCGAGTTGTTTCACGATCTTCTCGAGCTCGCCGATCGCCGATTCGAAGTCTTTGATGGATTCAGGCATGGTGTGCTCGGGGCGTCTGTTACTTAGTTGCGCGGGGCCCCACCCCCGCGCTGGTCTTCCGGACGCTCGGCGCCCTCGCTACGCTCGGGGCCTCGCGGTCTAGTGTCTTCGACCCGACAGCCCAGCTCGCCTTCGGCGAGCGTGACCTGCACGCGATCGCCCGGGTTTACCTGCGACGCCGACCGAATGATACCTGTGCGGGCCGCGTTCCAGCACAGCGCATACCCGCGTCCCAGCACGGCGAGCGGGCTCATCGCATCCAGGCGCGCCGCCAGCGTGCCGGCCAGGCGCTCCGCGCGATGGCGCCGGCTCGTGACCGCGGCCAACAGACGTCCGTCGGCCTGCAACAGCCGGCCACGCAGGTCCGCGGCGACGCGCCGGATGTCGCGCCGTTCCAGCCGTCGCCGCAACGAGTCGAAGCGCGCGCGTTCGGCGGTCAGCCGGGTTCCGAGCGCCCGCACGAGCCGGCTCCTCAGGACGTCGCGATCCCGATCACGCAGCGCGATCTTCACCGGCCAGTTATCGAGGCGGTAGGCGCAGCGCTCGTGGCGTTGGGCGCCGGCGGCGAGGCGGCGATCGACCGCGCGACGGAGCCGGTCGGCCGCCCGGTCGATGCGCGCGCGCACGTGATCGGCGCGATCGACCACCAGTTCCGCGGCGTTCGAGGGTGTGGCCGCGCGGACGTCGGCGACGAAGTCGGCAATCGTGAAGTCCACCTCGTGGCCGACGGCCGAAATCACCGGCACCGGACAGGCCACAATCGCCCGGGCCAGGTTCTCGTCGTTGAACGCCCACAAATCTTCGGCCGATCCGCCGCCGCGCCCGATGATGACGACGTCGATTTCAGGAACCTTCGCAATCAAGCGGAGCGCTTTCACGAGATCGCCGGGCGCGTCCTCGCCCTGAACCCGGGCGGACCGGATCACGATGCTGGCCGAGGGATGGCGGGTGATGAGGATGCGCAGAATGTCGCGCAGCGCGGCGCCGTCGGCCGACGTCACGATGCCGATGCGGCGGGGCAGCGCGGGCAGCGCGCGCTTGCGCGCGGCGTCGAACAGCCCTTCGGCCTGCAGCCGCCGCTTCAGTTGTTCGAAGGCCGCCTGCAGCGCGCCGAGTCCGTGCGGCGCGACTGTGTCGGCGATGAGCTGATACTCGCCTTTGACTTCATAGACGCTCAGCCGGCCCCGGATGACGACGCGCAGGCCGTCCTCGAGCCGGAATTTCAGTTGCCGCGCCTGCGTGCGGAACAACACGGCGCGCACCTGGGCGAAGTCATCCTTCAGCGTGAAATACACATGGCCGGAACTCCACGCCTTGCAGTTGGAGATCTCGCCCTCGACCGTGACGCCGCCGAACGAGCCTTCGACGAGCCCTTTGACGAGTGCGTTGAGCTCGCTCACCGACAGGGGCGGCGCCGTCGCCTCCGGCACGTCGTCGTCGTCGTCGAACGGCAGCGGACGCGGGTCGTCCATCGGATCAGCGCGCGGCGGCGGGCTGGGACACGAGCGCTTCGATCTGCTGGGCCGAGAGGCTCACCCGATCGATCGACGTCGCGCGGCCCGTCTGTTCGTCGGCCTTGATGATCACGCCGTTCAGGCGCGGGTTGTCAGTGGCGGTTTCAAAGCGCTGCGGCAGGCCGGTCAGAAAGCGCTGGATGATGGCCGAGCGTTCGACGCCGATCACGCCGTCGTGCGGTCCCGTCATGCCGACGTCCGTGAGATAGGCGGTGCCATTGGGCAGCACGCGCTCGTCGGCCGTCTGCACGTGGGTATGCGTGCCGACGACGGCCGTCGCCTTGCCGTCGAGATGCCAGCCCATGGCGACTTTTTCGGATGTCGCTTCCGCGTGAAAATCTACGAAGACGATCGCCGCCTCCTTCTTCGCGGCGGCGATTTCATCGGGCAGCGCGCGGAACGGGTCGTCGATGGCGGTCATGAACACGCGGCCCATCGCATTGATGACGGCGACCGGCACGCCGTTGGTGGCGCGCGCGAGATAGCGGCCGCGGCCTGGCGTTCCGGCCGGCATGTTGACCGGACGGAGCAGCCACGGATGGTCCGCGAAGTAGGGAATGATTTCCTTCTTGTCCCACGTGTGATTGCCGCCGGTCATGACGTGCACGCCGTGCTGCAGGAAATCATCGGCCAGGTCCGGCGTGACACCGAAGCCCGCCGCCGCATTCTCCACGTTGGCAATCACGAGATCGACATGGTGATGCGCGACGAGCGCTGGCACCGCGCGGCGGACCAGCTCGCGGCCGGGCCGGCCGACCACGTCTCCGATGAACAGCAGCGTGGTCACGCGCGTTCGACGGGAATTCTGAAAATCGATCCGCGCCGATCCTCGATGCGCGGCAGGATCACGCGCAATTCACCGCCCGCGGCCGTGGCGCGCGCGCGCGTCGCGTCGATGGCGCCCGTCAACCTGACCGCCCGCGCAAACCGGCCGTAGCTGCGTTCGGCCAGGTGGTAGCGCGTGGGCGAGTCAGCGGGCGCTGAAAGCTTGGCGCCGACGACCAGCAGCGTCGATCGCCGGATGGCAATCCGCAGCGACTCGGCGGGCACGCCCGGGACGTCGACAATGATCTCGAGCGCGGTGGACGTTTCGAAGACGTCAATCGCGGGCCGGCATTCAGCGGTCAGCGTGGCCGCGCCGGGCACGTCGCGGTCCAACTCCGACAACAGACGCCTGGCATCCTCGGCCAGATCGACCGCGTCCTGATCCATTCCGTGGGGCACGATTTCCTAATCATATAGATGTGCCACGCCGGGGCGCCCCGGCAGGCTTTGACCGGAAGGGCGGTAAATTCCTCGGGCAACGCCAAGACTACTAACATGAGTGTTATTGACTAATGTTTTATGTTTGACAAGCACTCATGTTGTTCTGTAGGATCGCTTTCAGGCCAGAGAGCCGAGGAGACCTGAGATGACATTCATGACGCGTTGGAGCCCGGTAAGTGAGTTGGCGGCGCTGGAAATCGACCGCCTCAATCGCATGTTCGACACGGCATTCAGCGGTGAAACGGCGCGCGGCAGTTGGGCGCCGCCCGTGGATATCTTCGAGACGCCGGACCAGGCCGTCGTGGTGAAACTGGACCTGCCCGACATGAAGCGGGAGGACATTGCCGTCACGTTCGAGAACAACGTGCTGACGATCGAAGGCGAGCGCAAAGTGGCGGCCGACGTCACGCGCGAGCAGTTCCATCGCATCGAGCGGCAGTACGGCGCGTTCCGTCGCAGCTTCACGCTGCCGACGTCGGTCGACGCCGCGAAGGTGGACGCGACGTATCAGGATGGCGTGCTGACGGTGAAACTGCCGCGGCGCGAAGACACGAAGCCGAAGCAGATTCCGGTCAACGGCTGACGCCGCGTTCCACGGCCGCCGCGATGCGATAGACCGTCGCATCGTCCCACGCGCGGCCGGTTAACTGCAGCCCGACGGGCAGGCCCTCCGCCTGCCCGGCGGGCACGCTGATGGACGGCAAGCCCGCCAGCGACGGCCCGACCGTAAACACGTCAGACAAATACATCTGCAAGGGGTCATCGACCTTTTCGCCCAGGCGGAACGCCGTCGTGGGACTGGTCGGCAGCGCGATCGCATGCCGGCCGTCGAGTGCGCGATCGAAATCCTGTCGAATCAGTGATCGCACGTGCTGCGCCTTGAGATAAAACGCCTCGTAGTACCCCGCCGAGAGCGCATACGTGCCGAGCATGATGCGCCGCTTCACCTCTGCGCCAAAGCCCTCGCGCCGCGTGGTCGCGTACATTTCTCCGAGCGTACCGGTGCTGGCGGTCCGGTGGCCGTACCGCACGCCGTCGAATCGCGCGAGGTTGGAACTGGCTTCGGCGGTCGCGACCAGGTAATAGACCGGAATGGCGTACCGGCTATACGGCAGTTCTACATCGTCGATCGTCGCGCCCGCGTCGGCCAGGTAGGCAAGCGTCGTCTCGATAGCGCGGCGGACGCCGTCATCGATGCCGTCCTCGAGCAGATGGCGCGGCACGCCGATCCGCAGTCCGCGGCAGCCCGCATCGAGCGCGCTGGAGCAGGCGGGTGCGGCGGCGGCACGGCACGTCGCGTCGTGGTCGTCGGGACCTTCGATGACGTCCTGCATCAGGGCGGTGTCGGCGACCGTACGCCCGAACGGTCCAATCTGATCGAGCGAGGACGCAAACGCGATGAGGCCGTACCGGGACACGCGCCCGTACGTCGGCCGCGCGCCGACGAGGCCGCAAAGCGCCGCCGGCTGGCGCACCGATCCGCCGGTATCGGAACCCAGGGCCAGCGGTGCGAGATGCGCGGCCACGGCTGCGGCCGATCCGCCGCTCGATCCCCCGGGCGTTCGCGTCAGGTCATGCGGGTTTCGCGTCGGCCCGAATGCCGAATGCTCCGTGGAGGAGCCCATGGCGAACTCGTCGCAGTTCGTCTTGCCGAGGACGATCGCGCCCGCGCGTTCCAGTCGAGCCACTGCGGTCGCGTCATAGGGCGGCTGGTAGCCATCCAGAATGTGCGACCCGGCGGTCGCGCGCATCCCGCGCACACAGATGGTGTCCTTGATGGCCACCGGCACGCCGTGAAGCGCGCCGGACTTGTCGGAGGCGGCATCCAGGCTGCGCGCGCGGGTGAGCGCGCGATCGGCATCGACCGTAATGAACGCGTTCAATTCCGGATTGCGGTCGGCGATGGCCGCGAGCGCGTCGGTGACGGCCTGCTCGGCGGACGCGTCGCCACGCCGAATCGCCTCCCGCAGCGCCAGGGCGCTGAGTGTGCGCGTGTCCATGCGATCAGATCACTTTCGGCACGCGGAACAGGGCGCCATCAGGCGAACGGTCCGGCGCCTCGGCGAGGACCTCGTCGCGACGGAGGCCGGGCACCGGCTCGTCCGTGCGGAGCGGTGGCAGTTCGATGGCGGGCGCATGCGCGGCGGCAGCCGATTCCAGTCGGCTCGTGTCCACGTCCTGCACCATGCCGGCGTAGGTGAGGATGTCCGTCAATTGACGCGCGAACCGCTGCTGTTCAGCCGGCGACAGTTCGAGCCGCGCCAGCTCCGCGATGTGCGCGACGGCGCCGGGCGTGAGCGGATCGGCCATGACGCAGGATGCTAGCATGGCGATCTGGGACGCCTGCCTGCATGATTGTGTATCTCGTACCCGTCGGCGGCAGCCGGTATCAGTTGTACGTCGAGATGCCTGCGGAAGAAGCCATTGGCGAGGCGCCCGCCGTGCCCAGCCGCTGGATCGCGAAACAGATCCAGCGCTTCCGATCGATGCTGATTGAAGCCGAGCGTGCCCGCCTGCGGCGCGAAAGCGGGGAACCCGACGACGGGTCCGGGCTGTGGCATGCGATCATGCGCCGCATCGCGGAAGCCATTGCCGAACAGCGTTTGCTCTGGCATCTGCGGCACCAGACGGCCGTCACCGTCCGACATCCCGACGACATGTCCGGTGAGGACGCGTTGCGCGAGGTCCGCGCCGAGTTCACCCGCGACGTGTCCCGCCATTTTCGCTGGCTCATCATCGACGGCGTCATCATGATCGCGACCGGGATTGTGTTCACGTTGATTCCCGGGCCGAACATCATCGCGTGGTATTTCACGTTCCGGGCGATCGGCCACTTCCTTTCGTGGCGCGGCGCCCGAAAAGGGCTCAGGGAGGTCACCTGGACCGCGGAGGCCTGTCAGCCGCTCTCGTCGGTGCGGCCGGCCCTTCGCCTGCACGCGCTGGAACGCCGTGATCGGTTGCGCGAGATCGGCGAGTCGCTCGATTTGAAGCACCTCGCCGGATTCGTCGAGCGTGTTTTTACGGAAAAGCGCAAGCAGCAAGCCGGCGCATAACCCCCGGTTCCCCGGCTCCGCGGTTCCCCGGTTCCAACCCAACTGCTATACTCGCCGCGCCGTGACCCTTGACGAACTGGCCCGGCGTCTCGAGTGCCGGTTGGACGGTGATGGCCGCGCGGATGTGACGCGCGTCGCCGCGCTCGACGAAGCCGGCCCCGGCGATCTGACCTTTCTCTCCAACACCAAATACACGTCGCGTCTCGCGTCCACGCGCGCGTCGGCTGTGCTGGCCGACGACACCGTGACCGGCGCGCCCTGTCCCGTGCTGCGGACACCGCACGTGTACCTGACACTGGCGCGCGCGATCGCGCTCCTCACGCCGGCCGCACGCCAACCAGCCGGTATCAGTTCCCTGGCGGCCGTCGATCCCACGGCTGAACTCGGCCCCGATGTCTCCATTGCGCCGTTCGTGGCCATCGGCGCGGGGGCACGTATTGGCGCGCGCAGCATCCTCGAGCCCCATGTCGTCGTGGCGCGCGGCGTCGTCGTCGGTGACGACTGTCATCTGCATGCGCAGGCGGTGCTGCGGGAGGGCGTCGAGATCGGCCACCGCGTCGTGCTCCAGAGCGGTGTCGTGATCGGCAGCGACGGCTTCGGCTTTGCGCGGCGCCCCGACGGCCGGCACGAAAAAATCCCGCAGGTCGCCCGGGTCGTGATCGAAGACGACGTCGAAATCGGCGCCAACTCGACCGTCGATCGTCCGGCCGTGGGTGAAACGCGCATCGGCGCCGGGACGAAGATCGACAACCTCGTGCAGGTGGCGCACGGCGTGAGAATCGGCCGCGACGTGCTCCTCGCGGCGCAGGTGGGGATTGCCGGCAGCACCGTGCTGGAAGACGGCGTCGTGATGGCGGGGCAGTCGGGCGTTACCGGTCACGTACGTCTTGGCGCGGGCGCAATCGTGGGCGCGAAATCCGCGGTGACGAAGGACGTCGGTGCTGGCGAACATGTGGCCGGCGTGCCGGCTGGTGCCGTGGCGGCCTGGCGCGAATCCGCCGTCCTCATGCGGCGGCTGCCGGAGTTCCGGGAGACGCTGGCGCAACTCGAGGCGCGCTTGCGGGCCCTCGAGCGCGCGCGGGGATTCTGATGACGGCCCCCGCGCCGGGGCGCCGCGTCATGATCTCCTGCGGCGAGGCGTCCGGCGATTTGTACGCGGGCGCGCTCGTTCGCGCGATGCGATCGATCGATCCCCGGGTCAGCGCCTTCGGTTTCGGTGGCGGCCAGCTGCAGGCGGCCGGCGCGGAACTGGTCGGCGACTACCGCGGATTGTCCGTCACGGGCCTCACCGAAGTCATTCGCAAGCTGCCCGCGTCGTTCCGCATGCTGCGCACGCTCCGGAAAGAAGCCGCCGCGCGCCGGCCGGACGTGTTCGTCGCGATTGATTTCCCGGATTTCAATTTCCGGCTGCTGCCGGCGATGCGCAATCTCGGGATCCCGGTCGTCTACTACGTCAGCCCGCAACTCTGGGCCTGGCGCTCGGGGCGCATTCACACGATCAAGCAGTTCGTCAGCCGCATGCTGGTGATCTTTCCGTTCGAGGCGGCGATCTACGAGAAGGCCGGCGTGCCGGTGGACTTCGTCGGTCATCCGCTCGTGGATCTGGCGGTCGCCCGCCGCGATCGCGCCGCGGTGCTTGCCGGCGCGGGCTTGCGCGTCGATCAACCCGTCGTGGCCGTGCTGCCGGGAAGCCGGCCCAATGAACTGCGCGAGATTTTGCCGACCCTCGCCGACGCGGCGCTCCTGATGGCGCAGCAGCGGCCCGGCATCCAGTTTCTCGTGGCCCGCGCGCCCGCGTTGGCGGACCACTTGTTCGCCCCGCTGACCCGGCTCGCGACGGCCGGCGTGCCCCACGCCGTCCTCGAAGGCGTGACCGACGATGTGCTCGGGGCGGCTGATGTCGTGGTGACGGCCTCTGGGACCGCGACGATACAGACGGCGCTGCACGGCCGGCCCATGGTGGTGGTCTATCGGTTGTCGCCGGTGACGTTCATGATCGGCCGGCCGTTTGTGCGCGTGCACACGTACGGCATGGTGAATCTGGTGGCCGGCCGTCCGATTGTCCCCGAACTCATCCAGGATCGTTTCACGCCTGACGCGACGGCGCGCGAGGTGCTGAGCCTGCTCACCGATCCCGACCGGGCCCGGGACATGCGCACGGCACTCGATGACGTCCGGCGTCGCCTCGGCGCGCCGGGCGCTTCCGCTCGCGCGGCTGCCGCCGTGTTGGGCCTTAGAATGGGCTGATGCGAAGGTTGACGATTGTCGCGTCGTTGATCGCGCTCTTCGGTGCGGGCCTTGACGCGCACGTGGTGGTGCCCACCGAGTTTCGCGCCGTCGTGTCCGATGCGGTGCTGATCGTGCGCGGCCGCGTCACCGACGTCCGATCGGTCACGATCCCCGGCGGCGGCATCGATTCGATTGCCGCCGTGGCGATTGAAGCCGTGCTCAAAGGCCAGGCCGACGGATTCGTGTACGTGCGCGTGCCGGGCGGTACCGTCGGGCACACACGATCGATCATGATCGGCGCGCCGACCTTCAGGACCGGCCAGCGGCTCGAGTTGTTCCTGCGCCCCAACACGACCGACGCGACCTATCGCCCCATCGGGCTGACGTTGGGGGTGTTTCCCATTCGGCCCGAGCCGGGGAGCCATCGACTGGTGATTGATCCGCCTGTCGTCGCGGGCCGCACCGCCGCCGCGACCGGCGCCGCGGTGCGCGGGGATCGGGCGCGCACGGCGATGACGATCGGCGAATTCGAATCGCTGGTGCGGCTGATGCTCGCAGCGCCCGCCGGCCAGGCCATCCCGCGAAAGGAGCGGTAAGGTGCGCCGGGCACTCACGGCCGGCGTGATCGTGCTGGTGGCCGCGACCGTCGCGCCCCCCCTGCGCGCGTATCTCAAGATCGGAACGTTTGTCGGCGATGAGGTCGTCGGCATTCAGTGGACCAATCAGCCGATCAGGTATTTCGTGACAGACCGCGACGCGCCCGGCGTCACGGCCACGCAATTCCAGGCGACGCTCGCGGCGTCGTTCGCGTCATGGAGCGGCCAGCCCGACGTGGCATTGTCCACGCAGTTTGGCGGCTTCACCGGCCTCGAGCCCACGGAGAATGACGTCCAGACCGTCATCGGTTTTCAATCGCATCCGGAGCTCGACCGGACGCTTGGCGCCACGACGTTTACGATCGATGACACGACCGGTACGTTGCTCGCGTCGGATATTTTTCTAAACACCGCGTTCCAGTGGTCGGTGGCCCCCAACGGCCAGAGCAATCGGTTCGACGTGCAGTCCATCCTGACGCACGAAGTCGGGCACCTGCTTGGACTGGGCCATTCGGCGATCGGCGAAACACAGGTGCAGACCGGTGGTGGACGAGCGGTGCTGGGCAAGCGCGCCGTGATGTTTCCGATCGCCTATCCGCCGGGATCGATCGAGGATCGCGCGGTCAAGGCCGACGACATCGCCGGCATTACGGACATCTACGGCACCAGCGCGGCCCAGCAGGAGTTGGGTGCGATCAGCGGCCGCGTGACGCTCAACGGCGCCGGCGTGTTCGGCGCGCATGTGCTCGCGTTCAATCCAGCCACCGGCGACATGGTCGGGGGGTTCACGCTGACCGACGCGGGGGACTTCGTGATTGCGGCGCTCAAGCCGGGTCACTATGTCGTCCGCGTGGAACCGCTGGACGACGCGGATATCGACGGGTTCTTCGACGAGGACAGCGGCGTCAACATCAACTTTCAGGTCACGTACTACGCGAAACTCGTCGTGGTGCCGGCCGGCGGCGCCAGTGGAACGATCCAGATCAAGGTGAAGTCGAAATGACGGCGCGCACCTGCCTGGTGGGCGTCGGGCTGATGCTCGCGACCGCCGGTCCCTGCCTGGCGCAGACCGCCCCGGCCGCCGCGCCTCGCCGGCCTCGCGAGGTCGCCGTGAGAGGTCTGTTCTCGGGTCCGGCGTCCATGGGTTCGAGCGACGCCTCGGAACTCGGCGCCAGCGGTGCGACCAACCTGACGCTATTCACGACTTCGAATGGCTTGGGCGTTGGCGGCGGCGTGGAACTGCTGCTCGGATGGCAGTTGCGCCCGGGGCTGTGGTTCGAGGTCGCCGGCGGCCTGCTGAAGACAACGCTCAGGACGCGCATTACCGATGACTTCGAAGGAGCGGCCGATCAGACGCTGTCGTCGGGCGCGACTCGTTTTTCCGCGGAAGGGGCGTTGCTGTGGTACTTGAAGGATCGCGGCAAGACGGCGTGGTTCGTGCGCGCCGGCGGCGGGGTGATGCGCGAGGCCGCCGGTGATCTGTCGCTCGCCAGCACCGGCTTCATCGCCAACGGCAGCATCGGCTATCGCCACTGGTGGCGGATGAACGCGCCCGGCACGTTCCCTCGCATGGGTGTGCGCGTGGAAGCCCGGGGGGTATTGCGTGCCGGGGGCGTGACGCTGGGTAGTCGATCGGTGACGTTCGGACCGGCGGGTGCGGTGGCGTTGGTGTTTGGGTACTGATAACTAACAACTAGCAACTAACAACTAACAGGTTGGTTCTCGCACATGTCTGCAGATTCGTTCAAAGTTCGTCGCACGCTCTCGGTCGGCAATGAATCGTTCGACTATTACAGCCTGCCGGCGCTCGAGCAGGCGGGGTTCCCGCAGGTCGCGCGGCTGCCGTTTTCGCTGAAAATCCTGCTCGAGAACCTGCTGCGTCGCGAGGACAACGCGTTCGTCCGCGCCGCCGACATTCGTGCGCTGGCGGGCGGGTCTGGCGACGAGACGGAAATCTCGTTCATGCCGGCGCGTGTCCTGCTCCAGGATTTCACCGGCGTGCCCTGCATCGTCGATCTCGCCGCGATGCGGGACGGCATCCTGCACCTCGGCGGCGATCCGCAGCGGGTCAATCCGCTGCAGCCCGTCGAACTCGTCATCGACCACTCCGTGCAGGTCGATCACTTCGGCGCCGCCAATGCCATCGGCCTCAATGCGGATCTCGAGTACACGCGCAACCGCGAGCGCTATGTCTTTCTGCGCTGGGGCCAGACCGCATTCCGCAACTTCCGCGTCGTGCCGCCCGAAACGGGCATCGTCCATCAGGTCAACATCGAATATCTCGCGCGAGTTGTCTGCCGCGAAACCACGGACGGACGCACGCTGGCCTATCCCGACACGGTGTTCGGGACGGATTCCCACACGACGATGGTCAATGGCCTCGGCGTCGTGGGGTGGGGCGTCGGCGGCATCGAAGCCGAGGCCGCCATGCTCGGCCAGCCGAGCTCGATGCTGATTCCCGCCGTGGTCGGCTACCGGTTGTCCGGCCGCTTGCCGGATGGCGCGACGGCGACCGATTTGGTGCTGACGATCACCGAAGCCCTGCGAAAGAAGGGCGTCGTGGGGACGTTCGTCGAGTTCTTCGGCCCGGGACTGAAACATCTGACGATTGCCGACCGCGTCACGCTCGGCAACATGTGCCCGGAATACGGCGCGACGGTCGCGATTTTTCCGGTCGACGACATGACGCTCGAGTACCTGCGGCTTACCGGCCGCGAGGCGTCACAGGTGGCGCTGGTCGAGGCCTATGCGCGAGCGCAGGGCCTCTTCCGGACCGATGCGACGCCGGACGCCGAGTATGCGACGACGATCGAACTGGATCTGTCGACCGTTGAACCGAGCCTGGCGGGTCCCCGCCGGCCGCAGGATCGCGTGCCGCTGGGGCGCGCGAAGTCTTCATTCGCGAACGCGCTGGGCGATCTGAAAAAGGGCATCAAGACCTCGCCGGCCACGGGCGGATCGGGTGGCGGCGCGGCCGTGGCCGAGGCCGTCACCACACAGCTCGAACACGGGTCGGTCGTCATCGCCGCCATCACGAGCTGCACGAACACGTCGAATCCCAGTGTGATGATCGCGGCGGGCCTCGTGGCGAAACGTGCCGTGGAACTCGGCTTGACCAGCAAGCCGTGGGTGAAGACGAGCCTCGCACCCGGGTCGAAGGTCGTGACGGAGTATCTGGCCAAGGCCGGCCTGGACACGTACCTCGATCAACTCGGTTTCCAGCTCGTCGGCTACGGCTGCACGACCTGCATCGGCAACAGCGGTCCGCTCCCCGATGACGTCGCCGCAGAAGTACGTGAGCGGGGCCTGGTCGTGTGCTCGGTGCTTTCGGGCAACCGGAATTTCGAAGGGCGCATCCAGCAGGACGTGCGGGCGAACTACCTCGCGTCACCGCCGCTCGTCGTCGCCTACGCGCTGGCGGGCACGCTGAATATCGATCTGACGTCGGAGCCGATCGGCACTGGCCGCGACGGCCGTCCGGTGTATCTCAAGGATCTCTGGCCGACCGGCCAGCAGATTCAGCAGACGATGCTGGCGTCGATTTCGGCGGATATGTTCCGGACGCAATACGCCAAGGTCTTCGACGGCGCCGAGCGGTGGCGCGCGCTGCCCGTGCCAACGGGCGATCGGTTTGCCTGGGCGGCGGATTCGACGTACATCCGTCGGCCTCCGTTCCTCGAAAATCTGTCGCGTGAACCGGCGCCGGCCGCCGACATCAGCGGTGCGCGGGTGCTCGCGCTGCTCGGCGACAGCATCACGACCGATCACATCTCTCCGGCCGGATCGATCAAAGCCGACAGCCCGGCCGGCAAATACCTCATCGCACAGGGGGTGACGCCGAAAGATTTCAATTCATACGGCGCGCGGCGGGGCAATCACGAGGTGATGATGCGCGGCACCTTCGCCAATATCCGGCTGAAGAACGCGCTGGCGCCCGGCACCGAAGGCGGGTGGACGACGTGCCTGCTGAACAACGAGGTCATGTCGATCTTCGATGCCGCCCAGGCCTATCAGGCGGCGGCGGTTCCGCTGATCGTGCTGGCGGGGAAGGAATACGGATCGGGATCGTCGCGCGATTGGGCCGCGAAGGGCACGATGTTGCTGGGCGTGAAAGCCGTCATCGCCGAGAGCTTCGAGCGTATTCATCGCAGTAACCTGGTCAACATGGGCGTCTTGCCGCTCGAGTTTGCCGATGGCGCATCGCCGGCGTCCCTGCACCTCACCGGGCACGAAGTGTTCGACCTGGCCGGCGTCGGCGCCGCGCTGACACCCCGGGCGACGGTGACGGTGAACGCCCGCCGCGCGGACGGATCGGCCGCGGCGTTCAAGGCGCGCGTGCGGATCGACACGCCTGAAGAACTGACGGCGTTCCGGCACGGCGGGATCCTGCCCTACGTGTTGCGGCGGCTCGCGGCGCGCTGACCGTGCGCCCGCTGACCCGCGACAGCGTCATCGCGCAGGCGCGGGAGATCGGGTTCGACCTCTGCGGCATTGCGCGCGCCGACGTCCATCCGCGACTGGCCCGGATGGCCGCGTGGATTGCCCAAGGCCGGGCCGGCGAGATGACGTATCTCGCCGAGTCGCTCGACGAGCGACTCGATCCTCGCCGCGTGCTTCCGACCGCGCGGTCCGTCGTGTCCGTCGCCGTCGTCTACAACACGGCATCATCCCGGGAGGCGCCGACCGGGGAGGCGGCCGCTGACAGCGGTCGTGTGGCGATCTCCCGATACGCCTGGGGCGACGACTATCACGACGTGCTGCGCACGCGCCTGCGCGCCTTGCTGATCTGGATGCAGCAACAGGCCGGCCCGGGCTTCGAGGCGTTTTCCTGCGTGGATGCCGGACCGATCCAGGAACGCGTGTTCGCCGAACAAGCCGGCCTCGGCTGGATCGGCAAGCACACCGGCCTGATCAATCCCCAGCTGGGTTCGTGGCTGTTTCTCGGGGAGATTCTGACCAACGCCGATCTCGAGCCGGATGCGCCCGGTGTCGATCAGTGCGCCAGTTGCACGCGCTGTCTCGACGCCTGCCCGACGGGCGCCATCGTCGCGCCGTATGAACTCGATGCGACCCGCTGCCTGTCATATCTCACGATCGAAACGCGGGGGGCGCTCAGCGATGCGGCGCGCGTGCTGGTCGGCGCGGAGATCTACGGCTGCGACATCTGCCAGGACGTGTGCCCGTGGAACCGGCGGGCCGCGACGAGCGACGACGCCGCGTGGCAGCCGCGCGCGCCGCTGGCGTCGCCGACGCTGGTCGAGCTCTGCCGGTTGTCCGACGAGGCGTGGCGGGAGTTGTTGAAGGGGAGCGCGATGCGGCGGGCCGGTCTGCGCCGGATTCGCCGCACGCTGGCCTACGCGACGCGGCATCTACCGGCGACATCCGGGCGCGCGGCGCGCGCGGAATTGCGGAGCCATGCGTCCGCGGCGTTTCCCGAGGTGGCCGACGCGATCGCCTGGGCGGAGGCCGTGGACGGTCATGATATGTTCCCGATACAAACGGCATGAGGCGCGCGCGCGAGGCCGGATTCACGCTCATCGAGCTGCTGATCGTCATCGCGATCATCGCCATCATCACGGCGCTGGCCACCGCCGGGCTGCTGCGCAGCAAGGCCGCCGCCAACGAGGCGAGCGCCATCTCTTCCATGCGCATTACGTCGAGCTCGCAGAACGCCTATGCGATTGCGTGCGGGCGCGGGGCGTTCGCCAGTTCCTACCTCGTGCTCGGCACGTCGCCTCCGGGCGGCGGGCCGGCCTTCGTCTCGAACGACCTCGGCGGGGGCGCCAATCCGCTCAAGTCCGGGTATCGCTTTGCGATGGCCGCCGGCGCCGGCAGCGTGGCGGGCCCGACCGACTGCAACGGCACGGCGACGATTTCGGCGTTTTACGCGTCGGCGGTCCCGCTGTCGTTTTTCTCCGGCAATCGCAGTTTCGCGATCACGGCCAACGGCGCGATCTGGCAGCTCTCGGGCGGCATCGCGCCGGCCGAGCCGTTCGGCGCGCCGGCGACGATGATCCAGTAGCGGCGCCCGCCGCGCAGGCGCGCTGCTACACTGGATCCATGTCCCTGGCGCCGGCGCTCCTGCTGTCGATGCCCCAGTTGCTCGATCCCAATTTCGCCCGCACGGTAGTGCTGCTCTGCGAGCACGCCGCCGAGGGCGCGTTCGGCCTGGTCGTCAACCGGCCGGCGGAACTGTCGGCCGCCGAGGCCGTCAGTCTCACGCCGCCCATCGAATCGCCCAACGATCTTCCGCTGTTGATCGGCGGCCCGGTCGAGCCGCATCGCGGCTGGATTCTCACGGCGCAGGAACCCGAGGGCGTCGAGCACCGGCAACTGGGCGCCGGGCTGTACCTGTCGGCGTCACCCGTCCTGCTGCGGCGCGCGCTGATGGCGCGGCCGCTGGCCAAGCGCACGGTCGTGCTTGCCGGCTACGCCGGCTGGGGCCCGGGACAGCTGGACCAGGAACTCGAGCAGTCGTCGTGGCTCATCATGCCGGTCGAACTCGATCTGATCTTCGAGATTCCCGCCGCCGCCAGCTGGGAAATGGCCATCCGGCGCCTCGGCGCGGATCCGCACCTGTTGCACATGGGACAAGGCGTTCATTGAGAGCGGTTGATGGAGCCCGGGGTCTGAAGACCCCGGGTTGGCCCCCGGGTCTGAAGACCCGGGGCTCCATGAGAACGTTTATTTAATAGCGCCCAGTCCCAGTCTCGTCAATTCCGCATTGGTCGCCACGAGATCCGTCGCCAGGATCTTGTCCAGCGCGTCGGTCTGCACTTTCAGCTCGGCCGTCAGGTCCTTGAAGATGGCCGGGGCGTTGCCGATCGGTCTGGCGTCGCCGCGCGTGACGATCGAGAGCAGCGAGGCGAGTCGGTTGTTGACCTTGATGGGGAAGTTGAGCGGATCCTGGCCGCTCTGGTTTTTCACCTGATAGATCTCGCCCTCCACGGCACTGAGGCTCGTCGTCAGTTTGCCGGCGGCCGTTTTGAGGCGGGCGTCGGTGTTCTGCGTCAGGCGATCCGCCGCTTGCGCTTTGAGATCGCGAATGCGGATGACGGCGTTGTTCGCTTCGCTCGTCTTGTCGCGAATCTGAATCGCCAGATCGAACTGCGCCTGCAGGTCGGCGTCGCTGACATCCTTGAACAGCGGATTGCGACGCACGCGCATCGGCACCGTCTGGACGCGGCCGTCGGTCGTGAGCCGAATCTGGTAAATACCCGGCGCCGCCGTCGGTCCCGTCGTACCGCCGCCCCAAAGCACCATGTTCGGGAAGGACGTCGCGCTGGCGTAGCGCAGATCCCAGGTCACCGTGTTGAACCCGGCGTTCATCGGCAGGCCCGCGGCGCCACCGCCCCCACCGCCGCGGCCGCCACCGCGGCCCCCACCCTGACCGGCACCGCCGCCAGCGCCTGCCGCAGCGCCAGCGCCCGCACCGGCGGCTCCCGCGCCGGCCGCGCCGCGGCCACCGCCGCCGGTTGGTGCCGCTGCGGCGCCGCTCGTGCTCGTGAACGTGCGCACGACCGTGCCTTTCGGATCCACGATCTCGAGCGTCGCCGACGCCGCGGGTTTCTTGACCCAGTATTTGATCGACGCCGTGCGGTACGACCGAATCGGATCCTCGGGCGCAAACAACACCACATCGGCGGCCGACACGAACGCCGGCCCGAACTGCCGCAGCGGCCCGATGTCGTCGAGGATGTAGAAGCCGCGGCCGTGCGTCGCAATCGTCAGGTCGGTGTCCTCGACCCAGATGTCCGAGATCTGCGTATCCGGCAGATTCAGCGACAGGGAATGCCACGAGTCGCCGTCATCGTACGAGTAGTAGATCGCGTGCTGCGTGCCGGCGTACAGCAGGCCCTTGCGCTTACGATCCTCGCGAATCACGTGCGTGTAATCCGTCGGCCTGAGGCCGCCGACGATCTTCGTCCAGGTCTTGCCGAAGTCGCGCGTGCGGAACAGATACGGCGCCTCGTCGCCCTGCAGCATGCGCTTGACCGCGGCGTAGGCCGTGCCGGCGTCGAAGGCCGAGGCGTCGATGATGCTGACGCGCCCGAGTTCCGGCATGCCGGGCGGCGTGACGTTCGCCCACGTCTTTCCGCCGTCGCGCGTCACGCTGATCATCCCGTCGTCCGATCCCGCCCACAGGACGTTCGCGTCCACCTTGGACGGCCCGAGCGTGAACACCGTCGCGTACACCTCCGGCCCGTTCATGTCGCCGGTGATCGGGCCACCCGAGTGACCCATCGTCTTGGGATCGTGGCGCGTGAGGTCGCCGCTGATGCGCGTCCAGTCCGTGCCGTTGTTGGTCGTCTTCCACACGTGCTGCGTCGCCGTGAACAGGATGTTGGGGTCGACAGGCGAGAACGCGATCGGGAACGTCCATTGGACGCGCTCGACGAGCGCGCTCGACGGTTCGCCCGAGAACATCCGCGGGTACGGGTGCACCTCGCGCGACTGGCCCGTGCGGCGATTGGTGTACACGAGGAAGGATCCATTGTTGCCGCCGGAGAAGAACACGTCCGGATCCTTCGGATCTGGCGCGATGAACGCCGGCTCGGCGCCCCCGGGACTGTAGGTGGCCGGCGCCGCTGCTGCGCCGCCGCCGCGTCCGCCGCCACCCTGCCCGCCAGCACCAGCGCCACCGCCGCGCCCGCCGGCCTGAATGCCGCCGCCCTGCTCGTTGGTCGTGCTCGGCACGCACACCGTGCTGCCGTCCTGCTGCGCGCCGCACACGTCATACGGCATGCGTGCCGTCGTGATGACGTGGTAATACTGCGGCGTCGGATAGTCGCGCGACGACCATGGGTTGCCGCCGGTGTACGTGACGGCGCCGCCGCTGTCACTCGCGTGCATGATTCGCTTGTTGTCGGTCGGATCGATCCAGAGATCGTGCGAGTCACCGCCCGCGAAGTTGACCATGGTCTTGCCGCCGTCCGTGGACTTGAACGTGCCCACGTTCAGGGCGTACACCGTGTCTTTGTCGATGGGATCCGCCGTGACGTGCGTGTAGTAGAACGCGCGCTGCCGGATGTTCCGGTTGCCGTTGACGAGCTTCCACGTGCCGCCGGCGTCATCGGAACTGTAAAGGCCGCCGTTCTCCGAGTTCTCGACGATCGCGTACACGCGATTCGAGTCCGCGCCGGACACCGACACGCCGATCCTGCCGATCAATCCCGCCGGCAGGCCCTGGTTCCGCGTAATTTCCGTGAAGTGCTCGCCACCGTCCGTGGACTTGAACAGGCCGCTGCCGGGTCCGCCACTCGACATCGTGTACTCGGTGCGGAACGCCTCCCAGAGTGCGGCGAAGACCACCTGTGGGTTGCGGTGATCGATCCAGAGATCGACACCGGCGGTCTTGTTGTCGCGGAACAGCACCTTGCGCCACGTGGCGCCGCCGTCCGTGCTCTTGAAGATGCCGCGCTCGTCGTTGGGCACGCCGTACTTGCCGAAGGCGGCGACGAACACGATGTTCGGCTCGGTCGGATGGATGCGGATCTTCGAGATGTTCTGCGCCTCGCGGAACGCCGTCAGATGCGTCCAGGTCTTGCCGGCGTCCGCCGACTTGTACACGCCGTCACCCGGCTGAATGTTGCCGCGGATGCACGACTCGCCGGTGCCGATGAAGACAAGGTCCGGGTTGGATTCGGATACCGCGAGCGCGCCGACCGACGAACTCGTGATTTGTCCGTCTGTCACCGGCGTCCACGAATCGCCGCCGTCGACCGTCTTCCACAGACCGCCGCCCGTCGCGCCGAAATAGCCTTCCTTCGGGCGGCCCAGGGCGCCCGCGACGGCCAGCGATCGCCCGCCCCGGTCCGGCCCGATGCTCCGCCACTGATACGTCGCGAGCAGGGCCGGATCCACGCCGACACTGCCGGGCGCCTGGGCGGAAAGCGTCGTCGCGCCAGGAACGTGCGACCAGACAAGCCAGGCAACCATGACGGTGCCGAGGGCCAATAATGATTTGGTGATGGTGCGGAACATCGGCGAAGTGTACCAAAAACGACTCCGGGAATGGATTCCCAGAATGGATTCCGGGAATCCATTCCCGGAGTCGTCAGTGATACCTTGACCCGGTCTGGAGGATCCATGACGCGCAGGGTTCGCATCGTGACGACCGTAGCGGCGTGCCTCGGTTCCGTCGTGCTCGCAGCCGCCTGGCAATCGCCGGAAGCCGACGCGCTCAAGGCCGCCGATCCGCCGGCGAACGGGGTCTTCATCGACTCCCTCGATCTCTCGGCCATCGCGCCGACCGTCTTGCGCCGCGCGGGCCGCGGCGGTCGCTCCGGCACACCGGCGCCCACGCCTCCGCCCGCGCCGGTGTACGCACTCGGCGGGGTGACGTATGCGCACGCCATTCCGATGAACGCCGACCGGGATTTGTCGATCGATCTGAAGGGCAGCGCCGTGCGGTTCGCGTCGATGGTCGGCATCGATTCATCCGTCGCCGCCGGCCGGGGCAGCGTCATTTTCGGCGTGTGGGTGGATGGCAAGAAGGTCGGCGACTCCGGCGTGCTGCGAGGTGGCGACGCGCCCAAACTTCTGACGGCCGATCTGAAAGGCGCGCGTCGGCTGACGCTGGCCGTCATCGACGCCAACGACGGCACGGGCGGCGACACCGCCAACTGGGGCGGCGCGCTGATCACGTTGGCGCCCGGCGCGCAGGACAAGCCGGCGATTCTCGCGCCGGCAGCCGAGGCGATGCCGTCGATCGCGTCGAGCCGCTCCACCGTGCCGATGCTCAACTATCCGCGCATCACCGGCGCGACGCCGGGCAAGCCGTTCATGTTCCTGATTCCGGCGTCCGGTGACGAACCGCTCACGTTCACGGCCAAGAATCTGCCGGCGGGCGTGACGCTCGATCCGAAGACCGGTGTGATCGCCGGATCGCTGAAACAGGCGGGCAGGACGGCCGTCGACGTGACGATCACGAACGCGAAGGGTAAAGCCGCGGGGACGATCACGATCGTCGGCGGCGACAACGCGCTCGCGCTGACGCCGCCACTCGGCTGGAACTCGTGGAACGCGTGGGGCGGCACCGTGACCGCCGAGAAGGTGCTCGCAGCCGCGCAAGGGCTCGTCAAGAGCGGACTGCATCGACAGGGCTACACCTACGTCAACATCGACGACGCGTGGGAGGGTGGCATCGAGCCGAATCCGGCCACCGGCCGTGGGCGCAACATTCCGGCGAGCCGAGACGCCAACGGCGATCCGACGACCAATGACCGGTTTCCGGATATGAAAGGCCTGGTCGATCAGATTCATGCGCTCGGGCTGAAGGCCGGCCTGTATTCGTCTCCAGGACCGACGACGTGCCAGGGCCTGGGTGCGACGTGGCAGCACGAGGAGCAGGACGCGCGCGCGTACGCGCGGTGGGGCTTCGACTATCTCAAGTACGACTGGTGCGGCTATTCGCAGATTGCCCCGATGCCGACGCTCGAGGATCGCCAGAAGCCGTACAAGCTGATGGGGGACATCCTCAAGAAACAGGATCGCGACATCGTCTACAGCCTGTGCCAGTACGGCGCGGGCAATGTGTGGGAGTGGGGTCGTCAGGTCGGCGGGCAGCTCTGGCGCATGACCGGTGACATCACCGACACGTGGCCGAGCATGACCAGCATCGGATTCCAGCAGACCGGACGCGAGCAGTTCGCGGGCCCCGGCGGCTGGAACGACACCGACATGCTCGTCGTCGGCGTCGTCGGCTGGGGCGCTCAGCAGCAGCGGCCAACGAACCTGACGCCGAACGAACAGCTCACGCACATCTCGCTGTGGGCGCTGCAGGCCGCGCCGATGCTGATCGGCGCAGACCTGCTGCAGATCGACGACTGGACGACCAACATTCTCGGCAATCGCGAGATGCTGGCGATCAATCAGGACGTGCTGGGCAAGCCGGCGGGGCGCAAGAGCAGCGACGGGTGGGTGGAAGTGTGGGCGCGGCCGCTCGAGGATGGATCGATGGCGGTTGGCCTGTTCAATCGCGGGCCGGAATCGGCAGCGGTCTCGGTGGACTTCGCCGAACTCGGTCTGACGGGGAGTCACCCCGTTCGCGACGTCTGGCAGCAGAAAGATCTCGGGCGCGTGCTCGGCAAGTTTTCCGCGACGGTGCCGCGACACGGCGTTGTGTTCGTGCGGATCGCCAAATGAGCTTCGCCGCCGACGCCGACGTGCCGGTGTTCGTCCCGCGTGTCACGCGCGTGGACCTGCGGGGCGCGTATCGGCTTGCCGTCGGATTTCTCGACGGATCCGAACAAGATGTGGATGTGCAGCCGCTCCTCCACGGGGAATGGTACGGACCCCTGCGCGACCCTGCGCGGTTCAACCAGGTGGCGATCGATCCGCATGGATCGCTCACATGGCCCAACGGCCCGACGCTCAGCCTGTGGACGTTGCACGCGTGGCCGCGCGAAGGTCCACGGCTGGCGGCTCAGCTGTTGGGCCAGGAGCGAGGGGCGCGGCGTCTGCGGATCTTTCGGCAATGGTTTGCGGCGCTGGTGTTCGCCTGGTTTCTGGGGACCGTCGCCAGTTGGGCAGGCTGGTTGGGAACGGACCCCGCCTCGGTGCGCGATATTGCCACGGCCGCCGGGCTGGTCGGCATGGCCACGTCTCAGCTGATACAGAAACGCGAGCCGGTCTGGTCGACCGTCCTCAACTTCGCGTCGCTGGCGCTGATACTGGCGTTCGGGTTGCGGCGCTAGAAAGGTACGGGGTCGGGTCCCTCATCCACAGCTTTTCCACACTCCATTGCGGATGGAAAGTTGTGGACTCGGCACTCGACCCCATCACTTAATTATCTCAACCATCAGCGCCACGGCGCGCGGGTCCTTCGACTGGCTCAGCGCGCTGACCGCTTCCTTGCGGAGCACCGCGTTCTGCGTCGTCCGCGCCAAGTCGATAAGTGCCGTGACGCCCGCACTGTCCGGCAAGCGCGCGATGCCGGCGACGACGCGCCGCCGGACGTTGTCGTCGGCGTCTGCCGTGGCGATCTTCAGCGCGTCGTTGACGACGGCGGCGCCGCCGCGCACGACGAAGTAGTACGCCGCCTCTGCGCGCACCCGCGCGTCCGGGTCTCGCGTCAACGAACGGAACGTGTCCACGACCGCTGCTTCTCGGGATTGCCCGAGCGTCGTGACCAGGCTGCGCCGCTCGTCTGGTGCCGTCTTGGTGCTGATTAGGCGGGTCACGCTCGCCGCTCCACGCGCACCGCGGTAAATAGTCAACGTGGTCGCTGCCTGGCGGCGCACGCTCGAATCCGGGTGATCCGCGGCCAGGGCGTCGAGCATTGCGTCGGCGGCGGCGTCTCGATGGAACCCGATGGCGCGAACGGCGCTGGATGCGATCTGTCGCTCCTCATCAAACATGGTCCGGTCGGCCGCGGCCGGCCCCGTGACGCCATTCAGGAAGCGCAGGCTTTCGGCAGGCGTGATGGCCCCCAGCCAATAGACAGTGCGGCCGCCAGCGTCCATGGGACAGTCATCGCTCAGCGTGCGAAGGCGCTCCACTCTGCCGCCCACCGCGCGCGCGAGCACCACCAGTCCGGTGCCCGCTTCGAGCGGGACTGGACCGGTGGGCGAGGTGACCGGCGAGGAATTTCGACCTTCCAACCCTTGCCCGCCGAAACCTCCTGGCGAAGGCGGTTCGATGAAGATGCCCCGCACCGTACCGATCCGGTCCGTGTACCAGTCGCAGATGTCGCGGTCACCGGTGATCATCGGCGTGCGCCAGGCGACCCATACCGGCTCGGTCGAGCTGGCGGCAGAGACCGCGGCGATCTCCCGATCGATCGCCGCCCCCTGGCGCACCTCGACACGCCCGTTCTGAATCTGCACCGGCACCGGCGCCTGCGCCGACACCACGGACAACACTCCCGCCAGCACCACCGCCCGCATCATGCCCCGCCCCCGCCTTCCCGTCGTTCCCCGTCGTTCCCGTTCGTTCTCGTTCGCTCTCGTTCGTTCTCGTTCGTTCTCGTTCGTTCTACTTAATGATTTCCATCAAGTAGTCCGCCGCGACTTTCGACTTCGGCGCCATCTCCGACAGCTTCCGCACGATCTCCGTCTTCAGGCTGAGATTGCCTTCCTTGCGGGCGATCGCCACCAGGCCTTCGGCATTGCCCTGCAACGCCAGCGAGTTGATCACGGTGATGCGCGTCTGCTGATCCTGCTCACTGCCATATAACTCGACGAGCAACGTGCCCGTCTTGGCGGCCGGCTGCTGCCCGAGCGTCCGGATCGCGCGGCGGATGACGTCCTGATCCTTCTCGATCCGGACGATACGGTTGATCTGGTCGATCGCCTGCATCGACCCGAGCAGGCTGACCATCTGCAGCCGCAGCTCCTTGTTCGTCTCTTTTTCGTAGAGCGACATCAGCTCCGGCGGACCGAGCCTGCCGGTGGCGAGCGCCGCAGACCGGAGCACCGTCGGCGACCCGTTCTGGCTGGCGATGGTGTACATCGACGACGATCGGTCGCCTGACTGGCGGAACGCGCCAATGATGGCCAGCTTCACGTCCGTGTCCTGCGTGGACTGATAGATCTGCATCAGCTCGGCGGTCGTCGTCTGCTTGTCGCTGTTCACGGCGAGGTAACGGATCGCTTCAACCTGGAGGTCGGGGTTACCGGCGCCTTTCGCATAGTTCACCAGAATCTGATGCGCTTTCGGTTGATTGCTCATCGACGCCAGCACGTAGAGCGCCTGTTTCTTGACGCCGAGGGAGTTGGTCGCCGTCAGCACGCCTTCGAGCAGCGGGATCGCGCGCTCGGGATCGGTGTTCTTGATGCCGTTGATGGCGAGCATCTTCAACTCGTTGCTGCTCAGGGCGGCCGGATCGACCGGCTGGCCAGCTCGACGCCTGACGTCCGCCTCGAGCACTTTCGCGTCCGTCAGGTACCGGCTCTGGGGGTGATCTTTCCGGAGCACGCCGATCGTGCTGAGCGCGTCGTCGGTCTTGCCGAGCTTGAACTGCGCGTAGGCCTTCCAGTAGAACGCGCCGTCCGCGTTCGGCGCCTTCTGCGCAATCACCCGATCAAACCGGCTGATCGCGTCGTCGTACTTCTCCTGGTTCAACAGGTTCTTGCCCGTCGAGTAATCACCCGCCGGCGAGTTCGCGTTGTCAAACCGGAAGGACGCGTTCTGACCCAGCTGGCCTTGCTGGCCCTGCTGGCCCTGCCGACCCTGCTGACCTTGTTGACCTTGCTGACCTTGCTGACCTTGCTGGCCTTGCTGAACGTCCCACGTCCCGCTGTCGAACATGAAGCGCGCTCGTTCCATCGCGTCGTTGGCGAACGCGAAGTCCAGGAACAGGCTGTCCGGCAGCCGGATGTCCTGCAGCGGCCACCACAGGTCGGGGTTCTGCAACGCCACGAGAGGCTGTAGATCGGGCAAGCGGATCATCCAGGGTTCCGGTCTCGGCGTCGGCTGCGGAGCCGCCGGCGGTGTGGGTGGCGGCGGCGGTGCCTGCTGCGCCGCGGCGTCGGTCGCCATCGGGACGCTGAGCGTCACCGCCAGGCACAGTACGTGGATCCATCGATTCGGGGTCATCGCTCGTTGTCCTTTCATTTCTGATCGCCTTTTTCGCTTCGCTCGCGCAGGTCCGTCGTGATCGCGCGCACTTTGAACAGCAGGTTGTCGTCGTCGATGCGCATGCGCAGCCATTGCCGATCTTCGGGGTCGATCCGGGCGGGGCTCCGCGCCACTTCCACCAGCACGGGCTCGAGGTCGTCGAGCATGCGGGCGAACCGGGCATGGCCGCTCAATTCCGCGCTCTGTCGGTAGAGCCGGCCTGCCGAGACGAGGTCGTCGGCCGCGACGCGCTCGACGGAAAGCGTGTCGCGATCGGGCGCATTGCGCACCTCGACGAGCAGGGCTTCGGCTTGCTGGAAGTGTTCGTCGAGCGCCGTGAAGAGCACGCGCTCGTCCTGGCGCAGGTCGCTCGCGGCGGCCGACGCGTCCTGGCGCTGTGCGGGGGTGGCCGTCTCCGTGCGTTCACCCGCACGGCCGGCAAACACCACCGCCACGACGGCGGCGGCGAGGAGGCCCGCTGGGGCCAGTTGCCGCCACGACCATAGGCCCGCCGGCCGGCCTTCACGTGTGATCGCCTGACTCACGCGCGCCCACATCACGCGTTCGAAACCGTCAGCCGGCTCCGGCACGGCGTTGTCGACCAGCGTCAAGGCGCCGGAGAGATCGGCCCAGGCGCGCCGGCACTCCAGGCACTCGCGCAGGTGCGCTTCAATTCGCGCGCGGCTTGCCGGATCGGCGTCCCCGCTGAACTGATCTATCAATTCATCATCCGTCGGATGATCCATGGCTCCTACAGTCCTTCCATTCGCGTGCGCACCAGCGGCTGCAATTCCGCGCGCATTTTCTTGACGGCGCGGAAGATCGAATGCTTCGCCGCGTTCGCCTTGAGTCCGAGGGCACGGCAGATGTCGTCGATCGAGCAGCCGTGGTAGTGCCGCATCAGAAACGCCGCGCGCTCCTGGTCGCTCAGTCCGTTCAGCGCCTGCTGCACCCGTGCGCCAATCTGACCGGCGAAGACCAGGTCCTCGCTGGTCGGCCCGGTCACCGCCGGCGCGAGCCGGTCGAGCGCCTCGGGCGTCTGCGGCGCGATCCGCTCGTCGCGGCGGCGCAGATGATCGATCGCGCAGTTGAACCCGATGCGGTACAGCCACGTCGAGAAATTCGACCGTGCCTCGAACCGCGCGAGCTGTCGAAAGGCGCGGACAAATGTTTCCTGGACCACGTCCTCGGCGTCCGTCGGAGACCCGGTCATCCGATAGGCCAGCCGGAACACGCTCCGACTGTGGCGCTCAACGAGCACGCGAAACGCGTCCTCATCGCCGCCCGCCGCCCTCGCGACGGCCGCCGCGTCGTCCAGATGCATCTGGGGAGTTAGACGAGGGAAGGACGTGAGAGTTAGGTGGGAGACCGGGGTCAGACCGGGGTCAGACGAGGGTCAGACGAGGGTCAGACGAGGGTCAGACACCAACCAAGCGGCGAAACGTGGTCAAATGGCCCCGCGCGGCGCAAGCCGGGGTCTGACCCCAGTCTGACCCCGGTCTGACCCCGGTCTGACCCCCATGACGATCTCCATCACCTACTGCGTCCGCTGAAACTATCTCCCCGAGGCCTCCAGGCTGGAGGCTGTGTTGCGGCAGGAACCGGGACTTCCGGTCGACTCGATCGTGCTCGTGCAGGGCGACCGCGGCATTTTCGAGGTGCGTGTGGATGGCGAACTCGTGTTCTCCAAGAAAGCCGCCGGACGCTTTCCGACCCACGCGGAGATCATCCGGGCACTCCGCGAACGTCCGGCCTGAACGCGCCACCATCGTCCCTTCCGCGCGTGCGCCGGCAGCCTCGGGCGGGTGCGGACCTGCGTGCTATTCTGCCGAACGATGTTCAAACGGCAGACGTCCGGCTCGGTCGTCTGCGTGTCGTGCGGCTACCTGGTCGGCGTCAAGGACGACCGCTGCTACCACTGCGGCCGCCGCAATCCCGCGCTCTTCGGGTTCGCTCCTGCGTTGCGCAGCCTGGGCCACGATCTCGGCTTCGTGCCCTTCGTCACGGGCCTGTGCTTCGTGATGTTCGCGGTGACCCTGATCACGGGCGGTGTGCACCCGGGCGGCGGCCTGTTCGGATTCTTGTCGCCGTCCTGCAGCAGCCTCGTGCGCTTCGGCGGCGCGGGCGCGCTGCCGGTCTTCTACGAAGGACGCTGGTGGACCCTGCTCAGTGCCGGCTGGCTCCACGGCGGACTGCTGCACATCGCATTCAATGTGATGTGGATTCGACAGCTGGCGCCTGACGTCGGCGAGCTGTACGGCCCCGGCCGCATGGTCATCATCTACACGGCGGCCGGCGTCGTCGGGTTTGCCGCCAGTTCACTGGCCGGCCAGTATCTGAGTTTCTGGCCGCCGCCGTTCGGCGGCGCCCCTCTGACGGTGGGCGCGTCCGCGCCGATTTTCGGGCTGATGGGCGCGCTGGTCTACTACGGCCGCCGCACCGGCTCGCGGCACGTGCACTCACAAGCCGTCAGCATGGCGGGCATGGTGTTCGTCATGGGCCTGATCCTGCCGGGCGTCGACAACTACGCGCATGCCGGCGGCTTTGTCGGCGGCTATCTGGTCGGGCGTCTGCTGGATCCGCTGAAGCCCGAGCAGATCAATCACATCGCGCTGGCCGTTGTCTGCCTGGTGGTGACCGTGCTCGCCATCGCCGCGTCTGCGTTCACCCCATTCGATCCGCGCCTCTGTTACTAGGTTGTCGTTTTTATGCGTAAACCCGTTGTTCTCATTACTGGTGCGTCCGGCGAAATTGGCCATGGCCTCATTGATCGGCTTGCCGCCGACGGCCGGCGCGGCATCGTGACACTCGACGTCGCGCCGCTTGAACCGGCGCAGGCGAAGAAGGTCCAGCGTGAAACGATTGGATCGATCCTCGATCAGGCCGCACTCGAGCGCATCCTGGCGGAGTTCGAGGTCGAACTCGTCTTCCACCTCGCCGCGCTCCTTTCGACGCGATCCGAGTTCTCACCCCGGACCGCGCACGAAGTGAACGTCGAGGGCACGTTGAATCTGCTGGAGTTCGCCCAGCACGAGTCGGAGTCGCACGGCCGACCGGTTGTCTTTCTCTATCCGTCGTCGATTGCCGCATTCGGCCTCCCGACGCTGGCGGAGAAGCGCGCGGCGGGCAAGGTGCGTGAGGATCAATACAACCTGCCGGCGACGATGTACGGCTGCAACAAGTTGTATTGCGAGCAGCTCGGCTTCTACTACTCGCATCACTACAAGCGCCTCGCGCCGGGACCGCGGTCAGCCGGCGTGGATTTCAGAGCCGTGCGATTCCCGGGCCTGATTTCCGCCGAGACCGTTCCCTCCGGCGGCACGTCCGACTACGCGCCCGAAATGATCCATGCGGCCGCGAAAGGGGAGCCGTACGCGTGCTTCGTGCGGCCGGACGCCCGCATCCCGTTCATGGCGATGCCGGATGGCGTGGACGCCCTGCTGACGCTCGCTGCCGCTCCGCGGTCCGCGCTCACGAAGTCCGCGTACAACCTCGGCGCCTTCGCGCCGACCGCCGACGCCATTCGCACCGAAGTGCTCAGCGCGTTTCCGTCCGCGGTCGTGACCTACGCCGTCGACGACAAACGCCAGGGCATCGTGGATTCGTGGCCCGAGGATGTCGACGACAGTGCCGCGAGGCATGACTGGGGCTTTGCGCCGAAATATGACTTCGCGTCGGCGATGCGGGAGTATTTGATACCGAGGATTAGAGAGCGATATCGGTGACCGCCATGTCGGCTAGATGTGGCTTCGCCACTTGCTCATCCACGGCCGACACCGGCGGCTGAGTATTTCAAACGCGGCGACCAGCACACTGACGAGGCCGGAGTGGCTCGGTTGGATCATGGATTCCACCTGGCTCAATTCTATCGCTTCCGACGCTTCATTCCTCTCTTCTAACCTCTGACCTTTGAGCTCTTACCTCCTGTCCATGCAGTTCTTCCGCCCGCATCAAGGCGCCTTGAACGTGCGGACAGATATTCTCGGCCCCGACGCGCTCGGCGAAGCCCGATTGGCGCATCAGCGCCCGCGGCTGCTCGCGGGCGCCGCAAAAGAGCGCGGTACGGCCCGACGCGCGCGTGCGCTCGGCGATGTCCTCGAGCGCGCGCAGGCCGGTCGCGTCGAGCGCGGTCATGTTCCGCAGGCGAAAGACCACGGTCTCCGGCAGTTTCGGGAGGTCATCGATCACGCGCGTCATCTTGTCCGTGGCGCCGAAGAGCAGCGGGCCATGAATCCGGTAGATGGCCACGTAGTCGGGGATGTGCTTGTCCTGCAGCACATGGGCCCGGCCTTCGGACAAATACTCCTTCGTCACGCGTGACACGGTCGTGGTCGTCGCGACGCGCCGGATGAAGTGCAGCGCCGCGAGCACCATGCCGACTTCCACGGCCACGGTGAGATCGGCGAAGACGGTCAAGGCGAACGTGGCTGCCCAGATCGCGATGTCCGCGCGCGTCTGCTTCAGCAGTGCAGGAATCTCATGCCATTCGCCCATTCGCCACGCCACCACGAACAGGATGGCCGCCAGCACCGGCATCGGGACGCGGCCGGCAACCTGCGCGCCCGCGATGAGGATGAGCAGCAGGACGAGCGCGTGCACCATGCCGGCGACCGGAGTCCGCGCACCTGAGCGGATGTTGGTGGCGGTGCGGGCGATGGCGCCCGTGGCCGGCAGTCCGCCAACCATCGGCGACACGATATTGGCTACGCCCTGCGCGATCAGTTCGACATTGGGATTGTGACGATCGCCGCTCATCCGATCGGCGACGACCGCGGACATCAGCGACTCGATGGCGCCGAGCATGGCCACCGTGACCGCCGGCGACAGCAGTTTGAAGATCAGCGACGGATCGAACGCCGGGATGTGAACCACTGGGAGCCCCGAGGGCACGCCGCCGAATCTGGACGCCACGGTTTCCACCGGCAGGCCGGCGAGCCAGACGACCGCCGTGCCGGCGACGAGCGCGACGATCGTTCCCGGTACATTCCGGCCGTAGCGGTTGACGATCACGATGATCGCGAGCGACGCAGCGCCCACCCCGATGGCCCACGGCGCAACCGTATCGAGGTGCCGCGAGATCGCCGCCATACGTTCGAGGAATTCGCCGGTGTTCTCCAGCCCGCGCAAGCCGAAAAAGTCCCGGATCTGCGTGCTCGCGATGAGAACCGCGATGCCGTTGGTGAAGCCGATGACCACGGGCCGCGGGATGAACTTGACGGCCGACCCGGTGCCGGTGACGCCGAGCAGCACCAGCATCACGCCGGCCATCATCGTGCACATGAACAGGCCGGGCACGCCGTAGACCGCGACGATGTTCGAGACCACGACGACGAAGGCGCCGGTCGGGCCCCCGATCTGCGTGCGCGATCCCCCGAGTGCCGAGATGATGAATCCCGTCACGATCGCGCAGTAGATCCCCGACTGCGGGGGCAATCCGGACGCGATCGCAAACGCCAGGGCCAGCGGCAAGGCGACGAGCCCCACCGTGATGCCGGCGATCACATCGTGGCGGAACGTCTCCGCGTCGTACTGCCGGAGGGCGATGACCGATTTCGGGAGCCAGCGGGACTGGCGATGGGGCATCGAGACAATCCAGCGTACCATTTTCACGTGCCCGCTTCTCTCGACCCGGCGCTCGTGGTGCGGGCCTATCGCGAGGGGCTGTTTCCAATGGCCGTCGAGGGCGGATCGATCGGCTGGTTCTCGCCCGACCCGCGCGGCATCATGCCGCTGGACGCCTTTCATGTGCCCGCCCGCCTGGCGCGCACGTTGCGCGCGCATCCGTTCGAGATGGCCGTGAATCGCGACTTCGAAGGCGTGATCCGCGCGTGTGCGCAACGGCCCGACGACGGCACCTGGATCAGCGAGGCCATCGTCGAGTGCTATGTCGCGCTACACCGGCTGGGCCTGGCCCATTCAGTCGAGGCTTGGCGCGAGGGGCGGCTCGTGGGCGGCCTGTATGGCGTCCATCTTGGCGGCGCGTTTTTCGGCGAGTCGATGTTCCACCACGAGACGGACGCCTCGAAGGCCGCGCTCGTCGCGCTGGTCGACCGGCTGCAGCGCCGCAACTTCACGCTGCTCGACACGCAATGGGTGAACCCGCACCTGGTGCAGTTCGGGGCGGTTGAGATTCCAAGGACTGACTATTTGCGCCGCCTGAAACAAGCGGTTGGGAAGGACTGCGCTTTCAACTAACCCGTTACCCCGTTATCCCGTTATCCCGTTTCATCAATGGACCGTATACGGTTCGCTCAGCGTAAACGGCGCCACCGTCGCATCAAACTCGTCCCCACCCTTCGTCACCATCTGGTACGTCCCTTCCATCTTGCCGAAGGGCGTGCTGAGCGGGCATCCGGACGTGTACGTGAACGATTCGCCGGGCTTGAGCACGGGCTGCTGGCCGACGACGCCCGGGCCTTTGACTTCCTCGATATGGCCGGACCCGTCGGTGATGATCCAGTGGCGGGAAATCAGTTGTACTGTGTCCTCACCCTCGTTGGTGATGGTGATCGTGTACAGGAAGAACCACTGCTGTTGGCCCGGCCGGGATCGGTCGGGCGCGTACTCACTCAACACCGAGACGCGGACGCCGCGGGTCGTCGCTTCCGACGAGAACATGGCGTCATCATGAACGATCGTCACGACCCGCAGCAAGAGCCGGCGGTGGGATTGTGCGCCCAGTGCCGTCACGCGCGGGCGATCGAGAGCGACCGCGGGTCCCGGTTCTGGCTGTGCGAGCGCTCGCGGACGGACCCGTCGTTTCGGAGATTCCCCGCCCTGCCGGTGCGCACGTGCCGGGGATTTGAGGAGAAGGCGGCGGATTGACGTTCGACGATACGATAGTCCCCCTATGCACGTGCTCGAACCCGCCCGGCTGAAGGCCGGCGTCTCCGTCGATCAGCTCCCGGATCCCGGGCCCGCGTTGTCGCCCACGTCCGCGCCGCCGCCGATTCGGGGGCGCGCGCTGATCTTCTGGGATCCCGCCGCGCCACCCGGCACGAAAAAACGCGACGCGATTGACACGGATCAAATCACCCCGGCCACCGATTGCGTGTCCGAGAGCCTCGAGACGCTCGACGAGAAATGGAAGGCCGGGTCCTTCCGGCACCTGATGCCGGACTTCCGGGCACGCGTCCACGCCGGCGAAACGTTTCTGATTGCCGGTGACCGGTTCGCGATTGGCTCCTCGCGCGAGATGAGCCCCGCTGGGCTCAAGGGCGTGGCCGAGGAAGTCGGCCGCGAGATGGTGATCATCTGCGGCCAGAACATGGGCGACATCTTCCGGCGCAACGCGTTCAATCTCGGGCTGCACGTGGTGCAGTGCCCCGAGGCGGTCGCCGACGCCCGGGACGGCGACGAGTTCGAGTTCGACCCGGCCTCGCGCGGGATCAAGAACCTCACCCAGGGCAAGACGTACACGCCGGTCCCGCTCTCGCCGAAGGAAGAGGAGATCCGGAGCAGCGGCGGCATCTTCGCCGTCGGCCGTCGCGAGTTCCGCGCGTCGGTGGTGACCAAGCCGCCCATCGAGTTCCCCGATCCCGGCCTCGCCGACGGCATGACGTCGACCGAGCAAATCGTCTGGGCCCATCGCGTGGACAAGGGCGTGCCGCGCGCCGATTTCAAACCCGGCGGCACCCTTCGCGTCTATGCGGATCTGCTGCCGGCGTCAGACGGCACGGCGCCGTTCTCCATTCACACGTTCAACCAGATCACCGGCGGCAACACGATCTTCCCGCGTCAGGCGGCCGTCGCCAACGATCACTTCGTGTTCACGGGTAAGGCGGAGGACGAGAAGCAGACCTCGATCGGCCGCGCGTTCGCCAAGCTGCACGCGATGGAGAAGCCGTACTACGCGACGCCCGGCGACGGCATCTTTCATTTCTATTTTCCCGAGCAGGGCCTCGTGCTGCCGGGCCAGTTCATCCCCGGCGCGGACTCGCACAGCCGCGCCTACGGCGCGTACGGTGCGGTCGGCATCGGCGTCGGCTCGACGACGCTGGGGTTCGGCTGGTCGACGGGCTACATTTACTTCACGCTGGCGCAGCAACGACGCGTCGTGTTCACCGGACGTCTCAACCCCTGGGTCGGCGGCAAGGACATCGTCCTCGAACTGCTGCGGCGCTGGGGCGCGAAGCAGTCGCAGGGCATGAGCGTGGAGTTCGTCGATCGCGATCATCAGCTGCCGATGGTCTCGCGCAACACGATCGCGAACATGATGGCCGAGGCCGAAGCGCTCAACGGCATTTTTGCGCCCGACGCGGTGACGCAGGAGTGGTATCGGAGCAAGGGCTTTGCCGAACTGCCGTACCCGATGGTGGCGCCGGGCCCGAACGCCGTCTACGCCATCGACGAGACGTTCGCGCTGGGTGACGTCGCGCCGATGATTGCCAAGCCGTTCAGCCCTGGCAACGCGTTCCCGGCCGAGGACGTCGCGCGCGAGCGCGTGACGTTCGACAAGGCGATGATCGGATCCTGCACGAACGGCAGTTATGACGATCTGCTGCAGGGCGCGCTCGTGATCCATGAGGCGGCGCGCCTCGGGCTGACGAAGGCGGCCCGCGAGTTCCGGGTGTTTCCGGGATCGGGCGGCGTGTCGCGGCTCATCGAACGGCCGGATCAGCGGCTCGGTGGCGAGTCGATCGCCAACGTGTTTCGAAACGCCGGCGCGGTCATTCGCCAATCCTGGTGCGGTCCCTGCTTCGGCCAGGGGGAGGACGCGTTGTCCCCGGGCCAGCGCGCCATTACGACGTTCAACCGGAACTGGCAGAATCGGATGGGCTTCGGCGGCGAAGGCTACCTGGCGAGCCCGGCCGTCGTCGCCGCGTCGGCGCTCATCGGATACATGGCGCCCCCGAGCGAGTTGGGGTTGGAATGGCGCCCGGAAATTTACGGAGTCTAGCGCGCACCCATGACTGAGCTCATCGTCGCCCTCGTCACCCTGACGATTCTCGAGATCATTCTCGGCGTCGACAACGTCATCTTCGTCTCGATTCTGTCGGGCAAGCTGCCGAAGTCCCAGCAGAAGCGCGCGCGGCGCATCGGCATGCTCGCGGCCATGCTGATGCGGATCGCGCTGTTGTTCGCCATCAACTGGATCTCCCGGCTGACCGAGCCCCTGGTCAACGTCATGTCACGGGACATCTCCGGGCGCGACCTGATCCTGCTCGGCGGTGGTCTGTTTCTGATCGCCAAGTCGACGTTCGAGATTCATGACCGGCTCGAGGGCGCGTCGCACGACGTCTCGCGCCGGCCCGCCGCGTCGTTCGCGAGCGTCATCGGCCAGGTGATGGTGCTCGACATCGTGTTCTCGCTCGATTCGGTGATCACGGCGATCGGCATGGCCAACGACATCCGCGTGATGGTCGCCGCCGTGATCCTGGCCGTTCTGGTGATGATGCTGGCGGCTGAGCCCATCAGCGAGTTCGTCGAGAAGCACCCCACGATCAAGGTCCTGGCGCTGGCGTTCCTCCTGCTGATCGGCATCTCGCTCGTGGCCGAGGGCCTGGGCCAGCACATTCCGAAGGGCTACATCTACTTTGCGATGGCGTTTTCGGTGGCCGTCGAGTTCGTCAACATCCGGGTGCGCAAGAAGGTGGACCCGGTGAAGCTCCATCAGCATTACGTGCCATGAGCCGGGGGATGCGCGTGCGCGTCGTCACCGCCGCCATCGTCTGCACGGTGTTGGCCCCCGTGCTGGCGGGCCAGAGTTACGTCCCGAACCGCGTCTACGACACCGCGGTCGGCGCGTTCACCGATTTCGAGGCGATGGCCGCGAGCCTCACGGCGGCCGACGTCGTGCTCGTCGGCGAGCAGCACGATGATCCGAACACGCACCGGCTCGAGCTGGCCGTGCTCGAGGGCCTCGCGCGGCGCAAGCGCGCGGTGATTGTCTCCATGGAGATGTTCGAGCGGGACGTCCAGGAACCGCTCGATCACTTCCAGATGGGACACATGGCGGAGGACGAGTTCCTGAAGGCGTCCCGTCCCTGGCCGCGCTATGCGACCGACTACAAGCCGCTCGTCGATTTCGCCATCGCGCGGAACTGGCCCGTGGTCGCGGCGAACGTGCCGCGTCCAATCGCGTCCGAGGTGGCGAAGGGCGGCGCGGTCGTGCTCGAGTCGAAGACTGGTGGCGACCTCGCGCTGTTCGCGCGCGATCGCGCGTGCGCATCCAGTGGTCCCTATTTCACACGGTTCGTCGAGGCCATGGGCAGCCATCCGGCTGCCGGTGCCGCCGCCGACGAGGCCGCGCGGACGGCCGAGCGGTATTACCAGTCACAGTGCCTGAAGGACGAGACGATGGCCGAGTCGATCGCGCAGGCGCTGACGGTCGCCGCGACGACCAGTCACGCGATGGTCGTGCACTTCAATGGCGCGTTTCACTCGGACTACCGCCAGGGTACCGCGGAACGCGTGACGCGGCGCCTGCCGGGGAAGCGTGTGGTCGTGATCTCGATCGTGCCGCAGGAGACGCTGGACGGCCTGTCGCCGGACGCCGATATGAAGCGCCGGGCGGATTTTGTGATTTATACGACGGCGAAGTGAGGCCGGATTTGGCGCTGCGGTGAGTAGATAGCACGACTGGAGCGCTGATTCGGATTCGACCGTGGAAGTCATCGCCGGCGCCTCTTGAGAAATGAGCGCATACGCCTCACCGGCGCTCGGCGATCCAGATGTCGGCCTCGGCGCGGGTCGCGCCGTAATAGATGAAGCGGCCATCGCGGCTGAGCGCGAACATGTCGCTGATCGACGGTGCCGGCAGGTTCACTTTCAGCGACGTCCTGACCTTCGTCACGGTGTCCACCACCACGAGTTCCGAGCCATTGTTCGCGAACAGAATGACGCGACGACCGTCAGGCAGCCATCGCACCGCATAGGTCTCGTCGGCAGAAATCTGCGTGCTCGTCTTGGTGGTCAGATCGTAGATGCCCACCCCGACGGTGCGGCCACTCGCCGACGCGAGCGTGCCAGCCAGACGAGCACCGTCAGCAGACCAGTCGTTCGCGCCGAGGAACCTTCCGTCGAGCGTCGTGCCCTCGAGTTTGCTCGCCGTGCCGCCGGGCGCCAGTGAAATCATGAACAGCGTCCGGCCGTCGTCCCCGGACGCCACGACGTGATCGCCGTTGGGCGACAGGACCGCGTACACCGCGCCGCCCGGGAGTGACGAGATCTGCTGAAGGCCGCTTCCGTCGAGGCCGATTTTCCACACCTGCCAGCTTCCGTTCCGGTTGGAATAGAAGATGAGCGACTTGTCGTCGCGCGCGAACACCGGCGCGCGATCGCGCGCCACGTCGTCGATCACCCGCCGCATCGAACCGCCGGGCGGGCCGACGAATAAATCCTCCTGCCGATCGCCTATCGAGAAGTACGCGATGAGCGAGCCGTCGCGCGACACATCGCTTGGCACGCGGACATTCGTGTTTGAGTCGAGCAGCCGAGGCTCGCCGATCTTCAAGGTGACCGGATCGAACGGCAGTTCCACCGGATTCACCGATCCGATCCGTGATCGGAAGGCGAGCCGGGCGCCGTCCTTCGAAAACGACGGCAAGCCGGTCGATGCCTGCACGCCGAGCGTCACCGGTTCCGGCTCCCCCGTGGCCAGCCCGGACGCCTGGTCGACTGGGACGCGCCACAAGTTCATGGCGCCGTTGCGTTCGCTGGAGAAGTAGACCGCGCGCCCGTCAGGCGCCCAGACCGGCGACCAATCGATCGACGGATCGTTGGTCACGGCCACGCGAGCGCCGCCGCTCGCGCTGACAGTGTACAGGTCACGTTGTCCGCCCGTGTTGCTCCAGTAGACGAGGCGATCACCCGATGGCGACCAGGACGCTTGGGCTGCGTCGCCGTCCACGACCTTCTTCGGAGTGCCGCCGGCCTCGTCCACCACGTAGAGCGTGGACTCGCCCAGACGCGACGCGGGATCCCCAATCTCTTCGGAGGTGAAGGCGATGCGCTTGCCATCGGGCGACCATGCGGGATGGAAGCCGATGTCGCTGATGCGCCTGACGGACTCTCCCGTGGCGCCCGCGACAAAGATGCCGCCGTCGGCATCGGATTCGTGAAAGGCGATCAACGCGCCGTCAGGAGAGAACGCTGGGCCGCCTTCGTTTCGTTGCGGATCGGCCAGGATCGGCGACGCGTTCCGGCCGCCCACGCGCTGGCTGTAGATGTCCCATCCGTGGTTCACCCGCACCGCATACGCAACCGTCGATCCATCCGGCGAGAGCGTCGGCGAGGTTTCTTCGCCGGCCAGCTCGCTGATGCGCGTGAACTTGTCGAAGCGGATCGGCGCGACCGCCGGCCCGCGTGGCATCCATCCGGCGATGGCCGCGGCGATGGCCGTCGCGGCGAGGATCCACGGCAGCAGATTGCGGCCCGTCTGCGGCCTGGGCGCGGCCGCGACGGATGGGGCGGCCATCGTCGCCGCCGACCCGCTGATCGCACCCGATCCTACCGACAGCGTGTCGAGCGCAAACGCCAGGTCATTGGCCGACTGAAAGCGGAGATCAGGAGTTTTCTCCAGGCAGCGCCGGATGATGCGGTCGAGGCCGGGCGAAATGGCCTGCCGGTGTTGATCGATGTCCGGCGGATCTTTCGTCAGGATTGCGGACATCGTGTCGGCCGCGGTCTCGCCCTTGAACGCGCGGGCGCCGGCGAGCATTTCATACAGCACCGCGCCGAACGCGAAGATATCGGCGCGATGATCGACGGCCAGGCCGCGCACCTGTTCCGGCGCCATGTACCCGAAGGTGCCGACCACCATGCCGGGCGTCGTCCCGGCCAGCTTTGTCGCGCCCAGTTGCGTCGACTCGTCGTTCGACGGCGCGCTCTTGGCCAAACCGAAATCCAGAATCTTCACGTGGTCGTCGGCGGAGACCATCACGTTTTCCGGCTTGAGATCGCGATGCACCAGGCCTCGCGCGTGCGCCGCGCCGAGGCCCCTGGCAATCTGGAGCGCGTAGGCGACCGCCTTTCGCGCAGGGATGGGGCCGTGATCGAGCCGGGCGCGCAGGGTCTCGCCGGCCACCAGTTCCATGACGACAAACGGGGTGTCGCCGTCGCGGGAGAATTCGAAGATGGACAGGATGTTCGGATGCGACAGGCTCGCGACCGCCAGCGCTTCGCGCTCGAAGCGCGCCATCGCGGTGTCATCAGCCGCCAGAGCCCTGGTGATGACTTTGATCGCGACATCCCGGTTGAGCCGTGAGTCGCGCGCGCGGTAGACGGCGCCCATGCCGCCCTCGCCAAGCAGGCCGGTTACTTCATAGCTGCCGAGTCTCGTGCCAGTCGACAAGGGCATGGCAGGGCAGTGTACAGCGCCGCTCCCTGACTCACCTGTCAGGGACGACGCGGCCGACGCGGTTTGGCCGATGTCGAACGAATGACCACGGGTCCCCGGCCGGTGCGTGCAAACGGCACGCGATTGCGAGCGAGGGCCTCGTCCATCAGGTGCGCGACCGCCGGACGAGCGAGCGTGGACGCGCCCTCCAGAAGAATCCAGCGCGCCTGGGCCGACCCCCGTAGCAATTTCTCAGGGTCCGGCAAACCTTTGCCCCGGTTGAAGTACAGCTTCACGCCGTCCGCGCTGGCGCGGATGGCCAGAACGCCCTCGTACCCGCGTTCGCTCGGGGAATAGCTGATGACGAAGCAATCGCGATATTCATACACCACCTCGTGGGCGGTGGGCAGCCGCGTGCGCAGCCACCGCCGGGTCGCGCCGATGAGGCGTCGATGTCCGGGCGCGAACGTCGCGATGAGCCTACGCAACTCGGCGTCGGCCGATCGTCGCGTGGTCATCGCGCTCCCAGCCCGGCGTCGGCCACCACGTACACCATGACCGCGATCGCGGCCGCATTCTTGGCCATCTGCTGCGGCGTGATCCGCGCCATCGTGTCGGCCGGCGTGTGGTGAATCAGAAAGTACTCGCCCGTCACCTCATGCGACATCGTGGGAATCTTTGCGGCCGCGGCCGACGGACCGATGTCGGCGCCGTCACCGGCCGCGCCGATGCGGTTTGCGCCGAGCGGCGCCAGCAGTGACGCGATCGCCGTGACCGTCGCCCGCGCCGGGGCAGGGCCCGTGAAGCCGAATCCAGATGGATCGAAAACGCCGCCGTCCGATTCGAGCAGCAGGATGTGTTTGGCCAGTTCGGCCTGATGCGCGTCGCGGTAACCGTTGCCGCCGCGCGTGCCGTTCTCTTCGTTAGTGAACAACACCACCCGCACCGTCCGGCGCGGCCGCAGGTTGAGCGTCTTCATCAATCGAAGCGCTTCCCACGTGACGATGCAGCCGCCGCCGTCATCGGTGGCGCCGACGCCCGGATCCCACGAGTCGAAGTGCCCGCCGACCAGGACGATTTCGTCCGGCAACTCGCGCCCGCGCAGGTCGCCGACGACGTTGTAGGACTGCGCGTCGGCTTCGAAATGCGCTTCCATCGTGAGTTTCACGCGCACCTTGATGCCGCGCGCCTGAAGCCGCACGAAGCGGTCGGCGTCCTCCGTTGGGATCGCCGCGGCCGGAATTTTCGGGCCGCCCTCCGGATAGTTGGTGGCCCCGGTGTGCGGCGTGCGGAGGCCCGCAGGGCCGACAGACCGGACGAGCGCGGCGAGGGCGCCGAGCTTGGCGGCCTCGGCCGGGCCCGTCGAGCGGTGGACGACGGTGGCGCCGTAGGTCGTGAACACGGCGTTGAACAGGACGATGCGGCCCTTGACGTCGGCGGCGTGGGCCTTCAGATCGTCCATGCTCGAGACGATCACGACTTCGCCCTCGATGCCGCCCGCCGGCGTGCCGACCGAGTTACCGAGGCCCAGTAAGGGAAGAGGCTGGCGGATCGGCTCGATCAACTCGAGGCTCTCTTTGCCGCGCACCCACTTGGGCACCATGACCGGTTCTTTGTGCACGTTCTCGAGGCCGTCTTTCTTCATCTCGGCCACGGCCCAATCGATGGCGCGCTCGAGCCCTTCTGATCCAGACAGGCGCGGCCCGAACCGATCGGTCACATCAGCCAGCCGCTGCCACGCGAAATCGGTGCGCTGCGACTCGGCGATGATCTGCTGCGCCGCCGCGCGGTACGGATCAATCCATCCAGGCGCTCCCTGCGCGGCCAGCAGCACGACCAACCCCACCGAGCCCAGGACACCCATTACCATCCGTCGCGACATCACGCCCCCCAAACTTCTGACTTCTGACTTCTCACTTCTAACTTTCCTAAAGCGCCACTCTATGTCGTCCCGAATGCAGATAGTTCATCGTCTGCACCGTCACAAGAATCGTGAAATCGAGTTTCGTCCGGTCCAACGGGTGCCGCAGCCGCAGCTGCAGCTCGCGCGCGCGGGCGATCATGTCTTCGATCACGCGGTCGATCGTGTATTGGTATGACCCGGTCCATTCAGCGACGAGCCGCCGCACATCGCGGCGGATCTGGGAAATGACGCGCGCCGCCGTCGGATTCCGACGATAGGCCGGATCGCTCGAAAACAGCCGCCGCAGGTCGCGGTCGTAGAAGCGCGGATATTCGACGCCGTAATGGTCGCGCCGCCGTTCGTAATAGCTGCGCAGCGTCATCTTCAGCCGTTCGAGCGGTTCGACCTGCCGCCGCGAGCGCACGACGGGCTTGAGGCCCGCGATCTCGTGCATCAACTGGTCCATGTACTCGAGCTTGGGAAGCGCCCGCCAGTCCGCATACCGGCGCCGCCAGTCGCCCTCCGGGTTGAGCCACACCGCGAACGTTTCGGCGAAGTCTTCGTCGGGATGGCTTTGCGCGTACCACGAGTCGAGATGCAGCACGAAGCTCTTCGAGTACGGCCGCGGCAAGTAGAATTCCGGGTACGGCGTGGTGGGCGATCCAAAGAGCCGTACGCGGCGCCGCCGGCGCCGGAGGTCGTAGGCGTTGTCGAACGCATGCCCGGCTTCGTGCCGCAGGATCTTCAGGCACCAGTCGGCCGTGCCGCCTTCCACCTCGAGCATCTGCGCGCGTTCGAGTTTCATCAGGCGCGGGTGCGCCAGGTAGAACGGGATGGCGACACCGGGCACGCCGTCGGGCGAAAACCATTCCGCCGACAGCCAGAAATGCGGGCGGAACGTCAGGCCGCGCGCCTCCAGTTCCGCATTGAGCGCCGCGAGCCGATCCTCGAGCCAGCTGCCCGCGATGGCGACCGGCAAATCGCACAACCGCAGATCGAGCAGGCCCTCGTCCGGCAGGTCCGCCCAGTCGCTCGGAGGCAAAGGCGCGTGGGTCGAGGTTCGGGGACCGGCTGGGCTCATGGGGGAACGTGAATCACGTATCATAGGCGCCACAAATCGCCAACCCAATCGCGGCAATCTGGCCGCATCCGGAGGCGGGAGGTTCTGCATGAAGAGCAGCCGAGGGCTCGTCGCGGGTCTCGTTCTGACGGTCGCATTCAGCACGCTGGCATCCGCGCAGACCACCAGCTCGTCCCAGACCGCGCCGGAACCGCCGCAGGCCGCCGGCCAGCCGGCCGGCCAGGCCGCCGGACAGACAACGCCGCCCAAGCCGACGCCGCCCGCGGAGCAGAAACCGACGGAGCCCCAGAAGACCACGAAGAAAGAAGAAGTCGTCGTGTCGGCGTCCAAAACCGAGCAGCAGCTGGTGGACGCCCCGGCGACGATGACCATCATCGGCGAGAGAGCCCTGACCGTCGCGCCCTCGGGGAACTACGCCGAGTTGCTGCGCGCCGTCCCCGGCGTCAACATCACCCAGATTTCCGCGCGCGACGTGAACGTCAACGCCCGCGGCGCCACGTCGTCGCTGGCGACGTCGCAGCTGACGGTCGTGGACGGCCGCAGCGTGTATCTCGATTTTTTCGGTTTCACGATGTGGGAGTTCGTCCCCACCGATCTCAATGAGATCAAGCGGATCGAAGTCGTCCGCGGGCCCGCGTCGGCCGTCTGGGGTGCGAACGCGCTCAACGGCGTGGTCAGCATCATCACCAAGAGCCCGCGCGAGATGGCGGGCCAGACGATGACGTTCGGCGTCGGCAGCTTTGACGCCTCGGTGAACCACAACGGTGTCGGCAACGGGACGACGTTCTACGCCCGGGGCACGACGGCGCAGGCGGTCAACGATCGGTGGTCGTACAAGCTGGGCGCCGGCTATTACGACTCGGATGCGTTGGCGCGCCCCACCGGCCTGATCCCGAACGGGGGCACGACCCCGTATCCGAATTACGTGAACGAGGGGACGGCGCAGCCGAAATTTGACGCCCGCGTGGACTATGACTTTGCCGACGGCATCAGCAAACTCGAGATGTCGGGCGGCTACGGCGGGACCGACGGCATGATGCACACGGGCATCGGCCCGTTCAACATCGCGCGCGGCGCGGCCATGGCGTACTGGAAGGCGACGTATTCGCGCAAGGCCTTCCGGCTGCAGTCGTTCATGAACGTCCTCGATGGCGAGGCGACCAACGTGGTGGCCGTGACGCCGACGGGCGCGCCACTCGGCCTGACGTTCGCACCGAAGACCTTTGACGTCGAAGTGGGCGATACGCGGCTCGTGGCCGAGCGGCACGCGATCACCTACGGCGGCAACATCCGCGCGAACCGCTTCGAGTTGTCGATCGCGCCGGCCGAGAACTCCCGCACGGAAGGCGGCGCGTACATCCAGGACGACTTCATGATCAGCCGGTACCTGCGCGTGTCGGCCGGCGTGCGCGTGGACAAGTTCAGCAACATCGACAAAGCCGTGGCCTCTCCGCGCGTCGCGGTCGTGATCAAGCCCACCGAGGATCAGTCGATTCGCGTGAGCTACAACCGCGCGTTCCGCGCGCCGTCGATGGTCAACAACAACCTCGACACGGTGATTGCGACGCCGCTGCCGCTCGGGCTCGTCAACCCGGCGTTTGGCAGCGCGGTGTTTCTCGTCCCGACGGCTGCTGTCGGCAACCCGAACCTGACGGAAGAGTCCAACGATGCCTACGAGATTGCCTACACCGGGCACCTCGACCGGCGCACGCTGCTCTCCGTCGCCGGGTTCTACACGCAATACAAGGACGGCATCTATTTCACGGAGACCGGCGTGTGGACGACGGCGCCTCCGGGGTTTCCGGGCCTCGGACCGTTCACGCCCGATCAGATCTGGGCCGGCATCTACGCGATGGGCATCCGGTTCCCGAGCGGCTACACATACAGCAACCTCGGCACCGTGGTTAGCAAGGGGTTCGAGCTGGGGATCGATCGCGAGCTGACGAATGAAATCTCCGGGTTTGTGAACTACACGTTCCAGGCCGATCCCATCCCGACCTTCCCCGGGTTGACGCCGGACCAGGCCCTCAAGGAAATCAACATCCCGTCGCAGCACCAGTTCAACGCCGGCCTGTCGTTCGTGACCAACCGCGCGTTTGGCGCCTTCAGCGTGACGCACGCGAGTTCGGCCTACTGGCAGGACGTGCTCGACTCGCGATACCACGGCTCGACGCCGGCGTACACGTCGGTGAACATGAGCCTCGGCGTCAAGATGCACGACGGCCGCTACAGCGTGGCGCTCAAGATCACGAACCTCGGCAACCAGCAGATTCAACAGCACATCTTCGGCGACATCCTGAAGCGCTCGGTCGTCGGGGAATTCAAGATCGCGCTGAAATAAAGGGCTCTGTTGATCGGCCGGTCCCGCATCTCGCACGCTCGCGCGCAGGGGGCCGGCAGATCCGCTGCGATACAATCGATCGGGTTGGCACCTCCTGAAGCTCCGAAGAAAAAGAAGATCCGCTGGTCCGCGGCGTGGGCGGAAGCCCGCGCGCTCATTTGGGCGCGGCGCGGCCGGCTGGCCATCGGCCTGGTCCTGATGCTCGTCAGCCAGGCCGCCGGGGTCGTCCTGCCGCTGCTCTCGCGCACGCTCCTCGACGACGTCGTCGGGAAAAACCAGGTCGAGAAGCTGCCGACGCTCGCATGGATCGCGGCCGTGGCCACGATCGTCCAGGCACTGTCATCGTTCGGCCTGTCGCAGATCCTGGGCGTCGCCGCGCAGAAGGCGATCACCGACATGCGCCGCCGCGTGGAAGAACACGTGATGCGGCTGCCGGTGCGGTACTTCGACAAGACCCAGACCGGCGTCCTGATTTCCCGCGTCATGAACGACGCCGAAGGCATTCGCAACCTCGTCGGCACGGGTCTGGTGCAACTGACCGGGAGCATCGTCGCCGCGATTCTGGCGCTCGGCTTCCTGCTGTACCTGAACTGGCACCTGACGTTGATGACCATCCTGGTACTGGTGGTCTTCGGCGGCGCGCTCACCTATGCGTTTCAGCGACTCCGGCCGCTCTTCCGCGAGCGCGGCCAGATCACCGCCGAAGTAACGGGCCGGCTCAACCAGGCCCTGGGCGGCGTGCGCGTCGTCAAGACCTACACGGCGGAGCGGCGTGAGGATCTGGTCTTCACCAAAGGCGCGCACCGGCTGTTCAGGAACATCGCCAAGGCCCTGACCGGCGTCTCGGCCACCGGCGCATTCTCGAGCGTGGTCGTCGGCGCGATCGGCGTCGTTATCTTCATCATTGGCGGGCATGCGCTGGTCAACAAGACGATGACGTCTGGCGACCTGCTCGCCTACATCATCTTCACGGGCATGATGGCGTTGCCCATCATCCAGATCGCGTCGATTGGTACGCAGATTACCGAAGCGTTCGCCGGCCTGGACCGCATCCACGAAATTCTCTCGACGCCGCGTGAGGACGCCGACGACGCCAGCCGCGCGGCACTCGTCGATTTGCGCGGTGACATCGAGTTCGAGGACGTGTGGTTCGAATACAACCCCGGCATGCCGGTGCTGAAGCACTTGACGTTCACGGCGAAGGCCGGGACGACCACGGCGCTGGTCGGGTCCAGCGGTTCCGGCAAGAGCACGTTAATCAGCCTTGTGATGGCGTTCAACCGGCCGACGCAGGGTCGTCTGCTGGCTGACGGCCGTGATCTGATGGAACTGCGGTTGGCGGAGTACCGCCGCCACCTGGGCGTCGTGCTGCAGGACAACTTTCTGTTCGACGGCACGGTCGCCGAGAACATCAAGTACGGCAGTCCGGAAGCGACGCTGGAGGACATCCGGCGCGTCAGCCAGATCGCGAACGCCGACGAGTTCATCCAGAAGTTCGAGAAGGGCTACGACACGGTGGTGGGCGAGCGTGGCGTGCGGCTGTCCGGCGGCCAGCGCCAGCGCGTGGCGATTGCGCGCGCCCTGCTGGCGAATCCGCGCGTGCTGCTCCTGGACGAGGCCACGTCGAGTCTCGACAGCGAGAGCGAGATGATGATCCAGGAAGGCCTCAAGGCCCTGCGGCAGGGCCGGACGACGTTCGTGATCGCGCACCGGCTGTCGACGATTCGCAGCGCGGACCAGATTCTCGTGATCGAGGGCGGGGAAATCGTCGAGCGCGGCACCCACGACGAACTGCTGGCGCACGCCGGCCGGTACCGGCAGCTCTACGACAAGCAGTACAACTTCGAACGCGACCGGTTCATCAATCCCGGCGAGGATTTCACGCCCGAGGCGCCGAAGGCCGCGGTCCCGGCGCGGACGGCACGGGACATCTGACGATTCCAGGGTCAAACGCTCTGTAAACGTCGAAACGGTTTTACCTTGGGGGGCCATGGGGAGCCATGGGGGGTGACGCATGGTGTCTCGCGTCAGGCTGCCCCGGCTTCGCCGGGGCTGCTGAGCTTCAAGAATCAGCCGGAAGTAAGACTCGAAGATAGCGTTGCCGTGTGTGCCGGTCTTACTTCCGGCTGATTCTTGAAGCTCAGTTGGCCGCGTTGCGGCCAACCTGACGCGAGACGGCAGCGTCACCTGCCACGACTGACCACGGCGCACGGCTGATCGCTGAGTCTTGCGCGTCCGCTCCATGGCTCCCCATGGCCCCCCAAGGTTCAATCTCTTGGCGTACACTGGCCACGCCAGCCCTTGTAGAAAGCCGGATTGCGATGACTCGAACGCTCGGTCGAGCGGCGCTTGCAGTAGCGATCGTCGGGGGGCTCGGCCGCGGGCCGGCGGTGCGGTCGGCGCCGCAGCAGACTCCGCCATCGCAGCGTCCGCCGATCTTTCGCGGTGAATCTGTCCTCGTCACCGTCGATGCCTACCCGCAACGCGACGGCCGCATCGTCGAAGGGCTGACGGCGGCGGATTTCCAGGTGCTGGAGGACGGCAAGCCGCAGACCGTGGAGAACGTCGAGTTCGTGCGCGTCGAGCCAAGCCTGTCGGAATCCCTGCGTCGCGATCCGAATTCCCTGAACGAGATGAACGCCCTGGTCGCGGATCCGCACATCCGGGTCTTTGTCGCCCTCCTTGATCAACTGCATGTCTCAATCGCCGGCGCGCACGCGAGCCGCCGGCCGCTGATCGATGCGCTCAATCGGCTGCTCGGGCCCAACGACGTGTTTGCGGTCATGACGCAGAACACGGATCCGCGCATGCTGACGTTCGGGCGCCGCCTGCTCAGCATCGAGGAACAGCTCGCGAGTTACTGGGACTGGGGCGAGAAAAACCGCATCGGCCTGGACGTCACCGATCCGATGGAGCAGCAGCTCAAGGACTGCTTCGAGTTCAAACCGATCGACAAGCGCCCGCCGTGGATCTTCATTGACAACGGGCAGGGGGGGCTTCTCTACGAGCTCCTGATCGATCGGCGCCGTGAGGATCGGACGCTGACCGCGCTCGAACGCCTGGTCGATCGACTGGCCGGGATGCGAGAGGCGAGAACGGTGGCGCTTCTAATCACGGAAGGGTGGCGGCTGTTCCCTGAGGATCGCCAACTCGCAGACGAGTCGAGGGTGTACGGCGCGACGCTGCCACTGGTCGGTTCTGCCAGCGGCACGCTGGTGGTTGGGGACCGAGGCGGCGTCACCGGCCAGGGATTCGCCAAGATCTGCAATGACGAGCTGATTCGGCTCGCCTCAATCAACGACGCGCGGCGGCTGCAGGACCTGATCACGCGCGCGAATCGCGCGAACGTGAGTTTCTATCCTGTCAACCCTCAAGGACTCCAGACCGGCGACACGCCGATCAGCGTGACCAACCAACCCTCGTCGCTCGAAGACAGCACCCGCCTCAGAAATCGCCTGGATGGCCTGCGTACGCTTGCCGACAACACCGACGGCATCGCCATCGTCAACACGAACGATCTTGGCGCGGGCATGAAGCGCATCGTGGACGATGTCTCTGCGTACTATCTGCTCGGCTACTACTCGACGAACCCGGCGCATGACGGCCGTTTCCGTCGGATCGACGTGAAAATGAAACCGCCGAACGTGAATGTGCGCGCGCGGCGGGGATACTTTGCGCCGAACGACAAGCCCGTGCCGGGCACGATCGTGGCGCCGCCGGCCAGGCCTGCGCCGCCGAAGGGCTTCGAGGACGCGCTCGGCGAGCTCTCGCGATTGCGGCCAGGAGCCGATTTGTTCATACGCGGCGCGCTCGTCGGCGACACGCTGCAGGTGGCCGTCGAAATTGCGTCGGCGCGTTCAACGGTCATGCCCTGGAGCAATGGGGCTGACGTGCGCGTTGTCGCGGCGGGCGCTGATGGCCTCGCCCTGCCGCCTGCTACGGCGCACATGGACGCCAACACTCGCGGGGTCCTCGTGTCGATACCAATGACCGGCACGCATACGGCCGTGCGCGTGGTGACAAGAGTTTCGGCCGGCCGCGAGTCTCTCGAAGACACCGCGGAAATCCGGCGTGCAGCCGACAGCCTCGTCGGCGCACCGGTCCTCTATCGCGGCCGGCCCGCCGCGACGTCGCCGCTGCGCCCCGTTGCTGATTTGGACTACTGGCGCACAGAACGCGTGCACGTTGAGTGGGCGCTGACGGGCGAGATCGATCAGCGGTCGGCCCGCTTGCTCGGTCGCACAGGCCAGCCGCTCGCCGTGCCCGTCTCGGTCACCGAGCGCGAGACGGACGGCCGCCGGGTGATGGCGGCCGATCTCAACCTCGCGCCGCTGAGCCCGGGGCAATACGTCATTGAATTAACCGTGGGCAGAGGCGCCACGACCGAACTCCGGTTCGTCGCGTTCCGCGTGCTGCAGTAATCCTAAGAAAACCAGGTACCGAGGACGTCAGTGCTGACTGCGGAAGGCGAGCCGATGGGCGAGTGTGAAGTTGATGCCGCCGCAGATCGCGATCGTCACGACGTTGGCCGCGACCGGTGGCAGGTGAGCGACCAAGGTCAGGGCGGGAATCATCGCCACAGTCCCGCCCAGCGACACCACGCCATTGATGCCGGCGAATCGGACGAAGGCGGCGGCAGCCGGCCGGCCGCGAAGCTGGCGGTCGCGCCAGGTCCAGCGCACGTGCCACGCGAAGTTGTGGCCGACCGCGGCGATCACGCCGGCCGCGCTCGCGACGGTCGGATCCACGCCGGCCCACGTCGAGAGCACCGCGACCATCGTGAGTTGCACGACGATCCCGAGTGCGCCGACGACGTTGAAGCGGGCGAAGCGGACGGCGGTGGTCACGCGTTCGTCTCGGAACCGCTGCGGCCCCGACGCGCCTCGGCCATCGGCTCCGCGCGATAGAGCGCGCGGGTATGCGCGATCGCGGTGACGGTGAAAATCCCGAACAGGCCGACGATCGCCACCACGCCGCCCACGTCGAACAGGTGGTACGTCTGGCCGAAGATCACCACGTTCGGTTTCACCAACAGCCAGAGCGCACCGACGGCCAGCAGGATGCGCAGCTCGGTGGGACCGAGATTCGCGTAGGTAATCTTGAACTGGCCGAGCGTGTGCGCCGCGAGGAACACCTCGGCGGACATCATCAGGAACGCGATCAGGACTCCGGCGGCCACGAGCGGCGACATGTAGCCCGACAGCGCCAGCCCACCCAACAAGAAGAACGACCCGACGATGTCCACCACGTGATCGACGTAATACCCGTAGCGCGGCCGTTCATGCTTGCGCACGCGCGCCAGCGTGCCGTCGAGGCTGTCGCCGAACCAGTTGATGGCGAGGCAGACCGCGACCAGGCTCACCGCCCACGGTCGCGTGCCGGCCGCCCAGAAGGCGAGCCCGGTCCCCAGCATCGCGGCCAGCCCCAGCACGGTGAGGTGGTCGGAGTTCACCCAGGCCGGCATACGTTCGGCCAGAAAGCGCAGGGTTCGGCGCTCGGGTCCCGCCAGGATACTGGTCAACACCCGGTCTGCGCCCCGAAAGGGCTTTTGGGTCGTAGTCATGTGGGCCATGCGATCATCCCTCATCAGGCAATGCGACAATCCGGGCGTCCGAGGCTCACCCTGAGCCCGCCCGGGCCCGTTCGGCGCATTGGTCGGTACCCGCCCTCGCAGGCGCTACGGCGGGCAAGGAGGCACTCGTGATTGGACTCTCGCTGACTCGTCCCGTCGTGTGCGCCCTGGCGCTGGCTGTTGCTGGCGTTCAGCCGGCGCCGCGGCCAGATCAGTTTTACCCGCCGCTGTCGAAGAAGGCCTCGGACGTCTGGGGCCGGTATGTGGACATCACCCAGGAGCGGATGGCGAAAGAACTGTCTGACGCCACGCGCTTCCTGGCGCTCGACTTCACGCCCGGCGGCGGCGCCGCCCGCACAGTCATCCTCGCCGGCGACATGCCCATCGGCGAAGTTGCGACCTTGTGGGAGAACAAGACCACGATCAATGTACCCAACAACTGGGTTCACCACTGGCGTGGGGCGGTCCTGATTCCCGGCGTCCGGCTCGATCAGGTCTTCGCCCGGTTGCAGGAGGCCGTGCCGGGCACGGGCCAGGGTGACGTCGTCAAATCGGTGATTCGCGGAAAAGAGATCAGCAAGGATGGGGCCCACTTGCGCACCTACATGCAGGTGCAACGCAGCGGATCGGTGGCGACGATCGGCTACCACTTCGTCTACAACACCGAGCACGAAGTGATGTTCACGCGGCGGACGCCCACCAGAGGCAGCAGCACCAGCGTCGCCACGAGGATCGCGGAGCTCTACCACCCGGGCAGCAAGGAAGAACGCGAGTTTGCGGCCGGCGAGGACGGCGGCTATCTCCGGCGGTGGAATTCGTACTGGCGCTATGAGGAAGTCGGCGCGGGTGTGATCATCGAGTGCGAGGCTCTCACGCTGAGCCGGGACGCGCCGGCGATCGCGGTCCTGCTGGGTGCGCGCGGCATTGCGGAAGGTGCCGCGCGTGAGTCGCTCTCCCGCGCGCTGATTAACCTTCGGGAGTTCTTTCGAACGCCGCCCGCGTCGTCGCGGGTTCGATAATCGTCGCGCTCACGAGCGCAATCACGGCGCAAATCACCAGGGCCACGGCCGCGACGACGTTGTCCGTCTGGAGCACGCTCAGGCCAAGCGACGCGAGGGCCACCACGAGCAGGATGTCGGCGACGCGCAGCCAGACCCAGTTGCGCGCGTGCTGACGGGCCCATTCACCGGGCAGGGACGCCGCCGCAAACCAGAAGTGCAGCCGCAGCGTGATCGCCCCGACGATCGCGACCACGGCGACGAGGAAAATCGGCCGGCCGATCTGATCGCCGAGCGTGCGCCGCGCGGACCAGGCGGGAATCAGCACCGCGGCATAAAACAGACACGTCACGATCTGATGGAACCGCCACCAGCGCCTCGCCTCGGCTGCGGCCGCATCATCCGTACCCGCCGGCTGGGTGACGGTCGCGCCGCCGGCGCGCACGCGCTGCAGGGCTGCGAGCAACTGGTGGGCGGACGCGAAGCGCGAGGACGGCGCCTTCTGGAGCAGCGTGCGGATCACAGCCTCGAGGCCCCGCCGCATCGGTCCGTTCGCGCGGTCGCCGGACGGGTCGCCGCCAAAGTCTGCCGGTGCGCGTTCGAGGATACGGGCGAGCAGCGTCGCCCCGTTGCCGCTCCCAAACGGATGCGCGCCCGTCAGCAACTCGAACAGCACAATCCCGAGCGAGAAGAGATCGGAGCGGCCATCCATGCCGTCCCGGCGAATCTGTTCCGGCGACATGTACGCCGGCGTCCCCAGGATGACGCCGTCGCTCGTGAGGCGCGCGGCGCTGGGTGACGTATCCCGGACCGTGGCCAGGCCGAAGTCGAGGATCTTCACGCGGCCGGACGGCAGCCGCATCACGTTCTCGGGCTTGAGATCGCGATGGACGATGCCGTGGTCGTGGGCGGCGGCCAGCGCTTCCGCCAGTTCGATGGCCGTGTCGAGCACACGCACCGTCTCGAGCGGACCGCGGGAAATCTCGTCGCGCAGCGTCTCGCCGGGGACGAATTCACCCGCGATGAACAGTTCCTCGCCGAACTCCTCGAGCGCGAACACCGTGGCAATGCCGGGATGAATGAATTGCGCGGACGCGCGGGCCTCCCGCCGCAGGCGTTCGCGGCGCGCCGCGTCCTTGGTGAGGGCCGAGGTCACGGCTTTGAGGGCGACGACTCGGCCCAGGCGCAGATCCTCAGCGCGATAGACCACGCCCATGCCGCCCTGGCCGAGCACGCCGTCAATCCGGTACTGGCCGACGATCGTGCCGGCCGGGCGCGGCGGCACATGCACGGGCGGCTCCGGTCCCATCTGTTGCGCGGCGGGGGATTCGAGAAACTGATCGGTGCGATCGTGCCAGGCGAGCAGCGACAGCGTCTCGTCGCGAATCGCCGTGTCCGGGCACTCGCGCTGGAGGAAGACGACGCGGTCGGCCGGCGCGATGCCAATCGCGCGGTCGAACAACTCGGCGACCTGCCGGCGCGCGCCCGGGTCCAGCGGCGTTGCCATCAGGATTCCGGGCCCGCCATCGCCCGCAGGAGCCACGCGCGCGCGACGGTCCAGTGCCGCTTGACGGTTGCCGGGGAGACCTCGAGCGCCTCGGCCGTCTCTTCGACCGAGAGGCCGCCGAAGTATCGGAACTCGACGATCTTCGCCTGGTCGGGATCGAAGGCGGCCAGTTCCGTGAGCGCCCGATCCAGCGCGATGAGATCAATCAGCGGCGTCGCGCCCGCGTCGGCGAGCAGCGTATCGTCGAGCGTGACGGCCACGTTGTCGCCGCCGCGCTTCGCCGCATGGCGTGCCCGCGCGCGTTCGACCAGCAGGCGGCGCATGGCGATGGCCGCGATGGCGATGAAATGGGTGCGGTTCTGCCAGCGAGGGGAGGCGTCACGCGCCAGGCGCAAATAGGCCTCGTGGACCAGGTCGGTCGCCTGCACGCTCTGTGCGCGCTCCCGGCGCACGTAGCCCCCGGCGATGCGGTGCAGTTCGGTGTAGACCTCTTCGACCATCTTGCCGACGCCGACGGGGTCTGCCACGCGCGGAGTATACCTAGAACGTCGTCAGCGTCTTGTCATGTTGACGCAAATCAAGGCTTTATGGCCGTTTTCTGTGCTCAACGCCATGTCATCGAGAACGCCACGCCCTTGCGCGTCTTCGACAGAATCGGCGCGATCGACATCGTCGTAGTCGTGTGCGGTTTCGCATCGAAGATGACGTCGGCGTTTCGGTGAGTGAAATCGCCGGCCGCGCCGATGCCGGCTCCGGCGCCGGCCGCTATCGCGAGGGGCACCAGGAAACCCGCGCCGCCGCATTCGCCATCGCAGGCAAACGAGACCAAGAGGCCTACGCCCGCGCCTGGGATGAGGCCGATCGCCAGGCCCTTGGCGATGCGATGCGTCACGCGCTTCACCTTGGTGATCTCGTTGAACGGCACCGGCGTACCGGAATTCGTGACCATCGCGTCTCGCGTCAATATGAAGACCCCCTGAAACTGGCTCCCGGACTTGGTGGTGACGGTCACGCGCCTTCCGGAAATCCGTTGCGCGAACAGCATGGTTCCGGGAGCCGCTTGTTCGGTGCGATCGATCTTGTCTGGCGTCAAGCCGGAGCCGATCCAGGCCCCCGCGCCGGCGCCGATCGCGCCCCAAATCAAGCCGACCGCGACGATGGGCCCGCAATCATCTCCACAGCCGCTGAGCCCGGGGCCGAGCACGATGCCCATCCCGGCCCCAAGGCCGATCAACGCGCCGTTGCGTCGGTAATGCACGGGCTTCGGCGTGACGACTGGAGCCGGGGACGCCGGCGTCTGCACCACTTGCGGAGCCTCGGGAGCTGGCGTGACGGCGGGCGCCTGTCCAGCCAGCGTCGGCGATGCGAGCGCGAGGACGCCGAGTGAGATCACCGTCGACCGCAGAAACCGCCAGGAACCAGGCACCATGCGAACCTCCGCCCTGTAATGCGCCGGAAAGCGCGGGCGCGGCTCAGATCCGGGTCACGCGTCGGACCAGCCCGTCCCGCCGGAGCCTCGGCGAAGGCGGACCGGTCCGCCGAAGCTTCAGCGAAGGCGGATATGATGTCCTCTTCATGTCTCAGTTCATCTTCACAATGAAGGGGTTGGGCAAGATTTACCCGCCCGACTCGGTGGTCTTTCAGGACATCTGGCTCTCGTTCCTGTACGGCGCGAAGATCGGGGTCATCGGATCGAACGGATCGGGCAAGTCGACCTTGCTGCGCATCATGGCGGGGATGGATCCGGACTTTCAGGGCGAAGCGCGGCTGTCGGCGGGTTTTACCGTCGGGCTGCTGTCGCAGGAACCGGAACTCGATGCGACCAAGAACGTGCTCGGCAACGTCGAAGAAGGCGTCGCGCCGATTCGCGCGCTGCTGACGAAATTCGACGAGATCAACGCGAAGTTCGGCGAGTCCATGTCCGACGAGGAGATGGACAAGCTGATGGCCGATCAGGCGCGCGTGCAGGATGCGATTGAGGCCGCTGGCGCCTGGGATCTCGATTCCAAGCTCGAGCACGCGATGGACGCGCTCCGCCTGCCGCCGCCCGACGCCGACGTCACGAAACTCTCCGGCGGCGAGCGACGGCGCGTGGCGCTGTGCCGATTGCTGCTGATGTCGCCGGACCTCCTCCTGCTCGACGAGCCCACCAACCACCTCGACGCCGAATCGGTGGCCTGGCTCGAGCTCTTCCTCAAGGAGTACAAAGGCTCGGTCGTGGCGATCACCCACGATCGGTATTTCCTCGACAACGTCGCGAACTGGATTCTCGAACTCGATCGCACGCGCGCGTTCCCGTGGGAGGGCAACTATTCCGGCTGGCTCGAGCAGAAGCAGCAGCGCCTCGCCCTCGAGGAGAAGTCCGAGAGCAAGCGCCAGCGCACGCTGCAACGCGAGTTGGAATGGATTCGCATGTCGCCGCGCGCACGCCAGGCGAAGGGCAAGGCGCGCCTGAACTCGTACGAGCAACTGCTCTCCGAGGACACGGCCGATCGCCTCGACCGCGTCGAAATCTACATTCCGCCCGGCCCCCGCCTCGGCGACATCGTCGTGGAAGCGCGCGACCTGCGGAAGGGCTACGGCGATCAGCTGCTGATCGAGGGGTTGAACTTTACGCTGCCCCGAGGCGGCATCGTCGGCGTCATCGGACCGAACGGCGCGGGCAAGACGACGCTGTTCCGGATGCTGGTGGGGCAGGAGACGCCCGACGCCGGCACGCTCAGGATTGGCGAGACCGTGCAGATTGGGTACGTCGACCAGTCTCGCGCGGCCCTCAATGCCGACAAGAGCGTGTGGGAAGAGATCTCGGGTGGCGAAGAAGAGATCGTGCTCGGCAACCGGAAGATCAACTCGCGCGCGTACGTGTCGTGGTTCAACTTCAAGAGCCGGGATCAGCAGCAGAAGGTCGGAACGCTTTCAGGCGGCCAGCGCAATCGCCTGCACCTCGCCAAGCTCCTGCAGCGCGGCTGCAACCTGCTGTTGCTCGACGAGCCGACGAACGACCTCGACGTGGACACGCTGCGGGCGCTTGAACAGGCGCTGCTCGATTTCGCCGGCTGTGCGGTCGTCATCTCGCACGACCGCTGGTTTCTGGACCGCATCGCGACGCACATCCTGTCGTTCGAGGGCGACAGCCACGTCGAGTGGTTCGAGGGCAACTTCCAGGACTACGAGGTGGACAAGAAGCGCCGGCTCGGCGCCGACGCCGACCAGCCGCATCGCATCAAGTACCGGAAGCTGATGCGATGAGGCGCGTGCTCGCGGCCCTTGGCGCGCTGGCGGTCGCCGTGTCCTGCTCAGCGCCGCAGGCGCGCTTTGTCTCGATCGCGACCGGCGGCACTGGCGGGGTCTACTACCCTTACGGTGGCGCCATCGCGCGGCTGCTGTCGGAGAAGATTCCGAATCTGACGGCGAATGCGGAAGCGACCGGGGCGTCAGTCGACAATCTGAAACTGATTCAGATCGGGAAAGTCGATCTTGCATTTACGCTCGCCGACACGCTGGCCGCCGCGGTGGCCGGCAGCGGCCCCTTCAAGACGAGCGGCGCGATCGGCAGCATTCGCACGCTCGCGGTCCTGTACACGAACTACACCCACGTCGTTGTCCGGCAGGGCAGCGGCATCCGCCATGTGGCCGATCTGAGAGGCCGCGCCGTCTCAGTGGGCGCGCCCGGCAGCGGCACGGAACTCATCGCCGATCGCATCCTCGCGGCGTCCGGGCTCGATCCGCGCAAGGACGTGACGCGGTACTCGCTGAGCGTCAGCGAGTCGGCCGGCGCGATGAAGGACGGCAAGCTCGACGGCTTCTTCTGGAGCGGCGGCCTGCCGACGTCGGCGATTCAGGACCTGGCGTCAACGCCGGGGCTGTCCATCGCGCTCCTGCCGTCAGACGAGGTCCTGCCCATGCTGCAACGGGATTTCGGCGGCGGACTCTACGCGCTGGCGGTGATTCCGGCCGGCACGTATCGCGGGATTGATGCGGATCTGGGGACCGTCGGCGTCAGGAACCTCCTCGTCGCGTCATCGCAACTCGACGATGACCTGGTCGCGCAGATTGTGCGGGTGATGTTCGAGAACAAGGACGCCCTCGTCGCGGCGCATCCGGAGGCGCGCCATTTGGAAGTGCCATTGACGTTCGACGGCGTGCCGGCGCCGTACCACGCTGGAGCGGTGCGGTATTACAAGGAGCGGCGCTAACTTCGACCTTCGATTCGTCGCCGGCACCCTGGCACCTTTGCACCCCTGCACCTTTGCACCATAATCCCCCGTGCCCGCCGTCTTCGCGTTCGCACTCAGCGCCCTGTCACTGGTCTGGGTGCTGTTCGTCATCAGCCCGCAGGTCTATCGCCCGTTGATGTTGTTGATCGCCGTCTGGGCGATCATGCGCGCGCATCCGACGAAGGGGCGGTTCGGGCCCGCGGTTGATACGGTGTGGGTCGTCGCCGCGCTCTTTGGCCTGGGCTGGCCGCTGGCGCAAGGTGAGCCGTTTCTCTATCGCGCGGCGAATCCGGCGGGCGGCGACATCGTGGCCGGCGTGCTGGCGATCCTCGTGGTGCTCGAAGCGGCGCGTCGCACGACGGGATGGATTCTGCCGGCGTCGGCCGCCGCCTTTCTCGCGTACGCGATGGCCGGCCCATGGCTCGGGTCGATCGGATTATCAGGGCTCGCGCATCGCGCCTACGACGTGCCGCGCCTGGTCGGTAACCTGTACATGACGCTCGAGGGCATTTACGGCGTGCCGCTCGACGTCGCCGTCACCTACATCATTCTCTTCAGTCTTTATGGCGCAGTGCTCGAACGGTCGGGCGCGGGCACGTTCTTCCTGAACTTCGCCATGTCGCTGTCGCGCGGCCGTAACGCGGCCCGATCGGCCGGCCGTTCCGTGACGCTGGCCGGCTTTCTGCTCGGCACCGTATCCGGCAGCGGCGTCGCGACGACGGTGACGCTCGGCTCGGTGGCCTGGCCCGTCATGCGCCGCGTCGGCTTCGCGCCGGACACCGCTGGCGCCATACTCGCCGCATCCGGCATCGGCGCATTGCTGTCACCACCCACGCTGGGAGCCGCCGCTTTCCTGATCGCCGAATACCTGCGCATCTCGTACCTGCAGGTGCTGGTGATGGCGACGATTCCGACGGTCTTGTACTACTTGTCGATTGGATTGATGATCGAGGGTGACACGGCAACAGGTACGACAGGTACGACGGGTACGGCGGGTACGACGGGTACGAGGAACGACCTGACGCAATCATCTTCGTTTGGTTTTACTGAAGAAGTCGCGAAGGCCGATCCATCGAGCCACCACGTACCTGTCGTACCTGCCGTACCCGTCGTACCTGTCGTACCCGTCGCCCTACCCGTCGCACCCAGCCGTCGCGCCTATCTCCATTTCACGTCCCTCCTCCTCGTCGCCATCCTCATGTCCTCCGGCCTCTCTCCCTTCCGTGCTGTCTTCTGGGCAATCGTGGCCGCCGTGGTGTTGAGCTTTCTGATGGCGCGCGACGCGTGGTTGACGCCGCGGCGGTTGGGGACGGCGATGGCTGCGGGCGGCGAGGATGTCCTGTCCGTGGTCGCGACCACCGCCGTCGCCGGCGTCATTGTTGGCGTGGTGACCTTGACTGGTTTGGGACTCAAGGCCGCGGGACTCATCGTCGGGCTTGCCGGCGGATCGCTGACGCTGACTGTGGTGTTCGCAGCGATGGCGGTCTGGATTCTGGGACTCGCCGTCCCGGTGACCGCGTCGTACATCATTTCCGCCGTCATGGTGGTGCCGGCGTTGACGGCGGTCGGTGTCGCGCCGGCGGCGGCGCACATGTTCATCTCCTATTACGCCGTCCTGTCGGAAGTCAGCCCGCCCACGGCGCTTGCGCCATTCGCCGCGGCCGCGCTGACCGGCGGCCGGCCGTTCAGGACGATGATGCTGACGTGGAAGTACGCGCTGCCGGCCTTCCTCGTGCCATTCGCGTTCACACTCGATCCGCGCGGCCTCGGCCTCCTGTTGGCTGGGAGCTGGACCGACGCGGTGCTGAGCACCGTGACAGCGGGCGTGGGCGTGGCCGGCCTCGCGATGGGATTTGGCGGCTGGGCGATCGGCCGAGGCTCCATGCCCGCCCGCGTACTGGCCGCGACCGGGGGCCTGCTGCTGTTTCACCCGGCGCCGGTGGCGGACATGGCCGGGCTTGCCTGTCTGCTCGCGGCGCTGATGGTCCGAAGAGGCCGGGCCTCGTTTTCCTGACTCCGAATCGGGAAAACGAGGCCCGGCCTCTTCAGCACTTCTGCTATCGTTTAGCCGGCTCGAAGCTTGGCGGCCCAGCGCCGCCAGTACATGTTTGAGGAGCACGTAATGCGAAAACCCCTGTACTACCGGTCTCTCCTATCTGCCCTCGTTGTCCTGGCCATCGTCCTCGCGCCGGCCGGCAGCCACCGTTTCACCGGCGTGCTGTTCGCGCAGAGCGACAAGGCGCCCGTCGACGCGAAGATCACGACGCCCAAACAGGAATGGGGCCACAACATCGGCGATGACTACTTCCTCGCCGATTACCGGCAGCTCGTGCCGTACTGGAAGAAGCTGGCGACGCAGTCGCCGCGCATTCACATCGAGGACATCGGCCCGACGTCGATGGGCAAGACGATGGTGATGGCGACGGTCACGTCGCCGGAGAACTGGAAGAACATCGCGCGCTACAAGCAGATTTCGAAGAGCCTGTCGCTGAACGAAGGCCCGGACGGCCGGCCGCTGACCGACGATCAGGCGCGCGCGCTCGCGAAGGAAGGCAAGTCCGTCGTCTGGATCGACGGCGGCCTTCACGCCAGTGAAGTGCTGGGTGCGCAGCAGCTGATGGAAATGGTCTATCAGATGGTGGCGCGGACCGACGAAGAGACGATGCGGTTCCTGAACGACGTCATCATCCTGTTCTGTCCGGTCAACCCCGACGGCCAGGATCTCCTGGCCGACGCCTACATGAAGCATGGCGGCGGCGGCACGCCGATTCAGTACAACTTCTACGCCGGTCACGACAACAACCGCGATTCGTACATGAACGCGCTCAAAGAGACGACGAATGTCAGCCGCGTCATGTATCGCGAGTGGTTCCCGCAGATCATGTACAACCATCACCAGACCGGACCGTCCGGGTCGGTGATGTTCGCACCGCCGTTCCGCGACCCGTTCAATTACAACTTCCATCCGGGAATCGCCGCGGCCACCGATCTCATCGGCGCGATCATGCAGACGCGGTTCATCGAGGAAGGCAAGCCCGGCGTCGTCAACACGAAGGGCCAGAACTATTCGACGTGGTGGAACGGCGGCCTGCGGACGACCGCATATTTCCACAACCAGATTGGCATCCTCACCGAGACGATCGGCAATCCGACACCGGCGAGCATTCCGTTCGACGCGCGGTTTTCGATTCCTGAGGCCAGCTGGTACTGGCAGATTCCGCCGGTGGCGCAGGGCCAGTGGCACTTCCGGCAGTCGATTGAATACTCGATCACGGCCAACCGCGCCGTGCTGGACTTCGCGTCGCGCTATCGCGAAGTGAATCTGTACCGCATTTATTCGATGGGCCGCGACGAGATCAAGTGGGGCAGTGAGGATCACTGGACGTTCACGCCGCACAAGAGCCAGAAGATTTGCACGGCGCTCCAGGCCACACAACAGGCCGGGCGCGGCGCCGCCGCTCCCGCGGCGGGAGCCGCTGCGGGCACGGGTGCGGCAGGGGCCGGTGCGGCTGGTGCCGCTGCGGGCGGCACGGGTACCGGAGTGGGTGCCGCCGTTCAGGGCGGTCGTGGTGGTGGCGGCGGTGGTGGTCGTGGCGGCGGCGGTGGCTGTAACGGTCTCTCGTACTATGACGCGCTGCGCGCGCCGCAATACCGCGATCCGCGCGCGTTCATCATGTCGGCCGATGCGCCCGACTTTGGCGCGGCCGTCCGGTTCGTCAACGCCCTGTTCAAGTCGGGCGTCACGATTCACCAGGCCACCGCGCCGTTCGTGGTCGGCAGCAAGCAGTATCCGGCCAACTCGCTGGTGGTGCTCTCCGCGCAGCCGTTCCGGCCGCACGTGATGGACATGTTCGAGCCGCAGGATCATCCGGACGACATCCCGTACGCCGGCGCCGCGCCGACGCGGCCGTACGACAACGCCGGCTACACGCTCGCGTTCCAGATGGGCGTGCAGTTCGAGCGCGTGCTCGACGCGCCGCCCGCGAACCTGCCGCTCAAGAAGCTGACGGACTTCGCGAAGCTGCCGGCGGGCATCATCCGGGCGCCCGGGCAACTGCTGGAAGTCGCGCCGCCGACCTTCAGCGACGCGAACTTTCCGAATGCCACGCCGTCGGAGCTCAACAGCGCCGAGGCGCTCTACGCGCTGCTGACCGGCCGCGTGTCCTCCATCACGGCGTCCGCGCCGCAGGGCGTCGCCGGCTACTACTTCAGCCACAAGGCGACGGACAACTTCATCGCCGTCAACCGCCTGCTGGCGGCCGGCGAGGACGTGTCCTGGCTCTTCAACGGGCCGATGGGCTACGGCACGTTCTACGTGGCCAGCAAGGCCAGCACGCGCGCGAACATTCAGAAGATCGCGACCGAGATCGGGACCAGTTTTCAGAGCACGGCAACGGCGCCGACGGGGCCCCTGTCGCGCCTGAAGCCGCTCCGCATCGGCATCGTCGATCAGTACGGCGGCAACGTGTCCGCGGGCTGGACGCGACTGGCCCTCGAGAACTTCGAGTTCAAGTTCGAGCAGGTCTTCCCGCCCATGCTCGACGCCGGTAACCTCCGCGCGAAGTACGACGTGCTGCTGTGCATGGATGCGTGCTTCAGCGCCGGTGGCGGCGGCGGTCGCGGCGGCGGCGGCGGCGCAGGTGGCGCGGGCGGTGGGGACACACCTCCACCGGCAGGCGGTGACGCGACGGCGGCGGCTGCAGCGGGGGCGGCGGCTGGCGGCGGTCGCGGCGGTGCGGGCGGTGGACGGGGTCAGGGCGCGGGCGGCGGCGGTGCGGCGGCGCAGAAGGACCCCAAGGACGATCGTCCGGCGCCGACGCCATGGGAAGAGGAATACACGCGGCGCCGCGGCAGCATCACGGCCGCGACGCTGGCCAAGATCCAGGAATTCATCGAACAGGGCGGCACGATCATCGCGGTCGGCACCGGCGCCTCCGGCGCGGTGTCGCAGTTCAAGCTGCCGCTCACGAATCATCTGGTCAAAGCGGATGGCACGGGCCTGGGCAATGACTATTACGTGCCGGGCTCGGTCCTGCAGATCGCGGTTGATGCGAAAAACCCGCTCGCGCACGGCTACGGAGACACAGCTGACGTGTTCTTTGACAACAGTCCGGTGTGGAAAATCAACACCACGGCGGCGTCCGCGGCGTCGCCCGTCCGCGTCGTCGGCTGGTACGCGAGTCCGGAGCCGCTCCGCAGCGGTTGGGCCTGGGGGCAGCGCTTTCTCGACAAGGGCATTCAGATCGTGGACACCAACGTCGGACAGGGCCGGCTGTTTCTGTTTGGCAACGACCTGATGTTCCGCGCGCAGCCGCTCGGCTCGTACAAGTTCCTGTTCAACGCGATGTACCTGTCGGTTGCGCCGGAGATGAAAGCGGGAGCGGAGAAGTAGACATCGATCCATCGAGTCATCGACCCATCGATCCATTTTCGGTGTGACGCGCCCGGCCGCTTCGGTTGCCGGGCGCGGTCCACGAATCGCGCTTCGGTTGATCCTTCTGACCTACCTGGCCGTCCGCGCGTTTTGGACGCTGTCGGCCGTCGCCGGACGCGCCGTCGACAGCGTCACCTTCGAAGCCGCACTCAAACTCGCCTTGTGGGTTCCAATCTGCGGCGTCGGTGTCTGGTGGCTCAACCGGTCTGCCCGCAACCGGTCGCGGGTCGACATCGGCATTCGGCCCCTGCCACTTCGCGGAATCGCGATTGGCGTGGTCGCGACAGTCCCGATGCTCGTCGCTGCGGCGCTCCTGCCCCGGAAGGGCGTGGTCGCCGATCTCGTCGTCGGCAGTGCGCTGCTCGGCCCGTTCGCTGAGGAGTTGCTGTTTCGCGGCCTCTTGTTCCGGCAGCTCGTCTCGCGGGCGGGCTGGTCCGCGATGGCCGCGCTGGTCGTCAGTTCGCTGGCGTTCGGCCTCGCTCACGTGCGCAACATCGATCTCGGCCTTCTCACAGCCTTGCGGTTCGGATGGTTGCCGCTCATCCTGAATTCGGCCCTGCCGTATGCTGCCGGAGGCGCCGTCTTCGCCTGGCTGACTTACCGGTGGAACAGCCTGTGGCCCGCGATTGCGTTGCATGCCTTGATGAACTTCTGGTGGGATCTCACGACAGGCGAGCACGTGCAGCTGGATTTTCACCTGGACAGGATGTCCGTCGCGCAAGCGCTCTCGGTCGCCCTGGCGATCGCGCTGACCCTGCGCGCCACCCCTTCTCCCCGCTCCGCGCCTCCACAAATGGATCGATAGATCGATGGATCGATAGATCGATGGATCGATAGATCGAAGCATCGATAGACTGTTGTCTCTTGTCCAGCGCCCCTTGGACCTATCCACCCGAACTGCTCGAGGCCTTGCCGCGCTTCGGCATCGCCCCGCGCCCCGACACGCCGCCGCGTCTCGTGCGCGACCAGCTGAGCGACCTCTATCGCCATGAAATCCGCCGCCTGCGCGACCGGCTGCGCGCGAAAGAATTCCCGAAGACCGACTACATCGGCCTGGTCATCGCCCTCCGCAAGAAATACTGGCCGCTCGCGCTGACACCCGAGCAGTGGGACGAGGTCTGTAGAGGCGCTGAAACTAACAACTGACAACTAACAACTAACAAGTGAGGTGGTCGCCTGCGGCGACGGCTTATTTGGATGACGAGACGGAGGAGACACAGCCACCCACCTTGGCTAGACTTGGTTCGCGTTACTTGTTAGTTGTTAGTTGTTAGTTTCGAGCCCCGTCCCATGCGCCTAGCCCTTCTTCAGCACCACGCCTCTCTCGACATCGCCGCCAACCTCGACCGCGCCGAAGCCACCGTCCGGCGCGTGGCGGCCTCGGGCGCGCAGCTCGTGGCCGTGCCGGAGCTGGCCTTTACGCCGTTCTATCCGCAGGCGCCGCCGGCCGTGGACGTCCGGTCGCTCGCCGAGCCGGTGCCGGGCCCGATCACCGAACGGTTCCAGGCCCTCGCCCGCGAATTGGGCGTCGTCATCGTGCTCAATCTGTTCGAGCGGGACGGCGACCGGACCTATGACTGTTCGCCGGTGATTGACGCGGACGGCGCGCTCCTCGGCCGCACGCGCATGGTGCACATCACCGAGTACCCCTGCTTCCACGAGCGGCAGTACTACGCGCCCAGCGATCTCGGCGCGCCCGTCTTTGCGACCGCGGTCGGACGCGTGGGGGTGGCCATCTGCTACGACCGGCATTTTCCCGAGTACATGCGCGCGCTCGCGATGGCCGGGGCCGACCTCGTCGTCGTGCCGCAGGCCGGAGTCGTCGACGAGTGGCCGGCGGGATTGTTCGAAGGGGAGATGTGCACCGCGGCGTTCCAGAACGGATATTTCATCGCGCTGTGCAACCGGGTCGGGACGGAAGCGCACCTGACGTTCGCGGGCGAGTCGTTCGTCTGCGGTCCAGAAGGCGCCGTGCGCGCCCGCGCGCCGAAAGGCCGGGACGCGGAACTGCTGGTCGATATCGACCTGACGGACACCGAATGGTCGCACGCCCGACGCGTGCTGCTCCGCGATCGGCGGCCCGATCTCTATGCCGGCTGGCTGGCGTCCGGGCGATCGACGCCGTAGTCAGTTCTGGTGGACGTGGATGCGATTCGCGTAGACGAATCCGTCGCGCGGAACTCCCTTCACTTCCACGCGCACGCCGTTGGCCAAATCCGCGAACTGCGAATTGCCGAAGAACTCCGTCTGCGCGTCGCCCTTCACGAGTCGTCCATCAACCGCGAACTGGAACGTCGGCAGCGTGACGAGCAGGTTGGCGACCGTGCCGTTCAGGTTGACGCCAATCTCGGTGTTCGTGTTCTGAATCTGAATCGTCCGTGCCACCAGGACGGTGCCGGTCATCTGCCCCTTCACGTGCACGCGCTGGCCGATCGCGAGCGCGGCGAACGACGCGGGCGCGCCGTTGAGAAAGACCGTCGTCGTGCCGTCCGTCAGCACCGCGCGGCCGGCGACGACCAGGGTCAGCGCCGCGGTCGTCGGCGGCAGTGACTCGACGCGCCCTTCGAGCTGAATCTCACGTCCGAGGCTCCGGCGATCCGACTCGATGCCGGCGCTGGAACTCGTCAGGCTCACGGCGATCTCGACCGTTTGTCCGGCCTCGAGTCCCGTGAGCGTCACGGTCGCGAGGACGCCCGGCGCGCTGAAGCGCAGTTCGGCGTTGCCTGGCGGCACGTTGAGCAGGGCGAACTGTCCGGCCGCGTTGACGATCGCCGAGGCACCGCTGCCATTCACGGCGACGGTCAGCCCTGGTGGAATCACGGCAGGCCCGTCGGCCAGCGCGGAGCCGTGGGCCGAGCCCGCCGATCCACCCGGCGCGACGATGCTGCCGTTGATGGTCACCATCGAACTGCCCGATGGCGCCGTCGGGTTGTTGCTGCAGGCCGCTGCAAACGTCAGCAGCAGGAGTGATGCGAAAAGATGACGTCCCACGGGGAAACCTCCGGGCTGGACGGTGTTGAACGGACCTGAGAAGTTGAGCAAACTCCGTTCCAGGCACACCCGCAGCCGGCGTGGGCGATATCGAGGCGATCGGCCGTTCTACAGATCTGTCGTGGCGTAACTTCGAACCACCCGTGTCAATCCTGCCCCCCGCGGTCCCCGTTGCCCTCGCGCGCGTTCATGTCCCGTCATCCCATCCGTTCCGGTTCCCATCGCATGCCCGTCGTCAGGATCCGCTGGAGCAGCGCCGAGTAGGACAGGCCTGCGGCCTTCGCGGAATCGGCGAAGTCCTCGTCCCTGGCGATCTGCGGATTGGGATTGGCCTCGAGGACGTAGACGCGATTGTCCGCGTCGAGGCGGAGATCGACGCGGGAGTAGCCGCTCTGTTCGAGCACGCGATAGGTCCGCCGGGCGATGTGCTGGATGCGCGCCTGCACGGCGTCATCGAGCGAGGTCGCGGCGCTGGTATCGATACCGAATTTCTCCTGGTACTTCGCGTTCCATTTCACGCGCTCGGTCGCGATGCGATGCTGGCCTTCCGGCATCTTCGCGAACGTCATCTCCCAGACCGGGAACACCTGCAGGCGCTGATTGCCGAGCATGGCGCAGTACAGCTCGCGGCCCTCGACGAACTGCTCGATGATCGCGTCGGTCTTGATCGAATCGTGGATGAACTGCACGCGTTCCCGGAGCTTCGTCTCGTCGCTCACGACCGATGCCTGTGAGATGCCGATCGACGATTCCTGCGTCAGCGATTTGACGATGGCCGGAAAGGTCAGCCGCTTCGGCAGGCGCGCCTTCCGGCCGCGCGCGACCATGGCGAACTCAGGGATCGGGATGCGGTGATAGTGCAGCAGTTTCTTCGACAGCGCCTTGTCGCGGGCCAGAAACATGCCCCGCGGGTTGCAGCCGGTGTAGGGCAGCCGCAGCAGCTCGAGGTAACTGACGACGTTCTGATCGAACGTCCCGACCTCGTGGAACGCCTCCATCAGGTTGAAGGCGATGTGCGGCTTGAATTCGTCGTTCGCCTGGCGGATGGCGCCCAAATCATCCTTGACGCCCAGCACGTGCACGTCGTGCTCGAGCTCGTCGCGGAGCGCGGTCAGCACGTCGTACTCCGTCCGCCAGGGCGCCGTCTTGGTATCGACGCCGCTGACGTCCGCTGGCGGGACCAGATAGTCGTGCATCAAGACGAGCACACGAAGTTTGCGCACGGTCGTCGCGATGATAACGCAAGGAGCAACGAACGGAAACGAACGGGAGCGACCGTGAACGAACGCGAGCGTCTGGAAGCGACGCGAGCGGGGAGCGGTTGGCTACAGCACTCTGCGTCTTCGCTGTAGGTCACTTCGTTTTCGGCGGTCCCGTCGTTCCCAGTCGCTCGCGTTCGTTCACGTTCGTTCACGTTCGTTTCCAACTCTTCCGTCCCGGAACGGATCTCTCGGCGGCACGAACCGCTGCGCATCCGGACCGGTGCCCGGCAGGATCTCGCGCAGGTACCAATTCAGCCCGCGGGTCTCGCGCCAGTCGCGCGGATAACCCAGCGACACTTCCTCGTAGCGCACGCCGTGCCGCCACAGCGTCGTCCGCAGGTGCAGGTGCCCGGACACGACGGCGACCGCGCGGTAGCGCTGGCCCCAGTCCTCCGTGCGGGTCGTGCCCGACCAGACGGAAAAGCGGGGGACCCGCGGCGGCCGGGCCAGGTCGTAACGCAGCGGCCAGTGATTGACGAGGACCGTGCGTGCGCCGGCGGGCAGCGCATCGAGCCGCGCCGCGGTCGCATCGCACCGCGCATGGCACCAAGCCGTGATCGACGGCCAGGGCGTGCTGGCGAGCATCTGTTCGTCGCCGGACACGACGGCGGTCTCCCGCGCCCACGCGACAACGTTCGCGTCGGTCACGTCGGCGGGCCGGAACGTGTAGTCAAAGAGCAGAAACATCGGAACGATGAAGGTCCCGGGCGCGGCGGGCCATTCGGGATACGGATCTTCCGGCGTGAGCGCGCCGTACCGCCGGCAGATGCCCACCAATTCGTCGTACCGGGCCTGCCCCCGGGTGCGCTCGGGGCCGGCATCGGGCGGGCACCACAGGTCGTGGTTGCCCGGGGTCCAGATCACCTGGGCGAACCTCGGCATCAGTGTGTCGAGCGCGATCTCGAGGTGCTCGGACTTCTCGCCGACATCGCCGGCGACGATCAGCCAGTCGTCGGGATGCGAGGGCAGCGTCGCCAGGGCCTCGCGGTTGGCGCGATGGCTGATGTGGAGATCGCTTGTCGCGAGCAGCCGGGGGCTGTCGTCAGAACGGCTGGACATGGAAGATCGGCGTCATGTCGTCTGCCGTCTCGACCGCGACGGCGGCCAGGTGGCGCGTGGCGGGTTGCCACAGGTGAAACGTCCAGTGCGCGTCCGTGCCCGCCAGCGAGCCTTCGAATCCGAGGCGCGCGCCCGATTCCGTCAGCGCAAACGAGATGTCTGCCAGCGGCACCGAAATGCCGACGCCGCGCGCCTTGAGGTACGCCTCTTTCAGCGTCCAGTACGCGAGAAACCGATCCGGCCATCGGTCGCCATGGGCCCGGACATCGTCTGCTTCCGAGGGCGAGCAGTAGCGGGGGACCACGGCCGCGTCGGGCCGACGCCGGCCAAGATTTTCGACGTCAACGCCCACGGCGCGTCCACGGGCGAGCGCGCAAATGACGAGGCCCGCGCTGTGCGACAGATTGAAATGCAGATCCGTCGCGCCGTCGTCGATTTCAGGGCGTCCGTGCGGGCCTTCCCGCCAGGGCCAGGCGGAGGGCGCCACGTCGAGGGCGCGTCCGACCAGCGTGCGGGCCATCACGCGCCCGAGGGCGAACATCAGACGGTCGTCATCGTGACGGAACCGGCCGGCGCGCGCGCGTTCGTCGGTCGTCATCCACGCCAGGGCCTGCTGCACGCGATCGGGCGCCTCCCGAAAGGCGGCGATGTCAGCGACGAAGACTTCGATCGTCGATCGGTTCGGCCATGACGCCGCGGCGGGCATTGCGATAGTATGGCGCGGCTTGTCGCACGCGTGTCTCTTTCCCGGGCAAGGGTCTCAGGCCAAAGGCATGGGCGCCGCGCTCTTCGATCGGTTCGCCGATTGGACGGCCGAGGCGGACGCGGTCCTCGGCTATTCCATCAGGGAACTCTGTCAGGACGATCCGCGCGGCGAACTCGGCCTGACGCAGTTCACCCAGCCCGCGCTCTTCGTCGTCAATGCGATGACGTTTCGAGCCCGGATGGAAGACGGCGCGGCCCCGCCCGCGTTTGTCGCGGGCCATTCCCTCGGTGAGTACAACGCGCTTCTCGCGGCCGGCGTGTTCGATTTCAAGACCGGCGTGTCGCTCGTCAAGCGCCGCGGATCGCTGATGGGCGAGGTCAGCGGCGGCGGCATGGCTGCCGTGATCGGCCTCCTGCCGGAGCGCATCGAAGCCGTGCTGCAGGCCAGCGAGGCTGGCCGCCAGCTCGACGTCGCGAATTTCAATTCGTTCGATCAGACCGTGATTGCCGGTCCCAAGGACGCCATCGCCGCCGTCAAGCCTGAGTTCGAGGCGGCCGGCGTGCGGGCGTTCATCCCGCTCAAGGTGAGCGCGCCGTTCCACTCCCGCTACATGAAAGGGCCGCAATCCGACTTCGCGGGCTTCCTCACGGACGTCCCGTTCGCCGCTCCACGCATTCCCGTCGTGGCCAACGCGACCGCCGCCTGCTACGAAGCCGACCGCGTGCGCGAGACGCTGGCGAGCCAGATCGGCAGCCCCGTCCGGTGGCTCGACGCGATGCTGTTCCTGCTCGACCAGGGCGTCACGGACTTCGTCGAGACCGGTCCTGGCAGCGTGCTGGCGAAGTTGATTGCACAGATACGAAAGAGCCGCACGCCGTAAAAGCCTCAACCGCGCGGGAGCCACGGGAGACACGGGAGCCACGGAAGTTCTTGGGGAGTTGTGGAGTTCCCCTATTGTCATCCGTGTTTTCCGTGCCTTCCGAGTGGTGTAACGCTCTACGGTTTCCCGACGATCCGCACGTCGCCGTTCACCATCTCGAGCCTGATATCGGGCCCGCCGCCGCCGATCGTGCCCGTGAGTGAGCGGCCCGTCTGTTCGCGGACGGCGACGGACAGCTTCTCCGTGTGAATCTCTCCGTTGACGATGCTCGCGGCGATCGTGGCCTTGGTGTCGGCGGGCACGGTCACCACGAGTTCTCCGTTCGTCATCTTGCACCGCACGCCTGATCCGCCGAACGTCCCGAAGTCCAGGCGCACCGTGCCGTTGACGATCCGCACGTCGGCGCCGCTGCCGAGCCCGGTGCCTGCGATGCGTCCGTTCACGCTCTCCACGTGGAGCACGCCCGCGATGCCGGTGACCCGGATCTCGCTGGCCACCGATCGAATCGTCACGGCCGCCGAGCGCGGCACGGTGATGCGGTAGTCGACGCGCCGCGAGTCATCAGCCACCGGCGAGGCCCCCTGCCCGGTTCCGTCCAGCATCACGCGTTCGTCGGTCACGGTCTCCGCGATCGTGAAACCGGCCAGCTTGGCTTTCGCCGCCTCCTCGGTGGGCGCCTTCGTAAAGCGCGTCGCGTTCACGACAATCGCGTCACCGTCGCCGGCGTCGACGTGCACCAACCCCGACGTTTCATGGATCTCGAGCACCACGCCGGGCTTGACCGTGTAACTGCGCGTCCAGGTGTCATGGACCTCGATGCCGGTGCCCAGGTGCAGATTGCAGGCCGCCAGCAGGCCGGAGAGGACGCAGGCCGCCACCCAGCGAGCGGGGCGCGACGCGAGCAGAGGGACATGGCGCATGCCGCATGATACGGCGGCGTTCCTACCCTGGTTCGCCGCGTGGTAGGATTTCGCCGCTCGGCGCCGCATGGCGCCGCGGAGGGATTGGATGAAGATTCGAGGCAGGACAATTGCTCTGGGGTTGGTCGGCCTGGTGGTGCTCGTGGTCCTGGGCGGCATTACCGCCATCGGCTGGCAGATTGTGCTCGGGCCCCGGGCCCGCGCCGTCAACGACAAGAAGTTCGAGGTGACCGACGCCCGCCTCGCCCGCGGGAAATACCTCGTCGAAGGGCCGGCGCACTGCCTGGAGTGCCACTCTGAACACGACCTCTCGACGCCGGAGTACCCGACCATCGCGTCGAAACTCGGCGCCGGCTGGGCGCTGCCGATCCCCGAACTGAACTACATTTCGTCCAAGAACATCACGTCCGACAAGGAAACCGGACTTGGCAACTGGACCGACGACGAGATCGCGCGCGCCATCCGGGAAGGTATCCGTAAGGACGGGACGGCGTTGTTCCCGCTCATGCCGTACCAGAATTTCGCGAAGCTCGATGACGAGGATCTCGCGTCGATCGTCGTGTTCGTCCGGACGCTGCCGGCGATCAAAAACGAAGTGCCCGCGCGCAATCTGCCGTTTCCGCTCGAGTACATCGTCAAGACGATTCCCCGGCCCATCACGACGCCGCAGCCGTCACATCCCGCCGCGACGGCCGCGGAGCGCGGGAGCTATCTGGCGACGGTCGCCAGTTGCGGCGCCTGCCACACGCCGGCGGTTCAGGGCGAGCCGCTGCCCGGCATGGCGTTCGCCGGTGGCGAGCTGTTCATGGATCCCAAGCAGGGGGCGGTGTACTCGATGAACATTACGCCGGACGCCTCAGGCATCGCGCACTATGACGAGGCGCTGCTGACGCAGACCATCCGCACCGGCCAGGTGTCGGGACGCATGCTGAACCACATCATGCCATTCGAATCGTTCAAGACGATGACGGACAGCGACATCAGCGACATCTTCGGGTATCTGAAGACGCTGACGCCGGTGAAGCATCGCATCAGCAACACGGATCCGCCCACGCCCTGCCCGCTCTGCAAGCATTCGCATGGGCTGGGAGAGATGAATAAGTAAGAAGTCAAAAGTCAGAAGTCAGAAGTAAGGGACGGAAGTTTCCAACTTACTTCTGACTTCTCACTTCTCACTTTTGACTTACCGCCAGGTGTCGCACCATTCGCTGTCGGTGCGCCAGTTCGTGCGGCGTTAGCGTACGGAACGGCCGCACGGGCGCCAGCGAAGCTCGTGGCCTGGGCTGTGGGCCGTCGAAGTTCAGCGGCCGCTGGCCGCGTTCGGTCTTGTACCGCAGTAAATCGACGATCTGGCCTTTGAGTCCGGCTTCGCTGTCCATGCTCCCAGTGTGAAACGGGGGTGTGACAGCCCCGGTCACACGGAAAACCGTGAAGCAGTGAGGGAGTGAAGGCCTTGGGTTGGGAGAAAGGAGTCCCACCCAATAATCCCTCACTCCCTCACTACTTCACGGTTTTTCGGTTTAGTCGTGCCGCAGCGCCTGAATCGGGTCGAGCCTCGCCGCGCGACGGGCCGGGAAGCTGCCGGCGATCAGGCTGACGAAGACCGAAAACACGGTGGCGCCGCTGATCAGCCAGAACGGCATCGAGAACACGTCGCCGGGCGTGCCGCCCTGGCTTTGGACATACCAGTTGGCGGCGAAGTTGATGATGCGCCCCACGACCCATCCGATCACGATGCCGGTCACGCCGCCGATCAGGCCGATCGCTGACGCTTCGATCAGGAAAATGCGCCGGATGTTGCCGTCGCTGCCGCCGATGGCCTTCATGATGCCGATCTCGCGCGTGCGCTCGAGAATCGACATGACCATCGTGTTGATGATCCCGAGCGATGACACGACCAGCGCGATCGATCCGACGAGCGACAGAAAGATGTCGAGCAGCAGGAACGCGCGCTTGGCGCCCTGCAGGGCGTCGTTCAGCGAAAACGCCGAGTAGCCCAGGGCCTTGATCCGGGCCTCGACGTCCTGCGTGTGCTGGGCTCCCGTGACCTTCACCGACACGGACGCGTAGCCGCGTGGACCGGCCGATCGCAGGAGCGATTCCGCGCTCGTCACCTGCACCGCTTCAATCGCGCGCGCCTTGGCGAGGGGAATCATGAGAGGCGACACACCGCCGCCGCCCGGCATCCCTGGCGCGGTCTCGCGTTCGACGATGCCGACGATGCGGCAGGGCCCGTCGACGCGTTTGATTTGGAGCGACGTGGCGCTGCCGAGCAAGTCCGGCAGCGACCTGGCCGGCGGCGGGGCCGGGTCCGCTGGGGCGGCGGCCGTCGGTGGCGAGGTCGGCTTGTCCGGCGACATCGCGTAGGTCAGGGTGAGCGTCTGGCCGATCAATGTTTTCGGATCGTCGGTCGTGACCCGACGCGCGAAATCCAGGCTCAGCATGCAGGCGTCGTCCGATTCGTTCGCGAAGAATCCGCCTGCCACGAACGTCTGGAACGCGCCGTCGGTCGCGGAGGACATCGACACACCGGCGGCGAGCGTCCGTTCCTCGAAGTTCTTGTAGGCGACCTGCAGCGGCACGCGCATGTCGGGATGAACGCTCTTGACGTTGGGGAGCGCGGCGATCTTCTCGATGGCCTCGTCGTCCAGGCGGAGCCGGGGCGTTTCCGGTGTCGGTTCAGGGGACGGCTCGGGCGGCGCATCCTGTCGCCCGGCGGCCGTTTCGCGGCCGTTCGCGCGGCCAGCTGGCGCCCCGCGCCGCCCGCGCCCGAGGCCGCCGCGCGGAATCGCCGGCATGTTCGTCACGACGATCGAATCGAACATGCCAGAGCTGGCGAACCGGCTGACCAGCTGATCTTCCAGGCCGACGCCGAACGAGAGCATGCACGACAGGGCCGCGATGCCGATCGCCACGCCCATCACGGTGAGGGACGTGCGCAGCTTCGCCTGTCCGAGGTTGGACAGCGCCAGTTTCAGGGTGTCCATGAACGTCATGCCGTGAGCTCCGTGACGATCTGGCCATCGAGCATCGTGACCGTCCGCTGCGTGCATCGGGCCGCCATGGCGGCGTCATGCGTGACCATGACGATCGTCTTCCCGTGTTGCTGGTTCAGGTCGGTGAGGAGCGCCAGAATTTCGCGCGAGGTCTTGCTGTCGAGATTGCCGGTCGGCTCGTCGGCCAGGAGGAGTGCCGGCTGGTTCGCCAGCGCCCGCGCAATGGCCACCCGCTGCTGTTCTCCGCCCGACAACTCGCGCGGCCGGTGATGGCCGCGGCCCCCGAGCCCGACGGACTCGAGGATGGCCGTCGCGCGGCGTTCCCGCTCGCCGCGCGCCACGCCCGCGAACATCATGGCCAGCGCCACGTTCTCGACGGCCGTCATTGTCGAGACCAGATTGAACGACTGAAAAATGATGCCCACGTTCTGGCGCCGATGCACGCTGAGTTGCTCGCGCGACATCTTCGAGAGGTCCTGGCCGAAGACGTTCAGGGAGCCCTCGGTCGCGTGGTCGAGGCCCGCCACCAGGTTCAACAGCGTCGATTTCCCGGAGCCCGACGCGCCCAGCAGGCCGACGAACTCGCCGGACTCGACGGTCATGGAGATGCCGTCGAGGGCGCGCACGATCGACGCGCCCATTCGATAGTGTTTCTTGAGCTGGCTGATCTCGATCGCGGCTGGCATGCGGTGGCCGGAAGTCTATCCGAACGCGGCTCGAACTTCGACGGTCGCGCGCGAAGTTCCGGTAGGATAGAGGGATATGACCGGCTCGGAGCAGCGCCGCACGCCGCGCATCGACGTCCGCCATCGGCTCAACGGGTACCTCGTGTCGATCGACCGCCACGCCATCGTGCGCGACATCAGCCTGGGCGGCTTTTCGGTCGAGACCGACGAGGAGGTGCCCGACGGCGTGCACATCGTCCGTCTGCGGGAGGGCGACCGATGGTCCGTGACCGTCACGGCCGCCAGCCGCCATCGTCGGACCACTCGCGGGGACGGCGGCAGCCGGCACATCACGGGTTTCGAGTACGCCGATCAAAGCCCCGACACGCAGCAGACGATTCGCGTGTTGTTCGAACGGCTGGCCGCCGAAGAAACCGTCGAGTAGCGGGACGGCCGCCGTCTAGCGGCCGATGCCTGCGCTGATCGGCCGGCCGGCGCGGTACCACGGCACGCGGTTCTGCCCGACGTTCGCGAGCATGCGCCCGGGATTCAGAATCATGCGCGCCGCCGCGCGCGCCATCAGGAACGGCACGTGCTTGTCGACGAACGTCAGGAAGTATTTGTCGATGCCGTCTTCGGCGATCGCCCACAGGATGGCCCCGCACGGCGTCCAGATGTGATCAACCCAGCCCGTCCGGCCTTCGCGCAGGCCAACATTGCCGATCGAGGCCTCTGAGACCGGGCCGATTTCGTACTGTTCGCTGAAGACGATTGAGAACAGGAAGGCGCGTCCCATCGACTTCAGGTACTCACGGGTGGACGTCGCTTTCCGCTCGCGCTGGTCGAGCCAGATGCGGGCCGCGGCCGAGCCATGGATCGCGTGCCCCAGGTAGTTCACCTGCCAGGTGTCCAGGTCGCCCCACTTGCTGGGCATGTGGACCGAGTCGAACCAGTCCTGGAAGAACGGGCCTTCCAGCTCCTGCCGCGTGAAGCTCTGGGCGGCGACGCGCATGATGTGCTCGTAGAACGTGAGCTGCAGGCCGTAGAGGAACACCCGCGAGAGTTTGGCTGGTTTGAATTCCGCCGCCGGCACCGTGGGCAGCGTCGACTTCGGTGTCGGCACCGCGCCCTGCCCGGGCGTTGCCGCGGGTTGTTGCGACAGATCAAACTGGAAATCGAACGTCAGCGACGCCTCTGGCGCCGGGGCGTTCGGGATCATCGTCAGCGGCTGCCGATAGACAAACGCCTGCTGTACGGCCGTCAATTCCTGCGCCGAGGCCGGACGAGCCAGCCCCAGGGCGCAGAGACACACAACACACGTCACGCTTCGAAAAACCAGGCGGCGCATAGCCGGTTAGTGTAAACGATCCGTCGGCGCCGTTCATCCGGACGGTCGCCGGCGGCGGGTTGACGGCCATCGAGGCGCGGCGAGGGCTTCAAACTGGCGTAATCTACGGTCCATGCGCATACACACAGGCATCGTCATTTCCATGGTTCTCGCCGCGACGACGGTCGCGGTGTTCGCCGACAGCAAGATTGAGTTCAAGGTGACCGAAGGCAGCGGCACGTCGGCCACGGCCATCCTCATCGGTCAGGGAAAAATCCGCTTCGACGGTGACGCCACCACGAGCGCGATCATCGATCCCAAGGAAGGGTCGATCACGGCGGTCGACCACGCCGCCAAGACGTGGACGAAGATCACCAAGGCCGACCTGCAGCAGTCGATCCAGCAGTTGCAGCAGGCGATGGCGCAGGTTCCACCAGAGATGCAGCAGCAGGTTCAGCAGATGATGGCGGGCCGTATGGGCGGGGGCGCTGCGCAGGCGTCGGTCGTGACGGACACCGGTGAGAAGGCCACAGTGATGGGTAAGAGCTGCCGGATCTTCCGTACAACGCAGGGCGGACGGACGACGATGGAAAGCTGTCTGGCCGAAGCGAGCGCGATCGATATTCCCGCCGCCGACAAAGAAACCATGATGGCCGCCATGGCGTTCAGCAAGGAACTCACCGACGCGTTCGCGAAGCTTCCGATGATGGGGCAGGTCGCGTCCAAAACCACACCATTCGCCGGCGGCCTCGTGCCCCTGCGGACCACGCAAATCGCCGCCGACGGAACACGTCAGACATCGGAGTTCTCGAACGTGAGCACCGCGGCCGTGCCGGCGGCGATGTTTGCCGCGCCGGCCGGCTACAAGGAACAGAAGCTCCCGACGATGGGGCGTGGACGCGGCGGGAATTAGATCCGCTACAGCGGCAGCAGCACCGTGAACGTACTGCCCTGACCGGGCTGGCTGTTCACGGTGATCGACGCGTGGTGGCGTTGGGCGATCCACCGGGCCAGGCTGAGGCCCAGGCCGACTCCGCCGCCGCTGGCCGACCGCGACGGGTCGGCCTGATAGAAGCGATCGAAGATTCTGCCCAGGGTCTCGTCGGTCATGCCGATGCCGGTGTCTTCGACGTCGAGGCGCGCGACACGGCCGGCCAGGGCCGCGCGAATGGTGATGCGGCCGCCGGCGGGCGTGAAGGCGATCGCGTTGTCGACCAGGTTGATCAGCAGCCGCTCGAGCCAGCCGGCGTCGCCGGTCACGAGGACTTCGTGGGGCAGCTCGCATTGCAGCGCGACGCCGCGCGCCCGCGCCACCGGTTCAAGGGACTGCGCGACCGTCCGGGCCAGCGCGCCCAGGTCCACGACCTGTTTGCGCAGCACGATATCGCCGGCCTCCGCGCGCGCCAGCGTCAGCAGTTCCGTGATCAGCCGCGCCAGCCGATCGAGCTCCTCGAGCTGTGTGGCGAGGCCTCGCCGGTAGTCATCCGCCGACTGGCCCTGCCTGAGCGCCAGCTCCGCTTCACCTCGCAGCGCCGCCAGCGGCGTCCGCAGCTCGTGCGCGAGCGCCGTACTGAACTGCTTCATGTCGCCGACCGCGTGCTGGAGTCGTCCGAGCGTATCGTTGAACGCCAGCGCCAGTTCGTCGAGCTCGTCGCCGGCGCCCCGCACGGTCAACCGCTGCCGCAGGTCGGCCACGTCGATGGTGCGCGCCTCCGCTGACAAGCGCGCCAACGGCGCCAGCGCGCGACCCGCCATGTACCGGCCGGCCACGATGGCCACCGCGAGCGCCGGCCCCAGGCTCCACAGCAGGACGGCCAGGAACCGGCCGAGCGCCGCGTCGAAATGTTCGAGGCGCAGGCCGACCTGCAGCAGGTAGTGCTCGGTGGCCGATGGCGAGATGATCGTGTTCGTCAACCGGAGGCGGCCGTGGTCGGTGTAGACGTCGGCGGGGCGCGGCTGCTCGCGAAACGCGCGCACCTCCTCGGGCGTGTACTGCAATCCCAGCGGCGCGATCGCCGGAGACTGGTAGATCAACTGCCCGGTCTCGGCGTCATAGGCCTGGTAGTAGTGCGTGGCGTGCTCGACAAAGGCCACCTGATCGGGATCGTTGCGATCGTAGGTGAGCACCGGTTCGCCGCCGGCGAAGCGCAGGTAGCCGTGCACGGCGCGGGTCAGTTCCTGGACTTCGTCGGTGGCGTCGGTGTCGAGCTGGCTGGCCAGCCAGTTGTAGGAGAGGGCGCCGGCGGCGCCGAGCAGCAGGACGAGAATGGCGGAATAGGAGAGCGTCAGCTTCGTGCGTAACGCAAGAGGTCTCACGGTTGCGGCCGGTCCGTCAGCATATAGCCGACGCCCCGGATCGTGTGAATCAGCGGCATCAGGCCCCGGTCGATCTTGTTGCGCAGCGCGTTGATGTGGACTTCCACGACGTTGCTCACGCTGTCGAAGTGGATGTCCCAGACGTGCTCGATGATGTGCGAACGCGTGACAGGGCGATCGCTGTGGCGCATCAGGAACTCGAGCAGCGCGTACTCTTTGGGCGTCAGGTCGATGGCCCGTCCGTTGCGGGTCACGCCGCGGCGCGTGGTGTCCATCTCGAGGTCGGCCAGGCGCAGGATCGTCTCGCGCGGTTCACCCCGGCGCAGCAGCGCGCGCAATCGCGCGGACAATTCCGCCAGCGCGAACGGCTTGCCCATGTAGTCGTCGGCGCCGCTGTCGAGCCCGATCACGCGATCCTCGTGCGAATCCCTGGCGGTCAGGATCAGCACCGGCAGGCGCGGCTTGCGCGCGCGGATGTCCCGCAGCACCTGCAGGCCCGACCGGCCCGGCAGCATCAGGTCGAGCACCGCGGCGTCGTAGTCGACCACGCCCGCCTGATCGCCGGCATCGCGCCCGTCGCCGAGCACGTCGACGCTGTAGCCCTCTTCTTCGAGCCCCCGCCGCACGAAATCGGCGACCTTCCGCTCGTCTTCGACCACCAGAATGCGCATGTCAGCCTTCTGAAAACGACTCCGGGAATGCGTTCCCGGAATCCATTCCCGGAGTCGTCTTACAGGCTACTGCTTCTTGGCCTGCACCGTGACCGCGGTCGCGATGTTCTGCTTGCCCTCGGTCTTGTACCGGACCTCGACCTTGGCGCCCGCGGCGAGCGCGCCCTGCTTCTTGGTGCTGTCGTTGATCGTGAACGTCATCTCTTTAACCGCGCCGGACGGACGCGTGATGACGAGCGACATCCCGTCCACCGACTTGACCGTTCCCGTCGTCGAGTGCACCGACGGTGCGGCCGCCGCGGGCTTGGGTTTGGGCGTCGGCGTTTGTGGCACGGCCAGCGCCAGCGACGGCGCCAGCACGAGCGCGCCGATTAACAGGGTCGAACGGACTTTCCACATGATGAGCTCCTGAGGTGATGCGGCGGGAGCGGCCGCCGGCCTCTATTGGAGCGGAGCGAGATGAAGGGGGGGTGAGGGAGAGATTAAGTTCGCTTCACCCTCCCGTCGTCAGTTCTGCATACGCACACGTCAGCGGATCGCGCGGATTGGTCGCGGCGGGTGCCGGGAACCGGCCGAAGCTCTCGAAACCCTTCAGCGGATCTCTCATCGCCACGATCTCGTCGCGCGTCTTGCCGGCCTTGATCTGGCTTTGCACGAACGCGAGCACGGCCCCGAGGTAATCGTGGAACTGCACCAGGATCGATTGATCGCCCGTCACCGGCAGGTTCGTATTCACGTGCCCGAAGATGTAGACCGTGTCCTTGTCGTGGTCCTTGATCGTGCGCTCCACGACGCCCATCCATTTCCGCATCGACGCGCCGGCCGCCCGATCGACGATCGCGTGCCGCTGGTTGAACATCAGATCGCCCATGTGGACCACGTTCGCGCGCTCGAACGTGACGACGATGTCGCCGCTGGTGTGCGCCGGCCCGTAGAACTTCGCGCGGATTCGTTCGCTGCCCGCGGTGGCGTTCCACGTGTCTTTGAATGTCGTGTCCGGGTACAGCTGCTCGGCCGTGGGCGCCGCCGTTCCCGGTGGATTGTGCATGTCCTCCGCGGCCTTCGCCTGCGCCACGATCTTTTTGGCCACGCCCTTGAACGCGAAATTGCCGTCCGTGTGATCGGCGTGATGATGGGTATTGATCAGGAATTCCACGGGTTGGTTCTGCGATCGCTCGCGCAATCCGCCCAGACACACGGTCGCCGATTCGCGATACTGGCTGTCGACGACGACGATGGCCTTGGGATCGATCAGATAACCCATCGTGCCGCCGCGCATCGTGAACCAACCGACGTTGCCGCGGACGGCCGTAAAGACCGGCGTCGCGGGCGCGGGCGCGGCTGCGGCTGCGGGCGCGGGCGTCTGGGCCTGCCACGCGCGCGCCAGCGCGGGACGGCCGAGGGCGCCGGCCACGGCCGCGGCCGCGGATCCGGCCAGAAAATCGCGACGGGTCAGGGACATGAGGGCCTCCGGTCGGGGAGTGTAGCAGGGGATGTGTAGAATCAGGCCGGCCCAGGGGAGTGCTCTTGCCATGAAGCGCCTGTCGCTCGTCGCCGGCTTGCTGTTGCTCGCGTCGCTGGCGCGTCCCGTTGTCGCCGCGCTGCCGCAGGCTGCTCCCGGCATGTGCCGTGCGCCGGCGCCGGCCGTGTCGCGCGAGACGAATATCTTTACGCCGGCCCAGGAAGCCGACCTGGGCGACGCGGTGGCCGAGCGCTACGAACCCTATCTCCGGATCATCGAGGACGACGCGCTCACTGCACCGCTGCGGCGCATCGCGGATCGCATCGTCAGCCACCTGCCGCCGACGAACCTGCCGCTCACGTTCAAGTTGATGGACATCCCCGACGCCAATGCCTTCGTGTTGCCGGGCGGCCGCATCTTCGTCTCGCGAAAGTTGATTGGTTTCACGCGGACGGAGGACGAACTGGCCGGCGTGCTCGGACATGAGCTCGGCCATCTGATCGCGCGCCAGCAGTCGATCGACTTTACGCGCCGCCTCAGGGACGTGATCGGCGTGACCGCGGTCGGCGATCGCCAGGACATTTTCGAGAAGTTCAACCGCCTGACCGACAACGCGGCGCGCAAGCCCGGCGCTTCGAAGTCCGGCAGCCGCGAGGACGGCGATCAGATCGAGGCCGATCGGCTGGGCCTGTACGCGTCCGCGGCCGCCGGGTACGATCCGCAGGCGCACGTCCGGTTGTTCGACCGCATCTCCGGCACCGAGGGGAAGACCGGTTCGTTCCTGTCGCGCGTGCTCGGCTCAACCAATCCCGATGCGAAACGCCTGGGCGAACTGATGAAGACCGTCGCCGCCCTGCCCGCCACGTGCGTCGAGGCCCGCGCCGACGCGGACGCGAAGGCCTATCGCGACTGGCAGGCCGCGGTGCTCAGCTTCACCGGGCTCGGGCGCAAGGAGTCGCTGCACGGCGTCCTCGAGACGATCGCGCTCAATCCCGCGCTGCGCGGCGAGATTACCAATCTTCGTTTCAGCCCGGACGGCCGCTACGTGCTCGCGCAGGACGATGCGGGCATTGGCGTGCTGACGCGCGATCCGCTGGCGGTGCTCTTCCACATCGATGCGCCCGATGCCGAGCCGGCGCAGTTTTCGCCGGACTCGCACGACGTGCTGCTGCACACCTCGGGCCTGCGCGTCGAGCGATGGGGCGTCGAGGACCGCAAGCTCACCGACGTGCACGACATGGTGTGGCGCACGAGTTGCGCGGACACCGCGCTGTCACCCGATGGCAAGACGCTGGGCTGCCTCGACGACAATTTCGACTTGTGGCTGATTGACGTCGGCACCGCGGCGCCGATCCTTCAGCGCAAGAGGTTTTTCAATCTCAACGCCACGATCAACGCGCTGGCCCAGATGGGGTTCGCCTTCGTCCCGTCACGCGAGCACCTGGTCGCCATGCGGTTTTCGCCCGACAGCCGTTACTTTCTGGCCGGCTACCGCGATCTGGACCAGGGCACGGCGTTCGCCTACGACCTGCAGAGCCGCGCCGTGCTCAATCTGAAAAATCCCGGACGCAAGCTCGCGACGTCCGAGTTCGACTTCGTCGGCGACGACCGGGTCGTGGGCTTCAACCCCGATGAGCCCAACAAGTCCGGCATCTTCAAATTGCCGGGCGGCGAAATGGTGGAGCAGTTTCCGTTGCCGACCGGCCAGCTGAGGGCGGCGACGGACCGGAACCTGCTGCTCGTGCGCCCGTCGCAGAAATATGCGGTCGGCGTGTTCGACCTGAGAAAGAAGAGCGTCACGAAAGGCAATGTGCTGGAGGCGTTCGACGTGCTCGGCGACGTGTTCGTGACCGAACGGGAGACGGGCCGCATCGGATTGTTCGCGTCGGCAGACGACAAACTGGTCAAGGAGATCGCCGTGCCCGCCGGAGAGCTGGGCCACGTTCGGGCGACGGCGATTTCGGCGGACTTCAAATGGCTCGCCGTCTCTGAGCGATCGCGCGGGGCCGTCTGGGACCTCGGCGCCAAACGGCGCGTGGCCTACATTCGCGGGTTCAATGGCGCGTATTTCGACGACAGCGGGCTGTTCTTTGCGGACTTGCCCAAACAGGGCGGCGAGCCGCGCGCGATTCTCCGGCTCAGTCCCGCGGTCGGGCAGTACTCGAGGAGCGCGGCCATCACGGATTCGCTCGCCAGTCAGAACGGCCGGTGGCTGCTGGTGCCCACGGCAGGCCCCGGCGGCGCGATCCTCGAGATGCGTGACGTCCGGTTGCCGAATCCGATCTGGACCCGCACTTATCCGAAAGATCCGCCTCAACTCTGGATGCACGCCGGCAGTGACAGCGTGGTCCTGTCCTGGGATGCCGCGGCGCCGGCCGGGCGCGAAATCATCCGCAAAGATCCTGACCTGAGAGCGCATGCGAACCTGGGCGATATTGCCGGCGACTACGTGCTCGAGATCGTCGGCGCCGAAAATGGCAAGACGCGCCGGCGGATGCTGCTCGAGACGGGCAAAGGCTCCTTCCAAATCGCAGAAGCGTGCGTCGTCGACGACTGGTTGCTGATCAGCGACACGATCGGACGCGTGCTCGTGTATGCGATCAGTTCGGGCGAGCTCAAGGGCCACGCCGTCGGCTCCGAACCGGCCGTCAGTTCCGCCGCCGGCCTGCTCGCGGTCGATGCGGGCGGAGGCCGGCTCGTGCTGTACGACGCGCAGACCCTGCGCCGCCGCGACGAGTACACATTCACGCATCCGATCGTCCTGACCTCGTTCAGCCCCGATGGGTCACGGTTGTTCGTGCTGACATCGGATCAGGCGGGATTCGTCCTGCAGGTCCCCACGCGGGCGATCTCGGCCGTCGCGGCCGGTTCCGCGTCTAAGGGACGTTGACTCTATACTGGTCAGGAATGGCTTGGTCCCGCGGTTACATCGGCGCGGCTTTTCTGACGGCCCTCATGGCTGGCGCGGCCTGCACCCCGCCGACGACCCCGACGCCGGAGCCGCAAGCTGTCGCGACCTCGTTTGCGAGCCGGTTGTTGCTGAACGGCTCGGCGTGGAAATCTTTCACGCAGACGACGACGAGCCTGGTTACCGCGCGGCTCGCGGTGCTCTCGCCCGACGCCGAGGTGGTCGTGCGGCTTGGCTTCGGCACGCTCGAGGGCACGACCTGCACGACGACGATGACGGTGGACACGGCGTCGAGTGACGAGACGCCCCAGCTGTCCATGCTGCTGGCGCCGGGGCGCTACTGCGTCCAGATCTGGGACATCGGCAATATCAAATCGATCAACGACTTCGTCATCATTCTCGTCCAGCAACCCTGACGGTCTGCCGGCGGTTCAGTCCCGCGTCGGCGCTTCGCCCAGAAAAATCGTATGGTGCGGCCCGCCCTTTTTCAGCCGGGCCCGCACGTGTTCGGTCCGCACGCGAAATCCCGCGTAGCGCAGGCGCTGTTCGAATTTCCGATCCTCCCAGGCCGACCACACCGCCAGCACGCCGCCCGGCCGCAACGCGCGGCGGATGGCGTCGATGCCGCGATCGCCGTACAACTCCGCGTTGCTCGCGGTCGTGAAGGCATCCGGGCCGTTGTCGACGTCGAGAATGACGGCATCGAAGCGCCGGTGCGATCGGGCGATCGCCGCCATCACGTCGCGCTCCTGCACTTGCACGCGTCGATCCTTGAGCGGATGGTTGGCGAGCGGCCCGAGCGGGCCGCGATTCCAGACGACCACGTCCGCCTGCAGCTCGACGACATCGACGCGGGCTGACGCCGGCAGCACGTCGAGAGTCGCGCGAAGCGTGAAACCCATGCCCAGTCCGCCCACCAGCACGTGCGCGTCATCGCGCTGCCGGGCCTGCACGCAGGCGAGTGCGGCGAGCGCTTCCTCGGAGCCGTGCATGCGGCTCGACATCAGCAGCTTGCCGGCCGCAAAAATCGCGTATTCGGTATCGCGGCGCTGTAGACGCATGTCCGTGCCGTCCGGCAAGGTCGCCTTGCCCAGCAGCTCCCAGGGCTTCATCTGAAAAGCACTGTATGAGGCCGGGGCTCGTTTTTTTCGAGGGACAGCCAAAAAAAGGAGCCCCGGCCTCGTTTCTGACATGTAAGGTTGACTTGACACGCATGTCATGTTTACTTTACATTCGATTGGCGAGGGAAACGCGATGGTCATGGACATCAACCAGCAGTTCCGCAGGAACGTTCGGGTCTTCTATGCGTGGATCGGGTCGACCCTGCTACTCGGCGTCGGTCCGTTTGTCGCGTTTCAGTTGATCGAGCGGGAGACGACGGCGTCGAAGGTCGCCGGGGTCGTCGTTGGTGTCGGGTCCATGCTGCCGTGGATCGCGGTGGTGGTGACGATCGTGCGGCGCGGTGACGAGTTCGTGCGGCGGATGCATCTGATCGCGATCGCCATCGCGGCGGCGGCCAGCCTCCTGATGCTCGTGACGGTGGACTGGCTGCAGCGCGCCCGGTTCATCGAGTCGGTAGACCTGGTCGTGATCTGGCCTGCGTGCCTCGTTCTGTGGCTCATCGCGCTCGTCGGCACGAAGCACTATTACGAGCGCGAGCGATGACAAACCGATTGCGCGACCTGCGCGCGTCCAAGGGCTGGTCGCAGGCCGAGCTCGGCACGCGCGTCGGCGTGTCGCGCCAGGCGATCATCGCGATCGAAACCGGCAAGTTCGATCCCAGCCTCCCGCTCGCGTTCAAGCTCGCGCGCCTGTTCGACCTCACGATCGAGGACATTTTCGACGCTACGGGGAATTGACCATGCGCATTGCGAGACACACCATCTGGATTGCACGGCCGCGTGAGGCGGTCTTCGATTTTTTCACGGACTTCTCCCAGGCTTCCCGCTGGCGGCAGTACGTCGTGTCGATGGCCCCAATCGACAGCCGGCCGCTTGGCGTGGGGTCGCGACTGCGCCTGGACATGGAGGTGATGGGCCACCGGCAGTCGTTCGACCTGGAAGTACTGGCCTTTGAACGCCCGTCGCTGTGGCGTCATCGCACCGCCGAGTCCGACTTCAAGGGCCACGTGGAATACCGCTTCGAAACGGAGGGCGCCGGCACGCGGGTGACGATGACGATGGCGGCGCGCCCGGCGACGTTATACGGCTGGCTGGCCCTCCCCATCATGGCGCTGTCGCGGAACAAGCCGTATGTGGAGCAACTGCCTCGGCTCAAGGGGGCCATGGAAGGCGCCGGAGCACTGTGAGAAAGTAGACCTATGAAACACGCATTGCTTCCGATCCTGCTGTCCCTGGTCCTCGTCCCCGCCGCGGCCCGGCAGGCGCGCGCGCAGACACCCGACGAGGTCATCGAGAAGCACATCGCGGCCGTCGGCGGCCGTGCCGCGCTCTCGAAGATCACGAGCCGCCGGTCCACCGGCACCATGACGATTGCCTCGCCCCAGGGCGACCTGACGGGCCCGGTGGAGTTCGACGCGAAGCCGCGGAACAAGAGCCGCGTGTACATCGAGTTCGATCTGACGTCGGTCGGCGCGCCGCCCGGAACGCCCAAGCTGGTCATCGAACAGAAGTTCGACGGCACGACCGGCGTGTCGCTCAACTCGATGAACGGCGATGTCGAGGTCAGCGGCAACCAGCTCGACAACATGCGCAACAACATCTTTCCGACGTCGTTGCTCACCTACAAGGAGCAGGGCTACAAGATGGAGCTGCTGCCGAAGGAACAGGTGAAGGGCAAGGACGCGTTCGTGATTCGCGCGACGCCCAAGGCCGGGTCCGTCACGAAGCTCTACTTCGACGCCGTCAGCTACATGCTGGTGAAGACCGCCGCGACGATCAACATTCCGGCCATGGGCGGCGACATCGAGCAGGTCAGCGAGCAGTCGGATTTCCGCAAGGTTGACGGCCTCACGCTGCCGTTCCTGATCGTCCGCACCGATCCGGCGCAGACGGCGACGATCAAGATGACGAAGATCGAGCACAACGTCGCGCTCGACGACAAGATGTTCTCGAAGTAGGCCGCGCTACAGATTGCGAAGCGCCTGAATCGGATCGACGCGCGTCGCGCGGCGTGCCGGGATCAGCGCCGCCGCGATCGCGACGATCGCCAGCAGCACCGAGACGCCCGCCAACGTCGCCGCGTCGACGGGCGTCACCTGAAACAGCATCGGCTCCAGCACACTGGTCAGCAGCCGGCCCATGACGATGGCGCCGGTCAGCCCAATCGCGAGCCCGATCGCCGCCAGCGCCGCCGCGTGGCGCAGCACCATGAGCAGCACCGCCGGCCGGTTGGCCCCAAGGGTCATCCGGATGCCGATCTCCTGCGTCCGCTGCGACACCGAGTACGCCATGACGCCATACAGGCCGACCGCGGCGAGCAGCAGCGTGATGGCGCTGAGTGCGCCCATGAGCATCGTCTGCACACGCGGCAGCGCGCCCGCGTCCGAGACTATCTGTTCGATCGACGCGGTGGCCGCCACCGGCTGATCGGGATCCACCCGCTGGAGCGCCTGCTTGACGGCCGGCACGGCGCCGAGGGGCTCGTCCCGTGTCTGAATCACGAAGGTCATGCCCGCGTACGGCATCTGACGGAACGGCTCGTACATCTGCGCGCTGTCCTTGTCGCTCAAGCCGTAGTGCTTGACCGATGACACGACGCCGACGATTTCGCGCACGATGCTGCTGTTGCGGCCCATGCGGATGCGCTGGCCGACGGGATTTTCGTTGGGGTAGTGCAGCCGCGCGAAGGCGTCATTGATGACCGCGACGCGCGGCGTGCCGTCGCGATCCTGATCGGTGAACACCCGGCCCTGCAGCACGTGGATGCCCATCGTCTGGAAGTACTCCGGACTCACCAGGTAGTAGATGGCCGACACGCCCTGGCCAGGAGGCAGCGGCGGCCGTCCTTCAAAATTGATGGCATAGATTTCATCGTTCCCGCTGATGGGGACGATCGACGTGAGCGCGACCTGCTCGACCGCAGGGATCGCACGCACTTCCGCCATCGCGCGATCGAAGAAGTCCACCACGCGTGGGTCCTCCGCATACTTCGGCCGCGGCAGGAAGGTCGTCGCCGTCAGGCGGTGATCCGTCTGAAAGCCGGGATCGACGCGCGCCAGCTGAATGAAGCTCTTGAGGAGCAGGCCCGCGCCGGCCAGCAGGATGAGCGCGAGCGCCACCTCGCTCACGACCAGCGCGCTCCGCAGGATTCGGCGCAACCGGCCGCCGGCACCCCGCGCGCCGTCCTTGAGCGTGTCGTTGAATCGGACCCGGGCCGCCGCGATCGCCGGCGCAAGGCCGAAGAGCGCCGCCGTGACGATCGACAGGACGGCCGTGAACGCGAGCACGGTGACATCGACACGGATCTCCGTCGTCCGCGGCAACAGCGTCGGATACGCCGCGACGAATGACGTCGTCGCCCAATACGCCAGCAGCAGGCCCAGCGCGCCGCCGGCGGCCGCCAGTACGGCGCTTTCCGTCAGCAACTGCTGCGCGATGCGCCACCGCCCGGCGCCGATCGCGGCGCGGATGGCCATCTCGCGCGCCCGTCCGGTCGCTCTCGCCAGGTGCATGTTCGCCAGGTTCGCGCAGGCGACCAGCAGCACGACGCCGACCGCGCCGAGCAGGATCGCGATCATCGGGCGCACGTTGCCGACGGCCGAGTCGAACAGCGACGTCGTCACGACGCCCCAGCCCTTGTTCGTATCGGGATACTGCTGCTCGAGCCGGGTCGCGAGCCCCGAGAGCTCGGCCTGAGCCGCTGCTTGTGACACGCCGGTCTTGAGCCGGCCAATGACATTCAACGAATGTCCGCCGCGCGAGCCGAGATCGTTCGGGCCGAGCGTGCGGGGCGTGAAGATCGCGATGTCGCGCCCGCCGAAGCGCCAGTCCGGATGCATCACGCCGACAATCGTGAACGGCTGCCCGTTGAGGACGATGGTCTGGTTGCGCACGTCCTGACCGGCAAAGCTGCGCTCCCAGAAGCCGTGGCCCAGCATCACGACGTTGCTCTTGCCCGGTTCGAATTCTTCCGGATGAAACCCACGGCCCTGTTCGGGCGTGCCGTCCAGCATCTCGAGGAATCCCTGCGTCCCCGAGAGCCCGCGCAACCGTTCGGGTGTCCCGCTACCCGAATAGTTGAACGACCGGCCGCCGTACGCGGCCAGGGCCGCGAATGACGACGTCTGCGCGCGCCAGTCCACGAAATTCGGCGCCGACACGCTGAACGACGCCCAGCCGCGCGACAGATTGTTCTCGTTGACGATCACCAGCTCGTCCGGATTCGAGTAGGGCAGCGGCTTGAGCAACAGGGCGTGCGCGACCGTGAAGATCGCGCTGTTGGCGCCGATGCCGAGGGCCAGCGTCACCAGGGCGACGATGGTGAATCCTGGCTTCCGGAGGAGGAGCCGGATTCCCTGTTTGAGATCGCGCATCAAGTGGGTCATGTGATTGTTCGCTCGCGGGGGCTCTGCGCCCCGCTCCGCTCGCGCGGCTCACTCGCACGGCTCGTTCGCGAGGAATCGGTCTCGCGCCCGCGCCCGCGCCCGCTCCCTCACCCGCACCCCTCTACCGTAAACCCAGTGGCCATTGGCCACTGTTAACAGCGGTCATTGGCCACCTCTTCTTCGGAAAAGACCACACGCAAGCATCCGTGCCGCGGAGGCGGCCGCCCTTGACGCACGAACCGGAATCCCCAAGCATCTGCCCATGTCCAGAGACCTGCCGTTTGCCTGGTCGCGGGATGGCCGACTCATGTTACGCCCCGCTGCGACGTTTCCAATCCTCCTGGCAGCCACCGAGCCTGCCGGTCCCTGGATGGTCTGGCGCCGGCCCCTGGCCATCGCGGGTCTGCTCGGATGCGTCGCCTCATTAGTCGCATCCGGGGTCCTGACGGTTAGGCTGATCGTCCCCGCCGCACTTGTATGGTCTTACGTGCCGATCGCGCAGGTGCTGGCGCTCGTAGCCGTTACGTGGCGCCGTCGGCGTGCCGCGCCCTACGCCCGGGCCGTGGACCTCTTTTTTGCCGGACACGGGCCGTGGGCGCTGTTCCTGATTGGCATCGCGACATCGCTCGCGTTCCTGCCGCCCGAATTCGGATGGACGCGCATCCGGATCTGGCTGGGTGGGATGGCCGGCGTCATGATCTGGTCGGCGTATCTCGACTTCTGGTTCTTCCGTACGGTCTATCGTGCGAGCCCCGCGGCGGCCGTCCGAGACGTAGTCCTGGTGCGGGCGATCAGCTGGACGCTGATCTTCTGGATCTTTGCGGTGCCGGACGCGACGCCGCTGGGCATCATCGGACAAGTGGCCGAAGCGGTTCGGGAGCTGACGACATGATCGCGTCACGCGTGGCGTCGGGCGGATTGATAGGCCTGGCCATCGTCGCCGGCAGTTGGGCGGACCGGGCCCCCGAACGCCCGGCGCCGCGGCAGGTCGGCGGATACGAGGTTCTGGCCGGCGATTTTCACGTGCATGCGTTTCCGCAGACGTGGTCCCTGTTGACGCCGTTCGAGACGGTGATCGAAGCCGGCCGGCAGGGCCTCGACGTGGTCGCGATCGTCCCGCACGACCGCGTGTGGCCGTCACCGATCGCGCGATGGTTCTCCGGCCGAATCGGCGGCCCGATCGTCCTGACCGGGGAAGAGATTACGACGCCGGGTTACCACCTGCTCGGCATCGGCATCGAACGCCGCGTCGCGACCGATCTCACGGCCGCTCAGGCCATTGAGGATGTGCATCGGCAGGGTGGTGTGGCGATTGCCGCGCATCCGTACCGGAACGCGTGGCCCGCGTATGATGACGACGCGATGCGCGTGCTCGACGCGGCAGAAGTCGTCAGATCGGAAACGCCGCGGTGGCCGGCCGGGGCCGCCGAGCTGCGCGAGTTCTTCGCGCGCGCGCCCCTGGCGGCGATTGGATCGTCCGACTATCACGGCATGGGCCTGATCGGCTACGCGCGCACGCTCGTCTTCGCGCGCGAGCGGAGCGCGGCCGGCGTCATCGCGGCCATTCGCGCACGACAGACGGTGGTCTTCGATGGCGATCGGGCGTACGGCGATCCACAGCTCGTGCAACTGGCGAACGACGCGGGCTTGCGCACGCCGTTCCCCGCCTTGCCAGTGCCCGGTCCCTGGCGACTGTTCAGCCGCGTCGCCGGCGTTCTCGGACTGGTGGCCATGGTCCTGATGCGGCCCAAGCCATGACGCCTGAGCCGTCCGTCCTCGGTCTGTTCCTGACGATTGGTGTCGTCTTCGGCGCGCTCGCGGCGCTGAGCGCCTACGTCATCTCGCTCAACGAATACCGGCAGCGCATGCTGCGGCTCGATCAGAACCCGCGGCAAATGGCCTTGCAGGTGGCGGTCATGACGTTCGTGTTCATGCTGGCGGCCACGGTGGTGCTGTACTTCGCGCTGCGGCCCACGTGAGGTGCAAGGGTGCAAAGGTGCCAGGGTGCCATGGTGCAGCACCTTGGCACCTTTGCACTCTTGCACCCT